>Ga0209061_1000030_pt1 | contig 510581 bp, 465 predicted proteins | sample Coa_R1_10_FD_187157 | JGI IMG/M metagenome (GOLD analysis project Ga0209061, IMG submission 187157) | Surface soil microbial communities from Centralia Pennsylvania, which are recovering from an underground coalmine fire - Coalmine... | ecosystem: Environmental > Terrestrial > Soil >... | reverse complement strand
CCGCACCTGATGAGCCGGTGACGGCGGTGGGAGCCGCTTCGGGGCCCGAGGCTGAAATGGTCGCGCCGCCCGATCCGTATGCATTGGCGGAAGCGGTCGGCAACAGTTTTACCCATCAGACGGCGGCGACCGTCCGCCAAGCCCCGCCGCGGTTGCGCGCCGCCTTAATCCTGGGCAGCCCTGAATTTATGATGCACTAGCCTGGTATTGAAGACAGGGATTTAACATTACCGCGGATTGGGTACAGCGGATTTGGACGGGTAGGCTGCTTTCGCCTTCTTCCAGGGACGGTCGAGTACTTTGGCTGACGGCATCAGGGCTCAACGCCCATGCCGTTGCCCAGCTGAATTCTACTGGCAAACCCCCCGGGATTTCCGCCCCAGCGCGTTTGGGAGCTTCCCCGAAAACTCCCATTTCAGTCACCGTCCACGCACAGACGGTGACCGAACGTCCCGCTTCTAAGCGCGGTCGCGACCGCCACCGGGACGGGTTCCGCCGCCGGTGCTTCGGGCCTGCGCTTCGTTGACGCGAATTGCCCGTCCTTTAAGGTCCCGGCCGTTGAACTTTTTGATGGCGGCCTCCGCCGCTTCATCGGTGGCCATCTCTACGAACCCGAAACCTCTTGATCGGTTTGTCTCGCGGTCCACGATGACCTGACAGTTCTCCACCTTGCCGGCGTCCGAGAACAACTCGCGTAGATCCTGATCGCTCACAGCCCAAGCCAGGTTACCTACGTACAGTCTGCGGCCCATTCAGTTCTCCTTGCGTGGCCCGTTAATAATGCGCCGCGGCTCCGAAAAGCTCCCCGAAATTTCCCCAGCGAAATTGCCGCATCGCAACTTCCGGGAGCGCAGGATCAGCAGAAGCAGCTCGCATACGGGCCAACCATCAGCGCCTTCTTATATCACCGAGAGGCCACAAATGCCTAGTGCTGATCACGTCGATCGGCGGCCTTTTCGAGCCGTGGATCAATGGCTTCGAGCGGCGGGAAATCCACCTTGCGGGCACTCAATTCCCAGAAAAAAGCATGCCTTGTAACCATAGACGGCTTAATTAACAGATATTGGATAACGTAGCAGGTTTTTGGAAGAAGTAGGACGACACGCGACACCGGGAACCGGCGCGCTTGCCCGCCCAATGATCGGCGTCCGGCCACAAGCCGCTTGATGTGGTCACGGTCGAGGATACCCAGTCACGCTGACCTGGCCGAGACAATATACACCTTGGGCTTCGGTCCGAGCCTGGCACATTGCGGCATGACAACAGCGGGCGTTGACCCGTCGTCTTATCAGACGATCGGGAAGAAAAATAATTGAACCACCTTTTGAACCATTGCTCACAGAAGATTAATAGCCCGTCAGGGATTGCCTGTGCGATATTATCTCGGTATATAGATTGCAACTATGCAGTTTAATTCATAACAGGAGTGTGCATCTGATGCCACGACGTAGTAGCGGGGGAGCCGGTTCTGCATTCGGTCAGCTTCAACAGCAGGCACGTGCAGTACTTGTGACTTTGCGCAAGGAGATTCGCGCGAAAGAAGCGGAGTTAAAACGTCTGAAAGAAGACGAAGCCAGGCTCGGAGCGGTAACCGGCAGTGTGCAGATAGCGGGGCGTGCGGCCCGCTCGCACAGCGGCGGCGCTCCATCGGCCGGCGGACGAATCAACTGGCGTGATGTGCTCAGTCAATTGCCCAAGCAGTTCAAGGCATCGGATGTGCGCAGCGTCCGCGGGTTGAAGGACAAGCGTCCGTCCGAGATTTTTGCCGCGGTCACGCGCTGGATCGACGCCGGGATGGTAAAGCGGAAGGCACGCGGAATCTATGAACGCGCGAGCTGAGAAGTTCGTTTGCTGGAAGCGGTGAACGCGGCCGAGCTGTTCCCCGCCGCTATCAGTTGGGGATATTGGCAAACAAGCGACAGCCGTTTCCAGATAAACATGAAACTTTAGATCGACGCCGCCGTCAGTGCGTTTTGCATTTGGATCTCCCGCTTCATAACCCGACGTTTTTGCCCAGACCGGGATGTCTCGCAATCGAATTCTTCCCGGCTTCTGCATAATAAATTTGTTGTGGCGATTAATACTGTACAATGGCGCGCCGGCAGCGTGCGCATGATCGATCAGCGGATGCTCCCGGGCCGCGAAGTTTATCGCGTGTACAAAGACTATCGCGGCGTTGCCGGCGCAATCCGTTCGATGGTAATCAGGGGCGCTCCGGCAATCGGAGTCGCGGCCGCGATGGGCGTGGCGCTGGGACTCAAGGGCACGAGTGGCAGGCGGGCGCAGGCGCGATTTGCCGTGGTGGCGCGCACGCTGAAGGCGGCTCGGCCCACCGCGGTCAATCTGGCATGGGCGGTCGACCGGATGGGCCGCGTGCTTGAGCGCAATCTTGCCCTGGATGCGCGCGCGCTCTTCGCGGCGTTGCGCGACGAAGCACTGGCAATCTATGAGGAGGATCTCGCCGCCAATCGCGCTTTGGGGCAGTTCGGGGCGGCGCTGATCGATGACGACCCGGCACAAATCCTGACTCATTGCAACGCCGGCGCCCTGGCTACCGCAGGCTACGGCACGGCGCTGGGAATCGTGCGGGCAGCGCGCGATTCGGGCAAGCGCGTCAGCGTGATTGCCGATGAAACCCGGCCTTTTCTGCAGGGCGCCCGCCTCACCGCCTGGGAACTGAAAAAGGACCGCATCCCGGTCACCCTGATCGCCGACAACATGGCCGGGATGGTGCTGGCGCGCGGCGGCGTCAGCTGCGTGATCGTGGGCACCGATCGTGTGGCCGCCAACGGCGACGTCGCCAACAAGATTGGCACCTATCCGCTGGCCGTGATGGCGCGCCGCCACGGCGTGCCCCTGTACGTCGCAGCCCCTCTCTCGTCGATTGATTTCAACTGTCCCAGCGGCGCTGACATCCCAATTGAAGAGCGCGACGCCTCCGAACTGGCGGAAATCGCCGGACGGCGCATTGCGCCGCCCGGAGTGCGCATTTTCAACCCGGCCTTTGACGTTACCCCGGCCGAACTGGTGACCGCGATCGTAACCGAACGCGGCGTCGCGCGTCCGCCTTATGACAAGAGTTTGGCCGAATTGAGAAGGCGGTCCGTTTAGCTGCCGCACCGCGCGCCGGCCTGGCATAATATAGGCGGACTTGCTAAGGGAGGACGCCCATGAGCGGAAACTGGCGCACGCGCATCGTGATACGTCAGGGAGATATAACCGAGTCCGGCTGCGAAGCCATCGTCAATGCCGCCAATACCAATCTCGTGCTGGGAGCAGGAGTGGCCGGCGCCATCCGCAGAAAAGGCGGGCCACGGATTCAGACTGAATGCGATAAGATTGGCCCGATCCCGCTGGGTGAGGCCGCCATTACCGGGGGCGGCAATCTGCGGGCGCGATACGTAATCCATGCCGCCGGAATGCACCTGGGAGGCGGCGTCAGCGAACCGAGCCTGCGCGACTCAACGCGCAATTCGTTGATGCGCGCGACCGAAAAAGGAATCAGCTCGATTGCATTTCCGGCAATCGGCACCGGAGTTGGCGGATTCCCGATCAAGCGCTGTGCTCAAGTGATGCTCGAGGAGATTCGCGATTACCTCAAGCGCAATGACATTCCCCAGCGCGTCGAGATGGTGCTGTTCGATGCTGCCGCGCTCGATGCCTTCGAACAGGAGATCAAGAAGATAGCTGATTGATTTTTTTCCTCGCCCACCACACCATCTCAGCGTTGATTTTTTATGTCTGAGGCCGTTGATAGGAAAGGCCGCTTATTTTATTAGCGCCGGGTGAGGGTGCCGCCCGACCTTAAAATTGTCCGCTTCCCACTGGCTGCCTTCACTCGTCCCCGTCGCGCTTTTTGAGGTGGCTCATCAACTCCTGATAGCGCCGTGGCATCGTAACCGTACCGCGCATCGCGACCGGTATCGGATAACGGACCCCGCCCTTTTGCGTCCCTTCCAGACCGCCGATAATTTCGTCCGTGTGATGCCATGGAAAGGTGAATACCATTTCAGTATCCTGCGCCATTCCAAACACCCGATCTCCGTTGCATGGAATGATTACTTTGGGCGCATCGGTAGTCATCGTCTGAATCACGATATCGGCGCAGTCAAGCCGCCCGCTGGTCGTGCTTTCAAGCCGTCCACCGTGCTTGTACAAGGCGGCGTTGACCAGTCTCATCACCTGCGCGCTGTTGGCATACAATGCGACCACATCGGGTTCGAAATTGGCGCGCGATAGCGGAGCTATACATACATAGTCATAAGTGCCGGGCTCGAATCTCCAGGTTGCCGCCTCTAAACTTGCGGCGGCCTGCTCGCTTTCGCAGTACATCCCGACGGCGGTGTAGCCCGCCAACGCTTCGTCATTGGGCTTGCGAAAACCGAAAGCCACGGCCGCCAGCGGGCAGATCACATCACGCCGGCCGACCGCGATCGACCATCCGTAGCGCCGCGCCACACCGATTGACTGGCACACGATCCAGTTCTCGCCGAAACTTTGGCTGGGCACGCGGACGCCGTCAGGCAGCGCCTCGCCGGCCCGAACCATACGAATGGCGATTGGGAATGTGTCGGGACGGACATAACGCGTGATCGCGTCGTCGAGTTGCCGCAGCTTTGCCGCCGTTTGATCGTCCATCGGATGGCACCGTCTCGGAGCGTGGGGCGTTACGGCACCTGGTTATCCAGTGCCTCTTTGCGGCGTTTGGCGCGAAACGCACTCAGCCGCTGCTGGACCGGCGGATGTTTCAGCGCGAGGATCGCGGCCGCGAACAGCGCCGCATTGGCCGCTCCGCTCTTGCCGATCGCCATCGTGGCCACCGGAATTCCCTTGGGCATCTGCACGATCGACAGCAGCGAATCCATCCCGTTGAGCGAAGTGGACGGAATCGGCACGCCGATTACCGGCAATATCGTACCTGCCGCGACGACGCCCGGCAGATGGGCGGCGCCACCGGCGCCGGCGATCAGCACTTCCAGACCACGCTTGTCGGCTGACGCCGAATATTGTGCCACTGCATCGGGCGTGCGGTGGGCGGACAGGATCCGCACCTCGCAGCCGATCTCAAGTTCGGCGAGCATCTCGGTCGCCCCAGACATGTATTCGAGGTCAGTCTTGCTGCCCATCAGGATCCCGACCAATGGCTTAGGCGCATCGCTCATGACTTGTCTCCATCCAGGCAAGGCTGAAACGCTGCTCTTCACCTGTCAAGACCCGCTTGTAAAGCGGCGCGCTGCCAGACAAATTTGATGCTCGAATGGCTACGCCGCTTCCAGTTAATCGATGCGAGATGACGCTGAGCGAAATCGCGGCGGCGGCCGGCGGCACGTTGTACGGCGATCCTTCGCGTCAAATCCGCGCAATCAGCACCGACTCCCGCGCCATCGCGCCGGGCAGCCTGTTCGTCGCGCTCAAGGGTCCGCTCCACGATGGCCACGCGTATGTCGGGCAGGCGTCAGCCCGCGGCGCCGTGGCGGCGGTGGTTGCGCGCGGAACGAACACGCCAACCGAGCGAATCGAAGTCGATGACACGCTCGAAGCTTTAGGCCGCATCGCCAGCTATCATATCAGCCGGGCGCGCCGGCGCCGTCCAATTCCAACCATCGCGATCGGCGGGGCGGTGGGCAAAACCACCACCAAGGAACTGACCGCGGCGGCAGCGCGGGCGGTCTTCGGCGACACACTTGCCACGCCCGGCAATTTGAACAATCTGATCGGTGTTCCGCTCACCCTGCTGGGCCTGGAAGAGAAACATCAGGCGATGGTTATCGAGTGCGGCACCAACTCGCCCGGGGAAATCGCGCGCCTGGCCAGGATTGTCAATCCCGACGTCGCGATGGTGCTGAATGCCGAGATCGAGCACACCGAGGGCCTGCGCACGCAAGACGGCGTGGCAGATGAGGAAGCCGCGCTTTTCAGCACCGCGATCGTAGCGAATGTCACGTGGGCGGAGGATCCGTTGCTGCTTGCTCGCATTCCGAGACGCAATGTGCGGACCCTTCTTTTCGGTACCAGCGAGCGCGCCGGGGTACGATTGGCGCACCGTGCCGTAACCGCCGGAGGACGCTCGAAAATCCGCGTCGAGTTCAGCTCTGGTATCGTCGCGCCGCAGGCGCCGGACTACCTCGATTTGGAGTTGCGGCTGCTCGGTCCGGGCGCCGCGCTCAATGCCACCGCGGCAATCGCGGCAGTGGCCGCCATGGAGCCTTTGCGCGCCGACCAGTTGCCCAAGATAGCCTTCGCCCTGGCGCAAGTGATGCCGGTGCCGGGACGACTGGTCCTTGAGCAACTGGGGAACTTACGTGTACTGGACGACACCTACAACGCCAATCCCAGTTCGGTGCGCGTGGCCTTGCAAACCGCTCAAGAACTGGCAGGGCAAAGCGGTTCGCGCATGGTGGTGGCGTTGGGCGACATGCTCGAATTGGGAGCGTTGTCGCGCGAACTGCACATCGAAGCGATCACCCGCGCGATCGCGGTGCGTCCGGCCGCATTAGTCCTCGTCGGCCCGGAGATGATCGCGGCCGCTGCTACCCTTCCCGCCACGCGAGGCATCGAAGTGCTAACGGCATCAGACAGCAGGTCCGCGGCTCCAGGCGTCCGCCACCTGCTCCGCGGCGGCGACCTGCTGCTGGTCAAAGGCTCCCGCGGCATGGCGATGGAACGGATAATCGAAGGCTTGAAAGCAGCTTGATCGAAACTGATTTACCGCCCTTGCCCGGCTTCGCCCGGTTAATCTGGCACGTCAGTGTCGGTTCGAGAAATCGAACATCTCGAACAGGTCTCCGATGGCCGGACGGTTGCGCGGTATGTACGGATTGAGCGCGCTCGCAATCGGGTTGGGCAGGTTGTCGCGGCTGCGGGCGGTCAGCGGCTTGAGCATCCAATTGCGTTCGATGAACTTCAGAATCGATACGTGATCATAGTAGGTGTGAACAGTCCGGCCGCCGCTTGAAAAATCCGATACCACGATGAAAGGGATGCGCGGCCCGTCGCCGAAAAAATCCACAGGCTCGATGTATCCCGAATCATAATAACCTCCCGACTCGTCAAACGTTATGAATACCGCCGTGTCATGCTTCAGGACATGATTGGCATCAAGGCGGTCGAGAATGTTTTTGACGAACGCTTCGAACAAATCCAGTTTGGAGCTGGCCGGATGGCCATCGAGCATCCCGTCGGGCTTGACCAAACAAACCGACGGCAGGCTCCCGCTTTCGAGATCATGAAACAGATCTATCACGTCCTTCAGATGCTCCTTGCGCGCCGCCGCGTCGGTCATGATCGAAGATACGTATTGGAACGGGTTGCATATCTGGCAGTACGCCAGGCCAATCCGATCTGCCGGATTTGTCGAGCCGCGGGCCAGCCTTAATGCGGCATCGAATGCGCCGCCGAAGTAGGCCCACGAGATCCCCTTTTCTGACAGGGCATCACCGATGGTGCGCAAATTGGAAGGCGGAAGGAAGGTGCCGTAGGCGCCATGACGAAGTGCTCCGTTGGGCAGGAACCCGGGTTCCGTGTTGTTAATCATGTAGTAACGGCCCGGTGCGCAGTTGGATCGCACCCTCAAGCGGCGCAAATACTGTCTTATGGGCCGCACGCCCGGGGCTTCGAGATTGGAGCAATCGATCCAGCGCCCGTCATTGATATAGTTGTTTGCGCTGCCCGCTCGCGGGTTCGGATTGGCGATTTGGTCGAGGGGCGGCACCGCATCAGCGCTGCCATCGCTGAAAAAGATGGCATCGCCGGTACCGAGCATCATATGATTGCCGCCGGTGCCACCCATAAATGCCTGGTGAAAGTTGTCGCTGGAGGTAAATTCGTCAGCCAATTTTTTCAGGAATGGAGCATCGCCCGCACTAACGTTATAAAATGCCATCGAATTGCTTCCCCCGTAATTCCAGTGCGAGTAGCTGACGGCGACAAAGGGATACAAATCGTCAAGGCAGCCGGCCACAGTGCAATCGGACTGCTGCCACATCTGGAAAAAGCGATGGACCGTATCGCCCGTATATGAATCATAGGGCAGTCTGGGTCCGGTGAGTTGAAACGGACCATCGGGCAAATCATCATAGTGTTCCACCCGCGTATCGGCCGTCTGCCCCTTGGGCAAGCCGGTCGCGCCTGTGGTCAGCAGCCACTCCTCGGATGGATTCAAGTCCGGCTCGACTGCTGCCGCCATTTCGACGCTTTTAAATGGCGGCCAAAGCTCGCGCTGAGCGGCCGGAGCCTCGTCGGCAAAAGGCACCGGCAGCTTCGCATAAGGGATCTTGAGCGGCGCGCTGATGTAATAAGCGGATTGTTCCGGAACCCGGAACTGCGCCGCCTGGGCGAAGTTCGGACCCGGCTTCCCGCCGGCATTGACGATTCCACGCGAAAGGAGGTTCCAAATCGTCTGACCGCCGCGCGGGCGATACAGACCGAAGACATGATCGAAACTGCGGTTTTCACCGATGATCACGATCAGATGCTTGATCGGCGTTCTGGTCGGGACTTGCGCCGCAGCGCGCAACCGCCCGGCCCTGACCGAAACGGCGCCGCCCAAGAGAATCGAACCCACAATGCAGACGGAAAAAACCGCCCGCAACGATTCAACCGGTTTCCCATGCCTCACCGTCGCGTTTGCCTCCAAGTTCAGGGACAAACTTAGCGCACTACGCATAACGGCGCTTTAGAGAAACCGCCGCGCTTTATTAAATGTAAGGTATCGGCTTGGCTCTGGGCCCCCGCTCCGGCGCGCGACGCTGGACCAATTCCGCCGCGATGTCCTCGTTTTCCGACAGCACTCTGACCCTGGCCAGTTGCTCGCCTTCCGCAATCAACGTCGCCACGCTATGGCGCAAGCGCCGGCGTTACGGGCTGGAGTAACTCAAAGCCGCGGTTCCCTTCAGGTTTTGCGCAGGCGGCGATTGTCGCCTACACGCGTGGTTACTCCGATGTGATCGAAATAGTCCAGCAGGCTGATCGAAAACTTGCGCGAGGCGGAAAGCAGGTCGCGATAGGTCGCCGCATTGATCTCACCGTGACGGGACAGATAGTCGAGCAGGCGGGCCCGCGCCGCATCCAGGCGCGAGCGTTCGAAATAAAGATCGGTTGAGATTTTCACCACTCGTCCCTGCGTCTCCAGCGCGTTGAGCAGGGTCTTGATTCTGCCTTCCTGTCCAGGCGGAACGCCGAGCGCGCGAGCCAGTTGAGTGAGGTCGGGAGGATGGAAGCCGGCTTCCGCCAGTTCGGCGCAGATCCGCTCGGCCAGCGCGCTTTCGCCTCCTGCCAGTTTCACCTGATGGGAACGCAACCGCAGTGTGTTTTCTTCGCGCACCACGGCAGTTTCACGCGCGATCCGATCGACAATCGCCTTGAACGCGCGCGCGCCGATTTGATGGGGCAGACGCGCCCGCAGCGCTTCCATCTCCAGTCCCGGTGAAAGCGGATTGGCCTGATGATGGGCGGCGAGCGCGGCATTGAGAAAAGTTTTGAGCTGTTCCCATTTATCCCGCGTGGTATAGCCCTCGACATCGCCCAGCGACAGTTTTACGAACCGCTGGTCGGCCAGCGCGCGCGCAACTTCGTCGTGCGGCTGGTTAAGCAGCATCGCGATGCGCGCCGCCGGTATTGCGAAAGCGTCCTGAAGATCGAGCAGCGCCTCGACCGCGTCCGCCCCGCGTAATCCCTCAAGTCGGGTCAGGCGCGTGCGGTAGGCGTCGGCCGGTTTGCGCTTGCGCCGGCCCAATGGGTTGAGAACCACGCCGCCGCCGATGGTGCGGCGATTGGTTTCGTCGCGCAGCACAAAACGATCACCGGCCAGCGCCACCACCGGATCGGCCAGAACGATTTGCGCCATCCCACTGCTCCCGTGAGGTATCTCTCCCGCGGGTTCGAGCACGATCGCCCGTCCCATTGCTTCGGCGGCGCCGATGAACAGGCGAATGCGCGTATTGTTGAGGAACGCGGTCCGCGCCGCGGGACGGATTTCCAGGCGGGCGTCGAAACGTGCCGTGTCAAAATCAAGCCGCTCATCGACCAGCCATGCCCCCCGTTGGAGCTCGATTCGCTCGGCGCCGGCCAGATTGAGCGCAACCCGCTGGCACAGGTCGGCCTGCGGCACCGGCTCGCCGTGCACCTGGATTGCGCGCACGCGGACCCCGACGCCGCCCGGCAGCACGCGCAATTTCTGGCCGCTGCGTACCTCCGAACCCATCGCCGTCCCGGTAACCACCGTGCCGTGCCCCTTAATCACGAAGGCGCGATCAACCGGCAACCGAAAAAGACCAGTGGCACGGCGGGCCTGAAAGCCGCTGAGCTGTCGGGTTATCTCGGCGCGCAACTCTTCGATACCGCTGCCCGTAATCGAAGAAATCGGCATGATCGGCGCGGACTCCAGAGGCGTCCCCTCGGCCAGCAGGCGGATTTCATCGCTGACCTCGGCGACGCGATCGGGACCGGCGAGATCGGCCTTGGTGATTACGAAAATTCCGCGCCTGACCCCGAGCAGATGGAGCACGTCGAAGTGCTCTTCGGTTTGCGGCATCACCCCGTCATCCGCCGCGACCACCAGCAGCACCAGGTCGATGCCATGCGCCCCCGCCAGCATGTTGCGGATGAAGCGTTCATGGCCGGGCACGTCAACGATGCCGGCGCGGGCGCCGTCGGGCAGGGTGAAGTAGGCAAAGCCCAAATCGATCGAGATGCCGCGCTCTTTTTCCTCCTTGAGCCGATCGGTGTCAAAACCGGTCAGCGCCCGGATGAGCGCGGTCTTACCGTGATCGATATGGCCCGCGGTGCCGATGATCGCGTGTGCGGTGGTCATCCGGAATGGACGCGGCGTTGCTTGGTTTGTTTCAGGCACCCTCGCTCTCACCCTGCTCCGGGAAAGGAAGCGAAAGGGAAGCTTCTTCGCAAATGATCAGGCCATGCCGGCCATTTTCATGTCGAAATAGTCGCGCCAGGCGCTGATCTTGCCGTCGCGCAGTTCGAATACGCCGGCCACCGGCAGATCCATCCGCTTGCCCTCGGGCGTCACCATCGTATCTATCCGCTCCGTGATTACCAGGTCGCCGGCTGCCACGCGGTTGACGATTTTGATCTCGACCCCTTTGAGCATCCCGGCAAACTGATGGAGTCCCTTGCGGATTTCGGATTTCCCTTTCAGCGGATCGAGCGGAATGTTGTGATAAACGGCGTCGTCGGTGAAATAGCCGAGCATCTCATCGACGTTCATGCGTTTCCAGGTTGCGCAAAAATCAGCGACGATTTTCTCGTTTTCAGTTGCCATGGGCTGTCTCTCCCGTCAGGTTTGCAGACGTGATCAAACTTCGCCAGTCGAGCAAAGACGCGCTTGATCTCAGCCGACACCCGCCATTTTCATGTCGAAGTAATCGCGCCAAGCCGTGATCTTGCCGCCGTTGACCTCGAACACTCCAACGACCGGAATCGAGCCCTTTTTGCCACCCTTGTACACGAAGGAGTCCACCCGCTCGTTCATGACGACGGCGCCGGCAGAGGCGGCATGCAGGACGCGAAACTCGATCGCCTCGGCCATTTTGAGGAATCCCTCGACAAGGGCGCGGATCGCAGCCTTGCCCTTTGCCGGCTCCATCGGGATATTGTGATAAACCGCGTCATCGCTCATGAAGCCGAGAATTTCATCCAGCTTCATGCGCGACCACGCCTGACAAAAATCGGCCACAATTTTTTCGTTTTCGGCTGACATTGGAAAAGCCTCCCTGGTTGCTGGAAACTATTACTCCTGGTCGAGATAGAAGCGATCTTCGTCCTGGTTATATCCGAACAGCTCGGCGAATCTCCCCCAGTTCACGATCGTGGAGAACAGCCGTTCAGGGTCTTCGTTGGGCAACAGCATTGCCAGATGCTCGAGCACCAGCTCTTTGTCAACCGAGCGATCCTCCTGGCCTTTGAGCAGCCGGATTAGATAATTGAAAAGGCCGTGTTCGCGCAGACGTTCGCGCAGCATCAGCTTGCGTTCGTTGATATCGGCGTCCAGAAATTTTCGGCCCAGCGGCAGCAACACAATATCGCCGCCGGGAGTTTCGACGAAACCCAGAATCTCCGCCGCTTTCATAACCTTGAGCAATTCACCCAAATCGTAGTTGAGGTCGCGCGCCAGGCGGTAGCCGTCTTCGCGTCCGCCGCGATCGTCAAGGATTTCCAGCAGGCCAAAGACGCGTGGAAGGCCGGTGGCGGGTATTGGATGGATGCCTGTAGGAGGCATCAGACACGTTCCTCGATCAGGGAGAATATGCGGTCGGTCAACGCATTGAAACCCTCGTGCCGTTTGTCGCGCGGGCGGGGCAAATCGATGTTGAGATTTGCCACAATCCTGCCCGGGGTGGCAGCCATCACAATCACGCGGTCGGCCAGTTCCACCGCTTCTTCGATGATGTGGGTAACGATCACCATCGTATGGACCGGCATATCGGGCGCCTGCCACATGTCGAGCAATTCTTCGCGCAGCGTGATAGCGGTCAAAGCGTCGAGCGCGGAAAAAGGCTCGTCCATCAGCAGAACCTTGGGTTCGACCGCCAAAGCGCGGGCGAATCCGACCCGCTGCTTCATTCCTCCGGAAAGTTCGCGCGGGTAAGCCTCTTCAAAACCGTCCAGGCCGACTTTGTCGATATAGATGCTGGCGCGGGCCTCGATTTCCTTGGGCGGGACGCCGCGCGCCTCCAGGCCCAGTTCGACGTTGGCTTTGACCGATAGCCACGGCAGCAGGGCGAAGGATTGAAAAACCAGCGCGCATTCCAGATTGATGCCGTCAAGCTGGCGACCCTCGTACAGCACCTGACCGCTGGTGGGCTGGATCAGGCCGTTCATAATCCGCAGCATCGTGGATTTCCCGCAACCCGAGGGACCGACGATCGCGACGAACTGGCCCTGGTCGACGGCTACGGAAACATTTTCGAGCACGCGCAGCCGTCCCTTGCCACGCGGAAATTCCATGGAAACCGACTTGAGCTCAAGCAGGGCCATGGGTCCCCCGGTTCCGTATCACAGCCATGCGTCATGATCAGTAGTCCACGCGAAAGGTCTGAGTCGCATAATTGTACAACGGGCGCCAAAGCAGCCGGTTGAGTCCCATTACTATCAAAACCATCGACAACAGGCTAAGCAGGATCATCGTGCCGTTGCCGGTCTCATAGGTGGCGCGGTCGAGCAACGCGCCCAACCCGAGCACCTCGTAATGATGGCCGCGGTAAATGAAGTATTCGGACAGGATCAGGGCGTTCCATCCTCCCCCCCATGCGGTGATGCTGCCGGTGACCAGCGAGGGTGACAGCGCCGGGACCGTCACCTTGCGCCACGTTGCGAAGCGCCGCAGTCCGAAGGAGCGTGCGGCTTCCTTCAAATCGGCCGGCACCTGGCGGGCGCCAGCCAGCAGGTTGAACAGCAGATACCATTGCATCCCGGTGAGAATCAGCAGCACCGAAGCCAGATTCATATCCCCGGTCAGTCGGATCACGAACAGCACGATGACCGGGAACAAAGCCGTAGCCGGCATCGAACCCGCAATTTCAGCCAGCGGAGCGATCAATCGGTCCAGGCGCGGATTGTCCGACGCCACCAGCGTGCAAGGCAGGGTCCATGCCAGTGAAATCGCATAAGCGATCATGAGACGAACGATCGAGGCGCCCGCCGCCGCGGGGATCATCCTGGCGTCCGCCGGCCAGGGTCCCCGAAGCATCCTGACCAAGGCAACCAGGCCGTCGCCCAAACCGTAAACGACCAGGGCGACCAGGGCGGCGATTGTCACAATGCGCGCCGGCCGCGCAATGCGCTGTGCCAAGGCACCCAACCATTGAGCGGGCGCGCTGCGCGTGAGCCTCGCAAAGGCCAGGGTCAACGGATGGATCAGGGCACGCATATGGCGCCGGACATTGACACCCAGGCTGGCAATCAGATCGTAAATCTGGGTGGTGCCGGCGCTCTCGCTGGCGGCGAACTCATAGCGGAATTTCTGCGCCCAGATCGACAACGGCTGCCATACCAGCACATCCATGAGCACGATAATCACCAGCAGCGTGATCAGCCCCGCGACCAGTTCGCCGCTGCGGCCTTTGTCGGCCGCCTCCATGAGAAAACTTCCCAGACCCGGCAGCTTATAATGGGCGGGGCCGACCGCGATGATCTCGCAGGCAATCAGGAAATACCACCCCGCGACCCATGACAGAATCGAGTTATAGACCAGCTTGGGCACCGAGGCCGGCAGGTACAAGCGCTTAAGCCGCATCCATCCCGTAACGCCAAAAGAATCCAGCGCCTCCAGCGAATCGACGGGGATAGTCTTGATTGCCTCGTACACCCCCAGGGCGAGATTCCAGGCCTGGCTGGTGAAGATCAGGAAAATCGCCGCCAGTTCCACTCCCACGCGGCTCCCGCCGGCAAGAGCGACGAAAAAATAGATGGCGGCGGGAAAAAAACCGACCACTGGCACGGATTGCGCGATATCGATGGCGGGAATCAGGATACGCTCGTTGCGCCGGCTTCTGGCCGCCGCCAACCCATAGGAAACAGCAAAAATGAGCGACACGATGTACGCGGCCAGCATCCGATAGAAAGAGCAAAAGGCGTAATAGGGGAGATTGGAGAGCTGGACATTTAAATGCGGCCGGATAACCGGCAGCCCGTGGCGATATTGGAAGAAAAGCGCCAGTACTCCTGCCAATAACAGGAAAGAAAGCAGCCAACTGGCAGTTTGGCGGAAGCTGAATGTTTGGCGGCGCATGACTTCAGAACCTCTTCAGTATAACCCAGCGCGCTGATTGTTGAACGCCTCGATTATTTCGGGTTTGTGAAAGACCGCATCCCTCTCTCGTAGGAAGGCGCTACATGCGGCAGCGGCGGTGTCAAGCAATTCGCATTTCTAAAATTTCCGACTAACGAATTGCCCTAACTGATGCGGCGCGCTACAAAAACTTAATAGTCGGCATTGGAACCGGCCGCGAACCAGGGGCTGAACAATTATTTGCAAGGCTCAGGCAGGTGCGCAGTGGTATCATCGAAGTTCGACGCCGGCGGCAAAGCTCCATGTCGGCGGGTCACCCGCTTGAGCGTCGCCGGATGTCACCGCAACGCCACGAATGGTCTCCCGAGACGAGGAGAACGCGCTGTTGGCAGCCTTGGTGAAGCCGATACGATCGGCTTAACAGCGCAGGGAGGTTGAGAACTTTGAAAGACGGGCCTACGGTCCGAGGAAGTTATAAGACCTCCCGAGCAAGTTCGACCGCGGCGTTGCGCCTTCTGGTATCCTCCCGCGGCGTCGCCACCGCGCATACTTCGGAAACCCGTTTGCCATCGGGACACAACTTTTCAACGGCCGGTTCGGCGCTGCTGCCGAATCTGCGATTCGAGAACTGCCTGCCCATAAACCTGCGCGGTTTCCTTATTGCCGAGCTGGGAACCCGCATCTATATCGATGACTACACGATCGCGCCCTCCGCCGGCGAAGCCCCGGAAGCCTTTATGCGCGATCTAGCTCGTGCGATCCGGCGGTTTTCCTTTACGCGCGCGCACGAACCCTGGATCGAGGTCGCCAGTGGACGGCTAGTCTTCGAAGAGGGGCTGAGACGAAGCCGCAGCGGCGCCTGCGAAGTGGTTCTGTGTCTTCGCTGCAGGCGTCTGGATATCGGACGCGAGGTCGCGGCCGAGCATCAGGATGCGTCCTGCGTGGCGGTGCCGCTCCATCCCTGCGAGTGGGAGCATGAAGCGGAGCAAAACGCGGCTGGATCGGCCTTGCGGCGCCATCTTTATCGCGAGATCGCAAACTTTCGGCGGCTCCGTGAACAACAGGCGATGCCCCATTACGAACTGGACTATTACGTGCGCGATAACTTCTACGTCTTTACCTGGCGTCCCCTGTTTCCGGCCTGGACAGGCTGATCCGGTTGGGTACACGAGCGGGACATTTGACGCGCACAACCGCGCAACCGGCGGCGCGTCAGCACGCGGTACACAACAAATTTTAGACAGGAACTGTGCTAGAGGGCTGAGGCGCGGCGGCGGCGTTGCTCTTTGCGGCGACGGCGTTGCGCCTCCGATCGTTTACGCTTGCGGCGAACGCTGGGCTTTTCGTAAAAAGCCCGTTTTTTCATTTCCTTGAAAACCCCTTCTTTGGCCAGCTTGCGCTTGAGCACGCGCATCGCCTGGTCCAGGGAGCCTTCGACTCTTATCTCCATTTATCCTCCCAAAGCAGCGGTCTAGGCTGGTAACTCTAGGTCCGGTTACATCCGCCTGTCAATCCGTTGTTTTGCGCCGCGCGGTCCAGGACAACGACATGGTCCACCGACACGGCGCTTTTAAATAACGCGCGCGGGTTGCACAGCTATCAACCATGGACTAAACGGAGCCAAGCCAGGTGCACAGGCGCTTTGGCCGTCGCCGCAGGAGGAGCCAAGGGAATGGAGGAGCCCGTCAATTCACCCAGTGGTCCGCTCAGCGCCATCACGATCGTGGAATGCGGACAGGGAGTTGCCGCATCGTTCGCCGCCAAGATGATGGCCGATCTGGGCGCCAGCGTGATCAAGGTCGAGCCTCCGCAGGGCGATATCACGCGCCGCAGAGGACCCTTTCCCTCGGACACGCAGGACCCCGAAAGCAGCGGGCTGTTCCAGTATCTCAACACCAACAAGCGCGGCGTGGTGCTCGACCTGGGCCTCGAAGCCGACCGCCAACGCCTGGATAAGTTGCTGGCCGCCAGCGATATCCTGATACACAACGTGGCGCCGGCCGAGCAGGCGAGGCAGGGCCTCAGCGCGCCACAACTCGCGGCCACGCATCCCGGGCTGATTATCACCGAAATTTCGATCTTCGGCGCCGGCGGTCCCCGTAGCGGTTACCGCGGCTATGAACTACAGGCATTCCATAGCGGAGGCGCCGCTTCATTGACCCCGCATGGGGAACCGTCGCCGGTCCTGCCGCCGCTTAAGTTCTATGGACATCAGGCGGAATTTCAGGCGGCGGTACACGGCGCTTTCGTTACCCTGGCGGCGTATTGGAACCGCATGAGGACGGGTCTGGGACAAACCATAGATATCAGCATCCAGGAATGCCTTACGGCATTTTTCGAGCTGGCCTTCATCAACTACACGTACAGCGGCAAGCGCAACACGCGGGACACGCCCAAATCGGTCTCGCCGTGGAATATCCTGCGCACGGGTGACGGGTATATCTATTTGTGCTGTGGGGAGCAGGATCAGTGGATGAGGCTGGTCGAGTTGATGGGCAATCCGCCATGGGCGCACGAGGAAAGATTCAGGGACGGCCAGCATCGCGGAAAACATTGGAAGGCATTGCGGGCGCTGATGGAACAATGGGCGCGCAATTGGAGTTTCCAGGAGCTTTACCGCGAGTGCGTCAAACGCCGGATTCCAGCCGCGCCGCTCAACCGCATGTCCGATCTTTACCGTGACGAGGATCTGATCGAACGCGGCTTTTTCGTCCAACTTCCGTCCCGGTCAGATCAGCGGCCGATCCGGGTTCCAGGCGCGCCTTTCAAATCCACCGCGGACGGCTGGAGTTTGCGTCGTCCGGCGCCCCGCTTGGGCGAACACAACGCCGAGGTTTTTGCGCGCTCTACGGCGGTAGACAAACCCATCGTGGCACCGCGCCACGCCGCGCGGGCAAAAGAGGAAATGCCGCCATTGAGCGGTGTTCGGGTGCTGGATTTCTCGTGGATCTGGGCTGGTCCGTATGCCACTTTGCAGCTGGCGCATCTGGGCGCCGAGGTTATCCGGGTCGAAAGCGCGAAGCGGCCCTGCCTTAACCGCAGGCTGCCGCCCTACGCCGACGGAGTGCCCGGTTTCGATCGCGCGGGCAGCTTTTGCCAATGGAACCAGGGCAAACGCAGCCTGCTACTCGATCTCAGCAACTCCCGCGCAATCGAGATCGCCCACCGTTTGATTCCTCATTGCGACATCGTAGTGGAGAACTTCGCGCCCGGCGTGGCCGAACGGATGGGTCTGGGCTATCGACAACTGCGGGAATTGCGCGCCGACCTGATCATGCTGTCGATCTCCGGCTACGGCCAGACCGGTTCGCGCCGCAATCTGCCCAGTTATGGAAATCTTTCGACCGCCGCCGCCGGGTTCAACTCCGTATTGGGCTACCAACCTGGCGACGCACGGGAACTGGGAATTACCTGGGCTGACCCTATCGCCGGCCTTTTCGGCGCCTATGCGATTATCGCCGCGCTAATTCATCGCCAGCGCACCGGCCATGGACAATATATCGACCTGTCGATGCTGGAAATGCTGCTCACGACCATGCCCGAAGCGCTGCTCGAATATGAGATCGGCGGACGCGAGCCGCAGCCGATGGGCAATCACGATCCCTGGATGTCACCCCACAACTGCTACAAGGCCAGGGGTGACGATGAATCCTGGGTCACGATCGCGGTGGGAAGCGAACATGAATGGCGATCGTTATGCCAGGCGATGGAACAGGCGTCGCTGGCTGAGGATCCCCGTTTTGCCACATTCCAGTTGCGCAAACAGCATGAGGCCGAACTCGATCAGATCATCACGCAGTGGACCTCGCGGCACGACCGATGGGAAATTACGGAACTGCTGCAAAAAGCCGGAGTCGCAGCTTTGCCGACCATGAGCAATCAGGATCTCGCCGAGGATCCTCACCTGATCGCGCGCGGCTTCATGGTCGAACTGGATCACCCGGTCGTCGGCCGCCGTCGTCATGCGGGCGTCCCCTGGCACATGTGGCCGTCAGTGTGCAAAGTGCGCAAACCGGCGCCGCTGCTGGGAGCTGACACCGAAGATATACTGCATACCCTGTTGGGATATTCGAACGAGCAGATCGCCCGCCTGCGCGAGGAAAAGGTGCTCTACTAATCGGGTAAGCCTTTTCTCTCCCAGTTCGGCAGACGTCCCTGCGCGCCGTTATGACCCTGTAACAGCCCCAGGAAAGCTGCGGGCAAAGCCCGCCAGATGCTACTTCAGCGGATAGTTACGCAGGAACTCCAGCATCGTGCGCGTCCATGTAAGCGGCCAGCGGCTGTGGTTGGCCAGTCCCAACGTCCATCCCAGCGGATTCGATACAGGGTCCGCATCCCCCATCGGATTGGTGCCGCACGCCTGCATGCATTTGCTCACCTGCTCTCCCAACGCATTGACAATGACATTATCGACGCTCATTCCAATAGCCTGGAGCTGAACCGCCAGCCGTTCGCTATTCGCACAGAGCCCTACAGCATCGCAGTTGTTATGAATATCCATACTGGGAAGGTTAGGATTGAAAATCCGGATTTCGTCATCCTCGCTCGGTGGATGGAGAACCGGCTTCTGCGGACATGGATCGTCGAATGCACCAAAAGGGTCAGGCGGTGAATAGACGGCGATCGCAGCGACATTGGGCCGATTCAGCGCGTACAAATAAGCCATCGCCGCACCGTTGGACCATCCGGTCAGGTATATGCGCCTGGTATCCACTTTGCCGGTGGCGGTTTGCTGCGCGATGAAATGGTCTATCGCGGCCGCATCGACATTTTCCTTGTAGGTCGTACCGCCCACAGTAACGTCACCCGTGGGATTCAACTGTCTGTACCAATTGTCCCATCCGACGCCCTTTTGGTCAGGGAATGGATAATAGTGAGTAGTCTTGCGGCCGGTGGGTTCGAGCACGATAAATCCGCGGCGCCCATCCGGTTCCATCGGCAGCGAGTTTTGATAATGGAGCAGGTTGGTCAGGTAGATAGTTCCGGTTCCAAACAGCGACGGATGCAAATAGACCAGCAGAGGCAGAGGACCGGTTTGAGGACCGGTGTCAGGTTCGTAGAGACAGGCGTAACGCGGTGTTGCGTTGGAATCCATCCACGGTCCCAGGCGGATGCCGCCCGGACAAAAGGGACGCGGCGCTTCAATCAGGTCCGCGGGCGGATCGCCGAAAGGTCCGCATACCTTGAGGCTGTGCCCGGCGGCATCGGCGCAAGCCGCGATCATCAGGCAGAGCATGACGATCGCCCCGATTGGGAATCGGAACGAAAGGTGCCGAACAATTTTCAATCTCATCTTCGCAATTTCATGTTATCATCTTGCGCCGTTTCGAACCGGCCCGCAGCATCTCCGCCGTTCCTGAACTTGGACGTACGGTGATGGTCTGCGGGTTTTTTGGAGGTGTGTCAAATGGATCTGGGATTCAAAGACAAGGTGGTGCTGGTAACCGGGGCCAGTCGCGGCATCGGACGCGCAATCGCGCAGGCATTCGCCGCAGAGGGTGCCAGGGTGAGCATGTGCGCGCGTACGGCCGAACCCTTGGAGCAAGTGGCCGCGGATTTGCGCGCTGGCGGGCACGATATCTTCATCAAGACCGCGGACGTCACCGACCATTCGCAATCCTCGGCATGGATCCGGGACACGGCACTGCACTTTGGCGCGATCGACGTCCTGATCAACAACGCCGGAGGAGCGGTGGTCGGCACCCTGGCGGAGCTTCCCGATTCGGCATGGCAGGAATCATTTGCGACCAATTTCTTCGCGCCGGTCGCGCTATCACGTAGCGTGGCGGCGGAGATGGAGCGACGGGGTGGCGGCGCAATTGTCAACATCAGCTCGATTTACGGGCGCGAAGCCGGCGGCCCGATTGCTTACAATGCGGCCAAGGCGGCCCTGATTTCGCTAACCAAAATGCTCGCGCGGGAACTCGCACCCAGGGGCGTGCGGGTCAATTCGGTGGCGCCCGGATCGATTATCTATCCGGGCGGCGTGTGGGAACGGATCTTCAAAGAGAACCCGGAGTTCGAACGCGACTTCCTCAGCCACGAGTTCCCGGCCGGCCGCCTCGGCCGTCCCGAAGAAGTAGCCTATGCCGTCCTGATGCTGGCCTCGCCCAAGGCCAGCTGGATAACCGGAGCAACCCTGCCCGTGGACGGCGCGCAGGGCCGCTCGCTGATTTAGCCGCTCGCCTGGCCCGCCTACCCCTTGTTGTGAATGAAGTTGGGCTTGCGTTTTTCCAAAAATGCCTTGACCGCTTCCTTGTGGTCTTTGGTCTTCATGGTCATCATCTCGTAGGCCAGTCCGGTGTCCATGATCAGATTGGCCTGTTCCTTGAGCCACTTGTTGACCGCCAGCTTGCTCCATCTAATCGCCCAGGTCGGACCGTCGGCCAGTTCCTGCGCAAGCTGATTGGCCCTGCTCATAACCTCCTCGGGCGGCACGGCATAGTTCACCATACCGATTCGTCCCGCTTCGGCTCCGGTAATGGTATGGCCGCGCATCAGGAATTCCTTGGCTCGATGGGGTCCGATCAGCAGCGGCCAGATGACCGCGCCGCCGTCGCCGGCGACGATTCCGATCTTGACGTGAGTGTCGGCGAAGCGCGCCTTCTCCGAAACCACGATTATGTCGCACAGCAGCGCCAGCGTGGCGCCCAATCCAATCGCGTCGCCGTTGATCGCACCGATGATCGGCTGCTCCACGTCGAGCATGTTCTCGATGATGCGGCGTCCGTTGGAGGCCTGGACTCCACCCCGATCGAAGCGATGGCGTTTGGTTTGCCCCTTGGTCAGCTCGCCCGCGTCGACGCCTCTGAGGTCGGCGCCGACGCAGAATGCGCGGCCGGCACCGGTCAGCACGATCGCATTGACGTCGCGGTCCGAGGCGAGATCGATCCACACGCTTTCCAGTTCATGATGCATTCGGGTGGTAACGGCGTTGAGCGCGTCGGGGCGGTTCAGGATGACGGTCGCGAGGCGATCCTTGATTTCGATCTTGATATGCTCGTATTCGCTGTAATCCCACATGGGCGGTGCTCCTCCTGCCGATTGCTACCACACCTATATAACGCGCCGCCGCCGCCCGCCATCATGCGGCTTGCGTTTTGCCGCTCTTTCCCAGCTTGATCCCGTAGAGCTTCGCGGCGTTGTCGCAGGTGATCTTGCGCGTGACCTTTTTGGGAACGCCAGCAAAGTTCTTCGCGATCACCTCGCGCGAATGGGGCCAGGTGGAATCGGTATGGGGAAAATCAGAGGCCCACATGTAGTTGTCTTCGCCAAAGAACTTCCACGTCATCGGCCCAACCGGATCGTCCTGGAAGGTAGCAAAAAGCTGGCGCCGGATGTATTCGCTAGGCTTCATCTCCAGCGGCCGGGCCATCTGCACACCCCATTTCTCGAACGCGTGGTCGAGCCGGTACATGTAATGGGGCAGCCAGCCGGTATCGTTTTCGGCCGACACGATCTTGAGCTTGGGGAAGCGCATCATCACGCCGCCCAGCACGATGTCGGTAAAGGAGCGCTGCACCTCGTGAATCATGTTCATGTACGGGCGCGTGAAGGAGGAATCCGGCGATTTCAGGCGCGACTCGTCTTTTGACTTAGGCGCTTTGCGGCCGGCGGTGATCAGATGCAACGACAGCGGCATCCCGGTCTCTGAGGCTGCCGCCCAGAAAGGATCGTACATCTCATGCCAGAACGGCTTGTCGGCCGGCGCTGCGCCCCAGATCATCGCGCCCCGAAGTCCAAGTCCGGCCACGCGTTGCAGCTCGCGCGCGCCGTCCGCGATGTCTTCAAGCGAAATCAAAGCGACGCCGATCAGGCGGTTGGGATCGTATTTGCAAAAGTCGGCCAGCCAGTCGTTATAGACTTTGAAACAGGCGGCTTGCAGCTCAGCGTCGTCGATACTGAACAACGGCATCCCCAATGTGGTGTAAAGCACCTCGGCCACGACACCGTCGATCTCCTGGTCCTTAAGGCGCTGCGCCGGATCCCAATGGCGCTCGGCATTGTAACCCTCGGCCTTCTCGACGAAATCGACCAGCTCCCTGCCGCTGCGTCCCGCAGCGAATCCCCCGGCGACGGGAAACGGCCGGATTCCGGGACCGACGAAAATATCGCCGCCCTTGCCTTCGGATTTGATTACGCGGGGAGCGCGTTCCTTTAACCGGTTATCGACCCGTTCGACCCACAGGTTGGGCGGCTCCATCATGTGAGAGTCTGCTGAAATCACGCGCATGGTTGCCATAATCACCCTCCCGGCAGACAGCTTTCCTTTTCTATACAAACATTGCTTCGCCGACCACAACCACTTGCAGAGAACCGGCCGGACTACCGCGGTACCTGTGCAACCATCCCTTCACTGCGGTCGTCACATTTTGCACGGGTGCAGGTCGGCCTTGCATGCCTGACCGGCGAGCAGCGGCATCTGCCGGTTATCGGCGCGGGCCGCGGCTGCGCATCCCGGCTTGCTTCCGGCAATCAGCGGGCTATGCCTGAACCTTGGAGGGCGCGCCGTCGGCGGGCTGCCCGCTGGGCGCCGGCGCCATCGCGCGCCTGCGCACCTCCATGAAGCCCTCCAGGATATCGATCGGAATGGGAAACAACGTCGTCGAGTTATGTTCGGCAGCGATTTCCTTGAGCGTTTGCAGATAGCGAAGCTGAATCGTGATGGGGCTGCGCGCCATGATTTCGGCGGCGTCCGACAGCTTCTGCGCGGCCTGGTATTCGCCCTCAGCCGCAATGATCTTGGCGCGCCGTTCGCGTTCGGCTTCGGCCTGGGCGGCGATTGCGCGCTGCATATCCTGCGGCAAGTCGATATTCTTAAGCTCCACCAGAGTGACTTTGATTCCCCATGGCTCAGTCTGCGCATCGACGATTTCCTGGATGCGCGAGTTGAGCTTCTCGCGCTGGCTCAGGAGTTCATCGAGTTCGGTCTGACCACCAACCGAACGAAGGGTGGTTTGCGCGAGCTGCAAGGTCGCGAACAGATAGTTTTCCACTTCCACCACTGCGCGCGACGGGTCGACGACCCTGAAATACACCACCGCGCTGACTTTTACCGAGACGTTGTCGTGTGTGATGACGTCCTGTGCGGGAATCTCCAAAGTGATAGTGCGCAAGTCGATTCGCACGATACGCTCTATGATCGGGAAGACGAAGATCACGCCCGGACCGCGGTAAGGCGTCAGCCGGCCCAGCCGAAACACAACTCCGCGTTCATATTCGGTGAGAATATGGAGGCCGCTGAAAACGATAAGGGCAAAAAGTCCGAGTCCGACGCCAATCGCTATTGGCATGGAAATTCTCCTTTGATGATTGAAAACAAACGCCCTTTTCAGGCGTCTGGATTAAATCTGGCAGGTAAAAACTATTTTTGAAAGGCTCTGTCAGTCTGTTATTCCTGTCATTCGGCAGATGGCAGGAAAATCAAAGCAGGCGCTTTTGGTCGCCCGATGCCCGGCTGCTCATCCCGACAACCTGCCGGACTGCTGCGGCATCGGCTGCACCTCCAGTTCCATCCCCTTCACTGCCGTTACGCGCGCGGCCGCCCCGATTTCCAGCGGCTGATCGCTTCTTGCCCGCCACATCTCGCCGTGAATGAAGATCCATCCGGCACTGCCCGGCTTGATCGGATGGCGAATCTCGCCGACCGCTCCGATCAGGGCTTCGCGCCCGGTAAGTGCAGGTTTTCGGCGCTCCGCGATCGCCCATGCCAGACCCAGCATCCCGAGCACCAGGGCGACCGTCACGCCCGCGATCGCGCCTCGGCTGATAACTATATTGGTCTGCGACGTGTTGATCAGAAACAGCGAGCCCAGGACGAACGCGACCACTCCGCCGACACCGAGGATGCCGTGGGAGGGAGTGAAAACCTCTGCGGTCAGCAGACCGATTCCGAGCAGAAGCAGCAGCAGGCCGGTGTTGTTGATGGGCAGTACCTGGAACGACATCAGCGCCAGCAGCAGACAGATAACGCCGATTATTCCCGGCGCGTATACGCCGGGGTGGGCAAATTCGAAGTAAAGCCCGACCAGCCCCGCCATCATCAGCAGATAAACAATATTGGGGTCGGATAATTTGTCGATAATGAGCTCCTTAAGCGTCATCTCACCGTGCTCGATCGGCGCTCCCTCCAGGTTCAAGGTCACGCGGCGCTCGCCGATCGTAACCTGGCGTCCGCTGGCCTGGCGCAGCAGGTCAGAAAGATCCGGCGCGACGATATCCACGACATGCAATCGCAGCGCCTCGCGGTCGCCGATCGACGCACTGTGGCGGACGGCCGTTTCCACCCAAGCCTGGTTGCGTCCACGTTGCTCCGCAATCGTGCGGGCGAGCGAGGCTGCGAAGTTCTCCATCTTGGTGGCCTCAACGCCTTTGCCTTCAGGGCCGCCCATCTCGATCGGGTGCGCGGCGCCGATCGTGGTCCCCGGCGCCATCGCCGCAATGTTCGCGGCAATCGTTACGAAGGTGCCCGCCGACGCAGCGCTCGCTCCCGACGGCGCAACGTAAACAATCACCGGAACGGGAGAACTCATCAGGTCCTTGACGATCCGGCGCATCGTGCTGAGCAGGCCTCCGGGTGTGTCCAGTTCAATCACCAATGCGCGGGCGTTCTCATGCTCGGCAGCGTCGATCGACTGTTCGATAAAGTCGGCGACGCCCGGATTGATCGAGGAGTCGACGTTGATAACGAGCACCGGGCCGAAAGCCGCGCGGGTGGCGGTCGCCCCGCCGCCGCTGCCCGCGCCAAGCGTCATCAGCGCGAGCGCGCCGAGCGCCCATCTCCATCGCAGCGAACGCCGGAGCGCATCGGCCTCAGCTTTTGCGCTGTGGAATCTCCTTGCCAAGAGCCCTCATCACCTCCTGGATGTCGGCCCAGACCAGGCGCTTATCAGCGGGGTTGCGCAGCAGGTAGGCCGGATGAAACGTCGGCATCATTCGGATTCCCCTGACCTCATGCCAGCGGCCGCGCATTTTGCTGATGGGAGTCTTTACCTTGAGCAGCGACTGGACAGCAAAGGTTCCAAGACCCACTATAACCCGGGGTTGCACGATTTCGATCTGGCGCATCAGGAACGGCTCGCAGGCGGCGACTTCGTCCGGTTCCGGATTGCGATTGCCGGGCGGACGGCATTTCACGACGTTGCAGATATACACGTCCTGTCGGCGCATCCGCATCCCGCGCTCGATTATATCGGTGAGCAGTTGACCTGCGCGCCCGACGAACGGCTCGCCCCGCTCGTCCTCGTCGGCGCCAGGCCCTTCACCGACGAACATCAATTCGGCCTTGGGATTGCCAACGCCGAAGACCAGGTTGATGCGTCCGGGCGCCAGTTTGCATCGCTGGCAGTCGCCGATAAAGTCTCGCAGCTCCTCCAGAGTCCGGGTTTTCTCCAGACCAGGATAGACGGAAAACAACTCGGGTCCGGATTGGACGGGCCGCGGATGCGCCGGAGGCTTGGGCGGCGGTTCGATGATCGGAGCGGAGGGCGCGACGACCGGCGGAGGCTGAGGAACGCCTTCGAGCCCTTCCTCCTGAATCTGGGCAAGGTAATCGGCAATCGAATCAAGCAGGAGCTGTCGACCCGGGTTACTGGCGCTGCCGCTCATACACGACTGCTACGCGGCACTCGGACTGTCCGGCGGCACCGATCGCAGTTGGTAAATTCCGCACATGTCTGACCCATTCAGCCCAAACGGCGGACTGGGCGCAATGCGCCCGCTTTGGTGTTGTTTGTCCTTTTCAACAGGACGATGCGATCGAGGATTACGTTGGCGACTTCATCTTTGCTCAACTGGGGGTAGTGCTGTTTGCCGCCGTCGCGATCGATCAGGGTCACGATATTGGTATCAACACCGAAGCCGGCCCCTTCCATGGTCACATCGTTGGCGACGATCAGGTCCAGGCCCTTGGAGCTAAGCTTACCCAGGGCATTGGCCTCGGTATCCTGGGTTTCCGCCGCGAATCCGATCAGCAGACGATCGCCTTTCTGAGCGGCGAGCGCGGGCATCGCATCCTCGATTGGCGTCAAATCCAAATGCATCCCCTGTGCGCGTTTCTTAAGCTTGTGTGGAGCAACGGTGGCAGGACGGAAATCGGCGATTGCCGCCGCCATGATCAGAGTCGAGCACCAGGCAAAGTTGCGCGCCGTCGCTTCAAGCATCTGGGCCGCGCTGGCGGTGTCGATCCGCTCCACGCCGCGGGGCGTGGGCAACGCGGAGGGACCCGAGACGAGCCTGACCTCGGCGCCTCGCCGCCATGCCGCGCGGGCCAGCGCGTAGCCCATCTTGCCCGACGAACGGTTGGAAACGAAGCGCACCGGATCGATCGGTTCCTGCGTGGGCCCGGCGGTCACCAGGATTTTCTCGCCGGCCAGATCAGCAGGTGTGAGCAAGCGCTCAAGTTCCTCGACGATAGCGGCCGGATCACACAGACGCCCTTTCCCTTGCCATCCGCAGGCCAGGGCGCCCTGGTCAGGATCGATTATCCTGACCCCGCGCCGGGCCAGGCGATCGAGATTTTCGCTTACCGCCGGATGGCCATACATGTTGACGTTCATGGCCGGCGCGAACGCGACGGGGCAGCGTGCGGCCAGCAGTACCGTCGTCACGATATCATCGGCAATGCCCATGGCGGCTTTGGCGATGATGTCAGCGGTAGCGGGCGCGACAACAATCGCGTCGGCCATATCGGCCAGGCGAATATGTCCGATCTGCGACTCCTGCGTGAGGCTGAAGGTATCGGTGGCAACCGGGTTTCCGCTCAGGGTCTGAAAGGTCAGGGGCGTAATAAATTCCTGCGCGTTGCGCGTCATCATCACGTGAATCTTCGCGCCGCGGGCGCTCAACAGGCGCACCAACTCCGCTGCTTTATACGCAGCTATCCCCCCGCTTACACCGAGGACCACGGTCTTGCCGTCAAGTGGGCTCATCGCGTTTCATAATAACGCAATCGCGAGCAGGCACGAAACCGCGGTTTCATCGCTGCCGTGAGGACCATGGCCCGAACTCGACGATGAATGATTGAAAAATTGCGGCGAGAAGAATTCAGCGACGCGGCAATGCGGATTCGGGCCGCATCGCCTGTCGGACCTCCTCTTCGGTCGGCCACCAGTCGGGCCGCTCGATCTCGGTGACCCGATCCTGGATAAATTTGGCGGGCGGATCGATCTTGTACAGCCGGCGCGCGTTTTCGCCCAGGAATCTGGCCTGGTAGGACTCCGGCAGCTCGCATTTGCGCATCGTCTCGATCGCGCGCCAGGCGTCGTCGCCGTCGTGATGGTACACGTCGGAGGACCACGCCAGGATGTCGCCATAAAAGTCCGGCAGGCGCGAAGGCGGCGCCTCATCGCCCTCAAAACCGGTCACGCAATGAGCAAAGAACGTCTCGCTCGGCATCCGTTTGAGCGGGTAGCGCTTGCGATCGTTGCGGTAGAGCCGATAGGCCTTGTCGCACTCGTCGAGCAGAAAACTGAGCCAGGTCGATGAAGCTTCGAAGATCGCCGCTCTGACTTTTGCAAACCGCTCAAAGAATCCCGACATCAGCACCATCGTGACCCACAGTGCGGCTTCGGCCTGAAAGTTCTGCACGTTGGTCAGAAACATGTGCGGCAGACGCGACGAATTGATGCTCCATTCGATGAACTCCGCGCCGGAATACTGCTCGGTGTAAGCGGATGGCTTTGACGAACCGAGGGCGGGAAACGGATGCATCCCGTAAACCACGCCGGTTTCCTCCATCGCTCTCCACACCGGATCGTACTTGGGCTGGACCGGGTAATTTCCCATCGCGTCAACCGGCCGAATCAATCCGACGCGGCATCCCTTGTCCGCGACGCGATATACTTCGTCAGCGGCAAACTTCGGATTCTGGAGCGGCAGCAACGCCGCGAAAAAAAGCCGCTCCGGATTTTCCCGGCAATACTCGTACGCCCATTCGTTATAAGCCCTGCACATCGCTTTGGCGCCAATGTCGTTCTGCAGCCACGGATAGGTGTCAATGTCGCTGGGAATGATCATGACCTGGTCGATACCCTGGATGTCCATGTCGCGCAGGCGCGGCTTGGGCTCGTAGGCCCCCCGATGGTCGAGGTAGGTCGCCTGCTCCCGGGTGATGGCGGTTTGGCGATTCAGATTGCGGACGTTAAGGGCGCGCTGGATTTCATGCTTGAGACCGGGACCGGCGATCGACAGCAGTCCCAGCTTGCCTTTGCTGCCGCCGTATTGGCCGGTCAACGCTCCCATGCCGGCCTTGCCGTTGACGATCAGTTGGCGCTTGGCGGCGTCGAACCACATGGTGTCTTCCAGGGCCCGCAACTCGCGCGCGCTCAGCAGTTCTTCGGCCCGGTCCCAAAGCCAGGGCGGTTCGGTGATATGCGCGTCGCAGTCAAAGGTCGGGAAATTCTTGGTCATTGGCGCAAATCTCTGAACGCGCATCGCATACCTCCAGCAACCGTAGGCGGCAGCTTCCTCGTTTTCGTATAGCCGATGCCGGCACGCTGCAAAAGCGCGCGCGGCGCGCCGCCTTAGCGGTTCTTGTTATGGCTATTCGGCAGATTTCAGGGATGCCCGGCCCACCAGGAATTCTGCGGCGCGGCCGAAATCTCCGATCGAGCCCGGCACACCGGCTCAAACTCATCATTTAAGCTTCGGCATCACCTTGTCGGCGATCAACTGGATCGAGCGCATTATCTTGTCGTGGGGCGTGGTGTACATCTGCATGAACAGCAGGGCTTCATCCACCCCCGCGTCGGACAGGTACTGAATGACGTTGAGACAGGTTTCGGGGCTGCCGATGCAGGCGCCACCGGCCTTGACGATTTCCGACACCGGCACCGAATGAGTCAGGTACATGGTCTCCAGCCAATGCTTCATAAAAAATTCGTAGGAGCGCGGCGGCTTGCCGTCGATCCAGGGCGCGAACAGATTGCGCACCGCTTCGTTGTACATCCTGAAGTTCGGCCCCTGGATGGCGAGCGCTTCCTCGTCGGTGTCGCAACACAACGTGAAGGTCAGCAGCGCGAACTTGTTGTTGATGAACGAGCCGATCGGATCGCATTGCTTGATGCGATCGCGGTAGAGGCGGACGTATTCATTGGACTGGCCCTGCCCGATTCCGAAGCCCAGCACGCCCAGACCATGACTGCCGGCGAATTCCAGCGTGGCGGGCTGAGTGGCCGCCACCCACATCGGCGGATGCGGCTTCTGCACCGGCTTGGGCACGACCTGGCGTTGCGGGATTCTCAAGGTCGGACTTTCATACCCGAAGCTCTCCTCGGTCCACATTCTGGGCAGCACCCGCAGCGATTCCTCCCACTGCGGTCGGGTGTCATCGGGATTGACCTCGAACCCGGAAAGTTCGGACTCCGAGATCGCGCGCCCGCCGCCGAATTCGACGCGCCCGTTGGACAGCACGTCCAGCGTCGCGATGCGCTCGGCCACCCGCAGCGGATGGTTGATGCGGAACGGCAGCAGCACGATGCCATGGCCGAGGCGGATGTTTTTGGTCCGGGCGGCCAGATGGGCCAGCACCAGCTCCGGCGAGGAGCTGTAGGAAAATCCGGGGAGAAAATGATGCTCGGTAAACCAGCAGGCCCGGTAGCCCAGCCGGTCGGCGAGCATGACCTGCTCTACGCAATGATCGAAAGTGCGCTTGACGCCAGCTTCGGACAGATCCGATGTTTCGAGTTCGAAAAACAGACTCAGTTCCATAGCCTGGCCTCCCCGCAGGATCCTGCGATCGCGGCCGCCTCGGCGCGGCCCGAGTCAGCCGCCTTATAACACAACGATGTTGGGTACAAGAAACGGCTCGACACGCCGGAAGATCGGGGCGAGGGCTTTCAGGAATCGATCTGAAATGACGCGGCGAACTGGTCGCGCTCGCCGCTACGAAGCCCCTTCCTCTTCGTCGTTCCCGTTTTTGATCTCGACTCTGTACGGCGTGGTACGGAGCTCGCCCTGGCTGTCGCGCACCAGAACTTCGATCTTCTTTTCGACCTCGTCGAGTTTCTGATTGAGCGATCGTACCAGCGCGACGCCGTGCTCGAAGGCCTTGATCGAGTCTTCCAGCGACAATTCGCCGCTGTCGATCCGGGCCACCGTGTCCTCGAGTTCCTTGAGTTCGTCTTCGAATTTCTTTTCTTCCGCCGCCATCGATTAATCCGTCTCCCGCGCCCGCGTCAGTGCATAGATGCGCCCGCGCTTGACCCTGACTTCCAACTGGTCACCGATTTCGACCGTGGCTGCGTCGGTGACTACGCGGCCATCGCGGGCGTTGATCGCCACCGCGTATCCGCGCTCAAGCACCTTGAGCGGTGAGAGCGAATCCAACTGAGCCGCAAGCTGCGCCAGTTGGTGACGTCGAATCTCCAACACCCGCCGCATCGCGCGCTCCAGACCTGCGCTTTGGTTCTCCAACTCGCGGCGATAACTGCCGGCGCGCTGGCGCAGGGCAGCCCGGCCGAGTTGGGCGGCCAGGCGTGCGGCGCGCACGCGACGGTGCTGGACCTGGCCGGCTAGTCCGCGCGCCAGATGCAGGGCGGCGCGGGCGGCGCGAATCCGGATTTCGCGGGCGATATGGAACGGAGGACGAATCCGCTGCGCCAGATGGGTTACCATGCGCCGCCGATGCAGCGCCGCCCGAGTCATCGCCGCGTTCAAGGCCGCCGCGCATTCGTCAAGGCGCTGCCGATGCTGGCGCAGTTGGACGGCGGGGTTCCTGACCCGGCGCGCAAGCTGGCCGAGCTCCTTGCGGCGGGCGGCGAGGACGCCACGGATCGCACCAGTCAGGGCGGCCGCGGTTTCTTCAAGGCGCTGCTTCAGCTCGAGCTTGCTGGGCATAACCAAATGACCAGCGGCGGTGGGCGTTGGTGCGCGCAGGTCGGCAGCGAAATCGGCAATGGTATAGTCGATCTCGTGGCCGACCGCGGAGATGATCGGAATTTTAGAGCGCCGGATCGCCCGCGCGACGATTTCCTCGTTGAAAGCCCACAAATCCTCGAGCGAGCCGCCGCCCCGGCCGATGATGATCACCTCGCAGCGGCCGTCGCGGTTCAGTTCGTCCAGCGCCTGGGCAACATCAAATGCCGCCCCCGCGCCCTGCACCCTGGCCGGACGAATCAAAACATGCACGTTGGCATTGCGTGCCAGCATGATCGAGAGCATGTCGCGCAAGGCGGCGCCGCCCAGCGCGGTGACGATCCCCACGGTGCGCGGCAGAAACGGGATTGGACGCTTGTGCACAGCGTCGAACAGGCCTTCCGCCGCCAGACGCTGCTTGAGTTGCTCGAAGGCCAGTTGCAGAGCGCCCAGCCCGCGCGGCTGGATCTCTTCGGCATAAAACTGGAGGATGCCGCGGGCCTCGTACAGGCTCACCCGGCCGCGCACCAGCACCTGCAAGCCGTCGTCAACGCGCATGCGCTGGCGCTGCAATGCGCTGCGGAACATTACCACCGGAATCGAACTGCGGGCGTCCTTCAAAGTCATGTACAGGTGGCCCGCGGGGACAATCCGCACGTTGGATGCCTCGCCCACCACCCAGTATTCGTCCAGGTTAAGCTCAAGGCTATCCCGCACCATCCGCACCAGCGCGCTGACGCTGAGCGCCTTGGGCGGCTCCGCAGGTGAGGTAAAATTCAATTCGCCCTGACGATTCACCGCTGCAAACTTACCAGACCGCACCCGCCTGATTCCATCGCGTCTTCCCGGCCTGGCCGCCGCCAGGTTATGGTTTAGTCACGGGAGGAAGCCCTTATGCTCAAGCCCGGCGATGTTGCGCCTGACTTCACCCTCACCGACCATCACGGCAATGCCGTGACTCTTTCGGCCCTGCGCGGCCACAAGGTTCTGCTCTGGTTCTATCCTCAGGCCGGCACGCCGGGATGTACGGCCGAGGGCTGCAGTATCAGGGACAATTACGATTACTACAAGGAAAACGATATCACGGTGATCGGGGTCAGTTTCGACACGGTCGAGGACAATGCCGCCTTTGCCGACAAGTTTGGTTTTCCTTTTGCTCTGCTCTCCGATTCTGAACGCCGCGTCGGGCTGGCCTACGGCGCCTGCGACAGTCCCAAAGCGGCGTACGCGCAACGTATCAGCTACGTGATCGACGAGCAGGGTAAGATACTTCGCGCTTATCCGCAGGTCGACCCGCGCATTCATGCCGCCCAGGTTCTAGCGGACTTGCTCAGCGAGTAAAACAGCAGCAAGCTTACTGGACGGTGATTGATCCGAGCGAGGCCGGCAAACCCGTGGGGGCGCCGCCGGAGCTGACGGTGATGGTTTGGACGACCTGCGTCGAAGTGCCGGTCACTCCCGAATTTGTCATATTGCCGCATCCCAGTTCGGTGGCGGCAAGGACCAGTCCCATCGCCATCACGACCAGGTGACGGCGCCGCAGCTTCCCCGTCATCAGCAGGAGCGCCAGCATCAACCCGGCGACGAACAGCGCGGGCATTTGCGGCTGCCCGGATAGCGACGGCGAGCCCATGGCGGCATAGACCATCCGCCCTCGATGGCGGTCCAGAGAGCTGGAGGCGGGCGTGGGTGTTGGAGCCGGAGTGTTGGAAGCGACCGCGGACAAGGTGAAGGTGGCGCTTTCGCCGTTGAGCAGCACCGGAAGCGCGGAAAAATCAAAGGTGTTGGATCCCGAGGGAGGATTGGGGGAACTGGGTGCGGCGATAGAGGACGATCCGGGCACCTGCCCGGTCAGAGTCATCGAGGAAAAGATGCCAGGGCTGGTGGCGGAAATATTGATCGAACTGATCGTGATGTTGGCGCCGCTGCTGTTGGTTACGGTAAACGAACCCGCATTCGAGATACTGGAGCCGGCGGCCACAGTGATCGCGACCGTTGAAGTGACCGTCACATTAACCTGAGCGCTGGCTGTTCCCCCGGCGGTACAAACGCAGGCAAACACAATCGCAATCAGGAAAGCCGAACAACGTTTCACCGCCATACCTCCGAACCGCCGCAAATGATGGAAGTTTCCACGCCATATTGCCTATGAAAACATCCAGGCGGCCACGTACCTTAATATCGGTGCAGGCAAGGGCAGATCAAGCCGTGGCCGCGCGATTAACGGCTGCTTCGCCGGCGTTGGCGTCCGGGACCGTCGATTCACGTTGCAAAGGGGAACGGATTTCGTGCACTTTTCCCGTATGCGACGGGCAATGAATGTGACACGTGGTAGCGTATTGTGCGCCAATGTGCAGGAAGCTCTGGGGAGCCTGGAGCGCGGCAAGGGTCTGATCGGCAGAAAAGCTCTGGAACCGGGCGAGGGATTGCTGATCGGCGCCGGACCGCTCATCCCGCTTATGTGGATTCACACTCTGTTTATGCGCTTCCCGCTTGACCTCGTCTTTCTGGATCGCGCCGGGCGCGTCGTGCGGATCGTGGCCGACGTCAAACCATGGCGCCTCACCACGCCGGTCCTGGGCGCCCGCAGCGTCCTGGAAATCGAATCCGGCGCCGCACAAAGGACCTCAACCAATGTCGGAGATCACGTCCGCTTCGAGGAGGTAAAGGAGAGTTGAGCAGTGAGGCGTGAAAGGAAGACACCCGTTCTCCTTCGGTCTATTCTGCCGGCTTGAACTTGACCAAAGTTCTCTCCGGCGTGACGTCGTCGAAATAGACCGTCACCGGCATGTCCACCTTGAGCTTTTCGGCCGGTGCCACGATGTTGGTGGTCAGGCGCGGGCCTTCTTCGAGTTCGACGATTGCCAGGATATAGGGCCCGTCGGCGAACAGGCGGGTTGACGGTCGATGGACGACGGTGAAGCTGTAAAGCTTGCCCTTGCCGCTGCATTTGCGCCATAGCAGGCGATCGGAGAAGCAATGCGGGCAGCGGGCGCGCGGATAATAGATGAAGCGATGGCACGCCTCGCACCGCTGCAGCATCAGCTCATGACGTTTGGCGGCGTCCCAGAAGGGCTGGCTGGTCTTGCTCGGCTGCGGTAGGGGCTTGATGTATTCACTCATGACAGCCGCTCCAGGATCAGGCTTACCTGCTCGCTCATAATTCCGCCATTGCCGTTGACGTATGCGAGGCGGGCATTTTTTACCTGGCGGTCCTCGCCCCGGCCCATCAGTTGGCGGATTCCCTCGGTGACGTGGCTCATTCCGCCGGCCAGTCCCGGCTGGCCGAAGGAAAGTTGGCCGCCGTGCGTATTGCAGGGAAAGTCACCAGCGTAAGTCAGGTCGTGGTCCATCACAAAGGGACCTCCCTGTCCTTTTTTGCAGAAGCCCGCGTCCTCCAACGTGACCAGCACCGTAATCGTGTAGCAATCGTAGGGACAGACCAGGTCGATATCCTTGCGCTCCACTCCGGCCATTTTGAACGCGGTTTCGGCGGCACCTTTGACGGCGGACTCGGTGATTTCCGGCGCATAGGTGACCGAGGAGCGATCGGAACCTTCGCCTGCGCCGATCAGCCAGACCGGGGGATGCTTGGAGCGCAGAGCGATCTCGGGTGAGGCAACCACCACCGCGGCGCCTCCGCTCATCGGGCTGACGATCTCGAACAGATGCAGCGGTTCGCAGATGTAGCGCGAGTTCAGCACCTCATCGATCGTAAGCGGGCTGTCATTGAAGAAGGCCAGCGGATTGGCCAGGGCGTTGGTGCGCTGATCGACGGCAATTTTGGCCATCTGCTCGGGCCTGGTGCCGTACTTCGCCATATGGCGCTGTGCGATCAAGGCATACCCGCAATTGGCGCCAATCGCGCCGTAGGGTGCCTCGAATTCGTACATCAGGGAGATCATCGGCGGGCGCCGGCGGCCCAGGCGGTTGAGGTCGGCGGTCAGGCACAGGACCGCGTTGCACATCCCGGCGTCGATCGCGGCGGCGGCCCGCCAGATCATGCCCGCGCCGCTGGCTCCGCCGATATCGAGCACGTTGAGCATCCGCGGGCGCAGGTCGAACATCTCGCCGATCGCGGAGGGATAGATCATCCCGGGATCCGCACTGGCCATCCCGACCAGCAAGCCGTCAATGTCCTTTTTTTCCAGTCCCGCGTCCGCGATCGCCTCAGCCGCCACCGCCGCCATCAGATCGAGCGCGGTAGCGTCGGTCGGTTCGCGGTAGGGCTTGAGTTCGCCGATACCAATCGCCGCGGCCTTGCCCTTAAGACTCATTGCGAAACTCCTTCTTCCCCATCGACTACCACAAAACGCGGCCGCGCGTGTATAGATCGGTCGATGACACCATCGCGGCGTTGCGTTAAGCTTCAGGCATCAAGCACAAGGAGGCAGCGGCGAGGAGCGAAACCCGAGAAAAGCTGGAGGACCGCTCTCTTTTCTCATTTCTCTTGTCTCGTTTCTAAAAACTTATGGCGTTTATCTGCTGCGACGATCACAACCTGTCCATCGAAGCCGACGGCATCGATCCCACCAGCGCCAAGCGGCTGATGCTCGACGACAATCTGGCGGCCAACGGCGCCGTCGAGCACGAAGTCAAGCAGTTCGGCCGCGAGCATCGCGAGTGCAGCGTAAGGGTGCTGGCGGACTGAAGATCGCGTCGCGCACGCCCGCCAGTTGACCCCTCAGTTGCACGCTGGCACTATTGCGACGCGGGGTGGAGCAGTCAGGTAGCTCGCCGGGCTCATAACCCGGAGGTCGAAGGTTCAAATCCTTCCCCCGCAACCACTGAAAACATCAGATCCTGCGACATTCTTAACAGGGTAATTTCCCCACCGCCACGAAGCCGCTCTGCGGGAAATCCAGCAAAGAACTTCAGACCAGGGTTCGCCTTGACAGCAGACAGCAGCGCCGCCTAAAGCACCGTTCTTGCCGGGACGCCCCAGTGAGAAGGCCCGTAGGGGGGCGGCATCTTCGTGCCATCGACGAGCCCGGCATCGACCGCGAAAGTTGGGGCGTCAATATCGCGGCCCGAGAAATTCATCGGCGTCGGATGCGCCGCCAGATACGCGCAGACGGAACCGGGAACGTCGACCCCAAGTCCCCTGGAAGCGTCAAAGCCGAAAGCCCCCATGTCGGTGACCATCCGTTCGGTCGTGACGAAACCGGGTTCCAGGTTGATCACGGCAATCTGATGCTGGCGCAATTCCTTGGCGAGACCCGCTGCGATGCGATTGAAGGCAGCCTTGGAGAGCGAATAGCCCAGACCCCAGCCGCCCTTGCCGATGTCGTGCGGCGTCTCACGGTAGCCTGCCCCGGAAGTGATGTTGATGATCACGCCGCCGCCCTGCCCGATCATGATTGGCACAGCCAGCTTGATGAGCAGGAGCGGCGAAAGCACGTTGCACTGGAAATGCGCGTCGAACAGCTCGATCGGAGTGTCCACAAACCAATCCATATGTCCCGGACCGATGTACCGGGCGTTGTTGACGAGCACGTCGATGCGGCCCCACGCAGCCATCGTTCGCTCCACCAGCGCATGTACGTCCTGGCGGTCCAGCAGGTCTAACTTTACCGCCAGCGCTTTACCGCCGAGAGCTTCGATCTCGCTCACCGTCTTGTCGAGGCTGCCGGGCAGCGGCGTCGTTTTCGACGCCTTTACAGTCGAGGAATGCTCGAAGGCCTGGCCGTCGTGCAGGGTGCGCGCGCAGACCACGACCTTGAAGCCGCGCCGGGCAAGTTCGAGGGCGCAGCCGCGGCCGATGCCGCGGCTGGCTCCTGTAACGATAGCCACCTTTGAATTACTGGGGTTTGGGTTGCCGGTCTGGCTCACAGTGCACCTCCGAAAATGCTATCTTCCGCGAGCCGTCATCACCAATGCAAGCCTGGTCCCAATCGTGTCGGACCTGGCGCGGCTGGATGCTCCTGTTCATTAAACCAGTCGGCTAAAAGCGACAGAGCCTGACTTCGGCGGTATAGTATTGAGGCCGCCATGAGCGTCGAGCAGTGGATCGATCTTCAGTGCCATCGGGCGCGCCCTCAGATGGTGCGAACGCTGCAGGTTTGCCTGCGGCGCCATGGCAACGAAGTGCGGGTCAGGTTTCGTCTCGACGGCGACAGGCGCCGGATTATCATCCCTGTGCCTTGTGAGCCGCGAATCAACACCCAATTGTGGCGGCATACCTGCTTTGAGGCGTTCATCGCGATTGCGGGGCAGGCGGCCTACCACGAATTTAATTTCGCGCCGTCAGGCGAATGGTGCATCTATGCGTTTCGCGGCTATCGTGACGGCGAACCACTGGCGGACGAAACGATGCGACCGCGCATTGACGTACGCTTCACGGGCAGCGGGCTTGAACTCGACGCATTGGTCCGGCTCGATACCCTTTCGGCGATCCATGCCGCTGCCCCGATGCGAATCGGTCTTGCGGCAGTGATAGAAACAGCCGACGGACTCTCGTACTGGGCGCTGCGCCATCCTGCCGATAGACCCGATTTCCATAACGCCGACGGATTCGCCCTGCGGCTTGACCCGCCCGGAGCTGAAATTTCATGAGCGGCGCGCCCTTGCGAGATTCCGACCGCCGTCTGATGGAGCAGCTTTTGCTGGCAACCAATCAAGCTCATGGCGCCGGCAGCCGAATTGCCGCACTCTCCCGTCATTTCCTCGGATATCCCTACAAAGCAAATCCGCTGATTGGATCGGCAAATACCGCCGAAGTGTTCACAGCCTCCCTGGACGGATTCGATTGCGTCACCTATGTCGAGACGGTTATGGCGTTGGCGCGAGCCGCCACCATCGATGGCTTCATGCACTGGTTGCGCAGAATTCGCTATGTGGACGGCCGCGTCCAATGGGAACAGCGCAATCACTACATGACCCAATGGATCCGCAACAACGAACGTGAAGGAACACTCCGGCGGATCTCGTTTCCCGGGGTCCCGGAAATCAGCAGAGAACGCGTCCTGAACGTGGTCGCGGGACTCGCCGCTCAGCGGATCAAGTTGGAATGTGTACCCAAGGCCGCGGCAGCCCGGCTCGATCCCCATTTGCAATGCGGGGACCTGATCTTTTTCGTATCCACTCGCCGCAATCTCGACATCTTCCATTGCGGAATAATCGCGCGCGATGAAAAAAGAGTGCTTATGCGCCACGCCTCGCGCAGCGCCGGTTACGTCGTCGAACAGGAATTGAGCGAGTTCATCAGGGCAAACCGGATGAGCGGAGTAATGGTCGCGCGGCCGCAGAGCTGATGACAAGAGGTGCAGGTTTGAAGCTGGTCTATCCCAGGGACTATTCGTCGGCGAGCATCCAGGAACTCATCGAGGATGCCGATGGTGACGTTCTGTTTATCGCCGACCCGCGCGTCGAGATTAACCCCGGTCCGCGCATGTTCGAGCGGATGGCGCAGATCGTTCGCGAAACGGGCGCCGGATGGGTTTATGCCGATGCTGTGGGCCATCCGCGGATCGATTACCAGCTCGGCAGCATCCGCGACAATTTCGATTTTGGCCCCCTGATCTGCGTGTCGGTTCAGGCCGGGCGTCAGGCTGGAATCGACGCGGGCTGGAAATGGGGAGGGCTTTACGACCTGCGGTTACGGATTTCGGAAAAGCACGCGATCGTGCGGATTCCCGAACCCCTGTACGCCGCATCGACGTTGGATGCGCGGCCTGGTGCACAAACGCAATTCGATTATGTCGATCCGCGCAACCGCGAGTACCAAATCGAGATGGAACAGATTGCGAGCGCTTACCTCAAGCGAATCGGCGCATGGCTTGCGCCGAATTTCGCCGAGGTCGCGGAGACGGCGGCAACCTTTGCGGTCAAAGCCAGCGTGGTCATTCCGGTCCGCAATCGTGAGCGAACCATTTTCCAGGCCGTTCAAAGCGCGCTGGGCCAGCGCACCGATTTCGCTTTCAACGTCATCGTCGTCGACAACCACTCGACCGACCGGACCACGGAAATCCTGCGCGGCATCGGCGATTCGCGCCTCAAACATATTTTGCCCCAGCGGCGCGACCTGGGAATCGGCGGATGCTGGAATGAAGCGCTCTATTCGCCAGAGTGCGGCCAGTACGCGGTTCAGCTTGATTCGGACGACCTGTATGTTGACGACGGCGTGCTGCGGCGGATTATCGCCGAACTTGAGGCGGGCCCTTATGCGATGGTCATCGGCGCATATACGATGGTCGACTTTTCGTTGAAGGAAATTGCGCCCGGTCTGATTGACCATCGCGAGTGGACACGCGAAAACGGCAGGAACAACGCCCTGCGTATCAACGGTTTCGGCGCGCCGCGCGCATTCAATACTGCGGTCGTGCGGCGGATCGGATTCCCCAACGTCAGCTATGGCGAGGATTACGCGGTAGCTCTGCGTATCAGCCGCGACTACGAGATCGGCCGGATTTACGAACCGGTTTATCTGTGCCGGCGATGGGAGGGCAACAGCGACAGCGCATTGCCGCTGGAGGTCTCGAATCGATACGATTCATACAAGGACTGGCTGCGAACTCTCGAAATTCGGGCTCGGATGCGCCGATGATGCGCGAATTGGACGCATTGTTCGAACGCCAGGCGCGCAACTGGCCGCAGTTCGCCGCCGGACTCGCAGGCCTGGCGCGGGCCCGAACCCGGCGGGTGCGGATCGACTGGTTCGAGGTCTTTATCCGCCACATTCCCCATCGGATGGCCAGCACCACGGCGGCGGTTGACCGCGAGTCGGTGGCAAGACGCCCCTGCTTCCTGTGCGCGCGCAATCTACCGCCGGAGGAAGAAGGTCTGCCGTTTGGTGATGACTTCACGATCTACTGCAACCCGTTTCCGATCGTGGACCGGCACCTTACCATCGTGCATTCGGAACACCGCCCGCAGAGGATTGCGAACCAGTTCGCCCGGATGCTCGATTTGGCGGCGGCGCTGACCGGCTACTTCGTCATCTACAACGGTCCGCAATGCGGCGCGTCCGCACCCGATCACATGCATTTTCAGGCCGGGTCGCGGGTTTTGTTTCCGATCGAGAAGGATTCCCTGAATCTGGACGGCATCACTATTCCGCGCTACGCGCGCAATGTGTTCGTGTTTCGCGGACGGGACCGATCCGCCCTGGTCAACCGGATGGAAGGCGCGCTCGACCTGCTGGTGGAGATGACCTGCAAAGGGCCGGAACCGATGGTCAATATCGCCGCATTTTACGCAGGCGGCGAATGGACGGTGTACCTGTTCCCCCGCGCAAAGCATCGTCCGCAGGTCTTTCACACCGGCGAACTGACGGTAAGTCCGGCATCGATCGATCTGTGCGGCATCCTGGTGGTGCCGCTGGCGCACGATTTCGAAAAAATCACCGCCGAGGCCGTTGCCGCGATCTTTCGCGAGGTCACCTGGCCGCAGGAACAGTTTAACCAGGCCGCCCAAAAGCTGGAGGAGGCGCCTTGAATGTATCTGTAGGGCTGACTGAAGGACGCGCGGCGGTCGAAGTTGAACTGGCGGGCGGCATCTATACCGACGCTTGCGGCAGGCAATACCGTCCCGGCCGCTATCGATTCACTTCCGAAGTCACGCTTAACCCGTCCGATCCTTCATCGTGCGCGTTCGCGCTCGACGATATGACGATCGGAATCGGCTTTCATTGGGAACGCAAAGAGCGCCAGGCCTTTCGCGGCGCCCTGCGCATCATCAAGCGGGCGGCCGGGCTGACGGTGATCAACGACGTTGCCCTCGAAGATTACGTCACCAGCGTGATCTCCTCCGAGATGAGCGCCTCCTGTCCGCTTGAATTGCTCAAAGCTCATGCGGTGATCTCGCGCAGTTGGCTGTGGTTTCCAAAAGCCAATCCCAGCCGCGCTGCCCTCGCCGCAGTTCCCGCCGATTCTCACGAAGTAATCCGCTGGTACGGCCGCCAAGCGCATCGTGATTTCGACGTCTGCGCCGATGATCATTGCCAACGCTACCAAGGTATCACCAAGGCGTTCTCTCCGGCGGCGGCACAGGCGGTGCGCGCGACGGCGGGGGAGTTTCTCATCTACCGGGGCGCGATTTGTGACGCGCGATTCTCCAAGTCCTGTGGCGGAATCACCGAGCGCTATGCGACCGCATGGGAAGATCAGGACATCCCCTATCTGGATTCCATTTACGACGGCCCGGACGGCGGCGACGCCGGAGAGCGCGGCGAGCAATGGATTCGCGCGGACCCGCCGGCCTATTGCAACACTCGCGACGCGCAGGTTCTGGCGCGAATTTTGCCCGGATTCGACCAGGAAACCCGCGATTTCTATCGATGGCAGGTCGGCTACACCCCCGCAGAACTCGCCGACCTGATCAAAACCCGCCTGGGCGCGGACATCGGTGCGGTGCGCGCAATCGCTCCGCTGTCCAGGGGACCTTCCGGACGGATCTATCGACTGAAAATCACCGGCGCTCGCGATTACATTATCATCGGCAAGGAACTGGAAATCCGCCGCGCCCTGTCGCGCTCGCATCTTTACAGCTCAGCCTTCGTGGTGGACCAGGAAGCGGGCCGTTTCATCCTCAGAGGGGCCGGATGGGGCCATGGCGTGGGCCTGTGCCAAATCGGCGCCGCGGTGATGGCGAACCAGGGCCGAAAATACGCGGAGATTCTCAAGCACTACTATCGCGGGACCACTATCGGCCGCTGGCTTGGATAGACCGCCGCTCGGCCCGTCCAATCTTCAAGCACCTGCGTTTGGATAATTGCGGCGGCATCTGGATGGTCCGCTGGCCAGAGATGGAGCTGGACTCCAAGCCTCATTACCATACTTGCTTCTCTTCGTTATCATTTATACGATCCTGACTAGCGGGGGCGGAGAAGAAACGGCCATCCGCCCGAATGGGGAATTCGCGCGGGGCAAGCGCCTGGTCTTTCGCGTAGCGCGAGAACGGAGTGTCTCGGATCCATCCCCAGATTCTGGAGGTTTTCTTCACGCCGAGTCACTGTGAGGGATTACTCCGATGCAATCCATGCAGGGTAAAGGCAGCGACCTGCGGCGAACGATGGCAATTTCCGGGGCGCAGTGCCGGTACCGGAGAATTAAGGATCTCAAGCAGCGCGCAAAAAACGACACGGCGTTAATCGTGGTGATCGTGGTGGTTGCAGCACTTTACGCGGCGACGTTTGTGGGCATTTACCGCTGGATCCATTACCATCCGGTCCTGCCGGTGAACAACCAGCCGGAAGCGCCAGAGCTGAATCAACCGTCGCAGTGAGGTGCCAGGGCTGGTATCCTGTTGTCTGATTATTTGGCTGACGATTTCAGCGCCCGGACTCCGCCGATCACAAAGGTCGTAATCAATTCGGCCAATTCGTCACTGTTTTCACCGTCGAAGCGCTCATCCGGATAGAGCTTTTCGATATATTTTCGACTGCTGTGGAAGGCTCCGCACAGCGAAAGTGCGGCGAATGCCGAGAAACGCACCACTCGCTCTTCGGTTTGAGAACCCAGGACGTCGCGGACCAGCGACTCGATTAACTGCTGGTACGGCCGCATCTGCTCTTCGACCAGCGAATCGAAAATCTCCGTAGGTTCCAGCATCTCGCGGAAAAACATCATCGCCTGCCAAGGCGCGCGGTTGGGGGAAAACATGACATGCAGATGGCGGCGCAATTCCGCCTTCAGGCGCTGGGCCGGCCGTCCTTCGGAGGCGTCAATCGGGCAGGCCAGGTATCTTTCCCGTGATTGCTCCATCGCGTAACGAAACACCTCGCGATAAAGGCCTTCCTTATCGCGAAAATGGTAGTTGACGCTGGCGATGTTGACATTCGCGCGCTGGCAGATCTCGTGGATCGTGGCCGCTTTGTAGCCGCGCTGCGCGAAGACCTCGCCGGCGGCCTCCATTAACCGTTGACGCTTCAGCTGCGACGCTTTTCTTTCTCCCTCGGCGGCCGTAGCCACTGCCCTACACCCCGATGGAGCACTAAAATAGAAAGCATCACAAAAAGTCAAGCAACGCTGCGCGTCAATTTAATTAAGACGAAATTTACAGAACCCGGTTGACAGCCAGACGCAGATTTTTTTTGAGGTGACGGCCGGGCGGGGGGTAAGGCCGCCCGGCCATCGTGCGCGTTCAAGCGGGGTAAAGCACCTAACGCGCGAGTCTTACATGAGCGAGAAGTTGTACTGGAACTGGGCGAAGATCAGATCCTTGCCCTTGAACACGCCGCCGTCCAGACCGTACTTGTTGGTGCCCTGCACATCGACCCACTCCAGTTTCATGAAGTACTTGTTGGTCCATGGAGGCGTCAACTGGATGCTCGGGAAGGACAGGAACGTCGTCCCGTTCGGATCGTAAATCGTCGTCCAGTTGGGCGAAATCGCACCCCACCACCAGCTCGTGCCGATGCTGAACAGCATCTCGACGTCGTTGTGATAAAGATGCTCGAAATAACCCGCGCCACCCTGCATGTTGTTGCTATAGCTGAGGATCGTGGTGCCCATCAGCTCGTAGTTGGCGGTCAGGTTCCCAGTCGCCGTCAGCCACGGCGTGTACGCCGAATCGAGGTCAAGCGCGAACAGCCACAGGATAGCGTCGGAGCGCGTCACCCCGCTCGGCGAGAAGTTCGGGTTGCCGATCCCTCCCGTCAGCGGATCCCTCTGGAAGGCATACGCCGTACCCGGAATCATGAAGGTGTTGAACCCGTCGTGGTTCTTGTACAGCGTCTCCGCGCGGATAACGAACGGCAACTGGGACAATGACCCCGGCAGATAAAGCGGCCGGTTCAGCGTGAAGCCCACCGCCTGGTACTGCGGATAAATCAGATTGGTGCGCCGCTCAAAGAACCCGGGCGCCACCGGGATGATCACCCGGTTGTCGATCTGCGCGATCGGGTTGTAATCGTGGTTCCACAGATAGAACGAGGTGATTTCCGCGTTCTCGATCAGGGTATGGAGCCGGATGCCGATTTGTGAATTGCCCCACGTCGCGCTGGGGATCACCTGCTGCACGTTGCTGCCCGTGCTCAGGAAGAAACCCGGACCCACCGGCAGGCCCGCCTGCACCATCGCGAACGGCGGCGCCGTTTCTGAAAACGTGGGAGTCCCGAAGAAAATGCTGCGGGTGTCGCCGCGTCCGGCGAATCGGCCACCCGGATTGGGCGCTTGGATATTGACGCGACCCGCGATGTCGTTCATCCCGTCGTACTGGTCGTTGGAATAGTCAACATGGGTGTAGAGGAAGTCGAAGCCCGGGATGTACACCAACTCCAGGAAGTTGGAGCTGAACGGCCCGGCGCTGGGAAGATTGAGGATCGGATGAATCATCCACAGCGGGATGCGCGATTGCTCCAGGTTGGAGAAGCCGAAGGCCCAGCTCAAATCCTGCGGATTGATCTGGTCGCCAACCCGAAAGGCCAGCGATTCACCCCAGGTCACGATCTGGCGGCCGACGAAGAACTGCAGCGGTCCGAAGCGATGCTTGAACCACAACTCGTGGATGCCGTAGTCGTTGTAGAAGTCCGCGTTGCAGTCGTTGGTGGTCAGGAACGCCGGAGTGCCCAGCTCCCCGAAGGGCGGACGCGAGTTGGTGCAGCCGGTCTCCCACGGATAACTGGGTTCATAGACGAACCACAGCCGCATGAACATGGAGTCGTTTTCGGTGAAATCATCGTTGATGTCCACCTGCAACTCCTGCCGTTCCGTGGCCAGCGAGTTCTTGTTCAGCTTGCCCCAGCGATCCTTGTTGTACTCCATCGCCTGGGAATTCACCCAGGTTCCGGAAGTGTTCAGAAAATAGCCCGTGATGTGAAGGTTCTTGATAAACGCGGGCTCGTTGTTGGTGGAAGTGCCCTGAGCCTGCACGGCGCAGCGCATCCCCGAAAGCCCGACCAACAGCATGGCCGCCAATGCCGCCGATGCCAGCCTGGCAAGCGCCGGGCTGATCCGTGACCTACCGCCTGGTTTGGTTGCTCGTCTGTTCATTTTTCCTCCGAATTTTTCTTCCCGTGCGGCCGCCCGTGGCACTCAAAGCGTGACGCGCTACGGCAAACTCGCCCTCCGGCTCCCCACCGATTAGGAGGCCCGACTCTATTTAAAATGACGTAAAGATTTCAAGAGATACATTACTTTAAATAAATAATTCATTTGAACTGCTCTCCTACCCTAAGGGGTATGACGCTGTCAAGTCTTCCGGCCGGTCTTTTTCCGCCACCATCAATCAGCGCCGCCCGGCTTGCCGCCCCCTTGCAAACCCGACTGTCCAGCGCGAAATGGACCCGCCACGCTCGCGATGGGATCAGCCTTGGTTGGGAAAAGGGGCTTTTGCGCAATTTGGCTGCGTACTTTACAATCCCTGTGCCGGCATCGAGCGTCATTCTTATGCGCATACTTAAGCCGCTTCGCTGAAGGCGAATTGCCTCAATCGGATTTGGGGCCTTCAGCGACGGTGTGCTCGCGATTGTTGAAATCACAACGGCCCGCCGCCCGCTGAACGCCTGACCGCGCGGTTGGGTTGACTTGGCGGCCACGCTCAAGTAACCATAAGCGACAAGAGTCGGAATTTGCCTTATCGAGAGCGGCGGAGGGACTGGCCCTGTGAAGCCGCAGCAACCGGCCCGCAAGGGGTGCTGGTGCTAATTCCGGCAAGGTTTCCCCTTGAGGGCGGCCTTGGCAGATAAGGTGAGAGCGTAACAGCCCTTCCCCTTATCAGCGCGATTTTGGCTTTGCCAATGAAGGCCGGCGCGCAGCCCGAGCCCACCCCCGGGGCGATAACGATTGTGTTTGTGCAAAAGGCATGAAGGGTCGAACCCGCGCAAAGGTGCTGATCGTCGGAGCCGGAGGGCTCGGAGTGCCCGCCGCGCTCAGACTGGCGCAGGCCGGTTTGACCGATTTCACCTTGATTGATCCTGATTTGATCGAATTATCCAATCTGGCCCGCCAGGTCATCTATCGCACCTCGGATATAGGACTGGCGAAGGCGACGGTCGCCGCACGCCGGCTCAGCGATCTTTTCGGGAAGAGCCGGATACACCCGATCGTGGGAGCGCTAACGGCTGAGAACGCCGCTGCGCTGATCGCGGAGCACGATTTCATTATCGACGGGACCGACGACCCTGCCGCCAAGTTCCTGATTAGCGATAGCTGCGTTGGCGCCGGACGGCCGTTCGTTTATGGCGGCGTGCTAGGTTTTTTCGGGCAGGCGATGACCGTGATTCCCGGCCGCACCGCGTGCCTGCGCTGCCTGTTTGAGGCACCGCCGATGGAAGGTGAGGTCGCAAACTGCCGCGAAGCCGGCATCCTCGGACCCGTAGCCGGTTTTATCGGCACGGTCCAGGCGCAGGAGGCGCTCCGCTTTGTCCGCGGCCAGCCGCCAGTCCTTGCCGGGCGGATTCTCACTTATGACAGCGGCCGCAGCCGTCTCACCGTTGCCAGTCCGCGGCGCGGATGCGGCTGCGGAGCCTATGAAGCCAGGATGAGCGCAGCCGCGCTGCCGTCTTACCCAGGGTCCACCAACGAAGGAAACATATGAGCTATATCACCGCCTTGAAGTGTCGTGAATGCGGCCAGGATTACCCGGTGCAGCCGCTGCACGTATGCGAAACCTGTTTCGGGCCGCTCGAAGTAATGTACGATTACGCCCGCATCCGCAACGCGCTGAGCCGCAAGACGATCGAAGGACGCCCCAACAACCTGTGGCGTTACCGGGAACTGTTGCCGGTCGATAACGAACCCGAGGTCGGGCCCTGTTCGGGCTTCACGCCGCTGCTGCATGCGCGCCGGCTAGGCGCGGAAATAGGGATCAAGCGGCTGTATATAAAGGATGACACGGTCAACCATCCGACGCTCTCCTACAAAGACCGGGTGGTGTCGGTGGCGATCACGAAAGCGCAGGAGTTCGGTTTCAGGACCGTGTCCTGCGCGTCGACCGGCAACCTGGCCACGGCGGTGGCCTCGCACGCCGCGCGCGCCGGGCTGCAATGCTATATTTTCATGCCCGAAGGGGTGGAATCCGGAAAGATTGTCGGCTCGGCCATCTACGGCGCAAAAGTAATCACGATTCGCGGCAATTACGACGACGTCAACCGGCTGTGCAGCGAAATCGCGGACAAGTACGGATGGGCCTTCGTCAACATCAATTTGCGCCCGTACTATACCGAAGGGGCCAAAACCTTTGGCTTCGAAGTCGCCGAACAGTTGGGCTGGAAGCTGCCCGACAATATCGTGATTCCGACGGCAGGCGGAACGATTCTGCCCAAGGTCGCCAAAGCTTTCAAAGAACTCAAGGAAGTGGGACTGATTCACGACGGCAGGGCGAAAATCCATTCCGCCCAGGCGGCGGGCTCCGCCCCGGTGATCCACGCGCTGCACAAGGGAGTCGATCTGATAACGCCGGTCAAGCCCAATACAATCGCGAAGTCGATTGCGATCGGCAATCCGGCCGACGGCTATTATGTCCTCGGTGCGGTGCGGGAATCCGGCGGGTGGGGCGAAATGGCCACCGACGAAGAGATTGTCGATGCGATCAAGTTGCTGGCCCGCACCGAGGGGATTTTCGCCGAACCTGCCGGCGGCACGACCCTGGCCGTGACCTTAAAGCTGATTGCGCAGGGCCGGATTCGCCCCGACGAAAGCGTCGTCGTCTCGATTACCGGCAACGGCTACAAGACCTTGGAGGCGGTCAGCCAGTCGGTCGAGCAACCGTTTGTAATCGAGGCGCGCCTGGACGATTTCGACGCGCTCTTCGAAAAATTGGGTGAAGGCAAGCGCCTGGCCGGCGCTGCCTAGTGTAAGAGCCGGAACACAGCGGACAGCAGCCGGTCCTTTGGTTACCTGCGAACAGCGGTTTCAGCCGCTGTCGCCGCACCCAATAAGGAAGTAAAAGGACGGCTTGTCTGAAGCGACGGCAAGCACGTAGGCTGAGATAAGCAGGAGGTATTTCAACCACAATGGCAGTCCGGGTTCGTGTCCCTACCCCGCTGCGCAGGTTCACCGCCGGAAACGGCGAGGTGACCGCCTCGGGAGCCTCGATTAAAGAGGTCATCAATGACTTGGAAAGCCGCCATCCGGGGATGCGGGAGCGGCTGCTGGATGACAAGGGCGAGATTCGCCGTTTCGTCAATATCTATCTTAACGGCGACGACGTCCGCTTCCTCGATCAACTCAACTCCAAGGTAAAGGATGGCGACGACATTTCAATCGTCCCTGCGATCGCCGGCGGCAGCTAAGCGGCATACCGTTCCAGTCGCCCGCGCCTCCAGCGTTATCGACCTGATTGGCAACACTCCGCTGCTCGAAATCCGCCGCCTCACGGCCGGTTTGCTGCATCCGGACGTGCGGATTTTCGCCAAGCTCGAATGCTTCAACCCCGGTGGTTCGGTCAAGGATCGCGCCGTTCGCAAGATGGTCGAAGTGGGACTGCAAAGCGGCGAGTTGCGTCCAGGCAAGGTGATCATCGATTCCACCTCCGGCAATACCGGTATTGCGCTGGCGATGATTGGGGCGACTCTCGGCTATCCAGTGGAACTGGTGATGGCGGCCAACGTCAGTCGCGAACGCAAGCGGATTATCTCAGCCTTCGGCGCCCGCGTGATCTATTCCGACCCGCTGGAAGGCTCCGACGGCGCGATTGTGCTGTGCCGCAAGATCATCGAGGAAAATCCCCATCGCTACTTCAAGCCCGATCAGTACAACAACGAAGCCAATCCCCAGGCCCATTTCGAAACCACCGGACCCGAGATTTGGGAGCAGACCCGCGGCGAGGTTACCCATTTCATCGCCGGCATCGGCACTTCGGGCACAATTATGGGCACCGGACGCTATCTCAAAATGCGTAATCCCGCGATCCAGGTGATCGCGGCGGAGCCGGACGACCCGATGCATGGGCTGGAGGGGCTCAAGCACATGGCGTCATCGATCGTGCCCGGCATTTACCATGAGAATCAGCTCGACGCAAAGATTCCGGTCTCGACCGAAGACGCTTACGATATGGTTTATGCTCTGGGCCAGGTCGAGGGCGTACTGGTCGGGCAGTCGTCGGGCGCCGCGATGGTCGCGGCCCTGCGCGTCGCCCGCGAACTGCGCGAAGGATGCGTCGTGACGGTGTTTCCCGATTCGGGCGACAAGTACCTTTCGACCAATTTATGGATCGGATGGCACGCGTGGGATCGAAGCAGGTTAAAAGGACTGCTCCAGCGATGACTGCGGGACGCCATCGTGAGCGCTACTATCTCACTTACCCGCGCCACCTGATAAAGGAGCCTCTGCTCTACCATTTGGTAAAAAAATTCGACCTTGTGTTTAACATCCGCGGCGCCAGCGTCTCCGACGAGATCGGGCTGGTGGCGGTCGAGTTCGAGGGCACCACCGATCAAATCGAGCGCGCGCTTGACTGGTTGCGCCACACCGGCGTCACCGTCGAGCCGATCGAAAAAAACGTGATCGAGTAAAAAGCGGCCTCCAAGCTTGCTCACCGACGACCAAATCGAACGCTACAGCCGGCAAATCATCCTTCCGCAGGTAGGTGGTTTCGGTCAGGAGCGCCTGCTGGCGGCGCGGGTCCGCGTGCTGGCCGAAATCGAAGATCTGACGCCGGCGCTGGAATACCTGGCAGGCGCCGGCATTGGGCGAATCCGCCTCGACCCAGCTACTCCAATCACGGGAGATTTCGTTGCTGCCGTCAAGGACCTCAATCCGGAGGTGCGGATCGAGCCGGCACTCGACATGGATCCGGGCGAGATGTTGCTGGTACTGGCGGGCAGCGAGCGCGTGATTGACGCCGCCCGCCGCATCAACCAGTCCACCCAATCCGGCCCGATGATCTTCGCCCGACTCGGCGCGCCTTACCTGATCGCGGCGCTCGGCAAGCGGCCGCCCTGTCTTGCGTGTGCGGCGCCGGCACTGCTCTGTTCGCCGACGCGCGGAGATTGCTCCGTACTCACGTCGATCGCCGCAGCGGCGGAAACCATCGGGCTTCTGCTCACGGGCAAACCCCACGATTCGCGTCTGATCCAAATCAACGATTACGAGTTGCGGCCGCTGCCGATTGCGGGCGAAGGATGCGCTATCTGTGATTCGGCGCGCGGCCGGGGCCCCGGGCAATGAGCGCTGCCGTCGCGAATCCGATGCTCGATCTGTCTGCCCGCCTGTGGATGTTCGATTTCGATAATACACTGGTGGCGCTGGAGGAAACCGTGGATTGGGCCGCCAGCCGCCTCGAACTCGAACAGATGCTGCGTCAGGCCGGATGTCCCGCCGATTTGTTCGAGCGATTCCCGCGCGGCAACCTGGCGCTCTACAATGAGCTTTTGCATCAATTACGGACCGGTGCTTTCACCCCCGCCATACCCGGGGAGGAGTTGCTCGCACGCGCCTCCAATATAATTGAATCCCATGAGATCGCCGGGGTTGACCGCGCCAACCCGCTGCCAGGAGCCTTCGAACTTTTGAGCGAACTGGCGGACCGCCAGCTTCAAACCGTGATCGTTACCTCGAATTCCTCGCGTACGGTTTATCGATGGCTGGCGCGGGTCCGTCTGGTCTACACCGTAAAAACGGTGGTGGGACGGGATTGGTTGCTGCCGCTCAAGCCCGCTGCGGATTCATTGCTTCGGGCTTTGGACCGAACCCGCGTCGAGGCTGGCGCCGCGATTTTTGTCGGCGACAGCAACGCCGACCGGCTGGCTGCCAGGGCGGCGGGAATCCGGTTTATCGCAATCGCCCCCAACTGGCCGTGGCCGGAAGACGCTGCAGCGGTTTTTTCAACTCCAGCCGAATTGCTGCGCAACCTCAGAGCGTCTTGACAATTTCGACAAACACGAACGCCTGTCGATCCGCACCCCGCAGTTGCATCTGGGACGGGGCTGACCTTTACTCGATGTGATTGCGGTTGAGGCCCCTGATGGATACGGCAAAAAACCCCGCCCTTTTGAAAATCGACCTTGCCTTGCGGGGCGTGGACGCACGGGATATGGGAGAATCGAATGCCGTCGAATTGCAGCTTGAGGGGGAAATCTGCGCGCGTGCCAGAATCAACCGGAATTCCGCCTTGAAGCTCGCTGGCGAGGTGCTGCGGGAAAACGGCGATGAGATTGCCGTGCGGGTGGTACCGCAGCCCGAATATGCCAATCGCCTGAGCCGCAATGGTATTCGATTGGGCGATATCGTCTCCGTTCACGGCAGCTACGCGGTCGTCGAACTCAACGGCGGATGCGGCCTCAGCCTGCCCGGACGGGTCTGCGCTCTGTGCCGCGGACGCGAGCTTACCCAAAAGCCCGGGGAGATGTGGCCCGCGGACGATGTGCTCGAGGCTCTGGGCGCGGTCTTCAAGGAAGGCGCCGCCGAGTTTGTCCTTTTCCAACTGGGATATCTGCCGGGCGATGACGCCGGTTTGAAGCTGCTCCTGCCTTACGTTGAGCTGGTGCGGCGCCATTTTGACACCATGGTCGCGGTCGCGATGCATCCTCCGGCCGACCCGCGATCGATCGAACGCGCCTACGCGGCCGGAGTGGATGCGATCAGTTACAATCTCGAAGCCGCCGACGAAGAAAGTCTGCGTACTCATTTTCCCGGACGCGCCCGCTTTCTGGGTCGCAATCGCTATATGCATTCGCTTTCCCACGCGGCTAAAGTTTTTCCCGGCGGAGCCGTTTTGTGCGAACTGATCGCCGGCCTCTCCTCCGACGACCGCGTGGGCGAGGCGATTTCCGAACTAACCGAAATTGGTGTCCTGCCGATTCTTGGTCTCCACGCGGGGATGGCGCAGGGCCGCACGACGGCGGAATTCGCGCCATTATGCAGCCGCCTTTTCAATGAAGTACACAAGGCCGGCCTCAACATGGCGTGGGTGCGCGACCTGTCCCACGCGCTCACGCCGCTGGAGGCGCGCTATTTCGTGGTAAACGCGCCGCAGCTGCCGATGCTGCTGCACAGCCTGTCGCGCAACCGCATCGGAGCGCTCGCCACCCGATCGCTGGCGCGGATGAGACGGCGGCTGCGGGTCAAATGGGTCCGCGCGTCGTTCGATTCTTCCCACCTGTGAGCGCTTCCTTGCCCAACGATCCCTTATCGGAGCCCGAGCCCCAGTTCCCGCCGGAACTGCTCGACGTTGAAGTTGACACGCGTCCGCTGGCGATGGTGCTGCTGTCGCGCAGTTTACGGCTCATTCTGCTGCTAGCAGGGTTCGCAGTTTTCATCGCTATAATGAGGTCAACTCCACCGGTCGGTCTCAGTGAGGCGGGCCTTCGCGCTCTGGCGATTTTTGCGCTGTGCGTAATCTATTGGGTTACCGGCGCTCTGCCCCTGGTCATAACCGGGCTCCTGGCAATCGTTCTGCTCGGGATTTGCGGCGTTATCCCCCAGCGCACCGCCTATTCGCTGTTCGGCAGCGAAGCGGTGTTTTTTGTCCTGGCCGCCTTTATGTTGGCCGCCGCGGTAAACTATCGCGGTCTGGGACGGCGCCTGGCGGTGATTGTGTTCGCACGCTTCGGGCGCACTTCCAACGGCCTGATTCGGGCCATCTTCATCCTGTGTGTCCTGATGTCGTTTCTGATCCCCGAGCACGCGGTGGCCGCGATTGTCTTCCCGATCGTGCTCCGCCTGACCGATTCGCTCGAACCTTCCGCACGCCGCACCCGCTACCCGACGGCCCTGTTCCTGGCAATGGCCTGGGGGACCAATATCGGCGGGATCGCCACATTGTTGGGCGGCGCCCGCGGCCCCCTGGCTTTGGGAATCCTGACCGAGTCGACCGGCGCGACGATCTCTTTTGTGCGCTGGTCCGCCGCGACCATTCCATTGGTCGTCTTCCTGGCGGTGGTTGGCTACGTGGTGCTGACGATGTTTTTTGCCTTCGAGCCGGTGGACATCAGCTCCAGCCTAGCTGCGATTGAGCGCAGCCGGATGCAACTGGGGCGCATCAGCTTCGAGGAAACCGCCGTCGCCGTGGTGCTCGGCGTGACGGTGGTCGCGTGGTCCCTGGGCAGCCAGAAAATCGGTCTGGCGGCTATCGCTATTCTCGCGGTGGTCGCGCTGTTCGTGCTCGGCCTGCTTTCGTGGCATGAGGTCGAAGGGCACGTAAATTGGGGAATCATCCTGATGTACGGCGGGGCCATCGCGCTGGGTTCGGCGCTGGAGCGGTCGGGCGCGGCGGCGTTTATCGCCAAAAGAATCGCCCGCCAGACCAGCTCTCCGATCGTATTATTGGCAGCGCTGTCACTGGCAGCGCAATTTCTGGGCGAGACCCTGAGCCATTCCGCGGTGGTCGCCTCGATGCTTCCTGTCGGTCTCGGTCTGGCTGCGCGCTTCGGACTCGATCTTCGGGCACTGACGCTGGCGATCGCGCTGCCGGCCGGCCTTACCTACATCATGCCAGTGAGCACACCCGCCAACGCGTTGGCCTATTCCGGAGGATATCTGCACACTCGCGACCTGATTGTGCCGGGGATAATCCTGATCATCTCAAGCTGGATCGGACTCAACCTGATCATGCATTTCTATTGGCCCTTGATCGGGCTGAGCCCGCTCAAGGGCTGACGCTTGCGCCATCTTGATTCGCCGGCGAAAAATGCGACCATCAAAGCATCTGGCCGCCGCCTCTTTCAGGGATGAACGAAGGTTTCACATTATGGCTCACCGGTTTGCCCGGTTCGGGAAAATCGACGCTGGCCGGTCTGGCGGCCGCAGAATTGCGCCGCCGCGGTTATCGGGTTGAGATCCTGGATGGTGACGAGGTCCGCACCCATCTTTCCAAGGATCTGGGATTCTCCAAGGCCGACCGCGACGCGAACATCCGCCGGATCGGTTATGTATGCAAACTGCTGTCGCGCAACGGTGTGATCGCCATCTCCGCCGCGATTTCCCCTTACCGCGAGATTCGCGAGGAGGTCCGGCGCCAGCACGAAAAATTTGTCGAAGTGTACGTCAAGTGCTCGCTGGAAAAGCTGTTCGAACGCGACGATAAGGGCTTGTACGCCAAGGCGCTTAAAGGCGAGATTCCCTGCTTCACCGGTGTGTCCGATCCATATGAGGAGCCGCTTAATCCCGAATTGGTGATCCACAGTGATAACGAGGACGCCCGCGCCAGTCTGCGCCGACTGCTCAACAAACTTGAAGAACTCGGCTACGTTTCAAAGGCGGATGGATGAAGGACCTTCACCCCCATCGGTTGGGCGGCGGAGGCGTCCCTGAGCGCCTTCGATGGCAAATCGCGGGCAGGGGCGCCCCCTGCTCCCAGGAGAGAATGCGCAAAAAATCTTTGCTTAAAATCACGGACTTTTACTGGATCGGCGGTTCGTCTTCGGCCATCGCCACCGGCGACCCATGATGGAGCACCATTTTCCATTCGCCCCCCGAGCGCTCGAAGACGTTGGTGGCCAGCACGGTCGACTTTACGACTCCGTCGTAGCCCCGCTGAGTGAGATTTTCCTGCACGACCACGATCGCCAGGTCGCCCCGAAGTATCAACTGCACCTCGGAGATTTCAAACTTCATCTCGAAGGTGGAGTCGAAAATCCTCTCCCAACTGTGCATTATCGGACCCCATCCCGATAGCTGACGCCATCCGGGATGAATGCAGACAATATGGGGCTCCTGCAACCACACCCGCTCCATCCGTTCCACTTCAAGGGTCTCGAACGCGTCGTAAAAGGCGCGGTTGGCTTGGCGTACGGCTTCCTGGTCCGACATGGAGTTTCCCTGCTTTCCCCAAAGCTTAAGCTTAAAATCGCTCCAACGGAAGCCTCAGGCATTCAGCCGCGGGTTTCGCGGCTCCCCGCCGATGAATATGCTGTATGGGGAGGCGTGCTTAATCATCTCATGATTGCGACGAACGGACGGTAATGGCGAAGTTGCGGGTAATGTTCGAGAGCGGCGAACCGGAGCGGATCATTGAATTCAGCCCTTCCAAAGCGCCGTTTCAGCATGACGGGCAGCCAGGGTCGATTCTGGACGTGCTGCTGGGTCACGGCATACCCTTGGAGCACGCTTGCGGCGGAAATTGCGCCTGCACAACCTGCCACGTGATTGTGAAAAAGGGCTTCGACCGGCTTTCTCAAGCCGAAGAACGCGAAGAAGACCTGCTCGACCGGGCGCCCGGGTTAACCCCGACTTCGCGGCTGGGATGTCAGGCGGTAATCGAAGACGAGGACGCGGAAATCGAGGTGGTGGTGCCGCGCTACACGATCAATCAGCAGGTTGCGGACAGCCGTTGAACATGACAGTGGCGTGACTTTGCCAGCTGAAATGCCCTCGACAACCTGACCCTTGCGCTTCGTTGGCAACCAGGCGCAACAACTAAGAAGGCCGACAAAAGTGCCAGAGAGTCGGATCAACCAGCGCGTTATCTATAACGCCACGATCGAACGGATCGTTGAGCACAACCTCGTCACGCGCTCGTTGTACCTGCGCCTGCCCGCAGATACCCATTTCACTTTTATCCCCGGCCAGTTCATCTCGGTCGCAATTACCCTGGGAGGCGAAACCCGGGTTCGTCCTTACACGATTGCGTCTTGTCCGCACGATGACGGACCTTTGGAAATCGTCTTCAATCTGGTACCGGGAGGAGCCGGATCGGAATATCTGTTCCGGCGGCAGGTTGGCGATCAACTCAGTTTTACCGGACCGTTCGGACTTTTTACTCTGGAGCGCCCGCCCGAGGTGGAAACGATTTTCGCGGCGCTGGAGACGGCGATCGCGCCCATCCGGCCGATGTTGCAGCGCGCCCTGGACGGTCCATGTTCGGCCCCGCTTAGACTTTTTTATGGTGCGCGTGACCGCAGTCAGTTGCTTTACGTGCAGGAGTTCGAGGCCGCGGCGAAGCGTCATTCCAATTTCACTTTCGAAACTGTTATCGAGGAACCAGCCGTATCGACGGGACCGGGCCGCAGGCTTTTTGAGCGGCTCCAGCATCTGTTCGTGGACGGCGATCAGCGGCGCGACCGTGCCTTCTACCTGTGCGGCGTCGGCCAGCCGGTGCTTGACTTGCGCGACCTGCTGCGGCAAGCGGGATATGCGCGCCGGGCGGTGCAGTACGAGCGATGGTGACGGGCGAGCAAACAGCCGGCGGAAGGCGAATTGACAATCCGTCCACATCAGCGCGGCACGGCAATGGACAGCATTAGCTACAAGAAGTAGAATAATGAGTTTAGAAGTTTACATGCGCAGCGGATTTCGTTGCAGCGCATCGCGTAGATTGCGAAGATCTCTGCAACCATTTTCTTTCATCTGTGTAATACTTGAAAATTCTTCATCAAAACCATTTAATACCGGTAAGCGATAGGTTCCCCGTCGACTCCTTTCCCAGGATTTGTGTCGGACGCGTCGGCGCATTGCGTTTGTTGCCGTTGGAGACATGGCCGGTGGAGTTGCGGGGATGCGGCAAAACCCAATGAGGCGGCTGAAATAGTCATGGAGGATTTATGGTGGAGGGCGAGAAAGAGAAAAAGAACGAGAGAGAGATTCTGACGCTGCGCGAAGCATCGGAGTTTTTGAATTGCCATCCGAGTACGATTTACCGCCTGGTTAAAAGCAGTCAGATTCCAGCATTCCGGCTTGGCGGATCATGGCGTTTTGTGAAGCCCGAACTGCGCCGCTGGATCCAGGGGTTGACGGAGTGGCCCCAGGGAAAAGACCTGCCCGAATCATTCGGTTCGACGATCGTGAGATCTTCGCCACCTGCTCACCGGCAGGGAAGTTCATCTTCAGTGGCCAAAACCACGTCTGTGGCAAAAGGACGTCGTTCCGGCCGCCGCTAACACTCAGTCCGGTTGCGACGGTTCTGAAAGAACCTGAGACCGCCCTCAGGGCGGTCAGGCGGCAACGCGGCTCCGCGGCAAGCTGCGCGTGAAGACGCGACTGTTGCGCGGACCTCGCCGCGATTGATTGATTTCCTCTTATCTTAAGGCGAGCGAGATAAGCACGCGGCGCCAACGTGAAGGTGTCCAGAGGCGAAGTCGTGCATGCCAAAATTACATTGTGCATGAATTGGCCGCCGCGGGCTCCTTCGGGGTCTGCGGGCGAAATCCTGCCGCTTGTACGGTGCGCGCTCGGCGCCAACACGAATCGCTCGAATCTGCATTCTGTCTGCCTCCTCAATAGCCGCAGTTTCGCTTTCCCGCCATCCGATTCCGGAGTCTCCGTTCAGGGCGCGCGGATTTTCTGAACGTCGAGGTGAGACTATGATGAAGGGCTCCCCGGGGCGGATCTAATGCGCATTACTATTTTCCTCGCGATCCTGGTTTGTTGCTGTGCTGTCTACGCGGCGCCGGCGCGCAGCGACCAGGCCGCCCTCGAACATCAGTTTGACGCCTTCATCCAACCAGACGACCTCCGCGGCTGGATGAAGCTGCTGGCAGCCGAACCCAATCAGGTCGGGTCCCTTCACGATAAAGCCAATGCCCAACGGATCCTCGGGTGGTTTCGGAGCTGGGGATGGGACGCGCACATCGAAACATTTGAAGTGCTCTACCCTACTCCGATCAGCGAAACGCTCGAAATCGCCGGTCCTCATCCCTTCAAGGCCACTTTGCAGGAACCGCCGATTCCCGGCGACTCCAGCGCGACAGCTACCGAACCGGCTCTTCCCGCCTATGTCGCATACCAGGGCGACGGCGACGTAACGGCACCGCTGGTTTACGTCAATTACGGGATGGAGAATGACTACAAGACGTTGCAGCGGCTGGGAGTGAGCGTCAAGGGCCGGATTGTCATCGCGCGCTACGGCGAAGGATGGCGCGGGCTCAAACCGAAACTGGCGCAGGAACACGGCGCGATCGGATGCATCATCTACTCGGATCCCGCCAACGACGGCTATTCCGTCGACGACACCTATCCGAAGGGGCCGATGCGCCCGCCGCGTGGCATCCAGCGCGGCTCGGTCGCGGACATGACCTTGTATTCGGGCGACCCGCTGACGCCGGGCATCGGCGCGACGCGCGACGCCAAACGGCTGAAAATCTCGCAAGCGCCTGTGATCCTGAAAATTCCGGTCCTGCCCATCTCCTATGCCGACGCCAAAGTCTTCCTCCAAACTTTGGGTGGCCGTCCGGTTCCCTCCTCATGGCGCGGCAGCCTGCCGATTACTTACCACGTCGGTCCGGGTTCAGTGCCTGTCCATCTGGCGGTCAAGTCGGATTGGAGCCTCAAACCAATCTATGACGTGATTGCTGTCATGAAGGGGGCGAAATGGCCCGACCAGTGGGTGATGCGCGGGAACCATCACGACGGATGGGTGTTTGGCGCGAGCGATCCGATGTCGGGTCAGGTGGCGATACTGGCCGAGGCCAAGGCCTTCGGCGCTCTGGCCAAAACAGGATGGCGTCCGCGGCGCACGCTGGTTTACGCCAGCTGGGATGGTGAGGAACCGATGCTGCTGGGGTCAACGGAGTGGGCTGAAACCCATGCCGATGAAATCAAAAGGAAAGTCGTACTTTACGTCAACTCCGACACCAATGCGCGCGGCTTCCTGTACGTGGGAGGCAGTCAGGATTTTCAGCACCTGGTCAACCAGGTCGCCAACGACGTGACCGATCCGGAAACCGGCGTATCTATCGGTCAACGCATGCGCGCCAGAATTCGCGTCGAAGCATTCGCGCCTGGCGCGAGCGAAGACCTTAAGTTTAGGGCCAAAAGGGCCGCCGACCCCAAACAGGACCTGCCGATCGAGGCGCTGGGATCCGGTTCGGATTTCGGCTGCTTTCTCGACCATTTGGGAATCCCCTCGCTCGATCTTGGATTCGGCGAGGAAGGCGAGACCTACGGCGTTTATCATTCGCGTTACGACACTTTCGAACATCATAGCCGCTTCGTCGATCCGGGCTTCGTTTACGATGCGCTGCTGGCCAAAACGGCTGGCGCCATCATGTTGCGCGCCGCTGACACCGACCTGCCGCTTCAGCGCGAGAGCGATTTCGCCGACGCGGTGTCCCGATACCTCGACCAGGTCAGGAAACTGGCCGATAGCAAACGCAAAGAGGCGGCGACCCAGGCTCAACTGCTGCATGACCACGCCTTCCAGCTCGCCGCCGACCCGACCAAAACTTACGGTATTCCAAAACCGCTGCTGCCGGTTCCGCATCTGGAATTCGCCGCGCTGGAGAACGCCGTCGATCGGCTCAAGCTCAGCGCCAAGGCATACGATGAAGCACTGGCGAAGAACGGATCAAAATTGCCCGACGGCCGCCTCATCCGTCTCCAACTGATCATGCTCGAGGTCGATCAGACCCTGGCGCCAAACACCGGTTTGCCCGGCCGTCCCTGGTACCGCAACCTGGTCTATGCACCGGGCCGCCTGACCGGTTACGGCGCCAAAACCTTGCCCGGGGTGCGCGAAGCGATCGAGGAGCAGCGCTGGGCCGAAGCCAATCGCTACGCCCGTGTCACGGCGGACGCTCTCAACGCGTACAGTGATCGCCTGGACCAGGCTACCGCCGTGATCGAGGGCACCGCCGCCGTTCGCGTCCCGAAGCCGGGCTCTGCTGAACCCTCATCCGCGAAGTCCGCGCAGTGATTCGCGAATCCGTGGCAGCAGGCTTTCCGTAAACGAAATCTGTTACTATTACGTCTAAAGCAGTGACAGGTACTGCTTCATGCTCCGGAGCACAGAATATGAAGCGCAAGCTTAGTCTTTGTCTGCACATCCTCGCCCTGGCTCTGGCGATTTCCGCGATGGGCGGGTTTTTGGCCTTGGAGGCGTGGGCTGGCGAATCGGCGATTGCTCCCAACGGGATCGCGTCCACTCAGCTTGCACAAGCCTCGCAGTTGCAAACCCTGCAGCCCGGATACATTCCACAAGCATCAACCCAGGGCCAGGGCTCCTCGAATCAGACCCTGACGCTGCCACCAGTAGCTCCGCAAAATTCGCAGCCGTCCGCGACCCTCCAAATACCGGGGTCAAACGCTCAGACCGGTTCGGCTGAAGTGGTGCCCCAGGTATCGCTGGGGCATCAAGCTGGCGTCGGCAGAATTTCGGTTACCGCCACCGACTCCAGCGGGCATTGGATCCAGGATCTGCGCAAGCAGGACCTCGCGGTCTATGAAGACGGCGTCCAGCGCCCAATTCTAAGCGTGCAGCACGATTATGACACGCCCATCACGATTGGCTTCGTGGTCGACACCAGCGGCAGCATGGCATGGAAGCTGCCGGCGACTGAAGCCGCGCTTGAGCATTTCGTCCGCACCCTCAACCCGCAAGACCAATTCTTTCTCATCGCGTTTTCGGACCGCGCTTTTCTGCTCCAGGACTTCACCAGCAATCCAGCGAATCTGATCCACGCCATCAGCTTGCTTCACGCCTACGGCAACACGGCGCTGTTTGACGCTGTGATTCAGGGGCTGCGGAAAGTGGAACAGGGGCGATGGCCCAAAAAGGCACTGCTGGTGTTAACCGACGGGATGGACAATTCGAGTACCTACACGCTCAACGACGTAATCCAGGCCGCGCGCCGGGCTGGCGTGCTGATCTACACCGTCGGCCTTGGCACCACCGCCGCGGCGCCGCCGATGTCGATTCCGTTGTTCGGCCACAGTGTGCTTAGTTTTGGCATCGCCCCGATGAATCCGATGGCGGAATTGGATCAGGTGGACGCCTCCACGCTGCGCACCTTGAGCGACGAAACCGGGGCAACCACCTTCATCATGAATCCGCGCACTGTCAACATGTCGCGCCTGGATGCTCATTTCCAGCACATTTCGGCCGAACTGCGCGAGCAATACACGGTGAGCTACGTCTCGACCGGTGGTCCAGGCGCCCATCAGATTCGCGTCGAGGGTACGCGTCCGGGAACCGAGGTGCGCGCGCCGAAATGGACGAGCAACGCTGGATAGATGGAATGGCGCGAGCGGTCACGCCGGTCTCGGCGCGCGCGCCACACGATGAAATGCCGCGGGTTTCGTCGGCGTTTTCCGGCGATGGTGGACTTTGCTTCGCGCACAAGCATGGAACCGGCTTAACCGGCTGTTGTTCGGCCAATCCAAACGCGCCCTGCTGTTCATCGATCTGCCGCTGATTGGGTTTTTGTATTTCGGAATCCTGGCAGCGGCAGCTCACTATTCAGCGCACGTCTACAACTGGCGCACTACTGCTATCTCCAAGCTACTCTATCCCGCCTACGACCCGGCCTTTCACCTGGTCGCGTCACTGGGAGTCGCGCTCGCCGGGCTGCTGATCCTTCCATTTGTCGCCTATATCCGGCGCAAGCTAACCCGGGCCTCGGGGGTCGCCGCCGGCGTAGGCGCTCTGGCGTTGGCAGCCGGTGCAATCGGCCTGGCATTGGCAGGATTGATAGTGTGTCATCCGGCGCAGGGAACTGCAGCTTTTCCGAAACTGCATGAAATACTGGCGCGCACAGCCGCCGTTGCCCTTGGCATCGGAATGGTCGTCTTGTGCGGATGTGCCGCGAGGGAGTGTTCGGTCGCGCCTGCAAACGATCGCGAATGGCACCGGCTGGTTATCGCCTGGACTTTGATCACGCTGCCCCTGTTATTGGTGGTGATCCTGGGAGCCGCGGCGGCAGCGCATCTTCACTGGTCCAATCCGATTTATCAGCTTTTGCGCAGCCGGGACCTCTGGCGTTTGGGATTCTGGGAATGGCTTGGTTCAGCAGCGGTTTATCTATTCCTGGCAAGCGCCGCCCTCTTCCTGCCCGACCCCGATTGAAAAACAGGCTCACCGGCCGATCGCAAGCCTCAGTTGATTTCGCTCGGATGCCTTTTGCCGATTACTCAGGCAAGGATGGTGCGAACCTGTGGATAACCTTGGGAACAATGATTGATTGGTGCTCGGCGGTATCGGTTTCGGTCTGTTTCAGTAAATTTCACCGAAGAGCGCGGCTTTTCAGCTCTTTTCGCGTCAACCAAAGGTATGGTCCATCGTCTGCGATTGCTTTGCAGAGAAACAGTGATCTTTGTTAAAAAGGATTTGCTTATCTGAAAAGAGGCCCTCATGCCTCGAGTGTGCAAAGTTGTCCGGATTCTTAAGCAGGCGGGACTGGGCCTCAGCTTGACCCTGTTCATCGGCGCAGTGCTTGCGGGATGCGGTGGCAACAACGGTAGCGCTGTGCAAATCCCTGTAGTGCCGGCCCGGGGAGCGATCGCTTTCATGGTCCATACGTTTTCGCTCGACCAGGCATTCATGGAAGGGGTGCTACAGGAAGCAAAGCTTTCGCAGGACTACACCGCCCAGCAGACGGTTGGCGCCGGCGAGCCAACCACGGTCACGGTTAAGGGATTGTCGGCGGGCAGCGGGGTGGATTTTTACGATATCTTTTATTACTCGACCAGTCCTGCTGGCGGCTTGACGTTGCTGTCCGGAGTGCTGATCATCCCGCAGCATCCGAGCGTGCCTGTCCCGTTGTTGGCTTATCAGCATGCGACGCAAATCAAGCGCAGTGATGCCCCCTCGCAGAATTTCAACGACTCCGAGACGCTGGCCGTGGCAGCGGCGTACGCTTCAAGCGGATATGCGGTCGCAATCGCGGATTATCTCGGGCTGGGAAGCTCCAATCTGATCCAGCCGTTTCTTATCGATTCGCTTACGGTGCCCGGATGTATCGACATGATTAAGGCCGCGCAGTCAGCGCTGATCAACTTGCATGTTGCCACCAATGGACAACTCTTCATCAGCGGCTATTCGCAAGGCGGTCACAATGCGATGGCGGTGGCGCATGAAATCCAGGAGCATGCGGATTACGGCCTGTCGGTAACGGCGGCCGCCGCGCTCTCGGGTCCCTACAATTTCGTCTCACCGGATTTTCTCTCAATCGCAGAGTCCCCCGACGTTTCCCATTCGGCGACGGTCACCATGGCGTTCATAATCTTCGCCAACAACACCTATGAGACGGCGCCGGCCAGTCTCTCCGAAGCGTTCGAAGCGCCATGGCCGCCGCAGATTCCGACCCTGTTCAACGGCAGCCAGAACCAGAGCGAGATTTTCAACGCCTTCTTCAATTGCACCAACTGCTCGCCCCTGCCGAGCTCGGTGATCAAGTTGAGTTTCCTGCAAACGGTATTGAACGATCCCGCTAATCCTTTGGCGATCGCTCTGAATCAGGATCAGCAATGGAACTGGACGCCGAGCGCGCCAATCGAAATTGGATGGTCCTCGAGTGACGATCTGATCCCGCCCACGCAATCGCAGCAAGCTTTCGGATTCATGTCGAGCAGCGGCGCTCCGGTGACGGCGATCACGTTCAGCGGATTCACCCATGACCAGGCTTTTGTGCCGACGACCGTTTCCGCCCGCCGCTTCCTTGACCAGTTCCGAAAGTGAAGGCTTCGCGCCGGAGAACTCGCTACCCGACGTGCTGAATTTATCGTTGCAGTTCTGCCCGTCTATTTTTTAATGACAGTCCCGAAGGAGCGTGTATCATAAAAGTGATGGACCGCTTCGCTCACAGGATGCCAACCAACTCCTCCGCCCTGGCCTGGATGAGCATGGCGATCGGAGTTGGCCTGGTTGTGGCGATGGCGACTCTGACGGTCGGCGGAACGGGGGAGAACAACCTTGTTACCGCGATACGGCTCACAGCCCGCTGGTCCTTCCTGTTGTTCTGGCTGGCCTATTGCGGGAGCGCTCTGAGCGCGCTGTTCGGGCGGACGTTTGTTCCGATGGCGCGGCGCGCCCGGGAGTTTGGTCTTGCCTATGCCGCCGCCCAACTGGTTCATCTTGGGCTGGTCGCCTGGCTTTTCAGGATATCGCCGCGTCAGCCGATATCAAATGATATGATAGTTTTCTTCAGTATCGGCATTTTCTGGACTTACCTGCTGGCGATACTGTCCTTTGGGAAACTGGCCGAGGCTCTCGGCCCGACCGGCTGGCGCGCGATACGGATAACCGGTATGAACTATATCCTGTTGGCGTTCGCATTGGATTTCATCCGCCCGATTATGCATCCCGCGACCGCCCGGTACACAATTCTGCACCTGATCTCATATGTACCATTCGCCGCGATGAGCATTGCTGCGCCTCTCTTCGTTCTCGCTTCCGCGCTACACTTCCGTCTGGGCGCCAAATACACTCAGGGACATTTCAGAGCCGCTGTCCATCGAGCCAACTGACCGGGCATGGGCTGACTTTTGGCGGCGGCGATTGCTTAATCTTCATCTTCGATCTTGTATCCGTGCTTGCCGAGTTCCTTCCGGATCAGATCGATATGGCCGCCGCCGCGTGTTTCCAATTCCATTCGCACCAGGGCCGCACCCAACGCCACCTTGCGCTTGGTGCGGTCGTGGTCGATGGCTCGAACGTTGGCGCCCAGACCGCCGACCAGCCCAAGTACGCGGCTGAGCACCACCGGCCGGTCAGGCAATGTCACCTGCACTCGATACAGGCGGCCGGCTTTGACCAGTCCGTGGCAGATGATTCTATCCAACATATTAATATCTATGTTGCCGCCCGTTACGAGTAAGATTACGCGCTTGCCCTTAAGTTGGTTCCGCAATTTCAGAGCACCCGCCACCGACGCCGCTCCGGCGACCTCGGTGAGCAGTTTCATCCGTTCCAGCATCATCAGCACCGCTTCCCCGGTTTCGAAATCGTCAACGCTGACGACGTCGTGCACGCGTCCGCGTATCAGTTCGAACGGCAGAACGCCGATATTGCCGGTGGCAAGCCCGTCAGCGACCGTCTCGACCGGCCTGCCGATCGTGCTCGCCCTTCCCCGACGAAGGCTGGTACTCAGTTGAGGCGAGCCGGCCGGCTCGACACCGATGATCCTGGTGCCGGGCGAGCGCGCCGCAAGCGCAACAGTCACTCCGGCGATCAGACCGCCTCCGCCAACGGGCACGATTACGGCGTCGGCGCGCTCGTCGGCGATCTCCAGACCCACGGTGCCCTGACCGGCGATCACCCATGGATCATCGTAGGCGTCCACGAAAACCGCTCCCCTTTTTCTGCAGATCGCCTCGGCAGCGCATCGCGCCTGCTGGTAATTGACACCGCGCAACACCACGTCCTGACCGTAGCCGCGCGTCGCCTCCACCTTCGCGATCGCCGCCGTCTCCGGCATCACAATCGTCGCCTTCACTCCCGCCACTGTTGCAGCATACGCCAAGGCCTGGCCGTGGTTCCCAGCGGAAGCCGCCACCACACCCCGGCAAGCCTCCTCCCGCGTCAGCGCCATAACGCGATTGTAAGCTCCCCGGATCTTGAAGGATCCCGTTCTTTGGAGATTCTCAGGTTTGATGAGGACCTCAGCCTCGAGCATCCGCGACAGCGCTGCGCTGCGCTGGAGCGTAGTGGGCTTGAGCACCGGTTCGAGCCGCTTATGAGCCAATTCGATGTCTCTGATGCAGACCGTCATTACATTGGACACTGCGCACCCGAGTCTTTGATTTCGCAACCCGCCATGGTCATTTGTCCGTCGTGAGCCACCGTGACACTACCCAGCTTGCTATATTAAACAGTTTAGCTGATACTGAATGAAGTAAAGAAGCAAATAGGTGCTTGGCATTTGATACGTAATATCATCGTGACCGGGGCGAGCCGGGGCGTTGGTCTGGGGATCGCCCGCAAGCTCACCAGCTCAGGGTATCGCGTTCTTGCCATAGCGCGGCACCGGAGTGAAGAACTTAGTACATTTATCGAATTGCTGGGGGATAGTCGCCGCGATCTTCTTCATTTCAGGCAGTTTGACCTTGAAAAGGTCTCTGAAATCCCTGGTCTGGTCAGGGAGTTGCGCAAGCAGTTCGGTCCAATTTTCGGCCTCGTCAACAACGCCGCGGCCGGAACCAGCGGGATACTGGCGACCATGTCCGATCGCCGGATTGCGCAATTGGTTCACCTGAATACCGTATCACCGATGATAATGGCCAAGTACGCGGTCCGCGCGATGATGGTCGACAAAGGCGGGCGTATTGTGAATATCGCATCGATCGCGGGGCTTACAGGGTACAGCGGCCTGGCCGCCTACGCCGCCACCAAAGCGTCCATGCTCGGATTCACGCGATCCCTTGCGCGCGAAGTGGGGCCGTTGGGAATAACGGTCAACGCGGTGGCGCCGGGCTTCATCGCTACCGACATGACCCGGGGTCTGGATGCCAATGAGCGCAGCCAAATTGCGCGCCGCAGCGCCTTGAGGCGACTTGCCGAAATAGAAGACGTAGCGGATGCGGTGGAATACCTTCTCAGCGACAGGGCGAAAAACATCACCGGGACCGTGCTAACCGTCGATGCCGGCAATACTGCCTGATCCGGCGCGTCTGTCAAATACGTGTTACGCCGTCAACAATGCTCCGATAAAGAGTGTGATCCATTAATACATACTTTCCACGCGCCTTGTCGTCGAAGTATATTTCGTCCGTAACCATCCCCGGATCGCAACCCTCGCGCATCAGCTCGCTTTTTTCCGGCTTGAAGGTTCCCGTCATCGCCAAGGCGCTGCGCATGCGCAGGAATACAGGGCGCGCGTAATCGGGTAGAGCTCTGCAGAGATGCGCGCGCAGGGCCGCCAGGTCGAAGCTTGCGCCGACGGATATGGCGGCCATACCGGCGCGTCCGTCGTTGCCGGGAACTGAGACGCCGTAAACCACCGCCCAAAGCACACCGGGACTTGCGGAGATGATTTCCGCCACCTCGGTAGCGGACACGTTTTCTCCTTTCCAGCGGAACGTGTCGCCAACGCGATCGACGAAATAATAATAACCCTTTTCATCCTGGCGCATCAGATCTCCGCTGCGATACCACACATCTCCGTTTACGAATACATTGCGAAGCAGCTTGCGTTCAGTTGCTCCCTCGTCAACGTATCCTTCAAAGCGGCCGTTCGGGTTCGTCCCGTCCTCGGAAATTTTTGCGATTGCTTCTCCGATCTCGTTGGGAGCGCAGCGGAAGCACAATCCGGACTGGCCGCGCGCCGGCTCACCCTTGTCCAAATCAAATTTGACCAGGGTTACGGGAAAACGATGGGCGATAAACGGCGGCACACGCCCGATCGAACCGGGTTTTTCTTCGCAATTGTACAGCGAAAAATTAGCCTCCGTCGCCGCGTAAAATTCGAGAATCTTTGGAACGCGAAAGCGCTCTTTGAATCTGACCCAGACGTCTCGCCCGAGCCCGTTCCCGCAGCAAAGCCTCAGTTGATGATGGTTTTCGAGCGGATGTACGGGACTATTTACCAGGTAGCGGCAAAGCTCGCCGATGTACTGAAAAAGCGTGCATTTGGATTCGACGATGTCGTCCCAGAATCGGCTGGCGGAAAACCGCTTCCGCACCACTACTGTGCCGCCGCCCACAAGGACCGCTCCCGGAGCGACGATACCGCCGACGCTGTGATACATCGGCAGGCAGTTGTATATCACGTCGTCGAGTGTCGCATCCATCATACCGGCAAACCAATGAGTCCACTGCATGATCCGGAAATGGCTCACCTTCGCCGCTTTGGGCAGGCCTGTCGTTCCCGATGTGTAGATGTAGAGTGCGGGATCGGCGATGGACGGCGAAGGGCACTCCGAGCCACCGATAGAGTCACTTTCATGGCGTTGCACTGCATCATCAACTCGTGGAAGTGCGTGGGATCTTTCACCATGAATCCAGCATTGGATATTGAGCGGCAAACGCGGCAGCAGCGTGATAATGGAATCGACCAACTCCGCCCCTACAATCAGATGTTTGGGTCTTGCGGTCTTGATCGCGTGTAAAAGGGATTCTCCGGTGAGGTTGGTATTGATAAGCGATACGACCGCCCGCGTGCGCGTTATCCCCAGCCAGATTGCCATGTACTCCGGGCAATTTGCCATAAACAACGCGACGACATCTCCGGGGCCGATTTCTTCTGCAACCGCCCAGCGGCCATACTGATGGGCTCTCGCGGCGAGTTCGCGATAGCTCAGACTTTCATTTTCAGAAACCAGCGCGGATTTGGCTCCGAGCCTTGCTGCCAGGCGGTCGATGACCAACGGAAACGTAAGGTCCGGATTTTGCGGTATGGGGGCGGTCAGTTCGAGCGCGCGCAGCCACGCCTTCAGCGGAGAGTCATCCTTCTTGTTCTGCTCGATCTCGAATCCTCCTTTGCCCTGTTCGTGCGGTTGATGAGGGACAAAGACTAGATCAGCAGGGCTTCGCGCACCGATACTGGCCAGCGCTGCAGATCGGTCCCGTGCGTTGCGAAAAGCGCGAGCGCGAGCCGATCGACGCCGAACGCAACGCATGCGGTATGCGCTGGCTCTCCGGCCTCGGTGCGCAGGTTCCAAGTCGTTCCGAAATGATCGCGGTGATAATTAAAGCTCATGCAGGCCGTAGGTTCATCCTCTGAGAGCACCGGAATAAGCAATTCGAATTTCAGGGCCTGCTCAACCTGGAGCATGGCGGCCAGTTTGCCCACTCGTCCGAAAAATGGATCGCTGGCTTGGGCCATTTTATACGGCACGCCGAGTTGCCTGGCCAACTCCTCCGCCCGGCACATCCATCGCGCTCGGAAATCCATCGCCTGCTTCCCGTCTCCTATGCACACGAACTCGCGCATTCGGAAAGCCTGCAGCCGATCAAATTCGTGAGTGGCCTCGCGGCGGAAACAATATGAGGCGACGTCGAATAGCTGGCCCTTTGCTCTCCCGCCGTCGCGCGCCGCCACCAACGGATAGAGCGGGTAACAGGCGGCCGGCGTAAGCACCAAATCGATCGCGGACAGAGCGTCGGCCCAGCCGGATTTCGAGTCGCGTTGTTCCAGCAGCGCGCGGATTTCCGCTTCCTTGCCGTGCAGGCAACTCACGCAGCCGAGCAGATGCGGAAAACTGCTCAGATATCCCGATTTCTCAAGCTGACTTCGGCTCATTACCGGTGGAAATCTCAGAACCTCGGTATTGGAGTCGCGGTTTCGAGTGATGAATGCCAAAATACCTTCCACCACCTGCTCATATAACGCGGTGCCCGCCCGGACCCCCGCGTTTCCATTGCAGTGAAAAAGCGCTTTTCCAATACTCTCCAGCCGGCCTTCAGTATCTGCGTTCATTATGTGACTATTCCTCTCCTGCATGCCTTCTTGAACCTGATCGAGTACCGACGATTACACCGTGGATTTCTGTCCGTCTACTTTCCGTCATTCGCTCAACAAGGGTGGAATTCCCACGACCATGGACGCGGTCCCTGCGCTTGCCAGTATTCTGTCATTATTGATCATGATCGAAGTGGACAGGATGTCTCTTATGTGACGCGCGATACTGAAATCGCTATCGTTCCGGTAGCCGTTCAGGCCACACGCCTGCAGACAACTCATGACGGTGGCAATAGCTGTTTCCGAGGCGTTCACTTTCAGAAGGTTCATCGCATTCTGGAATTCCAGCGATTCGAGGTCGTCCGGTCCGGCGATTTCGAACCTCTGAAGCGCCGAAGCCACAGTGGCTCTGAGCGTGCGCAGCAACATGTTCGCGCGCGTCAGATGCGCTATTCCGACTGGCGCCTGACCGCCGGCACCGCGCGCGGCCTTGCGCGCGAATTTTCTGGTGCGATCAAACGCGTCCGCGGCAACCCCGCTCCACACTGCGCTCCACGTCAGGTGCGCGACAGGCATCATGGTATGCGCGTGAATTATGTGGTACGGTTCGGGCAAAACCTGTTCACTTCCGCCACGGCCCTTCAGCACCACGCCGGGGCTGCAGGTGCCCCGCATCCCCAGTGTATCCCAGGTTGTGATGGTTTCGAGTTGGTAGTTGTCCTTCGCGAACGCCACCAGAACCTGGTCCGACGGTGGGGCGTCGGGCGAACGCCGCGCCGTGGTCAGAATCGCGTCGGCCTGCGCACCATACGATACCACCGTCGCTTCCTTTACCAGGGACATCCGTGGGCCATTGTGCTGGACCGCGCACGAGCTGGTGCGCAGATCGCCTCCGCCCTGTCCTTCCGTAGTGGACGAGGCAACAAGCAGCTGCTCGTCGGCGATTCGGGCCAACAGATCGCGATGCCATTGGCTGTTGCGCGCGTGACGCACGAGGACCGCGACCATGATCTGATGCATCGCGAAAATCATCGCGGTTGAAGCGCAGGCCCGGCCCAGCGTGTAACAGACATCGGCGGCGTCGGACACGCGCGCTCCCTCTCCGCCCAATTCCTGCGGCACCAGCATGCCCAAAAGCCGCTGTTGGCGCGCGGCGGCGAACGCTTCATCCGGAAAACGTGCGAGCCGATCGACCTCCGCCGCGCTCTGCGCCGCGGTCGCCGCCATGATCTCGGCTCGCGATTTGAATTGATTTTTTGGTGGTGAGTTCATGCTTCTCCCGTCCTGCGGGCAGCCATCCAATCCTCAGTTCCCGGTTTTCGCCCGCGGTGCGACCTTTGGACACCTCATCAAGACACGGCCTTTTACTTCACCTGGCATTCGCGATTACCCACTCGATACCGAATTCGTCTTCATCAGGCTCGTAATCAGTTGGCATATCGCCGCTACTGACAGCAGATTCTTCGGCGTGATCGATCCCTCGGGTATTACCAGATCGAATTCCGCTTCCAGAGAGAGAACAAGATTAATCATGTCCAGCGAGGTCAGACCGAATTTCAGCAGGTTCGTGTCCGGAGAGGGCAGGCTTGCAACGCAGCGCTCGCTCAGCAGGCGCTGAAGAACGGCCATAACTCTCTCTTGCGGTGAGTCAGTCATATACAGGATTCACAAATTGAAAGGATGAATTAATATTGCATATTCCCCGCCGGGCGTGCCAGTGTATTGGCAAAGCGCGGACTGTTGCAATTGGGTGGAAGGAGCACAACATAATGAACCGGCTCGAAATAGAGCACCTGCTGCACGACTTATATGCAGCGAGAGTTCGCGGGGATATCGATGCGGTATGCCAGTCATTTTCCGATGACGCCAGATTTGAGATAGCGGGGACCAGTCACGCCACGCCGGTCGCGGTCACCGCGGCCGGCGCCGGCGAATTCCGGCCATTGCTCCGACTGATGGTCAAAAGCTTCATGCTTGAGGAGCAAAAGACGCTCTCCATGATTATCGACGGTCAGAAAGCCGCCGTGCATTGGCGGGCCCGCGTCCACTCGCGGATAACCGGCAGCGCGGTGCCGACCGAACTGGTGGACATCATCGAAATCGGTGAGAGCGGCCGAATCACACATTATACGGAATTCTTCATCGGGCGTTATCTCTGAGCCGTTGCCTGCGCGCCTGCACCCGCTCGCGCGGCAAGCTCAAGAGCGTTTATCAATTCAAACGCATCCTCGACCGCGGTTTCTCCGTGGGTCGCACAAATCCGGATGACTTCATTACCTTCAAACATGGCGGCCGCCACCCAGGCGCGGCCGGAGGCCAGCACTCTGGCCGTAATCGCGCGCGGCGGTTGCGAACCGGGTGGCGGTTGGACGCACAACACCGCCAGCGGCGAATCGTTAAGGACTGACCATCCCTGCGCCAGCAGCCTGGCTTTGATCAATTCGATCAGGCGGATTGATTTTTCGACGTGCCGCGCGTAGCCGCTCCATCCCGCAGCCGCCAATGACATAAACAGCCGCAGTCCGAGGAAACGCCGCGACCACTGTACCGATGTCACGTACGGGTCGCGGTTGGGAACGTTGGAAGGCATGAAACCGGTTGACACATGGAAGGCGGAGGTCAACACGGACGGATGGCGCGTGATGAACATACCGCAGCCCATCGTGGTGGCGAACCACTTGTGCGCATCGATAGTGATTGAGTCCGCCTGGTCGATTTCGCCCAGGACGTGGCGCAAACTGTCCGAGGCAATAAGCGCTCCGCCCCAGGCCGCATCCACATGCAGCCACAGCCCTGAGTGCCGCGCGATTTCAGAGCAGGGCGCCAACGGATCGATCATGCCAGCGTTGGTGGTGCCCGCCGTCGCCACGATCATCACTGGAACGCAGCCTCGCGCGCGATCCGCCTTCAGCGCCGCTTCCAAGGCGCGCGGACTCATCCTGCCCGCGCCATCTGTCTCCACCAGGCGCACCGCGCAGCGGCCGATGCCAACCTGGTGAGCTATTTTTATCCACGCGAGGTGGCTTTCCCTGGAAATATACACAACCGGAGGACCCTCGAAAGCCCGCGCTCCTTCACTCCCGAATCGCGGATTGGCTGCGGTCAACGCACAAATCAGCGCAGTGCAGTTGGCTTCCGATCCGCCGGTGGTAAAGTGGCCGGCCGCGTCGGGCGGCAGGCCCGCCCGCCGCGCCACCGAACTGATAACGTGCGATTCGATCTCGACCGCCGCCGGCGAAGTGGTTGCCGTCGCCAACTGCGGATTGAACACGGCGGCGATCCGATCCGCGCACTGCGACGCGAATGTCGGAGAGGGATTATACAGTCCGAAATACCGCGGGTGGGTCACATGAACGAGGCCGTGCTCCATTTGCGCAATCGTCCACGACAATATCTCGTCGAACGGGCGGGGTGCCTGAAAGTCAAAGCCGGCAAGCTCCTTTTTGAAAGCGACAGGGTCGAAATCGGGAACCACCGGCCCCCTGGCTATCGACTCGTTTGCGCGTGCGAGATCGCGCGTCAGAAAATCGTCGTAAGCCTGGCGCTCCTCGCCGGGAGGAAACAACGCTGCCACGCGGTTGTATGATTCCCGATCTTCCATCATTCGCAGAATATCCAGTCAACTCCGCGACCAGGCGGATCCGACAATCGCATCCGCATGATCCACGCATACAGCGCCTCTACAGCGCAGTAAGGATAGCCAGTTGCGGTAGATCGATACCGCCGGTCCACGCCATACATGCTCCAGCCGGCTCGCCGCCCTTTCCGTGGGAAAACTCGGGAGGACTGCTCCGGTGCGGCTCAAAAGGCGCTCGCGGAATACGCTGAGCAAGGCGACCGTTTCGGGGTCGAAACAGCCGGACGGCATCGCCGGATAGGTGTCTCTTTCGCCTGCGACAAACCTGGCGATGTCCCGGCGGTATTCGCGAAGCAGCGAATCCGGATCATATTCCGGATGTCCTTGAAAAAAGATGAACAGGCTGTTGCCCTGACGGATGAAAGTGTCGGCGCCGGCCTGGGGTGATCTCACCAGAATCTTGTAACCGGTGGAAATCAGGGCGTCTTCGGACAATTCGTTGTACCGGGAATGCGGTACGCGCCATCGCTCCGGAGTGCCGACCAGGATTGGATGGGGATGGTTTCTTACACAGTCGAACAGACCGGACAGCTTCTCCGACCGCCTTCGCCTTGCGATCCCGTCCATATGAAAAACGGCGGCATGCGCGGCGAGACACGACCAGATGGCCGAAACGCCGCGCGCCTGGGCCCAATCCACGAGTCTTGCCAAAGTGCTCCAGTAGGGTTCATCGGTAAGACGATCGGCGCGCGGCTCGGTGCCGGTAACAATCAGACCGTCGATCCGACTCTCCCATAGCTTCCGGATCGGCTCGCAATGTTCCTCGAGATAACTGCGGCCGTTTGCGCTTCGGGGGATTTCCGGTATGTAAAAGACTCTCAACTCAAGCGCGTTGTCCCGCGACGCAGCCGACAGCAGGTTACGAAACTGCCGCTCCGTGGTTGACAGCGCGGAATCCGGCATGTTGTTGACCAGTCCGATCACCAGCGGTCTGTCCCCGGCTGACTGGTGCGCCGGCTGGAATTTGCGACGCGCCTCGTTCCCCTTTGTTACCGGACCCTCAACTGTTGCCATTTGCCTGATCCTGCCGGTTCGCCGCTTTGTCCAGGGCCTGATCAAGATCGGCGATGATGTCATCTACATGCTCAATTCCAATACTCAGCCGAATCATCTCTGGCGTGACGCCTGCTTTCCTCTGTTCGGCGGCGGACATTTGCCTGTGCGTGGTTGATGCGGGATGGCATGCGAGCGACTTGGCGTCGCCCAGATTCACCAGTCTCAGGATCAGCCGCAGGGCATTGTAAAAGCGCGTTCCTGCCTGAAATCCGCCGCGAACCCCGAAAGTCATCAGCGAGCACGCGCGGCCGCCCAGATACTTTTGCGCGAGCGGATAATACTGATTGTCCGGAAAACCCGCGTAATTTACCCACTCCACCCTGGGATCATCGCGTAGAAATTCGGCGACCCGTCTGGCATTCTCAACATGACGTTCCACCCGCAGCGCGACCGTTTCGATTCCCTGAAGCAGCAGGAAGGCGCTCAACGGCGCCAGCACGGCGCCCATGTTGCGCTGGTAAACGCAGCGGCAACGCGCAATGTACGCGGACCGTCCAAAATGCTGGCTATAAACCAGACCGTGGTACGAAGCGTCGGGTTCGCTGAACATTGGAAAACGATCTTTATATTCGTGCCAGGGAAAGCGGCCGCCGTCGACAATGATACCGCCGAGCGTCGTTCCGTGCCCTCCCATGAATTTCGTCAGGGAATGGACGATTACATCGGCGCCGTAATCGAACGGCCGCAGCAAAACCGGAGTGGCCACGGTGTTGTCGACGATCAGGGGGATGCCGTGATGGTGTGCGACATTGGCCAGGGCCTCGAGGTCGCAGATATTTCCTGCCGGATTACCTACGCTTTCGCAGTACAGGGCGCACGTATCCTCATCAATTAGTTTTTCCATCGCGCCGGGATGTTCACTCTCCGCAAACTTAACCTTGATATCCTGTTTGGGGAGAATATGCGCAAATAGAGTATAGGTCGTGCCGTAGAGCTGCGGCACCGACACAATATTCTTACCCGGTTGGGTCAGATTCATCACTGCAAAGTACATTGCGGCCTGTCCCGAGCTGACGCTGAGCGCCTCGACTCCGCCTTCGAGCGCCGCGACTCGCCGCTCGAGAACCTCGTTGGTGGGATTACTTATTCTGCCGTAGCGGTGACCGGGAACCTCCAGATTGAACAGAGCGGCTCCGTGCTCCGCACTGTCGAACGCATAAGCCACCGTTTGATAGATGGGAACCGCCACGGCCTTCGAGGAGGGCTCCACTTCGTAACCCGCATGAAGCGCTATCGTTTCCTTATGCACAGACCGGTACCCGTCGCGGGCGGGAGTTTACTTCAATGCGGCGCGTCGAAGATGAGCCCGGTTCGCCGTATCGATCCGAAAGCAGCGCAGCATATGGCCGCAAAGCATTTTTATCCAACAGCGCCTTCATCAGATACCAGAACTCTCGGCCTCTGCGCGTCGGTTCGAAAGGCGCGCGGTCGGCGGCGTCCCATCCGCGAAACCCTCTCCCCCACGAAGCGAAACATAACCAATTCCGAGTATGCCAGGTCGCCCAGTCGCGGCTGATCCGGCCCCTTGTAGTACTTTGGATGGTTGGCAATATACTTTCCTATGAGGCCGCGGATCGGACCGTTGGAGTCCAGACAGACAAGCGGAATACCTCGCCAGGCAAGATACCGTCCCAGGGGACCGGCGAAGCGAACGAAGTCCACGATCGAGCGGCAGTATACGAGATATGCAAATGGAATCTTCCCGAAACTGCGACGCATAAAGATAAAGGGAGAACTTCCGGCTGGCGTGCGGCAAAGCAGGCCGATGCAACCATACGCCGTGTGATCTCTGAGGATTCGGCTTTCGAAATCATCACCCGGGCAATTGTCCGGTTCAATTCGACTCACGCTGACCCGGCCAGGTTTCGCGCAAAGCGCAGGGAGGGCCGCAAACCATCCGCTCGAGTATCGTACATAGCCCTGCGATTCCAGGATGGGCAGCGTGTGCGGGGCGGGCGCCACGTTGATATAGGTGACGTCGCGCCGTCTCAGCGAGCATGCGGCGAGCATTGCGGCGTAGCTTCTGAAGGCTGGTTCGACGTACCAACTGCACACATGACATCGAATTGTGGTCTTTCCGTTGACCGGAGCCGACAAAAAGATCAGCAGGACCACGCCAACGGGTCTGCTGTTGCAGGTCAGGACATAGCCGTATCTGGGAAAGCCGGGAGGCGAAGGATGGTCCGCCAGGCGCTGAAGGCAGCGCATCCAATGCTCGCGGCTTTTGTGAAAGCCATCCGCCAGGAGATGCGCCACCGGCTGAAAATCAGTTTCGACAATCTGGCGGCAATGAATCCGGAGCGGGTAAACAGAATGATTAGTCGGCGCTGCCATGACTACTCTGAAACCCGAGCCAGTTTGCCCGACGGCGCGAAGTCAAGGGTGGGCACGAACCGTATAGTCACCGGAACCTTGTGCGAAGCCAGTTCGCGATGGCAGGCATCGAGGATCTCCTGTTTGAGGCTGTTGGCTTCTTTAATGGAGGATGGCGCGGACATTGCGACGACATCGGCGACCACCACGGCGCCCGTAATCGGATTTTTCCGGCTCTTTACCAGCGACATACGGACGCTCGGATGACTGTTGATTACACACTCGACCTCTTCGGGATGCACCTTCAGACCGCCAACATTGATAACGCCGTCCCTTCTTCCCGTGAAGTAATATCGATCGCCAACGCGCTCCACCGTGTCGTGAGTATGGATGAACCCGTTCTCATCGGCGATGCTTTGACTGGTGCCCAGATACCGCGCCGCATTACGCCCGGAGCGAATGTGCAGCGAGCCGTCCTCGATCCTGATCTCGACGTCACCGCCGCTGTCGCCTATCAAGCTGGCCGGGAAACCGGCCAGGCCGTCGTCGACCTCGAAGGCCAACCCTGCCTCGGTGGTCGCGAACGCATGAACGATCCTGGCGTTCTCGTAAAAGCCGCGGAGGCGGTCAAGAATCGCCTGGTCCGCGACCTCTCCCGACAGGCGCACGTATCGAGGTGCGATCTTGCGGGCGGCAGGGGTCATCAATGCGCGGCGCCAATGGGACGGGGTGCCGGATATGTGCGTTACGCCGTGGAGGGCGGCGCGGGTCAGAAAATCCTGCGTCGATTCTCCCGCGCCCGACAACACCATCGATCGGCCATCCAGCAGAGCGCGTAGGAGAATCTGCAACCCGCCATATCGGCGAATGTCGTAAAAGGTGCTCCACACCACCTGCTTTGCGGGTCTGTTTCCTTGCCTGATCGCCCCGGTCAAACTCGCCAGCGTGTGTGCGACCATTTTGGGCGGCCCGGTGGTGCCCGATGTCAAAAGAATCCATTCGGTCCTCACACAGGCACTTCGCTCAGAATGCGTCCGCGCCAGACGGGCGCCGCACCTGACAAAAGACTCCGGCCCTGAAAGACCAATCTTCAATTCACTTTGATCGCAGACCAATGTATCGACTTCAGCGGCGGCGGCAACAAAGGCAATATACTCAGAACTCAAATCCGGAGTGCAAAGAACCAAACGACGCGCAACCCCGTCAAGCTCGATTAACGCCAGGGCCGCGCATAGTTGATCCCTGGTCGCGATCAACACCGAACGCCCGCGCAACCGCTCAAGCGGAGCCTCGAGGCTCGAGCACGAACGTAAATTCATCAGGTTGACGGCTGCGTCGGCGCCCCAAAGATAACAGCCATTGAGCGCAGAGGCGCGATACAGAGCGTCCCAGAGCGATTTTGCCTCACTTTGCGGCATTCTCGTAGAGTCTGATAAAATCGTTGAGAGTTACGGGCAGATCGGTGTCCTCATCAGCCGAAAATGGATCGACTCCGAGTTCATCCTCCAACCGCGCGACGATTATGGCCAGGCAAAGTGAATCGAGCCCCGACTCCAGCAGGGCCAGATCGTCTGAGAGCGGCGGCAGTTTTTTGTTCTGTTCTTCGGCCACTGCTCTGAATTGAGATAGAACAATGGACCTGACAGACGTTTGCACAGACTCCCGATTCTCCATTTTTCCCTTCAAGATGATTGCGGTGTTTTCAACGAAAATAGCAATTAGAGCAATTTCCGGACCCGCATCGACAGCTTTACTAAACGGTAAAATTCATTGGAATTCATTGCGGGTTTGAGGCCGGGTTATCACAGGAAGTGTGTAAGTTTTGCAGGACCAGAACGCCTTATCGTGAAAAAAAGACCTTTCGCAAGCCTCCGCCGTTTTCTTCTCTGCCTTTTCGACGGATTTCCGCGTTCTCAACTGTCCTCCCCGGTCCCGCCCCGGTCAGTTTCTGCCACAGAGAATATGATGACCGTCGCGCTCCGGCTAAAGTCAAGAAAATGGCGCTGCATCTATTAAACTGCTATCCTGCAACGGTTTTTGAGAGTATTGGCGTATTGCTCAGTTGAGCGCCGCGGCGCGGCGGCGCCGGAGGATTTCGAGCTGTGTGGCCGCAGCGATGGAAACAGAAATCGGTTTCAGTTTGCGCGGACCACTCGCCGACGGCTCATCCCGACCGCTGAGCACCGTTTGCGTGCGATGCTTTCAGCAGAGCCTTAAGCAGGCGCGGCGGCGACATCGGCAGCTCGGTCATCCGTATGCCGGTGGCGTGATAAATCGCATTGGCCACCGCCGCCATCGGGGGCACAATAGCTATTTCACCGGCTCCGCGAGCCCCCAGCGGATGATTAGGATTGGGTACTTCAACCATGATAGCCTTTATCTGCGGCAGATCCAGACAGGTAGGCATCCGGTAATCAAGCAATCCCGTGTTGCGCAGCACGCCCTTTTCGTCGTACACGTATTCCTCGTTCAGAGCCCAACCAATTCCCTGCGCGACGCCGCCCTGTGCCTGACCCTCGGCATAGCTCGGATGCAAGGCGCGGCCGACGTCCTGAGCGATCGTGCAGCGCAGGATCTGCACCTTGCCGGTATCGGGATCGACTTCGACATCGACGCACATCGTGGCGAACGCGTTGCCCACCGCGGCGGTAGCGTCCAGCGATGCGCGGCCCCCAATCGGTCCGCCGGTGCGGGCGAGCCGGGCGGCAAGTTGCTTCAGATCCAGGGTCATCCCTGACCCGTTGGCGCGGAAGATTCCCCGGTCGAAATGGATTTCTTCGGGCTTTACCTCCAGGATTCTGGCCGCGCGCTGCTTCAACTGGCGCAAGGCGTCGTGCGCCGCCTCATAGACGGCCAGGCCGGTGGCGACGGCGACCCGGCTGCCGCCCGTGCCGTCGGTATATCCGATCGAGTCGGTATCGCCGACCAGCGGACGAACATTCCTGACATCGCATCCAAGTACTTCGGCCGCCACCATCGCCATCACCGCGCGCGACCCGCCGATATCGACCGAACCGGTGACGACGCTGACGCTGCCATCGTCGTGGATATTGACCGTGGCCGAAGACTGATTGCCCGCGTTGAACCAAAAACCCGAGGCCACGCCGCGGCCGCGATATTGCCCTTGGAGCCTGGATTGATAATGCTCGCTGTTTTTCAGCGCCTGACAGGTTTCGATAAACCCGATGCGCTTGAATTTCGGCCCGGCGGGTTGGAGGGTGCCTTCGTGCGAGCCGTTCATGATGCGAAAATCAAGCGGATCGATGCCGCATTTGCCGGCCAGTTCGTCAATCACGCTCTCACAGGCAAAAGCTGAGCTCGGCGCGCCGGGTGCGCGATAGGCAGCGACCTTGGGCCGGTTGAGCACGACATCGAACGCGTCGATCTTGAAATTAGGGATGTCGTAACAGGCCAGCGTCGTCATTGCCGCACCGCCGAAGGGCGAGCCGGGAAACGCCCCGGCTTCAAACGCCATCCAGACTTCCGCCGCGGTGATCCGGCCCTCGCGCGTGGCCCCGATCTTCGCTTTGATCTTTGTCCCCGAGGTGGGGCCGGTCGCACGCAGCACTTCGGAGCGCGTCATCACCATCTTGACCGGCCTTCCGGTTTTTTTGGAGAGCAAAACAGCCAGCGGTTCGAGATAGACGGTGGTTTTGCCGCCGAAACCGCCGCCGATTTCTGCCGGAACAACTCTGATACAACCCTCCTCCATCCGCAGCAGGACGGCCGTCAGGCGGCGGACGCGGAACTGGGCCTGGGTCGAGCAGTAGATCGTCACCTGCCCGTCCGCGTTGTAAATCGCCAGCGCGTTGTGTGGCTCGATATAACCCTGATGGACAGCCGAAGTTTTGAACTCGCGATCGACGATAAAGTCCGCGGCCTTGAACCCGGCTTCGATATCACCGCGCTCCAGCGTTATATGGGCCGCGACATTGGTCGGACGGTCCGGGTTGGCGACCGTGCCGGGATCGGTGCGGCTGGCCAGGCGCTGTTCGCGCATTTCCGCAAAAATAATGTACGCGTCAGGCTTCATCGCATCGTCCAGCGTCAGCACGGGCGGCAGCAGTTCATACTCGACCTCGATAAGCCGCGTCGCCTCCTCGGCGACATGCGGGTTGTTGGCCGCTACCGCGGCGACCGCATGACCGTCGTACAGGACCCGGTCACGCGCCATGATGTTATATGAGAGATGGCGCGCGTTGACCTTGTAGTCGCCGACAACCGTCACCATCTCGGCGGATGGCTGCGGGAAATCCGCTCCCGTCACGACTGCGAACACGCCCGGCATTCGAAGCGCCCGGTCGTAATCGATCGACTTGATACGGGCATGAGCATGCGGGCTGCGCAACGCCTTGCCGTGAAGCATGCCGGGCAAGGAATAGTCGGCCCCATATCTGGCGCGTCCGGTAACTTTTTCAACGCCATCGTGGCGCACCGGCCGCGTGCCAATAACCTTGAACTCGTCGATTGTCACGTTATTTGATGCTGCCATAAGGCAACATGTAAGCTCGCCCGCGCCCTTTAACAAGGGAGGACGGCTGACACCCGCAGTCCTCAGGAGCCGCCCGGCGCTCGGTTGCGAGGAAATCTGTAAAGGCTGCGCAGCGCCCGTCCATTCAGGTCCGGAGCGGCAAAGTCGCAGCGGGAGTAATCATTCGCGCCGTCAGTGAACGCAATTTTATCGACTGCTTTCGGCAGGTGCTGTATGCAACACTGGGGCATCGTGAAAACAGGGCCGGGCAAGGATTGCATGGAGCGTTGCCACTGCGGCGCTGTCATTTAGAAAGGACCAGTCGATGCACAGGGGATTGCCGGGAGGACGCCACTTGGTCGGCCATCTGGGATCGCAGCCGGTATTGAAAAAGACCACGCTGCGTATTTCAGGATGGCCGGTGGCGATTTGGTCCATCGCTTTCCCCAGCCATCTGGCGCGGCTGCCGCCGTACGAAGTGGTGCCAAACTCGGCCAGCATCGTGGGCTTTTCGATACCCATCCTGACAAACCGCCGATGGAACGGTTCGTACAATTCCTGAAAAGAGCACCACGTCCCGCCGTGATAGGCGAGGCCGTAGTTGAGCAGCGTGAGGCCGATCCAATCGACGTAGGACGTGCCCGGGAAATAGCGGCTGACTTCTTCAGGATGCCACGGGTTCCACACGAATTTCACGTTCGATGCGCCCTCGCGCCGGAATAATTCGACCACATGGCGCCATCCCGCAACATATTCCTGCGGAGTGTTGCCGCCTGTGAACGACCACGGATAGCCGGGGTTGTCCGGCTCATGGGCATAGCGCAGAAAAATCGGCCGATCATAGCGGCGCAATCGCCGCGCGTATGCGGCCACATACCAATCAAACCGCCCCTGAATGATGGCGTGAAAAACGCGGCGGTCGTGATGAAGGTCGGGGTCGGATTTGAATTCAGGAAAGGGACTGCTCCACGGCTCCCAGGTGATCATCGGTATCGCGCCGTGGCGCCAGACCTGCCGGACCAGGGCGTCGGGAAAATTCGACAGGCTCTTTGGGCCCCATGCCTGGTAAAGAGAGAAGATCCGCAGTCTGGCGCCCAACTGGTCCTGAACTCTCCAGTAATCTGCAAGATCGTCGAGGCCGGCATCGGGGTCATACATCCCGAGCAGCACAGGGCCGTTGTCCCAAAGCTGGGCGTCGTTGCCGCGCCGGGACCGAAGCGCAGCGCATTCAAAGCCCCGCGGGCGGGCTTCAACTGCCGGCCCTGCGGCGACCGAGGCACCATTCCGTGCGTGCGCCTGGGGACCGTCGAAGGCGCCCAGTGGAGCGATCGCGAACATCATCAGCGCCAGGAAAAGCGCCGGGCGGGAACCATGTTTCATCCGTCAAATCCTTGGAGGCTCGGCCAAATCGGGACCGTCAGGAGCGCGCTTGATTGCGCCGGCCGCAAAACTTCGTGTCGTCATGACGCTGGCGCAAACCCGCGCCCGTTATGATGGGGCTTCCGCCTGCCATAAAGATTGACCCCGCGCACCTTTTCCCGCCAACGCGCTTCGACAAAGCCGTCGAGGCAGTCGGGCGGTTCGAGTACGTGAGAATCGGCATCATGTATGGTAGGCCCCTCGACATATGCCATCGCCACGACCGTCATTGCCAAATCATGAACACATTCTATACGTTGGCCAGCCGAATATGGACAATTGGACTGAGCGCATAACAGAATGAAGACCCGGAACCAGGTACGATCCGCGCGTCAGGCAAGGCAGATGTGAATCGTCCACTACTCATTATAGATGGCGATTCCTTTGCCCATCGCGCCTACCACGCGGTTCCCAAATCGATCCGCCGGCGCGGCAATAGGGGCGGGGGCGCCATCGTGGGCTTCGCGAATTTCCTGCTTCGACTCTATGAGACCGAGCATCCGCGGGCGGTGCTGGTCGGATGGGATACGTTGGACGCGCCGACCTATCGTCATCAGGCCTACCCGCCCTATCAGAGCGGGCGCAAATTCGATCCCGAATTGCTCGACCAGCTTGAAGTCCTGCCCCAGTTCGTCGCCGCCTGCGGGTTCGTGTCCGCGAAGGCGCCGGGGTACGAGGCCGATGACTTTCTGGCGGCCGCGGCGGCCGCCGAGGAGCGCCGCGGGGGAACGGCAATCGTCGCAACCGGTGACCGCGACGCTTTTCAGCTCGCTTCGGAATCGACCACGATTCTGCAGCCGGTGCGCGCCGGCGAAATGGTGCGGATCGGGCCCGCGCAAGTGCGCGAGCGCTACGGGGTCGAACCCGCCCAGGTTCCCGATTTCATCGCGCTGCGCGGCGACCCCTCCGACAAGCTGCCGGGTGCGATCGGAATCGGCCCCAAAAGTGCAGCGAGTTTGCTGCGCAAGTATCGCAATCTCGAAGAGATGCTGAAGGATGGAAAATTCGCCGAGCAGGCCGACAACCTGCGTCTTTACCGCCGCATCGCAACGATGGACAAGTCCGCGCCGCTACCTCCATTACCAGACCAAACGCCGACCTGGGCAAAGGCCGCGGCACTTGCTCGGGATTGGGAGCTGAACCGTCTGGCCGAGCGCTTGGACACACTCGCAGCCTCGCAGCGTGATTAGCAAAGATGGACTCTGCGGGTGCACAAATTTGGAGCATGCCACTTTTATGACGACTGCGCCCTCAATGCACCTTTGGATCGTGGAAAAAATAATTACCGTCAACACCGTGTTTCCATCAAAACGGCTGGTTGCAGCAATGTCGGCTCGTTGTTTGCAACAGGAGCCATCAAGAAGCAAAACTTCGCTTCATTAGCATAAGAACGTAAGGTAAGCTAATCTTGTGAGCGGAATGGCGGAAAATCACGATCGGGCTGGCGAAGCACGCCGTATTATGATTGTCGGGATGGCCATAGTGGCCGTCTTGTTCCTTTTTAACAGCCATTATCCTTCCGCCCTGCAGATGGCCGAACTCAAAATCTTTGACTTGCGCATGTACGCGCGCCAAGCCCACCCGCTCAAGGGCGACGTCATCATTGTCGCAATCGACGATAAAAGCATCGTACAACTCGGACGATGGCCCTGGCCACGCACGGTGCTGGCACAGCTCACCAACGCGCTCAGATCCTACCGGGCCGCGGTGATCGGTTTCGACATGGTTTTCAGCGAGCACGATTACCTTGACCGGCACTCGCAAGGTCCTGCGGCGGGCCGCAATAAAAGCGGGGTGGCGACGAGCAGCCCCGACCAGACCTTCGCCGACGCTATCAGGGCGCAGGGTCATACGTTTGTCGCCTATCCTTTTGAGGCAATGACCGATGCCGACGGTCAAATCAGCCCGGGATTTGTGACCGAGGTCAACAATCCTCCGCCGCTGCGCTATGGATCTGTGAAGCTTGCCGACACGGCGCTCCCTCCGCCGCTGACCGAAGCGATAGCCTATTTGCCGAATCTGCCGCTAATCGATAGAGCTGCACGCGGTACCGCTTTCTTTAATGCTCCCTCTGATCTCGACGGAGTCTTTCGCTCGGAACTGATGGTGATGCGGTTCGGCAAGTTTTATTACGAACCGTTCGTGGTCGCGGTGGCCAGCGCCTATCTTCACACGGCCAACGTCTTAACTTTAAGCAGATACGGCGTGGAAAGCGTCGCAATAGGCCCGATTAGTGTTCCTGTCGACGATCAGGGGCGGATGTTGGTGAACTTTCGCGGTCCGGCTCATACTTTTCCCTACTTTTCAGCCAGCGACGTCATCGCTCATCGGATCCCGCCGGCCGCGCTGGCGAACAAGATCGTGCTGGTGGGAGCCACCGCCTTCGGCCTTGGTGACAAGCTCTCCACCCCGATGGGCGCCGACTTTCCCGGGGTTGAGGTTCACGCCAATGCGATCGACAATATCCTGGCCGGCGATTTCATCCAGCGTTCCGAAATGACGCTGTTTCTTGAATGTGTGGCGGCTTTGCTGATGGGTGTCATGATCAGCGCGGCAGTCGCCTACCTGCCTGCATCATGTTCCTGTGCCGCCCTGATCGGTATGATCGTCGGCTATTGCGCTTTGGTGCAGTATCTGCTGGTCACGGACGGCCTGCTGGTCGGCGTGCTTTTACCCGTCGCCTCAACATTCATTACCTATGCTGGTTTGACCAGCTACCGGTTGTATCTGACCGAGGCGCGTGAAAAGCGACTGATCGCTCACGCCGTAAGCGAACGCTAAAGCCGCCTTGGTCGGTTGATTTTTCGCTAAGCCCCCATGTACGTTGCCCGATGACCAGACCATCGAGTTTGACGAGATTACATTATGGACATCGACCAGATCGATCTGTTGAGTCCTGACAGTTTTGTGGCGGGCGTTCCGCACCAATGGTTCACGTACTTGCGGCACAACGCCCCCGTGTATAAGCATCCGGAACCGGACGGGCCCGGTTTCTGGGTGATTACCCGCTATGATGACGTCGTCCAGGTGGGCCGGGATCCGCAGTCTTTTTCCTCTGAGAACGAGCGCGGCGGCGTCGTGCAGCTCAGGGACGTCGAGATGGACGACTTCAATCGCGGCGGACGCATGATGCTCACCATGGACCCGCCCGATCACACGCGATACCGCTCTTTGGTTAACAAGGGATTCGTGCCCCGAATGATTCAGGCTCTCGCCCCGCACATTCGCGAGATTACCGCCGGGATTATCGAGCGCGCGATTGGCAAAGGCGACCAATGTGATTTTGTCGTCGATGTGGCGGCCGAACTTACGCTTCAGGTGATTGCCGAGTTGTTAGGCGTGCCGCTGGAGGACCGGCACAAGGTGTTCCAGTGGAGCAATCGCATGATCGGCAGCGAGGACCCCGAATATGCGGTCAGCGAAGAGCTGGTCCGCCAGGCCCAAATCGAGATGTTCATGTACGCCAATGCGCTGGCGGCGCAGCGGCGCAAGGAGCCGCGCGACGATATCGTCACGACCTTGCTCAATGCCGAGATTAACGGCGACCGTCTGTCGGAAATCGACTTCAACCTGTTCTTTCTGCTGCTCGCCGTGGCCGGCAATGAAACCACTCGCAACGCGCTCTCGCACGGCCTTCATGCGCTCATCGAGCATCCCGAGCAGTACCGGATGCTGGTCGAGAATCCGGCGCTGGTGCCGTCCGCTACTGAAGAAATCCTGCGTTGGGCGTCGCCGGTGATGTATTTTCGCCGCAACGTAACCCGCGAGATAGAAATGCGCGGACAGAAGTTCAAGGCCGGCGATAAAGTCAGCATCTGGTACATCTCCGCCAATCGCGACGAGCAGGTTTTCCAGGATCCGTTCCGCTTCGACATCAGACGTTCGCCCAACGAGCACGTCGCCTTCGGCGGCGGCGGCCCGCATTTCTGTCTCGGCGCCAACCTCGCCCGCATGGAGATCAATATCCTGCTTGAGGAACTGGTCAAGCGCGTCCCCGCGCCCCGGCTGGTCGGTGAGGTGAAACGGTTGCGCTCCAACTTCATCAATGGCATCAAACATCTGCCGGTGCGGCTAGCACCCGCGACGATCTAGGCCGGACACGCCGGGAGCCCTTCAGAATAAACTGATCTGCAGGTTGACAATCTCGATTGATATGATATCTACTCAGCTGTAAATAGCAGGTGAGCGCAGGTATCGGCTGAACCTGCAAACTACACGTCCTGTCAGCCGTCATATCCTTATTTCCGCCGACATGGTTGTTATCGCGTGCGGTATTGAAATCGGCTTGGAGTCGTTTATGGGAGAACTCCGGCTGGTGGATCGACGGTGGCGCGAGAAGTACTCCGTTCAACGACTGAACGAATTTGTCGCGCGATGCCGTAAGCGCGGGATCGCTGTCACACCCCAGCGGCTCGCAGTCATAGGCGCCCTGCTCGCTTCGGAAAACCATCCGAGCACCGACGAGATTTATGGGGTGGTACGCCGCACGCATCCCCATATATCATTCGCTACAGTTCATCGGATCCTGGAGCAATTCTGCCAGGTCGGAGAGGCCCGCAAGGTAACTCTGCTGCACGATCTGGCGCGCTACGACGGCAACGTGGCGCCTCATCATCACGTCCTGTGCGTTCGCTGCCGACGGGTGGATGATATCGAGATACCCGAGGTGGACAAGCTGCTCGAAGGTACAACCAGTCTGGGACAATTCGCGCTTCTGCGCTGTTCGCTGGAAATCGAGGCTCTCTGCAAGCGCTGTCAAACTGCGCGCAAGCGTATGATCCCCCAACGTCCACACCTACCAAGCTGAAAGTCTCGGACGGTCTCATGAGAAAAGACCGCGCTCGCGGAGGAAGCAAACGAACGAGGCGAGTCGCTGAACGCAAATCAGGAGGGCAGGAATATGGCGGAACAATTGTCAACCGAAACCAACGGCGCCGTATCGGTCGGCGCGGATAGACCCACGCGCCCGACCAATGCGGACTGGTGGCCCAATCAGCTCAACCTGAAAGTCCTTCGTCAGAACTCCCCGCTGTCCGATCCGATGGGCGAGGGGTTCAACTATGCGCGGGAATTCAAGAGCCTGGACCTGAATGCGGTAATCCAGGACCTCACGGCCTTGATGACGAAGTCGCAGGACTGGTGGCCCGCCGACTACGGTCACTATGGCGGCTTGTTCATTCGCATGGCTTGGCACGCAGCAGGCACCTACCGCATCGGCGACGGCCGCGGTGGGGCTGGCCGTGGTTACCAACGCTTTGCGCCCACCGGTAGCTGGCCGGACAACGCCAACCTCGACAAGGCACGCCGACTGCTGTGGCCGATAAAGCAGAAATACGGGCGCAAGATCTCCTGGGGCGATCTGATGATCCTCGCCGGCAACGTCGCTTTGGAGTCCATGGGATTCAAGACCTTCGGCTTCGGCGGCGGCCGCACAGACGTCTGGGAGCAGGACGAGACTGACTGGGGGCCTGAACACACCTGGCTGGCTGACAGCCGCTACCAGAAACCGGGCCAGTGGGACAATCCTTTCGGCGCCGTTCAAATGGGGTTGATTTATGTGAATCCGGAAGGCCCCCAGGGAAAGCCGGATCCACTGGCTGCGGCACTTGATATACGGGAGACGTTCCGCCGCATGGCGATGAATGACGTGGAGACCGTTGCGCTCATTGCCGGCGGACACACCTTCGGCAAAACCCACGGCGCGGTTGCGGAGAGCTATATCGGGCGCGAACCGGAGGCCGCCCCAATCGAACAGCAAGGCCTGGGATGGAAAAACAGCTACGGCAGCGGCAAGGGCCCCGACGCCTTCACCAGCGGGTTGGAAGGCGCCTGGACCACCAATCCAACAAAGTGGGACAACAACTTCTTCGAAAACCTGTTCGGTTATGAGTGGGAACTCACCAAGAGTCCGGCCGGTAAGTACCAGTGGACCCCCAAAAACGGCGCCGGAGCAGGCACCGTTCCCGACCCCTACGACAAATCCAAGCGTCATGCTCCCACGATGCTGACAACCGACCTCTCCCTGAGGATGGATCCGATCTACGGGCCGATCTCCAGGCGCTTCCTCGAACATCCGGAGGAGTTCGCGGATGCGTTCGCCAAGGCCTGGTTCAAGCTGACACATCGCGATATGGGACCGGTCTCACGCTACCTTGGTCCGCTGGTGCCCAAGGAGCCCCAGTTGTTCCAGGACCCGGTTCCACCGGTCGATCACGAATTAATCGGAGAGCGTGACATCGCCGCTCTGAAGGCCAAAATCCTTCAATCCGGATTGTCGATCTCGCAACTGGTCAGGACTGCCTGGGCTTCAGCCGCGACATTCCGCGGCACCGACAAGCGCGGTGGCGCGAACGGGGCGCGTATACGGCTTGCGCCACAAAAGGATTGGGAAGTCAATGAGCCGGCTGAACTGGCCCGGATCCTGCCGAAGCTGGAGGCGATCCAAAAGGATTTCAACACTTCGCAGACGGGGAGGAAGAAGGTCTCACTTGCTGACCTCATAGTTCTGGGCGGTTGTGCTGCGGTCGAGGAAGCCGCGAAGAGAGCCGGACACAACCTCAAGGTCCCGTTCTCGCCGGGGCGCACCGACGCTTCCCAGGAATGGACCGATGTGGAATCGTTCGCGGTGCTGGAGCCGGCTGCAGACGGGTTCATCAATTACCTTCGTGGCGGACAGCGTCGGCTGGCGGAGGCGATGCTGGTGGATCGCGCGGAGTTTCTGACCCTCACCGCCCCCGAGATGACGGTCTTGGTCGGCGGCATGCGCGTTCTGAACGCCAACTTCGGACACTCCAAACACGGCGTGTTCACCAACCGGCCCGAGACCCTGACCAATGATTTCTTCGTCAACCTGCTCGACATGGGTACGCAATGGCAGGCCTCCTCTACCGACGGTGTGTACGAGGGACGCGATCGTGCAAGCGGCAACCTCAAGTGGACCGGTACCCGCGTTGACCTTATCTTCGGTTCAAACTCGGAACTGCGAGCACTTGCGGAAGTCTATGCCAGCGACGACGCCAAGGAGAAGTTTGTGAAGGACTTCGCGGCGGCATGGGCCAAAGTCATGAACCTTGATCGCTACGACCTGCCTGAGCGGGCATAAAGGAGAATCATAATCCCCTGAAGGGGACGCGGCGCTGGCCCGGCGCCGCGCCCCCCTGAGCTGGCGGCCCGATCATAAAGAGGCGTCTCGATGCGATCTGGACGCAGGGACCGCGCAGCCCCGGGAGACGCAATCAGCGCCATCGTTGCGACGACTGAGAGTCAAAACGGAGAGCCGATGATCAAGACCTTCCGATCTCGTGCCCCGGAACTGCTCTGTGCCCGGAAATCCGTTGCGTTGTTTCACCCCATCGAGCGGGCGCAAGGCGTCGAGCCGATGGTGTGCAGAAGACTGGCGCAACTCAACGCTGCCGAAGAACTCCGTGATCTTGCTATCCCGGCGGGCAACTGCCTGATATCCACGACCCGCGCAGCAAGGGACGAACACACCATCCGCATCAGCCATTGCTGGGACCTCTGCTTCGTGTGGCGGGGCCGCGATGCCTACGATGTCGATTTGGTGCGCGCCTACCCGCCCGCCAATCCGGCCATTGCTAAAACACAAGATGGCCTGCTCCCGCCCATCCATCCCGGTGAGATCCTGCGGCGGGACTTCGTCAGGCCCCGCCTTATTGGTATCAATCAACTTGCCCGGGCGCTGCAGGTGGCGCCCGCTCAGATCGAAGCCCTCATTCATGAGCAAATGAGCATCACAAAGGATGTGGCCATGGGGCTGGGATTGTTCTTTGGCAGCACCGCCAAGCTGTGGCTCAATTTGCAGCGCGATTACGATTTGCAGGTAGCCGAAAGCGCCAGGCTCGCCGCGGTCGAAGCCCAAGCAACATAAAGAGAAGCCGAAGTCCTTGAAATTAGAAGATTTTGGATTGGTCGGGGCGGCCGGATTTGAACCGGCGACCACACGCACCCCAAGCGAAAAGGACGAGGAATCATAGGTAGCGACCGGTATCACTAGATAGCACGAAAACCCCTGTGGCAGAAGGGTTTACCGCGTTCAGCCCAAAACGCTGGACGGTTACCGAGTGACACCGATTGATCTGCGGTTGGGGCACAAAATTGGGCACAGTGATTCGGGCGTGCGCGGCAAGCCGGAGACGTAGGAAACGGGTGCAGCCACGCTTGCCACGCATCTCAAAGTGCGATATTCTGGGTGCCGGTGCATGTCATTTCGCAGAAGGCGCTGCGGGAGTTCGGACGGAAGCATGCTGATGCCGCGACGCCGCTGCGGGCGTGGCTTAAGCTGGCGCGGCATGGGAGCTTCCAGAATCTCGCAGAGTTGAAGCGTACTTTCGCCAGCGTGGACTTGGTTCCCGTGAAAGGGCGCGACTTCTACGTCTTCAATATTGGTGGCAACAAGTATCGGCTGATCGCCGCGATCCACTTCAACACCCAGAGGTTATTCGTACGTCAGATTTTAACTCATTCGGAATACGACACGGAACGGTGGAAGAAATGAAGACTCGGACCGTTGCAGCGATGAAGAATCCTATATTATTGGAGCCTTTCCTTGCGATCCGTACCGAGCGGGAGTACGACGCGGCTGTCGAGCGCCTGAACGCGCTCGTGGACGAAATCGGTGACAACCCGAAAGACCCGCGTTATCGCCTGATCGAAACCCTGAGCGTGCTTATCGAGGCGTACGACCGGGAGCGTCACACCCTGCCGGAAGCTTCAGGCGTCGAGGTGCTTCGCTTCCTGATGCAGGAGCACGGTCTCACTCAAAAGGATCTGCCCGAGATCGGTAGCCAAGGCGTCGTCTCCGAAGTGCTGGCCGGCCGCCGCCGTCTCAACGTGCGGCAAATCCAGGCGCTCGCCGCGCGCTTCGGGGTTGATCCGGGAGCGTTTATCGATACGGCAAAATCGCCAACGCCGACGATTAGCGCGATCGTCGGTCCGACTAGGAATGTGTCAGCGGCCGAGTAGAAATGGCCACGGCAGCGCCACTGGACCCGCATGAGACACCGGACTTAGGAAACGCCAATTGCATAATTTGAAAAAGCCCGACGGGCCGTCATCGCGGGAAAATCGCGGCTTTTAACCGGCCACGAACCGCGATGACGGCCCGTCGGAACCCGTCGCGCCGCGTACTTTGGTCAAAGTTCGGTCAAAGTGGGGCCGATGAGAAGCGGGTTTTGCAAAGCGCAGTCATAAGATCGTCAGTGGAGGAGGACGCGCCTTTGAAAACGGCTGTTCGTCCGTGCGTCGGGGCTTTAGCCGCTAGTCGCGCTTGAATTTCCCTGGCGTAGTCCAGGCAAACGCTGGGGATCCTGCACCTCCTTGCTCAGGAAGCATTGCCGATTGCGAGCGCCTTGACCTCGGTTCTTATGAAGCAGCGATCGGTATCGGGGAAGGCGCAAGGCGCGAAGGGGTCGATACGAACGCTGTCGAAGCGGAAAACTTTCTCCGCCTTGAAGAAGGCCCCCCTCCGATGGCTGATGATGCGTGGTCGCAGCCGCGCGCACGAGGTCAGCCACCGGGCGTCAGATGCCCGCCTGGCACGAACCGGGCAGGCACGCCGATGCTGAGCTCCTTGACTAGCTCCGCTGCAATTGCGCGTGTTTGCAACGCTCAAAAAGTGATCCAGTTTTTGAGCGTTGCAAACAACGCGGAAAGTTTCATGAAAACCCTGAAATGTGAGGAGGTCTATCTCAGAGACTATCGCACCTTCGCCGACGTCATCGAACGGCTTCCCCGTTTCATTGACGAGGTCTACAACACACGCAGGCTGCAGTCGGCGCTGGGTTATCTGGCGCCGGTGCGGTTCGAGGGAGGAACACGCCGGGCTGCCGGTCCAATCCCCCACCTGACAGCTGTCCAGCCCGAGGGGTTCATTCCAAAGTGGGCCACGCCGCATTGTCAAAATCACGGGTCTACCAGCACTCGAGCATCGGTCGCGATGAGCCTTGTTTTGAGCATAACGCTTGTGCTCTTATAGCGATGGGCACATGAGTGCTCCGCAGTGACGCCCCGGGCAATTCAAAGGCGCCAGCGAAGCAGAACGAAGGTAAAGAATAATCCTCCGTTGTCTAAGATCTTTAGGGACATCGCTCCACAAGGATCCATTGCGATGGCACAGCTTAAGAGCTTAAGTACGATCAGGAGTGAGGGCTACGAGCGAGAGGTACACCGACAGTGGGAACTGTTTGTCAGCGGCCGGCCTCCCGAGTCGGCGACGGTACGCAATATCGTCCTTGGGTCCTGGAAGCGCTGCCTGCAGGCTGGATTCAAACCGACCCAATTTACGGCTGCTACAAGAGTATCCGAAAAGGATCTGCTTCGTCTGCGGGAGACCGACCTGGCCTATCGTTATGGTGTCCTGATTCTCGAAGATATTCTCGCCGCTTCCTCGTTGCCTCAGGGCGCGCTCAGCATCGTCGCGGATCGCAAGTTGCGCGTTCTCCACGTCGCAGGAGACCCTCAGGCAGTCGGACGGGTGACGGATTGTGGCATTGTCCCCGGTGCACTCCTAGACGACACCGCACTGGGTACCAACGTCGCTTGCCTAACCCTCGAAAGCAATGCTCCTGCCGTGTTGCACCGCAGTGAGCACCTCTGCGCACCGCTGCAGGTGTGGCAGAGCAGCGGTTTTCCAATCCACTGCGGCGCCAATCGCCAACTGATGGGCGTCATTACATTTTGTAGTCTCGGCAGATACGAGTGGCATGCGGCTTTTAGGTACTTGCAGCGAGCTGCAAAGCTGATGTCGCTACTCATCAACAATCATTTAGAAGCCGAGCGCTGCATGCTCTTGGAGCGACATCAAGAAGAAGAACTTCGATATAGTAGCAACGCCATCGTTACGCTCGACAGCGAAGGTGTGCTCCAAGCGATATCGCCGGCGCTTTCGAAACTGATCCCTTCGGCGACCCTTCAGACATATCTGGGTCTGCCAGCGGCGCAAGCCGGGTTCAAGCTTACCCTGTCAAGCGAAACGTCGGACGAGTTGGCGTATGAAATCACAGTTGGACTTCACACGGGGGAATATACGAAAGCCAGATTGGTGCCCGTAAACGAACGTGGCGGCTCGCGACGCATCGGTTACGTTCTGTCTATTCCTCTTTTTACCCGGCCCAGAACCGGTCATCCGATCAACCAAATCAAACCAGCAAGGACCGAAATAGTGGGAAGGTCACCCGCACTGCTCAAGGCCCTCGAACTGGCACGAATCGCCGCCTCGCACGAGGATACGGTTCTACTTCTGGGCGAATCCGGAACTGGAAAGGAAGGAGTCGCACGCCTGATTCACGACTACAGCTCGCGGCGGGAAGGTCCGTTCGTAGCGGTCAACTGTGCCGCAAGCAGTGACGAATTGATATCATCGGAACTGTTCGGGTATGCCGCCGGAGCGTTCACCGGCGCGTTGCGCGAGGGCAAACGAGGCAAGATCGAATTAGCTAACCGCGGCACCCTCTTCCTGGACGAGATTGGCGATATGCCTGTTAGAATGCAGCAGGCTTTGCTGCGTGTACTCGAGGAGTCGGAGGTCCTGCCTTTAGGCTCAGAGCACCCCAGGCCAATCGACGTCAGGATCATTGCCGCCGCTAACGTACCCCTGGCTGAGAAGGTACGGCTAGGCAGTTTTCGACTCGACCTGTTCCACAGGCTCAATGTTCTGGCCATTCCACTGCCTCCGCTCCGCGAACGCCGCGACGACATCCCCTTGCTGATCGAGCATTTCTTTGCTGTCTTTGGCAAACGGCTCACCATCGATCCCCAAGTAATGGCTCTGCTCACATCCTATTCGTGGCCGGGTAACATCCGCGAGTTGCGCAACCTGGTCCTGCGCTGGACTCGCTTTGTTCAGAGGGATTTCGTCAGCTTGGATGACATCCCGGCGGAGATGCAAGCTGTCGAAAACCGCGTGGACTTGCATCTTCGGACCGCAGAAGCGGAAAAGCAACTGATCATCGAAGCTCTGGCAAATAACGCTGGCAACGCTTCAAAAGCGGCTACCGCGCTCGGCATCAGCCGGGTCACCCTGTATCGTAAGCTTCGAAAATTGTCACTACTGAGCTGACATCCGTCCCGAGACGCGCCCAGCGCTCCAGCGTTGCTCGCTCTTACCCGCACAAATCCAGTCATTCAAGGCAGTACTCGATCGCGAGACTGGACTTGACCCGGTTTGGAAGACGGTGTTGGGGAGAAAAAAGGAAGGAGGACCCCCAATGCCAGGAACCCATCCACCATACGCGCCGGAATAGCGGCGGCGAATCATCGAGTTGGCGCACGCCGGCCGCAGCATCAACGAGTTGGCGCGCGAGTTCGAGCCGTCAGCCAACTCGATCCGCAAATGGGTCAGGCAGGCCGAGCTGGATGAAGGGCTGCGCAGCGACGGCCTGACCGCCAGCGAGCGCGAAGAACTCAACCGGCTGCGCCGCGAGAACTGGGTGCTGCGCGAAGAGCGCGAGATACTATCAAAAGCCGCGGCCTGGTTCGCTCAGGAGACCGGCGCGACGCCGTCGCGGCGTTCGCATTCGTAGGAGCCAACCAGGCCATGCATCCGCTGGCGAGAATGTGTCGCGTGCTGGGAGTCTCCCCCGGCGGTTATTACGCGCGGCTTAAGCGCCCGCCTTCGGCGCGCTCGCGTGGACGCCGAGCTGAGCGGGCGCATCGCCGAGATTCATCGCCGCTCGCGCGCCACCTACGGCGCGCCGCGCATCCACGCGGAACTCAAGGAGCAAGGCATTAGGGTGGGATGCAAGCGGGTGGCCGGCTGATGCGCGCGGGCTGTCAGCAATCATGTGAATCTCCCCCCTTAATTTGAAATTCCCCCCTCCCAACCACAGCAGGACGGGAGCATGGAAGCAGAACAGGATCGGGTAGTTTCTCTGCGGGCCGAATCGGGCCTGGCGGAGGAGCGGATGCTACGGGTGGACTTGGTGCGGGAGATAGTGGCGCGAAAAGAGCGTGGCGAAGGGGTGAAGCTGATTGCGCGCGAACTTGGGATCGATCGCAAGACGGTGAAGCGCTGGCTCGGATGCGGGGCCTGGCAACCGCGGAAAGCTCGGCAACTGTTTGCAACGCTTTAAAAGTGATCCACTTTCGCGCCGAAAATGGAGTGAACCCCAAAAACTGGATCACTTTTCGAGCGTTGCAAACACCATTGAGCAGCCGGCCTGGGGCCAGGTGCGCGTGGCCAATGAGCTGCGCCGGCGTGCGCTGTCGATCTCGGCCGCCAGGGTGCGCTGCGTGTGGCAGCGCCACGACCTCAAGACCATGAAGAAGCGCCTCAAAGCATTGGAAGCCAAGAGTGGGCAGGAGGGTTTGCTGCTGACCGACTCGCAGCTGGCGGCACTGGAGAAGGCCAAGGCCGACAAGGAGGCGCACGGCGAGTTCGAAAGCGAATGCCCCGGCTACTGTGGGGCGCAGGACACCTTCTATGTAGGTACGCTCAAGGGCGTCGGCCGCATCTACCAGCAGACTTTCCTCGACACCTACACCAAGATGGCTTTTGCCAAGCTCTACGATCGCAAGACGCCGCTGGTGGCCGCCGACTTGCTCAACGACCGGGTGATCCCGTTCTTTGACGAACACGGGGTGCCGCTCAACCGGATTCTGACCGACCGCGCTACAGTACTCCTACCAGTCCCGCGCACAGGTCCGAAGCAATGTCCCCGTATAGATTTTCCAGCAGTAGGCCGTCAAACGGCCGTGGGTTCTTAACCACGGGCATGCAGGCGGCGTCAACGATTTGTTCCTCATAGCGAACCGTGGGAGAGGAAAAGAAAAGACCCTAGCCCAAGGAGCGGCCGACCACCGATACAAAGCTGACGCATCGCCCCGGCACTCCGCCGAGGTTGTGGGTGAGGCCGACCTTCGGATTGTCGATCTGGCGCGGGCCGGCTTCGCCGCGCAGTTGTAGCCACATCTCATACATCATGCGCAGGCCCGAGGCGCCGATCGGATGGCCGAACGATTTCAGGCCGCCGTCGGGATTGACCGGGAGCTTGCCCTCCAGTTCGAAGAACCCCTCCATCACGTCGCGCCACGCGGTGCCGCGCGGGCTGAAGCCCATATCTTCGTACAGCACCAGTTCGGTCGGCGTGAAGCAGTCATGCACCTCGGCCATGCTGATTTCTTCGCGGGGATTTTTGATTCCTGCCTGCGCGTAGGCGTCCTTTGCCGAGGCGACGACTTCAGGAAAACTGGTGAAATCGTACTCAGGCGACATCGGACCTTCGCCCGGACCCGCGATAAACGACAGCGCCTTGATGTAGATGGGATCGTTGCGGTACTTGTGCGCGTCTTCGGCTCGAACCACGATCGCCGCCGCCGAACCATCCGATACGCCGGAGCAATCCATGATGCCCAGTGGGTCGGCGACTTTCGGCGAGTTCTTGATCACCTCGATCGGCACTTCCTTCTGGAATTGCGCCTTGGGGTTTTTGGCGCCGTTGCGATGGTTCTTCCAGGCGATTCGCGACAGGACATCCTTACCTTTCTCCGCATCGATGCCGTATTTATTGAAATAGGCTGGGGCGAGCAGCGAGAAGGCGGCCGGCGGCGTAATACTCCCGAGCGTTCCGTCATTGGGCGGCTCGGGAATGACTAGGCCCGAGTAGCCCGAATCCTTGAGCTTCTCCACTCCGATCGCCATCGCCATGTCATACGCGCCCGAGGCGACGGCGTAGCAGGCTTGGCGCAACGACTCGGAGCCGGTGGCGCAGAAGTTCTCCACTCGGCTGACGGGCCGGTACGAAATCTTAAGCGGCGTCGAAAGGGTCAATCCGGAGAACGAGCCCATCGTGCCCAGCCAGTAAGCATCGACGTCATCGGGATTGACGCCGGCCGATTCATAGGCTTCGTAGGCAGCGTCGATTAGCAGGTCATCGACGTTTTTGTCCCAATGCTCGCCAAAGCGAGTGCATCCCATCCCGATGATCGCCACGCGGTCCTTGATTCCCTTGCTTGCCATAGCTGTTCCTCAGCGCTTGGGACGCGCTTTCCAGAAATAGTTGTGAACGCCGTCGGCGGTGAACAGCCGGCGGAAGGTCATTTCGATTTCATCGCCGATCCCGATCTGGTCCGGCTCGCAGTCGGTCATCTCGCACAGAAATCGCCCACCGCCCTCGAAATCGACTACCACGTTGACCGTCGGAGGGTTGAGAGAATAAGCCAGGCGATCAAGCGCGAAGGTGGCGATGCGGGCGGAGCGATCGGCGAACGCGTATGCCTCCATCCGGTCGCGCATCCGACACTTCACGCATACGCGCTGCGGCGGAAGCTGCGGAGTGCCGCACGCCGTGCATCGCGAACCCACCAGTCCGAACTTCCAGCGCTCGGAGCGGAACATCGGCGGTCCGGCGGGACGCTCGGGGTCGGGCCGGCGCGGCGGCTCGGTGGGCAGAATTTCGCGCCATTTCAGATAATTCGCGTAGGAGACGTCGCCCTTGGATTCGATCATGCCGCCAACCGAATGGCGCGGGCGGAAGTTCGCGGCCGCCGGCGTCACGCGCAGCAACAGGCCATCGGCGCCGTCGCCACCGGCGGCGATCAGTATCCGGTCTCCTGGCTTTGCCGCCGGTAGAATGCTGGCCAGCATCACTCCGGCATGGGCCGCGCCGGTCTGTCCAATAGTGGCGGCAAAGGGGTCAGCCAGACGCGCGGGATCCAACTTGAGCGCGCGTACCGCCTCGTCGACCGCGCGCGGATTTGGCGCGTCGATAACTACTTTAGCGAGCTCCGAGACTGCAACGTTGCCCTTAGCGAGCAGTCCGCGGATCACGTTGACCAACAGGGGCGTATAAACCTGAGTCAGCGCAAAGCGCTCCTCCCAGGTGTGAGGGAATCGCTCGCCCGGGGCACGCCAAGTGTCGAGAAACTCGTGAGTCAGCGACACGCTGGCTTCGATTTCGGCAATGACGCCGTGCGAACCGATAATGAACGCCGCCGCGCCATCGCCATTGCTCTGCTCGGCCTTGCCTTCCGGCGCCGCCTGTCGACAGTCGGCTATCGCCACGGCCGCGCGCGATGCGCCGCCATTGACCGCGTCTGCCGCCTGTAGCAGCGCCGAAAGGCCAGCGCGAATCGATCCGGTCAAATCGGCGGCGCGAATTTCAGCGGGCAGTTGCGCGGCGGCGCCGACGATCGCCGCGTTAAGCTTTTCGGCGTATGGCGGCGTGGTAGTGGCGAACAAAAGCGCGTGCACGTCCGGGCTGAGTGAGCCGCGCAGTGCATCGCGCAACGCCTCCACGGCCATCGATACGCTGTCCTCGTCGAAACTGGCGACTGCACGCTCGCCCTTGCTGGCCGCAACACCGAGAAACTGCGCGATCACGTTCCGCTTGAGCCGCCGGTAGGGCACGTAGGAGCCATAAGAAACAATTCCAACCATAGATCGAGTCAACTCAAAGCGCCGGGTCCTTCAGGGCCTCGGAAAGGGGTTAATTTTCAAAAAGTGGACTTCGCCGGGGAGTCCAGCCCGAGTTCGCTGGCGCTCAACGCCCAGAGGCAATACTCGCTGGGAGGATGCTGGATGGTGGCTAGAGCACCATCACGAAACAATCTCTCGAGCACACTTCCCCTGTAAATCGCATGAGCCCCCATCTCAAGAGCTGATCGCGTCACCGCGGTCACCGCTTCACCAACAACGTATTTCGCTCTTAGAAAGGCGTCGAGCACCGCCTGCGTTTGTCCGTCATGGTCGGCCGACAATGAGGCATATCGGAGAACCCAGCGCGCAGCCTCAAGTTGAGCGCTCGCCAGCGCCATGCGCCGACGTATGTAAGGATGGTGCGCCAGGGATTCTGACGAGCCTCGCGGGCGACGCGCCTTCAGGTTTTCGATAACCGCCCAAAAGGCTGCGACGCCCAGATAGACCGCAGTATACGAAATGTTGGAGTACGCCTCAAGAGAAGCGAGAACTTCTCCAAAATTGGGCACCGCCATTTCATCCAGCACATGTTCGCAGTCAACGAAGCAGTTCTCGAACACCACCGTATCGCTGCGAGACGCTCTCATTCCAAGCACGTCCCATGTTGGCTCCACACGCACGCCGGGCGAGTCACGAGGTACGAGCATAAACAGCGCTTCGTCCGGGTTCGACGACTCCTCCGGATGCGCCGCGACGTAATAGATATCGGCTGCGTCCGCCATTGTTCCGAACTGTTTGCGTCCGTTTGTCGCAAGGCCACCCTCGACCCGGCGAGCTTGTGTCGAGCAGGCGGAGGTCCGTGGAATAAGCCCTATGGTGCCGAGCTCGGAAATTATCGCGGCGAACAACTTGCCCGCGCTAATAACCATGTTTGCTATTTTCCGTTTAGTCGCTGGAGAAACGTCCTGAGCCGCAAGGAAAAAAATCGCTATCGAGACTGCATGCATATTGAACGAGACAGCGGTGGATGGGCAACCCTGGGCAAGTTCTTCCGCAACTACCACATAGTCCGTATAACCACAACCAATTCCGCCAAATTCTTCAGGCACAAAGAGACCATAAAAACCGGCTTCTTTCAATGCCGCGTAGTTTTCGACGGGCGATGAGGCCTCCTGGTCATGCTGTTCAGCACGAGTCGCGAATTCACCAGCCAGTTCCTTGGCTTTGCCCTGCAATTCCACTTGCCGGGCCGTCAAAGCGAAATCCATGATACGTTGTCCTTAGAAAATTGTTTTTTCTTCTTTCAACCTCTTAACTTCCGCCTCGGTCAGCCCCAGCAGCTCACGAAAGACGTAATCATTGTGTTCTCCCATGAGCGGCGCTCTTCTCTTAACCTGGCCGGGAGTCTTGCTCAGCTTGTAGGGGATTCCATATATGGGTTCGCTCCCAAGGATTGGATGGTCCACAAATACGAAGTTTTCGCGGGCAATTAGGTGTTCGTTGACGAAACGATCTTCCACATCTAGACACGGCGTTGCCGCCACTCTATGGGCCTGAAGGAGTTGGGCGGCTTCCAGAGCGGTATGCTGCCGGGACCAGTCCGCGATATGGCGGTTGAGCTCCAGGTAGTTCCTGACCCGGCTGGCTTGATCGGCAAAAGCCGGCAGCCGCGTCCACGCCGGATGACCGAGGGCATTGCAGAAACCGAGCCATTCTTCTTCCGTCGGCACCACTATACACAGCCATTGGTCATCCCCTCTACAGGGATAGATTCCATAAGGAGCAAACCTGGGATGGAAGTTGCCCTGGGGCAGCGCGACCCGGCCGTTCATGATGTAATCCATGATGGGATATGCGATGGTGCCGACCATCGCTTCCCACATCGAGCAGTCCACGTGCTGTCCCTCCCCGGTCGCCTGCCGGTAATATAGAGCGGCCAGCGCTGCGCAAGCGGCGTGCAGACCGGCATTTGGATCTCCGTAGGGATGGTCAAATCCGATGACACGCTCTCCGGGGTAGCCAACGAGGCTGTCCACACCGCTCAGGCTTGCCGCCGTGGGTCCATACCCGCGCAGTTCGGAGAAAGGCCCGCCAATTCCCGCCAGAGGATAGGAAACCATTATGAGGTCTGGCTTGAGTTCGCGGAGCTGCTCGTAGCCTAAACCAAGCGCGGGCATCGCATGGGGCGTCATGTTCTCGACCACTACGTCGGCCTTCGCGATGAGCTGTTTGACAAGCGCCACTCCCTCCGGTCGCGCCAGATTCAGGCGCACACTAAGCTTGTTCCGGTTGACGTTATGGAAGAGCGGGTTTTGCTCAGGATCGGGCTTGTCGCCAATGATCGGGCGCCCTTGACGGGCAGGATCCAGGCGCTGCATCGATTCCACCTTGATCACCTCGGCGCCGAAGTCCGCCAGAATCTGCCCACACACGGCACCCGCCCATACCCACCCGAAGTCGATTACTCGGACTCCCTCGAGTGGTAAACGACCTTCAATGAGCAGACCTGGCTGCCGGCTGACAGATTCATCGGCGGTGCGGCACTGGCTCCAACGCTGCATCTCGTCGTTGTGTTGTCCCAACAACGGAGCTGGTAAGCGAATGTCGCACGGCGTTCGAGAGAGTCTGTACGGAAAGCCGGGGTAAGTGAGCTTTCCGGCGCGCGGATGGTTCCATTCGATGAAATAGTGTCTCGCCTTCAAGTGTGCATCGTTGACTACATTTGCCACTGTCTTAATCGGGGTAAACGGCACACCGTGATCGTAAAACAGCTGAAACAGCTCCTGCTTCGTGTGCAGCTGGAGCCACGGCATGATGAGAGCATCCAACTCATCGGCGTAGAGCTCCTGCATCTTGATACGGTCCTGAAATCGTGGGTCTTCACCCCAAGCCGGGTTCCCCATCGTTTCCAAGAACCGCCGCCATTCCAGCTTGGTCATGGCGATCAGTCGTATGTCGCCATCTTGACACGGTAAGATAGTGTACGGGTATGGACCGCCGATCGCCCGTCGGCCAAAGCGCTTCCACACCCTGGCGCCGAAGAGGAACATCACCATCCCAACACCGGTGTGCATGCTGGCCAGGACATCGGTCTCTGACAGGTCGATGTGCTGGCCTTCGCCACACCGACGCCGCGCCAAGATTGCGATCAGGGCGGCAACTGCCCCGGCGATTCCCGCCTGAACATCACACAGAAAGCGGGGTGGGTTGAGCGGCTCACGCCCGGGCTCCCCCGTATACATCGTGATTCCCCCCAAAGCGGCACAGTTGGCCTCATAGCCTCTCCAGTTTGAATAAGGTCCAGTGTGTCCAAAAGGCGAAATAGAAACCACAATCAGTCCGAGATTTCGCCTGCGCAAAGCTTCGTAGCTAAGGCCCAGCTGTTGGGCCTCATCGGGGTGACGATTTTCGATTAACAGGTCAGCACGCTCGCAAAGACGCTGTAGGGCCCCGCGTCCGTGTGCGCTGTGCAAATCCAGCTCGATGCTGCGCTTGTTGGCGTTGAGGTACAAGAAAAGGCCGCTTTTTTCGGGATCGGGGATGTCCCCGGGAAATGGCCCTTCCCAGCGCGTTTGATCGCCCACGCCTGGAGGCTCAACCTTGATTACGTCCGCACCCAGGTCGGCCAGCAGGCGTGACGCGTATGCGGCCGCGACTCCCTCGCCACAATCAATAACCCTGAGGCCGGAAAGAGCTGCTTGTTGACCATCTCTCTTCATTGGCAGTCTCTTCTTTAATTCTTCCAATGAGACCTTACCCGGCAAGCTCCGCGCCGAGCGAAAGGCAAGGCCTTCTTACGGGTCCTCGTAATGAACTTTATATATGCTCCATGTTAGTGTCTCGTCTCGTAAATAAGTGCAGCATTGCGGAGGCTGCGTTTGATTTTGGCGGGCGATTTGGTCCAGCGGAACGGGCGCGCGTTCTGGTTCCAGTGAGAGAGCCAGCGGTTGATGGCCTCCTCCAACCGGCGCACGCTGTCAAAGCTGCCGCGCCGGATCGCCTGCTCCGTGATCAGGGCGAACCAGCGCTCCACCAGGTTGAGCCACGAGGCGCCGGTGGGCATGAAATGGAGTTGGATGCGCGGATGCGCGGCCAGCCACTGCTTTACTGCCGGATGCTTGTGGGTGCCGTAATTGTCGTAGATCAGGTGGAGCTCGCGTCCCGGATAGCGGCGGGCCAGCGAGTTGAGCAACGCAATGAACTCCACGTGCCGATGGCGGTGGAAACAGCGCGCGTGAACCTTGCCGGTGGCCACCTCCAGTGCGGCGAACAGACTGCTGGTGCCGTGGCGGGTGTAATCATGGGTGCGGCGCGCGGGCAGCCCCGGCCACATCGGCAGCAGCCGCTGGGTGCGGTCGAGCGCCTGAATCTGGGATTTTTCGTCCACGCACAACACCAACGCCCGCTCCGGTGGATCGAGGTAGACTCCGACCACATCGGTCAGCTTGCGGTCGAACTCGGGGTCGGTGCTGAACTTGAAGGTTTCCACTCGGTGCGGTTGCAGTCCGTACTTCTGCCAGATGCGATGCACGATAGCCGGCGAAAGCCCAACTTCCTTGGCCAGCCGCCGCACGCTCCAATGGGCAGCCTTGGGCTTGCGCAAGGTCGCGCTGATAACCGCCTGTTCCTTGGCCGCACTTATCCTGCGCGGTCGTCCGGAGCGCGGCAGGGTGCGCAATCCAGCCAGCCCCGTCTCGCGATAACGACGGCGCCACAGGCCGACCGTACGCTGGGTAATATCGAGCCGCTCCGCCAACTCGCCGATGCTCTCGCCGTCCGCGCTGCCGAGCACGATTCGCGCTCGCGTCGCCAGCTCCTGCGGCGTGCTATGGCTGCGCAACCACGCCTCCAGCTGCCGCCGATCTGCTCCGGTCACTTCCACTCCGCCACCTTGTACGCCCATGCTGTATAGACGAACAACCCCAATACTTAATTCAGAGACGCGACATTAGTTAGATTCTGAATAGCGCCGAGCGCTTCTATGTTCCTCTTTTTTAGGGCTAAACGGTCAACAAATACATACAAACAGGACTCTTCTAAACTAATTTGACCATTCGCCTGGTTCGCCCCGGGCTAGACCTCACTTTTATGGCAGCCTCAGCACACGCGAGATCGTTCTGGACACTACCGCCGCTAACTCCGATCGCGCCGATTATGTGTGCACCATCGCGTATCGGCAAGCCGCCTCCAAACACGGTGATTCCGGGAATCGTCGAGATGGTATCCGCGGGAGCCGAATCATCGCGGGGAAGTAACCGATGAAACTCGTGTGACGGTACCCCAAGCAAGGCCGTATACGCCTTGCGCCGGGCTGACTCGATACCGATCACCGGAGCCCCGTCCATCCGGCGAAAAGCCTTGAGCAAGCCGCTTTCGTCTAACACAGTGACAACTTGGGCGATTCCGAGTTCGTGCGCTTTCTTGACGGCTGCCTCGATCATCCGTTCTGCTGTTTCGAGCGTTATACTCCGCTTGTTATATGCCAGCCCCATACGCGTTCCCATCCTTGCGCCCTTTGCTACTCCACCCGTTGGGAAGGAAGACCGCCAGGCGATTAATAGGATTTTGGCAGTCCCAGAACATGTTCGCCCAAGTAGCTCAACGCCATCTCCTGAGAGACTGGTGCGAGCCGAAACAACCGCGCCTCGCGCCAGTAGCGTTCGACATCGAAATCTTTGATATAGCCATATCCGCCGTGAGTTTGCATCGCCCGATCCGTCGCCAAAGACACCGCCTCGGCGGCCAGATATTTGGCAATGTTCGCCTCCTTCCCGCATGGCAGCCCCCGATCATAAAGAGCGGCGGCCTTGTACACCATCAACTCCGCGGTCTCCAAACGCGCGTAGGCGTCCGCGAGCGGGAATTGTAGGCCCTGATTCATTCCGATCGGGCGACCGAAAACGACGCGCTCCTTGGCGTAGCGCACGGCCCGCTCGATCGCATGCTTGCCCATCCCAACCGCTTCGGCACCGACTAAAATTCGCTCCGGATTTAACCCGTCCAATATATAGGAGAACCCTTTGCCCTCCTCGCCGATCAGATCGCTGGCCGGCACGCGGAGGTTGTCGATGAACAACATGTTGGTATCGATGGCGGTTCGGCCGCATTTGTGAAGCTCCCGGACCTCAACCGCGTTGGGATCGATGTCTGCAAAAAACAGGCTGATGCCTGCGGTCTTCTTTTCGACTTTCTCGTAGGGCGTGGTCCTCGCCAGGAGCAGCATCTTTTGCGACTCCTTAGCCTTGGTAATGAACATTTTGCGCCCATTCACAATATAGCTATCGCCAACGCGCCGGGCCGAAGTTGTTATTCTCAGCGTGTCGGTGCCGGCATCCGGTTCAGTGACCGCAAAGGACACGTGCAAGTCTCCGCTCATCGCCTGCGGTAGGTACTTCCGCTTGATGCTTTCGCTGCCGTATTTGATTAAGGGCTGCAGGCCGAAGATGCCTAAGTGTATAGCTGAGCAAGCCTGGGTTCCTCCCCCTGACTCGGCGACAGTCTGCATCAGCAAAGCGGCCTCCGTCACCCCCAGTCCGCTTCCGCCGTATTCGGCTGGAATCGCGATGCCCAACCATCCGCCGCGGGCTATCGCCTGATAGAACGCCCAGGGAAAGCCTCCCTGTGTGTCCCGCTCGCGCCAATATTCTTCACCGAAGCCAGCGCACAGTGCACGCACCTGCTTGCGGATCTCCTCGTGTTCCGCTGTAAAGCCTGTCTTCAACGCACTTCCTCCTATTTCTTTTCAAAGGGAGCACGAAGCTAACGTCGAACCGCTCAGTTATCGGATCGCCCCTTGTTCGCGCAACGCCCTCTCCTCGGCGCTCGACAAACCGAGAAGCTCCCGGAACACATATTCGTCGTCAGCGCCGAGCACCGGACTGGCAGCATAGGTGAGCGCTGTTCGCGAAAACTTCCAAGGCAGGCCGACCTGATGGAGGCCGCCAAGCAGCGGATGCCGTAGGGATACCCAAGCGCCACGCTCTTGCAAGTGCGAATGCTCGAAGAGGTCCTTGCTCGACATAACCGGCGTGGCTGGTACGCCAGCACCCTGTAACCTCACGGCGAGTTCCCCGTCATCCCACTGCGAGGTCCACTGCTCGATCAGATCGTCCAACTCACGACGCCGCTGCCATCGGCGCAACGCCGAGGAAAACCGCTCCTCCGCGGACCACGCCGGATTTCCCATGACCTGGCATAGCGAACGCCATTCGCCCTCCGTGGTCGCGGCCAATGCGATCCAGCGGTTCTCGCCCGTGCAGCGATAGCATCCGTGGGGGGCCCACCCCGCGTCATCGTTTCCCTGGCGTTGCGCGACGCGTCGATTCATGCCGTAATCAAGCAAAACATCCCCGATCAGGACGGCTATCGACTCCTGCGAGGACAAATCGATGAATTGTCCGTTGCCAGTCCGCTGCCGGTAACATAGCGCCGCCATGACTGCCAGCGCTGCAGTTGTACCAACGGTGTGGTCCATGGACGCCCTGATCTCTGTAGGGATTCCGTCCTTGTAACCCGTGATGTAGCTCAAGCCGCCCAGGGCTGCGAAGATCGAAGCGTAGCTGGCATATTGCGCCTCCGGCCCTCGCTGCCCCATTCCCGATATAGCGACCATAATGAGGTCTTCACGCAGTGCTTTGAGGGCCCCGTAGCCGAGGCCAAGTTTCTCCATTACCCCGGGCCGAAAGGCACTGACCACCACGTCACTAACTGCAACCAAGCGTCGCGCCAATTCCGCTCCCTGCTTGTGGGCAAGGTTGATGGCTACACTACGCTTGGATAAATTGTCGGCGTCGAAGTAAAAACTCCGACTTAGGTCCTCGGGGGTCCAATCGCCGGACATCACCCACTTGACATGGCCTCCCGAAGGCATACGGCGCCGCATCATGTCGGGATGGCGCAGACTCTCGACCTTGATGACTTCAGCGCCGAGAACCGCCAGCATCATCGCGCAGTATGGTCCCGCATAGAGATGGGAGAAATCGATCACCCTGACGCCGCTGAGAAATTGCCCTTGTCCGGACTGCCGTTCGTTGGACATTCAGATAACCCCTAAAGTTCGCAGCCTGACGCAATCCGCCGGAGCGATGCCCATCAGGCCCACATAGATCTCCTGATTGTGCTCGCCGAGGAGCGGCGCCCGGCGCACTTCACATTCAGTGTCTGAAAAGCGATAGGGCACCGATGGGTACTCAAGGAGGCCGGCAAGCGGGTGATCGACGGGGATAAAAAAGTTCCGACTGCCCAACTGTTCTGAGGCGAACAGATCCGCCGCCGAGCTAACGATTCCTACCGCGCAACCGTTGCGTTGCAAATTGTGGTAGATTTCTTCTTTGGTGTGCTCCTTTGCCCACCCGGCCACCATGGCGGTGGCCTCCTCGCCGTGAGAGAGGAGGCTGGTTGGGTCGCGAAAGATTTCTTCCTGCGTCCAAGCCGGACGTCCCATCGCCTCGACCAGCGCGTCCCACATGTGCGGCTCAAGCGGCATGATCACCACGAAGCCGTTTTTACACTCCACTAGGCCGCCTACTGGGAGATTACGCGTCGCACGAGACTCGATGAACTGCTCATTTGGGTAGCGGCTCATCTCAATCCGATTGAGGCTGAACAAAGCCTCCTGCTTGGAGACATCGAGATGCTGACCGCGACCGGAGACACGCTGTTCAAACAGCGCCGCCAGCGCACCCACGGCCGCACTCAGGCCGCAAACCATTTCGCTCGCGATGCCTCCCCATTTAAGGGGCTCGCGGTCCGGATACAAACGCCATCCCTCCGAACCCGGCAGCAGGTAACCTTCGCCCCCGGCGTGAAACGTGGTCAGCGGTACAGCCTTGTAATTGCTGCAAGGCCCTGTCAGACCGAACGGCGTGATGGAAACCATCACCATTTTGCGCCGCAGTGAGGTAACCCGTTCGTATTTCCACGCAAGCGCTTGTCTCTGCTCGGGTAGAAAGTCCTCGATCAACAGGTCTGCACCGAAGGCGCGAACCAGGTCCGCGAATAAGATTTCTCCATCGGAAGAGTAGATATCCAAGGTGATGCTTTTCTTTCCGGTGTTGAGATAGAGGAAGGAGGCGCTCCGTTCCGGATGCGGCACATCATCCGGGAACGGGCCTCGAGAGCGAGCCGGATCACCCCCGGCCGGGCTCTCAATCTTCACCACATCCGCGCCGAGGTCGGAAAGCAGCTTGCCACAATAAGATGCGGCAACACCGCTTGCCATTTCCAGCACTTTAGTCCCGGCGAGAGGAGAAAAAGCCATCGAACCTCCTGCAATTCTCAATCGTCAACGCTTGATGACACGGCGACCGCGTACGGGCGCAAAATCTCCACCGCGCAAAGCCTCAACAAGCTCGCGCTCGGTGGCGATCGGGTTGTCGAACAGCGTAAAGCACGACCCGACCGCGGGTGGAAGGTGGGCGTCGCTGCCGGCGATTCCGCTCATTCCGAGACGCCGTGCCACGGCGCCGCCGAATTCCGTTTCAAGGTCTTTGGCAAACCCATTGTAGACCTCCAGCGCGGTGACAAGGCGAAACTCGCCGTGTTCGGCGATTACACGGTCAAGATCGGTAAGCGTGTAGGACGACGCTATCTCCGTGTAACGGAAGGGATGGGCGGGCACGATAGCCCCGCCAAGTTCCACGACGTACTCGCAGAGCCGCTCCCAAGTACGGTAGGACGGGGGAATTTCCTGAACGCCGTAAACCAGAAAGTCGCCACGCTCGGTCGGAACTTCCATGCCGCCGAAGACCGGGAATCCGGTCAGCGCGCCCAGATCGTCGGTCCAAGCGGGGCGCGCGAACCCATGCTCGGTGATGCACAGGCCGTCCAGTCCGACCCGTTTAGCAGTCGCCACAAGTTCCTCCGGCCCGATGAAGCTGTCAGAGGAACCCAAGCGGGTATGGGTATGCATGTCGATTGCAAACATGACTTTCCTGACCCAGGCCGGGTTAGCGAAACCGTGGTGGGCGCTTTTCGAGGAAGCTGCGAATGCCCTCCTGAACGTTAGGGCCGCGCGCTTCCACTGCCATGGCTTCGGCCTCCTCTTCCATCTGCTGCTCGAGCGAGCGCTCAAAGCTGTGGTGGAGCAGGCGTTTTGCTTTGGCCAGTGCGGAGGTAGGCCCAGCCGCCAACTGGTTCGCCAGCTCTGTAACTCGCGGGATCAAATTGTCGTCGGCGACGGTCTCCGTAACGAGGCCGATAGCGGCCGCCTCTTGCGCGTCCACCACCTGGTTGAGATAGGTCAGACTCAGTGCGCGCCGAAGTCCCACAAGGCGCGGCAGGAAATAACTGGTGGATGCGTCGGCGGCCAGTCCGATCCGCGGGTATGCCATTCGAAACTTCGCGCTGAGCCCGGCTACTACCAGGTCGCAGGCAAGGGCGATCCCCATTCCGCCCCCCGCTGCAGGACCGCGAACCGCCGCAATCGTCGGCTTTTCCATGCGTACCAGCTTGGAGATGGCGCTGTGCACGTAAGTGGTGACCCGCCAGATCAGCGGGGCCAGCTCATCGAGATGCTCGGCGAACATATTGATGTCGCCGCCGACGCAGAAGGACTCTCCTTCGCCGGTTATGGCGCAGACTCGCACCGAAGAATCCTCAGCGGCGTGAATCACGCAATCCAAAAGCTCCAAAGCCAGCCCTTCATCGAGTGCATTGGAAGCTTTAGGTCGGTCGATGATGATCCAGCCAACCCCGTCCTCGCGCTCAAAGCGCAACGCCCTGTAGCTCACTCTTGAACTCCTTTTGCCGGTTTGGCTTCATCCGGCTGCGCCAACTTGATGAGCACTTGGCCCGGCTCGACCACCTGCCCAACCGTAACCAGTACATTGGCTACCAATCCCTCCTGCCCGACTACGATAGGCATTTCCATCTTCATAGATTCCAGAATGAGAACGGTCTGCCCCGCTTCAACCCGATCCCCCTCTTTCACAAGCACACGCACCACCTTGCCTGGTGTCGCAGCGGTGAGTTCGAGGGCCTGAGTTTGCGGCACACCGCCAATCCGGCGCGCTCCCTCCTCAACGACGAATTCGTAGGTATGTCCCTTCAGGGCAACCCAGATTCGATCTTGTGCACGGGTTACGTAGGCTCTATGGACTTTCCTCTCGCGCTGGAATGCCCAGAGCCCCCCGCCCATCTGAACAGGAGTACCTTCGAAGCTCTGGTCTTCGACCTGAATCACTGTGTTACCGCGACGTCGGCTGACCTCAACCTGCCAGACCCTGCCACCACGTTGAAGCCGCATCCGCTATCGCCCCCCTGTCAGCCGCCAACCCCCAGGATCGCGCCACGGATCATGACCAACACGCCTGGCTCCTCCGTCGCGTGCCAGCGCACCTACACCAACTTGTTTCTCCGTCGCTACCATGCCAGCAAACGCAGCAGCTAGCGCGATCTGGCGATCGTCCTCGCCACCGATCCACGCACCACCTTTGACATATTCATCCACATAAGTCGTAGTCACCCTACCTGCGCGAAACCGGTCGCACTCCAGGAAAGAGAGCAGGAAGCCGATGTTGGTCTTCAGCCCAGTTATGGCGTAATCCTGCAGGGCCGCGATTGCTCTGCGGCGTGCGCTTTCTCGATCCGGCCCCCAAACCGAGAGCTTCGCCAGCATTGGGTCGTATTCCATCGGCACCGTCCAGCCGACGAATATGCCAGAGTCAACACGTGTCCATGGCGCCCTAGGTTCTTCCAGAGAAAAGATTCGACCGCCTGATGGCATAAAATCCTGCGCCGGATCCTCTGCGTATATCCGGCATTCGATCGCGTGCCCTCGCAGGAAAACCTGCTCCTGCTTGAAGGGAAGCGGCTCGCCTTCGGCTAATCTAACTTGTAAGGCCACCAAGTCCACCCCGGCGACCCACTCGGTGACGGGATGTTCGACCTGTAGCCGGGTGTTCATTTCCAGAAAATAGAACTCCCCATTTTCGTCAAGCACGAATTCGACCGTACCAGCATTGCAATAGCCTGCCGCTTGGGCCGCGCTTACGGCCGCCTTACCCATCCGTTCACGCAAGCTGTCATCCACTACCGGCGAGGGACTCTCCTCGATAACCTTTTGGTAGCGGCGCTGTGTGGAACAATCCCGTTCGCCTAGGTAGATAGCCTGACCGGTTGCATCTGCTACGATTTGAACCTCTACATGGTGGGCCGAAGGCAGGTAACGCTCCAAGTATATTCGATCATCGCCAAAGGAGTTTAACGCGATCCGCTGCGCCGAGGCGGCCGCCGCCTCGAAATCAGTCTCCGCTTGGACGATCCTCATGCCTTTGCCCCCTCCGCCAGCCGACGGCTTTATGATCAAAGGGAAGCCGACTCCTCCGGCCAGGCGCTTCAGCTGCATGATGTCGGCGGTGTGTTCCGTTCCCTGCAGAACCGGAACGCCTGCAGCTATCATTATTTGACGCGCGCGCACTTTGTTACCCATCGCCTCGATAGCATCTGGCGGCGGTCCGATAAATGTCAAACCAGCTTGGTCAACCGCCCGTGCAAAATCGGCATTTTCCGAAAGAAAGCCGTATCCTGGGTGCACCGCGTCGGCGCCGGTAGCGCACGCAGCGTCGACGAGTGCCGCTATGTTAAGGTAGCTGGCGCGGGCCTCGGCCGGGCCGATACACACCGCTGCATCCGCAATCTGTACATGCAGTGCCGAAGCATCGGCCTCAGAATACACGGCCACGCTCTGGATCCCTAATTCCCGCAGGGTACGCTGGATTCGCACCGCGATTTCACCGCGATTTGCGACCAGCACCCGCTTGATCCGACGCAGTCTTGAATTGCCCATATTGAAACCCGAGACCTCTTTTTGAGGCGTGCCTTCACATTCGAAACACTGCATAACTGGTCTCGGGCACGGGCGCGTTGAGGGCCATGGAGATGCTCAGCGCCAGAACCTTGCGCGTCTCCAGCGGACTGATGATACCATCATCCCAGACTCGAGCTGTGCCGAAGTACGGGCTTCCCTCCGCCTCATACTTGGCCAAGATCGGCCGCTTAAATTCCTCCTGCTCATGCGTCGACATGCTTTTACCCCGTCGACCCAGCGCTTCTTGTCGCACAGTAAGCAGGACGTTTGCCGCCTGCTCAGCGCCCATCACCGACACCCGTGCATTGGGCCACGTGAACAACAACCGCGGACCGTAAGCACGGCCACACATCGCGTAGTTTCCGGCGCCATTGGAGGCGCCAATCACCACAGTTAATTTTGGAACTGCGGCGTTGGCTACCGCATTGATCAACTTCGCACCGTCTTTGGTAATGCCCCCGTGCTCATATTTGCGCCCTACCATGAAGCCGGTAATGTTCTGCAGGAAAATCAAAGGAACCTTGCGTTGGCAGCATAGCTCGATGAAGTGCGCTCCCTTCAGGGACGATTCGCCGAAAAGAACGCCATTGTTAGCTACGATTCCGGCCAACCATCCGTGAATTCGGATGAATCCGCACACCAGCGTGGTCCCGTACCACTGCTTGAATTCGTGGAACCGGCTGCCGTCGGCGATCCGCGCTATTACCTCCCGCACGTCATAGGGAAGCCGCACATCGGGCGGGATGATGCCATACAGCTCTTCGGGGTCGTAATGTGGCTCCTCGGGCTCATCCTGGTCCAACGCCCACTTTTGTGTTTGAGGTATAGCGCCAAAGATCGAGCGGCAGATCTCTATAGCGTGAACATCGTCGGCGGCAAGATGATCGGAAACACCCGAAATGCGGGTGTGAACGTCGCCGCCGCCGAGTTCCTCCGCCGTCACCTCTTCACCAGTGGCGGCTTTCACCAGCGGGGGGCCGCCAAGAAAAATGGTGCCTTGATTGCGCACGATGATGTTCTCGTCGCACATCGCAGGCACATAGGCGCCGCCCGCAGTGCACGACCCCATGACCACGCCAACCTGAAAGATTCTTCGTGCTGACAGGATTGCTTGGTTGTAGAACATTCGACCGGCATGCTGCTCGTCGGGGTAAAGGTCAGCTTGCAAGGGGAGAAAAGCACCCCCTGAGTCCACCAGGTATACACAGGGAAGACAATTGCTGAGCGCGATGTTTTGCGCACGGATGTGCTTTTTGACCGTGATCGGATAGTAAGTTCCGCCCTTGACGGTCGCGTCATTCGCGATGATCACCACCTCTCTTCCCCGAATGCGTCCGATCCCGGTCACCAGCCCGGCGCTGGGCGCATCCCCCTCGTACATGTCCCAAGCAGCCAACGGCGAAAGCTCTAGGAAAGCGGTGTCAGCGTCAACCAACCGCTCGATGCGCTCGCGGACCAGCATCTTTCCCCGCTCCACATGTCTAGCCCGCGCTTCCTCGGGGCCTCCAACACGGACGCACTCGAGCCTCTCCCGTAAAACGGCTTCCAATTCCCGATTGTGTATGGCGTTAGCCTTGAAGGTAGGATCCGCTGACCTGACTTTCGACTCGATACGCGGAAAGCGAACTTCGACAGAGCCCATGCCCATCCCTTCTTACCTATTTGCGTTCGCACCAGGACGGATCGCGGTGCTCAAGGAACGCCGACATTCCTTCGAGCGCCTCGGGCGTGCGCCGCAGCCTCGCGATGAAGCTTGCGGTGTAGCGCTCGGTTTGCGCAAGATCCATCCCTGCGATCGCCACTGACAAGCTCTTGGCGGCGGCAACTGCCTGAGGTCCGCAAACGAGCAGATTGGCGACAAGCTGATCAAGGGTTTGGTCAAACTCGGCCGCAGAGGCAACATGAGACACCAAACCCCATCGCAATGCCTCGGAAGCTCCGAAGACCTCTCCGGTGATGAACAACCGCCGAGCCACGCCTACTCCCATCTTGCGGACCAGAAACGGAGAGATCACTGCAGGCGCAAGTCCGATGCGCACTTCGCTGAGGCCGAACGTCGCACGCTCCACCGCCACCGCTAGATCGCAGGCGGCGATGAGACCGACGGCCCCGGCCCGCGCCGCGCCGTTGACGCGCGCGACTACCGCCTTTGACGAGTTATAAATCAGGTGGAACAGGCGCGCCGTGGCCTCGGCATCGCGCAGATTTTCTTCTTCGGAGGCATCCTTCATCCGCATCATCCACTTGAGGTCGGCACCAGCGCTGAAATGCTTTCCGGCCCCGGTCACCACCACCACCCGGACCGATTGATCGCCCTCCAACTCGTTCCAAGCCTCTGTAACCCGTGCGACCAGTTCACTGTTGAAAGCATTGCCAACCTCAGGCCGGCTCAGAACCACGCGTGCGATCCCACCTTCGCGTATTACTTCAAGCATTCACACGCTCCTCTCATCGCTTCTCCTTACTGACCGTGGCAAACGCTGGGGCGTCAATTTCGATTTCCATGTTCAGCAACCCCTGGGCCATGGTTTTGCCCTGATGGTCGACGCGCAGCGAACGTGTGCCGCCCCCGCCCAAAGCTTGATGGCAGATGAAATTGAACGCGAGCAGGTTAGGTAATTCGTAGCGCTCGACCTCGCCCAAGATCACGTCGCCAAAGTACGCTTTTACCTTTGCGGGCGTGAGCAACCGGCGAAGATTTTCAAAAATCCGTGGACTACGTGCAGCGATGCCAATATTACAGAGGTCGCCTTTATCGCCCGACCGACCGTAGGCAACCTCGCGCAGACGCACCCGGCATGTTGCTCCACCTTCCGTCCTGGCGACTGCTTCCGCCCGTGGCTCCTCAGCTCGTTTACGCAGTTCGACCGTCGCCACCGACTGCGAAGGAAAGGCGATGACTTCCGTGACGCCGCCAGTGCTGCTGATCTCGATCTGCGCGGGAACGGCGCTCGCAGGCACAAGTGCGGGCCAGAATGCCAGCGCCTCCTCCACGCTCGGCCGTCCCCCATAGACGCCCAGTCCCGGAGGCCCTTTGAGGAGACAGGTGAGCAACCTGGTCGAGAAATGCTCCACCTTCATCCGATCCTCGTCCCGTACCGCCAGGCGCAGCAAAATTTCATTCGGCTCCACCGCAGGGGCAGCCTGACCCCAGCAGGCCGAGTAGCCCAAAAAATCCGTCCGCTGCTCCTGAAAACTTTCTCCCACGCTATTCCAAATCAATTCGGCGAGCGCCCGCCCCTTCTTCAGCACTTCGGGGCCTGATAGCAACACTGTGCCGATGGCCCGAAATCCTTCCGGATATACCAAGCCGACCTTGAGCGTAGAGGGGGGAGGGCTGCCCTTTATGCCGCTGATCCGTACTTGGTTTGGGCCGGTCTCAGTTAACTCAATAGTGGTGAAGTCGGTAGTAACATCGGGGCTGAGATACTGCCGCGGATCGCCAATTTCATAAAGGAGTTGCTCAATGACGGTCTTACGGTTGACGACACCATTGCTACCGGGCGGTTTAGTAACGATGAAAGCCCCGCTCTCTTCAACGTCGACCAGCGGATAACCCATCCCCACCAGTGTGCCCAGTTCCTGCCAATCAGTGTAATTGCCGCCCGTTGCCTGCGCGCTGCACTCGAGAAGGTGTCCAGCTACCATCCCTGCTCCGAGCCGGTCCCAGTCATCCAGGCGCCATCCGAACTCGGCAATCAAAGGACCCAACGTAAGCGCGGCGTCCGTCACTCGACCGGTGATCACGATTTCGGCGCCCTGCCTCAAGGCGTGCGCGATGGGTTGCGCTCCGAGGTAGGCATGCGCGCTCAGCACCCGATCGGCGATTTCGCTGAAGGGGCGGCCGGTGTCCAGATGATCGAGGGAGACCCCGCAATGGCGGAATTCAGACAGTCTCTCCATTATGTTGTCTCCTGATATCGTCGCCACTTTCATGGCGACGCCCATTTCCGCGCAGACCTGCACAATCGCGTCGCGGCATCCCTGTGGATTAACGCCGCCGGCGTTGACGATGAGACGTACTTTCTTCTCCTTGAGCTCCTTAAGACATCTTCGAAACTGCGGTACGAAGTCCAGCGCGTACCCTCCTTTCGGATCTCGCCGGCGGGCGCGCTCCATGATCACCAGCGTAATTTCGGAAAGATAGTCGCTGACGATATAATCCACCCCCTCGACCCCCAACGCCCTGCCGATAGCCTCGGGATCGTCGCCCCAATAACCTCCTGCATTGGCAATTCTTATGGTTCTATTTGCCACAAACCTTCTCCTTGTCATGCTCGCGCTGAAACCCAGCCAACTGTTGTGTTGTGTCCGCGGGTTCAGACGCCTCGTATGCGGCCAACTCTCAACCCGCATAGCAGTCGCGGCGGAATCTAGCGCGGCGGAGTTCCCAAGGCCGACCTCCCATTTATCCGCTAGTGTCACGTCTCCCAAATAAGTGCAGCGCTCGGCCTGCTGTTGAACTGACGATTTGGTGCACGAATTTCGCGCTTTTCAGGCAAACTTCGGCTTGTGCCTCTATAGATATTTGCGAGACAGAGCACTAGCGGGAACTCGTCTTGCTGGGAAGAATAACCTTTGCGAAGCCCGGCGCGGTAATTTCGCCGCGTTGATTTTCCGCCCAGATCTCGCAATCGACGACGTGTTTACCCCCTTCGATGTACTTGTTTGTAACCCGGCCCTTGCACCATTGGACGTCACCGATAATGTTGAACATCCTGACCTGCACACGAAGCTCGGCAAGCCAGCCGTCGTCCCCAATCCAGTTAGTCATGAGATGCCCAAGCCACGCTACGCGTTGCGGACCGTAGTCGTATATGCCAGGCACCCCAACTTTGAGTGCGAATTCATCGGTCCAATGCACGCGCTCGGGAACATCCGGAACTCCGAGCTCGTCAACGATATAAGCGCCAGGATGTCGTTTCATGAACAGATAGCTGTCACGGTGCGCTCTGATGTAGGGAGACCCTCCACCCATCACCCAGGCGATACAATCCCGCACGGTCAACGGCCCTTTCACGCACGGTTTTAGTTCCTCTCCCACCGCCACATCTTCCCAGAATCGTGGCTTCGCGCCGCGGATCTCCTCCTCCTCGTAGCTCCGCCAGATCGGCGCAAGAGTTTCCGGCGTCCAGCTCTGCTTGGTGATTCCCGCGTACTTCGCCATCTCGTGCGCCAAATCTCTTTCCTGCCTCATTCCGTGCACCCGGTCCTTTGCCACGATCTCGTCCCGCTGGTTTCGATAAACGACCTCCCAGATCTGCTGGAATTGACGCCCGGAGAAGCGGCTTCGCTTCTCCACAAGGTCCACGACCTTGCTCGTTACGGAGATCCGGTCACCCAACCGCACCGGTTCATAGAATTCCCATTCCGCGCCGGAAAACATGCCATGCACCCCGGGCATGCCCAAGCGCCCCACCAGCGCGCAGCTAAATAGAAACGTCGGCGGCGCGACTATCGTCCCATAGCGCGTACGTTTGGCGTATTCCTCATTTAGCCAGAGGGGATTGAGGTCTCCGATTCCGAGGGCGTAATGGCGGATGGTGTCGCGCGTCGCCTCCTCGTTGAACCACGCCCCCACCTTCTCCACCTTGCCGAAGCTAGCGCGTACCTTTTCCACGATTTCGTCGGTTATCGCGGCTCCCGCCGATCCAGGCTTAGACATAATAACTCCAGCACCTCGTCAATCGCTTAGTCTCACTGTACCGTCTCGTTATGCATATTCACGCTACTGCATCACCTGATCCAGCCCGGCGGGAGTTGCGTAGTGCGATATATCGCGGTACTGCGCGGGAACGTCGGAGTCGAGCAGCACTGGCTCTTCGAAAGACCCACTGAAGTGCCGGTTTTGCATGTCCCAATTGGCGTAGAGGTCTTGTCCCAAATCAGGCACGACCATGGTCTTTACATCGGGGTCCCACACCGGAGTTCGAAAATTGGTGAGGACTTTGTAGAGTTTAAGATCGCGATCGTATGTGTCAACCCATAACGAAGCATAGGTTTCCTTATCGATATACATGATCCTCGCCCCATAGCAATAGCCCTTCGACGTAGCAGGCGTCCGCTTCAGGTTGATCACGTACGAGTCGCGCAGCTCAAACATTCCGGCTTCTGGCTTTGGCCAGAAGACTTTCGAATAATAGCTAGCGGGCTTGGCAATGTACCGTGGATCTCCGTGCTGCAGACTGAGAATCTTCCGTTCACCCTTGTATTCCGCAGTGAAATAGCTTGGGACGCCATTAAATCCGCCGACATCTTCGGGCGTCCAATCGGTCCCTAGTATAGGGGCGCAACGCGCCGAGCTGGAAAGGCGCAAAGATCGCCGCAGCGAAGGGACGAAAACATAATTCTCTTCGACTCGTGTTACGTCATCATAATAGATGAGCAACTGAGCGGTGTATTTCGACTGTTCCGGACCAAGGACTTCTTGGAAGAGCGTAAAATAAATGCCAGGATTCCTTGGATCGGTCGTCGGGAATCCCGGCGTCGACAGATGGCTGAATTTAGTATAGATACTAAACCCGTTTTCTCCGCTCGAATTACCATAGCGATCCAGAAAATGTACATTCCAGTAGTGCTGATGAAACCGCGGAAGATACCGGTAATAGTAATTGTAAAACACCTGCAGCCCAAGGTCGGGACCGGAAGGACGCGGAAAAGGCTGTCCCGAGACATAGCCCTGCAATTTGTATCCGCCGGTGGAAGGTACGGGGACTAGCTTTGCTTGCCCGCCGTACTTTTCCGTGTCGTTCTGGTAACTCGTTGGAACGCCAATTTTTACAGTCGGGCCAACTTCGAGCACTGCTTCGGCTGGGATTTTCCAAAAGTACTTTCCCGACCACAGCGCCTGCATGCCATCAGGCATGAATTGCTTGTACTGTTCCCAGTTGGCGGTCGTGATTTTGGTGCCGAGAGGGATTGGATCCGATGCGGTTTGCGGCGATGCTGCTTGCGATGCTCCGGCGCCGCTCAGGGAAAGGGCCACCAAGGCGGCGGAGGCAAGCAGCGACGTTTGTGAGAAACGTCTCTTTTCATGGGACAAGGTCGAGCCGAACATGTCTTTTTAACCTCCTTAAATCCGGCGGTCAGATTCCGTAGAACTTAGCGGCATTGGTGCCGAGAATCTTCTTGACTGAAGACGCGGGGAGGGACTTGGAGAGCAACTGCCGGGCGTGCTCAATCGGATGCGTGAACCCCTCACCGTGCGGATAGTCCGAACCGATGAAGAACTTATCATCCCCCACCACCTGGACTACGTGTGGCAGCATCTTCTCTTCCGGATCGGCGCCGATCCAGATATTGCGTGCAAAGTACTCGCTCGCCGACCGCCGCATCTGCGAATGATGGCCCTGGTAGCCAAAGTGATAGTCGAGCCGCTCGAGCCACTCGCCCACCCATCCGGACTTCGCCTCCACGGTGCAAACCCGCAGCTTAGGAAAGCGCTCAAATACGCCGTCGAACACCATGGTCGCGAGAGCAAACCGCGGATCCTGGGGCACGTTCATCGATATGTACATCATCCCGGGGACCTTGTCCCGGTACCAAGCGCTGCCCGGGTACTCAAGGTGGAAGCTGATGTGAATGCTGACCGCCATGTCGAGATCCTGGGCAGCTGCCCAGACCGGGTCGAAGTCCGGATGGCCGAAACTCTTGCCTCCTATCGGTATCGCGGCGACAAACGCGGTACGGCAGCCCAACTTCGCCACCCGGTTGAGTTCACGGACTGCGAGTTGAGGATCACGCAGGGAAATATGGGCGCCAGGGTACAGGCGGTGCTTGTAGGAGGAAGCTAGCTCCAGCGCCCAAGTGTTGTAGGCCCGGCAGTGGGCCTCCGCCAAGCCCGGATCCATGATCATGAATTCCCACAGTAGCGCGAGACTCGGGTATATGATTTGTTTGTCGATGCCCTCCTGATCGAGAAACTTGATGCGCTTGCTCATATCCTGCCATTGCGGGCTGAGCGCCAGCGTGCTGTCGAACTCGCCCCATTTGCGGCCCTCCTCCTTTTGCCCGTATGCGGCGATGTCGCCGAGCAGCTCATCGAAAGCGTATTCCGGCATCGGCTTGCCGTCGGCGAACATCACATACTTTCCAGTCGCCGGCTGCTGCTCGAATCGCACCGCTCTATCGCGATATTTGCGGTCGATCCGCGATTGATAGAGGTCCAATGGTTCCAGAAAATGGCTGTCGCCATCAATTATCGTCATCGCACGCGTCTCCTTGACGTTTTTCTACCGTTGCCCCGACGCGTCGAGGCCGAACAGCCGCGCTGCGTTTTCTCCAAGAATCTTACGTTTGGCTGTTTCCGACAGAGCGCGATTGCTCGAAATCTCCTCCACGGCATGCTCGACTTCCGCGTCCCAGTGTGGATAATCCGACGCCCACAGGATGCGATCCTCGCCCACGCGGTTGAGCGCCGCCGGCAGATCTGGATCATCCGCCTCGCAAGAAAAGTAACATTGCTCGCTGCGCATGTACTCGGAGGGCTTTTTGCGCCGCTCAAAAGGCAACTGATAGGGCATCTTGAGGTGGGAATCCAGACGGCTGAGCCAGAACGGCACCCAGCCCAGCCCCGATTCCAGAAAAGCGACTCGAAGCTTCGAAAACCGCTCAAACACGCCGCTATAGATAAGACGGCCGCAGGCGATCATGTTGTCAAACGGGAATGCTGCGGCGTGCATTAGTGGGAACATGTCAGTCATTCTTTCGCCGCCGGCCGTGTCCCTTACTGCAACGCCCGAATCATGCACGCAGAGCGGAATGTCTAAATCCTGGAGAGCTTCGTACAATGGGTAGAAGTAAGCATCGTCCAGATTCTTGCGCAGCACGCCGAACATGCTGGGCGGCACCGCCAGGCCCACCGCGCCCAACTGGTTAACCGCGCGCCTGAGTTCCGTGACCGCACCGTTGATATCATGGAGCGGAACATAGGCGACAAACTTAAGACGCTTCCGATCAGCGCCGCAGTAGTCTTTGACCCAATTGTTGTAGGCCCGGCACATTGCAGCCACCAGTCCTGAATCATTCAGGGTATTCAATCCCGCCATCAGAGCACCGAAAACCACAGCAACGTCAATCCGGGTGGCATCCATGTCCTTGAGCCGCGCGTGGGGGTCGCTGCCGCCCGGCCGGGTCTGGGCTAGCTCGAACCAGCCCGGCAGCTTGCGCCCCCAGTCTGCGGGGTCGTAGGCGTAAAACCGGCTCTCCACCATCCACATTTCCTTGCCGAAATTGTCCTTGACGATGCGTGGCCGCTGCTCGCGGTAGGCGGGCTCCATATACTCAGACCACATCTGTTCGGTCTCGGCGACATGGCCGTCACAATCGATAATCAAACTTGACTTCATTGCTGATAACCTCACTGGGTAACTAGTATCTTCACGGCCGCTTCATCGAGCAGAGAGGTTTGAAACGCCTGCGGGGCCTTCTCCAGCGGAAACCGGTGCGAAACCAAATTGGCCAGATCGATGCGTTTGCGCCTGAGCAGTGAGATTACCGCGCGCGAGTCCGGGCCGATATTATATCCGCAGGAACCCAGTATTTTTAGCCCTCTCTCCACGATCCTCGACGGAATCAGCGTCGAGGGCTGCTCGTGCATGGCGACCATCACAACCGTGCCGCCCAACGCCACCAAATCCAAGGCGCCGCTGAAACTGGCGGGAACCCCCGCGCACTCGAATACCACCGTTGGGCGCACTCCCTGGCCGAACATCTTATCGAGCACGACGTTCAAATCTTCCCGCGTCGGATCGATTACAATGTCGGCGCCCGACACCAAAGCCGCTTCGCGACGGGCTTTCTTAACCTCCACGCCGGCGATGGCGCCGCAGCCGCGGGCCCTCAGCAGCCGGATCACCAGAAGCCCGACCAGCCCGCAACCGAAGACCAGCGCGTTGTCTCCCAGGCCGGGATTGCCAAGGCTGACCGCATGGAAAGCCACGGAAAGGGGCTCAACCAAGGCCCCCTGCTCGAAACTCAGTTCCGGGGGAAGACGGAACACGGTCGAATCAAGCCGGGCCTTGGGAATCTTGACTCTCTCCGCGAAAGCACCGGGCGTGCCGTAACCAAGCGCGAGATCCATGAGCCGCTGACAGTTGGACTCGCCCTGCCGGCAGGCGGTGCACTCTCCGCATGGGACCACCGCCAAGGCACACACCCGATCTCCGGCCGCCAGTCCCATGACCGCGCTGCCCACCTGCTCGACCTCGCCGCTGAATTCGTGGCCCATCACTTGGCCGGGAGTGCCGTACCAGCCCGCACCGTAGGTGTGCACGTCCGACCCGCAGATACCACAGGCTCGGACCCTGACCACGATATCCTCTGGACCGGCGACTGGGTCGGGGATGTCTTTGAGCACGATATTCTTGACCCCTTCATAAACCGCAGCTCGCATCCGACTATGCTCCTTATTTGCCGTACACCTCGATCATCGTGCCATCGGGGTCATAGAAACGGGCGACCTTCGTCGCCCCACCGTACACGTCCATTTCGTAGCTGATCGGAGGACACGTAAACTTAACTCCTTTGGCACTCAAGTCCTTGTAGAACGCGTCCATATTGTCCACCCAAAAGCCCACGTGGGTGATGCCCAGATGATTTGAAGGAACCGGAGCCCCGGGCACCAACTGCTCGAAGCACAGCAAGTCCAGATGCGATTTCTCTTCGTAACCGCAGCGCAACGTCGCCGCCCGGTGCCGGCCTCTACCGTGCTCGATGGCATTGAGGTTATCGGCACCGCGGTCATCGACGTTCAGAATCGGGCCATCAAGTTCGCAACCCAGGGTCTCCTGATAAAATCGCAGAGACTTCTCCAAATCTTTAACCACAACCGCAACGTGCGAAATTCTCCGAAAGCAAGGTCTGTTGGTAGTCATCTTTTTGGCTCCGTATAGTCAGCTCTTTTCCCCATCGCAATCATTCCACTCCCGCGAAACCCTAGCCCTACCAGCAATTCTCATACCCCGAAGCTGAGGGCGGCCGGAGACCCAGTTGTCGTCTAATATCCACGGCCAGACCTGCGGCAAAAGCCTCCACGTAACAACTGTGAAACAGCGCCGCCATCTATGTTACACGCTACCGGCCAACCGCTTTGAGAATTGCAGTAGGGTTCGGACACGGCGACTTCGCAACAAGCCGCGGAGCGCAGCGCTGCGGTGAAGCCACCTTCCGCTTGGCAGCAGCGCTGCGCGCGCAATGGCATCTCCATCGCTTCGATACGATGCGCAGCTTACAGAGTTCTCGCGCTCAGCTTGCGGCAGCCGCATGGACGGCGACCCGTTCCCCGCGCCGAGTCCGGGTCGACCGCTCGCGGCTCATCCGTCTGACTTCCGGCAACACCTGCTCACCGTACAGTTGAATAGCGCGCATAACCTTGGCGTGGACCCCGCCACCGAACTCGAACATGCCCAGGATCAGGTCGCAACCCAGGTCAACATATGGCTTGAGCTGCTCCACGCATTCGGATGGGCTGCCACAGACGGCCCGCTTGTTGTTGATGAAATCGTCGTAAGTTAGCTTCTCAAGATTCATCCCGAACAGCTTTTCCATGTATTTGAGATTGTCCGGAAGCCCCTTCTTCATCACGGCTGGCTTGACGATCTCGATCGAGCTCAGCATATACCACTGCAGCAACGCCGCCGCGTCCTCCCGGGCTTGCTTGCTCGTCTCTGCCACATGAATCGGAATCGCCGCTCCGATCTTGAGCTGATTTGGATCATGCCCGGCTTCTGCCGCCGCTTCGCGGAATTTCCGTATTCCGTCGGCAAAAGCGTCCAGCGGCTGGAAGAAGGAGAAAGTCAGCAGGTTAAGTCCTTTTCTCCCGATGATTGCGGGGGTATCCGGCCCCAATGTCGCGACCCACACCGGGGGATGCGGGCGCTGAATCGGCCGCGGTGAAATCGTTGTCGGTTCGCTGACGTTGAAAAAACGCCCGGAGAAAGTGAAATTCGTCTCGGTCCACGCCCTCAGGATCAAGTCCAGTGACTCCTCCCATCGTTCACGGTTCTCACCGTACGGCACCTCCATTGCGTCGTAGTCACGCCGGTGACCACCACGCCCCGTGCCAAACTCGACTCGCCCTCCGGTTATTTGATCCAGAACCGCGATTCGCTCGGCGGTCATGATCGGGTGCGCCAGAGGCAACACCACTACCGCAGTACCAAATCTTATCGTACGTGTCCGCTGCGCAGCCGCCGCGAAAAACACGTCCGGAGCGGGCATGTGCGAGTGGCCCGACATCAGGTGATGATCCACTGACCAGGCTGAATGAAAACCGACCCGTTCGGCTAGACTGACCTGCTCGAGCACCTCCTCAAACAACTCGTGCTCCGATTTCCCCTGACCTTTTAGCGGATTGGCAAATCCGCTTGATTGCGGATGCAAAAATTCATAAAACAGCGCAGCTTCCATTCTTATCTCCTTTTTGAAGTCGGGTTCCGACCGCAGCATGGTTTCCGGGCAACTTCCATGCCACGCTCTCGTGGGCCATTTCTGTGAAGTAACAACGGAAGAACAAAGGGAATCAGGAACCGCGGATCCGCAACATGATTTCCGCCGTTTCAGTTGTGAAACAAGATGCTAACAACGGTGGTGATTTCGATACGCTGATTTGGAGTGAACCTCCAAAAACTGTGGACAGTTGAAGAGGGGTGAATTGGACCGGGTCGGCCGGGCTTATCGGAGGATAGGCCATAGCGAGACACCGGAGCTTCAGCTTCGAGTTGAAACGGCAGGTGGTGCTCGACTTTCTGGAGGGGCGCGCGGAACTGCGGGGACTCGCGCGTGAGCACAACCTTTCACGGCATCTCATCCGGCTGTGGATCCAGAAGTATGAGGCGGGTCAACGCAACGATGAAGTGGCGGACGCCACCCGCATCGCGCAGCATGAGACCAAGATCGCCGAGCTGGAGCGCAAGGTCGGCCAGCTGACGATGGAGGTCGAACTCCTGAAAAAAAGGGGCTCACTGGGCACGCCGGCCGAGCGGCGAGAGTTCCTCCATCGTGAGCGGACCCCGACCATCTCCATCGCGAGAGGATGCCGAGTCATGAAGCTGGCGCGCTCGACATACTATTACCGCAGCTCCCCGCTCCGCAGTGGAGAAAAAAGTCCTGCACCAGCGGATCGCCGAGCTCAGCGTGGAGTTTCCGCGCTACGGCTATCGGCGCATGATTCACCAGCTGCGGGCCGAGGGACTATCGGTCAATCACAAGGCGGTGGCGCGCATCATGCGCGAAAGTGGGCTTCAGGCGCGGCCTTTACGGTCGATTCGTGCACACCACCCAGAGCGATCATGAAAGTCCGATCTTTCCCAACCTGGCGGCGGGTTTCATTCCGACCGGACCCAACCAAATGTGGGATCCGATCCGACTTACTTCGCGATCGCGGCCGGCTTCGTCTATGTTGCCGTGATCTTCGACGCCTGGTCGCGCTGGGTGGTCGGCTACGCGATATCGCGGCGCATCGATACCCGGTTGGCGTTGGCGGCGTTACGGGCCGCGATTGAAGCGCGGTAAGCCTCCGCCCGGCTGCATCCATCACTCGGACCGTGGCGGGCAGTACGCGTCGGAGGCTTACCGCGAGGCCGTGAAGGACCACGGACTGCGCGGATCGACGGGCTGGCGCGGAAATCCCTACGACAACGCGAAAGCGGAAAGTTTCATGAAAACCCTGAAATGTGAGGAGGTCTATCTCAGCGACTATCGCACCTTCGCCGACGTCATCGAACGGCTTCCCCGTTTCATTGACGAGGTCTACAACACACGCAGGCTGCAACGCTCGCGCGTTGGGTGCGATGGCTCGAGATCCAGCGCTCCGCTGTCTTCGTTCGAGAGCACCTCTCCTTCTTGCCTGAAGGGCGGATCTCTACCGCGGTTGGGCCTCTGATGCCTGCGCACATGGTGGTTTCTCTCAGCGAGGGCTGGCGCGGAGAGATCGCTCACGTGGTGATCACCGACAACGGCGGACGATTCGCCCGCTACAAGGTCATCGATCCGTCATTTCGCAATTGGATGGGTCTTGCCAGCGCGATGCGCGATCAGCAAATCTCGGATTTCCCGCTCTGCAACAAAAGCTTCAACCTTTCTTACTGCGGTCACGATTTGTGAGGAACTATGGTGGCGGATTTGCTGATCACTCGACTGCGCCAGGGCCAGCGTACGCTGCCGTTTCCGCAAGCGGAGCCGAACCTGCCGGAGCGCTTCCGCGGCCTGCCGACTATCGACCGGTCGCGATGCGCCGCCGGATGTAACGCCTGCGCTGACGCCTGCCCAACGGACGCGATAGCGGTCAAAGGCCCTGTGCAGATTGACCTGGGGCGATGCCTCTTTTGTCCGGAGTGCGCTAATGCCTGTCCACAAGAGGCGACCCGCTTCAGCCGCGAATATCGACTTGCGACAAGCAACCGGAACGATTTGCTGTTGAAGGAAAATCAGACTCTCGAACCCGCCCATCCTCTGGCCGCCGATCTCCACCGCATTCTCGGACGTTCGCTCAAACTCCGACAGGTCAGCGCCGGCGGCTGCAATGGATGCGAAGCTGACGTTAACGTTCTTAATACGGTTGTTTTCGACCTGGGAAGCTTCGGCATTCAGTTCGTGGCGTCGCCGCGGCATGCGGACGGACTCCTGATCACCGGTCCCGTTACCCGCAACATGCACCTCGCGCTCGAGAAGACCTACGCGGCCGTGCCCCATCCGAAAATAGTCATCGCGGTCGGCGCGTGCGCGATCTCGGGAGGCCCGTTCAGGGACCATTCCGAGGTTCTCAACGGTGCGGGCAAGATTATAGCCATCGATCTCTTCATTCCCAGATGTCCGCCGCATCCAATCACGATACTCGATGGACTCCTGCGGCTTATTGGCGGAATAAAAACTCCGTCAACCGCGAAGAAATCCACGAGACCTCCAAATCCAATCATCACGAACAGTGGCCCCGGTCCAGATGAGGTCCTGTAAAAAGGACAATAACAAAGGGCGCATATAAAGCGCTGCCTGGCCCGGACAATTCAGTGCGCCATGAAAAGGCCGCTTTCGCTTCAAGGCTAACCCCCAAATGCTGCCCGCTGATTCTGTACCAATTGATGGTTTTTCGAACGCTCTGACGCGTCAGGAAAATCGCTGTCAGGCAACCTATCACGCGATTGCTCCCGTAATACTGAGCGCCGCGCCTCAGTGGCGCAGGCCGCGCCCACCGTTGGGACGAGTAAGCCAAAGGCCGGCGGGTATGAAAATAGCGGCGATAAATGCAAGAACCCGGTAGATATCAGTATAAGCCAGCAACGCGGCCTGACGTTGAACAACCATGTATACCAACGCAAGCTGCCTATGGTTACCGCCGCCAAGCGAGTTGTACAAGTCGGACCCGATTGCGCCCGGCATTCGTGGCAGCGCGGTGGCGAGGCGCCAAGCCTCGAAGATTGAAAAATGTTCGGCCAGGTAGGACTGATGCAGTTGCTGGTAGCTTACCAGAAGGTTGGTCACCAGCGAGATTCCCAGCGCCGAACCGGTATTGCGCAGCAGGTTGAACAGACTCGACGCATAGCCGACACGCTCTGGCCCCACGCAGGCGAGCGGCGCCGCCGCCACGTCGGGAAAAATAAAGCCTCCTCCGATGCCCATCAACAGGATTGGCCACATCATGCTCCCCATGCTGACGTCAAGATTCCAGTCCGCCATCAGCCAGGTCGCATAGGCGAACAGGAAAAAACCCAAGGCCACCAATCCTCGCGTGTCAAAGCCGCGGCGAGAAACCTGGCCAACGAAAATCGCTCCCGCGGCAACCCCGACGCCGCGCGGCGCCACGGCGAGTCCCGCCTGCCATGCCGAGTAGCCCATCAGTTGCTGCAGGAACAGAGGGTTGAGAAAATTCACGCTCCACAACACTGAGGACATGCCGACTATCATTATGACAGGGAGATCGAAGTTGCGTATTTTCAGCAGCCGCAGGTCCACAACCGGCTCCGGGAAACGTAATTCGTGCCACACCAGGGCGATTGCGGCAGCGCAGGAAACAATAGCCGAATAACAAACCCATGGCGCGCTGAACCAGCCTGCGCGCTGCCCGCGGTCCAGCACGATCTGGAGCAGGCCCAGGCTGACGGCGAGTAGAACGATGCCGCCATAGTCACTCCTGCCCTCCCGCCGGTCCCGCATGTAGGGAGGGTCATGGACGAATGCGTAGACCATCACCGTGGCCAGGATTCCAATGGGTACGTTGATATAGAAATTCCACCGCCAGGACCACAGGTCGGTTATCCAGCCGCCCAGCGTCGGCCCGATAACCGGCGCCACCATTACACCGAGACCCCAAGTCGCCATCGCCAATCCCTGTTCATTGGGTGGAAAGGTTTCAATCAGGATCGCCTGGGACGTGGGAATCATAGCGGCGCCTGCCGCACCTTGCAGCAGACGGAACAGCACCATCTGATTCAGCGATTGGGCGGCGCCGCATAGCGCCGAAGCGATAACGAAGGTGGCCACGGACGTGATGAAGTAACGTTTGCGCCCAAACCGAAGAGAAAGCCAGCCGGTCAAAGGAATCATAATCCCATTGGCCAGGAGATAACTGGTGAGGACCCAGGTGACTTCATCCACACTGGCCGAAAGGCTGCCCTGAATGTGCGGCAACGCAACGTTGACAATTGAGGTGTCGAGTATTTCCAGCGTGGTGCCCAGCATCACCGCCGTCGCAATCAGCCATTTGTGCTGAGCCCAAACTGCCGGTGCGGCCGAAACGGGGTTCGCGGACGCCGCCGCGGTGACGCTGGTGCTCTCCATCTGCCGGTACGAGGCTTGCGCTGCGCTACTGCTACAGAGGGTCCGCTGGACGGCAAGCCGCTTGCCCGCAAGCAGACGCGGTGGCTAATGCTTGAAGCATTGGGGCCCGTTTAGAATCGGGCGGTGAATCGCAGAGGAAGCGATTTGGGTCCCCGAAGCGCAAAAGAGTCAATCCGTTCGACGTGGGTCTCCTTGCGCTCCAAGCCGGCGAAACTTCTGAAGATTTCCTCCAATACGATCCTGGCTTCTAGCCGGGCCAGGTTCGCCCCTAAGCAGAAATGGATGCCGAGACCGAAAGCCACATGCGCGCTGGTGTCGCGATTTACGTCGAAGCGGTCGGGCTCTGAAAAGACCCGCTCGTCGCGATTGGCCGAAGCGTAGAGCTGCATTATACGGGTACCGGCCGGGAGATGGCGCCCCGCCAGTTCGACTGCACGCGTCGTCTGCCGAAACAGTCCCTGCACCGGTCCGTCGTAGCGTAGAGTCTCCTCGACCAGGTTGGGGATGAGCTCCGGCCGGGCACGCACTTTTGCCATCTCATCGGGATGGTCCAGCAGAGCCAGGATCGCGTTGCCGAGCAGGTTGGTGGTGGTCTCATTGCCAGCAATCAGCAGCAGGATGGTCATGGCAAGGATTTCGCGGGCGCTCAGCGCCTGGTTTTCCTCTTCCGCCCTTATCAGCGCGCTGACGAGATCGTTGCCCGGCTGACCGCGGCGGGTCTCAATCGCCTGCTCGAAATAGCTGCGGAACTCCGTCATGCTTCGTGCAATGCGATTGCGTTCCTCACCCATGACAAATCCTGTGGCCGCGGCGACCAGGTCGTCGGACCAACGCTTGAAATCACGGCGCCGCTCGGGCTCCACCCCGAGCATCTCGGCAATCACGATAACCGGCAGCGGGGTGGACAGCTCCCTGACCAGGTCGAATTCATCGCCGCCCGCCAGGCCCTCAATCAATTCCTTGGTGATTGCCCGAATCCGCGGCTCCATCTCTGCAACGGCGCGCGGAGTAAAGGCGCGGTTGACCAGCTTGCGCAGGCGCGTGTGTACCGGCGGGTCGGACCCGATCATGAACGGAACACCAGGAAGGGGATTCAAGTCTCCCAGAAGCGCGGTCAGCAGCGAGGCCGATGAGAACGTGTCCGGATTCTTAAGTACGTGCACGACGTCTTCATAGCGGCTAATCGCCCAGCAATCGAGCGCCTCGATGTGATAGACGGGCGCGTATCGGCGCAGGTAGGCATAGTATGGATACGGGTTGTCCCTCACATTGGGAGATAGGGGATCGAATTCCATCAGATTTCACCTCGCCGATCAGATTGGGTCGATAAGAAATAGTTGCCTTGGTTTACCGTTTATATTAACCATGATTTGCTGTCAAGCGCGCCCCCGTTGCCGGCATTCCTTTCACAGATCCTTCGCGCGAACGGGCCAACCTCCCTTCAACGAGGCAAACCAAAACGCGGATCCTGCGGTCATTCCAGATGCGAGGCGCCTAATGCCGCGGCGCGTCTACCCGATTGTAGGGCCCAAAATCGGACCAGGTTGCGCTCGGACGTGACGAGATTATGACCGTGCGGCGGCGCCGTTTGCGGCGGGGCGCGCCTTGATGACCTCGGTCAGACGGCGGAAGAAAACGATCACTTCGCGGATTTCCTCGGCGCTGAAGTTCTGTGCCAATCCGCTGACGAATTGGCACCCCCTCGCCACCATCTGTTGAACAAAGCGTTCCCCTTTGGGGGTGAGCCATACCTGCTTTTCGCGCCCCGAGCGCGGGTCCTCCGCCATCTGAATCAAGCCCAGCGGCGGGCGCGCCATCGCGCGCAGCGACTTGGTGATGGCCGAACCGCTGATTTCGAACCAACCCGAAAGCAGCTGCTCAATCCGTTTGCGCTGAATCTGACGTCCCTGCGCTCCCTCCGAACGTATCAGCCATAGAATGGCGACCTGCTTGCGGGTCAATTTGCCCAAACGCAGGCTGTCTTCGAGCGCCATGCCGACCTTGTAATGAATCGGATAAAAGAACTCGATAAGTTCAAGCACGGTGTCGTTGTTCTGATCTTTATCCATGACATTATTTCTGAAGTTAATAATGTCTCATGTCAAGGGGATTGACACCTTATGTCCGGGCGGCGTATTGGAGGGCCAGGGTGCGCCGGCGCGCGCGCTTGTAGCGCCGCCATTTTCACGCCCGATGGCTGGACTTCTCAAGTCGCGGCTGTGGTGCCAAACCTGCTGCACGTCGCTGTCGACGTGCACACGCGGAGCGCAACTGTGGATGATCCGAAATCGAAACCATTGAGAGGAGGCCAATTAATATGACGCTTTCAGGTTTCGACCTGAACGATCCCGATTTCTTCGCCAGCGGCGACTACCACACCGCTTTGAGGCTCCTGCGCGAACAGGACCCGGTTCATTGGACCGTGGGCAAGGGCGGCTGGGAGTTCTGGTCGGTAACCAGATACGAGGACTGCCTCTTCGTCTATCGGCATCCAGAGACCTTCTGTTCTTCGCGGGGGATTGCACTTCCGGCGAATCCAAAAGGAATCGAGCGCTCAGCCGAGGAGTCCGGCGCCAACGCGATGCTTATCATGGTTGACCCGCCCCGTCACACCAAAATGCGGCAATTGGTAAATAAGGCCTTTACTCCGCGTGCGGTCGCACCTTTGGAGAGCCGCTTCCGTCAGATTGCCGCCGGGCTCATCGAGGCGGTTGCGCCGCGCGGCGAATGCGACCTGGTTGCGGACCTGGCGGCGCGAATGCCCACCGCGGTCATCTGTGACATGATGGCGGTGCCCCAGGCCGATTGGAACTACATGATAACCTTGGGCAATATGGCGATTGGCAACGCCGACCCCGAGTATCAGGTTGGCGGTTCAGCGGTCAAAACCCAGGAACAGGCGCAGGGCGAGATTTTCGGCTACTTTGCCAAGCTGGTTGAGGAGCGCAGGGCCAACCCGGGGCGCGACCTGGTAAGCGCATTGGCTAATGGAAGCGTCGATGGGGAAAAGCTAAGCGATCGAGAAGTCCTGTTCAATTGCTTCCTGTTGCTGATCGGCGGGCTCGAGACCACCCGTAACGCGATCGCCGGCGGACTTCTGCAACTTATCCGCCATCCCGATCAGCGCCGGCGGTTGCTGGCCAATCCCTCTCTGGCGTACAGCGCCGGCGAGGAAATTCTGCGCTGGACCAGTCCCATTACCCACATGATGCGCACGGCTACGGGCGACACCGAACTGCGCGGGCGCAGGATCCGCAAAGGCGACAAGGTCGCCCTTTGGAACGCCTCCGCCAATCGCGATGAACAAGTGTTTCACGATCCCTATCATTTTGATATCACCCGCACACCTAACGATCACCTTGCGCTGGGCCACGGTGAGCATTTCTGTCTCGGGGCCAATCTGGCCCGGGTGGAGTTACGAGTCATGGTCGATGAGGTGTTGCGGCGGCTGGGGGATCTTGAATTGGCAGGTGAGATCCAACGGTTGCGTTCCAATGTGGTGGCGGGCATCAAACACATGCCGGTTAAGTTCACCGCACGGGACTCGCGTCGCCCCGCCGAAGCCGAGCCCTTTTGAGGGTTAATTATTTATCTATCAACATCTATCAACTCCGGAATGAAAACGCAACCAGAGTTTGAGTCGTGGAGATCAACAGGATGCTTAGACCGCTAATCAGAACAGTAGGAACGTATTCTTTGGCTTTGCTGCTGATCCTGGCCGCCTCAACGCCGCCGGTGTGGGCGCAGCGATTTGACCGCAAGGCCTATGACGAACTGGTTGATGCGGGTTCGCCGGATACTATTGCGCCGGGCACCCGGATCACCTTGCAGAACTGGACAAACTATAAACGCTTCATGCCCATCTGGCTGCAGATGGCATTCAGCGGCAAGATGCACTTTCATGTCGCCGATACTCCCGATTACGTGATCGAGGTGGCGCCCACGGGAAATTACCAGATGCCCAAGCCGATGATTCAAGACACCGAAAAGTACGCAGGGCAGACCCAGCTCGTTCCCGACAAGACGACCGGCGGGTGGACCTGGCAAGGCTACAAGGCAGGCCTTCCTTTTCCGAACCCGACCGATCCAAATCGTGCCGTCAAGATAATGTACAATACCTGGGCCGGATTCTACCAGCCGTTTTTAATCCACGAGTTCAGCCATAACTGGGAAACCGACTCTTACGGCAACGTAACAGCGGAAGACACCGATGACAGCTTTTACCGCTTGATGGGTCTGAGCGACCCGCCTTATCCGATGGATCTGCCCGATGCCGACGCCAAGATTTTCGTCAATCGCTTCATGGAGCTGATTCCTGAACAGGCCAAGTACACGACCTCGCTGCAAGTGGTGTCCAAAGATCCAGCCAAGTTGACCGAAGAATATGTGTTCCTGCCCAGTCTGCGTCGCTCATTACGGCTGTCAAGCGCTTCGCGTTGCACACCAATACTGGGCACGGACTACCTGGCGGATGACTCCGACTGGAAGCCCGCGTTCTTCGCGCCGCAGTATTACGGCGAAAAGAAACTGTTAGAGCCTTTTGCCGATACCAAGACCGCGTATACCGAGGCTTCACAGAAGGGTTACGTTGGCGGCGACTATAATCCTGGGGCCGCGTTTCCCGGGTTTCCCAAGCCGGGTTATAACCACTGGGAGCTGCGCAGCGTTTATCTCATCAACCTCGTACCCCTACCCTCGCTGGGAAGAGGGTACTGTTATTCCCAGCGGATTTTCTACGTGGACGCACAGACCTGGTTTTATGGCAATGTGGAAAACTACGACAGCAACGGAAAACTCTACCATACGCAACTGACAATTCTCGGCCCAATCCGGTATCGCGGCGAGCAAGCCGTAATGCCGAGGTCATTTGCTTTCTCTATTGCTATGGACTGGCAGAATAACCATGCGTCGCCGGATGTCGGCTACGGACATGAAGATCGATGGCGAGGCCCCCGCTGCCTATCGGGAGGCCGGCAGCTACACGCCCGGCGGACTGGAGCGTATCATGAGGTGATGGCGTAGCATTGGAGAGCGAGATGAAAGTAATAGTGAACTATGATTTGTGTGAGAGCAACGCCCGATGTATAGAAGTCGCGCCCGAGGTATTCCAGGTGCGCTCGGACGATCGGCTGTACTTAATTAACGAAGCTCCCGGAGAAGAACTGCGATCCAAGGTCGAAAAAGCTGTCCGGATCTGCCCGAAACAGGCGCTCTCGATCGTTGAAGAGTGAGATGAAATTCGGGTGTGGTGCCCATTGTTCACAGCGCCTGCTCCCCTGCGCAATCGACTCTGCGCGCAGCGGATTTGGTTGAAAGCGAGCACCTCGCATGGAGTCGAGTCGTCCGCTCGGAGCGCTTTGCCGCCGGGTCGCTGAACGTGACGATAAACCCAGATTCGGCACAACAGTCCACGCTCATCAGAATGCTGGTCGGTGTGGCGTTGCTTGCCCTTTGGTTTTCGATTGCACTTCGCAATATGCTTGACGCCGAGGTCGCGGGCGCCACCGATGCGGTTACTTTCAGCCTCCTTATCAGCGATAATGTGGACGATATCATCGACGCACTGGATCGGCTGGAAATCAGTCAAAGGGCTTTTCTTTCTACTGATGATGTAGGCTATTCTGACGAAATATATACCAGCGCCGTACAATTGACCGAGCACATGGCCGCGCTTTGCCAGCTGTCCCGCAATGACCAGATTTTGACCGAAGAGATCGGGAGGCTGGCAAAAGCCGTGCACCACGTTCTGAACTCCATCGGTTACTCAAATGATATCCAGCGCACGCTCGGTTCTGCCGCTGCGATGGCGTTTCTCGACAATGACCAGTCAGTCGTAGGTGCAAAAAGCGCGGCGCTCGAATTAAAAAGGCGGGCAGCCGCAACCGCATTTGATCGCATCCGCGGCGGGCCCTGGTCCTCGAAGGAACGGTCGATTCGCGGGCATTTGTGGCTCGCTCCCGAGATGCGGTAGCTCCTGCTTTCGCCGAAATTTGGGTCTTCGCTAGTGTCGCGTCTCTGAATTAAATATGGGTTTGTTCGTCTATGCAGCATGGGCGTAAAAGCAGGTGGAGTGGAAGTGAGGGCGGCAGACCGCAAGCAACTGGAGGCGTGGTTGCGCACGCATAGCATCCCGCAGGCGCTGGCCACGCGCGCGCGCATCGTGCTGGGCAGCGCGGCCGGCGAGAGCATACGCGCGCTGGCGGCCAGACTTGGGATGACCGAGCGACCGGTTTGTCTGTGGTGGCGGCGCTACCGCGAGGCGGGAGTGCCCGAGCTGCGCACACTTCCCCGCACAGGCCGGCCGCGCGCGATTACTGCGGCCAGGGAGCAGGCGGTGCTCAGCGCGACCCTGCGCAAGCCCAAGGCCGCGACTCATTGCAGCTGGACGTAACCCGTTTCGGTAGACGGTGTTGGGCTGCGGTAATCAGCTTGTGCTGAATGACTCCTCTCGTAATTGATTGGCGACCGATAGTCGAGCGCGGAATGGCGGCGGTGGGGGTTGTACGATCCCTCGATGAAATCAAAGACCGCGAATGCGCGCCTCGGTCTGGGTCTTGAAATGGCGGCGGTCGAGCAATTCGCATTCCAGGGTGGCGAAGAAGCTCTCGCACATGGCGTTGTCGAAGCAGTCGCCGACCGAACCCATCGAGGCTCGCCCCCGGCCTGCTCGCAGCGCTTGCCGAAGGCGAGCGAAGTGTATTGGCTGCCCTGGTCGGAATGATGAATCACGCCGGCCGGGCGTCGTTGCCCGAGCGCCATGTCGAGCGCATTTAGCGCCAGCTCGGTGCGCAGATGGGTCTCCATCGCCCAGCCGACAATCCGGCGGCTGCGCACCTGGGCGTTGAGGCTTTCGATCGCGTTGGTGGTGTAGAGGATTTTCCTCACTTCCGGGGCAAACGCGAAGAACGCAATGACGTGCTCCCAGTTGCGCCGCCAGCTCTGTGCGATGGCCGGATATTTTTGTCCCCACGGGCTGTGGTCGAAATCCTCCAGCCGCTCGCGCGCCGCAGCGGCTGATTCAGCCTGATAGATGGGCTTGAGCGCCGCCGCTACCGCCCGATGCTCCTTCCACGACGCGAACTGCATCGAGTGACGAATCAGATGAACGATGCAGGTTTGCACCACAGTCTTGGGAAACACCGAGGTGATCGCCTCCGGAAAGCCCTTAAGTGTAAAAGCTCGGACTTAATCTGACAATGCGGTAAGGTCCTTGGGTCTCGCAACAGGAGATCGAGGACGATGACGCAGGAACAGAAAGTGATTCGGGCCAAGGTGGGAGTGCTGGAGCTGGCCAAGCAGCTTGGCAATGTTTCGCAGGCCTGCCGAGTAATGGGTTACAGCCGCGACAGCTTCTATCGCTTCAAGGAACTATACGAAAAAGGCGGAGAAGCGGCGCTGCAGGAGATCTCGCGGCGCAAGCCGGTGCTCAAAAACCGCGTCGGGCCTGATATCGAGCAGGCGGTGGTCGAGATCGCGGTGGAGCAGCCGGCCTGGGGTCAGGTGCGGGTCGCCAACGAGCTGAGAAAGCGGGGCCTCAGCGTATCGCCCGCCGGAGTGCGCTGCGTGTGGCAACGCCACGATCTCGAGACCATGAAGAAACGGCTCAAAGCCCTGGAGGCCAAGAGCGCACAGGAAGGGCTGGTACTTGTCAGGCGTCATGTGAAAATCCCCCCTCGGATGTCATTTGAAACTCCCCCCTGCGACGCAGCAGGAGGATATGGGAGCAATGGAAGAGGAAGAGAAACGGGTAGTTTCTCCGTCAACCGAAGGGTTGGCGGAGGAACGGATGTTAGGGCAGGAGATGGTGCGGGAGATGATCGCGCGCCGGGAACGGGGCGATGGGATCAAGCAGATTGCACGCGAACTCGGCATCGATCGCAAAACCGTCAAGCGCTGGCTCAGGCTGGGCGAGTGGCAACCGCGGCGACCACAACGGCGCGCGCGTAAGCTGGATCCCTTCGCCGAGTTTATCGAACGACGCGCGCCGGAAGTCGGCTTCAACGGGGTCGTGCTTCACCGCGAGCTGAAGGCTCTGGGTTTCACCGGCGGCTTGATGCAGGTGCAGCGTTTCGTCCGGCCCTACCGCGCGCAGCGCAGATGGTCGGAGTTGGCCACCATCCGCTTCGAGACCGGGCCGGGCGAGCAGGCCCAGGTCGATTACGGTCAGCTGTGGGTCTGGATCGGAGCGCAGGCGGAGAAGGTTCACCTGTTCGTGTTCACGCTGGGCTATTCGCGCCGGCTCTACGCGCACGCTTACCGCCACGAGCGGTTGAGCAGCCTGCTTGACGGTCACGAGCGGGCGTTTCGCTGGTTTGGCGGCGTGACCCTTACCTGCCTCTATGACAATCCGCGCACCCTGGTGCTGGGACGCCGCGAGAACAAGGTGTTGTGGCATCCGCAGTTCGAGGATTTCGCCCGCTACTACGGTTTCACGCCGCGCGCCTGTCAGCCCTATCGGGCGCGCACCAAGGGCAAGGTTGAGAACGGCGTCAAGTACGTAAAGCGCAACGCCCTGGCGGGCCGGCGCTTCCGGTCGTGGGAGGAACTCAACGGCTGGCTTGAGCGTTGGAGCGTCGAGGTCGCCGACCGGCGCGTGCACGGCACTACCCATGAGCGTCCGATCGATCGCTTCACCCATGAGCAACTCACGCCGATCGCGACGCGGCCACCGTATCGGTACGAGCGGGTGCAAACGCGCCGGGTTGCCAACGATGCCCTGGTGACGGTCGGCGCGGCGCGCTATTCGGTGCCGGTCGAATACGTGGGCGCGACGGTCAGCGTGCACAAAAGCCTCGGCGAATACGAGTTCTTCCATAAGGAGCGGCTCATCGCGCGGCATCAAAAAGCCGCCCGCCACAGCGTGGTGATGGAACCGGCGCACTACGCCGGACTGCTGCGGGCCGGCGGGAGCAAGTCCGTGGGAACTCCGCCGCCACGCTTCGATCCGTACTTCGGCGAACTTGGCGAGGTGATGGTGCGCGACCTGAAGCTCTACGAGCTCATCAGCCAGAGCGAAGGAGGTGTGTCGCGATGAGCACCCCGCAACTCGACCGTCTGCGCGAACACTGCCATCAGCTGCCGCTCTACCAGGTCGAACAGGAGCTTATCGCCCACCTCGAACAGGCGGCGAAAAAGGAAGTTTCCTACGCCGACTTCCTCGATCAACTGCTGGCCTGCGAGGTCGCCGCCAAAACTCACAAGCACCATCAGATGCGGATCGCGATGGCGCGCTTTCCGTACCAGAAGACGCTGGAGAGCTTTGACTTCAAGTTCCAGCCTTCGCTCGACCCCAAGCAGATCCGCGAGCTCGCGACCGGCCGCTACATTCAGAGCGGCGACAACTTGCTGTTGCTCGGTCCGCCCGGGGTCGGGAAGAGCCATTTGGCGATCGCGCTCGGCATCAAGGCCTGCGAGCAGGGCGTACGAACCTTGTTCGTCACCGCCACCGCGCTGATCACCACGCTCGGCAAGGCGCTGGCCGAAGGCAAGCTCGACGAGCGGCTCAAGCTGCTGACCCAGCCGCAATTGTTGATCTGTGATGAGATCGGCTGTGCGCCACGAGGCGCTGATATGCCGCGAGGAGTGAGAGCTCCTCCCGCGACCGACGCAGCGGTCGTGAGAAGCTGAGGGCAGGTTGAACGCGGAAATGCGCGCGAGACCGGGAGCAGCCCTGACAACGTAGCGGAGCAGTGGCACTGCCAGACACTGCGGCCGCGCAAGCGAGACGGGAAGGTGCAATAACTAAAAGTGAACCAGTGTCAGAGGCCCCTCGATTCGTCAACCAGCTCCAATCTGGTGGATATGGGCTGTCGCAGTGCTGGAGGTGCGGAAACCCATCGCGCCTCCGCTCGTCCAAGACCGCAGTCCGATGGCTTGGGTGAGGCCGTGCGTATGTCTGCGATGGAAGCACGGCGAGGCTGCAGGGGTATAGCTGGACACCGCCCCCGTCGGCGGAGATCAGTGAACGTGGGAACCGCAACCGGGTTGTCCTCGGGAGTAACGGGACACGCCCATCGTCGGCGCATGACGCGGCTGCGGGACGGAGTCCTCGTAGTAGTCGGAGGCCGGGAAAGCCGGCCACATGGCGAAGGGGGACAGCAGGCTAGCAGCACCAATGGAGGGGAGGAGGAGTGGCGTTGAATAACGACACACCGTGGCCAAGCGTCGCGGACGCAAAGGAACGGGTACTCAGCATCCAACGGAAGCTGCATCGATGGTCAAAAGCGGAAAGCGAAAGGAGGTTCGACGACCTTTATAACCTGGTATGCGACCGCGCCACGCTGGTCGTGGCATGGGACCGCGTGAAGAGCAACCGAGGGTCACAAACGGCCGGAGTAGATGGTTGGAGCCGCTGGCACATCGAACACCGCATCGGGGTCCAGGCCTTTCTGGAGGAAGTCCGCTCCCAACTCAGGGCGCGGACGTATCGCCCCGCTCCCGTGAGGGAGCGCGGCATCCCCAAGCGCGGCGGCAAGGTGCGCTATCTCGGCATTCCGACCATCCGCGACCGGGTCGTACAGATGGCCCTGAAGCTTGTGCTGGAGCCAATCTTCGAGGCTGGCTTTTACTCGGCCAGTTACGGGTATCGCCCGGCCCGAAGAGCCCAGGATGCGATTGCGGAGATTGCTCAGTACATCAACCCGCGTTCCTCTTACGAATACGTAGTAGAAGGAGACATCAAGGCGTGCTTCGACAACGTTCGGCATGGCGTCCTCATGCGCCAGATACGATGGCGCATAGAAGACCGCAGAGTGCTGGCGCTGCTTCGGGCGTTCCTTAGTGCGGGGGTGATGAAAGAGACTGGGCGGCTCGTTGCGACTTTGACCGGAACGCCGCAAGGCGGAATCATCTCGCCGCTCCTCGCCAATATCTATCTGTCGGCGTTGGACCGGCACTTCGAACAGTTCTGGAAGCTCAGCTACTACCAGCGCCGCAAGCGGGTACGGAGTCGGCTCATCAGGTACGCCGACGACTTCGTCATCCTAGTGCGCGGCACTCGGGAACAGGCTGAGGCGGTCCGGGTCGAAGCAGCTCGGCTGCTCCGAGACGAGCTGGAGATGGAACTGTCTGAGGAGAAGACCCTTGTCACTCACGTCGATAACGGGTTCGAGTTCCTCGGACACCGGATTAAAAGAATCGCATGGCGCAGGCACAAGGTTGCGTTCACGTACCCGAGCAAACGCAGCGTGCAGGCCGTTAAGTACAAGGTTAAGAGCCTCACCACGCGCACCACCACCGACTTGAGCCTCAGAACGTTGCTGCTCCATCTCAACTCAGTGCTGCGGGGATGGGCAACGTACTTCCGGTACGACGCGAGCAAGCGCACGCTCGCGTACGTCGATAACTTCGCCTGGTGGCGTGTCTTCCGATGGTTAGGGAAGAAGCACCCCAAGCGTAACATCCGGTACCTGAAACGGCGGTACTGCGGAGGGCGCTGGCGGATTCATGAGGGTGACGTGGAACTCTTCCGGCCTTCCAAGGTGAGAGTGGAGCGCTACCGCTATCGTGGCACGCGCATCCTCTTGCCATGGATGGAAGCGACCGAGCTGGGCGCCGTGGGTCGGTACGCACGTACCGACTACGACGACTTCAGCATCGTCGGCGCGCTGGATGAGAAGTTAGCCGCCTCTTGAGTATGGATGCTTGTGGAAAGCCGGATGCGCGGCAACGTGCACGTCCGGTTTGGCGGGCGGGAGCGGGGAAACGGAGCCGGGGCAACTCGGTCACCGCGCCCCCTTCCGACCCGACACATCCCCTTTGACCGTCTGGGAGCCAATCTCTTTTTTCACCTCGTCTCGCGACGCTACGAACATGGTTCCATCCTCCTCACCTCAAACAAGAACTTCGGCGCTTGGGGCGAGGTGTTCGGCGACCCGGTGCTGGCCAGCGCTATTCTCGACCGCATCCTCCACCACTCGGTCGTCATCAACGTCCGCGGCAAAAGCTATAGACTTAAGGAGAAACTCCGCGCTGGTCTCCTGGCGGCTCAGGAGGCCCAAACCTGATCAACACAGAGCTACCCCGCCGCCCTGACGGGTGGGAAAAATAACAACAAACGATGCAACTTAACCCAAGCCCAGGTGGATCAGTTTTCGTGACCGCAAAGGATCAAATTTCATGGCCGTTGACAGCCTCGGCCAGCAGCTTCTTCAGCCGCCGGTTCTCGTCCTCCAGCGACTTCAGCCGGCGCGCCTCCGACACCTCGAGCCCGCCGTACTTGGCCTTCCATCTGTAGAAGGTCGCGTCCGAGATCCCGTGGCGTCGGCACACCTCTTGGGTCTTAGCTCCCGCCTCCTGCTCGCGCAGGATCCCGATGATTTGCTCCTCGCTGAACCGGCTGCCCTTCATCCGTCCGTCTCCTATTTCGTGACGGACTCTACCTCAAACCTGCCGGGCTGGCGGGGAGCAGGCCGAAGTTCGTCTCGTCAACAATAAGCAAGCCACCGCAGGACGTTGCTTGCACGCGCTGCGGGACCGAAGTCCTTACAGCGCGAACCTGCGACGGGCAATTGAGCAGAAGGGCACTATTCTTGAGCTCTGTCTTGCGCGGCTGCGCTCAAGGCCGCCGCGCTCGTGGGTGGCTCCGCTGCGCTCCGCATCGGTCCCTTTCCGCCCACTGCCTCCCAGTCATGGGCGAGGAGGCAGCGGGGGAAAGGAAATGGGCTTTAGCCCAATCCATGCGCGCCCTGTCCCTGCGGGAAAGCGGGCGCCGGAGAAGGAGCGGAGCGACCATGAACACTTACGAAATCGTGACCGAGCGGATCGTCAAGCTGCTGGAGCAGGGCGTGATTCCCTGGCGACGGCCGTGGAGCGCTGGCGGAGCGCCGCGCAACCTCGTTTCGAAGAAGACATACAGGGGCGTCAATTTCTTCCTGCTGTCGGCGACCAAGCATGTCTCGCCGTACTGGCTCACGCTCCGGCAGGCGAACGGGCTGGGCGGATCGGTGCGCAAGGGCGAGCATGGCGAGATCGTCGTGTTTTGGAAGGTCGATAACGGCAAGGAAGTGGGCAGCGAACCCGACCCCGCGGACATCGAAGATAACGAGAAATCCCGCCGCCGATTCGTTTTGAGATTCTACCGGGTTTATAATCTCGAACAGTGCGAATTGCCGCAGGCGGTCATCGACAAGCTGCCGAAGATCGAGACCTATCAGCACGACCCGATCGAAGCGGCCGAGCGGATCATCGCCAACATGCCGAATCCGCCGGCGATCGAGTACGGCGGGACCAAGGCGTTTTACAGCCCGAGCGCCGACCGCATCACGCTGCCGCCGAGGGAACTGTTCAGCAGCGCCGAAGAATTTTACGCAACCCTGAACCACGAAGCAGCCCACAGCACAGGCCATCCCAAGCGACTCAACCGCGATTCTATAGCCGAAGCCGCGCCGTTCGGTTCGCCGATCTACGCCACGGAAGAATTGATAGCGGAGCTTTCAGCCGCCTTTTTGTGCGCGGAGGCGGGCATTTCGCCGGCGGTGATCGAGAACGAGGCCGCCTACCTTCAGGGGTGGCTCGCGAAATTGCGGAGCGATAAGCGGCTGATCGTGATCGCCGCCGCCAAGGCGCAGAAGGCGGCCGACTACATCCTCGGCCGCGCCTGCGCTAACGAATAATTCTGCGCGGCGGCCGAACCACGGTTCGGCCGCCGCCTCAACGCCGAATCTGCCGAGAAGGCGCCATCCGCCGGCGCGCCGCCTGTTCCGCGTAGCCCACCGTAATGCTACATAGCTTAAAAGCTGATGAAAACACTAGGACAGTTCATCGCCGACCGGCGCAAGGAGCTTGGCCTGAGCGGGCGCGAGGTGGTGGCGCGGATCAAGAAGCCGGACGGCAAGCCGATCTCGATCCCGTATCTGGTCGATCTGGAGCACGACCGGCGCAAACCGTCCGACGAGGTGCTGGAGCAGCTGGCCAGGGCGCTGCAGGTCGACTCCGACATCCTCTACTTCCTCGCCGGCCGGATGCCGCCGGACCTGCACACTAGAGCACTCAAGGAGGACGAGCTGGCGGCGGCGTTCAAGGCTTTTCGCCGGGAAGTCAAGCGGGAGAAGAAGCCATGAAGATGATCCCCGACAAAACCGGGCGCTTTCCCGCGCGCCCGCACTGGGAGATCGAGGAGCTGGAGCGCAAGTGCGAGGAGGCGATCACGGCCTTCCTTGAGCATCGCTACGGCTTTGTGCGGATTCCGGTTCCGACCGAGGCGCTGACCGAGCTGATCGAGCGCGACGGTGACATCCTCGATGTCCGGCCCAACCTCTCCGACGACAAGTACGAGGTGTTCGGCTATACCCGCTTTGAGCGCGGCAAGAAGCCGGTGGTGACCATCGCGCGCGAGCTGTGGGAGCGGCGCTACCGCAACAACCGGCTGCGGATGACGCTCGGCCACGAGTACGGCCACGTGCTTCTGCACACCTGGCTGTACGACAAGTACGGCGCGGCGGCGGAGCCGCAACTCTGCTATTGGCAAAGCCTGCTGCCGACCGAGCGCGTGGTGGACTGGATGGAGTGGCAGGCGGGCTATGCGGGCGGCGCGCTGCTGATGCCGGAGAGCTTCGTGCGGCGGGCGGCGGCGGCGTTTTTTAGGGATCGCAAGGAGACCGCGCCGGTGAAGAAGGATTCAGCGACTGCCTCCGCGCTGGCCGAGCGCATCGCGCTCGCCTTCGACGTATCGGTGGAGGCCGCCCGGGTGCGGCTGGCCAAGCTCGCCTACCTGATCGACTGAACCCCCAACAGCATTGAATTTTTCGTTAACCCCCATCCGGGGGCTTGACATCGCCCGTCCAAATAGCTACTTGGCTAACAGGTCATTTAGCTACTAATCATCGACGGCGATGGAAGCGCGGGACTATATCGAGGTTGCCTTCGGGCTGCTGGGCGAGCAGGCGGTCCGGCTAATCACGCAAGCGGGAATTCAGGAGCTCTCCTGCAACTACGAGGCGCGGGAGAGCCGCTGCGTCCTGTTCGTGGATACTGGCGCCGGCGCGATGCGCAGAGCCGGCATTCGACTGGATGCGCGCAGGGTGGAGGCGGCGATCCGGTTGCTCGCGGCGGCCAGCGGCAAGGCGATCGAGCGCGAGGCCCCGTTCCTCAATCTGGTGCTGCCCGACGGCGCGAGGTTTTCGGCGTGCCTGCCGCCGGCTTCGGACGGACCCACGTTTTCGATCCGGCTGCACTGGCGGGCGGTAAGGCCGCTTACGGACTTCGTCGAGGCCTCTTGGCAACTGGCGGTCATCGACGAGGCCATCCGCCGGCGCGACAACATCGTCGCGGTGGGCGGGACCAGCGCCGGCAAGACCACGCTGCTCAACGCCTTGATTGCGCGCCTGGTCGAACTGTTTCCCGACGAGCGGTTGGGAATCATCGAGGACGAGCCGGAGCTCCGGATAGAGGCCAGCAACGTCGTCCGCAGAATTGCGCGCGGCGCGGCCGACCTGCGCCGGCACGTGCGCGAGATGCTGCGCATGCGTCCCGACCGCATCATCGTGGGCGAGGTGCGCGGCCATGAGGCGCTGGATCTGCTCAAGGCCTGGAACACCGGCCACTCGGGCGGCTTCACCACCACCCACGCCAACAGCGCCCCGGCGGCCTTGCTCAGGCTGGAGAGCCTGATGCAAGAAGCGGGCGTTCCGCCGAATCCGCCGCTTATCGCCGAGAGCGTCAACGTACTGATTTTCATCTCCCGCCGTCCGGACGGCGCGCGCAGGATTGCGGAGATCGCGCGGGTGGAGGGCTGCGCCCCGGCCGGCGGCTACCGAACGAGGGAGATATGCGGAATCTGACAGTTATCAGAGCCGTCAGAGCGATCTGCGGCCCGCTTGCGGGGCTTTCAGCCGGCTATCTGGCGCTCCACTGGTTGCCATTGAGTGCGCCGGATCCGCAAACCGGTGGTCTCTATTGCGATTCGTTGTTCCTCAGGCCGTGGTTGCTCTCACTGATCAAAAAGCCCGGTGCGCCATATGTGCTGCTCGCGCTGCTGAGCGGAAGCGCGCTGGCGTGGTGGTGGAGCCGCGAATCGGAGTCAGACCGCGAGGAGCGTCGCTTCATGGAGAAGGATCAATGACCGGAACGGCGCCAGAGAGTTTTCTGATCGGGTTGGGCGCAGCGATGCACGGCGCGCCGGTCCTCGCGCTGACGGCGTTGGCGCTAGCCGCCTGGGTAATCGCGGATCTCGGCGACGGACCTTCGGCGCTCGCGATTCTCATCACCGCTGCCATCTCTTTGCTGTTCGTCATCCATCGGCTGCTGCCGCTGGCGCCGGATTTTTAGGAGGAGGTTTGAGTCATGCGCAGAACAATCGTTGTCGCTTCGCTGCTGCTGCTGAAGGCCGCTCCGGCTTTCGCCTACACGCCGACGGGACTGCCGTGGGACGGTCCGCTGACCATGCTGATCAACGGCATGCAGGGCGGGCTCGCCCACGCGATGCTGGCGGTCGGCATCATCGTCGCCGGCATCGGCTGGACCTTCTGGCAGGAGTTCGGCCCGGCGGCCAAGGCGCTGGTCGGAGTGATCGCGGGCGGATCGCTGGCGGCGATGGCGCTGGAGATCATGACCTATCTGGGCCTGGCGGCGGTGATTCGCTGATGCGCGCCCCGATCCATCAATCGATGACCAGAGCGCCGCTGTTGGGCGGCGGCCATCCGCGCCTGACGGTCATCAACGCGGTGCTGGCGCTGGCGATTCTTTCCACCGGCCTGCACTGGTGGACGCTGATGCTCGCGGTCAGCGTCGGGCTGGGCGTGCAATGGGCGCTGCGCGCGGCGGCCAAGCGCCATCCGGAATGGCCGATCGTCTATCTGCGCCATCTGCGCGAGCCGTCGATCCGGCCCGCCCACGGACGGGCGTGGGGCGTTCCCGAAAAGCCGAAACCCACCGTTCCTTCATTGCCGAGGTGGACGCCATGAGTCTCTGGAGGAAACAGATCGATCATTCGCTGGCCGATCTCGTGCAGGCGAGCGCGTTCACCGACGAGGGCGAGGCGTTCCTCAAGCCGGGCGGCCTGATGGCCGCGTGGGAGATTCGCCACGACGATTTCGAGTCGCTGGCGGCGGAGGAGGTGGACGCGATCTGCGAGCGCTTCGAAGGGGCGCTGGGGCAGCTCGGCGACATGGACCTGATTCACGTCGTCCATCACCGCCTGCCGGCGCCGAACTATCCGGAGCGCGAGTTTCCGACTAAAGCGGCGGCCTTGGTGGACGCCGAACGGCGCGCGGCCTTCGAGGCGGAACGCTACTGGGTGACCAGAAGCCGGATTTACCTGAGCCGCTACTTTCCGCCCGAGGCCAAGGCGCGCATCTCGTCGGCATTCTTCGCGGGAGCGGGAACTTCCGGCGGCCCGGCGAGCTGGCGCTACGAAATCGAACGCTTCCGGGAGCGGACGCAGGCCTTCGGCGACGCGCTTTCGGGCGCGGCCAAAGTTCGGCGGCTCAACTCCGCCGAGCTGTTCCACGACCTCCATCTGTGTCTCACCGGGCTGGAGCATCCGATCGCCTTGCCGGCGGTTCCGCTGCACCTCGACGAGGCGCTCGCCGATCAACACTTCTTCGGCGGGCTCTATCCGCGCGTCGGCCAGCTCCATATCCGCCCGGTCGCGATCAACGGCTATCCGGCGGCGACCATTCCGCAACTGTTGTGGTTCATGCTGCATGAGCGCGGGCGGATGCGTTTCACGCTGCGCTGGATTCCGCTGGACGCGGTCACCAGCCAGCGCCACGGCAATCAGGTGCGCGGCCAGTGGGCGCGGCGCCGCCAGGGGCTGCTGCAGATCATCCTCGCGGCGATGAACGCGCCGCGCACGCGCGCCAACCGCCACGCCGACGCGATGGTGTCGGACGCCGAGGAAGTGATCGCCCGCGTTGCCGGCGGCGCGCCGTTCGGCTTTTTGAGCGTGTGGGCGCTGATCTTCGACGAAGACGCAGGTCGCGCCGATCTGCGGGCGCGCGAATTGGTCAGGCGACTGCAGAACGCCGGCGTCGGCGCGCGGGTCGAGGATGTGAATGCGGTCGAGGCGTTCAAGGGCGCGCAGCCGGGCGACGGCTGGTCGGACGTGACGCGTCCATTGGTGAGCGGCGTCAACTTCGCCCATCTGGCGCTGGCGAGCGAGCCGTGGCCGGGCACGCCGACGATCGATTCGCCGCATTTTGCGCCGGAGACGCCGGCGCCGCTGGTCTGCTGTTCGTCGGGCCATGCGCCCTTCTGGCTGCCGCCCCATGCGGGCGGCGGCGTGCTGCACATGCTGATTATCGGCCCGACGGGAGCGGGCAAGTCGGTGCTGCTCGCCTTGATGGCGATGGCGTGGACCGGGCTTGCGGGAGCGCGCGTGAGATGGATCGACCTCGACTATTCGTCGTTCGTTGCGGCGCATGCGCTCGGAGCCGACTATCGCGAACTGGGCGACGAGGGAACGCCCGCGCTCTGTCCGCTGGAGCACGCGGGAACTCCAGACGAGGACGAATTCCTGCTGGCCTTCTTCGGCCGCCTGTTCGCGCGCTGGCAGACGGCGCTTTCAGCGGAACAACAGGAGGAGCTCGCCCACGCGATCGAACTGGGCGCGAGCCAGGGACTGCGCCGCATCCGCCATCTGGCGGGACTGATTCAGGACCTGCCGCTCCGGCGCATCCTCAACCAGTACAGCGAGGCAGGTCCGTGGGGCCATCTCTTCGACGGCGAGCCGCAACACAATCGCGATTCGCAGGTGCGCGTCTACGAGACGCGGGGGCTGATCGCGCTGGGCGAGCGCGCCGCCGCGCCGGCGCTGGAATGGCTGCTGCGCGAAATCGAACGCGAGTGCGCGGGCGCGCCGACGCTGATCTTCGTCGACGAGGCGTGGCGGCTGCTGAGCGACCCGGTTTCGGCCGACTGGTTCTATGCGGCGCTGCGGACGCTGCGCAAGCGCAACGCCGGCATCGTGATGGCGACCCAGAGCGTGACCGAGATCGCGGCTTCGCCCTACTGCAATCTGCTGCTGGAGAGCTGCCCGGCGAAGATCTTCCTGCCCAATCCGGAGGCGCGCGGCGAGCACGTGCGCGACTCCTACCAGAAATTGGGATTGACGCGCCGCCAAATCGAGATAATCGCGCGGGCCACGCCGCGCTCGCAGTACTACTACGCGTCGCCGCTCGGCAGCCGCCTGTTCAACCTCGATCTGGGGCCGATCGCGCTCGCGCTGTGCGGCGCGACCGGCCATCCCGAGTTGCGCCGCGCGCGAGAGCTGCTCGCTCAGGGCGGGAATTTCCTCGAAGTGTGGCTGACCGAACGCGGCGTCGCCGACTTGGCGGCGCGGCTCATACCCGAGTCTCCAACTCGAAGCGAGTTTCCGGCGTTTCTCGATGGAACCACTACGGAGGAGGGAAACGCATGAACATATTCTTTATCCCGCCCAGCGGGCGGCGCGGTATCGTCGGCGTCCTGCTGTTTGCCAGCGTCATCTTTATACGGACGCCAGTTGCACAGGCGCAGTTCGGCGGCTCGTGCGGCTGTCCGGTGATCGTCAGCGACCCGCAGATGTACGGCCGCCAGGGCGAGCAGCTTGCGCAGGAAGCCCGCATCGCCGACCTCGCCGCGCAAAACACTACGACCGGCGATTCGGGCCTCTGGCAGTCGCAGCTCGGCTTTCTTAACAGCCTGGCCGGGGCGATGAGCGAAGCGGGCGGCCTCTGCTACGGCGCGCCCAACGCCGCCCAGCAGTTCAAGGCGGACTTCCCGGGCGCGGCGGCGCCGCCGGCCAACGCGGCGCAGCAGATGCGGCAGCTTGCGGCGGTAACGCTCGGCACCTTGGGCGGGGCGCTAGCGGTGGCGCAGCAGCAGGCGGCGCACTTCCGCTACGAGGACCAGCAGCTCGCCGCGCTCGAAGCGAGAAACGCATCGGTAAGCGGACGCCTGCAGGCGGCGCAGCTTACCAACGAAATCCTGCTCGCGCAGGCGCAGCAGCTGCAGCTGATCCGCCAACTGCTGATCACGCTGATCAACGCCGAAGCGGTCGAGCGCGGCGCGCGGCTCAGCACCGACGCGCAGGGCGTCGCCCAGGCGAGCCAGTTCCTTAACGCGGGAGGAGTCGAGCCATGAGAAAGACCATCGCAATCGCGCTGGCGGCGTTGGCCTTCGCCGCCTGCAGGCCGCGCGCCGGCGGGCCGGCGATAAACCGGGACGCCATCAAGGCGCTGGGCAGTACGGCGCCCGAGCCGGATTTCGATCGCGCTTACTGGTTGAAGCAGCACGACGCCAATACGCCCGAGTGGCGCGAGGCGAAGCGGCTGTGCGGAGAGACCGTGCTCGCCAACTATCCGAACTGCCTGCCGGTCAACGACCTCGTGCAGGCCGATCAGAAGAAAAAAGCCAGGGAAGGGAACGAAGCCGCCGCCAAGATCGAGGAGATGGGTCGCCGCGGCTACGGCTATGACTATCGCCGCAGGGTGTGGCTGCCCGATCGTGAAATGTTAGGGGCCGGCTGCAGCTCCGTTCCTGCATATCCAAATAATCCTCGAAGAGTTGGTTTCTATACTTGGCAGTGCCCTTCGGGGGTGACGATCCCAACGGGCATTCCCGATCCCGCTTTCAGCAAGGAGGAAGAAGATGCCACCGACTGAATTCGGCGTCTTTCAGGACGTTCTCACTCAGTTTCAGACCGTGACCGCAACCTGGCTGGGCGGCCTCTACCAGATCGGCGCGAGCCTCTTCTACATGCTGGCCGCGATCGAGCTGATCCTGGTCGGAATCACCGGCACGCTTAGGCGCGACTTCGATCAGCTCGCCATCGACCTGGTCCGCACCATCGCCGGCGTAATGGCGATGTTCACGCTCTTCAAGTACGGGCCCGACTTCCTACAGAACGGCGTGATCCTGAGCTTCATGGGCTGGGCGTCGGTGACCGGCCACGTTCCGGCAAGCGCGATGACGCCGGGCGGGGTGATGGCGCAGGGCTTCAACCTCGCGCTCATCCTGCTGCAGGCGATCGCCTCGGGCTGGACGGTCTTCCATCCGAGCGCGACGCTCAACGCCCTGCTGCTGCTCTTCTCCGCGATCGTGATTCTGGTCTGCTTTGCGATCGTCGCCTGCATCCTGCTGGAGACGCTGGTCGAGGGTTACGTCGCCTGCGTCGCCGGCACGGCGCTGGTGGCGACTTCCGGAACGCGCTTCACCTGGCGCTTCGGCGAGGGCTATTTCGGCTGGGCGCTGGGCGTCGCCGTCCGGATTTTCTTCCTCTACCTCATGGTGGGCGTCGGAACACAGCTGGCCAAGCAATGGGCGGGAGCGAATGCAAGTCACGCTGCCCAGTTGATGACCAATTGGTACTACGGCATAGAGGCGGCGGTCGAGGCCTTCCTGCTGGCGGTGATTACGGCGCGGATTCCAACCAAGGCCGCGCAGATCGTCGATCACACGGTCAGCTCGACGCTCGGCGACATCATCCTGGGCATGACGCTGAGCGGCGCGATTCGCGACGGCGTCAAAGCGATCCCGAAGGCGCTCGAAGTGAGCGGCAAGTTGGGCGGCGAAGCCTTCAACGGCGTGCTCAATCTGGCCGACGAGGGCGCGACGCGCGCGATGCGGATGTGGGACAAAATCCGCAACGACCAGCTCAAGCCGCCGGTCCCGCCCACCGAGCAGGATCTGAATCCCAAGCGGACCACACAGCTGGGAGGCGGCGGCGCAGAGACCCGCCCCTTCAACCGGCCGGTGCAGTTCGGCCAGCCGGCGCCGCCCACCAATCGTCTCAACGGTGGCGGTAAGGGAACCAAGAAGCTTTAGGGCGGAGCGGGACCATGGCGCTTAGCTCGATGTTCAATCCCAATCCGGAGCATCCGTACCTCGCGGCGTCGGCGGCGCTGCGCTCCGAGTACGACCGGCTGGCCGAGAGCAACCGGACCTTGCGCCTGAGCCTGATCGCCGCAGCCGGGGCGTTAATGCTCACCTCGGCGCTGAGCCTCTACCTCGCGCGCAAGCCGCACGTGATTCCCTACGTGGTCGAAGTCGACAAGGCGGGCGAGATCGTCGGCGTCGCCCAGCCCTTCGCCGCCGGCCAGAGGGTAAGCGAAGCGGTGATCCGCTTCGAGCTGGCGCGCTTCATCGCCGACGCGCGCTCGGTGCTGGCCGACGGCGCCGCCGAGAAGGCGGCGCTGCATCGGGTTTACGACATGGCGCGCGGCGCGGCGGCGACGACGCTGCCGGCATGGTACCGCCAGCATCCCCCGTTCGAGATCGCCGCCAAAGAGACCATCCAGGCCGAAGTGAGTTCGGTCTTGCGCGAGCCCAACGGGGCCTACGAGGTGCGCTGGAGCGAGACCACCCGCAATCTCAACGGCGACGTGCTGGCGACGGCGCACTGGCGGGCGCTGCTCGCCATCCAGCTCGCGCCGCCCGACCCGGAACGGATGCTGAGCAATCCGATCGGCCTTTACGTGACCGAGATCGACTGGAGCGAGGAGCAGGACTCATGAAGCGTGAAAACAGACTCCTGAGAATTGCCGTTCTTTCCCTAGTCGCAATGCTTGTAGGCTGCGCGGCGCAGCCGCCGGCGCCGCCGGTCGAGTTGGTCCCGGCGAAGCTGCTCGAACCCGCGCCGCCGCCACCGCCGCCCGAAAGCGTGCTCGACAACCAGCCAGCCGAGGTGAAGGCCGCAATCGAAGCCTACCAGAAGAGCGGCGCGGCGCCGGTGCTCCACGACGGAATTACGGCGCGCTTTCCGTACGATTCCGACGCCGAGCCGACGGTGTTCTGCAAGCCGCTGCGCATCACCGAGATTCTGCTGGCGCCGGGCGAGCGCGTGGAGCAGGCCGCCGCCGGCGACACCGAGCGCTGGATCGTCCAGCCGGTCGACGGCCGCGTGCTGGTCAAGCCCAAGGCCGCGGGCATCGAGACCAACCTCATCATCCTGACCGCCCGCCATGCCTATCACCTGACGCTCAAGTCAGGCGCGAAGTACATGCCGCGCGTCGCCTTCTACTACCCGAAGGAAGTCCTCGCCGCCGAGGCGAACCGCAGGCGTGAGCTTGAGCATCGCGGCGAGCAGAACTCCACTCCGCCGCCGCTGGCCAAACTCAACTTCGGCTACGCCGTCTCCGGCCCCGACGTGCCGTGGAAGCCGGTGCAGGCCTTCGACGACGGCGAACGGGTCTACATCGAAATGCCCGCAAAGCTGCTGGCCGCCGACGCTCCGGCGTTGATGGTCGACGCCGGCGGCGCCGACGCGCTGGTCAACTACCAGGTCGAGGGGCGCTACTACGTGGTCGACCGGCTGTTCCAGCGGGCGGTGCTGGTCTCGGGCACGGGCAAAGAGCGCCAGGAGATCACGATCGCGCGTATCGGAGCGTGAGCGATGGATCAGAATCAGCAGCAGAATCCAAAGCAGCCGGTCAGGGCCGAGGAGCTGGTGCGCAAGCTCAAACCGTGGTGGGGCGCGGCGATCGCGGGCCTGCTCACGGCGGGCGTGATCGGCGGCGTCGTCGCCATCCACTACGCGGGGCAAATCACGCCGGCGAAGAAGGCGGTCAGCTACCAGAAGGCCGACGACAGCTGGATCGACCACGAACCCGACCGGGTGGCGCATCCGGCCGCTTCGGCTGCCCCCGCGGCGTCGCTTGGTGCGACGCCTACGCCGGAGGCGGCCGCGACGATGGTTCCGCAGTATCAGCCGCCGGCGCAGAGCTACGTTCCCCGGACGACGCCCAACCCCACCGCCGAGCAGCGCCGGCAGGAGTACGAAAAGGCGCTCGCCTCCGATCTGCTGGTGGCGCCGCGCGGCGCGGGGCAGACGCTGGAGACGCCGCGCCTGCTGTCGGCGGGCGGGCAACCGATTGAAGATCAGGGAAACGGCTCGAATCAGAGCGGCGGTCCCATCATCGCCGACCCGCATCCCGCCTCGCCCTACACCATCGCGACCGGCACCGTCATCTACGGCACGCTCGAGACCGGCATCAACTCCGACCTCCCCGGCGACGTGCTGGGTCGCGTCGCCCAGGACGTGAAGGACAGCATTAGCGAGCGCTATGTGCTCATCCCGCAAGGCAGCAAGCTCATCGGCGCCTACTCGAACCAACTCATCCCCTCCCAGGAGCGGCTCCTGGTCAAGTGGAGAAAGATCGTCTTTCCCAACGGCGGCGAACTCGATCTGCCCGATCTCACCGGAAGCGACGCCGCCGGCTACGCCGGCTTCCAGGACGAGGTCAACCATCACTACGCGAAGGTCTGGGCCCCCGCGCTGCTCATGTCGGCGATCTCCGCCGGAATGATGATGTCCGAATACCCGATGATGTCGGGCGGGCCTTACGGCTATGGCGGCGGCTACTACATGAGTCCCGGCCAGATGGCGGCGATGGGCGCCGGGCAGCAGCTGGGGCAGCAGGCGCTGGGCCACATGGCGACGGTGCAGGTCGCGCCGACGATTCAGATCCGGCCCGGCTACCACTTCCGCGTGCTGGTCACCCGCGACCTGGTCTTCTCCGGACCATACGGCGGCGACGAGGAGAAGCAGCAATGAACCGCCGCTGGATACCCCGCGCCGCAGCCGGCGTCATCGGCGCCGCAGCAGCCATGGCCGTATGCGCCCTGGGCGACTGGCTCCCGCTGGAACTCGGCTACTGCCTCAACATCACGCCGAGCGAGCCGGTCGGCATTTACGAACTCGTTCCCGGCGGAATCGCACGCGGCGGACTCGTACTGCTGAAGCAACCCCACGATTCATCCGCTTCGTTGTTGCGCCGGTACGTCCCGGCCCGCCTGCCGCTGATCAAGCGCGTCGCCGCGCTGCCCGGCGACCTGGTGCGAGTCAGCCCACATGGCGTTTACGTCAACGGCGTGCGCTGGCCCGAGAGCGTTCCGCTCGCCCACGACGAGGAGGGGAGAACGCTCCGGCCATATCCCTTCGGCGCCTATCGGGTGGCGGCGGGAGAGCTCTGGGTGATGTCGAACCATCCGCGCGGCCTCGACAGCCGCTACTTCGGCCCGGTGGCCGAGGCGAGCGTCGTCTCGCGGCTAAAGCCGCTGCTTACCTGGTCGAGCGCGCCGCTCGCCCAGTGGCTGGGACTCGCCTATGCGCTCGGCCTCGTGGCGCTGGGAACCTTGGCGGCCATCGCAACCATCAACCGGCTTTCCACGCGGCTCATCCGTCCGCGCGAAGCCGCGCAGCAATAAGGAGGCTTTCCATGAAGCTCGGCAAAGTCGAAAAGCAGCTGCCGTCGGCGCAGGTCAACGTCACTCTGCCCGGCCGGCTCAAGCTCGAACTGGACGGCTACGCCGCCTACTACCAGCAGACTGATCGTCGAGATCGTGCGCAACTTCGTCGCGTCCGATCGCGAGTTTCAGGCATGGCTCAAGCGCCATTCCAACCACGTCGCAGGCACGAACGGCGGCCCCGCCCATCCGGCGGTGCGGTGAGGTGGTGCATGTCCCGGCGCAGCAGGTTCAGCGTGGCGTCCGTTGACGCGCTTCGCGCGTTTCAGGCTGTGACACGTCACTCATCCCCCGATGAAGGAGTTTTTGCGGAAAAGGTAGGGAAACACAACGATTTCAGCGAAATCGGCAGAGCGGCAGGAGGAGAGGAAAATGGCTGAAAACAGTGCGAAATCACATGATTTCATGCGCGGCGCCGAAGCGCCCCGCCCGATCACCGTGCGCTTCGCGCCGGAAATCGCCGCGCGGCTGGAAGCGGAGGCGCGCGAACGCGACGCCAGTCCGACCGAAATCGTGCGCGCGATCGTCCGCGAGCACTACAGCGGACAGGCAAGGCAGACGGAATTAATCGGCGAGCTGCGCGAGCTGATCGAGGATCGCTTCCGCCACATCGTCTATGAAATCTCGCGCACGCGCGCGTCGCTCTACCGGATCGCCGAGGAGAGTCCCGGCATCGAGCTCAGCGCCGAGACCCTGCGCGGGATTTTCGAGATCACGCGCGACGACGCGCGCATCTACATCGACACGCTCGACGCCGAAATCTGCCGCCGGCTCAGCGCGCTGCCGGCGCGCGGCGAGGAGCGCGAGGAGTAGCAACGCCATGTGGTCGGGCGGACGGCAGGCGGCGAGCTGGCAGGCCTACGCGACCGGGGCGCGGATGAACGCGCGCTTCGTGCTGCTGTGGCTCAAACTCTCCATCTTCTCGTGGTTGGTCACCACGTTCGGGCTGGTCTGGTACTGGACCGGTCGCTACTTCCCGGACTTCGGCCACCAGCTTTTTATCCCATGGTTCGCGGCCTGGGCGCTGACCAAACTCAACCTGCCGCTGGTTCGTCCGACCCTGCCGTATTACGGCAAGCGCTATCCCTACCAGGTCGTCTATGAATTCCTGAACGGAAAGCATTTCTACCAGCACTCGTTCGGCGAATGGGTCATCCATTACTCCCGTTGTGGCCTCGCCGGGCCGGCGCTGGCGACGCTGGCGGCGATCCTGCTGCTGCGGCGCAAAGGTTCAGACGCCCGTCATATCCGCGGCCTTCAGTTGATCGAGAGCCGGGAGCTGGCGGGAGCGATCGAAAGCGCGGGCGCCCACGGACTCTCGCGCGTTCCGGTCGTGCGCGCACTTGTAAAGCGCAATCGCGACGCCATCCGGATCGCAGACGTGGCGATCCCGCCGGAGCTGGAGCCGCAGCACTTCCTGGTCACCGGCAAGACCGGCTCGGGCAAGTCCAACTTCATCCGCCAGCTGCTGCGCCAGATCGAGGCGCGCGACGGCGTCGCCGTCGTGCTCGATCCCGACGCCGAGTACGTCTCGGAGTTCTACCGGCCCGCGCGCGGCGACGTGATTCTGAATCCGCTGGATGAGCGCTGTCCCGCGTGGTCGCCGTGGGCGGAACTCAGACCTGAAAGTTGCCGCATGGACGCCGAGGCGCTGGCGCAGTCGCTGATTCCCGACACCCCCAACAGCTTCGCCCAGAGCGGCGCTGACAGGTTCTTTCGGCGTTCGGGCCGCACCACGCTGGTCAGCATCTTCGAGACCGCGAAGCCGCAGAGCGCCGAGACCATCGCCGAGCTGCTGACGCTGCCGCGCGACCGTTTGAAGCAGGCGCTGGCGGGCACAGCGGCCGAGCCGCTGATCGATCCGGGGGCGCACGACCAAGGCGCAGGGATCGTCGCGATGGTCACCAACGCCACCAACCCGTTGCGCTATCTGCCGCCCGAGGACGGAGGCCGTCCGGCTTGGAGCGCGGTTGAGTGGGCCAGACACCGGCGCGGCTGGCTCTTCCTGACCTCGACCGAGGACTCGCGCGCGGCGGCGCTGCCGCTGCAGAACGTCTGGCTCGACTGTCTCGTTCGCCAGTTGCTGACGAGCGAATTAGGCGGAACCAACGAACAGGTCTGGATCGTGATCGACGAACTCGGCGCGCTCGACTATCAGGGCCAGCTCGAAAACCTGGTCGTGCGCGGGCGCAAGCGCGGGCTTTGCGTCGCGCTCGGCTTTCAGGCGGTCTCGCAGCTGCACTCGATCTACGGGCGCGACCGCACGGTGACCCTGCTCTCGGCGCCGGCGACCAAACTGATCCTGCGTTCGGACGAGGCCGAGACCGCCGAGTGGGCGAGCCGCACGCTCGGGCAGCGTGAGGTGGTGCGGCTGCAGATGACCACGCTGACCGGGCCATCGCTCTATCGCGACGGCTTCAACCTGCAGCCGCATCAAACATTGGAGCGGGTGGTGCTGCCGTCGGAGATCCAGAAGCTGCCGCCGCTGGAGGGTTATCTCTGCATCGCCGGCTACGACCGGGCGCGCGTCAAGCTGCAGTGGGCCGAGCCCCGGCGCAACGCGCCGGCGTTCATCCTGCGGCGGGCGAGCGGCGCTGACGGCGGTCCATCAACCGCGCAAGCGCGGACGCCAAGAAAAGCGCTCGCTGCTTCGCCGGCGACGAATCATCAGTGCAATGGCCGAGCGCGAAGCTCCGGAGCGTGGGGGTAAGCGGCGATGCTGGTGATGTCGAAAGGGGCGCTCACGGCCGACCAGGCGGAAACGTACTACGAAGAGAAGTACAGCCGCGACGACTACTACACCGAAAAACAGCGCGTGGTCGGCCGCTGGTTCGGCAAGGGCGCGGCGGAGCTGGGGCTCGTAGGGGAAGTCGACACCAGCGACTTCCGCGCCGTGCTGGGCGGCCTCGATCCAGGGAGCGGCGAGGTTCTGGTTCATGCTGTGCAGCGCGAGGGTGAACCAAAGCGCGCCGGCTGGGACGCCACCTTCAACGCCCCCAAGTCGGTCAGCGTGCAGGCGCTGGTGGGCGACGATACCAGGCTTATCGCCGCGCATCGGCGCGCCGTCGAACGGGCGCTGGCGGAGCTGGAGCGCTTCGCGCAGGCGCGCATCCGGCGCGGCCAGGAATGGGTCACCACCGCCAACATCGTCGCCGCCCGCTTCGACCACATCGCCGCGCGGCCGACCGACGCCGCCGCCAACGACGGCTACGGTCCCGACCCGCACCTCCATACCCACGTGGTCGTGATGAACATGACGCGCCGTCCCGACGGCAAGTGGCGGGGCCTCGATCCGGTCGAGATCTACCGGTCTCAGGCTTTTGCTACCGCGGTCTATCGCGCCGAGCTGGCGCGCGAGGTCCAGCGGCTCGGCTACGCGATCGCTATCACCGGCAGCGACGGTCGCTGGGAGCTGGAGGGCTACGGGCGCGAACAGGTGCTGGCCTTCTCGCTGCGCCGGCAGGAGATCGGGCGCGAACTTGAAAAGCTCGGCGTCAGCGGCGCGGGCGCCGCGCAGATCGCGGCCCATCGCTCGCGGCTCGCCAAAGACCATCGCGGCGAGCAGGCGCTCAAGGCGGAATGGCGCGAGCGCGCCGCGGCCTACGGAATCCCGGTTCAAGAGATCGGACGGTTGGCGCTGAATCGCGCCGCGATCCCGCCGGAAATCGGCGACGACAAATTGCGCGAGGCGGTGCGCCACGCCGCGGCGCACGCGACCGAGCGCAACGCCGCGCCCGACCGGCGCGAGCTCGAGACGTTCGCGCTTCAACATGCGATGGGCAGGAGCGTGCTGGATCGCGTCCGCGGCGCGATCGACGCTTACCGAGCCGAAGGCGAATTGCTCGATCTGGCGCAGAACCATCGCCATCCGCTCGGCGCCTTCACCACGCCCGAGATGGCGGCGCTGGAGCGCGACAACCTCGCGCTGATGCGCCAGGGCCGCGGCAAAGCCGAACCGATTGCGCCCGCCGACGCGGTGAAGCGTTGGGCGGCGATACGTGGCCTTGCCGCCGATCAGTCGCTCGCCGCCGAAACCACGCTCGCGACGCGCGACTGGCTGAGCGCCATCGAGGGGCGCGCCGGCGCCGCCAAGACCACCACCGTCGGCGCGATCCGCGGGCTGGCCCAGGAACGGGGCTGGTTCGTGCACGGCTTCGGACCCACCAGCGGCAGCGTCAAGGCGCTCGCCGAGGCGGGCGTGATGGCGCGCACCGTGGCGAGCCTGCTCGAAAATCCGCCCGTCGAAAAACAGGGCCGCGAACTCTGGATCGTCGATGAGTCGAGCCTGCTCGCAACCCGCCAAGTCAACCGCCTGCTCCATCTCGCGAAACAGACCGGCGTCGAGCGAATCGTGTTCGTCGGCGACGAGCGGCAGCATCACGCCATCGAGGCGGGACGCCCGCTCTATCAGATGCGGCAGGCCAGCATGACCACCGCGTCGCTGACCGTAATTCGCCGCCAACGCGACCCCGAGCTCAGACAGGCGGTCGAATTCGCAGGCGCCGGCAAGCTGGCCGAAACCATCGCGGCGCTCTCCGCGCAGCGGCGCATCGCCGAGGTCGCCGCGCCCGCCGAGCGCTATCGCGCGATCGCCGAGGACTATCTGCGCTCGCATCAGGCCGGCCAGACGACGCTGGTTGTGAGTCCCGCGATCGAGGAGCGCGCCGAGCTCAACCGGGTCATCCGCGAGCTGCTAATCGAGCACGGCCAGGTCGCGCGCGAAGGCGTTGAACTGCCGACGCTGACCAACCTCGATCTGACCCGCGCGCAGCGCGCGCACGCGCGCCATTACGCGATCGGCGACGTGATTCGCTTCCGGCGCGCCAGCGCGAAGCTCGGCGTCGCCGCGGGCGGCTACGCCACTGTCGAGGCGTCGGATGCGCGGCGCAACCTGCTCCGCATCAGAACCGAAAGCGGGGCAGTCGCTGAGTACCAGCCCGGACGGTTGCGCGGCGTCGAGGTCTTCCGCGTCGAGTGGCGTACGTTGGCTGCGGGCGACCGCATCCAGTTCCGCGCCCCCGACCGATTACTGGGCGTCGCCAACGGCGAGTTCGCCACGGTCGTCGCGATTGACGGAAGCCAGACCCGGCTGCGCACGGACAAGGGCCGAGAAATCGCAGTCTCGAACGCGCGGCTCCGCCAAATCGACTACGGCTACGCCTCGACCTCCCACGCGAGCCAGGGCGCGACCGTCGATCGGGTTATCGTCAATGTTGACACCGAGCGCAGCGCGCGGCTGGTAAACCGCCGCCAGTTTTACGTCTCGCTCAGCCGCGCGCGCCACGACGCGCGCATCTATGCCGACAACGCCGAGGCGCTGGCGCGCGCCGTCGCCCGCGAGCAGCTCAAGCCGACCGCGCTCGAAAATCTCTCGCCCGCTCAGCGGCACGCGCTGCCGAAGTTCAGGCCGATCGAGATCGACGAGCCGTTCGCCAGGCGCGTCAGGCAGGGCATCGGTCGGGAGCAGAAGCTGCGGCGAAGCCAGGGAATCAGATGGTGACAGTAAGGAGGGGCCGCCATGAAGTTTTGCACGCGTTGCGGTTCGAGAATAGTCGATCAAGGAATCTGCGGCGTCTGCGGAAGGCCCCCATACAGAGCCTGGCGTCAGGCGCCCACTGCGGAGTACGCACCCGCCGGCAATCTGCCGCCGTTTAACTACATCTACAGCGTTCCGCTCCTTGGCCTGCTCGAACGCGAGCGACGCGTTGTCGTTCCTTTCAGCTACATCAACGGAATCCTGCTGGAGGTCCGCAGCTACGAAGACGCGGCGCATCCGATCCATTTCAAGTTGTGGTCGCAGCGCGACGATCCCTGTTCCGGTCCGCGCGGCCCCATCGTCGGCGCGGAATCGCAGCCCTACCTCAGAACGATTGTACGGCTCCGGCTGGCGGACGGCGCCAAGCGCTCATTCGTTCTTAGCCAGGCGAAACTGCGGAGCAGGCCGGGAAGCCAGATCACGCTGATCTTTCCGGCGCCAATCGAGCGCGCCGCCCATCCGCTCTACGACTACGCCGCCATCGCGGCCGTCGATTATGCGACACACGACTTTGCCTGGAGCACCGCGCATCCGGAGATTGATGCGCTCCGCTCGCGGCTACCCGAAGATCAGATCGAGCCGTTCGGCAATTCGCTGGCCAACCACCTCAACGGACTCTGCCGGCGTTGCCTGCGGCAGTTCGCTCAATATCGCAGACCGGAGCGGCGATACCGTCTCGCCGCCGCGAACCAGGAGGCGAGCCGATGAATCCCTCCCAACTCCGCCTTGCGCCGGCTGCGCGCAATGCCGTCGCGCCCGTCTCAGGGGAGCGCTGCGCTCGGTCACGCCGGCCTTGCACTGCTTCGCCGCCGCTCGTGGGTGGCGGCGCAGCGCGCCGCATCGAGTCCCTTTCCGCCGCCGCCCTTCCAGAGATTTGCGAGAAGGGCGGCGGGGAAAGATGGCGCTGGGTTTACAAGCCCAAGCCATATGAGCCCTGGCCGATGGCAAGCGGGCGCGGAAGGAGAGATGCCAATGCGTCGTTACAAATGCGATCCGCGCTGGATCAACGTCAGGTTCAAGGGCGAATGCATTCGTTGCAAGCGGCTGATTCGTCCGGGCGAGCGCGCTTTCTACTATCCCGAGGATCGTTCGCTCTATTGCGCGGGCGAAGGGTGCGGCAAGGCGGCGAGCCGGGAGTTCTCGGCGCAGGTGTTCGACGAAGACAACAACACTTCGATGTAGGGAGTCAAGGACGATGCTGTATCAGGGCTACTGCGCCCGCTGCGGGCGCAGGGTGAGAACCGAAGAGAACTGGTTCAAAGGGAAAATCTGGGCTAGCACGGCGGTGTTTCATTGGGCCTGCCTGATCGCGCTGATGAAAGAGCACGGCGAGGCGGCGGCCGAGGACGCCGCCTGGAAGGCGAGCAGGGTTACGCGAGAACAGTAAACGAAAGCTCCGTGTCGGGGCCGCTACCCCCGGCACGGAGCGCAACAGGAGGTAAAGTCATGTCGCTCAACAAGGTTATGCTGCTGGGAAATCTTGGACAAGACCCGGAGATCCGCTACACGCCCGCCGGCATGCCGGTCGTCAACTTCTCGGTCGCGACCGACGAGGGCTACGTAGACAAGGATGGCAAGCGCCAGGAACGCACCGAATGGCATAGGGTGGTCGTCGTCGGCAAACTCGCGCTGGTCTGCCACGAGTATCTGAAGCGCGGCCGGCAGGTGTTCGTCGAGGGGCGATTGCGGACCCGCGAATGGGAGAGCAACGGAACCATCGCCCGGCGCACCGAGATCGTCGCCAGCCGCGTCCGGTTCCTCGGCGCCCCGCCCGCCGACGCCAAAACGGACGAGGCTTCGGCGGATGCCGGCTCCGCGGCCGAAGCGGAGATCCCGTTCTGAATGCGAGCGTCGAGCGAGCACTTGCTCGCCCCCCCCGGCGATGAGGTGGCTCACTGAAGGGAGCAGTAAACAGTGGAACGCCCAAACGATGATCAAATAATGACGGGTACAAACGCGGATGACTCTGCGCCGATAGATGCGATAACGCCCACGCGTCCGAAGCCTTATCTCTCAATTCGCGAACTGGCGGCGCTGACGCCGTGGACGGAACAGGCAATCCGGACAATGATGGCGAAAGGGGTGCTCAAGGAGGGCGAGCATTTCTTTCACGTAGGTAGACGAACGGTCCTGAAGTGGGATGCTATCGTTGGCTTCATTGAGCGCCGCCAATGGGAGGAACCGTTGAGGATACCGCTTAGGCGCGGAGGTTTTGTGGGTGGCCAGTCGAAGGCATAAAGCACCCAGGCAGGGCTGCTGGGTGGAGCCAACGCGAGGCGGGCTGCTTCGATTCAGATTCCGATGGCGGCTCCCTGGGGAGTTGAATCCTCGGAAGTTCTCGGAAACCACCGAACTTCAAGACACGCCCGAAAATCGCTCCTTGCTTGGCAAGCAGGCGGCAATTATCGGTGCGGAAATCCGTGCCGGGACATTTGATTACCCTCGCTGGTTTCCGGGAAGCAAGGGAGTAGGGGCAACTGAATCCCGTGAACTTCTGGCAGCAGAGAAGAAGGCTAAAAAAGTCACGATCGGCGAATATTACCGATCTTGGATCGAGCGAAAGGTTCCGCCAGTGGTGCGGCCTTCACGTGCACGGGATTATCGCAACCACTTCCGAACCTACATTCTTCCCTCGCTGGCCGATGTTGAACTAACGGCCTTCTCGCTCGAACATCTGGAAGACCTGCGATTATCCCTTCAGACAAAACGAAGGCTCGGACTGAAAACCGTACGGAACGTCATCGACGGCTCGCTTCGCGCAATGTTTCGTGATGCACGAAAGGCTGGTATCGAAGCGACGTTTCCGTTTGGGGACTTGGAGTGGCCGCGAAGGGTGGTACCCGGACCCGACCCATTCACTGAGGAGGAACGGGATCGTTTGCTTGAGTATTTCTTTCATAAAGGCTGGCGAGTTGGTCGCCACCATGGCCGATATCAGACGAGGCCACACTTCCCGTACTACGCGTTTCTCTTCACTCTCTTTTACACGGGCATGCGGCCCTCAGAAGCGGTCGCGCTCAGGCTGAGAGCGCTGGACCTTGCGAACGGTACCCTCTTCGTCGAGCGCTCGCGGTCGCTCGGTGCAGAGGCGGCGCCGAAGACCGCCGCTGCAGCGCGAGTGGTCAGATTGACTCCGCGAAATGTCGAAGTGCTGCGTGCGCTGGTTGAGCTTCGGGCCGAGCCGAGGGACTACGTGTTCAAAAACACGCTCGGCCAACCGATCGACCAGCGGAGTTTTTACAAACTCTTCTGCTCAGCCCAGAGGGCGCTGGGCATCCGTATGCGAGACCTCTACGCGACAAAGGACACGTACGTTTCAACGGCGCTCACGCGCGGCGTTAACCTCGCGTGGCTTTCCGAGCAGACCGGAGTGGCCGACGCCACTCTCCGGCGGCACTACGGGAGGTTCATTCACGCCGACGCGGCCGACGCCTTGGAGCTGTCGAAAATCGACTCGGACGGCTCCGAGTCGGTACAGTTTGCCCCTCCGTTGCCCCTTCGAGAGGCGGGCGGTCGAAAAAATCCTTTGATTTACAAGGGAATTTTGGTGGAGCAGAAGGGATTTGAACCCTCGACCCCTACGTTGCGAACGTAGTGCTCTCCCAGCTGAGCTACTGCCCCGACCGGTTGGATCACTCAGGAAAGAATTGACGCCAGATAAGAGCGCAACTTATCAGCGGTTTGCGGATGGCGCAACCCATAGGCGATTTGCGCGGTCAGGAAGCCGAGCCGATCGCCCATGTCGTGGCGGGTGCCCTCAAACTGGTAGCCGTAGAGATGGCGACGGCGGCCCAATTCCAACAAAGCGTCGGTAAGCTGGAACTCGCCCGCATGCCCGGGCCGCGCGTCTGCGAGGATGTCGAAAATCTCCGGCGGCAGAAGATAGCGTCCGATGATCGCCATCCGGCTTGGGGACTTGTCGGGCGGCGGCTTCTCGACCATCCCGGTCAACCGGTAGAGCCTCCTGGCTATTTGCGTACCCGCCACGATTCCGTACTTGGAGACCTCCGCGGCCGCCACTTCCATCAGTGCCACCACGGGACCGTCACGCTCCTCCGCCACGTCCATCAGCTGGCGCAGGCAGGGCCGCGCACAATCGCAGATATCGTCGGGCAGCAGGACAGCGAACGGCTCATCGCCGACGGCGTCCTTGGCCTGAAGCACAGCGTGACCGATTCCCAGAGGTCGGCTCTGCTCGACCGCTGAGATGCGCGCCATCGTGGAAGTCTTGCGTACGGTCTGGAGCAGATCGTGTTTGCCGCGCTCGGACAGAAACTGCTCCAGTTCATGATGTGGCGCGAAATGGTCCAGCAAGGCGCCCTTGCCGGGGCTGGTCACGATTGTGATGTCGGTGATTCCGGAAGCGACCACCTCCTCGACCACGATCTGGATCGCCGGAGTATCAAGCACCGGCAGCAGCTCCTTGGGTACCACCTTGGACGCAGGGAGCATCCGCGTACCGTAGCCCGCGGCAAGAATTACAGCTTTTTTTACTTTCACTTGACTATAGGAACCGCGATTATGGGAAGATGACGCAGCATGGCAGCCTAGCGGCCTTTTTCGCGCGCCTCCTGCGATTCTTTGCATTCGATACACAAAGTGGTCACCGGACGGGCTTTGAGCCGCTCGCTTCCAATTTGACCGCCGCATTCCTCGCAGCGCCCGTAACTGCCGTCCTCGATGCGCGCCAGAGCTTCATCGATTTTGCCTAACAGCTTGCGGTCGCGATCGCGCAGACGCAACAAAAAGTTCCGATCGGACTCCAGGGCCGCCCGATCCGCGGGGTCCGCATAGTTGATGCGCTCGTTGCCGTTCATCGTTCCAACCGCACGGTCTGTTTCGTCGAGAATTTCCTGCCTGCGCGCCTGTAGCAGGCTTCGAAAGAAATCGAGATCGCGCTGCTTCATGTTTCCTGGCTGTTCGAGAGCGGATAATCTTTTGATCATAATGAGGCTTTGCGGTTAAGTAAAGCTATGCTTTGCGCTTACCTTGATGCTTTTTCCGGACTTAGCGGCGACATGCTGGTGGGCGCGCTGCTTGACCTCGGGTTGGACTTTGATGTCTTCAAATCAGCTATGACCTCGCTTGATTTGCACGGATATGAACTGCGAATCACGCGGCGCGAGCTGTCGGGAATTTCAGCGGCCAAATTCGACGTTTTGGTCACCGATCCCCAACCCGAGCGCCATCTGAGCGAAATCCGCGATATCATCGAACGCGGCCGATTTGCCGACCGCGTAAAGACTAAAGCGCTGGGAATTTTCCGCGTGCTGGCGGAGGCCGAAGCGAAAATACATAACACCACTGCGCAAGAGGTTCATTTTCACGAGGTCGGCGCGGTTGATTCGATTATCGATATTGTCGGCGTGGCGTGGTGCCTGGACACGCTGGGAATCGGCGAACTGCTGGTCTCGCCGCTGCCGGCAGGCAATGGGTTCGCCAACACCCGCCATGGCCGGATTCCGATTCCGGCGCCGGCCACCGTCGAATTGCTGCGGGATTTTACCGTGAAGCTGGGCGACGGCGAAGGCGAGATGGTCACCCCGACCGGCGCTGCCGTGCTGAAATCGCTGGCGACGCCCGCCTCGCTGCCGCTTCCCTTCGAGGTCCAGCGCGTCGGTTATGGCGCCGGCACGAAAACCTTCAGCGATCGGCCCAACGTGCTGCGGATTGTGTTGGGTCAAAGAGCCGCGGCGCCGGCTACAGACCAATTGCTCGAGATCCAGACCAACATAGATGATCTGAATCCGCAGATTTACGATCATCTGTGCCAGCGCCTGTTCGCCGCCGGCGCGCGCGACGTAACCCTTACGCCGGTTATAATGAAAAAGGGGCGCCCGGCGATCACCGTCTCCGTCCTGGCCGAGCCCGCCCTACGCGAAGCAATCGCGGGGGTCCTGTTCGAGGAGACCACCACGATCGGCCTGCGGTTCCATTCGGTGTCGCGGCTTAAGCTGGAGCGGGAGGTCAGGGAAGTCGGCACGCGATGGGGCACGATCCGGGTCAAGGTGTCGCGTCACGACGGCCGCGCGATTACCATTTCACCCGAGTACGACGACTGCCAGCGGGCCGCGCTCGAGCACAACGTTGCGCTGCGTGTCGTGATGCAGGAAGCGCAGGATGCCGCCCGGGCGCAGTTGCAATGATGGATGAGCAGACCGACAGCCTGGTTGTCAACGAGATTTTCCACAGCGTGCAGGGTGAATCGACGCATGCTGGGCGTCCCTGCGCGTTTGTGCGGCTGACCGCCTGCAATCTGCGCTGCAATTACTGCGATACCGAATATGCATTCCATGAAGGACGCCGCATGACGGTGGCGCAGATTGTCGCGCAGGTCGAGGATTATGGTTGTCCGCTGGTCGAGATCACGGGCGGCGAACCGCTGCTGCAAGCGGGCGTTTATCCGTTGTGCGCAGCACTGCTCGAAGCGGGCAAGCAGGTGATGATCGAAACCTCCGGCGCAATCGATATAAGCCGCCTGGATCCGCGCGTAATCAAAATCATGGATCTCAAATGTCCGGGCAGCGGAGAGGCGCAGCGCAATCTATGGAGCAACCTGCGCCATCTGAGCGCGCACGACGAAGTGAAATTCGTGATCAGCGATCGCGCGGATTACGAATGGACCCGCGCGGTAATCGCCGAGCATGCTCTGGAGCGGCGGGTCAACGCGGTGCTGCTCAGCCCCGCCTTCGGCAGAATCGACGCTGCCAGTTTGGCGTCATGGATGCTGGAGGACCGGCTCCCCGCCCGCCTCCAATTGCAAATCCACAAATACATCTGGTCACCCAGCGCCCGCGGCGTCTGAGTCACCTGGGGAAGAAGTCGATGGATCGGGTCAGCGAAATGCCGGCAGGATTTCTTCGGCGATCAGTTTCAGGTTGCCGTCCAGATCCTCGCGCGGGCAGGCGTTGGCTATCACCACCGTGCGGGCGCCGGCGGCGACGTACTCATTGAGCCGCTTGACGCAGTCTTCGGGCGTTCCGAACAGCAGGTAGCGTCCGGCTTTTTGCGAGAAGTCCTGCGCGTAATTGCGGCCCACCTGACGGGCCGCCACCTCGCGCGCCTTGTCGCGATCCTTGTACACCGACGTAAAAATAAACAGTCCGTGGCGAAACCCGCTGAGATCACGTCCGTTCTGCCGACCGAACTGGTTGATCTTTTCGATACTGGCCGCCAGTTGCTCGGGTGTGTACATGTACGGCAGCCATCCCTGCGCGTATTTCGCCGCCCGTTTCATCGCCGATTCCTGCCGTCCGGCCACCCAGATTGGCGGATGGGGCTTTTGCACCGGCGGCGGATCAATCGTCACCTCATTGAAGTTGTTGAATCTGCCGCTGAATGTGACCTTCTTTTCGGTCCACAGCCGCGTGATTACTTCGAGCGCCTCGTTGGTGCGCGGACCGCGTTCCTTGACCGGCACGCCGGCGGCCTCGAACTCGCGCGGAAACTCGCCGCCCACGCCGATTCCGAAATGGTAGCGGCCGCCCGAGACCACATCGAGCACCGCCGTCATCTTGGCCAGCATCGCGGCGCCGTAAAGCGGCACCAGTACGATGGTGCTCATCAGTTTGATTTTCTGCGTGGCGGTGGCGGCAGCGGCCAGCGCGATCAGCGAGTTGCCGATGGGTCCGTGGAACATCAGATGCTCGCCGCAGGTCAGATACTCGAAACCTATCGCTTCGGCGTTGCGCGCAAAGGACGCGACCGTGGTCATCGCGCTGAGACTCAGGCCGAAATCAACGCGCGCCATCTTTACTCCTCCCTCGATGCGAGTCGTTTACTGCCGCGTCAGCCGTTGAACTGTTGGATGATTTGCCGCCACCGATCGGCGTCTTCGGGGCGCGCCGGGATATAGAAAGCGAAGCGATCCAGCAAACCCTGGTAGCGTTCCTTGATGCGCGCGGCGATATTGTCGAACGTTCCGGTCACCGTGTACACGTCCATCATGTCTTCGGTGACCTCGCGCGCCATCTCGTCCCATTTCCCTTTGGCGGCTTTTTCGCCCAGGCGCGCGCACAGATCGCTCCATCCATGGGCGGCGAGCACCGGTTCATAGCTGCGGGTCGAGCCGTAAAACGCGATCTGATTGCGCAGCATCTCACGCGCCTTATGGATCTGCTCGTCGTTGCGGCCGACGGCGGCGAAGATCGAAGTGAAGATCGTGAAGTCGTCGCGCCGCCGCCCCGCTTTGTGCAATCCGGCCTCGATATTGGGCAGCACGCTTTCACGCAGGTACTTGGCGCTGTGAAACGGATGGGCATGAAAGCCGTTGCACAACTCCCCAGCCATCCGGCAGATTTGCCGGTTGACGCCCGCGACATAAATCGGGATGTCGGGCCATTGGTGAGGGGGCGGGGTGAAGAACGGCGTCATCAACGAAAAGTTATAGAATTTGCCCTCAAAGTTCAGGCGTTTGCCGCCTTCCGACCAGCACTTGAAAATCGCGCGCAGCGCTTCGATATACTCGCGCAGACGCGGCACGGGCGCGTCCCATTTGACGCTGAAGCGCCGCTCGTTGTGGCCTTTGACCTGCGTGCCCAATCCGAGGACAAACCTGCCCTTCGACAACCCGGCCAAATCCCACGCGATGTAGGCCATGGTCATCGGACTGCGCGGGAAGGCTACGGCAATCGCGGTGCCGAGTTTCATTTTTTCCGAATGCTCAGCCGCGAGCACCAGCGGCAGCAAGCCGTCGTTACCGGTTTCCTGCGACCATAATCCCGCATATCCGGCGGATTCAGCGGACCGCGCGGCGGCGGGAACCTCGCGCAGAACCGGCGTATGCAGCACCGTGTCGAGTTTCATCGTCGATTCCCTATTTCACCGGGGCAGACCGTAGATGCGCTCGGCGACCAGGTTGCGATGGATATCCTGGGTACCGCCGTAGATCGTGCAGGCGCGCGAGTAGAAGTAGTCGGCCGTCCAATGTCCACTGCAGATCGCGCGTGGCGCCCCGAGCATCGCCAGCGCCGACGGCCCCCCCAGCGCCATCGCGAGATCGTACAAACCCTGGTCCGTCATCGCCCAATGCAGCTTCATCAACGAGGACTCCTCGCCGGGCGCGATACCGCGCAGGTAGCGGCTGATGTAGCGCAGGTTGGTAAGGCGCATCATCTGGATATTGGCGTAAGCCTGCGCCAGCCGCTCGCGGACTGTGGGATCGTCGATCAGCAGCCGGCCGTTGCGGCGCGCGCTTTTGCAGTAATCAACTTCCTGACGCCAGGCCTTCTCGAATCTCGGAATCTCGACCAGCGTGTAAAGGCCGCGCTCGTAGGTGAGCATCCGCATCGTCACATTCCAGCCGGTGCCAAGCTCGCCGATCAGAGAATCGCGCGGCACGCGGACGTTATCGAAGAAGATTTCGGCGAATTCCTCGCGCGTGTTGATCTGCTTAATCGGCCGCACCGTGATTCCCGGACTGCTCATCGGCACCGCCAGCATGCTCAGGCCTTTATGCTTCGGGGCCTCGGGATTGGTGCGCGCCAGCAGCGTGCACCAATCGGCCCACGGCGCGTCAGAACTCCAGATCTTCTGGCCATTGATCACCCATTCGTCGCCTTCGAGCACCGCCCTGGTCTGGACGCTGGCAAGGTCGGAGCCGGCGTTGGGCTCGGAAAATCCCTGGCACCACAGCATCTGGCCGCGCAGAATTTTGCCCAGGAATCTTTCCTTTTGCTGCGGGCTGCCGATTTCGCACAGGGCGGGACCAACCAGGTTAAGGCCAATCTTGTCAGCCGGCATCGGCGCCCGCGCGGCGATCGCCTCCATGATGTAGATGGCCTGTTCCATCAGGGTGGCGCCGCGCCCGCCATATTCCCTGGGCCACGCCAACCCCAGCCATCCGGCCGCGCCGAGCCGCTCCTGCCATTTGCGGGAGCAGGCCACCGCTTGCCGCTGGGGCAATGCTTCGAGCCGATCGACTGTCCATTCGGGCGGTAGATTTTGCCCGATCCAGTTTCTCACCTCGTCGCGAAAAGCCTGCTCGCTGGGCGAAAGGTTCAGATCCAAGGTCGAGTTCCTCCTGCGCGCGCAAAGGAGTGCCGCGACCAAGTTAGCCGCCGCAAAGGAGTTAAACAATCGTCTCGAAAGCTCAGCTTGCTTCGATCCTTTGGCATCCTTCCCTCGCCCTCGGCTATAAAAGTGCGCGCGTGGTTGCACCCCTTGTAATCACTCGTCCCAGTCTTCTCCATTTGATCCGACGTTCGTTAAACCAGCCGGTCACGGCCTTAGCCGCTATATCCGAGCGCAGAAGAAGGCGGCCAAAAAAGGCCGAGTGCTCATGGCTGTTCTGATTGCTGTTCGGATTGGGGTGCCGATTGCACTGGAGAGGTGGGTTGCGCGTTGATTATTTGCGGCAGCTCCTGCAGGCCGCCGCCTCCCACGTCGGGCGCCTTCACGGTGATTTGCTTGGGGATTTGGTCAGGAGGCATCTGGCTCAACATCCTGGCCACTTCTTTGGGTGGCACAGCGGGTTTGATGCCTTGGCCGAGATTGAATTTCATGCGGTCCTTGGGGCTCATTTGCTGCCAGATGTTGACGGCCTCGGCGCCGTTGCCACGGTTAAGTGCGTCCATCATTTTTTGCTGAGGAGTCTCGCGATGAAACAGCGAACAGGCGCCTGCGCTGGCGGCAAGCAAAAGAATGAGCAGACCGCGCCTGAACATCGATGTCGCTGTCGGCCTAAAAGGGAATGTCCTCGTCTTCGGGCGGGGCAGGCATGTCGGGCATGGGCACCTCGCGCTGATCATCCATCATATCGATGCCGGCACCGCCGCGCGCCCCCAGAAATTGAATGCGTTGGGCCACGATTTCGGTGCGGTAGCGCTTGCCACTGCCATCTTTCGCCTCATATTGACGGTTGGAGATGCGCCCTTCGATATAAACCTGACGGCCCTTTTTGAGATACTGACCGCACAATTCCGCCAGCTTGCCCCAGGCTACGATGTTATGCCAATCGGTGCGTTCCTGGCGGGCGCCGTTGCGGTCGTTGAAAGTCTCGGTCGTCGCGATCGAGAAGCTGGCCACCGGCTGACCCGAAGGCAGGTAGCGGATCTCGGGATCCCTGCCGAGGTTGCCGATCAGAATCGCCTTATTGACTGAAGCCATCTCCGGGCCGTCCTCTTGGGGCCAGTCAAAAACTAGCGTTTGCAGGCGGTACAGCGCAAGCGCCATGTCTTTGCGCTTCAACAGGCCCCGGACTGATTCGGTGTTTGTCGAGCGCCGCACAGGCATGGTATGCGGTGGCCGGGGTCGATATAGTGGATAAAAAGGGGCTGAGGTCAGGTTTATGGAGTCGGCGGCGGGCCGCAATCGGGCGAGGGGCTCAGTAAAACTGGTGGCGCTGGGCGGGTTGGGCGAAATCGGTCTCAACCTGATGGTGCTGGAAGCGGGCGGCGAAGCTATCGTTATCGACGCCGGCGTGATGTTTCCCGAACAGCGCTCGCTCGGCGTTGACCTGCTCATCCCTGACATGACGTACCTGGACCGCCGGCCCATTGCCGGCGTCGTCCTCACCCACGCCCATGACGATCACATTGGCGCCCTGCCGTTTCTGCTCCAGCGTTATCCGGTCCCCGTCTACGGCACCGAACTAACGCTGGCAATGGCGCGCCAGCGGCTGCTCGAGCGCGCCCCCGGGCGCGAATGGGAGTTGCGCACGATTCGCCCGCGCGAAGCTTTCGACCTCGGCCCGTTCCATATCGAACCGCTCCGCGTGACCCATTCCACACCCGACTCGCTGATGCTGGCGATCGACACTCCGGCGGGTCTGATCGTCCATACCGGTGACTTCAAGATCGATGATGCTCCGGTGGACGGCGAACGCTGCGATCTTGCCCGTCTGGGCGACCTGGCTGAGAACGGAGTCCGGCTGCTGCTTTCCGATTCCACCAATGTCGAGCGTGGCGGGCGGACGGAATCGGAAAGTTCGTTGAAACCGGTGTTGCGCGAACTGCTGCGCAAGACCAGCGGAAAGTTCCTGCTCTCCGGCTTTTCCTCGCATCTACATCGATTCCGCCAGTTCACCGAGGTCTGCCACGAGCAGGGTCGGCGCGTGGCAGTGCTGGGACGCCGTATCTCGGAGACGACCCGGCTGGGGATCGCCACCGGCCATCTGCAGTTTCCGGCTGGCACCTTTATCGACGACCGCGAGCTGGCCGATTATCCAGACCACCGCCTTGGACTTCTGACCGGGGGCAGCCAGGCCGAACCGCTGTCGGCGATGGTGCGGATTGCGGCCGGAGTGCATCCGCGCGTCCGCCTGGGGAAAGGCGACGTGGTCGTGCTTTCCTCCCGCTTCATTCCCGGCAACGAGCGCCTCATCCATAGGCTGATCAATAACCTCTACCGGCTGGGAGCCGAGGTTTATTACGAAGGCGTCGCGCCGGTGCACGTTTCCGGACATGCCAGCCGCGAAGAACTGGCCGAAATGATTCGTATCGTGCGTCCGGAGTTCTTCGTGCCAATCCATGGCGAATACCGCCATCTGAAACGTCACATCGACGTTGCCGTTGAGTGCGGCGTGCGGTCAAATAATTGCTTCCTGCTGCAAGACGGCGAGCCGCTGACGATCGACGGCAACGGCGCTTTTCGCGACGCCAGGGTGGAAAGCGGGCGAACGCTGTGGGACGGCCAGGCGCTGGAACCCGAAGAACTGCTGTACGAGCGTCAGGCTCTGGCGCGAAGCGGCGCGGTGGCGGTGATGCTGGTGGTCGACCATCGCAGCGGCGAAGTGCTGGCCGGACCGGATCTGATTTCGCGCGGCTTCGTGACTGGCGACGGATCATCCACTCATATGGTCCGGGCGCGCGATGAATTGCGCCGAAGCCTGGCGGGCGGACTCGCCTACCGGCGGCCGGAGCGGGAGTTGAAGGAGGAAGTCGTGCGCGCCCTGCGCGCCTACTTCGCCGAGGAAGTGGGGCGGACGCCGGTGATCCTACCGTGGGTGGCAGAGCTGTAGGCGGCAACTCGCGCAAAGCTGCTTCCAACGCCGAGCGCAAAGACGAAGTCGTGCTGCTGACCGCGCCCGTTGCGGGCCAGCGGCTGGGACGGGAACTCTTCGCGCTCGCCATCCTGGCGGTCACGGCGTTCGCGGTCCTCAGTCTGACTTTTGCCCTGCTGCCGTTTCCCTCGAACCCGTGCGGACCTTTAGGACGCATTCTGTCGGAAAATCTCGAAGGTTATTTCGGATACGGTGCGTTCCTGGCGCTCACGCTGTTGGCCGCAGCCGCCTCCGCGGTCTGGTTGGAGGCGGGATGGCACGCGCTCTTGCGACTGGGTGCCGGTGGCGCCCTTCTGTTGGTCAGCGCCTGCCTGCTGGCGGCGATGTTTGGCGGAGCTCAGGCCGGCGGAAATTTCGGCCTCGCGATCGCCAACGCGGCGCAGCTTTGGATCGGAACCGTCGGTGCTTATCTCGCCGTCGCCATGGGACTGATCTGCGCAATCGCGCTGCTGGCCCATCGCGCGCCGACCGAATTGGCAAAAGGTTTGATCGATTCAGCGAGACGGCCAAGCGGCACAAGCCAAAGCACCCCCGAACCTGCAAAGGACGCAGGCGCTTTCGAACTGGGCCCGCACGCGTCGATCGATCCAGAGGAACCCGGGCGGGTCGTTCAGGGCAATGGCGGTCGCGGCCTTTCGTTTTCAATCCTCGCCCGGCCCAAGCCCGAGCGCGCGTCCGTTCCGATCGTGCGCGAAAGGGGCGACTATCAACTGCCGTCGCTCACCTTGCTGGATACGCCGCCGGTCGAACATGCCAAAGTCGACGAAGCCGAGGTCAAACGCAGCGCCAGTCTGCTGGAACAGAAACTTGCCGACTTCGGCGTCCAGGGCAAAGTCGTCGAAGTGCAGCCGGGCCCGGTCGTAACGATGTACAAGTTCGAGCCCGCCTCCGGCGTCAAGGTTAGCCAGATCGTTAATCTGGCTGACGATCTTTCGATGGCGCTGAAGGCGTTGGCGATTCGCATCCAGGCGCCCGTGCCGGGCGAGGCGGTGGTAGGGATCGAAGTACCCAACCGGCGTCGCGAGAAGGTCTATCTGCGCGAAATCCTGGAATCGGAGCAGTTTGCTGCCGCGCAAAGCCATCTGACAATTGCCCTGGGCAAGGACATCAGCGGCCAGCCGGTGGTCGCCGACCTGGCGCGGATGCCGCACCTGCTCATCGCAGGCGCCACCGGCAGCGGCAAATCGGTTTCGATTCACACAATGATCGCGTCGATCCTGTTCAATGCAACCGCTGACGACGTGCGCTTCATCCTGATCGACCCCAAGATGCTGGAGCTTTCGGTTTACGACAATATTCCGCATCTGCTGGTCCCGGTCGTGGTCGAACCCGACAAGGCCGCCGCCGCGCTGTTGTGGGCCACGCAGGAGATGGAGAATCGCTATCGCATGATGCGCGACATGGGAGTGCGCAACATCGACGGCTACAACCGCGCGATCGAGGCCGGCCGCCGCCCGCCAATCGTCACTGGGGCTGCTTCGAAGGACGAGGGCGATGAGAATGCGGCCGAGGAATCAGACCGCCGTAAGCCGCACAAGCTGCATAAGATGGTGATCGTGATCGATGAACTGGCGGACCTGCTGCTCAGCGAAGGCAAAGCCGTCGAGCGCGATATCACGCGGATTGCGCAAAAGGCGCGGGCGGCGGGGATCCATTTGATTCTGGCGACACAGCGCCCCTCGGTTGATGTTATCACCGGCCTGATCAAAGCCAACCTGCCGGCGCGTATTTCCTTGCAGGTTACGTCGCGCGTCGATTCGCGCACGATCCTGGATTCGATCGGCGCAGAGCGGCTGTTGGGCGAAGGCGATATGTTGTTCATGCCGCCGGGGACGGCCAAGCTGCGGCGCCTTCACGGCCCCTTCGTTTCCGAAGATGAAATCCGCAAGGTGACGGATTTTCTGCGCAGCCAGGGTGCGCCCGATTACCGGATGGAGATTCTCGAAACCACGCGCGGCGAGCCCGGCGAAGGCGGTGAAAGTTTCGAGCGCGACGAGATGTACGACGAGGCGGTGCGAATCGTACTGGAGACCAATCAGGCGTCGATTTCGATGCTGCAACGCCGACTTAGGGTCGGCTATAATCGCGCCGCGCGGATGGTGGAACAGATGGAACGCGAAGGACTGGTCGCGCCTGCCGACGGCGCCCGTCCCCGCGAAGTCCGCGCCAGCGCCTTCGGCAAGTCCGAATCGTAGCTGGTCGAAGCGCGGCTAAGCAGCCGCCCATTGGGGACGCATTTGCAGCCGCGCCAGAGTGTCCATGACGCGGGCGGGCTCTCCCAGGTCGCTCCATTCAACTCCGCGTACCGGCAGGACCGCGAGATTGACCGGCACCCGGGAGAGGATCTCGGAAGAAAAATCCACGGGAGCCAGCCGTGCGTACGTCGACTTTATTTTCGCCTCCTCCAGCGCCGTTCCCAGGTAAGCGCGGAGCGCGGCCAACGATGAATAAAGCCCGGGGCGCGCCATAATCACCAGACCCAGCAGAGTCGAGATGCGTCCCACCATGACAAAGCTGTTCCACAGGCATCCGCGCTGCAGCAGTTTCTCAGCAGTGGCCTGCGGCGGTTTTTCCCAGAAACGGCGGACCTCGAAAATCCGGGCGCGATCCAAAGCCAACGATTGGGCCGGCTCGATCCATCCGTAGCCCGGTTCGGCCCGCTCCGGCCTGATGCCCAACAGCACCGTGATTTCCGGCCGCTGCTCGACCGCATCGAACGCGGTGTCGACGTGACGCATGAAGCTCGCGTCATTGTCGACGTAGTGGTCGGAAGGAAAGATCGCCACCGACGCCGCCGGTGCAGTCCGCGCCGCACGCAGCAGCGCGTAAACGATCGCCGCCGCTGTACCCCGTGCCTCGGGTTGCACGATGATCTGCGTTTTATCCACCTGAGCCAGAGAAGCTCGATAGAAGGGCTCATGAGCGCGATTGACGACGGTGAAGGTATCTTGCTCCTCGATCGCAATCGCGACGCGACGCCGTGTTTGTTCCAGCAGCGAAGTATTGCCGATCACAGGACAGAACTGCTTGGGCATCGGCCGGCCAACAATTTTTGCCGTCAACTGCTGCAGCCTCGAACCTTCGCCGCCCGCCAAAATGATGGCGCAGCGCCTTGGTAGTTGTGTTTGACGGTTCATCGCGGCTCCTTTCCGCCAACTTCGGCGTTGGTCCTTTCGAAGGTGGAACGAGTCGATCGCGGTTTGATGCCCAGTCGTGCCCGCAGGCGGTCAGGTTGTATGCCCAACACCTCGCATAAGTTCTCGTAGGCAAAGATATCGCGTACCCCCTTGTGGGCCGGTTCCTCGAACCATCGCCGGGTTTCCTCGAATCGAATCCGGCGTTCCCTGGTGTTGGGCTTGCGGTCGGACAGATAAATGCGCACTGCATCCATCAGCACCGCAAGCATGAGACTTTTTTCCGCCTCGGCGCCGTAACAGGCGCGCCTGGTTAATGCATTGTATTGGGCCGGCAGTACATAACCCTCAAAAGCTTCCTTATTATCCCCAGTGATCATTAGCGTCTCTCGTCATCGAATCCCGCAGGCGCGGCGGGAGAGTTATGGAACGATGCTGTGTGAGCCAGGCATAAACGTCGAGCCATATCGCAAAAGACGTGCCCGCGCAGAAACCCCGATTTCGTCGAAAAGCCTGTCCAATGTGTCCGAGCGAGCCATGGAGCAGCTTCCAAAAAGCTCGCTGACCTGTGTCACAAGGCGACAGCGCGAGAGCTGGTTACACACGCCACTTCTTCGCCCCGCCGGTTTTCTCATCCGGACTGAACACTCGCCGCTCGCCGGAAAAAAATGGGTTCGCCGATCGGCGGGGGCAGATTTTCAAGGCCGATTAACGCCGAATCGGTGAAAATACAGGCTTCCTCAACCGTTGCGGCAAGTTCGCGCTCGTTGCCCGGCCATGAGTATCGCATCATCGCACGGATCGCGTCGTGGCTGATGCCCACAACGGCCCGGTCGAATCTCCGGTTGAAAAAAGCGATGAAATGATCGACCAGCGAAGGGATGTCGTCGCTGCGATCGCGCAGCGGCGGTATCTCCAGGGTGGAAGCACTCAGGCACTCCAATAGCTTTGGATTGAGCCGATGCGAAATGACTGCCTGGACCGGGTCACGGCTGGTCGCAGCGATTATTCGCGCGTCCAGCGGATGCTCGCGCTGGGATCCCACCGGGCGCAGTGTTCCGCATCTGATCGCGCGCAGCAGCCGACTTTGCGTTTCCAGTCCGATTTCCGTGATCTCATTGAGAAAAACCGTGCCACCGTGCGCTGCCCGCAGAATGCCGAGATACTCGCCGCCGCGATCGGGCCATCCGAACAGCTCCCCTTCGATTAAGTCCCGCGGCAACATACCGCAGTTAAGCAGGACAAAAGGCTCGCGCGCCCGCGCGCTGCATTGGTGGACCGCGCGCGCGATGATACTTTTGCGGGTTCCCGTTTCACCGCGGATCAGGACCGTACCGCGGCTCTGACCGACGACTTCGATGTTGCGGTAAAGCTCGCGCATCGACGGATTCGATCCGACCAGCCCATGGAAGCATCTACGCCCACTGGCCGGAAGACGCGATTGCACGCGATCCTCCGCCGCAAGCCGTTCGCCGGCAACCGCGGCGTGGGAGCTGAAATAAGCGGCCATTATCAACGACGCCAGCTCCAGATTGAGATGCTCCAAAGCGCCATGGATGGCGTATAGGGGCGGATTGACCGGAAACACGAACCGGGCGCTTTCCTGAAATAAAGCCAGGCAGGCAAACGCTTCGGCTGACGGCATCCGCCTCTGTATCAGCAGTTCCCCAAGCCTGATCGTCTGGTGGGCGAACTGTTCCCGGTTGCCTTCCATCAATGGATCCAGGATGCGGTAGAGGGCGGATACGAAAAGATCGACGAATTCCGAATTGGACAATGAGCGCGAGTCACCAAAATAGCGCGCATAGCGCTGATACCATTGAGAGACAACTTCCTGCCGCCGCCGCACCACGGCTTCCAGCACCGGCCGCAGTCGAGCGGCCTCGCCTTCGTCAAGCAGGTTCGGGTAAGCGGGTTGCTGTCTGCCCGCGGTAGCGTCGAGGTCTCTGGCGACTCTGGGCTCCATTGTGGACCTGCTCCCTCCCCTTGAAGCTAGTCCCGCGCAGGTTCAGCCAGCTACTAGGAAAATTACCAGTACCACAAAAAGTTGCGGCCGGCACCCGAAGCAACCGCAGCTTGCCATTCAGGTTGCAGCTGTCTGAATTATGTCGGCGGACCGACTTTGGCCGCCCTTTTTGTCGCAACCAGTTGCGCCTCCACGCACAGCGGCGTCAGCCGGCGCGGCTATGCAAAGAAAACGGCGATGCGATAGCGGGTGCGGTTTTCAAGGGAAAAGTTAGCGCGAAACTGAACTGGGTCGATTCAGGAACCGTGCAGGTTATGGGCTGGATTTACCCCGACAACGGTTCTTCCTTGTTTAAGCGCTATTCGACGATGCCGATTTTGACTGCGTAGCGGACGAGTTCAGCCATCGTACCGACCCCCAATGCTTCCATCAATCTGTACTTGTGAAACTCGACGGTCTTTGGCGAGAGCTTAAGCGTAGCGGCGATTTCCTTGGCCTGCTTTCCTTCGGCCAGCAAACGGAGGACTTCGCGCTGGCGGCGCGTCAGCCCGTCTACCGGGCTTGTGTCATTATGCCGGCCTTCGAGAGAGTCGTTCACGGCCCGGGCGATTGATTTGGTCACATAACCGCGGCCGCCAAGCGCCTCGTTTATTGCCGTGAGCAGTTCGTTGCCGGCCGAACTTTTCAACACATATGCGCAAGCCCCGGCCCGTATAGCCTGCCGCGCATAAATCACCTCGGGATGCATGGTAAGGAAGATGATCCTGGTATCCGGGTTCTGTTCATGGATCTGGCGGGCCGCTTCAATGCCGTTGAGCAGCGGCATCGCCACGTCGGTGATAACGATATCAGGTTTCAGTTCAGCGGCGCTCTGCACCAGCGCGCGGCCGTCGGCGACTACACCCACGATTTCGAACTTCCGCCGGTTCAGGATTCGCCGCAGTCCCTCGATCACCACGGCGTGATCGTCCGCCAGTAAAACCCTGGTGCGTTTCATCGGTGTTTTGCCAGCGGTATGAATACTTCAACCACCGTACCGGTTCCGGGTTGGGAACGGATGGAGAATCGGCCGTTGACCAGACGGACCCGCTCCTCCATGCTGATCAAGCCCAACCCGCCGCGTTTGCGCGCCTGCTCCACGTCGAAACCGTCGCCGGAATCCATGACCTGAAGGAAAACACCATCGGGACTGCCGGTAAGCTTTACCTCTACCTCTGTCGCGCCGCTGTGCTTGCGGATATTGTGAAGACTTTCCTGGCCGATCCGGTACAAACATAACGAGACTTCCTGCGGCAGCGCCGCCGGCATTTGCGTCGAGGTAAACTGCACGCGCATAGCGGAATACTGCGACAGTTTTTCGCATTCCTCACGCAATGCCGCCTCCAGTCCAAGCTCATCGAGGATCGAAGGATGGAGCTGGCGGGAGGTATGATGAATTTCTTCGGCGAGACGGCTAACCTTCCTGCCGAGTTCCGCCAGGCGCGGCGCCAGACGGCTGCGCGCCGGGACGGAATTCATTAGCGACGAAACCTCCATCCCCACAGCCGCCAGTTCCTGGCTGAAAACATCGTGTAGTTCGCGCGCCAGATCCCGGTTCTCGTTTTCCTGGTCCGAAATCAGGCTGGCCGCCAGCCGCTGCAGTTGTTTGTGGTAATTAAGGACTATCTCCTCATTTTTTTTGCGTTCGGTGATGTCGGAAATGAAGGCGACACCGAGTGCTCCGTGGCGGCTGCTGTGCAGATAGCTCAAACTGACCTCGATTGGAAAATCGGTGCCATCGCGCCGCAGTCCCATCAGTTGCAGACCGGAGCCCATCGGGCGGCTGGCCGGATGTAAGAACCATCGGGCGCGATGGACCGCGTGAGCCTGGCGCAAGCGTTTTGGAATCAACTCCTCGATTGATTGCCCGATCAGTTCCTGGCGATTGTAGCCAAACATCTTTTCCGTAGCCGCATTGGCGAGGACAATCCGGCCCTGCTCGGTTACCGCGACTATTGCCTGTGCCGCGGTTTCAAGGAGCGCATGGATGGTCTGAGCGCTTTCCTGGGCGGTTGCTTGCGCTTGAGCACGCATCGTCTGATCAGTTCCGGTCCCGATTACGTATTCGATGCGCCCGTCAGCGCTCTTTACGATGCTGTTCTTCCAGCTAATCAGGCACCGGTCGCCCGTTTTGGTCAGCCAGTAGTTCTCGTGATTTGGCGGGCTTCCGGAAACCGCCTCTTTGAAAACCGCCTTGACCGATTCAACCTCTTCGGGAACCACCAGAAAGTCCCATACGCGCCGCCCCTTCACCTCTTCCAGAGCATAGCCGGTGAGATTCTGGCAGGTGCGGTTGAACTGAATGATACGTCCTTCAGGATCGAGTACTACGACCAGCAAATCCTGGGCGGCATCGAGGATCGCGGAAAGGAGATTTCGCTCATCTTGCAGCGCGTGTTCCTTTTTCGTCAGCTCGTCGATATCGAACAGGGCGATCACCGCACCGTCAACCTTATCGCCGGCGGTACGCAAAGGTTGCACGCGCAGCGAGTACCAATGACCCTTTCTTTGGATTTCGCGGCTGGTTTCACTCCCGGTTTCCATGACGGATGAAACAATCCGCTCGAGGCCCGGAATATCGATTTCCAGCCGGAGATCGGCAAGCGGCTGGCCGACATCGACCGGAACCAAACCGAACAGAGTTTGCGCAGCGGATGTAAACTGGCGGATGGTGCCGCCAGGCTCCAGAATTATCATGGCAACGTTGACCGCGCTGAGGACGTTGGACAGCTCGCCGCACCGGCGGCTCAAATCGCTATTGCGATTTGCCAATTCGCCGCTGAGGGAAATCAATTCCTCGTTGGCGGTGTGGCGTTGTTCCTCGTCTTCTTTCATCATCTGCCGTTGCGCCGATGATCTGAATTGCCCCAAATCAGCACAAGCTCAGGACGCAGTAAACAGTTTTCAACCAAGGAAATAACGCAGGCCGGCGACTCTCAACATGACCCCTGTTGGCTGGTTCCGGACTGTCCGTTGGATCCAGCGGACCGACGCCCACTTTGACTTCTCACCGCCGGAGGTTAAAAGAACCAGCCGGATTCCGATGACGGTCCGAACAGCGCGCCGATAAAGCGCTCCAGCTCGATGTTGAATTTCATGATTACATGATCGGAGCCGCGCGTCAGCCCGAATCCCGGTCCGATGTTGTATTCGATGCCGTGGGGAAGCTGGCCCCAAATCACCGGGAATATGTAATGCTGCTGCGCGGAGAGCGGGTCGCTATCGTCAATCAAACCAGTGCCGCCGTAAAATTCGATGCCAGGCGACAGGTAGCGATTCCAGCGATAATAGGCGCCGGCGGAATAGCCGAATTCGAATCCTTCATGTACGCCAACGCCTTTCAGTACTTTCTCAAAAATTGGATTGGCGATGAGGGAAAAGCGGCCGATATCCTTTTCGATTATCGGACGCAGCTCGAGTTCAAGGTCGGCATCGTCGAACTGCCGCGTGTGATGCCATTCGAGCTCGGCGTACCAACCCAAATCCAGTGGCAGCACGCCCGGGTCGAACAGCCGCCCCCGCAACCTGTATTCTGATCCAGCGTACCAGTAGCCGTGGCCGGCAGGTTGGGCCATCAGCAGATAAGCTCCGGCTTCGATGCGGTCGGTGAGCCCATAGGTGAGTTCATACTGATTGTACCACATCCCCTGGCTGCGAAACGTTCCCGCGGCCGTGCCTTCGCCGCCCTGGCTGTGCCCGTTGGCGATAACGGCATTATCCGTCTCCAACTCCATCGTGCCGCGGCTCTCGGTCGCATAGGGATACACCTCGAACTCCCAGGGATCGACCTGCGCAGCCGCATCGGTTGCGTACAGAAAGGGGATCCAGAGCAGCGCGCCCATCGTTATCAATATCAATCGCGGACGTTTCACTTGTAACTGTTCACTTTCCGGATGGCTGATCGGAGGCCGTTGTGATCGGCGCCGAATCGATCCATTGCTCAAGCCTTGCTCGTTCGGCGTCGGTAAGCGTCGCGCCAGGATGGAGCACCCGGTAATACCACGGCGGCATGTTTTCGCGGCGCAGCACCCGCCCCATCCATTCGAGCTTCCGCTTGCGGGTGGCAGGGTAATAGCTGCCCCATTGCGAGAAGTTCAGCTCCTTGCGGCCGAGGTTGACATCGTGAACCATCAACCATGAAGCAGGGGCAATGTGGCTGTACCAGGGCCATCGCGTCGCGTTGGAATGGCAATCGTAACAGGCGCGGCTGAGCGCGGCTTCGACCTCGGGCGGCGCCGCCAGAGCACCTTTAGTGGGAGGATTGGTGCGTCTGGCCGGCACCAACTGCGCGGCCACAACGACCACGAGAACAGGTATCATCGCCGCAATCGCGGCTGTTCGAGGGGCAGCCACGAGTTACATCCACAGCAAAGAACTGCGCCCGCTATTTCGCGACAATCACGCCCTCAGGCACGTCCTGGTGGAAATCGTCGTAAAAGTCGTAGCTGCCGGGACTCAGCGCGGGCAGGCGAACCCTGATCGTTTCGCCCGGCGTCATCGCGACTTCGCGATTAAGCTTGAAGCTTTCGAACTCGATGGTTTCGTTGCTGGCGTTGACGACCTTAATCGCAAGCGGGCGGCCTGCGGGCACGGTCAAGGTTTGCGGCGTGAAGTGATGGCCGGAGAAGCGGATTGCCGCCACCTCGCCATCCTGCTGCGCGGTATATCCCGTGCCAAGCACGGATACGGTCGCAAGGAGCAGGGTCGCGGCAATTATGAACGGCGTCGAGATGCGAGACATCAGTGTTCCTTTATTGAGAATGATTCTCAGCTTCCGTGAGAATGAATATCAATTTCGAAAACCTTGTCAAGACCTTGCCGACCCGCGAATCCCGGCTCTTTGATGCCAAAGCCTTTATGGGTCAGGAGCTTGATAGGCGGCGCTTTCTCAATTCAAGGAGTGTCCTGATTCGGGAAGCATCCAAAGTGCGAATAGGCTGAAACGTCAATCGGTGCATTCTGATCGAGAGACGTTTTTTGTCGCTGAATCGATCCGCGACACTGGGTGGTTTTGATCGGCACGGTTGCTCCCAGTAAGCCCTTATCGGAATTGAAGACAGGCTCGAAATAGATCAAGGTGTTCTGTGAGTTCCGCGGCGGCTTTCATTTCCAAAGCAGACCGACGAATCCCAGGCAGCGCACCTCAGTGGTATGCCGCGAGGGGTTCGGTGTAGTCTGGCGGAGAGGATGTGAAGTCGGCGCCGCGGCGCGCTTTACCTTGAACCTCAGCCCGTTGACGCATCGCCGACGCACGATATGTCGGGCTTTATAACCACCGCGAATGGGCGCGGCGTTTCAGGCGAATCCAACTCGCAACCGCGGCAGCCGGAAAAAAACAGCCCGGGACGACCTGACCGCAAAGCCAATGGCGGGCCGCACACCGGAAAGATCCTTCTTCAAGGTCTTTTGGTCTACGCGGTTGCGGCCGCCATCATCTGGTATGAGCTAAGATGGGTCAATTTGAAACGCGTCTTGAAGACGCTCGATCACGCGCACCTGAAGCTGTTCGTTGCCACGACGCTGACTTCCTTCCTGGTCTGGTTTTTAGGCGAAAATCTGCTATTCGCGCGGTTGTTCTCCTGTTTCCATCAAAGAACCCGCTATCGCGAGGTCCTGCCTGCGACCGCGGTCTCTTATTTTCTCCAGGCCGTCAATATCCTGGTTTCCAGCGGCGCGCTGGTAGTGTTTCTTCACCGGCGCAAAGGAGCGGACTGGCTGGCTGCCGGGTTTACCATCACTTTCCTCGGCTTCATCGACGGGATCATGTTCTCCGCGTCGATCTCGATGGCCGGGCTTTTTTTGCCGAACTCGCTCAGCGGCGAGTGCGCGCCGTACGCTGGCGCAGCCTTCGCCTGCTTTTCGATAATCGCGGCGTGGTGGATGTGGCGAACGCCGCGCTTTGGATTCGAGCGATGGCTTCGCGAGCGTCCTTCGCTGGTGTGCTTCCGCAAGGCGAATCCGGCCATCTATGGCGAGTTGCTGGCGATTCGGTTCGCAATACTGGCGCCGCAAGGGTTTTTGTTTTGGCTATGCATGCGCGCCTTCGAGATTAACGTGCCGCTGGTGGAGGTCCTGGCGCTTGCTCCGCTCATCTTCAGCGTCGCGGGTGTACCGATCACTCCGGTCGGGCTTGGCTCTCTACAGGCAGTCGCGATGATCGGTTTGGCGCCGTTCGCCGCCAGGTCGGCGGTGTTTGCCATGTCCTTCGCGTTCAGCGTCTTTCAGCTTCTCTATCGCATACCGCTCGGCCTGATTTCGGCGCAGATTTTCATCCGGATGGTGATAGGTTCAGAGGAAGAAGCGGACGCGCCGATCGCCGTATCCAGGGCGTCAGTTTCGGACGCGTCGCGGTTCTAGGAATTCCGGCGTTTCCTGATTATTGCGGTGATTCTGCCGGGAATCGCCCTGTTCTTCCCGAACCGTTGTGATCCGCATGCGGCTATTGCATAGATCGCGTAATGGTCAGCCGAGGAGGACAAGCCCATGCCGATCGATTTCGAAAAACGTAGCGACGGAATCGCGATCATCACGATGAACCGTCCGGAAAAGCTCAACGCGCTCAATAAGGACGACCTCAAGCATCTGACCGAGGCCTTTTACGAATTGCGCACCGATCCGGCGATCCAAGTCGCAATCATCACCGGCGCGGGCAACCGTTCCTTTACCACCGGGATGGACCTGTCGTTGGTGGGCGAACTCGACCCCGACTACTACAAGGATGTGCCCCAGGGACTGCTCCTGAACATGGTGCCTTACATGAAGGGGATCGAGATCTGGAAGCCGATCATCGCGGCCGTCAACGGCCATGCGATCGCGCTGGGCGCCTGCATGCTGCTCGGCACGGATATCCGGATCGCGACGCCTAACGCCACTTACGCCCTGAACGAAGTGCTGTTTGCGGATCTCGCCGACGGCGGCGCGCTGCCCCGCCTGCCGCGACAGATTCCCTACGTCCACGCGATGAAGATCCTGCTCACCGGCGAAACCATCAAGGCCGACGAGATGCTCCGCATCGGGCTCATCAACGAGATCGTGCCGCACGAAAAGCTGATGCCGCGGGCGCTGGAGATTGCCGAACACCTGGTGACCAAATGCGATCGGTACTCGGTTCAAATTACCAAACAGGCCGTGCTGCGCGGGCTGGATGTGGGTCTCAGCCAGGCTTTGCTGGAGGAAGCGCTGTTCAAGGAGATGCTGGAAAACCGCCACGGGCTGAAGAATCCCATGATGGCGAAATACGCCGACAAGTTCAGAAGATGAGGAAGTGCTGGTAAAGTCCGTGCAGACCGAAGCTGCGCGGCTATCCGGCACCGGGGGCGGTCGGAGCGTCCGTTAGAGCCTCAATTGCGTCGGGGCGGGCACACATCTGCCAGAGCTTGGCCAGCCGGGGAAGGTGCAACTCCTGGTACTTAAGCCCAGGCACAAAGAACAAGTGTGGGCTTGCCATCGAGTGCATCAAAGTCCAACACCCTCGCGCGAAGGATTAACGTGGGTGGGTTGAAAGCAAGTGGCTAAGTCCAGCATTCGCGCCGCGGCGCGGGGCGGTTCCCAAACATCAAAATAGTCCGGTCCGACACCGAGCATCTGGTCATCCGACCAGGTGTCCAACATCGGCTTGCGGAACCGCCATTGATTCCCAATCTTCACGGCGGCAAGGACACCATTGGACACCAGTTAAGAACCGTTCGTTGACATTGAGATAGGCAGCAACTTGTTTGACCGTCATTAGCCGGTCCGCATCTCAGGGTTGGCTTACATTATTTTCCGTAAAACGTTTGACATGGGGCTTCCTTTACGTCAATTTCCTTAAAAGGGTAACGAATTACTTTGTTTGATGTGAGATTCTATCCGTTTCCATAATCGTTTCCATGGCAGAAGATAAAGATGGTGAAAGTCCTCAAGATGGACAGGGCGCCTGTAAGTCAGCTTCCACAGGTTGCCGGCCCAGGCTGCTGTCGATCTTCACGACGAGCGAAAAGCAGCGTCTCATCGGCCAGTCGTTTTGCGACTGGGAGTTGGAGTGCGTGGACTTTTCCGGCTCAGATCTTCGTGGCAGCAGGTTCATAAACATGTCCCTGCAAGGGTGTGATTTTTCGAAAGCCGATCTTCGCGGCGCAAACTTCATCGGATGCGACCTGCGGCGGGCTAATTTTGCCCATGCCATCTTCGGCTACAATCGCTTTGAGAAGAGCTCCTTAATCGGCGCAACCGGAATACCGATGCGCTTGCGCGCTTACATCGCGGCCAGAGGCGGCGTTTTTTGGTACTGCTGACGCGATCGGCCAGCCGAGGTTGGGAGCGCTCTATGCGTTCTCACAGACACAGACACACGATGAAGAGAACAGACGGACTACACGGCCGCAGCACAGCTTGGGCGGGTCCTTATCAGATCGGCAGCTATCTCGAGAACGCGGTGCGATTTGCGCACTTGCGACCCCCCGAAGCGCCTGGGGTCTACGTTATCTCAGAGCGGGGGTGGGGCGACTTGCCCGACAGGTCTTGCGGCTTGCTGTACGTCTCCCGCGCGGCATATGTTCGCCTGCGTATCGGCCAACTGCTGTGCGACATGTGCGGCTTCACCAGCGATGGTCCAAAGGATGAGGCTTATCAGCACCGCGGCGGCCACCAGTTGTGGCATTCCTATTGTACGGCGCGTCAGGTAGAGCCGCTGAGCCTGTATATTGGCTGGTCTTGTGGTTGCGCCTGCCTTGATTGCGCAGAGCTAAAACTCGCTGAGATGCTGACGATACGTTTGAACGTGTTGACGGTACGAAGTTGCGCCAGCCACCGACCGCCTCTGGATTTGGCTGAGAACTGCCAAAATAAGACGGGGACGTTCTTTCTCCGCCGGCAATAGAATCTGAAACACAATGACGCAAAAGCTTTAAAAACCATTCTCCAAACGACGACTCCGAAAGCGCCGCGCGCTGCGCAAACAATCTTAAGAAGCCGACAGTCCGGCCGGATTGGCGGACCGGCCCCTCATCGATCATAACCCCGGTGGATTTCCCATCTGAACTGCGCGGACGTTCCCGCGGGACCGTGCCGGTTAGCGCACGGCGTGTTATGATGCGGCTTGTGACTATGCCGCGCCTGTCCGCGGACTTACATGATCGGTGCCAGCAGGAGGAATCGAGATGGCCGTCAAAACCAGCACCAAATCAGCCGCGATTCACGACCGCCTGAGCCATCCGGTGATCGACTCGGACGGCCATTGGATCGAGTACGAGCCGGCGGTGATGGAATATATCCGCGGCGTGGTCGGTCGGGAGTCAGCGGGGCGCTACGAGCGCATCACTCGCGTCCGTCTGGGAGCGATGAATACCACGCTGGCGCAGCGCCAGGCGGCCAAGCTGCCGCAACCGGCATGGTGGCCGTTCCCGACCAAGAATACTCTCGATCGAGCCACCGCGATGCTGCCCAGGTTGCTCTATGAACGCCTGCCGGACATGGGGATGGATTTCTGCGTGCTGTTTCCGACCTCGGTGATGACGATGGTGCCGTTCATGCGCGACGAGGAGCTGCGCCGGGGCGGCACGCGCGCGCTCAACGCGTATGCCGCCGACCTGTTCCGCGACTACGCGGACCGCATGACTCCGGTCGCGGGCGTGCCGATCCATACACCGCAGGAAGCGATCGAGGAGCTGGAGCACATCAAATCGCTGGGATTGAAAGTCGTGATGCTGGCGGGGCTGGTGAACCGTCACGTCCCGGGCGAAGACGGACGCTCGCGGATCTGGCGCGACCCGCTGGGCCTTGACAGCGACTATGACTACGATCCGGTATGGGCCAAGTGCCTGGAGTTGAAGCTGATCCCAACCTTTCACAATTCCACCCAGGGGCTGGGGTTTCGCGTTTCCACTTCCAATTGGGTTTACAATCACATCGGCCATTTCGCGACCGCCGGCGACACGCTGTGCAAGGCGCTGTTTCTCGGGGGCGTGACGCGGCGCTTCCCGCGGCTGAAATTCGCGTTTCTGGAGGGCGGCGCGGGATGGGCCTGCAGCCTGTATAGCGACCTTATCCGCCATTGGAACACCCGCAATCTCGCGGCGCTGGAATGGGTCCATCCGGACAACTTGGATGAGAAGCTGTTTCGGGATTTGGCCGAACGCTACGGCGACCCGCTGATGAGGCAAACGGTCAAGGGCAATCCGATTATCAGGAAAGATATTGAATCTCCGCCGCCGCAGCTCGACGATTTCTGGCGCTGCGAGATCAAGCGCGCCGAGGATATCCGCGATCTGTTCGTGCCCAATTTCTATTTCGGCTGCGAGGCCGAGGATCCGATGAATGCCGCCGCCTTCAACCGCCGAGTCAATCCGTTCGGCGTCCGCCTCAACGCGATTCTCGGGTCGGACATCGGCCACTTCGACGTCAAGGACATGACCCAGGTGCTGGAAGAATGCTGGGAACTGGTCGAGCATGGCGTGCTGAGCGAGGAGGAGCTGCGCGACTTGACCTTCACCAATCCGGTCAACCTGTTTGCCGGAATGAATCCGGACTTTTTCAAGGGCACGGTGGTGGAAAAGCAGGTCGCGGAATTCATGGCATCATAATGTAAACCGGGGCGCGCGGAGCCGGGGCCTTTCACCACTATTGCAGGCACCGCGGGGCCAGCGAACTTCCAACTTGACTGGCCGTTCAGTTCGGCAGTAAACACGCTAACAGGAGGAACCCGGCATGGCTTATGATCTACTGGTCCGTAATGGTACCGTGGTCGACGGTACCGGAGCGCCCCGTTTTGAGGCCGATATCGCAATCAGCAACGGACGGATTGCTGAGATCGGCAAAATCAGGGACGGCGCGCGCAAGGTGATCGATGCCGCTGATTTGATCGTGGCGCCCGGCTTCGTCGATCCGCATACCCATTACGACGCCCAGATCTGCTGGGATCCCCAAATCAGTTGCTCGTCGTGGCACGGTGTTACCAGCGTCGTGATGGGAAATTGCGGCGTCGGGATTGCGCCGTGCAAGCCACAAGCGCGAGAAATCGCCGCGTGGGATTTGGTCAACGTCGAATCGATCCCCTTCGAGGTCCTTTCGCGGGGCGTGACATGGGACTGGGAGAGCTTTCCCAGTTACCTCGACGCTGCGCAAAAGCGCGGCAGCGCGATCAACCTTGGCTTTATCGCGCCGTTGACCCCGTTTCGCCACAGCGTCATGGGTGAGGAATCGATGGAACGGGCGGCGACGGCTGAAGAAACCGCGCGCATCGCCTCGTTGCTGCGCGAGGCGGTCGCCGCCGGAGCTTTGGGATTTTCGACCACGATTGGCAAGCAACATATCGGGTTTCGCGGGCGTCCGCTGGCCTGCCGGCTGGCCAGCCGCGACGAACTCAAGGCGTATTGCAACGTGCTGCGGGATTTGGGCAAAGGCGCAATCGAAATTTCGCTGACCCAGAATCCGCCGTTCATGTCCGAAAGCGAATACGAACTGCTTGACTTCCTGCTGACCGAAAGCCAGCGCAAAGTGACCTGGCTGGCGCTGTTCAACAGCGAAACCCACCCGGATGCCAGCGTCGAGACGCTCAACCGGGTCGAGCCGCTGATCAGGCGCGGCGGTATTCCGCAGGTCACCTGCCGTCCACTGATCTTCCAGCTCAACATGCGCAATCCGTTCCTGTTCGCCGCGATGTCGTGCTGGAACCGGGTGTTCAACCAGCCGTCCGAAACGCAGAAGCAAATCTACCGCGACCCTGAGTTCCGCAGGGCTTTCCGCGCGACCCTAGCCAAGGCGGGCGGTTCCGTCAACATCATGGCCAAGAGTCACATGATCGAGGTGCAGGAAGTCGGCAACCCTGCGCTTAAGCATTTCGAAGGCAAGACCCTCGCCGACGTGGCGCAGGCCCGCGGCACCGACGCCGTGGATGCCCTGCTCGATCTCGCGATCGAGGACGACCTGCAGGTCAACTACGTGCTGCCGCTGCTCAATGCCGACGAGTCCAGGATTCCACAGTTGATTTGCGATCCGCGCACGATGATTGGCCTGTCCGACGGCGGTGCGCATGTCGATATGCTGTGCGATGCCGGTTATTGCACCTACCTGATCGGCACCTGGTCGCGCGACAAGGGCGCGCTTACGCTGGAGCAGGCGGTCAAACGGCTGACCTCGGAACCGGCCGACTTCTTCAATCTGGGCGGGCGCGGCAGAATTGCGGAAGGCAATCCAGCCGATCTGGCGATCTTCGACTACAGCACAATCGGTTCACCCAAACGCGCCGAGATCCGCAACGACCTGCCCGGCGGCGGACGGCGCCTGGTGATGCCGGCCAAAGGCGTCCAGCACACAGTAGTCAACGGCACCATCGTGTACGAGGACGGCAAATACACCGGCGCCACCCCCGGCACCGTGCTGAGATCCTGAGCTGCAATTTCCCATTGCTCTCCCACAATCGGTCGTGGGGGTGCAATGGGCGAGGGCGCCCGATACGCCTCGCGCACCAAAGCCAGGGCGCAGGCGCGGAGATAGTCCAATGTCATACGAGCTGCTAATCAAAAACGGCACGGTGGTGGATGGCACCGGCGCTCCCCGCCGACTCGCCGACGTCGCGGTAGCCGACGGCCGCATCGCCGAAATCGGCAGAATCAATGAAGGCGCTGACAAAGTGATCGACGCTTCGGATCTGATCGTGGCGCCCGGCTTCGTCGATCCGCATACCCATTACGACGCGCAAATCTGCTGGGATCCGCAGGTCACCTGCTCGTCGTGGCACGGGGTTACCAGCGTGGTGATGGGCAACTGCGGCGTGGGGCTGGCCCCGTGCAAACCCGAGGTTCACGAAATCGCCACTCTGGACCTGGTCAATGTTGAAGGGATTCCGGCCCGCGTGCTGAAGTCCGGGATCACCTGGGATTGGGAAAGTTTCCCCAGCTACATGGACGCGGCTGCCCGCCGCGGCTGCTCGCTCAATCTCGCCTTCCTCGCGCCGCTCACCCCGTTTCGCCATTACGTGATGGGCGAAGAGTCGATGGAGCGGGCGGCGACCGAGCGGGAAACCAAGGAGATTGCCGCTCTGCTAGCCGAGGCGATCGAGGCCGGCGCGCGCGGATTTTCCACCACCACCGGCCGCCAGCATGTCGGCTACAAGGGTCGGCCGCTGGCCTGCCGCTTGTCCAGCCGCGAGGAGTTGGCCAGCTACGCGCGCGTCCTCAAGCAACTGGGCAAGGGGGTGATCGAAATCACGCTGACGCAGGATTTCGGCAATATCGCCGATCACGAATACGAACTGCTCGACTTTCTGCTTACGCAAAGCGGCCGTCCGGTCACGTGGCTGGCGGTGTTTGACCGCGACGATCAGCCCGAGGCCAGCCAGCGCACACTGGCGCGCGCCGATCCTCTGATAAAGCGCGGCGGTATTCCGCAGGTGGCCTGCCGCCCGTTCGTTTCCGAGTTCAGCATGCGCCGCGCGATCGCGTTCGTGACTTTCCCGTCATGGAAGCGCGCCTACAACCAGCCGGCCGAGGAGTTGCGCCGGCTCTTTGCTGAACCCGAATTCCGCGCCGCGCTGGCCTCCGATATCCAGCGCGCGGGATGGGATTGGGAAAAGGTCACGGTCACCGAAGTCGCCAACCCGGAGCTGAAAGCCTGCGAGAATCGCAGCATCGGACAACTGGCCCGCGAGCGCGGCAAGGCCGGCCACGAATTGGAGGCGATGATCGAGCTGGCGCTGGAAGACAATCTGGAGATGTGGTTCTCGCGCCCCGCCTTCAATATCAATCCCGAGCGCGTGGGCAAGCTGATCAATGATCCGCGCACGCTCATCGGCCTTTCCGATGGCGGCGCCCACGTCAACATGCTGTGCGACGCGGGCTACTGCACCTTTCTGCTCGGAACCTGGGTGCGGGAGCGGGAAGCGATCACGCTGGAATATGCGATCAAGCGAATCACGTCGGAACCGGCGGACTTTTTCGGCCTCAAGAATCGCGGACGGCTGATTGTTGGCGCCGCCGCCGATATCACGATTTTCGACTACAGCACCGTCGGTTCGCCGCAGCGCGGCGAGATGCGCGCCGACCTGCCCGGCGGTGGCAAGCGGTTGGTCGTGCCCGCCCACGGCGTAATCCATACGATCGTCAACGGCACGCCGATTTACGAGGATTCCAAATACACCGGCGCAACGCCCGGCCAGGTGATTCGGTGGTAATCAAGTTCGTGCTCGGCACGCCACCTCGGATTCCGGGGTAAATCACGCACCGACACTGCGGAGCGCAACCGGCACCTGACCGAACTTCAGCCGATGACCGAAGTCGGCCGAGAATTTATCCCAACGAGCGGCCGACCACCGACACGAAACTGACGCAGCGGCCAGGAGCCCCGCCGAGATTGTGGGTCATCCCCAGTTTCGGATTGTCGATCTGGCGCGGACCGGCTTCGCCGCGCAGTTGCAGCCACATCTCGTACATCATGCGCAGGCCCGAGGCGCCAATCGGATGGCCAAAGGATTTCAGGCCGCCGTCGGGATTGACCGGCAGCTTGCCTTCCAGATCGAAGAACCCGTCCATCACGTCGCGCCATGCCGTGCCGCGCGGGCTGAATCCCATGTCCTCGTACAGCACCAGCTCGGTCGGGGTGAAGCAGTCATGCACCTCCGCCATGCTGATCTCCTGGCGCGGGTTCTTGATTCCGGCCTGCGCGTAGGCGTCTTTGGCCGAAGCAACCACTTCGGGAAAGGTCGTGAAATCGTACTCGGGCGACATCGGACCTTCGCCGGGGCCGGCAATAAACGACAGCGCCTTGATATAGATCGGGTCCTTGCGATACTTGAGCGCGTCTTCGGCGCGGACCACGATTGCCGCCGCCGAACCGTCGGACACTCCCGAGCAGTCCATGATGCCGAGGGGATCGGCGACCTTGGGCGAGTTTTTGATCGATTCGAGCGGCACTTCCTTCTGAAACTGCGCCTTGGGATTGCGCGCGCCGTTGCGATGGTTCTTCCAGGCGATGCGCGAGATGACGTCCTTGCCCTTTTCCGGATCAAGCCCGTACTTCTTGAAGTAGGCCGGCGCCAGCAATGAGAACGACGCCGGCGGCGTGATGTTGCCCAGCGTGCCGTCATTGGGCGCCTGCCCGACGACCAATCCTGAATACCCCGAGTCCTTCAACTTCTCCACCCCGATCGCCATCGCCACGTCGTAGGCTCCGGAAGCGACCGCATAGCAGGCCTGGCGCAGCGATTCCGATCCGGTGGCGCAGAAATTCTCGACGCGCGTGACCGGGCGATAAGGGATCTTGAGCGGAGTGGAAAGTGTAAGCCCGGAGAAAGATCCCATCGTGCCCAGCCAGTAAGCGTCGACATCTTCGGGAGCGATTCCGGCCGATTCGTAAGCCTCGTAGGCGGCGTCAATCAGGAGATCGTCAACGCTCTTGTCCCAGTGCTCGCCGAACCGGGTGCATCCCATCCCGATAATCGCCACGCGATCCTTGATACCGTTGCTCGCCATTATGGTCTCTCCTGGCGCCGGGGGCGCGCTTTCCAGAAATAGTTGTGGACGCCGTCGGCGGTAAAGAGCCGGCGGAAGGTCATCTCGACTTCCTCGCCGATCGCGATCCGCTCGGGCTCGCAATCGGTCATCTCGCACAAAAAGCGGCCGCCGCCTTGAAAATCGATCACCACGTTAATAGTCGGCGGATTCAATGAATAAGCCAGCCGATCGAAAGCAAAAGTGGCGATGCGGGCGGAGCGATCGGCGAATGGGTACGGTTCCATCTGATCACGCGTGCGGCATTTGACACATACGCGCTGGGGCGGAAGCTGCGGCGTGCCGCACGCAACACATCGAGATCCCACCAGACCGAATTTCCACCGCTCGGACCGCAACATGGGTGGCGCTGCAGGCCGATCGGGATCGGGACGGCGCGGCGGCTCGGTCGGCAGAATTTCGCGCCACTTCAGATAATTCGCATAGGAGACTTCGCCCTTGGATTCGATCATCCCGCCCACCGAATGGCGGGGGCGGAAGTGCGCGGCCGCGGGCGTTACGCGCAGCAGCAAGGCGTCGGCGCCCTCGCCTGCGCCAGCCACCAGGATCCGGTCACCGGGCTTGGCCGCGGGCAACGCGGCGGTAAGCATCACGCCCGCATGCGCGGCGCCGGTCTGCCCGACCGTGGCGGCCAGCGGATCGGCCAGGCGCGCCGGATCGAGCTTGAGCGCCCGCACCACCTCATCGACCGCGCGCGGATTGGGCGCGTCGATGACGATGCGGGCGAGATCCGATGCCGCTATTTTGGCCTTCGCCATCAGGTTGCGGATCACGCCAGTCAGCATCGGCGTGTAAGCCTGGGTCAGCGCGAAGCGTTCCTCCCAGGTATGGGGAAAGCGCTCGCCCGGTCCGCGCCAGGTGTCGAGGAACTCGCGCGTGACCGAAGCGCTCGCTTCGATCTCAGCGATCACGTCGCGCGCACCCAATATGAATGCCGCGGCGCCGTCGCCGTTGGTTTGCTCGGCCCGGGCTTCGGGCGCGGCCAGCCGGCAGTCAGCCATCGCGACCGCGGCCCGTTCAGCGCCGGCGGTAACCGCGTCGGCCGCCGCCAACAGGGCGGAGATTCCCGCGCGCGAAGAACCGGTTGAGTCCGCTGCGCGAATCTCGGCCGGCAGTTGCGCCGCCGCGCCGACGATTGCGGCGTTTAACTTCTCCGCATAAGGCGGCGTGGTGGTGGCAAACACGAGCGCCTGCACCGACGGACCCGGCGCCCCGCGCAGGGCGTCGCGCAATGCCTCGACCGCCATCGAGACGCTGTCCTCGTCGAAGCTGGCCACCGCGCGCTCGCCCTTGACCGCCGCGACTCCGAGCACCTGCGCGATTGCGGAGCGTTTGAGCCGCCGATACGGAATGTAGGAGCCGTAGGAAACAATTCCCGCCATGAGTTGAGTTAAGTCCAGCGCCTATCCTTTAGTCAACCGCGTTATTTCGCAACGGCGTCTGTGCTGCCGCACCAAGGCGTACCGACTTCAGTTCACGGGTTCGCAAAAAGCGGCATAAGCTTGATTTCGCGCCAGCTTGCATCCGAGTATCAAGGCATACGGCCTGGCGATGCGCCTGCAGCGGAAGGAGATCGAAAATAGATGGCTCGATTATCTCACGTCGGACTGACGGTCAGGAACCTGGAACGCTCGCTCGAGTTTTATCGCGATGTGGCAGGAATGAATGTGGGCGCGATCGTTGAGGGCGAAAACCGCCAATCCGGCAATCCCGTGCGTATGCGCATGATCCATCTGGCCTCAGGATCATTCCTGCTCCAGCTCATCGAATACAATCCGCCGGGCAAGACCCTTGAGCTGCAGCAAAACAACATCGGCTGCACGCATATTTCCTTTTACGTCCCCGATGTGGACGCCAAGTACGCCGAGATTAAGGCGCGCGGCGATGTGAAAATCACCACGCCGATCAACCAGATGGGCAAACAGTTGCGCGGTTTCTACACCGAGGACCCCGACGGCCTGCCGGTCGAGTTCGTGCAGTCGATGAAGTAGAATCATGACGTGATTCTGCATCAGGCGAACATACGATGATCAAGGTTGCTCTCACCATCGCAGGGTCGGACTCTTCGGGCGGCGCGGGTATCCAGGCCGATCTCAAGACCTTCAGTGCCTTCGGCGTTTACGGCGCCAGCGTGATCACCGCGCTGACCGCACAAAACACGGTGGGGGTGCGCAGCGTCGCGGACCTGCCCCCGACCTTTATCGCTGCCCAGATCGACGCCGTGCTTGACGACCTGCCGGTCGCCGCCGCCAAGACCGGGATGCTCTCGCGTGAGGATGTAATCGAGACGGTTGCGGAACGAGCGAGAGAGCGCGCGATTCCTAACCTGGTCGTCGATCCTGTAATCGTCGCGGCCAGCGGCGATCTGCTGCTCGCGCCCGCAGCGGTGGCCGCGATGCGAGAGCATATGTTTCCGCTGGCGCTGCTGGTGACACCGAATCTGCGCGAGGCGGAAATCCTGCTGGGGCGCGAAGACGTGAAGGATCGTGCGGCGATGCGCCGCGCCGCGATCGACCTGGTACGGATGGGCGCGCGGGCGGCACTGATCACGGGTGGAGCGCTAGAAGGCGCCGAAGCCATCGACGTGCTTTACGACGGCCATCAGACGCATGAATTCAAGGCACCGCGGCGCGGTCCACGCGCGCACGGCGCCGGATGTACATTGTCGGCCGCTATCGCCGCATCGCTGGCCAGGGGTGCGAGCCTGATTGATGCGATTGGCGCCGCCAAGAAGTACGTGTCGCGCGCGATCGAGCGATCGCCTGGATTTGGCAGCGGCTCGCGCCCGTTGAATCATCTGGTGTCGGCTGCGCAGAACGATTAATCAGCCATGGCGGATTCATTTACCGAGGAGATCCGCGTCAAGGCCGCCGAGATCTGGCGGCGTGAACTCGAGCATCCGTTCGTGCGCGGACTTGGCGACGGCTCACTGGCAATCGATAAATTCCGCTTCTATCTTGAACAGGATTATCTCTTCCTAATCCAATACTGCCGCGTATTCGCGCTGGCCGCGGCCAAGGCGCGCGATCTCGAGACGATGACCCTGTTCGCGGGATTGCTGAACGACACGCTCAAAGTCGAAATGCAGTTGCATCGCGATTACTGCCATCGCCTGGGCATCGAAGCGCCGGTTCTGGAAAATGCACAACCCGCCCCGGTAACGCACGCCTACACGCGTCATCTGCTCACGGCAGCCTACGCCGGTACGATTGCGGAGATCGTCGCGGCGGTGCTGCCCTGCCAGCTCGGCTACGCCGAAATCGCGGCGGCATTGGCGCGCGAGGGACGCGGCGGGGAAAATTCCTTTTACCGCGAATGGATCGCAACGTACACGTCGCGCGAATTTACCGAGGGCGCGCAGCGCCTGACACGACTGCTCGATGAGCTCGCCGCAGGCCTGCCAAAACGCGAGACCGACCACCTGGAAGGCTTGTTCCTCACCAGCAGCCGCTACGAATACCTGTTCTGGGAAATGTCCTGGACCCGCGCCACCTGGCCCATCTGAAAAAGATACTGCCGCCCAGGCTTCCCGCCTCGGATAAGTCGGTCATGCTTATTTGGCTGATTTTGTGCTCCACAAGCAATGCAGAATTTTCGGGCAGACGGCGCAGGCGATTGGCCTGCGCGCTGCGTTCGCGCAAGGCCGGCGCGAGTTTTTTCGCGCGTTCGACGAGATTCGGCTTCGCCGCTGCGGCCGGCTGATCGACGCTTTGATCGCGCGGCGTCCTGTTCACATCCGCTCCTGCCCTGGTTCAGACGTGGCGATTTAGAAAGTTCATCGTCAGGCGCAGACCTTCGGCGCATCCGGAGACCATCCAGATTTGCAAAAACGCGTGCGGCATGTCCTCCAGCACATGAACCTCGTGGGGGGTCTCGGTTTTGCGCAGCAACTCCGCCATCGCATAGGTGTCGGGCACCAGGTTGTCCGCCGTGCCGACGATCAGGAAGGTCGGCGGCATGATGCCGGCCTTGATTCCATTGAGCGGCGTCACTCGCGGATCCGTGATCAGCTCCTGACGATCGCCCAGGTACGCCTTGATCATCATGCGCGTAATTTCGGGATTGCCGTCGGACGCCTTGAGCGCGCGCGGAATGTCCAGCATCGCGTAGAGCAGCAACGCGGCTTTGAATTTCGGCGCGTCGGGCTGCCCGGCCAGTGAGATCAGCGTGGCGGCAGTCAGATTCCCGCCCGCTGAATCACCGCCGATCGCCATCCGCTGGCGGTCGCCGTTGTAGCGGCCAGCGTTTTCGGCGGTCCACTTCGAGGCAAAGATGCAATCGTCCAACCCGGCGGGAAACGGATGCTCTGGAGCGAGCCGGTAATCGACATTCACCGTCAGGTAACCGGCCGCGGCGAACTCCATGCACAACTTGGTATGGGTTTTGGACGTGCCTGACACCCATCCGCCGCCATGCAAATAAACCAATGTGGGATGGGGCCCGGATCCTTTGGGCACGCAGATATCGGCGCGCAGTCCGGGCCGCAGCTCGACGTCGGGGTGGTAGGCGCCGATCTCGGGCGGTTTGGCATTAAGCGCCTTGGCGTTATTGTTGACGAACGCGCGCATCTCGGGGATGCCGCCCTGGAATTCGAATTTTTTGGCGCGCTCCAGAATTTCCCGTTCAGTAGCCATGCTGATCTCCGTCGCAGGTCGTGTGTCAGAGCATCCTTTAGTCGGTTCGCCTCTACTCGGCAAGCGGGCTACGACGTGCCATTGACATCCCGAAAACTAAGGAATATCAGGCCAGACAGAGGAGCACGGCATGGAGATCAAGTACGGCGTGATCAGTGCCGATTCCCATGCGCAGCTTGGCCCCGACGCGTTCCTGGCGCGCATGTCGAAGGCTCGTTTCGGCGATCGCATTCCCCACCTGCGCGAAACCACCGCGCCCAAAACGATGCTTACCCGTCAATCCGACCGGATCGTCGAGCGCTGGTTCGTCAACGGCAAAATCGAGGAGCCGCGCGGTGTCGCCAACTGCCCGGCCATGATGGAGGATCCGTCGCGCACCTACTTTCCCCAGCGCTGGGAGGAGGTCCCGGCCGGCGTTTACCAACCGCTTGAGCGGCTCAAGGAACTGGATCGCGACGGTATCGACGCCGAAATCCTGTTTCCCAATCCTCCCACCCAGGAAGGAGTGTTCTTTCAGGGCGACGCCGAGTTCGAACTGGCCTGCGTGCAGGCTTACAACGACGCCCTGATGGAGGAATGGCGCGGCGCCAGCGACCGCTATGTTCCGCTCGCGCTGATTCCGTACCTCGGCGGGATCGACCAAACCGTCGCCGAAGTGCGCCGCATCGCCAGGCTCGGTTATCGCGGCGTCGTGATGGTCGCGGAGCCGGCCAGCGCGGTGCGCGGTAGCGGCGCGTGGGCCCTGGCCGCTGACCATCCCGGGTACAAGCTAAAGCATTTTGCCGATCCTTATTGGAATCCGCTGTGGGCGGCCTGCCAGGATTTCGACCTTACGATTCACTGGCACGCCAATGCTGGTATTCGCGTGCTGGCGCCGGTGTGGAAGGGCTACGCGCCCGACCAGGTCTGGACTTCGGTCGTTCCGGCGGGGTTTTCGGCGCTGTCGCAATTTATCCCGCTGCTGGTCTTCAGCGGGATTCTCGACCGCTATCCGCGTCTGCGATGGGCCTCGGCGGAAACGGGCGTGGGATGGCTCAATTACGTGCTCGACGCCTGCGACCATGAATGGGAGCGGCGGCGGCTGTGGAGCGAAGGGATCGCGATTCGTCCCAGCGAGCGTTTGCAGCGGCAATTCTATGTCATGTCATGGTTCGAGGTGGAGGGAATCAAAGGATGCCGCCTGTCACCCGCCAACATCATGTGGGAGTCCGATTTTCCGCACAACCCTTCGACCTATCCGCAGTCGCACAAGGTTATCGGTAGGATGCTCGAGGGGGTCGCCGAGCCGACGCGGCGGCAAATCCTGTGGGAAAACGCCGCGCGCCTTTACAAGATGCTTTAGAGCCATGCCAATTGTCAGCGCCGATGATCACGTGATCGAGCATCCGGAGGTCTGGACCAGCCGCATATCGCGCAGCCGTTTCAGCGATCGCGTGCCGCATCTGCAGCGTCAACCCGACGGCAGCGAATGCTGGATGGTCGAAGGCAACCGCCTGCCGTTGCTCGGCACCGGCTCGGCCGGCGCGCTGAGGTCAGATCGGTCGGGCGAGCCGCGCCGCTTCGAGGAGGTTCCCGCACAGGCATGGAAGCCGTTGCAGCGCCTGGCCGCGATGGATCGCGACGGGATTGATTACTCGGTGCTTTACCCTTCGGTGGCGGGAGTTGCAGGCGAAACCTTCGCCCGCGTCGCCGATCCGGAACTCGAACTGGCGTGCGTTCGGGCCTACAACGATTTTCTGATCGACGAATGGGCGGCAGTCAGTCCCAGGTTTGTCCCGCAATGTCTTATCCCGTTGGCTTCGATCGAATCGGCGGTAGCCGAAATCAGGCGCGCGGCCAAGCGCGGTCACAAAGCGGTGATCGTTCCGCCGGTGCCCGACCGTTTGCGCGAAGGCGCGCCACATATCAACGAGCTAGCTTACGAGCCGCTGTGGAATATATGCGAGGAGCTGGACCTGCCGGTGTGCTTTCACGCGGGCTCGCTGCCGCAGCTTGAACTGGCGCCGTATGCGGGACTGTCGCCGCGCCTGACCGAGGCGATGCGCGCGATTACGCGTCCTGCCGGAATCACTTCGATCATCTCCAACTTCATCGTCTCGCGCATCGCCGAGCGCCATCCGAAGCTCAAGGTCATCTTCGGCGAAAGCACCGTCGGACTGGTGCCTTATATCCTGGAAGTCGCCGACTATGCGTTTGTTCAGCGCGGACTCCAGCGGCAGTTCAATTATGACTTGACGCTGTCGGACATCTTCCGCCGCAACTGTTACGCCGTAAGCTGGTACGACAATGCCGGTATCCGGCAGACCTGCGATTATGTCGGCGCGAAGAACATTCTGTGGGCCAGCGATTTTCCACTCGCAACCTCCACCTGGCCCGACAGCCGGTCCTTCATCAGCCGCTTCAGCGAACGTCTTTCAGAGGTCCAACGCCAGCGGGTGCTCTGTTACAACGCCGCCGAACTTTACAAACTCGACATCAAACCATAAACGATTCGCCGGTTTGCGATCCGGCAGGGAGGACTGCGATGCCTCAGGTCGTCAAAATCAAAGCCCAGCCACTCACCGCGGAAGCCTTTCGTCCCTACGGCGTCGTAATGGAGCACGGCAAGCAGATCGTGTTTCCCGAGGTGGACGAAGGCGGCCGTCCGGCGCTGGAGTTCCAGCGCAGCCGTAAAAGCCGCGACCACTCGCTGGCTCATTTTGCCGTCCACTTTTCTTACCGCCAGACGTTTATCCCGGTGCGCGGCTCGATGGTCCTGGTGCTGGCGCCGCCGCCGCGCAATCGCGACGCGGCGCGCGAGGATTATGAACTGGACTACGAGAAAGTCGCCGCATTTACCGTTGCTCCCGGGCAGGCCGCCGATATCGACAAGGGCGTATGGCACAGCGCAATCGTCCCCGACGATGAGTGCCTATGGGTCAACGTGACGCGCAAGGACGCGGGTGAGGGCGTTAACTCAACGCGAATCAACGAGCGCGGCAACGTCGAATGGAAAAATCCGCGCCCCTACATCGAGTTCGTCAACATCCGTGAACGCGATGACCATATCGTCGAAGTGGAATTGTAAAGCGCCTCCAGCGCCCCGCGGATTCGCGTCGCCCGGCTCAGGATTCCACTTCCCGCACCGAAACGATGTCTCGATTAAAACTCCGCTGAAGAGCCGCCCGCCGGCTGGTCGGCGCGCATCAGTTATCGGATGTGAAAGCTTTGGTGCATACGCCGGATCGGAATTGACCGATCGGCCGCTGCTGGATCCTTACACGGATGGAACTTGAGACCTGGTACGCGGCTCTGGCAGACTTGGCGAGCGTCGCGGCGAAGGGAGAAGATCCATGTTCAAAATCGGCAAGCTGTTTCATCTAACGCATGTGGTCGACAGTCTGCGGGCGGCCGATCAATGGTACGACGAGGTGTTCTCGGCCTGCCGTTATTATCGCGGCTACATGCGGGCCGCGATGCGCAATGCGTCGGTGCTCGCGATCGGCGATACACCGTTCGAAGCGATCCAGACCGCGCCGGTGCCCGGCGCCGAAAATTCCGCGATCGGCAAGTTCCACGCCCGTTACGGCCAGCATTTCCATTCGATCGCCTGGTATGTCGACAGCATCAAGGACACTTTCAACCAGTTGTCAAAGCACAACGTCCGCCAGGTCGATATGGTCGGGCGTCCGGCCAGGGGCCCGTTCGGCAAACGCAACATCGCCGTTTGGACCCATCCCAAGGACACCCACGGCGCGATCGAATTCGCCGAGGTGGAGGATTTCAGTATCGATGTGCGGCTCCATCCGGGATGGTCATCGGCGTACTGGCGCGACCGCCATCCGCTGGGAATCGAGGGCGCGTCGCATATCACGGTGGTGGTGCGCGACCTGAACAAGGCCGCCGCGTTTTACCAGGACGCGCTGGGCGGAAAGCTTCTGCATGAGGAGCAGAACGCGGAGCGTCAGAGCGCGTTCTTTGCCGTCGGCCAGGATACAGTCGTTGAGTTGGCCCAGCCGTTATCCGCGCAGTCCGATGAAGCCAAAGACCTGGAGCGGGCGGGCGAAGGACTATACGCGGTGACGTTCAAGACCAGGGATCTCGACCGTGCCGCGCAGTTCCTCGAATCCAGGCGCCAGCACATCGAGTCCCGCACCGCCGATTCGCTGGCAATAAATCGCGCCGATACGTTCGGCATTGGGATAGCATTCACAACGCGGCGCATTCCCAACGATCCGAGGGCGTGAAATACAACCACGGCAAGCCTGGGCCAGGCAACCGGACGGCAAAGATATCCCGCTTAAGCACCCCGACCAGGGAGGGCCGGTGAGGGTCATTACAAATCGAAGTGCCCCTCGCGCATTTTCTGGCAGAGAGTGCCGGGTGAGGTCCCGATCACGCCGGAACCCCGATTGCCACCATCAGGAGCGGAATTTTGCCGGCGGCATGCGGGCTGAAGAATTCGACGGTGTCGTCGTCGTAAAAGGTAAGGCCGGTAGCGCCGCGACCGAGGGAGTAGGCGGCGAGGTAGGCGCGGCCGCCGTGCAGTCCCGCTTCGAGTTGCGCGGCGCGGTAGCCGCGGTTGCCCATCGTGTCGAGCAGGCGGTTGAAGTCCGCCATGTAGCAAACCAGCGCGCTGCAATCGGCACCCAGCGGCTGCTCCAGGCAAAGATAACCGGCCTGGCCACGGAAATTTCCGGCCTTTAGCAACTGCAGTCGCCGGTCCCGGCGCGAATAGAAATAGGCGCCAGATTCTACTCCCTCCACCGCATTGACGATCAGATACGTGTCGACGAGCGGCGGAAAATCGCAATACGGATGGCCGCTGGAATTGTCCAGTATCGCTTCAAGCTCACGGGCGGAGATCGGTTCCTCGGCGAACTTGCGGGTCGAACCGCGGCGCACAATCGTTTCACCCAGCCCGGAGCACTCAGGCGCATGCTCGGAACCGCCGGGCTCCACGCTATGGTCGACGGCGATCGAGCTGACTTCGGTTGAATCGATCAGCCTGGATGCGCGATGCATCGCAATCAGATCGGGATAGTTCTTTTCCTCCATCGAAAGCGGCACCGTTTCCAGTTGCAGCGGCGGCATATCCATGTCTGTGCGCCCCGGGTGGCTGCCGCTTCCGAGCGCAACGATGCACAGCGGCGCTTCGCGCTCGCCGTCGGCACCGATAAGCCGCTCGATTTCCGAATCGATGAAATTGACGACCGCATCAGTGCGCAAGCCCTCGGCGTTGGCGGCAGCGAGCAGATTGGCCATCATCGTGCCGGTATCCCAAAAGCAATAGCGATAGCATCGCGCACGGTACTTCCATGCGCTGCGCCAGAAAATTGCGCTCAGCACCAAAACGCATCGCGCCTGGGCAACCGAGGAGCGCATCGCACAAGCCTCCGCAATCACACCACGCCAGTCACCGCGGCGCAGGCCGCGCAATTTCAAATCGGCAGGCGAAAAATGATACAGGCCGGGCTCAAGCCCTGCGATGTCGGGACCGCTGGCGAGGTAGATCTCGATCGGGTAGAGCGCGCCCGCCGAAGCCGCCGCGCGGAAATGGTAGTACTCCATCCCAACCTTGCGCTTGCGCGTGAGCCCGCCGGCACAGAACAGGAGCCGGGCCAGCCGGTCCAGGTCGATCGGGGTTTGCGGGTCCACCGCGTTTTGTTCACTGATCGCCTTCAGCGCCGGCAGCGAGGAAAGATTCAGCTCGCGCGGCAGTGCCAAAGACGCCGCGTGCGGGTAGATCTTGAATGGGAAGGGACGGTTGTTCCAGTCCAGGTAATGCCCGTCGGTGCGCACGCTGGTGTAGGAATGTTTGGTCACCTCATGGTATAGACGCGCCGCCTCGGTTCGCCGATTTGCGCAATCCATGGTCAAACCCTCCGGACCAGCATAACACCAGGCGGCCGAGCTTGCCGATGGGCGCTGCGGCGGATTGGACTCTGGCGCGATTGGCGCAAATGTGTAAAAGACACGACACGAGTTTGCCTCTGGAGGTCAGGCCGATGCGCTTTGGATTAATGACCGATTTCCGCAATCCACCGCAGTGGGCGCGGCCCTCGACGGAAGTTTACGCCGATATCATCGAACACATGGTATGGGCGGAATCCCTCGGCTTCGAGCACTCCTCTTTTCTCGAGCATCACTTCACCGACGACGGCTATATTCCTTCGCCCCTGATCGCCGCGACCGCGGTGGCCGCGCGCACCAAAAAGATGCGCGTCGGCACCAATATCGCAATCCTGCCGTTGTACGACCCTGTGCGGCTGGCCGAAGACGGCGCCGTGCTCGACGTCATCTCCAACGGCCGACTGGACCTGGGCGTCGGGTTGGGTTATCGGCCCGAGGAATACGCGGGTTACGGGATCGATCTGAAAAGCCGGGGAACGCGCGCCAACGAAGCCCTGGAGATCATCCGCCGGCTGTGGCAGGGCGAGAAAGTGACCTTTCATGGCAAGCACTTCCATATCGACGGCGCCCGGCTCACGCCGCGCCCGGTGCAGGAGCCCAATCCGCCAATCTGGGTCGGCGGCTTCAATCGTCACGCCTTAAGACGCGCGGCCAGGTACGGCGACGGCTATACCGGTCCCGCCAACAAGCAGACGGTAGAAATGTACCGCGAGGAACTTCAAAAGGCGGGCAAGGATCCTTCCAAACCGCGGATGACGGGCGGGTTGCCCTGGATGGTGGTCTCCGACGACCCCGAACGCGACTTCAACCTGTTCGCTCCCGGCGTGATGTATTGGTACAACTCCTACGCCAAGTGGTTTGAAGGCACCGATACCAACGTCTGGCCCCATCTGGACAGTCCCGCCGACCTCAAGCGGCTCAAGCTGATGACGGTGGTGACCGCCGAGGAAGCCGTGCAAATGATCAAGGCGGTAATCGCCGAGGTGCCGGCGGAAACCTTCGAAATCGCGATTGCTCCGCCCGGAGTTCCGGTGAGCAAAGTGACGCGCAACATTGAACTGTTCGCGAGCAAAGTGATGCCGCATTTCAAATAGGTACCGTTCGCGGGCGGCATCCGTTCGCCGTGACTCAGCAGTTTTTTTGGCGCTCCGATCCGCGCTATTGTGAATCTAACGGACCTGTATCCTGCGCTTGACGCGCGGAGTCCAAATCCCAGGAATGCGAGCAGGAAGATGGCGATGGACAGTTTCGGTGCGCGTACCACCCTTGCAGTAGACGGGCAGAAATACACCATTTACAAACTCGACGCGCTGGAGCGGCGCGGCTTCAATCTGTCTCGCCTGCCCTATTCGATCCGGGTGATGGTCGAGAACGTGCTGCGGCGCGAAGACGGCGCGGTCGTCACCGGCGATCAGGTCGAGACGGTCGCACGATGGAGCCCCAAGCCGCCCGAGCGCGAGTTCTCCTTCATGCCCGCTCGCGTTCTGCTGCAGGACTTCACCGGGGTGCCGGTGGTGGCAGATTTGGCGGCGATGCGCGATGCGGTCAAACGGCTGGGCGGTAACGCGGCCAAGGTCAACCCGCTCCAGCCCGCCGACCTCGTGATCGACCATTCGGTGCAGGTTGATTTTTTCGGCAACCGCGACGCGTTCGCCAGGAATGCCGAGCTTGAATTCCAACGCAACCAGGAGCGCTACCTGTTCCTGCGCTGGGGACAGCAGGCCTTCAACAACTTCCGAGTGGTGCCGCCCGATACCGGGATCGTCCACCAGGTCAATCTCGAATACCTGGCGCCGGTGGTGTTTGCTTCAACCGCTGGCGAGGCCTATCCCGACACCGTACTGGGCACCGACTCGCATACGACGATGATCAACGGTCTCGGCGTGGTCGGATGGGGCGTCGGTGGAATCGAGGCCGAAGCAGCGATGCTCGGCCGATCGGTGCCGATGCTGATTCCGGAAGTGGTCGGAGTGCGGCTTAGCGGCGAACTGGCCCCCGGCGCGACTGCCACCGACCTGGTGCTGACGGTTACGCAGATGCTGCGGGCCCGGGGAGTGGTTGGCAAGTTCGTCGAATACTATGGTCCGGGACTCGCCACGCTGACCATCGCCGACCGCGCCACGCTCGGCAACATGTCGCCCGAATACGGCGCCACGATTGGCTTTTTTCCGGTCGATCAGCAAACGCTGGATTACCTGCGCCTGACCGGCCGCGCCGATCACCAGGTTAAACTGGTCGAGGCCTACTGCAAGGAACAGGGGCTGTTCCACAGCGCAAACTCCCCCGAACCGGTCTTTAGCGATACCCTGGAATTGGATTTGTCCCGGATCGAGCCCAGCATGGCGGGACCGCGGCGGCCGCAGGATCGGGTCGCTCTGTCCAACGCTCAACATGACTACCGCCAGCAACTGGTCAAGGAAATCGCCGAACATATCAAAAGCGTTGATCCCGGTTTGCTCGGACAGTGGGTCGCCGAGGGCGGATATCCTGACAACGGCGCGGCGGAGGTACTGCCTGAATCCGAGTTGGGACACCTGGTGCATACTGCCAAGGTCCAGACCGAATCCGGGAGCGTCGAGATTGGTCACGGCGCGGTGCTGATCGCCGCGATCACGAGTTGCACCAACACTTCCAACCCCTCGGTGATGTTGGGGGCAGGCATCCTGGCCAAAAAAGCGGTGGAGCGCGGCTTGCGCAGCAAACCGTGGGTCAAGACCAGCCTTGCGCCCGGGTCCAAGGTCGTGACGCAATATCTAAAGCGCGCCGGCCTGATCCAGTATCTGGAACAACTAGGCTTCAATCTGGTCGGGTATGGATGCACCACCTGTATCGGCAACAGCGGTCCGATTGCTGAGGCGCTGGCGGCAGCGGTCAAGCACAACAATCTGGTGGCGACGGCGGTACTAAGCGGCAACCGCAATTTCGAGGGGCGCATCAACCCCGTCGTGCGCTTCAACTATCTCGCCTCGCCGCCGCTGGTCGTCGCCTATGCGCTGGCAGGGACCATCGACGTCAATCTGGCCAGCAGCCCGATCGGCAACGACAAGGACGGCCGGCCGGTATTCCTCAAGGACATCTGGCCGACTGCGGAGGAGGTGCGAAAGGCGATGGTTGAGTCGATCGACTCGGCAATGTTCCGCAACGAGTATGCGCAGGTTTTCGACGGTGACGAGCGCTGGCGCGGATTGAAGGTCCCCGGCGGCGAGCTGTTCCGATGGCAGGAGGATTCGACCTATGTCAAGGAACCGCCATTTTTTAACGGGGTCGGCGTTAAGCCCGCGCCGCTGACCGATATCAGCAAGGCCCGCGTGCTGGCGATGCTCGGTCATAGCGTCACCACCGATCACATCTCGCCGGCGGGATCGATACCGGCGGACGGTCCGGCGGGACGTTATCTGATTGCCAAGGGCGTCCAGCCCGTCGATTTCAACTCATTCGGCGCGCGCCGCGGCAATCACGAAGTGATGGTGCGGGGAACGTTTGCCAATATCCGGCTGCGCAACCTGCTGGTGCCCGGCGTGGAGGGCGGCTACACGCTGCATCTGCCCGATGGTGCCCGGACAACCATCTTCGAGGCAGCCGAGCAGTATCGATCCGAGAACGTGCCGCTGATCGTGATCGCCGGCAAGGAGTATGGATCGGGCTCCTCGCGCGATTGGGCCGCCAAGGGCACGCAGCTATTGGGCGTGCGCGCGGTGATTGCCGAGAGCTACGAACGGATCCATCGCAGCAACCTAGTCGGGATGGGGGTGCTGGCGCTGCAATTCAAGCCTGGCGAAAGTCGCGAAACGCTCGGACTGACGGGGCGCGAGGAGTATTCGATCGGCGGGATCGCGGCGGGCCTGAAACCCGGACAAACGCTCAAAGTGCGCGCCGAGCAGGACGGCAAGGTGCGCGAGTTCGAAGTTATCGCGCGGGTCGATACGCCCGAAGAGGTCGAGTATATCAAGCACGGCGGCATCCTGCCCTACGTATTGCGCCAACTGCTTGCGGCATGATTTCGCTCCAGCCGCCCGGCATAAACCTCGATCTGAGCCAGCCGCCAATCAGGACGGGTAGTTGGGGTTAACCGGCAGTTCGAGCAGAACCGATTCTGGATCGTACCGGACGCCACCCTTGAAGACGGCGCTGATGTTGCGCATGCGCGTGATGTCGGCCAGCGGATCGCTGTCGATTACAACCAGGTCGGCGAACCGCCCCGGCGCAACGGCGCCGATGTCATCCTGCTTGCGCAGCGCGATTGCCGCTTTCGACGTTACCGCCCGAATTGCGTTCATCGCGCCGATCGCTTCGGCCAACAATTCCAGTTCGCGCATCAAAGAGAACCCGGGCGGCGGATAATTAATTGCGGCGTCTGTCCCGCCTACCACCAGACCGCCGGCCTCGAACAGGCGGCGGCAAAATTCCTGCTGCTTTTCCAGGGCCCTGCGTTCCTGATCTATTATCGCTTGATCCAGGCGGCTGAAGTACAGATCCCAGTCGGGATTGGAAAGCTTGCCCTGCGCCTGTGCGGTTTCGCGCCGCCCACTCAGGATTTTTGGAACTATGTATTTACGATCTCGATCGCGGGCCGCGCCCTCATATCCGACTCTGAATAGCCAGTTGATGTTCATAGTGGTACCCATCGCGACCTGCCGCCGCGCCATCGCGTCGATCAGAGCGCGCGCCTCCGGCGCCGAGAAATCGGCCCCCAGCCATCCAGCGCGCAATCGCTCCATGAATTGACGCCCCGCCATCGAGGTACCCGGACCGAAGCGCAGATGCGCGGGACAGACGTCGTTGAAGACCGATGGGCTGATATGCTCCAGCCCGTTAATTCCTGCCTTCACGGCCTCGCTGGCGCGCATGTATCCGAGGTGGCCGGTGACGGGAACGCGCCCGTCCGCATAACGGATGATCGCCTCGCCCAAGTCCGCGGTCAGTCCGAAGTATAATTTGAGGGAGTCGGCGCCGGCATCGAGGATCGGCTTGACGATTGCGGGTATCGCTTCGCGCGACGGGACATTCTGCGTCATCAGTGCGCCGCTTGCCCCGGGCAGACTGGATTGGGCGCCGTCGAGCAGCGGTCCGCAGAAATAAAGTCGCGGTCCGAATTTGCGGCCCGATTCCAACGCTTCTTTGATCGCCAGTACGAGTTCCAGTTTGGCGCCACAATCGCGCACCGAGGTGATGCCGTTGGCCATGAACAGCTTGAGCCCCTCGTCGCCGATGGTCACGGTATGGACATGGGTGTCTATCAGTCCCGGGGTTACGGTCTTGCCGCCAAGGTCGACGATTTGGGCGCCGGCCGGCGCGGCCATCTCGCCGGTTTCGACCGCCGCTATGCGGTCGCCCCTAATCAACACCGCGGCCCTTTCGATCGGTTGTTCCCGCAGGCCATCGATCAGTCTGACGTTCTTCAGCAAAATCTCAGCGCTCATGACCGCTCCTTTTCTTCCCGACGTGGTCAGTGCTTGCCGGCCGCCCAAGCCTGAGATGTTATGGCAAAACGGGGGCGCGGGAACCAACAGTTTGGCATCGGCGGCGCGATCGGGTAATGCGGAAAGCGCGCGTCTTTGAAAGCGGCAAGGAAAAGGAACCAGTCATGAGCCAGATCAAATTCGGTTATCAGATTGATTTTCGCAACCCGCCGGCGTCGGGCCGTAGCTTCAGTCAACTTTACGACGCGATGTTCAGGCAGATTGAGCGTGCGGAAGAACTCGGGTTCGACTCCATCTGGTTGACCGAGCATCACCTGACCGATGACGGTTATTTGCCCTCGCTGATGCCGATGGCGGCGGCGATTGCGGCGCATACCAAACGCATCCAGATCGGCACCTATGTCCTGCTGTTCCCTTTCTACCATCCGATCAAGCTGGCGGAAGATATCGCGGTGGTGGACGTAATTTCGGGCGGCCGGCTGCGCATCGGGGTAGGTCAGGGGTATCGCGCCGAAGAATTCGCCGCTTTCGGAATCAATAAAAAGCAGCGTCTGGGCCGCACCCTGGAAACCGTCGAAATCCTCAAGCGCGCGTGGACGGGGGAGCGCTTCAGCTTCAACGGCAAGTACTTCGAATTGCACGACGTGCGCGTGCTCCCCCGACCGATCAGCCAGCCGCATCCGGAACTGCTGTGGGGAGTCGGAGCGCCGAAAGGGATACAGCGCGCGGCGCAGATGGGTCTGGGGTTTGCCACGGTCGGCGCTGCAGGCGCAATCAGAATTTATCACGACGCGCTCAAAGCTCTCGGTAAAGACCCCTCTCAATTCAGCGTCGTCGGGAGCCGCACGGTTTACGTGGCCGACTCCGTCGAGCAGGCGTGGAAGGATATCGAAGGACCCTCGATGTACTGGGCGGAGCATTATGGGAGATGGCTCTCGCAGCATGCGGGCACCGACATTTCCAGAGAGCAGATCCGCCCTGAACCCGAGCGTCTCAAGCGGGTCAGCGTAATGGGACCGCCGGTCGAGGTGCGCAGCCGCCTGGCCCGGATTATCGAGGAGGACAAACTCACCGACCTGATAATCAATACCCAATTGCCCGGTCTGGATCCGGCAAGGGCCATGCGGTCGCTGGAGCGATTCGGTCTGGAGGTGCTGCCTTTCTTGAAATAGCGGTTTGCAGCCGGAGCCCCTGCGGGCGATCCTGTTTCTTGCATGATCGGCCGCTTTCTTCGACACTAATCCAAGCCGCAATGTTCCCAACAGGCCGCGATAAGCGGACCTGTCAGTTATCATTTTTGGCTTTGACAAGGAGATCGAAAATGGCAGAAGAACGCAAAGGCGCGGTCACGATGGGCGGGAATCCCGTCACGCTGGTTGGCCCTGAGATAAAGCCCGGCCAGAAAGCCCCCAATTTCAACGCGGTCGGCAAAGGTCTCGCGCCGGTCAGCTTGGACAAGTTTCAGGGCAAGGTGAAGATCATCACCAGCGTTCCCTCGCTGGATACGCCGGTGTGCGACGCCGAAACGCGCAGATTCAACGAAGAGGCCGGCAAGCTGCCGGGAGATGTCCAGATCCTTTCGGTGTCGATGGATTTGCCGTTTGCGCAGGCCCGCTGGTGCGGGGCCGCCGGAGTGGACAAGGTCACGACCATCAGCGACTACCGCGACCGCGACTTCGGTCAGAAGTACGGCACGCTGATGAAGGAAAACGGCCTGCTGTGCCGCGCCGTGTTCGTCGTCGACAAGAATGACAACGTGGTTTACAGCGAATACGTCAAAGAGATCCGCGAGCATCCGAACTATGATGCCGCGCTGCAAGCCGCCATGAAGGCGGCCTGAAGGTTGGCAGAGCCCAGGGCGGGAGCACTCCCCTCCCGCCCAACGCCGAAGGGCACCAGCGCATCAAGCAAACCGCCCAAGCCGTGGCAGTGGCGCATCGAAGGACGCAGCCTGATAATCCTGCTGCCCGATGTGCATAGAGTTCTGAGTTGGGCGCCTTTCAATGGCGGCGCGATGCGGGCCAGGGCGATCGTCAACCATCAGGTCGCGATCGGAGACCGCGCCGCCACCGAACATCCCGGTCCCTACCTCCAAGCCCTGGTACGGGGGCTGGCAATGAATCCTCGGACCGCGGTCGCGATGATGACCGGGGTGAAAATCCAGAGGGTAAGCCACACCACCGTATCCCACGACCGCCTGATGGTCGGGGCATGGTGTACGGCGGGATGTTCCAACGCGTTGCGCGTCGGCGACCCCGGGACTGCCGCAATAATCCGGCCCGGCACCATCAATCTTGCATTGGTAATCAACCAGGCGCTGTCGCCGTCCGCGACGGTCGAGGCCTTGGCGATAGCTATCGAGGCGCGCACGGCTGCGGTTCTTGAAGCAGGTATTCGCAGTACGCGCACCGGCCTGCCAGCGACCGGAACCGGGACCGACTGCGTCGTGGTCGCGTCGCCGCTGCGCGGGCCTGCACACATCTATTGTGGCAAGCATACCGTGGTCGGGGAGCTGGTGGGAAAGGCCGCGATGCGCGTTTGCCGGACAGCTTTACGGCGTTGCATCAAGTGAACTTTGCCTGGCATTTGCCCATCGGTCTGATTACCGCTGCCGTCGCACTCGATTTGGTGTTGGGCGATCCATCATGGATGCCCCATCCGGTAAGCGCGATCGGCGCGATCATCAATTTTGGCGAGCGGCGGTTATGGACCGGAACGCCCCGACACGACCTGCGCAGCGGCGCTGCGTTGGCGATTGCGGTTGTACTCGCCGCCGTCGCGGCAACGTGGATCCTGATTGCGGCGGGCGCCGCTGTCGGGGCGGTCTGCGCGGCAATTTTCGCTACCCTCATCGCCTGGACCACGATTGCCTTGCGCGGGCTTGACGCGGCGGCGGCGGCGGTCCAACGGGCACTGGAGCGCGGGGATCTGAGCGCGGCACGAGCCGCGATTCCCGCGCTGGTCGGACGCGACCCACAAAGCCTCGATTTAGAAGGCCTTGTTCGTGCAACGGTCGAATCGGTGGCTGAGAACTCCTCCGACGGTGTGATCGCGCCGTTGATGTACCTGTTTATCGGCGGTCCGGCCGCTGCCATTGCTTACAAGGCGATCAACACGTTGGATTCGATGATTGGCCATACCGATGCGCGTTATCTTTTTTTCGGCCGTTGGGCCGCGCGCCTGGATGATTTGGCCAATCTGATCCCGGCCCGGCTGAGCGCGGGATGCCTGTTCGCGGCGGCAGCAATTCTGCGATTGCGCGTGCGCGACGCCGTATGCGTGTGCCGGGCAGACGCGCGGCGCCATCCGAGTCCAAACGCCGGATTTCCTGAAGCGGCGATGGCGGGTGCTTTGGGAATCCAGCTTGGCGGCCTTGCGGTATATGACGGCCAGCCGGAATTGCGCCCCCTGATCGGCGTGGCGCGGCGGGGAATCGAAATCAGCGACATTAGCGCGTCGCGCCGCCTGTTGTGGGTCCAATCCAGCATCGCTTTCATTATCATGGTGCTAGCGCGGATCGTGTCGTCATGGCTGTGGACACAATAACCTTCGATCGCCATCACGGCGGGGCCGAAGGAGGCGGCCTGATCGATTTCAGTGTCAGTATCAATCCATTGGGACCGCCGCCGGGCCTGCTCGAAGCGTATCATCGCGCGGCAGCGGTTATCACCGTCTACCCCGAGCCTTATGCGGCGTCCTTGACGGCCGCGATTGCCCGTCATCTCGGGGTGGTCCCGCAAAATGTGCTGGCCGCTAACGGCTCGACGCAGCTCTTTTACCTGATCGCGCGGGTGCTCAGGCCCAGCCGTCCCGCCGTTGTAATTCCCACCTTCAGCGAAATCGCGAACAGCCTGCTGAGCATGTCCATCACGCCGACACCGATCGCGCTGCGCCGTGAACGCGGCTTCCAGTTCGATCTGTCCGATATCTTCGCAGCCCTCGACAAGGGCGCCGACGCCTTGTTCTTCGGCCGCCCCAACAGTCCTACCGGCTCTCACCTGGAACTCGCGGCCGTTTCCGCGATTGTGCAGCGATGCGCCAGGTCGGGGTGTTGGTGCGTGATCGACGAGGCCTTCATCGAATTGACCGACGATCAGTGCTCCGCGATTGCCTTGATCAGTGAATATGAACGCCTGATCGTGGTTCGTTCGATGACCAAGCTCTATGCCATTCCCGGTCTGCGTCTGGGCTACCTGGTCGCGGCCCAAAGCGTTGCCGCCCGACTTGCACGCGCGCTCGAACCGTGGTCGGTAAGCGGCCCAGCCGCCGCCGTCGGCATTGAATGTCTGGCGCAACCCCGGAGCTGGAGCGATCAAGTCCGCCAGTCGCTTCGATGCGAACGCCAGTATGTCGAGCAGGAGCTGCGCAAGATTGCCGCCATCGAAGTGTTTCCCTCCGCCTGCAATTTCATCCTGTTCGCAGTGCGCATCGAATCGCGTCCTCTGACTGAGCATCTGGGGGAACATGGGATGGTTGTGCGCGACCTGGCGGCCCTGCCGGGGGCGGGACCGGGACTTTATCGTATCGGCATCCGCTCGAGAACCGACAATGACCGGCTGATCAGGACGCTGGCGGATTTTACTTGAGAATCTGACTTACACGCGGAGCGGGCAAGATGGAACGTATTTCTGGCGCCCCGGGGAGCTTTTCCACGAGGCGCCAGCCGCTGCAAATTCGGGAAATCAGACCCTGACGGTGCTTTCCAGCGCGTTGCGGTTCGGATCGCAAATGAAGCGGATTTTCGGCAGGATTACTTCGCACTGCGCGTACGTCGAGATTATCGGATTGGTCAGTTTGAGCAGGCCTTTGGTGCCCCAGGCTTCCTGATCGACATTGATAAAATGCGAAAAGCCTCGTTCGACTTTGCTGAATACGTAATCCGGATCGACCTGCACCAGAACCAGCTTGCCGTCGGCGCGGTTGCGCGCCAGGTGCATGCTGGCGACGTACTGGATATCGCTGCCTGAGATGCCCTCGCGATCTATCATCTCGGCATCCAGCACGCGCCGGCCGCGGTCGTCATCGATTTCCACCACGATTCTCTCGTGCCGGAGATGCAGCCGCGCCTTGCCAGGCACGGTCGGAAAGCCCCATCGCCGCGCCAGTTCCGCGCCCGCCTGCGGATTGTCGATGTAGGTCTTGAAGGTGCGCGCGCGGGGACGGTAGCCGGCCCTGCCGACCAGCCGTAATTCGCCCGTCGTAAACGGACCCCAGGGGCTTTCCGGGCAGACCATCACCGTGCATTCGACGTACGGCGGGATACTCGGATTCATCGCCGGCGGCAGCAGCGCGTCGGAGCCCGCCGCCGACACCTCGCTGGTCACGTTGAGGACCTGCGCGTTTTTCAAGCTCAAAGGTTCGGTTCCGTAGCCGTCAATCTGCGGCGCTGAAGCCGCAATTTCGTTGATATCAAGCGTTCCAAACCGCATCAGCGTGCTCCCCCGGCTTCCACCCCTTGGCTCACCACCCGCTCGGAGTTCTGGTCGCGCTTGAAGTGCGGGATGATATGTTTGCCGAACAGGCGCAAGCTTTCCAGCACCTTCTCCTGAGGGATCATCTCGACCGCCTGGGTCAGGAAGTTGATCGAATCGAAGCCCGCCGACTCCCACTTCTTGAGCGTCTTAAGGATTCGCTCCGGATCGCCGATTGCGACGCCTTCGGGGACTCCGGCGCTATCGCTGGGACCTTGCGCCTGCGACCGTACCGCGGGCAACAGGCCGGCCGAGGGATAGGACTTGGTCGGATAGGCCTCGCGGCACATCACGATCTGATTGGCGAGCAGCCCGAACTGCATGAACATCGCAGTGCCGTGCTTGATTGCGTACTTGTCGTCCTCGTTGCAGAACAGGAAAGTCAGGGCAGCGCAATTGTTGTTGATAATCTCGCCCACCGGTTCGCAGTTCTGGATGTGACGCCGGTATTCCAGCAGCTTCTTTTCCTGCACCGGCAGCGGATCGTAGCTGATGCCGAGCGCCCCCATGCCGCGGTCGGCAGCGTCGATCTCGGTGCCCGGACTGGTGACCGCCACCCACATCGGCGGGTGCGGCTTCTGGTAAGGCTTGGGCAGGATTGCGCGCTCCGGCATCGACCAGACCCGCCCTTCATACGAATAACGCTCCTGCGTCCACATCTTGGGCAGGCAATGGACGTACTCATCCCAGGTCTTCTTGGTCTCGTCCGGATTGGCGCGGAAACCGCCGAGCTCGCACCAGGTGGCGGAGCGTCCGGTGCCGACTTCGAGGCGGCCGCCGGACAGGATGTCCAAAACGGCCGTGCGCTCGGCCACCCGAATCGGATGCGCATACTCGGGCACGCAGACCACGATGCCATGGCCGACGCGGATGCGCTTGGTCTTCATCGCCACCGCGGTCAGGAACAGCTCGGGCGAGGAACAATGCGAATACTCTTCGAGAAAGTGATGCTCGACCGCCCAACAATAATCGAAGCCGACCTCGTCGGCGACGGCGGCCTGTTCCAGGGCGTTGTTATAAACGGTCCGTTCCGATTCCCGGGTCCACGGCCGCGGCACCGACAATTCAAAGAATATCCCAAACTTCATTGCGGTGGTGTCCTCCTTGATCTGAGACCGCCGGATGGCAGGTCTCCTTCGAATTCACTATCACGTTTCCACAACTCCGGCCAAAGGGGTTCGGCCGGCGATTTCGCTGGGGCCGGGCGAGGACGGTGGCGCTGACGTTTTCGAATTCGAATTGACCGGCGGGTTGAATCCTGCGACGCTCGTTGACAGCCGTATCGTGAAGGCGAACACCGATGTCTATTCCGACCTACCGACGGCGCATCCGCATCACTACCGCTCCCGGCAAAGCGCGCGCCGATATCGAGGACGATGCGCATCGCTACGGCGTCGCCCTGGTGCATGACGGCGGCAAAGTGGTCGCGATCCGCGGCGAAGGACTGCGCACGCCCTGGACTTTGTGTATCGACGCAGCCCTGTTGGTGGATCGGCTGGTCGGGATGCCACTTACGTCCGATCCGGCCGCAATCTACAAGTACACCGACGGCCGCTTCCAATGCACTCACGCCTTTGACATCGCGGGACTGGCGGTCGCGCACGCCTGTCGCGGTACGCCTCGGCGCCAGTACGATATCGACGTGCCCTACCCGGTGCTCGAACCCAACGCGCGCAAGACCCTGACCCTGCTGCGCGACGGCCGGCTCGCGCTGCAATGGACGGTCGAAGCCGGGATAATCATCTCTCCTGCGCCGTATGCGGGACAAAGCCTGGCCGATGTTGTGCGCTGGGCCAAAATCAATCTCACCGACCCGGACGACTACGAGGCGGTCGTCGTGGCGCGCCGCGCCACGCACATCTCTGGAGTCAAAACCCAGGATCTTGATACTCGGGTGTCGGCGGCGGATGGCGGCCAGTCGATGGGCCGATGCTGGGTGTTTCAGCCCGAGCGCGCCGCCGTCGCATGGCGCATCCGCGGCAACACCCGTGACTTTACCAACAGCGCGGAATCGATGTTGTCCGATCTGCAGACAATCGCGCCCGATGGACTGGGTCCGATGCCGTCGGAGGAGTCGAAGGGGTAGAAGATGACAGGCCGGAAAGCCTGTCCCACGCAGACCTCAGGAGGGTTCAGCGATGGCGCTGTTTCTCGATACGATTTACTTCAACCGCCAGTCCGTGGATAAGGTCAAGGAAGCTCTCGCCAATATCCATAAGAGTCTGACCACCGGCGCGCTGCCCAAAGGGGTCACGTTAAAGGCGGGGCCATGGTATTCCAACGAGGAACTCAAACTGGTGGTGGTGCTCGATATGCAGGACCACAGTCTCAGTTACAGCGCCTTCTCCAATGCCGTCGCCAGCGGAATTGTGGAGCGGCGCAAGCTCGAGCCGATCGTGGACTGGAGCGCGGTGGAAGCGTTTATCAAATCATGAAAGCGGCTGGGACGGCCTGATGGTCAGGACCGGACACGGCGCCTCGCGCACGACCCGCTCCGCCACGCTTCCGAGCAGCAGATGACTTATGCCGGTGCGGCCTTGCGTCGCCATCACGATCGAATCGGCGCCGAACTCCCGGGCGGCGTCGATGATCACACGCGCGGGATCGCCGCTGCGCGCGATCAACTGGTATCGCACCCGGCCTTCGAGATGCTCGCGGGCCAGTCGCTCAAGCGCGGCCCGGGCGTCGTGCTCGCTTTGCGGGAACGGCTCCATCGGGACAGGCGCTGACTCGATCGGCACCGCAGGGACGACGTGGATCAAACCGATTATCCCGTTGTTGTTCTCGGCAAGTTCGCGAGCCAGGTCCAGGGCCGCGGCTGAGTTAGCGTCGAAGCTGACCGGGCACAAAATCCTGCTGAACAGTTTCCCTGCCCGCCGAACCATATCGATGCCTAACGCTTTCGAGCCTTACGGCGGGTGCCAGGCGCTTTATGCCTGCGGCTCCTGGCGCTCGAAGGCGGCGGCTGAGCCATTTCCACCGCCGCTTCCTCCTCCGTCTCTTCGGCGGTGGGGAGCGCTATCAACTCATCGCGAGAGTTTTCCGTCGGCTCTCCCATCTCTTCCGGAACCTCCCACCTCCGAATGAAGGGTTCGTCGATCCAGGCCCTGCTCCGGCTTTCGTGGTTGCGCTTGCGCTGGCAATCAACGCAATAGGCCGCGAACGGCAAGGCCCTGAGCCGCTCGATCGGAATTTCCTCCTCACATTGCGCGCAAATTCCGTAAACGCCACGGTCGAGGCGCTCGAAGGCCGCGTCGATCGCCTTGAGGCGATCCTCGACGCGTTCAATCAAGGCGGCGTGCGTCTCGATATCGGCCAGCGACCGGGCCGCGTCCATTTCGTCGCCCGGAGGCGGGATGGTTTCCTCTTCCTGGTCGGCACGATATTCGCGCACCCGCGCCAAAGCCTGGTTGCGCTCATGATTCAAAATGGCGCGCAGAGCTTCCTGTCGATCATGGTCCATGGTCTGGTCGGTCCTCATAGAGCACCTGTTGCGAGCCAGTTGCTTTAAGTCTATACCCTCCCGGCGACAGGAGCAGCAAACGTGCCCGAATCGCCCCCGGCCATATCCTGGGGAATAAAGGCTCTGCCTGACGCCAACCGCAACACCCTGTTTTCGAGTGTCGCCCACGGCGTCACCTATGCCGTCGCGAATGAGCGCACTTGTGCCAAAACGGTTGCGAATTTTTGGCATGAGGATAGCTTGAGTTTAATGAAGGCGGTGCAAGATGCCGGTCATTAGAGAGCCTAGAAAATCCAGAGGTCTAATCCGCAGCCTCAATCGCAGCGGGGTGCGCGACGATAAAAGCCCCAATGTAGTGCGCAAAGCGAAAACCCCACCCGATCCCTCTATCTGCGAGAGATGCGGCGCAGTGTATCAGCGCAAGACCTGGCGCAGCGATCGGAAAGTGACGGATGAACTTTCAGCGAAAGCGGATTGGGTCGTTTGTCCCGCCTGCGAACAGGTCAGCCGCCAGGAAGGCCAGGGCCGTCTGGTTTTGCTCGGTACCGGAGTCGCTGCCAACAAGGAAACCATCCGCCGACGGATAGAAAACGTTGCTCGCCGCGCGACCGTGACTCAGCCCGAGCGCCGCATCATCTCGGTCGACGAGCTGGGAGCGCGCGGCGAGGAAGGACTGGAGGTGCTAACCACGTCGCAAAAGCTGGCCCATCGGATCGTGCGCGAACTGGTCAAGCTTTTCGACGGCAGCGCGAGGTACTCGTGGCAGGATGACGGCACGCTTTACGCGGAGTGGCGCTACGACACTGCCAGAATCAAAGCACACAAGCGCGGCTGAGCGATTGCCGCCCGGTCAACGCGAGCCCAGAGGCTCAAGTGCCGTGCGCAACGCACCATCCGCTGTGAGCATCGACCGCTATAAGACCATAATCACCTTGCTCTCTCCCTCTCCCCGGTCAGGGAGAGGGAGAGACAGGAGGTCGTCCATTTTCATCCGGGCGCGATGGAATTGCAGCATCCCGGGGCAAGCTGCCGGATAACGCAAGGGGGAAAGGGAACACCAAGAGCGCGCCAGGTTTGCGGATTCCTAATCCTCTTCTTCCTCCTCTTCCTCGAAGTCTTCGTCGGAGACTTCCTCCGCGTCGAGCAGATCCACGATCTCCTCGAGACTTTCAGTCACCGTCAGGGTCTCCTGTGACCCGAAATACAGCACGCTGCCGCTCCCCTTGTCATCGTAAGACTCCATCCACAGCGCCCGTTCCAGGTTGACCAGACCCGCCCGGCTTTCCGAATCCGGCTTCGCCAAATCTTTCAGAGTGAGTTGTACCCACAAGCTCATCGCCGATCTCCTCTAATTTCGTCTTATGTCCAAGCACACCAGCCCTTAGCCGCGAGCGGGCCATTGCGTGGCGTCGCTCCCAACCCGGGACGTTTCACGCACCAGCGGACGCACAGAGCGTGCCGTTTGTGATCGAAAGCGTTGCTCCCGGTTTATATATCCTGACTGGATATGCAACAGACCGCCATGATCAATCTGACGGCATCGCCATTTGAGCTGCAAAATCGCACGGTTGTCGCCCTGTGCCACGGAAACGGGGACACAACCGCGCACCGGGGTGGCGATCTACTAAATCGTCGAGGAGTTCAGAAATTCTCCGCGTGCACCTTGGGCAGCACTTCGGACGCGAACAGCTTCATCGAACGCTCTGCCTCTTCCAGCGGCATCCCACCGTACTTGAACACCCCCACGAACTCCTCGGCGTCGACCGTCTGCCTGATCTCACGCAGCACTTCGAGGCATCGCTCGGGAGTGCCGAAGCATTGGGTACGGCCCAGAAGCGTCGCGTCGCCACTTTTGCCCGACGACATCGCCTCCGCCATTTTGGCATGGAACTCGTAGCCCTTGGTCTGCTTGAAGTGCTCGGGGTCGTTGTATTCGTAATGGACCAGCGCGGACTCCCCGTAGTTGGCCATCCACTTGTCGCGGCCGATCTCGGCGCTCTTCTCGTCCCTGGCGCAATACACCCACGTAACCGCGATGGGACGCTTGCCTTTGTGCCCGACTTTGCGGCAGGAGCCGAGATAGGCTTGATAATCCTTGGCGTGCTCGCTCCACGCCTTCTGCGGAATAATCAGCATCCCCATTCCGGCGCGGGCCATGATCTCGCCGCTTTCGGGGCTGACGATCGCGCCGTAAAAGCGGTCAGTCAGGTTGTTGTGGATGGGACGCGGTCGGATCGTTATTTCCGGAACTTTGTAGAACTGGCCGTTGAAGGAGAAACGTTCCTGGGTCAGCGCGAGTTTGACGATCTCGGCGGCCTCGGCAAAACGCTCGCGCGACTCGTTCATCGGGATCCGCAGCCCTTCGTATTCGATCCGTCCGCTGCCGCGCCCAAATCCCAGCGTCAACTCGCGGTCGCGCGCGAACAGATCAAGCATCGCAATTTCTTCCGCTACCCGCACCGGATCATGCCATGGCAGCACGATCACCATGGTGGCCAGTCCGATTCGCCGGGTTCGTCCGCACAGATATGAGAGGAACTGCGTCACATCGGGGATCATCGTATAGGGCGAGAAATGATGCTCGACCGCCCACAGCGAGTCGAAGCCCAGCGGCTCGGCAAGGTCGGCCAGCGCGAGGTCCTCGCGGTAGATATCGGGATCGGGGCGCTGAGTGCGGTAAAAATTCTGGCAGAATATCGACGCACCTACTTTCATCGCGGCAAAGCCTCCAAGACGGATTTAGTCATAACTGTGCATCGCGCTCAGGCGTCAGCTTATCAAAGCCGTGCCGGTTTGAAAGGGCTGAGTCCTCGATTACATCGACCGGGAATCAGCCAAAGTGAACAGAGCCGGGAGTCGCGGTTCTCAACCGACCCGAAACGCTCCACTTGCATTGGGGAGCGGCCGGCTTCGTGTTCTCAAGGACTCCGATGGGACCTTCCTCGCCTTCCTGGAAATCAAGCGCGGCTGGGCGCGCTGCTCGCCCCGCTCTGGCGAGGCGAACGACCGCCGCCTGGCTCTTTCAAGCGCTCACTGGCCCAGGAAATAACCGCCGCTGACATTGATGATCTCGCCGGTGATGTAAGAGGAACGCTCGGATACGAGGAACAGGACGACTTCGGCCACCTCTTGCGGAGTTGCCAGCCGGCGCAGCGCAACGCGGTCGATCTGGCTTTTGAACTGGTCGATATACTTCTGCACAAAGCGCGATTGCACCAATCCTAGTGCGAGCGCGTTGCAGCGGATATTGTGCGCGCCGCCCTCCAACGCAACGCCGCGGGTCAGGTCGTGCAGGCCGGCCTTGGCGATTCCGTAGGGCGCTTCGCGGCCGGCGCCGCCCAGGTAGCCGGCAATCGACGAGATGTTGACGATCGATCCCCATCGGCGCTCCCGCATCCCGCCTATAGTCTGACGGATCAGATACCAGCAGGCGCTAAGGTCGGTCGCCAACACCCGGTCGAAATCGTCGGGCGAAAAATCGAAGATACTGCCCTGGATGTTGATCGCGGCGTTGTTGATCAGGATGTCCACCGGGCCGATCACATCCGTTGCCGCGGCCAAGGCCTTATCCAGCGCGGGACGATCGGTGATGTCCGCGACGCAGGCAACCGACTTCACCCCGAATTCCGCCTCGATCGATGAGGCGACCTCGCGGGCGCGGCGTTCATGGTTGTCCAGCGCGATGATCCTCGCGCCTTCCGACGCCAGACGGCGTGAAATCGCGCTGCCGCATCCCGCACCGCCCGCCCCGGTAACCAGCGCAACACGGCCTTCGAGTTCCCGATGCTTCTCTGACGCCATTTGCGATTCTCCCCTCAGACCATCGGCAAGGCGCCGCCGCGCGCGTGCAGGGTCTGGCCGGTCAACACGTTGCTCGAGTTGGTCGCAGCAAACACGATTACCTCGGCGACTTCTTCCGGATAGCATGGCCGTCCCAGCGGCATGGTCGCGCCAAGCTGCTTTAAGTCCTCTTCGGTGGGACCGCTTTCCCGTCCCATCGCAGTATGCATCGGCCCAGGTGCGACAATCGTCACCACAATTCCGTTTTTCGCCTCTTCAAACGCCAGCACCTTGCTGAACTGGATCACCGCGGCTTTCGCGGCGCCGTACATTGCCAAACCGGCGTATGGTGTAATGGCGCCGCCCGACGCTGTATTGACAATGTGCCCGCTCTTTTGCGATCGCATCTGCTTGAGCACCGCCTGGCAGCACAATGCGGTGCCCCAGAAGTTGGTTCTGAAGACCTGCTCGTAAGTCTCTTCCTTCATATCCTCGATGCGCTCGCTGGGGCAGATCGCGGCGACATTGGCCAGCACGTCGATGCGGCCGAACTCGCGGATGACCCGCGTCACCATCGCCTCGACGTCGCTGCGCTGGCGGAGATCGGTTTTGATGTATGCGGATCTGGTCTCCTTTTCCCGTCTGATCGCGGCCGCGGCTTCCTCGCCCCAATCGTCCCGCAGATCGACCACCGCGACATCATAGCCCTTCGCCGCCAGACCCATCGCGGCACAGCGGCCCAGTCCCCACGGCCGCGCAGCACCGGTGACAATCGCTACGCGCTCGCTCTTAGCCATCGTTTTGTCCTCCTCGGGGACTTCTTAATCCCTAATGTCGCCGGATGCCAAGCGGCGCGCCATGACCGAACAAGGCCGGGTGATGATCTGGCCGAAAAGACCGAAGCCAAGTATAAAGAGGTGAGAATCAGTTCCAAGACGGCTCAAAGGGCGGCTCGATTGGTCGGGCGCGGCTGTCGAAAACGGAGGTCCTTTAGCAGATGGCAGACTGGAAAGAGGAAGTCACCCGCGTGGCGGGGACCGACCTCGCAATAATCAAAGGCGGACGCGGCAAACCCTTGCTGGTCCTGCACGAAGAACTCGGGCATCCCGGATGGCTCAACTGGCACGATGCGCTTTCCGAGGAGCGCACGCTGATCATTCCGATCCAGCCCGGGATGGGCAATTCGCCGCGGGTCGAGCCGATCCGCACGGTCAACCAGCTCGGACTATTTTATAGCTGGGTACTGCGCGACCTGGGCCTGGCGCCGATCGACGTGATCGGGTTTTCAATCGGCGGATGGACGGCGGCGGAGATGGCGTCGATCAACCCCAGCCAGTTCCGCAAAATGATCCTGGTGGCGCCGATGGGTATAAGGCCGCCCGAAGGCGAAATCATGGACGTCTTGTGTGTCACTATCGGCACCCAACTGAATGCCACCGTATACGATCGCGAGGCCACGCCTGAATACAACAGCCTTTACGGCGGCGGCGAGCGCTCGGCTTCGCGAATGGAAGCGTTCGAGGACGCCCGCGCCGAAACCGCCCGCATCGCCTGGGAGCCGATCTTCAATAATCCGAGCCTTCCCTATTTCCTGCAGGGAGTTAAGGGGCTGCCCACCCAGATCATCTGGGGCCGCGAGGACCGCGTGGTGCCGGTCAGCGCCGCGACCGCATACAAGGAGGCGCTGTGCAACACTGAAGTGCGCGTGGCGGTGTTCGATCGTTGCGGCCATCGGCCCGAAATCGAACAACGAGATCAGTTCTTAAAGACGGTCCGCGAGTTTCTCGCCTGACCGCCCTGAAAGGAGACCGTCATGTTTATAATGTATTTCACCGAGCGTCCGTATCGCGAAGTTCCTGAAGAAGAAATTATCCGCAGCCGCAGCTTTTTCGGCACGCCTAACAAGTTCTTCGACCATGAAGTCGGTGCGCGGCTTTACAATGAATATCTCGACGAAGCGGTCTATGCCGAGGAACTGGGATTCGACGGCGTGATGCTCAACGAGCATCACGGCACCCCGTTCTGCATGGGCGGCGTGATGGACGTCGAGGCGGCGATCCTGGCGCGCATCACCAAAAAAGTCCGCATCGTGCTGCTCGGCAATCCGCTGCCGATCGTTAAGAATCCCGTGCGCCTTGCCGAGGAACTGGCGACCATCGATTTGATTTCGCACGGGCGGCTGGTTCCCGGATGGGTTCGCGGCGCCGGCAGCGAGCAGGTCTTCCACAATGCCAACCCCGCTTACAACCGCGAGTACTTCAACGAAGCGCATGACCTGGTGCTCGCCTGCTGGACGCGTCCGGGTCCGTTCCGCTGGGAGGGCAAGCACTTCACTTACCGGTTCGTCAATCCGTGGACGCTGCCTTATCAAAAACCGCGTCCGCCGATCTGGATCCCGGGCATCATCAGCGGCGAGACCGTGACCTGGTGCGCCGAGCGCAAGTATCCCTACATCGGACTGGGTACATCTCTGCATCTGACGGTAGACCTGTGGAATCTGTACGGCAAAGTCGCCGCGGAACACGGATATCAGGCGGGCAGCGAGAACTTCGGCTATCTGCAGCAGGTGCATCTTGCTGACACCGAAGAAGAGGCGCAGGAGCAGGGCAAAGCGGCGTTGTTCGGCGGCGGCGGCGCGAACTTCTCGCGTCCCGAATGGACCCTGCCGCCCGGTTATAATTCAAAGGAAGCCAACCGCCGGCTGTTCGCTTCGCAGAGCGATTACGGCTTTTTAGGCATCACGTCGGAAACGCTGCAACGTTCGCGCGAAGATGTGCCGCCGGAGGAACGCGCCAAGCGGCGGGCGGAACGCAGGCAGGGCGACACTCGCCATCGCCTGCAGCGCGGCGAGATCGGTATCGAAGAGGCCAAGGCCAAGATCCTGGCCAACTATGGCAAGGCGCAGGCGGGCTTTCAGATTATTATCGGCACGCCTAAATCGGTGCTGCCCAAGCTGCGCCTGATCATGGAGGTGCTGCGTCCGGGCGTCCTCGGTCTGTTCCAGGCGCAGGGGCCGCTGACCCGCGAGCAACGCCGCAACAGCATGCGCCTGATGGGCCAGGAAGTACTGCCGGAGTTGCGCGAATACGCCAAGGAACTGGGCATCGTCGATCCGTTCGAGCGCCAGCCTGGCTCGCGTCCGTTCGTGGCCGGAACGCAATACGAACCGCTGGTGGATTGGGAAGCGCTCAAGCGCGCTCCCAAACGCGACGAGTCGATCCGGGTGTAGAGCTGCAGGGCTGCGTTGGACAGGTTTTCCGCCTGTCCCACGCAGCCAACGCCGCGAGGTCTTACCGGTAATGGCGCATCAGGCCGACTACTACGCCGCGTACCGTGAGTTCTTCCTCTGAAGCGTAGATCGGCTGCATCGTGACGTTAGCGGGTTCCAGGCGGATGCGCCCACCCTGTTCCCGGTAGAATTTTTTCACCGTTGCCTCACCGTTGACCAACGCCACCACGGTCTCACCGTTGTCGGCGGAGTCGCGGCCTTCCACGATGATGTAATCGCCGTCACGAATGCCCTCGTCGATCATCGATTCGCCCTTAACTCTCAGACAGAAGGTGTTCTGCCGGCGGATGAATTCCTCGGGAACCGTGATCGAATCATTGCCTTCCACCGGTTCGATCGGCGTGCCTGCCGCGACGTAGCCGAGCATCGGCAATTCGCGCGCCGTACCCTGCGCAGTTTCGTTGACCATCTCCAGCGCCCGACTGTGATTCCATTTGCGCTTGATCACTCCCTTGGCTTCGAGGTTCTTCAGATGTTTATGGATCGTAGCCAGCGAGGAAAGTCCGAAATAGGACCCGATTTCCTGAAGGGTTGGAGCGTAGCCGAACTGCCGGATGTAATCGTTGAGGTAATCCAGAAGCTGCTTCTGCCTTTTTGTCAACGTCGCCATGTTCAAGCATGCTCCCGTTATCTTGATTTTCTCGCCGCAGCTTTTCTCGTCTAGACCGCGGCAGCCAACCTCCCCACATCCACCGGTTACGTTTAGTCGTGCCAGATTGTGGCGAAAATCTGGCGAAGGGTCAAGAGCATCGACCATCTTAGCGCGGAAACGGATACAAAAAAATCGAAATTGGAATTAGTTACGCGTGCAAATGTTTTTCGCTCAGCGCGTAGAGGTCCCGCGTCGAGCCGTCCGTTACCAGTCCCTCACGGATCAACCGGGTGATTGCCTTGCGCGTCAGCTCCGGTTCGATCCCCAATACGCTCGCGATCTTACGCTGATTGCCGTACCCAGCTATTAAAAAATAGTTTTTTATGACGTCATACGCAGCCTGGAGCGGGCGCAGGCTCCGAGCCTGCGCCATCGCGTCGCTCCATCGATAATCCATCGTGCTCCAGACATAAGTGAAAGGCTCATAGCGCTCCTCGATTTTGAGGATTAGAAACTTCTGCTGCAGTTCCTTGATCGCCCGGTCGAATTCGGCGCGCCGCGACGGCCGCTCGCAGCCCGACGTGAATTTCAGTTGCCGCGTCGTAGCAAGCCGACGGCGCCGCAGCGCGTCCATGATCTGCTTGGCACACAGGCTCAGATTGCCGCGGCGAAAGGCCGTCAGGTAAGAGGCGCGATCGACGCGCAAGCGCAGGAACGCGGGAAGCATCCGCGGCGCGATAAACGCGGGTCTGCCGGCAATCGCCTTGCCGTAATAGACGGCTCCTCTCGCGGTGAGAACATCCTTGAGGCGCCAGGTCATTCCGATCGCGTGGTCGTGCTGGATGCGATGGGGCAATGGCGGCTCGCGTTCGCCCACGATCGCCTCGCGCAGGCAGGGCACCTCAAGGCCGGCAGTAAACGCGGTGCAGAATCCAACTTCGCTAATGAATTTGAGCGCCTCGCTCTCCGACTTCACACGCCGGTCGCGCGTGCGCCGAAAATGAAAATCACGATGGCGCTCGAGGCGTTGGATTAATTCGAGCGGCATCGTGGAAGCACCAGCCATCGGAGGCGCTCAGCCCCGGACGCTTTCGACACACTGGCGGAACATCGCGTGATAGTTCGCCGCCACACCCAGCTGCCTCACAATGCCCTCGGCGCCAATCAAGGTGCGGATCAGAAACACGCTGTGAGCGGGAGATTTGTACAGGCGGTTTTGCAGCGCGATCTCGCCCACGGTGGCCGCCTTAGCCACCGATTGATACTTCTTGGGGTCGAAGCGGCGGTTGACCAGCACCGGCTCGAACAGGATGCGGACGATCTGGATCATCGGCGCGGGCGGCTGATTGCGATCCAGGTAACCCAGCGCAATCAGCGCTTGGGCCATCGCGCAATCGTCGTTGGCCAAAAGCGCGCGCGCCAGCTTGAGGTGGGCTTTGCGCACAGGTTCGGGAAAGCGTCGGATCGAACCGAAATCGAGGATACCCAGGCGCGGATGAAACGTAACCAGGTAATTGCCTGGATGAGGGTCGGTGTGCAGCACGCCGAATTCCAGAATCTGCCGCCAAATAAGGGTGAAATACTTGCGCACCACCCACTCCTTGAGTTCGGCGTCAACTATTGGCGCGAAGACATCGGTCAGGGGATAACCGTCGAGGAAGGTCATGGTCAGCACGCGGCGCGAACTGAATTGGGGGAAAACCCGTGGAATCATGACCTCAGGATCATCGCGGAGCAGATCGGCGAAGGTCTTCATGTTCACGGCTTCGTGCTCGTAGTCGAGCTCCTCGGTCAGCCGTTCCTCCAACTCGGCGTAGAGCGTGCGCACGTCGATCTTCTGACGCATCAGGTCATGGGCGATCGCCTTCAAAGTGGTGAGCAGCAGCTTGAGGTTCTTGAGGTCCTGTCCCACCGTCTGCTCGACACCGGGGTACTGAATTTTGACCGCGACCTGCTCACCGCTTTTCAGCGTCGCGCGATGGACCTGGCCCAGCGAGGCGGCGGCAAATGCTTTGCGATCGAAGCTGGCAAATAACTGCTCGGGCCTTTTACCCAGTTCGCTGCGAATCTGCTCGGAGATGGTCGCGTAGTCCATCGCGGGAACGCCCGCCTGGGTGACGCTCAGCACTTGCAGCGCTTCGGCGGGCAGGATGTCCTCGCGCATCGAAAGCATCTGGATCAGCTTGAGGAAGGCGCCGCGCAGTTCCTTGGAGCTTTCGACGATCAGACGCGCATTCTTCAGATGAGTATCGAGCAGGGCCCTGGTGTGAGCGTCCGGGCTCTGAAATGGTTTGCGCAGTGAAGTCCACAGGTAGTTCGATCCGACCTGCGAGGCGAGACCGCCCATCTTGATCGCGCGGCGGGCGCGTCCGCTGGTGAGCGATTTGACCTCCTTAGGGCCGGCCATCGGACTTGCTCCGATCCAGACCCACGCGGTTGATCAGCGTCGCCGCCATCGCCGCGCCGAATCCATTATCGATGTTGACCACCACGACTCCGCCCGCGCAGGCATTGAGCATGCCCAGCAGCGGCGCGATACCGCCCATCGCAACGCCGTACCCGACACTGGTCGGCACCGCGATCACAGGTTTGTCGATCAGGCCCGCGACAACCGAGGGCAGCGCCCCCTCCATCCCGGCCACCACGATCAGGACGCTGGCGGCGGCCAGCAGGTCGAGATTGTCGGTCAGGCGATGCAATCCGGCTACCCCCACGTCGTACAGCCGGGACACCCGATTGCCGAACATCTCGGCGCAGATGGCGGCTTCCTCGGCCACCGGAATGTCGGAGGTGCCCGCGCTTACCACCATCACGGTGCCATGGCCGGAAGGCGGCAGCTGTGGGGCGACGCGCACGATCCCGACCTGCGCCTCCTCATGATAATCGAAGCCCTTGAACTTGCGCGCCACCAGGCGGGCCTTGACGGCGTCGAGCCGGGTCACAATCAGGCTGTGTCCGGCTTCGATCACGCGGCGTCCGATAGCGATGATCTGCGCCGGGGTCTTGCGCTCGCCGAAGACGACTTCGGGAACGCCGCGGCGGATCGCGCGATGGAGATCAACTTTGGCAAAGCCGAGATCGGCAAAGGGCAGATGGCGCAGGCGAGAGAGACCCTGCGCGACACTGAGGGTCCCGTCGGCGACCTGATTGAGAATTTCTCGGATATTGGCTTCAGTCATGGCCGGCGCAAGTGCTCGGGGCGCAGCGGATGCTCCAGGATTAGCAGCACATCACGCACGGCGCGCGCGTCGGCGCGCGTCACTTTGATAGTAACGTCCGCCAGCGCAAGCTGTTCGCCAGGTTGGGGAATATGGCCCAGGCGCTCCACTACGAGACCGCCAATACTAGCATATTCTTCACCCTCAGGCAGACGCAGGCCAAAGCGTTCGTTGAGTTCAGCGATATTGGCGCGCGCCGACACCGCAAGCGTGCGTGGATCAATTATACGAGCGACTTCCTCTTGCACATCATATTCATCCTCGATTTCCCCAACCACCTCTTCGAGCAGGTCCTCCACCGTGATAATTCCGGCGGCACCGCCATATTCGTCAACCACGACGGCCATGTTTTCACCGGTGCGCTGCAAGGCGACCAGGATTTCGTCAAGCGGCGTTGATTCGGCGAAGTAGCTGACCGGCCGCATGATCTCGCGCACGGGCCGGCTCAGGTCGGGGGCTTCGAGCAGATCGAAGACGTGGACGACGCCTACAATATTGAGGATTTGGCCTTCGTAAACCGGCAGGCGGCTGAAACCTTCGCGCCGCACCACCTCGATCGTTTCGGCTTGCGACAGATCGGCGGCAACCGCTTCCACCCGCACCAGCGGCACCATCGCCTTGCGCGCTTCGGATCGGGTAAAGCGGAAGATACGGCTGATCATAACGCGTTCGGTGGGCATGATCGCGTCGGCCGGCGGGACCGTTTCATGGCCGTGCCGGCGCATCAGCAGGGTCAGATCCTCGCGCGAGACCAGCGGTTCGTCCTTGTCAGTTGCAATTCCTAACGCGCGGCGTGTGAGCCGGCTGAGCGCGGTTTCCACACCCAGCACCGGCGCCAGCACAAACGTCAGGACGCGCAGCGGATGCGCGGCCATAACGGCAAATGACAGGGGGCGCTTGAGCGTGAGCAGCTTGGGCAGCGACTCGCCCAGAAAAAGGCTTAAGGGCGAAAGCATAAACGGTGCAAGGTATTCGTGACCCCGCCCCGTGCCGTGTAAAAAAGTGGTCAGCACGGCAGCGGCGATCACGGTCGCCAGGTTGGTGCCGGTCAGGACCGCAGCCAGCACCCGATCCCGTCGTTGGAGCAGAAGGTTCAACAGGCGGGCTGATTTTCCGCCCAAATGCGCGGATGCTCTGATCTTGAGCTCATCGGCGGAGACCACCGCGATCTCGCTGGCCGAGAAGAACATCTGCGCGGCCAAACAGGCGATCAGCGCGCCGATTAAAACGGCCACAGTCATGCCGCCCTCCTGAACGTCATCAGCTCGACGCTGGCTCCGCGCACCTTCTCCACCGTGATATCGAAGCGTCCCAGACGCAGCCGCTCCCCGGCGCGCGGCACCCGGCCCAGCTTGCGCAGCACGAGGCGATTGAGGGTAGGCTCGGCGCTGTTTCCCAGCGCCAAATCCTGCGCTCCAAGTACCTCGGTAAGCTTGCGCAGCTCGATCGAGCCGGCCACGCGCCACCCGCCCCCCGGCAGCGGCGTCATCTCGGGCACCTCGACATCGAACTCGTCCTTGATCTCGCCGAACAGCTCTTCGAGCAGATCCTCGAGGCTGACGAGACCCAGCAGTTTGCCGTATTCGTTCACCACCATCGCGATTTGCTGATGGTTATGGCGCATCTCTTCGAGCAGGTCGCCCAGAGGCTTGCCCGGCGGGACGAAGTAAGGGGGACGCATCAGCCTTTCGATCCGGGTCGGGGTGCGGTCCAGGCGGCGCGCGACGACGTCCTTTGCATGAAGGATCCCCACGATATAGTCGGGATTGCCGCGATAGATCGGCACGCGGGAAAAGTGGCCGCGCGCCACCTCGGTCGCCAGCAGTTCGGGCGGAGTATCGATCGGAAGCGAGAACACCATATCGCGCGGAGTCATCACTTCGGCAACCCGCCGTCCGCCCAGGTCGAAGACCCGGTGAATCAGCTCACGCTCGCCAGCCTCGACCTGGCCCTCGGTTTCACCGGCCTGAAGGAGCGCCTTGAATTCGGTTTCGGACAGCGGTTCGGGCAGGGGCGCTTGCGAAAAGGGCGTGAACAGGCGGGCAACGGGATTGAGAATCCGGGTGAGCGCCGAAAGTGGACCGGCGGTAATCCTCATGATTCCCATCGGATGGCCCAGCGCAAAGGTTTTCGGTGTGATGTCGGCAATCAACAAAATCAATAAAAAGTTGACCGGCACCGCCACCCAGCCTCCGACTGGACCCATGAGGTAGAGTAAAAACCAGGTCGAGAGGCAGGCCGCGAACACATTGCAGACTTCATTGATGCCAATGATCACGACCAGCGACTCCAACGGACGCTGGAGCAGCCGATCGATGGCTGTGCGCAGCCACCCGCTCAGCATCTCGCGCGTGCGCTCCATCCGAACCAGTGAGAATAGCGAGGTTTCGGACGCCGCCAGCAGCCCCGAAATCAGCAGCAGCAGCATCGTCAAAATCGGCAGCCACCACATTTCTAGCTGCCCTCCCCGATAACACCTGGCACCCAGGCATTTGAAACGGTAGTCAACGCAAATGGTTCCAACGCCGTCAAGCGCCCTTTAGTTGATCCCATCCCCGCATCCCGCTGGCCGAGATCAGGCGGCCGTCGGAGCGGCGAAGCTTAAGCCCGCGCTGGCGCTCGACGATACGGCCGATTCGATGCACCGCGATTCCCAGATAGCGGCTGATGCTCTGTACCGAATGGTTTGGACGCATGCAGAACAACAATTCGTAGTCCTCACCGCCGCTCAAGGCGAAGTCCATCCGCTCTCCGGCGACAGCCAAATAGGGCCGCGAGCGCGGGATGGCCCCGAGGTCCAGTTCGGCCCCCACCCGGCTGCGTTCCAGAATATGGCCGAGATCGGCAAGCAGACCGTCGCTGATATCGATCAGGGCGGGAGCAGGTCTAATCCGTGAAAGCTTCTGGCCCTCCGCCAGACGGGCCGTCGGCGCCACGAAGCGGCCGATCAGGTACCTGCGCGCGGAGCCTTCAGCCTTGACCTCACCCGCCATAATGCGCCATCCCAAGGCTGAATCGCCCACCGTGCCGGTCACCCAAATATCATCGCCGACGCGCGCGGTATCGCGCCGCAGCGCCTGATGCGCAACTTCGCCGAGCAACGCAATCGTGACGGTCAACTGGGCGGAGCGGGTGATGTTGCCGCCAACCACATCGACATTGACGGCGCGCGCCGCACTTGCCAAGCCCCGATACAGGCGAAGGAAAAACGCGGAACTCAAACCCTGGCGGATGCCCAGGTTGACCAGGCACGTGCGCGGCACCCCGCCCATCGCGGCGATATCGCTCAGGTTGACGGTCAGCGCGCGGGCGCCCAATGCTTGCGGGCTCAACCAATCAAGGTTGAAATGCACCCCCTCGACCATCGAATCGATTGTAAAGAGCTGCAGACGGCGCGACGGAGCAATGATCGCGCAATCGTCCCCGGGCCCCAGGACCGTGCGCGACCCATAGGGCAAGTCCGCGCATAACCGCGCGATCAGCTCGAACTCGCCGGGCTGTTTGCTCGATTTCCTGTGGTCCGGCAAAAGGCGGTCCGTTGAATCAATCGGGTCAGGGCCGATAAGGCAAAGAAAATTTGGTAAGCAATAACTGCATACGCGTCCGACTATTGGCAAAAAAGCTAGACCATGGCAGCTCAGTCGGCAATAGGCCCTCGGTTATGATGTTTACTGACGCACACTGGAGCGCGCCGGTTGATTTGGCGATAATCCTGGGCTTGCGCGATTTCCGATTGTTTAATGGGTTTTTGCTGCTCGATGGCGGGGAAGGTTTTGTGGGTTTAAAACGCAAACTGCGGATGACGGTCTCGGCGGCGGGTGTTCTGATGGGATTGTTGCCGCAATCCACGACGCCGGAAGCCGCGGTCGATGTTGCGCTGAACTGCCCGGCTTTGACCACTGCGCAGGTCCGCAGCGAACTGCTGCAACTGGCCCGGCTGATTGCCGAGTATCGTCCGCGGCGCCTGCTCGAAGTTGGCACGTGCAACGGCGGATCGTTGCTGGTTTTTGCCCGGCTGGCCGACCCTGAAGCGACGATTGTCTCGATCGATCTGCCCGGCGGGCGCTTTGGTGACGAGGGTCAGATGCTGCGTCCATGGGTAATCCCACGCCTGAAGCAGCCGCGGCAAAAGCTCCATTTTTTGCGGATGGATTCGCATCAAGACGCGGCTCGCGAATCTGTCGCGAAAATCCTGGGTGGGGAAAAGCTCGATATTCTGTTCATCGACGGCGATCACACCTATGAGGGTGTCAAGCAGGATTTCGCAATGTATTCGCCGTTGGTCAGGAAGGGCGGATTAGTCGCCTTTCACGACATCCTTGATCACCCGGCGCATCCCCAGGCGCAAGTCGGCAAATTCTGGAGCGAGATTAAGCCGAGCTATTCACACCGGGAATTCATCGCGAATCCCGCCCAGGGATGGGCCGGCATCGGCGTGCTGTTCGTTTGAACCTGGGCGTAACGGCCTTTATCCCGGCCATGGGATCTGCGCCGCCGGGGTTTGCGCGAGTTTTTCCAGATCGAAGTTCATCATTTTGGCGGCGTTCAGCCCGACCATCAACTCGACCTCCGATTGCGGCACCGACGACAACATCCGGGCTAGATGCTGGCGGCTGCGCGGCCATGTACCTTCGATATGCGGGAAATCCGACCCCCACATCATGTTGTTGACACCCAGCGTCTTGCGCAAAGGAACTTCATCGTCGGAAAAAACCGTGGTGACAAAGCATTGCCGATGCCATTGCTCGAGCGGCGACAGCTCGCCGCGATACGACTTGAGCGATCCCGCTTTGGTTTGCGATTGCCACCACATCTCGATCTCATTGAGCATCGGCGGGATCCACTGCGTGCCGCTCTCCAGGATCCCGATGCGCAAATCCGGGAAGCGCTCCGGCACCGAACCGGCCAGCAGATGCATCAGGTACTCGCGCTCGCCGACCAGGATATTGTGCTGCACCAGCAGCTCCCATCCAGGCTCCTCCTTGCCGCTGTTCGACCATGGCCAGATCGTCCCGTCCCATCGCAGCAGCGGCTTTTCACGGCCGTAACCCGCATGGAAAATCGCCGCCATCTTGCGCTCGGCCAGCGCCGACCACATCGGATCGTAAAAGCGCGAGTTGTAGGTGGGGAGATCGCGCGAGGCGAAAATCACCTTGCCCGGTAGTGAAATCGCGCGCAGCCCGTGCTGGTAAGCGTCATCGATTTCCTCCAGCACCGTGTCCATCCCGCAGATCAGGTTGACAACCGTGGACCCGGTGAAGCGATACGGCGCGGCCGAAACGTAATCAGCGAAATAACGATGATAGGCCAGGGTGCACTGATGGAGAAAATTCGGATCATCACTGAAGGCGCCGATAAATGGAGTGATGAATTCCGCGGCGACGCCGTCCGCGTCGATCATAGCCAGCCGTTCCTTCATCGGAAGCGGGCGAACGTATTCCTCAAAACCACCGCGGCGGCCGACATCCGGAACCGGTGTGAAGCCAACTTCTCCGAGGTTCCTCTTCTCCCGGTTAAGCGGACCGAAGGCGCCGATCAGCGTGGAAAAATAGCGCTCTGCCAGAATTTCGCCTTCATCGAATTCGGCATGCCATTTTCTGGGCAGAAACGGTTTCAGCTTGGCGATTAGCTCGGTATGGCTGTCCATCGAAATGACTATCATTGGCCTAACCTCCGACGCATCAGGTCCTGACTCTCCGGAAACAGGCACGGACTTGGCGTCCGCAACCACCTGAGAGACTGCCATCAAGTTCCCGCCGTTTGCAAATATCTTCCAGCTTGGGTTGATTTGGGCAGCGCCGAGCGAGGAGCAATCCGTGGCGGTGTCACCTCGCTCATGACGGCAATTGCGGTGTTGAGATTGCGCCTTGCAAACGGGACGTCCGCGAGGTTGCGACCGCAGAGCGAAACCCGGTAAGCCGGAGGACAACCGGAATGGCTGCGAGCAGTACTGCCCCGTGGCGTGATATAAACATGGCGTGAGTTCCGCGCTTTGCGATTTTCATCCGCTCGTTCGCATTTGGTTCGAGCGTCGTTTCGGCCGCCCTTCGCCGATCCAGGAAGCGGGATGGCCGCTGATTGGTGGCGGCCACGATGTGCTGTTGTGCGCACCGACCGGCAGCGGCAAGACGCTGGCCGCGTTTTTATGGTCGATTAGCCAGCTTGTGACCCAGGCGCAGTCGGGAAACCTGCCTGACCAGGTATCGGTCCTTTATGTTTCACCGCTTAAGGCGCTGGCCAACGATATCCGACTTAATCTCGAAGAGCCGCTGGGCGGGGTGCGCGAGGCTGCCCGGACGGCGGGTTTGAATCTGACGCCAATCCGCGCCGGGCTGCGCACGGGCGATACACCCGCGGGTGAGCGCAGCGCGATGCTGCGGCGGCCACCGCACATCCTTGTCACCACGCCCGAATCGTTGTTCATCCTGCTCACCAGCAGCCGTTTCCGGCAGAAGCTTGAATCGGTGCGATGGGTAATCGTGGACGAACTGCACGCAATGGCCGGCAACAAACGCGGCGCGCACCTGACGATCACCTTGGAGCGGCTGGAACGGATGGTCAAGGCGCACACCGGCGCGCGTCCGCTGCGCATCGGTCTTTCCGCCACGCTCAATCCAATCGAAGATCTGGGCCGTTTCCTTACCGGGGCGGAGATCGATTCCGATGGCGATCGGGTCGAGCGGCCGTGCCGAATCGTACGTGCCGGCGACGGCCCGCGCACGCTCGATCTGCAGGTGCTGGCGCCCGGCCCCGAACTGGGACCCCTGGCCACGCATCCCCATTGGGAGGCGGTTTACGACAGGATCGCCGAACTCATCGGGGAGCATCGCACCACTTTGGTTTTCACCCTGAGCCGGCGATGGGCGGAACGGGTCGCGCTGGCGCTGCAAAAACGGCTGGGCAATCAGGCCGTGATGGCCCATCACGGCAGCCTGGCGCGGGCGCAACGCCTTGCGGCTGAGCAGCGGCTCAAATCCGGTGAACTGCGCGCGATTGTTGCGACAGCCTCGCTCGAACTTGGGATCGATGTCGGTAGCGTCGATCTCGTCTGCCAGATCGATTCCCCCAAATCGATCTCGGCGGCGATCCAGCGTATCGGCCGCTCCGGCCATGCGCTGGGGCAAACGCCGAAGGGGCGGTTGTTCGCGATGACGCTGGACGACCTGCTGGAATGCGCCGCGGCGGTGCGCGCAATCCGCCGCGGCCATCTGGATCAGGTCGAAATTCCCACCGCATGCATGGACGTGGCGGCGCAGCAGATCATCGCGATCGCCGCCGAGTACGGTCAGATCAGCGAGGCCGAAATTTTGCGTCTGCTGCGCGGCGCGCACAATTTCGCCACGCTGGAAGCGGGCCAGCTGCGGCAGTTGCTGGAGCAGATGTCGGCGGAACTGCCCGAGCGAATCCAGGGCGCATATCCGAAGATTTTCTACGATCGAACCACCGGCAGGATAAGGCCGCGGCGCGGCGCGCGTCTGGCCGCGATCACCTCGGGTGGCACTATCCCCGAAGCCGGCAATTACGACGTTGTGATCGAATCGCAGCAGCGCAAGGTCGGCGAAGTCGAGGAGGATTTCGCGCAGGAGTCCTCGCGCGGCGACATCTTCGCGCTCGGCTCGATGCCCTGGCGGATCCTGCGTACCTCGTGCGGACGGTTGATGGTCGAGCCGGCGCCCGGGATGGCGCCGACGCTGCCCTTCTGGATGGCCGAGGCGCTGGGCCGAACACCCGCGCTGTCGGCGGAAATCGACGAACTGCGCCATACCATCGCGCGCCATCTTTCCGATCCGGAACAAGCGCAGCGATTTCTGATCGATGAATGCGCGCTCGAGCCGTCGGCCGCCGTGCAGGCGGTCAACTATGTGCGCCGCGGGCTTAACGCGCTGGGCGCGATTCCCGACCAGAGCACGATCGTGGCGGAGCGCTTCTTCGACGGTTTGGGCGGTACCCAGATCGTGCTCCATGCGCCCCTGGGCATCAGGCTCAATCGCGGTCTGGGGCTCGCGCTGCGCAAGAAGTTGTGCCAGTCGTTCGATTTCGAAATTCAGGCTTCGGCCACCGACGACGGCGTGCTCCTCGCGCTCAACTCGCGCCACAGTTTTGCGTTGGAACAGATCTTTACATTTCTGAATTCGCGCACGCTGCGCGACACCCTGGTCCAGGCGCTGCTCGCCACTCCCATGTTCGAGGTGCGTTTTCGCCATGTCGCCACGCGGGCGCTCAGCGTGATGCGCAATGTGAAGGGGCGCAAGGTGCCGGCGTGGATTCAGCGCCTGCGCGCTCAGGATTTGACGATCGCGCTGTTTCCGCAGCAGCAGGCCTGTTTTGACAACAAGCCCGCTTACGTCGAAATTCCCGGCCATTTCATCGTGCAGGAAGCCATCCGCGAATGTCTCCAGGAATCCACCGACATCGGGCGCCTTACCGATTTGATCGCAGGCATCGAGCAGGGACGGGTGCGCACCCTCGCCGTCGACAGCATCGCGCCGTCGGTGTTCGCGCAGCGCCTGTTGCTGGCGTGGGACTACTCGTTCCTTGACGACGGCGAACGCGCCAATCGCCGCAGCCGCTCCGTGATGATGAATCGGGGGATGGCCGAAGATGTGCTGCGGACCGAGGATCTTTCCGAACTGCTCGCGCGCGACGCGGTTGAACGGGTCAATGCCGAAGCTGCGGGAACCGCGCCGGGAACTCAGGCGCGCTGCGCCGATGAGCTGTACGAATCGATCAAGTCGCACGGCGCGCTCGAGCCCGAGGAGATCCGCGCGCGTGTCAACGGTGACGGCGCAGCGTTGATCCGAACTCTGTCCGAGTCCGGCCGCATCGTTCAGATCCGCCTGCGCCACCGCGCCGTGCCCTTGTGGGCCGCCGCCGATGACGCCGGCCTGTTTCGCGCCGCTTATCCCGACCTGGTATCGAACGCCTCAACCGGCGACGAACGCGACCGCGCACGCCAGGAGTTGGTGCGTCGCGCGATGCGCAATTGTGGTCCGCGTTCGTCAGCGGAGGTTGCCGCGCGTTGGGGATTGGAAATCGCGGAGACCGAACGCTTTCTGAACGCTCTGGAAGCCGAGGGCAAGGTTTTTCGCGGACGCTTTGTCGGCGAGGGCGAGACCTGGTGCGATCGCTACAACCTGGAGCGCATCCATCGCCTGACGCTGGAGCGGATCCGCGCCGAGGTCGAGCCCTGCGCGGACCACCAGTACGTCGGCTTCCTCTTGCGCTGGCATCATATTGGCGGCGCCGATCTGCCGCCCGGCGCCGCGGGAGTTGGTGTCGTCCTCGATCAGCTAAGCGCCGTCGCGCTCGATACGGAACTGTGGGAACGCGTGATTCTTCCCGCCCGCGTGCCAGATTACCGGCCCGACTATCTCGACCTGCTTTGCCTGAGCGGCCAGATGATGTGGATCGCGCAACCGCGCGGCGATGCCCGGGAGGAAGTGCCCTCGCGGATCGCATTTGTTCCTCGCCTCCAGCCGCTGCGGATGCGTTCGCGCGCGCCCCAACCGGAGGACGCCAAGGAGCAAATCGTATTAAGTGTGCTGCAAAAAGGCGGCGCCCAATACCTGGATCAGATCGCCCTGGCTGCCGGACTTTCCGATCGCGACGTGTTGCGGGCGCTGTGGAGCCTGGCCGCCGGAGGTTGGGCAACCAACGACAGCTTCGCTCCGCTGCGTTTGCTGTCAGGCAATTCCGACGCGATGGCCGCGCTGGCAGTTGGGTCCGAGCGCAAATCCAGCCGCTACGATGCGGGTTTGCGCGCCCGGCTTAAATCCAGCCTGGGCGGCCGATGGGTTGCATTCGGTCCCAGTCGCCACGATCACGGTCCCGAGCAGCCTGCGGCCGAGGCGGAGCGCGAATTGGCGATGGCGCTGTTGCGCCGCCATGGAATTTTAGCGCGCGAGATCATCGCCACTGAGGAAGGCGTCACCTGGTCTGAGCTGAGGTTCGCGCTACGGCGGCTTGAGTATGGTGGAACGATCCGGCGCGGGTACTTTGTGCGCTCGCTTTGCGGGGAGCAGTACGCGCTGCCCGAAGCGGTCGCCATGCTGCGCGCAATCACAACGGCGCCGCCCACGGATGACGTCGCGGCGTTAAGCGCAGCCGATCCCGCTAATCCGTATGGAGCGGCGCTGCCCGGATGCGGTATCGCGCGCGAGCCGGGCAACGTTATCGTGATTGCCGCCGGGCGGCCGTTGGTTGGTCTGGCAGGCCGCGATCTGATCTGCTTGGAGCCCATCGGCACGGATCAATTCAGCCGAGCAGTGGCCGCAATTTTGAAATTGAAGCACAAGCTGAAACTTGACACCGTCGATGGCCAGCCGGCGCTCAATTGTGCACGAGTGAGTGAGCTTGCCGCGATGCGGTTCCATTCCGATGGCCGCAGCCTGATTTACGACGGCCTGCCGGGACCGCCCCCGGCTCGCGCGGCGATGATAGGTAAGGCCCGCGAACAGCAACCGCATCGCTGACGATCGGATCGGCGGTCAGAAAGGTATTCAGAATGCCTGACGGGAAACAACAAGACGCCTCTCAAGCCCGCGGCTCAGAATTGGCAAGGCTGCAGGCGCTTATGGATCGCAGCACCGCGAGCGCGACCGAGTCAGTCGCCGATTCGGTGGCGTTTGCCGGACGGCAGATGTCGGCCGCGGAATTCGTCGAATTCTGGCGCAGCATCAGGCTGGTCGCGATGTGTACGGTCGGGGCTAATGGGCAGCCTCATGTCGCTCCCGTTCACGCGCAGTTGGGAGGCGCGAAGTTCGGCTTCGGGCCCGGCCACGACAGCGTCGACCCGAACTCCGATCTGACGACGTTGCGGATGGTGGTATACGAAGATGCCGTGCGACGCGCGGATCTGGCGCACAATCCGCGCGTCGCTATAACGACCTGGCGCGATGACGGGGCGGCGGCGATCCTGTACGGACGCGCCAGTGAAGTTCCCGGCAGCCTGCGGCCGGCGCGCGCCGGCCGCAGCGGCAAGCCACGCCGGGTGGTCGAGCTGGCAATCAAGCTCAGCCGCATCTATGCGATGCGCCCGCCCCAAAAGCGATCCGAATAGGAGCACGAAACTGCGCCGGCTCAATTCGCGATCAATTCGGCCCGGACACTCACTACCGGGCGGCAATGTCTTTTTGTGGACTTGGCGCTTTCCCCGCCGGGCTGGAGCGCCATCCAGCTCTGTGTCAGTCCAGCGGACAGTAACGGTTGGCTTGAATTTGTTGCGCGGATATAGGTTGGGCTTTGGAGGTTTGCCCGCAACATGCTTGATTCGCACAGTGATGCCGCCATGAGCATGTCAGTTCCCTTCTACCACAAATACATCGCAGTCGTTCACTCGGATTTTACGGCAATCTACTCGCGCGATACTCACAAATGGCTGCTGCTCGCCCCGGTGATCGGCGCGATAACCGGGCTTTTGATCACCGGCGTGGTAGTTTTGATACTCCATATCCAGTGGGCTTTTCTGCTATCGCTTTACTATCGCCATCACCTGCTGATCGTCCCGCTGACAACGCTGGGATTTCTGATCGCGGGGCTGATCATGCAGTATTTGACACCCGACCCGAACCAACACTCCACCGAGGAAATCATCGCGTCCTACCATGAGCATCAGGGGGACATAGATCTGCGGCCGTTTTGGTTCAAGCTACTGGCGGCCGCGGCGACCGTCGGGTTTGGCGGCAGCGCGGCCCTGGAAGGCCCCAGTATTTACGGTGGCGGCGGCATCGGGTCGTGGCTTTGGGGCCGAATCAAAGGCTTCAAGCTGACCCAGGCCGACCGCCGCGTGATGCTGATCAGCGGCGCGGCGGCGGGGATGGCGGCGGTGTTCCGCGCCCCCTTGACCGGCCTGATCTTCGCGTTGGAGATGCCCTATCGCGACGACCTCGCGCACGAAGCGCTGCTGCCCTCGCTGATCGCTTCGGTGGTGTCATACGCCACGCTGGTGGCCTTGCTCGGCTCGGAACCGCTGTTTGGATTTATCGGTTCGCGGTCGTTTTCCGCTCGCGACCTGCTGTGGTCGGCGCTGCTGGGCGTGGTTTGCGGAATAGCGGCGCTGTTGTTCGCCATGATCTTCCGGCGCTTTCGCCGCTTCATGGTCAGACTGCCGGTTGCGCATACCTGGAAGATGGTGGCCGGAGGTTTCCTGACCGGGCTGTGCGGCCTGCTTTTCGTGCAGACCTATCCAGGTGTTGCGCTGATGCCGCTGGGACCCAATTACGAAGCGGTCAAGGACATCCTGGCGAACTCGCATCCGGCTCAGTGTCTGCTGCTGTTCGGCCTGCTCAAGGCGGCGGCCACGCTCTTCAGCCTGGGCGTGGGCGGGGTCAGCGCGATGTTCGTGCCGCTGCTGCTGATGGGCGGCTCGATTGGAAAGGTGTTCGGCCAGTCGCTGGTGCATGTCAACGGGGTGGACCTCTACGCCGCCGTCGGGATGGCCTCGTTTATCGCCGCAGCTTACAAAACCCCTCTGGCCGCGGTCATGTTCGTTGCCGAGACCACCGGCGGTCTATCCTTTCTGATCCCCACCCTGATCGGTTCGGCCATCGCCTATGGAGTCTCGGGCGAAGCTTCGGTCTCGGCCGACCAGCGCTTGCATGAAGTAGCCAAACTCAGCGGCCCCACCGGCATCAAGGTTCGCGAGATCATGCAAACCCGGATTGTCGGCGTCCAGGCCAACGCGACAATCAAGGAATTTTTCGACAACGTGGCGAAGACCTATCACCATCAGGTTTACCCGGTGTTCAAGGACAAGCAGGCTACTGGCGTCATCTCGCTGTGGGAAATAAGCCAACTGCCGCCCGAGCAATGGGCAAAGACGCGGGTGGGAGACGCGGCGCATCCGGAAATCGCCGAAATTCCGGAATATGCCGATTTGGGTGAAGCGGTGCGATTGCTGCTGCGCCAGCGGCGTGATCGTTTGTTGCTCGTCACGGGTCCCGACCATACGCCGGTCGGCGTCGTGACTTCATCCGACGTGTTGCAGGCGCTGGAACCCGCCAGCCGCCCGCACCATTAGCGGTCTGCCACACGCTGAGGCGGCTCGGCCATTACCCATACTCGATGGGAGCTTCAGTAGCCGCTGAGCGTGGCGACGCGCTCGCGATGGAATACCGGATCGCCGAAGAATGGATCATCAAAGCGGGCGCGCTTGAACCACAGATGGATGTCATGTTCCCAGGTGAAGCCGATCCCGCCATGCATCAGCACCGATTGATCCGCGGTGCGGCTGTACACCGCCGACAGCCGCGCCTTGGCCATCGAGGCCGCGCGCGAGACGTCCTCCAAACCCGCATCCTGCGCATAGGCCGCATACCACAGCAACGAACGCGCGGGTTCGATCGCCGCGATCAGTTCGGCCGCCAGATGTTGCAGGGCCTGGAATGAACCGATCGGACGCCCGAACTGCTCGCGGACCTTGGAGTACTCAACCGCCATTTCCAAGGCGCGTTCGGAACCGCCCAGGCAATCCGCCGCCATCACCACCGCGCCCGCATCGATCAATTTGTCGAGCAGCCCCGCGCTTTTCGCCAGACGCGCCTCCTGCGGCACCTTGACGCCGTCAAACTTGACTTCGCACACGCGGCGGGTCTGATCGACGTTGCGCAAAATCCTGGCGCTGAGACCGTTGGCTCCGCCTTCCACAATGAAAAAGTCAAGCCCTTCAGGACCAGGGGTGCTGCGCGCGGCAACTACGATGAAGTCAGCGGCATGAGCGTAAGGCACGAACATCTTGGTGCCATTGAGGACAAAACCATTGCCTTCGCGCACGGCGCTTAGGGCGATGTCGGCGGGATCGAGGCTGTCAGCCTCCTCCACGATCGCCACGGTGCCGGTCAGCCGCCCGGATGCCAGTTCGGGCAGCCAGCGCCGGCATTGATCGGGCGATCCTCCCAGTTTAAGGGCGCTGGCCGCAATTCCGGAGGAAAACGGGAAGGGTCCGGGCATTGCCGCGTAGCCGCACTCTTCGAGCAGAATTGCCAAATCGAGCATGCCCAGACCGAGCCCCCCGAACTCTTCAGGGATGATCATTCCGGTCCAGCCAAGTTCGGCGATTTTTTTATACAGGTCGGGCGCCAAGCCGCTTTCTTCGGCCATCACCTTGCGCACCACCGATGACGGGCATTCGTTGCTCAGGAAGTCCCGCGCGCCCGCTTTGAGTTGCTCTTGTTCTTCGCTCAAGCCGAAATCCATTTAATTGACCCTCGCGCTGTGCTGCGCCGTCGTTGTTGGCGATTTTACCTGCTTCTGGGCATTCCAAGACCGCGCTCGGCGATCACGTTTTTCTGAATCTCCGAAGTGCCCCCACCGAACATCCGGGCGATCGACCCGAACCACGTCGCGGACCAGACGCCGCGGTCCAGCGCGCTCGGTTCGCCGCGCCCCAGCGTACCGTAATCCCCCAGCATTTCCATCGCGGTCAGCGCCATCCGATGGTGCAGTTCGGTGCCAACCAGCTTGGCCACCATGTTCTCGACCCCGCCTGGACGTTTGTGGATCGCGTTGGAAAGCAGCCGCAGAGAATGCAGCCGCATCGCCTCAACGTCGATTTGCATTTCGGCCAGACGATGGCGGTAAAGCTGATGGGAGGTCAGCGCAATGCCGCCGCGGCGCAGATCACGCGCCCGTTCCATCAGCTTATCGAACAGGCGCTGCGGACTGGAGCCCAACCAGTTGCGCTCATGCACCATCGTGGTATTGGCGACCTTCCATCCTTCGTTAAGTTCGCCGACCAGATTGGCGCGCGGCACGCGGACGTTGTCAAAAAAGACCTCGCAAAAGTCCGCCTCGCCGTTCATCTGCACCAGCGGGCGCACGGTGATGCCCGGGCTTTTCATATCGATCAGAAGATAGGAAATGCCCTTATGCTTGGGCGCGTCCGGATTGGTACGAACCAGACCGAACATCATGTCGGCGATGTGCGCGCCTGACGTCCATACCTTCTGGCCGTTGACCACGAATTCATCGCCGTCAAGTTCTGCGCGGGTGCGCAACGAAGCAAGGTCGGAACCGGCGCCGGGCTCCGAATAGCCCTGGCACCAGATTTCCTCGGCGGTCAGGATTTTGGGCAGATAGCGCCGCTTTTGCTCCTCGGTGCCCCAGGTGATCAGCGTCGGACCCAGCATCGAGATCGCATTGCTGCCAATCACCCCGGGGACATTGGCGCGCATCAGTTCCTCGCTGACGATCGCCTGGCGCATCGGATCAAGCGCCTGACCGCCATATTCCTTTGGCCATGACAGCGCAAGGTAACCGGCTTCATACAACTTGCGCTGCCATTCCTTGGCGCGCTGCACCCAGGTCTTGCCGTCCACGACGCCGCGTTGATGCAGCGCGACGGGGCGGTTATGTGCCAGCCAGTCCCGCACCCGGTCGCGGAAGGCTTCTTCCTGCGCATTGAGGTTCAAGTCCATTGCTTAGTCCCTTTACGGATAGCGCGTGCTTCCCTCATCAGCATAGCCGAAGACATATTTCAAGCGAGCCTGCGCCCGATTTGATTGGCGGCGGGTCCGGTTGCTAGATTGCGGATTAGCGTTCCCCCGTTTGCGGAGATCTGAACCAGATGGCGACGATAATCACGAGCGAATGCATCAACTGCGGGGCTTGCGAGCCCGAATGTCCCAACACGGCGATTTATGCCGGTGGCGCGGAATGGGAACTCAATGGCGTCAGCTCCCCGGCTTTGTCCGACGAAATCTTCTATATCGTGCCCTCCAAGTGCACGGAATGTGTGGGATTTTACGATCACGAAGCGTGCGCGGCGGTGTGTCCGGTGGACTGCTGCATTCCAGATCCCGACAACCTCGAAACCGAGCAGGTGCTGCTCGAGCGCGCCCGGGCGCTGCATCCCGACCAGACTTTTCCCGATGATGCGCCGTCGCGCTTCCGCAAGGATGACGGTGCGGCGACCGCGGCGTCAGGCAACGGAGCATCCGCCAATGGCGCCGTGGCCACGTCAGCAACGGTGGCCGCCCCCGCTCCGCCACCCGCGCCGGCCACCGCTGAGCCAGAACCCGTCAAAGCCGCGGCGCCGTCTCCCCCACCTCCCGAGGCCCCCGCGACCGCCGTGCCGCCTGCACCCGCTGCCCCGGAACCAACGCCGCCCGTGACGGCTGCGGCTACCGCTGAGGCGAGTAAAACCGATGGGGCCGCCACCCCTGCGGCGATGGCCACGGCTGCCGAGCTTTCGGAATTCGACCCGGCAACCTGGGAGGTCCCGGTCGTATGCCACGTGTGCAACGCCAGCTACACCCTGCCCTATCGCCACTTCCAGATCGGGACGGTCTTCTACTGCCCATCCTGCTCGGCCTCATTCGTACCCAACAAGACCATTTATGAGGCGGTGCGCAAGCTCTTCGAAGGCTTTTACGGCCAGCGTAAGCGCCAGCGCGAGGAGTTCGAACGCCGTCGCGCACGCGAGTTAAAGATCTTCGAGGAGTGTCAGTCCGCGGACAAACAGGCTTTCGAGCAGGCGCTGGACAAACTGGCGCACGAGATGAAGCCGGCGGGCAAGCTGGTCAAGCCCAGGGGCCTGGCCGCGATGTTTACATAGTCTCGCTGTCCCTTGCGCAGGGCCAAAGCACCAACCCCGGTCCTGGTAGCAAGAGCCAACAGCTTGTAGGCCTTGGCGTACCTGTTATGAAGTCCCAAATCATCTCATAGGGCTGACTGGGGCTCGTTGAGGTCATCCTTGCATGCCCAATCCCACGCTGTCGTGCCATCTGCATTGCAAGATCCCCTTGACCGCAGGCGCTTACCGATGGTAGGGCAGGAAACCATGGCGGCCATTCTAAGCTTTCGCCGCGTGCGCAAGGACCCTGTGGGGCCCACAAACGCCGAACTGGCGGAGGCGCAATTCTGGCGCAAGTCGATGGTGCGGTCCTCGATCGCGATGGGCGCGGTGGTCGTCATTGCGCTTGGGACCCTACTCCTCGGGATGCAGGAGAAGCTGTTCGATGACGACTGGGGGATGTGGGTGCTGGTCATCGCGCTGTTCTCGGTGGCGGGTCTGACCAAAGTGATCATGGCCAACATCCTCTTCTATTTTCTGTTGAGGGAAGAAGCGGCGGTTGGCAGGTCGGGCGTGTCGCCTCCGGACCCGGGACTGCGGACGAAGGCGCCGCGCAAGGTTATGCAAACGAAGGTGCGGCGCAGGGGTCGTCGTCAAGTGCGCGTCCACAGAGGTTGCGCGGCGCGCGTCAAGTGAGTCGGCGCACGGCCGGCTCAGCAGTCAGGCCCGGTTACAACTCAGGGGGCTTTTCCGCAATCAGGTCGGCCGAGCCGGGCGCGGGAGAGCGGGTTGGTTGGAACACGCTGGCACGCGGCAATCCGAGCGGGATCAGGCCCAGTTCGGCGGCGCACTGCTCGATCGCCCAATACGCTTTGCGGCCCGCGTCGATAATCTCGTTGAGGACCAGCGCAGCGACAATCAAGGCCAAACCCGCCAACGCCAAATCAACCGAAGGAGCCAAGCGCATCAACGTGGCGAAGGCCGCAGTAATCGCGCTTATTCCCAGCACGAGCTTACCCAGCAGGCTCAACCTGACCTGCACCTGGACCACGGTCTTGAGTTTGCCGCCCCGATGCTCCTCATCCGCAGTTTTGATGCGCAGCCGGGTCCACGAATCGGGCTGGATTTCCAGGTCGTAGTCGTTCCATCCGCTGTCGACTCGAACCGGCATGGCGGACCGCGTAAAGCGCTTCAGCAGCCGATCGAGCAGGCTGTCGCGAGGCAGACCGCTCTCGCTCCAGTATGCGAGTTTGAGCGCCCGCTGCCGCAATTGAACAACCGGACGCTGACGCGGCGCCATTTCCACACCCTTGGCCGCGAAAGCGCCGGCCAGGCGGAATTTATATCGCGTAATAGTGCGAAACATCGGTCCCGTATAAGCGAGAAATGCCACTAACAGACGCGAGCTAAAGCTGTCGTGTGTCTTCTCCAATGGTGCTTTCCAAGCGTAGTAGAGCGCCCAGAGGGGCCCCAGGGCAAGCATCAGGAGAGCAGGAATGGAGGAAAAGCCGGCCGCTAGAGAGAAGACCAGCACTACTGACCACAAGGCCTGCCATTCGAGCGTCTGGGGCAGAAATCTGAGCAGACCCATCGGGGGTTCGTAAATGGTTTGAAAAAAGCCGCGGCTGGTCTTCACCCATCCGATTAGCCTGCTCGCGCCGGGTATGGTCCGCGCCAGACCCGGGATGCGCCCACGCCACATCACCTGTCCCAGCGCATTAAAGCGCTCCGGGTATTTGAAGTAGAGCATTGCTTCGGCTCTGCCGTAGCCGCGCTGCTGATTGTAATAGGCCTTGACGGTGTTGCGGCGGAAATGCCAGACGAAAGCCGACGGGCAGAAGCCCACCACAAAGCCCGCGTCCAGTGCGCGCCAACAGATATCGACGTCGTCGCCCGCAGCGGTGAATTGCGGGTCAAAGCCGCCGATTGCCTGAAGGACCGCCTTACGGAAGACCATGTTGCAGCCCGCCAGATGCTCGGCCCGGTCCTCGCCGGTCAGGACATGGCAGGGTGCTCCAGGCGATGCTGCCACGCAAGCCTCGACGCGGCCTTCTTCGTGCGGGGCATAATTGGGGCCGCCGCAGGCGTCGAACCCATTGGCCGCCATCGCTGCCACCATCAATGTGAGCCAATGCGGGTCGACGACACAGTCGGAGTCGGTATAGGCGATGATCTCACCCAAGGCGGCCTGCATCCCGACGTTGCGCGCCGTGCTCAGGCCTTTGTTGGGTTGGCGTATCAGGCGGAATTGAGGGAATCTGGCCGCAATTTCGGCGGTGGAGTCGCTGGATCCGTCGTCGACGACGACGACTTCGAAATTCGGGTACGCCAGTTGGCACAGCGAATTGAGGCAGGCCTCCATCGTGCGTTCGGCGTTGTAAGCGCAAATGACTACCGACACCATCGGCGGCTTGCGCAACTGCGGCGGGCAGTTGCCATTAAGGGCGACGAAGGGCAGGACTTCGTCGGGCTTAAGCGCGATCATCGCCAGCGCATCGGTGCGCGGAGGAGCCTTGAATGACGAAGCGACCACGCCCGCGGCACCCGCGGCAAAAGCGCATCCAACCCGTTCGTCCTGGTCGCTTGATCCTGCTTCCAGCTCGATGACGACCGGACGGGCTTCGGCGATGTTGTGCAGACTTACGATATAATTACTAAGTTCGTAACCGGACAATCCCGGCGCGGTGCTGTACAGGAAATCTTCTTCCAACCCTGCCAAAGCGCGCGTGGACGGCTGATGGCGCACCGACACCAGCGCCCCGCAGCTATGACGTTTGAGGTGACGCACCAGATCAGCCAGTAAACGCTGCACGCGCCGGACATCCATCATCCGCAACCTTTGAGGATTTATGACCGGGCTTAGCAGAAATCCGATGAATCCCTTGCAACCGGTATATTGCCGGGCAAGGGCGGTGAGTTCGCGGCGTGCCGCCTTGACCGCAGCGCGCGCGAGCAATCGCTCGATTTCGATCGGTATCTCGACCAAAGTATGCAGGCCATTGGCTGCCGCGAGGTCCACAGCGGTGCTGGCGCCACCGCTCTTCACAATCACCGCGGTGGTGTGGGCGGCTTCGAGCTGCCTCAGGCGGGCGCGCAATTCCACTTTCGCGCTAAAATCATCGGCAGCGGGCAGCGTATCCAAACGCATCGCCTTCAGAAAAAACTTGGAGCCCGCTCGGTTCAGAAACTTGCCGTGAGCGGTTATCGGGCAAGTCAGGCTGGAAGAGTCTATGCTCATGATAAGGGGCTGAAGAGCCAGACCTGTGCCAGATAAAAATGTGAGTTAAATCAGCGACTGATTGCAGCAATTACCTTGAGCACACGACAAATTGGGGTGGCTGGTAACCCTTTTGCGCTGTGTACCAGGAATCCTAATCCGTCGAGAACATACGGGTTCGCATTCTGCAAAGCGGCAACCCTAGTAGCTTGGTTTTTGGGCGGGTGTTATGTTCGCTCCAGATGACGACGAAGGGGAGCATTTTTTGATGCCTTCACTGACCGGACGTCAAGCGGACAACTCGGACTCTTCCCATAAAACCTGCGGTTGCTCCACTTTGCTGACACCTGCCCCGAGGATAGCCGATGATACTGTGGAGGCCACCCCGCAGGAGATCGCGTCGGTCCGCAGCCAGCTTACCACTATCGAACCTCTGCTCAATGCGCTGTTCGGCGAAACCTGGAGCCGTGAGCCCTCCAGTCTCAAGGCGCGGCGGATGGCGGCTGAGCTTATCGAGCAGCATTTTGACGGTATCCTCGCCGAGTGGGAGCAGGCGGTGGCACAGGTCTTCGGGGTAGCAGGCGCGGAAAAGCGGCGAGAAAATCTTTACAGCTCTTTGGTCCGCTTTATTGCTCATCTGCGCGAACCTGACAATCTGGATACCTACATCAACCTGCGCCAACACTGCCAGGAGGGGATGTTATCGCGGGCCAATCCGGCCCAGTTCAACCTTGTTCATATCGCGCTCAAACAGAAAATCCTGCGTCATGTTCGCGCGACTTTGCGCGGTCGTAAACAGGAACTGGTGCGTGACGCGGTGGTTGCCGCGATCGACGAGCTGCGCATGATGGTGTCGGGTTTCTATATCGAGTCACGGGAATCGGCTCTGCGCGCTTCCGAGGAGAAATATCGCAACTCGATCGATCACGCCCCCGACCCCATGTATGAAATTGACCCGGATACGTTCGCGATCATCGCCGCGAATTCCGCCGCGCTAAAACTGACCAGGGTTACTTCGGGCTCGGCCAATGGCGATCCGGTCGGACGTTATGTGGGGCAACTCACCGCCGACGGCTTGTGTCCGGGACTCCTGGCCCATCTGAAAACGGTGGTCGAAAAGGGCAGCGCCCAGTGCTATGACCTGCCGATGGCGGGGCGCTATTTCGATGTGAACTCGGCGCTGATTCCGTTCGGCCGCAACCGCTTCATCCAAATGATCCTGCATGACGTCACCGAAAAGCGCGAGATGCTGGGGGAGCTGCTCAAGGCTGAGCGACTGGCGGCCACCGGCACTTTTGCCGCCGGCGTAGCGCACGAAGTCAACAATCCGCTGGCCTCGATTTCCTCGCTTGTGCAGTCGTTATCGATCGGCGAAAACGATCCTGCGCGGCGCACTACGGTGCATACGATCCTGTCGCAAATCACCCGCATTTCCGCCACTCTCAAGGATTTGGTCGATTTCGCCCGTCCCTCAACCGCCGAGCGCCGACCGCTTAATCTCAACTCGCTGGTGACCGAAACGCTGCGCCTGCTGACCTACAACAAGCGGTTTTCAGGCATCTCTTTGGAACCCCGCCTGGCGCCGGACCTCGATCTCGTATTCGCCGACAACAACGAAATTCAGCAGGTTTTGCTCAATCTGCTGCTCAACGCCGCCGACGCCACCCAGGGCAGTGACGGCCAGATCCGCATCGTGACCGAAAATTATCGCGGCGCCGACCAGAATAACCGCGTGCTGATGAAAATAATCGACAACGGCATCGGCATCCCGCGCGAACATCTGGAACGCGTCTTCGAACCTTTCTTTACCACCAAGCCGGCCGGCGCGGGTGCGGGTTTGGGTCTGTCGCTGTGCCAACGAATCGTGCTGGCCAACCGCGGCACGATTCGTATCGATAGTGAAGTGGGGAAGGGAACGACGATAAAGATTTCCCTGCCCGCCTATGAGCCTTCGCAGGATACGAGGGCGTTAGCTTTCGCCCGATGAGCACCGAACAGTCCTGGCCGAACTCGGAGGGGGAGCCCCTGCGGGTCCTGGTGGTCGAGGATGAGGAGTTGATGCGCTCCATTATCTCCCAACTCCTGAGTGCCGAGGGCTACGAGGTGATCGAGGCCCACGCCGCCGAAGTCGCGCTTAGTCTGTTCGAACGGCAGAAGATCGACGTCGCGGTGCTCGACCTCAATCTCGGTCACGGCGGCAACGGATTGGAATTGCTGGGGAAGATTCGCGACCTCGACCCTGAGGTAATGGGTATTATTCTGACCGCTTACGCCAGCGTGGAATCGGCTGTCGACGCGCTGCGCAAGGGCGCTTACGACTACCTGACCAAGCCCTTCGCCAACGACCATCTCAAGGCCGTCGTGCGCAACGCGCTGGCGCAAAAGGCGCTGTTTCGCGAAAACCGGTTCCTGCGCCGGGAGCTGCGCGACAAGTACAGCTTCGAGAACATTATCGGCAAGAGCGACGCGATCCAGCAGGTGTTCCGCCTGATGGAAAAGGTCGCGCGCACCGATTCCAGCGTGCTCATCACCGGCGAATCGGGCACCGGCAAGGAACTGGTCGCGCGCGCGATCCATTTCACCTCGGAGCGCGGCAATGGCCGCTTCCTGCCGATCAACTGCGGCGCGTTGCCGGAAACCCTGCTCGAAAGCGAACTGTTCGGCTACAAGCGCGGCGCCTTCACCGGAGCCGTGCAGGACAAGGTCGGACTGCTCAAAAGCGCCGACAAAGGCACCTTGTTCCTCGACGAAATCGGCGAGATGCCGCTGCAGCTGCAGGTCAAACTGCTGCGCGCGCTGCAGGAACGCGAATGCTATCCGGTCGGATCCAACGAGGCGGTGCGCTTTGACGTACGCCTGCTGTGCGCGACCAACCGCGACCTGGAACAGGAGGTCCGCGAAGGCCGCTTCCGCGAGGAACTGCTCTACCGCATCAACGTGATCACGATTCCGCTGCCGCCGCTGCGCGAGCGCAAGGATGACATCCCCCTGCTGGCAAACTACTTCCTGCGCAAATATGAAAAGGCGCATGGGCGCGGGCTGATGCGGTTTTCCAAAGGCGCGATGCGCCTGCTTATCAATTACGCCTGGCCCGGCAACGTGCGCGAACTGGAAAACGCCGTCGAACGAGCCGCGATCCTGGCGGAAAGCGAGGTCATCCATTCGCACGATCTGCCGGAAAAACTCGGGCAGGCGCGCATCGCCACCACCGACCTCGAAGGCTTCGAACTAACGCTGGAGGAACTGGAGCGCGAGCACATCAAGCGGATCCTCACCAAGGTCGGAGGCGACAAGGCCAAAGCCGCCGAAATCCTCGGCATCCACCTTTCAACTCTCTACCGCAAGGTCCAGCGGCTGAAACTCGAAGATTTCAAGGATCAACCCGCCGGGATGGTCGCCAAGGGCGCCTAGCCGCGGGAGGTTCCAATTCCTTATGGACAGGCCAGACGTAGCGAAGCCGGCATTGCCGCGATAGAATTGAGGCGCTATTCGGGCGCGGCTTAGGAGAATCATTATGGACATACTCGCACCATCGCACCTGCTGATCCTGCTGGTGATTATTTTGATTATTTTCGGTCCCAGCAAACTCGGAGACGTGGGCGGCGCATTGGGCAAGGCGATTCGCGATTTTAAAAAGGCGATGAACGAGCCGGATACCGGCGCCACCACCAAAGCCACCCAGGTGGAAGCCAAACCCACTGAACCCAAAGCCTGACCAGCGCCGCTCCCGCCGCCCCGGAGTCTGCATCGGCAAAATGCTCGGGCGGCGCCGCTCGCCCTACCTTTCGAGGAGGGAAGAATTTATACAACTCGGTCTGCTTGTGGCGAGCGCCAGGCTTCGCCGGCGACAGCTGGTCGCCTTTGCGCAAATCAGTGACGCAGCGCGGGAATAGAAGTGCGGTTCCCGCACCAGTCGATTCTCCAAGCCATCGCCAATTCGTATCAACGGGAAAACCTGCCTTCAGTAATATTGCCCGCTTTCGTCGAGCCCGACCTTGCCCGCGAAGCTGCGGTAGGCAACGGTCAGGTAGACCGCGGCCAGAATGATTCCGGGGATGAACCACACCAGGCCGATTTTCAGGGAATGGAGCGGAGCGGCGGCGTTATACACGGTCAGTCCGAAACGCAGATCGACGTTGGATGGCAGCACGAATGGGTAGAGTCCGAAGGCGGTGCTGCCGAGGACTCCAAGCACATAAAGACATGAGCACGCAAACGCGTACCAGCCGGTGGCCGGGCGATTGAAGTACGCACAGCCGAACAGTCCGGCCGCAATCAGCACGGGAAACACATACCCCCACGCGACGCTGGAGAAGCGCGCGAGCAGCTGCGGCTGGACCAAGGGACTGACCGCCGGCACCAGCAATGTGAAAGCCAGCATCGGCCACCACACCTTCGCCGCCACCCGGCGGCATCGCGCCTCGAGCTCGCCCCCGGTCTTCATCGCCACCCAGAGTGCGCCGTGCTCGGCGACCGCGAACAAGGTGGCGACACCGACCACGATAGTGAACCAGTCGAGAATCCCCGGGTTGGGACCAGGACGGAAATTGGTCCACAACGGCAGAAAGAAATAGCCGCTGGCGTCGAGCGGCACTCCGCGAATCACATTGCCCAAGGCGGCACCGAAAAATATCGTCAGCAAGGTGCTGGCGAGCGCGAACACGACATCCCACAGCGGCGCCCAGACGGGGCTTTCGATATGGTTGCGGAATTCGAGCGAGATGCCGCGCAGGATCAGCAGCCAGAGCACAACCGTCAGCGGGAGATAGAAGCCGCTGAAGCTGGCGGCGTAAAGTCCCGGAAAGCTCATGAACAGCAAACCACCCCCTGCCAGCAGCCATACCTCGTTGCCGTCCCATACCGGGCCGATCGCGCGCATCACCATGCGGCGCTCGGCGTCGGTGTGCGCCACGAACAGGTCAATGACGCCGGCGCCGAGATCGAAGCCGTCGAGGATGGCGTACACCGCTAACATCGCCGCAATTATCCAAAACCAGAAGGTCGCCATCGCGTGCACCTTTCCTAATCTGTGCTTTCGGTTGGATGTGCGTGAGAGCCAGGAACTTCAGGTTCGGCGAGCGGTCCGCGCTCGATTTCGAGATAGATCAGGAACAGAAACAGAACCATCAGCGCCGCATACATCCCGGCGAAGCCGATCAGGGTGAACATCGCGTTGCCGCCGGAGACCTGCGGCGAGGCGCCTTGGGCGGTACGCATCAGGCCGTATACAAGCCAAGGCTGGCGTCCGAGTTCGGCGGTCATCCAACCGAAGGTCGTGGCGATATACGGGAAAGGCGCCAGCAGCATCAGGACCCACAGCATCGGCCGCGAGCGGTAAAGGGTTCCGCGCCACAGGCTCCACAGCGCCAGCAACAGGATCGCAATGAAGATCGTCCCCAGCCCGACCATGTTGTGGTAGGCGTAATAAACCAGTGGAACGTTGTCCGGCCATTGATCGCGCGGGTAGGCGTCAAGCCCCTTAACCTCCGCTTTCCAATGACGGTAGGTAAGGAAGCTCAACGCCCGCGGGATGATCAAGGGATTGTCGAGCCGCTCGGCGCGCATGTCGGGCTGGCCAAGGATCGCCAGCGGCGCGCCCGCTTCGGAATGGAACAGTCCCTCCATCGCCGAGAGAGTTACCGGCTGATAAGCCGCGACATTGCGTCCCTGAGCATCGCCGAGCGGATACATCATCAGAAGCGACGCGATCGCGCCAATCACGACGCCGACGCGGACAAAGATCCGGGCGTGGTCCTCGTTGCGACCGGCAAGCAGGTAAAAAGCGCCCACCGCTGCCATCACGACGCTGCCGGTGACCACGGCTGCGCACATGTTGTGCAGATACTGCCAGGGCAGCCAGGGATTGGAGAGCAGTGCCCACAAGCTGTTTAATTCGACCGCGCCGTCGGAGGCGATTCGGTAGCCGACCGGATGTTGCATCCAGGCATTGGTCGCGATGATGAAAAAGCCCGAAAGCCACGAGCCGAGGAAAACCATGAATGTCGCTAGCCAGTGAAGCCGGCGCCCGAGCCGCCGTTCGCCGAACAGAAACAGTCCGAGAAACGTCGATTCGAGAAAGAAGGAAAAGACGCCTTCCATTGCCAGCGTCTGGCCGATCACCCCTCCCGTGGTCTTCGAGAACGCTGCCCAGTTGGTGCCGAACTGGAATTCCAACGGAATCCCGGTTACGACCCCGACGGCGAAATTGATACCGAGGATGCGTCCCCAGAAGCGCACTGCCTCATCGTATTGCGGCTTGCCACTCTTCAGCGCGAGCGATTTGAGAATCACCAGCAGCAACGCAAGTCCCATCGTGAGCTGGGGAAAGAGGTAGTGAAACGTAACGGTGAAAGCGAACTGTACGCGATCGACAATCAGGGCGTCCATGATGCGTCAGTCTTTCGCTCCTTGGTCGCGCCGTCTGTGGGCAGCAACTTTCCGGTCATTTGGCCCCTACGGCTGCAAATTTTCAAATCCACGGGCCGGCCGGCGCCGGCTCACTGCGCCGGACCAACCAATACTGTTACTGCAGAAGAACGCTATTTCCAACGCGATTACCGCGCGTCGCCGCGGGCCAACCATGCGAACAACAGCGGCCAAACCCATAGCCGGTTGCTGCGTGAGCGGCCACCACCTGGCGCGGCTTCGCTCGCTCGTTTCTGGATCCCCTTATTTTCATGTTCGCGATGCCGATGAGGGGAATGACGTATTTGACCTGGTATTCTTGCAGCGGCTCGTATAGCTGCGACCGGCTTAAGCGGCGTCGGCGCCACAACCGTCTCTTTTGGCGCAGCGCTGTTGGCGCTCTACGTAACCAAAGCCCACGAAACGAAAAAGCGGAGCATCGCATGCGATGCTCCGCTTTTGGATTCCCTGGCCGCGCGCTCCTAAGCGCCCGGGGCCGGTGAAGTCGGCGTGCTTTCCGCCGGGGTGGACGGCGCCGCCGCGACCACATGATCGCAGCCTTCTTTCGGACATGACCACGTGGTGCCGGCGCGCTTGGTGGTCTTCTCCACCAGGTAAGGTGAGCCGCACTTGGGACATTTCTGATCGACCACCTTGTTCCAGCTGGCGAAGTCGCATTTGGGATACCGGCTGCATCCGTAAAAGATCTTGCCGCGCCGGCTGCGCCGTTCAAGGACTTCGCCCTCATGGCACTGCGGGCAGCGCACGCCGGTTTTCACCGGCTCGCTTTGCAGCCGCTTGATCCCGTTGCATTCGGGATACCCCGAACAGCCCAGAAATTCCCCGAACCGTGAGCGCCTGCGGACCATCGGCCGGCCGCACTTCTCGCACACCATGTCGGTTGGCTGCGCGGGCGCCGGCTCCTTGCCGATGATGTTGCCCTGATCGTCGCGCGTGAACTCCTTGGTGTTGGCGCATTCCGGGTAGTTCGAGCAGGCCAAAAACTCGCCGTTGCGCCCGAACTTGATCACCATGTCGCCGCCGTCCAGTTCGCATTTGATATTGGTGGGGATACCCTTGCCCTTGACCTGCGGCATCTTCTTGCGCGCCTCGCCCAGCCGCTTTTTGAACGGGCTGTAAAAGCGCTTGAGGGTTTTGACCCAGTTTTCCTTGCCCTCCTCGACCTGGTCGAGTTCCTGCTCCATGTGCGCGGTGAAACCGGTCTCGACGATATCTGGAAACGCGGCCACCAGCAGATCGCTGACGATTCTGCCCAGCGAGGTCGGTCGCAGCCGCTTGCTTTCGTCCTCGTCCACGTACTCGCGATTGAGGATACTCGACATGATCGACGCGTAGGTGGAGGGACGGCCGATGCCGTTTTCCTCCAGTTCCTTGATCAGCGTGGCCTGCGTGAAGCGCGGCGGCGGCTGGGTAAAATGCTGCTCGGGAATGAGCTCCAGCAGACGCAGGATTTCGCCCTCGCTGAGCTGCGGCAACTGCGCCTGGTCGTCCTCTTCGGCGGGCTCATCCACACCTTCGAGATAAACGCGGATGAAGCCGTCAAACTTCATCACCTGCCCGGTGGCGCGGAACTGTTCGTCCCCGGCGGTGATATCCACGGTGGTGCGGTCGAACACGGCGGGCGGCATCTGGCTGGAAACGAAGCGGTTGAAAATCAAGGTATACAGCGCCAGTTCATCCCTGGACAAATAGCGCGAGAGCGATTCGGGATCGCGGCCCACAGAAGTGGGACGAATAGCTTCGTGCGCTTCCTGGGCGGATTTCGCCGACTTGTAGAAATTCGGTTTCTCCGGAACGTATTTCGCGCCGTAGCGCTGCTCGATATAGTTGCGGACTTCGTTCAGGGCCTGATCGGACACGCGGACCGAGTCGGTTCGCATGTAAGTGATGAGCCCGACCGCGCCCTGATCGCCAATCTCCACGCCCTCGTACAATTTCTGCGCGATCTTCATCGTGCGCGAGGGCGAGAAGTAAAGCCGGCGCGCAGCCTCCTGCTGCAGGCGCGAGGTAATGAACGGAGGCGCCGGCGTGCGGCGGACCTCCTTGCGTTCGATCCTGCTGACGGTGAAAGCAGGGGCCTTCCTGCTCTTGAGCAGCGCCACAATCGAATCGACTTCGGCCTTGCTCAGTTTGTAGTTTTTATTATCAACTCGACGACCCGCATGCGCGAACAGCCGCGCTTTGAACGGCGGCGGATTGCGTCCTTCCAGCCTGGCGTCCAGCGTCCAGTATTCCTCGGCGCGGAACGCCTCACGTTCGCGCTCGCGCTCGACGATTATGCGCAGCGCCACCGATTGCACGCGCCCGGCGCTGATGCCGCGGCGGACTTTTTCCCACAGCAGCGGACTTATCTGGTAACCGACCAGCCGATCGAGCACGCGGCGCGCCTGCTGCGCTTCGTACAGATTGCGATTGAGTTCGGCCGGATTGGCCAGCGCCTGTCTGACGGCCGCGGGAGTGATCTCATGCAGCAGTACGCGATGGAGGCGGCGGTTGTTGCCGATCTGTTCGGCGACATGCCAGGCGATAGCCTCGCCCTCGCGGTCGGGGTCGGTCGCCAGGTAGATGTTTTCGCTTTCTCTGGCGGCCTTTTTGATCGCTTCTATAACCTTGTTTTTGCCCTTGATAATCTCGTACTCGGGCAGGAAATCATGTTCCAAATCGACGCCTAGCTTGTTTTTGGGCAGATCCATCACGTGGCCCACCGAGGGTGCTACCTGAAAACCGGACCCTAAATAACGTTTGATCGTTTTTGCCTTGGCGGGCGATTCGACAATTAGAAGATTTTTAGCCACTTGTGTTGCACTTTTGGCCCTCGTCCGCTTCCCCCCAGAAAAAGGAAGGACCAAGCCGCCTCCATAAACGAGTAACCATCAAGCTAGATCTGTGCCAGAGAGAAGAGTTTGCCGGGATGCTGAACGACCAGCCCGGTCAACTCCAACTCCAGCAAAACGCCAAGCACTGTCTGGGCGCTCAACCCTGAGCTTTCCACGATCGAGTCTATATGTATTCGCTCGGATGAATTCAGATGTCGAATCACGGTCTCAAACTGCTGGCCTTTGCCAGCAAATTGGCGCGCCAATTCAGCGGCGCGATTAGCCTCAACTTCGGGCAGCGCCTTGCCAGGATTAACCCGCGCGCCGGCTGCCACACCCCCACCATTGTGCAGTTGCGGCGCCAGCTCTTCAATAACGTCCTCAACACAATCCACCAGCCGCGCACCCTGTTTGAGCAGGCGGTTACTGCCTCGAGTTTTGCCGGTCAGCGGGCTGCCCGGAACAGCGAAAACCTGACGATTTTGCTCTAAAGCGAGGCGGGCGGTGATCAATGAGCCACTTTTTTCAGCCGCCTCGACCACCACAACGCCAAGGCTCAGGCCGGCGATAAGCCGGTTACGTACCGGAAAATTTTCCGGTACCGGGGCACTGCCCACAGGTAGTTCACTCAGCAAGGCGCCGTTCTGGGCCAGGATCGAATCGGTCAACTGGCGATGCTCAGGTGGATAGATTATATCAATTCCGCAGCCCAGCACCGCAATGGTTCGACCGTTTCCCTCCAACGCTCCTTGATGGGCCGCGGCGTCGATACCGCGGGCCAGGCCGCTGACCACAGTGATGCCTCGTACCGCCAGTTCCATCGCCAAGCGATGCGCCATGTGCAAGCCGGCGTCGCTGGCCGCGCGCGCGCCCACGATCGCGACCGCGTCGGCCGGGTCAGAGGGCAGCTCGCCGCGCAGATACAAAAAGGGCGGCGGGTCCGGAATTTCCTTCAGGATTGAGGGGTAACTGCCGTCGTTCCATCGAACCAGGCTGACGCCCAGGCGCGCCAACTCGCATAACTCCTTTTCCACAGCTTCGAAATCCGCGAATTGGATCAGATTCTTCGCTGTCGGCCGATAGACTCCCGCCGCCACCAGCTCTTCTTCGCCAAGCGCGAAAATCCGTGGCGCGTTATCGAACTTTTCCAGCAATAACCGCGCGACTCGTGGGCCAACCCCGCGCACGCGCCGCAGTGCCAGCCAATAAGCATCGGTACTGGGTGTCATCCCCCCTTGCCCCCTTTTTGGCCATCCTTATTACCCCCGGAGCTGTGACTTATCAATTCATCGCAGGTCCGCCGCACTCGCGGAAGTTCTTGACCGGCCTATAGCGATAGCATACTTAAAGCACGTTAAGTAAAAAATCGGTTTTTTCCAGCATTCCGGGAATATCGCGGAGCGCGGCCTGCTACCAACCTGATCGGATAGGAGTGGCGGCAGGAATAGGATGGGGGGAGGCCGAGAGGTCAGAAATGCCAGAGACGCCGCAAACCAACATCAATTTAAGCGAGCTGTCTGCAACCGACAAGCTGGTTTGGATTTTCAGTTTCTACCGTGACGCCGAACTGAGGGGCGCCCGCCTGCTCTTTAACCTTCTCCATCATCTTAAGGACGCCGAAGCACAGCTCAAAATGTCGCGCCATTTGGCCGACGAAACGCGCCACGCATGGCTGTGGACCAAACGTATCGCCGATTTGGGCGCCGCTCCCAAGATGGTCGATGACGGCTATCAGCGCAGACTCGGATTGAGAACCGGAGTTCCCAAGGACCTGATCGATTTGCTGGCGCTTACGGTGGTGGTCGAGGAGCGGGCGCGCTCGCGCTACATCCAACATTCAGCGATGCCCAACGTCGATCCCGAGACGCTCTCCGTTCTCAAGGCCGTCACCGAAGATGAGAGCTGGCATCTGTCATGGATCGAGCGGCAGATGCGCGAGATTGCGCGCGAACAAGGCGACCCCCAGCGTGCCGACCGCGCGCTGGAGCGTTACCGCGAAATCGACCGTGAAGTTTATGCCACCCTGGCCGCCGACGAAGCCCTGCTGATGAAGGGCTGAGTGCCGGGCGCCTGAGCGTTGGTCTTGCGCGAAATGTAGCGAATTTCAGTTATGAGACTGAGGGGCGGCCGCCCGCTGCATCGTGCCATCTATCGCCTTGCAGCGATCGCGCCGCTCGCGGCCGCATTTTTATTGTGCGGGTGCGCGCCCAAAACCGCGCCCGCGCCTGAAAATCTCTTTCGGGTTGCGCTCCTTACGCCGGGACCGGTCAGTGACGCCGGGTGGAACGCGGCGGCCTTCGAAGGCCTCCAGTTGATCAAAGCTCGTCTGGGCGCACAGACCGCGATGGTGCAGACCGCTTCCCCGGCTGATTTTGACGATGCATTGCGCGATTTCGCCGCACGCGGATTTAAACTGATCTTCGCGAACGGCTTTGAATACACCGATGCCGCCATCGCGGCCGGACGCGATTTTCCCCATACGATTTTTGTCGTCAGCTCCGGCAGTCGATCTTCCGCCAATGTCGCGTCGGTGTCCTTCGCGCTCGAACAAGCCACTTACACCGAGGGAGTGGTGGCCGGCTTGATGTCCAAAACCGGGATAGCGGGCGCCATCGGCGGTATCGAATTGCCCGCCATCAAATTGACCTTCGAAGGCTTCAGGATGGGTTTCAACTCGGTTCGCCCGGCTGGAAAAGTGCTGGTCAGTTATACTGGCGATTTTGACGACGTGGGCGCGGCCAAAGAAGCCGCCCTGGCGCAGATCAGCCGCGGCGCGGACTTCCTGATCCATAATGCCGACGCGGCCGGACTGGGAGTGTTGCAAGCCGCCCAGGAACGCCATGTCTATGTCTTCGGCGCCTACCGCAACCAAAACTTCGTCGCCGGACGGGCCACCATCGCCAGCGCCGTCGTCGATGTCCCTGATGCGTTTGTTAAAATCGCCGCCCAGGTGAAAGCCGGGACGTTTCATCCCTCAATGCTCACCTTCGGCATGAAAGACAACATGGTCAAGGTGGTATTCAATCCCGCCCTCGCAGACCGCATCCCAACGGCCGTAAGGCAACGAGTCAGGCAGGTCGAACAAGGAATCGTCAGCGGCGCGATCAGGATGCCGGCACTGCCGGCAGCACCGGCGTCGTGATTGCCGCATCCAGGAATTCCATGAAAAATTAGCCGCACCGAGACAGGCGTTCTGCGGCACGCGATAGGCGATCTGACCGGCCGCAATTACGATCATGGGCTACATCAACGAGTGGGTTCATCTCGAGGCGATTCAGGCGCTGATCCATCATGCCAGTGCCGTCATAACGGCGATTTTCATTTTCGCCGTCTCGGCGCGCCTGATCGCTTACCTGATTCCAGACGGTCACGCGAAAAGACTGGTCATGATCATCGATGACGTCGTGCTGGTTGCGGTCTTTGGTCTGGCCGGCTGGCGTTTGCTGAGTTACATGTGGTTCCAACCGCAGGTCACGCCCGCCGCCCAAAAGGTGCAGCTCGTGCAGTCAGTCGCCGACGGAGCCGACAGCGCCGATGAATTGATCGCGCAATGCCGCAAGCTTTCTCCCGATGATTTGCTCCAATGCCTGCGGCAAAAAAAGCTCCAGGCCGAACGGGCGATGGCGGACGCGGTGGCCAGGATGTCAACCGACATGCGCGCTTTGGATAAGGTCGGCAGCACCAAAATCGGCGCGGCACGCAGCTTCGACGCAGCCCAGGCAACCTTCCTGCTTTATCGCGAAACCGAGTGCCGGTGGCTCAGTACCACAGCCCGCAGCGGCGCTGCCGACACCGTCTATCAGGCCTGCATGGCCGATCTGGCGCACCGGCGCGCAGCGCGCATCGATCAAATCCTCCGGCGCTGATCGGCGCGTGACTAATTTGTCTCGGGTTCGCCCAGCTTGCGGTAGAGGGTCTTGCGGTCGATGCCCAATACCGCTGCGGCCTCGCTCTTGTTGCCCCCGACCGCGGCGAGAATCGCGCGGGCATATTCGCGTTCGAGCTGGTCCATCGTCAGCCGCCGATTAACTGCGTCGTCCACCGTCACCCACGGCGTTTCTCTACCGGCCAGCTTGGCTGGCAGATCGTTGCGGGTGATTCGATCGTTGCGGCACAGGATGACGGCTCGCGAAATCACATTTTGAAGCTCTCGGATGTTGCCCGGCCATGAGTAATGGGTCAGGCATCCGATCGCGTCGGGACCAATCTCGGGGACCGCGCGTCCGGCCTCCGCGCTGGCGCGGGCCAGAAAATGCTTTACCAGGGGAAGGATATCCTCGGGCCTTTCGCGCAATGGCGGCAGCACCAGCGTGACTGTGGCCAGACGATAGTAAAGATCGGCGCGGAATTTGCCCGCTTTGATCGCCTCTTCGAGGTCAGCGTTGGTTGCCGAGACGATCCTGACATCAACCGGGGTTTCTTCGATCGAGCCCACCGGCCGAACGCGCTTGTCTTCGATCACTCGCAGCAGTTTGGCCTGGAGCAGCAACGGCATCTCGCCAATCTCGTCAAGGAACAAGGTGCCGCCGCGGGCGGTTTGGAACAGACCGGGCTTGGCCTGACGAGCGTCGGTGAATGCGCCCTTGACGTGGCCAAACAGTTCACTTTCCAGCAGGTTATCGGGAATCGCCGCGCAATTGACCGGTACGAAGGGAGCCTGCTGGCGGCGGCTGCGGAAATGCAGCGCCCGCGCAATCAGTTCCTTGCCGGTGCCGCTTTCCCCCGAAAGCAGCACGCTGGCCGTGCTGTCGCCGATTTGGCCCACCACCTCGAGCACTTCGGTCATTTTACGGCTGACCGCGATGATATTTTCCAGCCCGTAGCTGTGGGCCAACTCGCCCCGCAATCTTCTGATTTCCTGGCGCAGACTGCGATCTTCAAGCGCACGCGCCACCACCAGCAGCAGCTCATCGTTGGAAAAGGGTTTCGTGATGTAGTCGAAGGCGCCCATCTTCATCGACTCGACCGCGGTCTGGATGGAGCCGAAGGCGGTGATGATGATTACCGGCAGATTGGGCGCCAGACGCTTCAACTCGGCCTGCAACTGATGACCGTTCATGCCGACCATTCGCAGGTCTGAAATCACCAGGTCGGGATGCTCCCGCCGGACCAGGTTGAGGGCTTCAGAACCGGAGGTAACAGCCAGCGCCCGGTATCCGGCGGCGCTCAATATTTCGGCCAGAAAATTGGCCATCTCGCCGTCGTCATCGACGACTATGATGGTGTTGCGTTCACCGTCCATATCCAACGCCCGCCATCCTACGCGCTCGCTGCCAGGGTGTTTTCGGACCGCGGGGAAACTGCCAGGGTCACCACGAAGCATGCCCCTTGTGGCTGCGACTCAAGCGTGATTTCCCCGTCGTGATCGCGCACGATGGACTGGCTGACGGCCAGGCCCATGCCAGTGCCTTTGCCCGGATCCTTGGTCGTAAAGAAGGGATCGAAAACCCGATCCCGGAATTCGTCCTCAATTCCGGGACCTTCATCCTGGAACCGCAGACGCACGCACGGGCGGCCTGCCTCCAGTACGCGCCGCCCGCTGACCCGCAATGTCCCACCCGACTGCGCCATCGCATCGAGCGCGTTCATGCCCAAATTAACGAATACCTGCTGCAGTTGATCAACGTCGCAATCAACCAGCAGCGGTTCAGGGCCCAGCTCGCTGATTAGACGTATGTTGCGGCGTTCGGCCTCGGTTTCCAGCAGATGCAGGGTGCGCTGGACGATGGTGCGTACGTCGCTGGTTACCCTGAGCGGTTCGCGCCGGCGGCCGAAATCCAGCAGCATCCGGACGATCCGAGTGATCCGGTCGATCTGCTGAATAATGATTTCCAGCCCCTGGTTAAGCCTGGTTTCGTCAGGCCTGCTGCGCAAAAGGTGTTCCGCACGGCCGCGGATGACGCCCAGCGGCGTGCCGATTTCGTGCGCCAGCCCGGAGGCCAGGGTGCCGATCGTGGCCAGCTTGTCCGAATGGCGCAGCCGACGTTCCAGCTCGAGTTTGCGTTCGCTTTCGTCCAGCAGCCGCCGCCGCGCTACACTCAACTGCCGCGCGAGCTTTCTAAACTCCTCGGTAATCAGAGTGACTTCATCTCCGGCCTGCTCACGTTCTATTTCCTCGCCCGAGGAGAGACTGCTTACTCGGCGTGACAGTTCAGCCAGCGGCAAAGACACATACCTGCGCGCGACCAGTAGAATCAACACTGCGGTCAGGACCACGACCACTACGCCGGCGGCAATCGAGGACATCGTCCGCCGGAAAAGATCGTGTCTGACTTCAGTCCAATCCTGCGCGACCAGCAAATAGCCAAGCGGCGGTTCCCCGCGCATTGGTGCGATGCGGCAAAACCAGTAGCGCCCGCCGGCTTCCTGGGTGAACTCACTGCTGCCTTGGGCCTTGACCTGGGCGACGATATCGTGACCCGGCGGCAACTGGATGGGAAAACCGGGCAGCGCATACCAAAGTCTCCCCGATCCATCCAATATCGCGACCGCAACTCCTTCTTTCCAAATAGTCTGGAAAACGGAATGGATGTCGCTCCACTCGGCGCGCTGAATATCCAGACGAATCGCCGCATTAAGGGCCAACTCGCTCGCCCGGGTTTCACGCTTGAGGTCTTGCTCGAAAATCTTCGACGCGGTGCGAACCCGATTATAGGTATAGACTGAGACCACGGGAGTGAGCGCCGCAAGCAGGCCAACTGCCAGCCTTGTCCCGATCCTCATTTCGCGCATTCTAGTCCTAAAGAGCGCCCAAAGGGATATAACCCCAGACTTTAAAAACCGCACGGCGCATAAGCTATTCGCATGCCAGATATAAGATGCCCGTAAAAAGCAGACTTAATAGCGACACCCCGCCGCAGTTAGGGGCACTTCGGGCAATGCGAATCTCGAACTTGGGGAAAAATTCCGCGCTTCAACCTTCTGGTCTTGCCGGCATCTTTTTATTAGACAGGTTAAGCGACTAGGAACGCGTTAGCCCGCGGTTTGCTCATAGAGCCTCGCATGCTGGAAAGAAGGCGCTATACCGCAACATTGGACACGCGGTCACAGGCGCCTCAAGAGCATTCCCGGCTTTCGAAGTCCCGGCAAATCGACTTGGTTCTCAGCAGCCTGATCGCATCGGTCTCGGCAGTGGTGCTTAGAGCGACCTGCGCCATGGCGGCCCGGGCTGACCGGATCACGCTGGACCGGCTCTGGATGATGGCCAACGCGAGTTGCGCCGCAACCGCGCCACCACCGCCTGGATAGAACCGCCGCTCGCCACCGGCGGTTTGCTCACTTCGACGTCGTTTACGCTGTATGTGCTGGCGATTATTTATCGATGGCTGCTGCCGGATAACCGGCCCGCCGGCCGAAATTCTTTGCCGCCTGGCTGAACCGCGCCGCCTGACTCGATCAGTTATCGAGCCGCGGTTTGAGCTGCAGCGGTAACCGGCACGTCAGCGGCCGCCGTGGCCGGATGACGCGGGTTGCCGAACAGGGCCAGCGAAGCGACCAGCATCGCAGCAACCGCAAGCAGGATCACACAGGAAGGACACCAGCCTTGGGCTTCATGGCAGGCCGCGCTATGCCCGCATTGACCGCACCAGGGCTTAAATCGCATGACCGTCCATGAACAAGGCCGGCCACGCCGTCCACATTTTGAACAGGGTAGAAAAAACAAAGCAAATCTCTCCAACTACAATCAGCCAGGCGCAAACTGTTCGACAGCGATGCTTCAAGTGAGGGTATTGTCCAATGGCGGGCATACCAGCGCAAGCGCAAAATCAACGTTTATCCCCAAATCAAATCGTAAACTGTTGACGATAGTCGCCAGCCACCAGGCGCCGGTGACAGCGTCCATCAAGATCGTGGCGAAGCACAATCCCCCAGCGCCGGGCCCAGAACGGGCTACTGGCTCGGATACGGATAGCCCGCGGCCAGCGCTTCCTGGAGTTTTTTGTCGTAACCGTAGATATCATTGAAAAAGCGCACCTGGCCGTCCGGCTCAACCACGGCGGTACTGTACAAAATCAGTACCGGAATAGGTTTGTCCAGATCGACTTTGACGGGTCGATCCCCGTTCATGGCGGCGCGGATGCGCTCAACGGTCCATCCCGGTTTGTTGCGCAGCACCCATGCCGCCAACGCCACCGGGTCCTCCACACGGATACAGCCGTGGCTGAAATCGCGCCGGGCGCGCGCAAAGAGACTTACTGCGGGCGTGCCATGGAGGTAAACATTGTAGCTGTTGGGAAAGACAAATTTTACCAGACCCAGGGCGTTTTTCGGCCCCGGCCGCTGGCGGATCTGGTAAGCGCCCGATCGCAGACCGCTGAGCACTTCCGCGCTCACGTCGCTGTCCGTGATGACCCGGTTGCCGCTCACCACTTCGAAGCCATGGGCCGCCAGGTAAGACGGGTCGCGCGCGATCTTCGGGATCAGTTCGGCCCGCGCGATCGAACTGGGCACATTCCAGTACGGCCGGAATATCACGTAGCGCATCTGATCGGCAAACACCGGGGTCTGGGTCCGGTAGGCCTTGCCCACTACCACCTTCATAGTGAGGAAGCCACCCTCGGCGCGCCGCAAAGTGCGCAAGCGGAATTCCGGGATGTTGATCAGGATGGGCGCCTGGGCAAATCCGGGCGGCAGCCAGCGATAACGCTCCAGCGCAAAGTCGAGTTGCATGACGCGCAGCCTCAACGGCTTGTTAAGTTCGCTGATTGTCCCCCGCCCCAGAATTCCGTCGGGCTCAAGACCGTGACGGACTTGAAAGTGCTTTACCGCGTCAACCAACACGCCTTGGTAAACCGTGCCTTGAAGGACCGGATCGCCCGCCGCATCCAGGTCTCCAAGCTGGCGCAGACGCTGAACCAGTGGCGGGATCCCGGAAAATGTATCTCCGGGCCGGATGCTTCTCACCGGTGACGGCACCGGCGGGCCGTCACCCTCAGCTTCCAGCTTGAGATAATGCGCCAGGGCGGCTTCCGCGCGTCGATAACCGGCGTGCTGGCGCTCCACCGAAGCAATCACGGTGGGAACGTCCTGCGCGATCAGGAGCTGATTGCGCAGAAAATCCGCGAGATCGATCCTCTCCGCGCCGGCGCCTAGACCGAACTTGAAGTGCCGCGGATTAATCCGGCCTAAATGGAGGTCCGACACATAGCGCATCGACGAAACCGTCATCGCAAGATCGAATCGTACCAGGTCCGTCAATGCGGGCTGAGCAACGGCGGGGGCAAGTCGGGCCAGGCGCGCGTCCCAAAGCGGCGCATCGTAGTCCGGGGGATTCAAGCCTTTGAATTGGGCTTGTTTGAATTGTCCAATCATCGCCATCGCCTGTGGTGTGGGCCTGCCGGCGGAAGTCCAGGCGAACACGTACCCGCCTGTTTCGTAGAATTTCTTAACTGACGGTATATAATCGCTGAAATTGGGCCAGCGCATACCGGGCAGCTTACCGCTATCGATAATTGCGCTGAGTTCGCCCTTAGGGGAGGGCTGAGCGGCGGTCGGCGACGATACTGCGGTGACGCCGTTGGAGCTTGCGGCATCCGCCAGCGTTTGCGACAGGACGCTATCGGACCGGCTAGCTCCCGACGCAGGGTGGGTTGCAGCAACCATCCAGAGCAGCGCTATCGGCATCAATGACCGGGGCTTGCCGCAGATGATTCGGGTAACAAAACGACATCTGCGTGGAAGCTTAGGAGAGAAAAATGATCGGAAACCGAAAATCACGAAAGGTAGGATGAACATAAAGGCCGCAAGTACCTTATAAGGGTCGCATGGTCGCGTGACAATAGCGGCTTGAGGTCCGTGCAGCTAACGGGTTGAAGAGGCGCAGGCGCCGGATTGGATAATTTTCTGCAGGCGCCTGACTGAGGTAGTGAGGATTTGGCCGAATCTTATCTCGCGAGGTGATTTGAATCTTGTCGAACACCGACGAACCCGCGATTGACGCTGCTGTCGTTGCGGCGTTGCAGGAAGAGGGTTCCCTGCTGGTGGAACTCAGAGATCTTTTCGCCGCGGAGATATCCGAACAACTGGGCCGGATGCTCCGGGCGTATCGTGAGGATGACGCAAAAACGCTGGCGATGGCCGCTCATCGGCTTAAAGGAAGTGCCGTCACCTTCGGGGCCAGGGAAATGCAACGCCGATGTATAGATATAGAAACTCTGGCAAAGGCTGGTCAAATCCGGGGGGCGGATCGCCTTATCGACGAACTGGCCTGCGAATGCAACAGGGTGAACTCGTCGTTGGATCAGATTATCGGTAACCCTCCCGCGAAGTCGTAAAACTGTCACCCCGGGCCGCCCGAGGGGCCGCTGTCAGCTTGATATGGAATAGTGAAATTCTCGAGAACCGGCCCGAATAGTCAAGACGCAGTTGTGAACCTGCCGGGAGCTCCGACTGTGCTTCTGACCATCTCTGGGCGCTCACCAGCCATGCACCACCCGCCCGCATGACCGCCGTCTGGATAATCCGCCGTGCTGCCGCGGATTGTGCACCGGGTATTGCGGCACGCGGATTTTCGCCGCGGAAGTAGTAATCGAAGGGCACGCGAAAGAAGCCCTGTGGAAATCCTGCACCGGCGCCATCGGCCGCGCCGTCTGCTGAAAAAAAACCGGACTCAAAGAAGATTGGCTCGTTGGGAGCGGCTGCGGCGGAAACTTTCGCCGCGATCGCCCGCCATGGGTCGCGCGGCGCACTATAAAGCAACGGCAGGAGGAAAATAAAAAAGCTGCCTAATCCAACGGTAACAAGATTACGAAGCCGCGGGCCGCCACAATCAAGCAAATAGGCCAGCACTATCGCAAGCACTCCCATGGAGGGACACACGTAGCGCACCTCGAAGGCAGGTCGGACCAGCACTGAGCACAGGAGCAGCGACAACATCGGCAACAATCCGTAGAGCAGGCATTGCTGAAGCCCTTCACGGCGCTCGCCCGCCCCCGGACAACCAAACGCCAGCCACCAGATCGCGCCTGCGATGGGCAGCGCAGGCAAAATCATGGTCGTGGAAAACGCCAGTCTGGCGCCCAGCCAGTCCAGCCAATGACCAAACAACAGCGTCCGGCTTTGCGCGATCAGAAGCGGCGCGAACGGCACGAATAAGCCCACCGCGATTAGCACCGGCACCAGACAACGGTACTGGCCCCGGCGCAGCTCGCGCACGATCACGGCCACGTCAGCGCCCAGGATCAACAGGCCGCCCAGATGCACATACAACATCGCGCCGCCCAGCAAACCCGCCATCACCATCCAGCACGCCCCGCCGCCGCGTCGTACCTTCTGCATCGCCCACATATGCCCCAGGGCCGTCGCGCTCAGCATGCTGTACATCCGCGCCCACCGCGCCAGCACCGCCGCCAACGGATTGAAAGCCCACAAAACTGACGCCGCCAGGCCGGTCTCGAACCCAAACAACTCATCGCCCAAGGCAAAGACGAGATAAACTGCCGCCAACCCGAAAACCACGGAAGGGGCGCGCAATGCCGTTTCTCCAAAGCCGAATCGGCCGCCAAACCAATGCAGCATCAGGTGATAAAGCAACGGCTTGCCCGGATCCGTCGCCAGGGCCATGCGCGCGACCAATTTGATCGAGGGCTGCGCCGCCGCCAACGCGCTGTAAGCTTCGCTGGCTGCCAGCGGAGGCCTTCCCAGCCCCCAGCAATAGGCCGCGGCAGCCGCCGCAATTAACGCAAGCAGCGCCAGCGCCCGGTGCGATCCCATCCGATCGGCCTCCACGCGCACACTGCCGGATTGATCCACCGACGGTTTTACACCTCCCGTTAGTACAGGTGGAGCTCCGGAAAGATGCGTCCTAATCGCATCCGCACATGGTTCAAAGAATATTTGGTAAACGGCTTTACGACGTAACCGATCGCCCCTTCGGCCAAAAGCGTGTCACGAGTCTTGTCAAACGGAATCGCACTCACGACCAAGATTGCGGCACGCGGATTTTCCGCGCGCATCGTACGAAAAGCTGCCACGCTGTCGATACCATCCACCGCCGGCATCATTAGATCGAGTGTCACCAAATCCGGATGGAGCTGTCGGAACATGGCGACAGCCTGAGCGCCGTTTTCAGCCTCACCTACCACGCGGCATCCATAGCGCTCCAGATGATGGCGTATTAACTTTCGCGCGAATGGTGAATCATCGACAATCAATAGATCGACCGACACCGGGCTTCCTCCATGACAATGACATTACTGGGTTGCAGCCGGCTATCAGTAGGCAACGCCATGGCAACAGCACCTTTGTTTTATGGCGTGCCAGCCTCAAAGGCTTCTCATTCAGAACTGAACATGATGGAATCATAATTCCAAATGATCGGGCTGAGCCACAACGGTTCACAATACGATATTAGCCCACGAGCTTGTTCACTTTCAGACAAGACAGTTAGTGGTAAATTATTGCCGGCGGTGACGCGGACTCGAAAGCGTGTCGTTTAGCATCGTCAGAACCCATCTGTACACTTCAAAGATAAACAAGACTAAAACGCTAAGTGACTGACCCCATCTCTGTATCGGTCCGACTCAGAGTGAAGTTGTTGATCCCCATCTTGGAAGCCTGGGATTCGAAAGGTTAGTATGAATTCCAGCTATTTGGCTCGGGAAATTGTGATGGTCGATGGGATATGCAGTCCTGGCACATCGGTTGCTCTTGCTGGATAACGAAGTCTTTCAGCCACCCTTAAGGAGGGAAATCGATGTTAACCCAACTAACCAGGCACATTGCAACCGGCCGCAACAAGAATGAAAGCGGCCAAACCATGACCGAGTATGCTTTGATTCTTGCCGCGATTGCGATCGTCGCGGTCGTCGCCTACACCACGCTCGGCAGCACCATCGTCGATCTGGTCAACAAGGTGGTAGCGTGCCTGTAGACGGAGTCATCGCGAGAAGAGAGCAGGATTGCGGGGCGGTGTCACCCTTCAATGCGGAGACATCGCAGGCTGCGATCCTGCTCTGGATCGCGGGGGTTCGCGCAACTGTTCTTTTCCTGGATAAAAATCGGATGCTGGCAAAATGGTCGAATAATCTCAAGCTGTCGAGGGCGAAAGCGGCCGGACCATGACGCAATGCATACTGATCCTGGCGGCCATCGCGATCGTAGCGATTGTTGCCTACAGCACGCTGGATACGACCATAGTAACTCTGGTCAACAACGTCGGGCATGTTGGTAGTCTCTCGCGCGGCTGCGATTGGAAGAGGGGGAAGGATTTATGCCAGTGCGAGCCGGCGAAGTATGATCGGGCGCACGTCAAATCCTTTAAAATCGCAGCCGAAGCTTCAGTAGCATTGGTCGGGGGCCTGCTACGAACAGGGCGTATCAAGAATGGTAGAGACTAGCCGAGAATCTGGCGCATGGGACAGTACTGAACGATTCACTAATTTACGCCCTCAGGGTAGCTGCAGGTGAATTGCTAACTACGCGACCGACTGGGCATCTGTTACATATCAGACCAAATCCGGAACTCGCACGATCACGACTGCCGCCTTCATTTCGTTGGTTCGGTCGGGAAGGGCGTGCATGCGAGTAGATCGCGCCGGGTGCCGGAGCATGGGGCGCAATTGCCGTTAGGTGGTCGATCGAGATGAGCCGCCGGTTGCTTTTTTTTCTGTTCACCGCGGTGCTGGGACTGACTGGCGCGCTTCTGGTGCACAATGCACTTAAGAGCAAAGAAGCAAAGATTGCGGCCCTGAAACTGAATACGGTGCGCATCGTGGTGGCGGCGCACGCCTTGAGTCCCGGCGACACGATCGACGCGTCCAGCCTGAGGATGGCTTCGTGGCCGCGTGACGACGCGCCGCCCGGCGCCTTTACCGATTTTCAGACGGTAACCGGCAGAATCGTCAAGCAGTCAATCAGCGTCAACCAGCCGATTGTGGCGCAAGCGGTGCTGGAGCCGGAGAAGACCGGCGGAGTGCTGCCGCTGCTAATCCCGCCTGGGATGCGCGCGATGGCGATCGCGGTGGATGACGTAAGCGACCTTTCCGGCTTCGTGCTGCCTCACTCGCACGTCGATGTGCTGGTTTCAGTCCCAGTTAGCGGCGGGCCCGCCAACGAGGGTCTTCCAATTGGTCAAATCAGCAAGATCGTGCTGCAGGACATCACGGTCCTGGCGGTCGCCCAAAATCTCGAATCCGGTCCCGATCAGCCCCATGAAGCGAAGGTAGTGACCCTGCTGGTCTCTCCCTCTCAGTCCGAGCGCCTGGCCGCCGCCAGCCGCCTGGGCACCCTGACGCTGTCGATGCGCAATTTCACTGACCACGAACAGGCCGCCACCAGTGGCGTGAGTATTCCGCTGCTGCTGGGCGCTCCGGTAGCTCCGGTACCGAGCGTCGGGCAGACGGCGCAGGTCCGCGTGGCCAGGCGTTCGCGTCCGCTCGAGCGTCCCAAGGTGATCGAAGTGATCCGCAACGGCACCGATCACCAGATCGTTAACTTTATCGACGGCCACCGTAGTGCTACCGGCCACGCCCCAGCGCCTCCCGCGGTCCTGCCCGGCGGGGGAGCCGCGAGTGAATAGCCAAGCTGCACGCCATCAGGAAGGGGGAAGGTAAAATTGAACCAGCAGACGGATGCGAAAAACGCAGATTTCCTGCGGATTTGTCTGGCCGCTGAATTTACTCGACACCGAAATGGCGGTGCGCGGCTAGACGCGGCGATGGCAGCGCTGCTGGCGCTCACCGTCCTAATCGGCCTCGGTGCGCGCCAGTCTGACGCTCAGACCGCGCGTCTTATCACCCTCAAGCTCACGGCGGGCGAAAGCATACCCCTGGAGCAGTTGTCCAAAGATGCCACCCCTGAAGTCGAGTTCATCCAAAATTCCAACTGCTTCGTGCTGCAATGTAGCGCTCCGGGCCACTGCAACGTGCTGGGCGCGCAAGCCGGCCGGGGCCGAATCCGCGCGACTCTGCCCAATGGCGATCCGGTGATCTATCAGATCGTGGTCTCCGCGGTGGCCAAGCCTGATCAGCAGTTGCATCCGGGGGCAGCCCCCCCTCCCGCGGGTGATATTTTTGCCGGCGACAGCGCCAACCCGGGAGCACGGTCGGCGGTCTCCACGGTCGCCGGCGTCAAAACCGCCGATGGGGTCGCGCCCATGCCGTCGTCGCCAGCGATCGGAGCGGACACCGCAAAGGCGGCGGACGGCGCCGCCGTTGCCTATAATAATCCGCCAGTCAAACTGAGCCAGAATCCGGCCGTCAATGCGCTCGAGTTGCCGCCCCCCACGGGTCCGCGGGCGCACTACCTGCCGGCAAAGAGTATCAAGCTGACCGTCGGCGCGTCGCGGATTTTTGACTTCCCAATCGCGCTTACGCGCGTGGCGATCGCGGATACCACGGTTGCCGATGTCTCCGTGGTGGGTCCCAACCAGATCATGGTGGTGGCGCACAGGCCGGGCGCGACCACCCTTTCGATCTGGCAGGAGAATCATGAATATTTCGAGCGGGTGGTACGAGTGGAACAGGGCGGTCCGCAGCAGGTGCAATTGCACGTGGTGGTCGCCGAACTGGATCGATCCCGGCTGGAGGCGCAGGGATTGGATATATCGATGGCGCTTTCAAATGCCGGCATTTCCGTGGTCGGTCTCCAGGGCGACGTGGCGACGCCGTACAACGTCCAGACCAATCTGACCGCCAGCGGAGGAGCCGGCACCGTCGTCGCCCTGCCTCCGAGCGGCGTTTTTACTCCCGGCGGTCAGCTCATTCCGCTGCTGCTCTCCAACAACATCAGTTATGGTTTTGCGTCGACCAACGGGCAGTGGACCACCAATGCGATGTTCCAACTGCTGGAGGATCACAACCTCGCCAAAATCCTGGCTGAACCGACGCTGATCGCGGCCTCGGGCGAGCAGGCGCGGTTTTTGTCCGGCGGCGAAATACCAATCGTAATCGCGCAGGCGCTCAACACCTCGATCGTCTTCAAACAATTTGGAACCTCCGTGGTCTTCGTTCCCACGGTGATTGACGACGACGAGATCGAGCTGAGAGTGTCGCCGGAGTTCTCGCAGCCCGACTACACGCAGGGTGTGCAGCTTTTCGGCTTCACGGTGCCCGCCTTTGTCACGCGGCGCGCGCAGACGCTGGTCCGGATGCGGGAGAATCAGACCCTCATTATCGCCGGCCTGGTGCTGGATAATGTCCAATCGGAAGTGCGCAAGACGCCCTATCTGGGCGATCTACCCTATCTCGGCGCGCTGTTCAGGCACACCTATTACAACCGTAACAAGACTGAGCTGGTGATGACGGTGACGCCGCAGATTATCCGTCCGATTCCGGCCGGTATCCGAGTCGCGTTACCCACCGATCACGGTCCGCTAAGTCCGCAGGAAGTGCGAACGCGCCCGCTCAGCCAACCAGACGCTTCGCGCCCGCGATTCCAATGACGCAAGAGGTGAATGTCACGCAGCCTACGGCCCGCAAGGGCGGCCGGCTCTATCCGATCAAGCTCGTGATAGCTGGCGGCAATGAGGCGCTGCGCGGCGCCGTCAAGGCGGAGCTGGCCAAAATCCCGGGTCTTGAAATCGAGTTCCTAAGCGAGGACGCGGTCAAGGGCAGCGGCAGCGGTACGATCCTGACGCTTATCCTGGACAGCACCAATCCCGACGGATGGCAGCGTGAGGTGCGGCGGCGCAATTTCGATCGGCGCTTCGCTTCAGTCATAGCCCTGCTCGACGACGACTCGCCCGTGACCTTGCGCGCGGCTCTGCGTGCGGGCGCCGACGACGTGATTTTCCTGCCGCCGGCGCCGGAACAGGCTTTCCATACGCTTGTTCGCCTCAGCGAGCTGTCGCGCCGGCACGAAGGTTTGCGCGACAAGATGGTCTGTTCGCTGGCCAGCGTAAGCGGTGGAATTGGCGTCAGTCATCTGGCCGTCAACCTGGGATTAGCGCTGCATCGGCTGTTCGAGAAACGCACCGCACTGGTGGAACTCGATTTGCAAGCCGCGCCGCTGGCCGTGATGCTTAACCAGGAACCGGAACACACGATCAGCGAACTGGTCGATCCGACCAGCTCAATCGACTCGATCCGGCTGGAATCGGTGCTGTGCAAACACGATTCGGGGCTTTACTGGCTGGCCGCACCGGGACGGATCGAAGAGGCGGAATTGATTTCGGCGGCCACTATCGAAGCGATTCTGAAGGTAATGCGGGAGCTGTTCGATTTCGTTCTGATCGACTGCGGTTCGCATATAACGGAAGGCTCGATTGTAGTCTGGGAGCGCTCCGATTATCTGCTCTACCTTGTCGACCAGAGCGTGACTTCGATTCGCGCTGCACAGCGGTTTCTCGAATTATTCGAACGGCTGGGTTTGAAGGAAGTTGTTCCCCGATTTGTGCTCAACCGCTATCAGCCCTCCAGCCCCATCACCCGCGAACGGATCGAAGCCGCATTGGGCCAGCCGATCTTCACGACGCTGCCGCGCGATGAAAAATCCTGCGGCGAACAGCAGATAACCGGCGCCGACCTGTGGCATATCCGCAGCGCCGCCAACTTGCGCGAGAGTCTGGAAGAGTTGGCGGGAAAGCTTTATCGGACGCAGAAGGATGGGGACATGCCAGCGCAGCGCAACCTGCTGAGCAGATTATTAGGCGCCTTGGGAGGGGGGAGGCCAAGCAAAAATGGGAATAATTGACCGGCTTCAGAATCATGCCATGCCGGCTGCCGCGGAACCGTCGCTGATCGACGGCGGGGCTTTGCCGCGCAGGGCCTCGCCCGGCGGTCCGCAGTCGCTGCTGGAATCGCTGAAAGGTCGCGTGCAGGACCGTCTCTTCGAGCGGATCGGTCCGCGCCGCATCGATCAACTCGGGCCCAGTTCGCTGCTGGAACAGATCGAGAACGCGATTCGCGAGATTATCACTGAAGAAAAATTGTTGCTAACCGACACCGATCAGGCTGCGCTGATCGAGATGACGACCAACGAGATGCTGGGCCTGGGACCGCTGGAGCCTTTGCTCCAGGACAACGAGGTCTCCGACATCCTGGTCAACGGCTTCAGCGAAACGTTCGTGGAACGCAAAGGCCGGCTGGTGAAAACCAACGTGCGTTTTCACGACGACCAGCATCTGATGGAGGTTATCAACCGAATCGTATCCCGGGTGGGCCGCCGGATTGACGAAGCCTCGCCGATGGTGGATGCGCGGCTGCCCGACGGCTCGCGCGTCAATGCCGTAATTCCGCCGCTGGCGATAGATGGCCCGGCCTTGTGTATCCGGCGTTTCGGCGCCTTTGCCAATGATATCTCGTTTTTGGTGCAGCGCGGCACTCTGACCAACGAAATGGTGACGTTTTTGCGGGCGGCGGTCGGCGCCAAGCTCAACGTCCTGATCAGCGGCGGCACCGGCACCGGCAAAACCACGATGCTCAACTGTCTTTCCTCATTCATCCCGGAAGACGAACGCATCATCACCATCGAAGACGCCGCCGAATTGCGCCTTCAACAGCCTCATGTTCTGCGGCTGGAGACCCGCCCCGCCAATATCGAGGGCGAGGGCGAGGTGACCCAACGCGAATTGTTCAAGAACACGCTGCGCATGCGTCCCGACCGTATCATCGTCGGCGAAGTCCGCGGCGCTGAGGTGCTGGACATGCTGCAGGCGATGTCCACCGGACATGACGGTTCGATGGCGACGATTCATGCCAACAACCCGCGCGACTCGCTGTCCCGGCTGGAGATGATGATGATGCTGTCGGGGATCAACCTGCCTGAGCGCGCGATGCGCCAGTACATTTCGGCGGCGCTCAACCTGATCGTGCAAGTCAACCGCTTCAGCGACGGTACCCGCAAAGTGATCAAAATTTCGGAGATCACCGGGATGGAAGGAGAGGTCGTGCTGATGCAGGACCTGTTTGAATTTGTGGCTACTGGAATCAATGCGGCAGGAAAGGTTACCGGCGACTTCCATGCCACCGGCGTCCGTTCGATTTTCACCGAGCGGATGCTGAAGGCGGGTTTTTCGCCGGTCTGAAGTTGTGAATACCCCGGCAGGTCTTATGCAAACCGTTTTTCCAATCGTAATGCTCTTCCTGATGGGCACACTTGCGCTTGTCCTTTACGGGGGGCATCGGCGCGAAGAAATCGCCCGCGAGCAGGCGCTGAGCCGACGTCTTAAAATCCTGGTCCCGCAGCGCGCGACGGCGGGCCTGGAAAAGCCGCAGCAGCGGCAGGGGCCGCTGGCGCCGGCCATGGCGTTGGCGATGCAATGGAATATCCTGCGCAATCTGGATCGATGGCTGACACAAGGCGGTGTCCAAATGGGCGCGGTCACGTTCATCATGTTCGTCATACTTGTGGCGGGCGCTGGCGGCGCCCTTTTCAGCTTATGGGCAGGATCCGCCGCCGCCGCACTTTATGGTTTGGCGGCGGGTGCCGTGCCGGTGGGCTATGTTCACCTGGAGCGCAATAAGCGGCTGGAGACTTTCAGCCAGCAGTTGCCATACGTGCTGGATTTTTTGCGCTCGGCACTCTCCGCCGGTCACACCCTCAATCGTGGCTTCCAAATGGCCACGGAAAACGCGCCCGAGCCGATCGCAACCGAACTGCGGCTGGTCTCGGAACAGATTCGGCTGGGCAGCACTCTGGCTGATGCGCTGGATAACATGTTCAGGCGCGTACCCGAGAAAAGCCTGGGTTTCCTGGTTGCGGCGATTCGAGTGCAGGCTGAGGTCGGCAGCAGTGTCTCGGAAATTCTGGACCGGGTCACCGACACCATTCGCGGGCGCCAGCGGCTTCAGCAGGAAATCCTGACGCTCACTGCCCAGGCGCGCATCAGCGGCATGATTGTAGCCGCATTGCCTTTCATCCTGCTGGGATTCTTCACCCTGGTGAGGCCCGGGTACACCCATCCGCTGTTTCACAACCCGATGGGAGTAAAAATGCTGAAGGCCGCAATCATTTTGGACGCGGTTGCGCTGGGTATCATACGGCACATGACCAGCGTGGACTGAGCCCGCGTAAATCAGCAAGGGACCAGGAGTTGACCAGGAAAGGATCGGCGCGATGATGGATCCGTGGTCGTTGCCAGTCTTGATTTTCGTGTTCACGGTGGTGGGAAGCCTGGCTTTTTACCGGGCAGCGTTTGGGCCGGGACGGGGTCTCGACGACCGGCTATCGCCGTCGTCCGCGAGGTCAAACCTGCAGACCGGCACGGCACCGGCGGAGTGGCTGGTAAAATGGCACGTACGGCGATTGCGCCAGACCCCGACAAAGACGGTCTCAGATCGCAAGCTGCCGGACACGCTTACCCAAGCGGGGTTCCGAGGGATGGAATGGGTTGCGCGCTTCCATCTGGCTCGTATCGCGTCGATGATTGGGGGCGTGTTGCTGGGCTCGGGTTTATGCGAATTTACCGGCAAACCGTGGGTATTGGGGGCAGCTGGCGGGTTCCTGCTCGGCTACACTATCCCACGTTTGTTGATTAGCAGGATGGCTCGCGCGCGCCGCCGCAAAATGATTCGGGAATTGCCCGATGTACTGGCCTTAATCGTGGTCAGCCTGGAGGCGGGACTCAGCGTCGGCGAGGTGCTTCGGCTGGTCGGACGCGAAACATTGCGCCAAGGGCAGGTGCTCGGACGCGAGTTGAGTGCAACCTCGGCACAGATGTCTGCGGGCGTGAGCTTCGAAGACGCCTTGAGAGATCTTGGATCGCGCACCGGAGTGGACGAGATTCGCTCTTTGGCGGCGCTGCTTATTCAAAGTGAAAGAATCGGCGCACGCCTCGCCCCCGCCCTGCGTGCGGCGGCCGACCTGCTCAATTCGCGCCGGCGCCTGAAGGCTGAAGAAGCCGCCCGCAAAAGTTCGATCAAGATGCTCTTTCCGCTGGTGTTCTTTATTCTGCCCGCGATGCTGCTGGTGATTCTTGGACCGGCTGTAATCCAGTTAGTCGAAATTTTCCGCAACCGCTAAGCTTGCAACGTCGATCGCGCCAGACGACTTGATCCATCGGAGGCGAAATTCAAGGGTCGCTATCGCGGACGAGGAAAGAATGAGAATCAAACTCCGCCGCGTTATCTCTTTCCTCTACCGGTCGCTTCTCAGATCTGGAAAGTGAGCGCGGACTTGCGCTTGCTTGCCAGCATTTCGAGCGTTGTGGCGCGCAGAATCGACCGTACCTGGTCGCGCACCTGGCGCCATACATCGCGCATCGCGCACGCCTGATCGCGCCGGCAGGGTGAGTTGGCGCCGTCCTCCAGGCATTCGACCGGCACATAATCCCCCTCGATCAGTTCGACGACGTCCTCCATCGTGATCCGCGATGGCGGGCGGGCCAGAATATAACCGCCGCTGGGGCCTTTTTGACTTGCCACCAGCCCTCCACGCTTGAGCGTGATGAGCAGGCGACGGAGGTAGTTCTCAGGAATGTTCTGGGCACCGGCTATAACCTCGACCTGCAGCGGCTGGGCTGCCGGGTAGCGTTCCGCGAGCATTAGCAAGGCCTTTAAGGAGTAATCGACCCCAACGCCAAATTTCATTTTTATCCGGCCTCTTTTTCCGGCCGTTACGATCCCCTGATCTCCGTGCGGAGAATAATTGACTTAGTAGGTCATCTAAGTTATGTTTGCCCCTCAAGTCAAGGTAAGGAGACGTGCGCTGTGCCCAGACGCGAACCCCCGACGTGGGATTTGGTGCTCAAGCGCAACTCCGTCGAGCGGCTCAAACGCGAGTTGTTCCCCATGGAGTTGTGGAGCCAATGGGACCGTCTCACCGAGACCTCCTACGAAAAGCTGCCCGAGGAAGACATTGTCCGCCTGCAATGGTATGGACTTTACCACGATAAGCCGAAGGTCGGCACCTTCATGATGCGGGTGAAGATTCCGGGTGGAATCCTGACCCCTGTCGGATTACGAACGATTGGCGAAATTTCGTCGGAATATGGCCGCGATCAAGGTGAATTGACCACGCGGCAGAATATCCAGCTCCATTACATCACGCTCGATCGCGTGCCGGAGATCTTCGAAAAGCTCAAGACCGCGGGACTGACGACACTGGGCGGATGTGGCGATGTGGTGCGCAACATTACCGGATGTCCGGTGGGCGGCGTTAATCGGGAAGAGCACTTCGATGTGACCGGGCTTTTGGCGGATGCCGGGCGATTTTTCTACGGCAATCGCGATTACTCTGATTTGCCGCGCAAGCACAAGATCACGATTTCAGCCTGCCATTTTCAGTGCAATGCACCGGAAATCAATTGCGTGGCGCTGGTCGGCTTTATCAACGGCGGACGCCCGGGCTTTGCCGTCAGAGTCGGTGGGGGGCAGTCGTCCACACCGCGCCTGTCGCGCCATCTGGGGGTGTTCGTTCAGCCGCAGGAGGCGATGGAGCTGCTGCGGGCCATCCTGGACGTATGGCAATCGACCACCGAGTACCGCATCTCGCGGGTCAAGGCGCGGCTGAAGTTCATGATCGACGATTACGGGCCTGACGAATTCCGCAAGCTGGTCGAGGCGCGATTAGGACGCCAATTGGAGCCGCTGGCCGACCTGCCGCTGCCCGACCGCGACAGCGATCACATGGGGATAAGCGAGCAGAAGCAGGCGGGGTTCTACCATGTGGGATTTCCGGTTTACCTGGGCACGATGAGCGGCAGCCAGATGGTGCGGATTGCCGATCTGGTTGAGAGCTATGGCGGCGATATCCGGCTGACCCGCCGTCAGAACTTCATTCTGACCGGTATTCCGGGCGAGCGCCTTGACGAAGTTATCGGAAAGGCCGGCGAAATCGGCTTTCCGCTCGAGGTCAATGGGCTTTACGCCTCATCGATCGGATGTATCGGCGATCCGCATTGCAATTACGCAGTCACGCCAACCAAGACCAAGCTGGCCACCATAATTGAACGGCTGGTCGCGGATTTTGGCGATGAGGTTTCGCACCTGAAGCTGAATCTTGATGGATGTCCCCATGCGTGCGCCCAGCATTGGACCGGCGATATCGGACTGCAGGGCACGACCGGACGAGGGAAGAACGGCGAGCCACTGGAGGCTTTTGACATTATCCTGCGCGGCGGGTTGGGCAGGGATGCCGCCATCGGCAAACCCGTCCTGCGCCGGATCCCTTCGGAGTTGGTGGAAGATTATGTAAGCCGGTTGGTTGCCGGTTACCTTCGGCGCCGCCAGCCCGGCGAGAGCTTTGCGCGATTTTGCGCCCGGACCCCAGACGCCGAGCTGATCAGCATGACGCAACCCGCCGGAATCGAGCGGCAGAGCGCTGCAACCTTGGAGTGAATCCCTATGAACCAGGATCTGGAACAGCGGCAGGAATTGATGGACGAGCTGGAAGCGGGCGAGGCCGCCGTCGAACTCGACGACAAGGAACCTCACGAAGTCCTGGAATGGACTATCGAGCGCTTCGGCAATCGCATGGGCCTGTGCTCAAGCTTCCAGGCCGAGGGCTGCGTGCTGATCGACATGGCATGGCGGATCGATCCGGCGGTGCGGGTGTTCACTATCGATACCGGCCGGATGCCCGAGGAAACCTACGCGCTGATCGAGCGTATCCGCGAGCGCTACGGAATCAAAACGGAGATTTTCCTGCCCGACACCAAGGTGGTCGAGCACATGGTGTCCAAGCACGGGCTCAATCTGTTCTACCGCGACGTCAACCTGCGGCTGCTATGCTGCCAGGTGCGCAAGGTGCTGCCGCTGCGCCGCGCATTGCTCAACTTCGACGCGTGGGTGACCGGTTTGCGGCGCGATCAGTGGGCGACGCGGTCCAATATCCGCAAGATCGAGATCGATCATGATCACGGCGGTATCGTCAAAGTCGCGCCGCTGGCCGATTGGACCGAAGACGAAGTGTGGGATTACATCCGCGCCAACGACGTGCCCTACAACGAGCTGTACGACAAGGGCTACAAATCGATTGGATGCGCCCCGTGCACGCGCGCGGTCAGGGAAGGGATGGACTCGCGCGAAGGGCGATGGTGGTGGGAAACTGGCGCGCCCAAGGAATGCGGGATGCATTGCGCAATCGAAACCGGCGGCTTCGAGCATGAACTCGCCGCACTGTTAGGCGGTCACGGCAACGGCTCCGGCCACTGACTCTTTCTGCTCCCACTTCCACAAACCAGCCGTGGGCGGTGAGTTGTGTGCCTGATACGCTTTCAAACACCATCCATTCAGGCAACTGGATTTGAATTTGTACCGTGGATGAAGAAATTCCACTGACGCTCGATGATCTCCAGCGCCAGGTCCTGCTCCAGCAAATCGTGTTGTTCGCCCAGGCCAATCCGGACCCGCAAGCCCAACAGGATTACCAGGCGCTGGGAGAAGCGGTGGCGCGGATGGAAATTCCCGCGGCGATGCTCCCGCGGTTGTCCGCGATCCTCGAAATAGCGCTTAGCGGCGATCGCATCCGCCGCACGTCAGGTCCGGGAGCGCATCTGGCGTTGATGGCGCTGTTTCAGAAAACCCCGCGCGGCAGGGCTCTGGCCGCTGAAGTAAGCGCGCTCAACTCCGCGTTGGCCCAAATCAAAAATCAGCAATTGACAGAAGTCACCGCTGCCCAGCGGGAACCGGGAACCTATACCCTGACGCTGGGCACCCCAGGCTGCCGAATCGTAATCCGCTTCGAACCTCGCGGCGTCAGAGTAGAAAGCCTCGACATCGGCTCGGAGTGAACCGTTTCGGCGCAACCTTATATCGGACCCCAAGAAGGTGTTTGACCCACGTTTCACCTGAACGACGCGGTAGGTATTCCGTTTCCCGCTCGTGAAAGAACCGGTCTTCGCGCCAAATCAGAAGGGGACAGCTTCGGCCCAGTCGGTCAGGTAGGGGACCCGGAAGCGATTGCCAACATAAGCCTGGTAGATGAGGAATGCCCACAATATCGCCAGGCCAAGGTCGCCAAGTCTGGTCAGGAAGAGGAATAGACGCGACAACGGGCCCGGCAGCACCGCGGTAAAAACGCCCATCACGATCGAAAACGCGATCCAGGCGACGGTAAACGCGATCGATTGGCGCGCGTGATAACGCACATAGTCGTCGTGGTTGTAGGGCTCGACCAGCAGGAAAATGATTCCGGTGATGGCAAACCCGACATAGCAAAGGGCGGCAATTACGTTATTCTGTTGCATCGTTGAGATAACGGGCGCGCCGCAGGAACTGCAGGTGGAAGCACCTGTAACCAAAGTGGCTCCGCAGCGCTGGCAGCTCGACGGCATCGCGCTCATCCTCCCTCTAAATCGTGAATCGATTGTGCAACTGCCGGGAATTTTTCGCAACTGGGGCCGATGCTGCGCTCATTGTCTTCGGCTTTGGTACGGCCGCCGGCGCCATTGGCAAAAATCAGGCAGCTTTCCCGCGAAAAGGGTAAGCTTGTAGGTGAGATTGCCGGCGGGAAGAACTTTGGACCAGGAGGTCTCGGGGGAGGTATCTATGCGTTGCAGATCTGGTTTGATTGGCGTGCGCGTCTGTCTTGCCGTCGCCGCCTGTCTTTTGCTGGTCGCGTTCATCGCACCAGCACAAAGCGCCACGGCGACCCAGCTTGCGGTGGCTTCGGGCGATCCAATGGTTGCGACCAAAGCGCTGGTGGACGGCGCCCTCGGCGTGCTTCGCGACCCGCACCTTTCGCTTACGGAAAAGCGCGAGAAACTGCGGGCGCTCGCGGATGCTCATCTCGACTTCGAGAGCATGGCTCATTCCACGCTCGACTACCATTGGAGCCAACTCACCCCTGAGCAGCGCAACGATTTCACCAGGCTTTTTAAGGATTTCATCGAAAATGCCTACCTCGGCAAAATTCAGGATTATTCAGGGCAGAAGGTAATTTTCGTCCGCGAGAAGCTCGACGGCCCGGGCAAGAGTGAGGTGTGGAGCAAATGGGTGGGCAACGCAGACGAGCCGGATCGATTGATCTTTATGCTGCACCGCGACAATGGCCAATGGAAAATCTATGATCTGTCAGTTGATGGTGTCGGTATCACATCCAATTATCGGACCCAGTTTGATCACGTCCTGGACAATCATAGCTTTGATTCCCTGATGACCGATCTGCGCATGAAAAATCAGCAGCTTGCGGCACGTCTGGGCAAGTGACGGAGCCCGCGGCCAACTAATGGCCGGCCGACGCGGTGCTCATCGGGGCCTTGCGCACAACCAGGTAAATGGGCAGCACCAAAACCGCCAGCATCGACAGCATCCGGTAGATATCGTTGAAGGCCAGGATAGCCGCCTGCGACTGGATCATCCCATAGATCATGGCCAACCCCTGACGGGAACCGTCGGTTTGCGAGAGGAAATGAAAAACCGGGCTTCCAGGCATCCGTGGCGCCGTCTCGCTGAGCCGCCACGCGTCGAACACCGAGAAATGCTCGACCAGCCGCGCCTGATGGATCTGCTCTTTGGCCACCAGCATGCTGGTCAGGATCGAGATTCCGACAGCAGCTCCCGTATTGCGCATCATATTGAACAGGCTTGACGCGTAGCCCATCCGTTCCCGCGGCACCGTCGTCAGGGAAATGGCGGAGAGCTGCGGTCCCAGCAGTCCGCCACCCACGCCATTGAGCATCACCGGCCCGATCACCTGCCAGGGCCCGACAGAGAGCGTCCAATGCGACATCAGCCAGGTCGATACACCCATCGCAATGAAGGCGACGCCGATCAGCGGGCGGGTATTGACGCCAAATCGAGCCAACTGCCCGACCAGGATTAGCGCGCAAAACGAGGCGAGTGCTCTGGGTGAAAGCGTCAAACCGGCTTTCAGCGCAGTGTAGCCCATGAATTCCTGGAGGAAGATCGGGTTGAGCAGATTGGCGCCGTAGACGGCGAAACTGAAGACCACGACCAGCACCACGACCGCCGAGAACATGGGATTGAACAGGATTCGCACATCCACCACCGGGTCTGGAAAGGTAAGCTCCCGCCAGGTGAAAATAACAGTGGCCAATATCGAACCGACCGTCGCGTATACGACCCAGGGCGAGGAGAACCAATCCGCACGCTGGCCGCGGTCACACACCAGCTGCATCAGGCCAAGTCCCACCGCCAGCATCGCGATTCCCAGGTAGTCGATGCGGCCGCCGCGCCTGGGCCGGAGATAAGACGGGTCTTCCAGGAAGGTCGAAACCATCAGGATGGCCACGATTCCGATTGGCACGTTGATATAGAAGTTCCAGCGCCACGAGAAGTTGTCGGTGATCCAACCTCCCATGGTCGGCCCCAGCACCGGAGCCACCATCAGGCCCATCGACCACGTCGCCATCGCCAGTTGCTGCTCTTCAGGCGGAAAGGTTTCCATCATGATTGCCTGCGAAGACGGTACCATCGCAGCGCCAGCGAAACCCTGAACCAGCCGGAATAATACGATTTGATCCAGCGACTGGGCCGCTCCACAGCAGGCCGACGCCACCACGAAGGCGGTCACCGAAAACAGGAAATAGCGCTTGCGCCCGAACCGCGCGGAGATCCATCCGGTCAGCGGAATCATGATGCCGTTGGCGACCAGGTAGCTGGTTACCACCCACGTGATTTCATCGACGCTTGCCGAGAAACTGCCCTGCATATGAGGCAGCGCGACATTGACGATCGAGGTGTCGATCATCTCGAGCACGGTCCCCAGCATCACGGCGATCGCGATTAGCCATCGATGCTGATTGGCTGTGAATTCAGGGGTGTCGATTTCTGTGACGGCTGCCAACCGGACCAAATTAATCGCTTGTTTGTTTTAAGGAAACTTGGAGGCGCGCATGGGCTCATGGGGCCAGCCGCAATCCCTTGACAGTCCGGACGTTAGAGCGAAAGAATAGCGAAAACGCCATGAATCTTACAGCACCATCGCTGTTGTTCGAACCCGAAGAGCGGATCGCCGAATCGCGGCGCGGGGTCGAGTTCGTTGAGATGGGCGTAAAGCAGATTCTCAACCGGTGCAGCAATCCGCAGATGCCGTTTGCCTGGACGATCAATCCCTATCGCGGATGCGAGTTCGGCTGCGTTTACTGCTATGCGCGTTACACCCACGAATTCCTGGAACTACGCGATCCGATGGACTTCGAACGGCGCATCTTCATCAAGCGGCATGCCGCCGAAGTGCTGGAGCGGACGCTGGCGCGCACCCCAATCGGCCACGACGCGATCGCAATTGGGACAGCGACGGATCCGTATCAACCGGCTGAGCGCATGTACGAGCTTACGCGTTCGATGCTGCAGGTGTTCGCGAAAATCGGCGGCATCCGGCTATCTATCACGACAAAATCAGCCCTGATAGTTCGGGACCTCGATCTACTCACGACGATCAACCAGCAATCTGAGTTGTCGGTCAACTTTTCGCTGATCACGCTCAATCGGCGTCTCCAACGAATCCTGGAGCCGCGCGCGCCCCGTCCGGAACTCCGCCTGCGCGCGATGAGCATACTGGGTAGCGCCGGAATACGGTGCAATATCCTGATGATGCCGATGATTCCCGGGCTTACCGACGCTCCTGCAGCGGTTGAGAACGTGATCGCGGCCGCCCGCCGGCACGACGCCGCGGATGTCCATTTCCGCACCCTGTTTCTGAAGGCGGCGGCCGCCCGACGCTTCCTACCGTTCATCGCGGGACATTTTCCCGGACTCTCGGAACGGATGAACAATTTGTACGGCTCGTCGACGTATGGCCCGCGAGCGTACAATCGGCAGATCACATCGATGGTGGAGCGGATCAAACTCAAGTATGGATACTGCCGCTCGGGAAATCCGAAATCGGCGCCGGCCCGCCCAATTACTCAACTCAGCCTGGATTTCGGCTAAGTGCGTACGGGCCGCCTTACTGAAAAATCGATCCGATACGGGCGCTCGCATGGGTGACAGCACAAGGAAATGTCCTGCCTTGCTGAGGCAGGCGGCGTCAGGCTGAATGGCAAAGCAGCCCAATCAAGCTCCCATGCCGCGCGCGATAATATTCCTTGGCGGTCAGAGTTCAGGCCCGCTTGAATCGACGATAATCGTGGTTGTTTGCCGGAGTTCTCGCACCATCCACCGGTCGCCCATGCGGACCACCTTGGCTTCAAGTTGCGATGACAGCGCCGCAAGGTCGGGACCGTTAGTGTTGCATGGCGAAAACCTGGGGAAATGCGCCTGAAGAAGATCCGATCGCGATGCGCTAATTACCTTTAGCCGCGTCCTCAACCATTACGCGATACGTTTGCCGCCTGGAGGCCCTTAGGCCCCTGCGTCACCTCGAAGTCGACCCTCTCGCCCTCTTCCAGCGAGCGAAAGCCATTGCCGGTAATTGCGCTGTAATGCACAAAGACGTCCTGTCCGTCCTCCATCGTGATGAAGCCGTAGCCCTTTTTGGGACTGAACCACTTGACCGTGCCGCTTGCCATCGAAAACCAACCTCCCGGGGCAATCAAAAACCCCACCTCTGGGCACCATTGTTAAAAATAGCACCAAAAGGATAACATCGAACGCCTATATCACATACGTGCGGCCAATTCAAAACAAAACGGCACTTTTTCCGCGAGAGCCAGCTAAAAGAAAGTATCCGCGCACAACTCAACGCATACGCCAAATGCGACGAGCATGGATATGGCAATGGTCGGGAATCTGGCGCATCACATCGTCGATAAAAAACCCGTCCGGACCCCATTTCGCCCCCGCCACCACCGAGAGAACCTCCACCATCAACTTCTTTTCGTCTGCCGTGGCCTCCCGCCGATGCTCCCCGAGCACCGCCATCGGCGTATCGCAGGAGTCACAATCGAGAATCGTGAACTTGAAAGGATAGCTGAATTCGCAATAGCGCTGGGTGTAATCGCGCAGTTCGCAAAGGTCGCATTTGCTCATAGTAGGCAATCTATCTCAACCAGGCAGAGGGCGCATGCAAACCGCCGCCAACCGGCTCGGCAATGCAAGCCCTTCAAGGTCAGCGCAAGCTTGGCTCGCGCGGTTTTTTCCTGGCGCGTGAGATAAGCGGGCAGAGCCGAATCCTGGTGTTTTAACTCAGGATTCCAGCCGTTCGTTGTACCGCAGGGTGCTGAGGATGTTGGATCAGACCTCAACACCCTGCGTCAGAAATGGCTTCTTTCCTCCGTCTGCAACCCCCACACCACAGGAGTCAAGAAAGAGGAATCAGCCTAACAAAGCTCTCAGTGGGCTGCCGGGCTTTCAGCGGGAGCCGGCGCCTTCGGACTGGACTCCGCGGCCGGACTCGCCATCGAGCCGGCCTCGGTCTTGGACTTCTTGATGCAGCGGCGAACGCTGGATCTGGAGATGTGCAGGTCTGCCGCTACTTCCTTGACCTTTTTGCCGGCATTCACCTCGTCCATGACTTTGGCGCAGTCGACTTTGTGCCTGGCTGCCAGCGCGCCCGATGCCGGGAGCATCGCGCCGAGCATCACGGCTACCGCAAACCCGCCCACTGCCACCTTGATTCTCCTCATTTACCGTTTCCTCCCTAAGGGACCAGATTTTAAAATCGCGGTGAGTATCGCAAAATAGTCGCTTTACGGCAATGATCCGGTACGATCACTCCAAAAAGACCCCATAACCGAATTCCGGAGCCTGCCTAACGCGACACGAACCGCGGCGGACGCTTTTCCTTCAGTGCCGCGTTGCCCTCCTTTATATCCGCCGAAAAGAACCCGAGCATCTCCAACGCCAATGAGGTGTCGAAACTGGGCCCGGCCATCCGCAGCCAATTGTTCAGCGACCGCTTGGTCCAGCGCAATGCCTGCTGCGGTCCTGCCGCCAGTTTGTGCGCTACCTCCAGGGCTTTGTCCAGCAATTGCCCGGAGGCAACGCACATGCTGACCAGCCCGATACGCTCTGCTTCCCTGCCGTCGAGCATCTCGCCCGTCAGCAGATAGTATTTCGCCTTGGCCATCCCGCACAGCAGCGGCCAGATGATCACGGCGTGATCACCGGCGGCGACTCCGAGGATGACGTGGCCGTCGGTAAACCGCACGTTTTCAGCCACGATACTGATATCGGCGAGCAGCGCTACCGCCAGACCGGCGCCGAAGGCGGGCCCGTTGATCGCCGAGATGATCGGTTTGTCCAGGTTGATCATGTTGTAAACAATATCGCTCGCTTCGCGCCACAGCCCGGCGATTTTTTCGGCGTCTCCCAAGGTTTGCGCGAGCATGTTGTTGTCGCCGCCGACTGAAAAGGCGCGTCCCGCACCGGTCACCAGCACAACCTTAACCTGTTGGTCAGCGTCGATGTCCTTCCAGACCTGAGCGATTTCCCAATGCATCCGGGCGTCGGTGGCGTTCAATACCTCAGGGCGATTGAGCGTTACCTGGAGCACGCCGTCCTCGAAGCGCTTGAACGCGAGACTTTTGTATTCACTGTAATCCATAGCCGGACCTCCGAGCTGCTATCGAACCCTCCTGGGAGGGGTCAGATAGAGATGCGCCGAAGCGGATGCTAAAGCATCGGCGGCGCCAACGGAAGGGAAATGAGCTCCTGGATCGGCGCCGCGATCCAGCGGCCGGTGCCGCAGCGCACCACGTGTTGCAGCACCCTGGGCGCGACTTCCATCAAAATAGGCCGGTTGCCAGCGCCCGCCCTGATTCGGGCGAAAGTCGTCTTCGAAATGGTAAAGCTCCAAGGGGAGGTTCGATCGTCTCCGTCGAGCCGCCTCTCTTGGAAGCTGCCGTGGTCGGCCTAAGGGCCGCTCACAGCGCCGCCTGGAGATTGCGGGTAGCCAGCACTTCGCGCGCCGGCGTGCGGTCGCCGGTGCAGTTGATAAGACGCGGCGCCTCAAGATATTTCAGATTGAAGCCGAGACTCTCATATAGTTCAACGATCCGATCTGTGGCCTGATTTGACAGCACCACCGGACCATCATGACGCGCCAGCCATCGCGCCGCCCGCACCTGTCCCTCCCAACTGAAGCCCTGCTTTGAGTAATGGCGGAACTCCACATCATAGGGGGGATCGGCGTAGATGAAATCTTCGCGCTCCAGTGGGATCGCTTCAAAGTCGGTCTGAATCAGTTGCCAGTTTGCGAACAGCGCCTGGTAAGCGGTGAAGTCACGGATGTAAGTGATTCTGCTATAGCGGCCGAAGGGTACGTTGAAAAGGCCTTTGCTGTTGAACCGGCATAGGCCATTGTAGCCGGTACGGTTGAGATAGTAGAACAGTCCGGCAGCTTCCGCGCCATCTCCCTTTCCCTGTTCGAGAAGCCGATTGAAGCGCTCGCGGTGTCGATAGTACAGGCGCTCGTCGTTGGCCATCGGCAGGGAGATGGTCAGGCCGCGCTTGAGCCATCGGTAGAAATTGAGTACGTGAGGATTGATGTCATTGAGCAAGGCCTGCTTCGGCATCAGGCCGAACGTTACCGCCAGTCCTCCACAAAAAGGTTCAACCAGCCGGCGACGGCTATGGGGCCGCCACAAAACAAGCACGTGCGGTACTAGCCAGCGTTTGCCGCCCGCCCATTTGAGCGGGGGTCTCAGCCGTGCCGGGATCTGCTCACCGGAGGCCTGCGAGAACTCAGCAGTGCGTGCCGATGGTATCGCCTCGGCTGAAGCTTTCATAGAAGATGCGTCGATTCCCGTTGGCGCTAATCGCGAAATTCAGACTCCACAACATTAGCGGAGCCGGATCGAAGTTGCCAAATCTGCCCAGATTCATTGTTAACAACCGCAATTGCTGGGCCGGATCCGGCGTGGAGCATCGCTCGCCATCACCACCGCGACGGTCATAGCGGCCCGCCCTGCTATCAGAGACGGTTGTCCGCGGGGTGAGGGAAGACCGACGCTCCCGATGGATTCGGGCGGCTAAACCTGCGATTTTCGTTGACCGAAACCGTCGCTAAGCGGGGCACGGGGGGATATCCGTGGAATCATCGGACCGCGTGGGAGCAATTAAAGGGAGCATCACAGCATGAAAATCCTGGTGATGGGGGCCGGCGCAATCGGCGCCTACTATGGCGCGCGGCTGCAGGAGGCGGGTGAGGATGTCGTATACTGCGCGCGGGGCGACAATCTTCGCGCGATGCAGGAGCGGGGTATCGACATCCGCAGCATCCGCGGCGATCTGAGACTCGACAAGGTGACGGCCACTGCCGATCCGCGCCAGCATGCGCCCTACGACCTGATATTGTTTTGCGTCAAAGTATATGACACAGAGCCGGCAGCCGCCGCGCTCAAGGGATGCCTGGCGCCAGGTGGCGCAATCATGACGCTGCAAAACGGCGTCGAGAACGAAGCGCGGCTGGCCGAGCTTTTCGGCGCCGGCGCCGTGATGGGCGGGAACGCGCGAATCGGAGTGGAATTGGTTGAACCCGGAAAGCTGGTGCACAATACCACCGGCACCATCGAATTCGGCGAACTCGACGGGCGCATCACGCCGCGCGCCGGCGCCATCGCCGAGGCAATGCGGCGGGCCGGAATTTTCGGCGAATTGAGCACCAATATCCGCGCCTCGCGATGGGACAAGCTGATGTGGAACGCGGCGTTCAACACCGTGACCACGCTGACCCATACCACCGTCGGCGAAGTGCTTGACGATCCCGAAGGCTATGCCTTGATCCGGACTTTGATGGAAGAAGTGCGCGCGGTGGCCGCGGCCGACGGGGTCGAACTGTCCGGCGAGCGCATCGCGCAGGTAATGGCGCACAGCAACAAAAATTTGCGCCCGCTGCGGACTTCCACCCTCCAGGATCTGCAGCGCGGCAAGCCCCTGGAAGTGGAGGCGTTGATCGGCGTGGTGGTAAGGATCGCACGCCGGCACGGCATCAAGGTGCCGGCCAGCGAGGCGATCTATGCGCTGATGCGGCTGCTTGACCGCGATTCAGGCCGATCCTGAACCGCGCTCAAAACTACTTTGGCCGGATGGTCAGAACCGGGCACGTGGATTCGCGTACGACGCGCTCGGCGACACTGCCCAGCACCAGATGGGCCACCCCGGTGCGACCGTGCGTTGCCATCACGACCAGGTCGGCGCCGTAGTCGTGTTCGGCCTTGATTATTTCCTCGGCCGGGTTGCCGATCCGGAGCACCGTCTCGTGCTCGACGTCGCTCAGCATGTCGCGCCTGATTCGGGCCAGTTCCTGTTCAGCCAGTTTCTCATCGTGAGCCGCCATCGCGGCGCCGCCCACGCGCGTTGGATCGACATACGGCGACACCACGTTGAGCACGATCAGTTTGCCGTGATTTTGCTTCACGATATCCCTGGCGATCGTCAGGGCGGCGTTGGAATTTTGATCGAACTGCACCGGACAGAGCACCCGTTTAAAGTTGGTGATCATTCCCTATTCTCCCTTCACCTGACGCCGGCTTGCGACGCTGCTGCCTCACCGGAAGCCTCGTGTTCCGAGCGTGAATAAAGGCAAGCAGCATGCCAATGCTTTTAGGGCAAGGCAAGTGCGGTTATGGCTTAAGGCGCTGATGGAGAATCAAAAAAAATGTGTCCGTTAGGTGCGGAACGATGTTCCCAACGGACACAAACTTTCAGGCGGGTGCAGGCCCGGCGGAAATTCGCAACCCTGATCTACCCGTAAATCCTCCAGCGAAAAGGCCGGGCTCTTTGCTCAGGCCGCTTGAACCGCAGCGTTGCACCGGTCCACCTGGTCCAGGCGCCGAAACCCTGCTGATTGAACTCGGTCTCGACCTCGAATGGCTCCCTGGTATCGTAATCCTCGCACGTGAGCCGTTGAGGCTTGTCCTTGAGCGCGAGGTTGAAGGTTATATGAACGACTTCCTGGGCGGGTAGGCCGGGTGGCCACCACAGTCTTCCCTGGTCTAGCTCCTTTTCCGGCACGGCAGACTCTTTCCTCCTTGTGTGAGCTTAGCGGGCTTGGGCTTGCACCGTGGATTCGGCCTGCCAATCACTGCGCCCCTTGAAATAGGGGATAATATACTTGCCAAACATCCGGATCGACTCCATGGTTTTGGCGTGCGGCACTCGCCCCATCTCCATGAAGCACAGGATCATGTCCACTCCGAGTTTGGCAAAGCGCTCGAGCACCTTGATACAGGTGTCGGGGTTACCGGCGCACAGCAAGCCGCTGTCCACCAGCGCGTTGGGTGTTAGCTGATCCTTGGCCTTTTTCTCGTCCGCCTGCTTTCTGCCGAAAAAGAAAGCCTCGGGAGCGCGTTGAGCCGCGTACTTATAGCTCTCGATCTGGGCAAAGACCTCGGATCGGTTCTGCTCGTGCAAATGCATCCAGAAGGGCGCCTGGCCGCGCAGCAGCGACATGTACCATTGCATCCCTTCGCCCGCCATCGCGATGGTTTGATCGTTGTTCTCGCCGCACAAGGTCATCAGAAAAGCGGCGATGCGATTGTTAACCTGCGCGGTAACCTGGTTTTTTGGCGTTTTGATCTGCTCGCGGTAGTTGCGCACGCGCTGCTCCAGGGTGTCGGCGCGCGCGATATTGAAGCACAGCACGCCCAACCCGTAATTGGCCGCCAAATTAAAACTGTCGGGCGAGGAGCACGCCATCCACATCGGCGGATGGGGCTTCTGGATCGGCTTGGGCAGCACGTTGCGATTGGGGCCGACGGTAAAGTATTTGCCCTGGTAGCCCGGGAAACGGTCGGTGGTCATCAGTTGCGGAATGATCTGCAGCGCCTCATCCATCATCGGGCGCGTGTCGGCCGGATCGATTCCGAAGCCCCCCATCTCGTTGAGCGTGGTGGAGCGCGCGAAGCCGACGTCGAGCCGGCCGTTGCTGAGGATATCCAATGCGCCGATGCGCTCGGCCACGCGCACCGGATGGTTATACGGCTGCGGCAGCAGCACTGCGCCGTGGCCGAAACGGATTCGGCTGGTGCGCTGGCTGGCGGCGGCGAACAGGATCTCGGGCGCGCTGCAATGCGACAGTTCCTCGAAGAAATGGTGCTCGACCGCCCAGACATAGTCGAATCCGACTTCGTCCGCATACTGGATCTGCGCCATCACCTGCCAGTACTTGTCGTATTCGTAGCCCTCGTACCACGGCTTGGGCATTTCGATTTCATACATCAGGCCGAATTTCATCGGTTGCTCCTTTTCGCGTCCAGTTTAAGAGGCTGAAGCGCCTGAACAAAGGCGTCCCCCCGCCAAAGCCGGCCCGCCGAGGATTTATAGCTTATTTGGGATTAGCGGAGAATCGGCAAAGAGTTGCGGCACACCGCCACCCTCTATGCCGATCCTACGCCGGAGCGTTTTCCGCGCCCGCTTTGCGCACTCCTAAAAGATAGGCCTCGATGAACTGATCGATGTCGCCGTCAAGCACGGCGTCGGTATTGCCGGCCTCGACGCCGGTGCGATGGTCCTTGACCATGCGATAGGGTTGCAGCACGTAGGATCGGATCTGGCTGCCCCAGGTGATGTCCTTTTTCTCCTTGCTGAATTGCTCCAGTTGTTCGCGCTTCTTGCGCATCTCCAGTTCGAACAGCCGCGCGCGCAGGATCTTCATCGCCATCGCGCGGTTCTTGTGCTGCGAGCGTTCGTTCTGGCAGGTCACGACGATGCCGGTCGGAAGATGGGTGAAACGCACCGCGGAATCGGTCTTGTTGACGTGCTGCCCGCCTGCCCCGCTGGCTCGGAAAGTGTCGATCCGCAGGTCGGCCGGGTTAATCACCACCTCGACCTTGTCGTCGATCGCCGGATAAACGAAGACCGAGGCGAATGACGTATGCCGGCGCGCGTTGGCGTCAAAGGGCGAGATCCGCACCAGGCGATGGATTCCGGCTTCGGCCTTGAGATAGCCGTAGGCATAGGGGCCGTCCACGGTGAAGGTGGCACTCTTTATCCCCGCGCCTTCGCCGGGTTGCTCGTCGGCGACCTCGACCTTGAAGCCGTGCCGCTCAGCCCATCGCAGGTACATCCGCAGCAGCATCTCAGCCCAGTCCTGCGCCTCGGTCCCGCCCGCTCCCGGGTGGATCGACACAATCGCGCCGAGGCGGTCGAACTCCCCGCCCAGCATCACCTGCAGTTCCTGTTCTTCGATTTCCTTGCGGGCCGCCGCGAGGGTTTTTTCGGTCTCGCGCGCCGCTTCGCTGTCGTCGGTGCCCTCTTCCTCGGCCATCGTGAGGAAGAGCCTCGCTTCCTCCAGCGTTTTACGCAGGCGTTGATTGGCCTCCAGCTTGGCCTTTATCTCCTCCTGCTCTCTGCCCACGGCCTGCGCGGCTTCGGGCTTGTTCCAGAAGTCGGGTCTGGACGACTCTTCCAGCAGTTCAGAGTAGCGCGCATTGAGCTGAGCGAGGTCAAAGACGCCTCCCGAGCTTGACGAAACGATCTTCCAATCCGGCTAATTCTTCTCGCATCTCGCTCAATGTCAAAACGGTTTACCTCTCAATGCCCCATCAGGGCGATGCTTGAACCTTCATTATGACACACACCGCTGACCGATTTAATGCGCGCACCGCCTCCATCGGTCAGAACGGGATGCGGCCGGTGAGAATAACGGCGTGATTGTAAAGCGGCTGATGGGTGACGGCGACCTGGTAGCCGGCGCCGAAGGTCAGGCCGACCCGATCGTGGATCGGAATCCTGCCGATTAACAGTCCTGGCGTGAGAAAGACCTGGTTAAGCCCGGCACGATCGCCGTTGGGCCACCAGGTGTGGTTCACCTCGAACTCCGGCCAGAAGTAATGGAAGAGGTGGTACTGGAAAGTGGTGTTCCAGGCCAGCGGCATCCCCAACCGATCCTCACCGCCGTTTGGGAATGAAACTCCCAGCGTGCTCTGGATGTCGAAGTTCCCCCATCCTTTACCCGCCGCAATCGTGGGGGTGAAAATGAAATGGCCCGAACTGTTGGCCGCGTCACCGGTGGGGGCGCTGAAGCCTAAAAACGCGGTCACGATGTAATTCCCGTTGTCTTCATTGGCCGATACCAGACGGTACTTCACCAGAAAGGTTTCATCGGCCCAGCCGTCACTGGGAGCAATTTTTTTCTTCGTGCCGTGGATTTTCCTGCCGCCATGCGCGATCCACGCCGGTACCCCGAGAATGATTTCGGTGTTCTCAAATGGAATCAGTTCCAGTCCCTTGCCGCCCCCGAAGTTGTCCAGGCTATGACCGTAACGCTGCGCCTGCCAGAACTGATCGTAACGAAATTCTTCCTCCAGCCGGGGCGTGACCGTGACCAGCGGCGTGACCCAATGCGGCTGCTCGTTCTGAATCCGGGTGACGCGCGGAAACCAGTCCAGGAAGTAGCGGATCACGGGGTTATTTGAATTAAGCAGGCTTGCGCTTTGCGCGTTACTTTGGCCGCTCCACAGCATCACGGCGATTACGGCCACTGACATTGTATAGATCCGTAAAAGCGAGGAAGAGGAATTTCGCGCGGGTTTCATAACGGAAGATATATGCCATGTTACATGGCATATGACAAGCATCATAGCCAACGCCCACGATCGCTTTCGAGAAAGCCATCGCGAAAAAGCTTTTATACGCTACTATGGAACTTCGTCCGTGCCGGACCTGGCGCACAGACGCACAAATTTAGAAGGGATTTTCAATCTGAACCGCTGATGTATCCGCCAGTTACAACCGGAACTCTGGGAATATTCGCGATCCTCCTGATCATGCTGTTCGCCTTCATCGAAGTGGGCATCATGCGCGCCGCCTACGAGCGCCTGGGGATCCCCCCTCGAATCGTCACGGTGCTGCTGTTCGGGATGATCGTGGGCAGCTACGTGAACCTTCCGGTGGCAACGCTCACAGCGCCCAAAATAATCCAGGACCAGATAGTGTACTTCTGGGGCATCCCTTACGTGGTGCCGCATGTGGCCCATGCAGGCCACACCATTGTCGCAATCAACCTTGGCGGCGCCCTGATTCCGGTGACCGTATGTGTTTACCTGCTGGCACGGTTCAGAGCAGTGCTCCGAATGGCGATTGCCACCACGATCGTCACCGGCTTCGTTTACTGGTCGTCACGAGTCGTGCCTGGAGTCGGCATTGCCGTTCCTACACTGGTGCCGGGGCTGATCGCAGCGGCGACCGGATACCTGCTTAAATCCTTTCGGGCGCCGGCGGTCGCGATTGCCTTCGTAGCGGGGACTTTGGGGTGTTTGATCGGAGCCGACATCCTGAACATGCCGCAGGTCGCGCATATGCATGCTCCGGTGGTGTCGATCGGTGGAGCGGGCACGTTTGACGGCGTATTTGTTTCGGGAATCATCGCGGCGCTGCTTGCGTAACGTAGCGCGGCGCAAATCCGTCAGCCGGCCCTTCTGAATCTGGGCACGGTTATTTCCGGCGTCATGTCATCGAACACGACCTCGACTGGCATCCCGATGCGCATCGACTCGGGTGGCGTGTCCTCGATAAGCGCCACCATGCGCACGCCCTCATCCATATCGACCAGCGGCACGGTGTATGGAGCGGCCGCGCTAAAGGCGGGCAACATCGGCTGAGCCACGGTGATCCAGGAATACACCTTGCCCTTGCCCGAGGAACGCGCCCATTGGTAGTTGAACGAGCCGCAACTGCCGCAGATCGGACGCGGCAGATGGCGCCATGTGCCACAATCGGTGCAGCGCTGGAAGCGCAACTCATGCAGCTTACAGAATTGATAGAACTCGGCCGCCAGACCCATCCGGGCGGGCAAAGGCCATCCGCTGGTCTTCTTCATCCGCTTATCTCCGCAAAATCGCGATACTGCCGTCGCCAAAATCACCCCACCCCGTGACCACACCGACTTCAGCGTCCCTGACTTGGCGTTCGCCGCATTCGCGCCGCAGTTGGCGTACCGCCTCCACGATATGCGCGGCGCCGGCCAGATGCGCTTCGGAAAGCAGGCCGCCGTGGGTCAGGATCGGGAGTTCGCCGCCCAATTCGATCCGCCCATCGCGGACAAAGTCGGGAGCCTCGCCGCGTTTGCACACGCCCAGCGCTTCCAGCTCGATCAACACCACGTAAGTGAAGCAATCATAAACTTCCGCGAAATCCAGGTCGGCAGGGGTGACCTCGGCCATCGCGAACGCCTTGGGCGCGGCGTCGGTCAGGCCGATATGCAAGAGGTCGGCGCGGCCGCCGAAATCATCGTCGGGATAAGGATGGCCTTCGGCGCATCCGGAGATAAACACCGGCGGCTTGCGCAAATCCCGCGCCTGCTCCGCCGAGGTCATCACAATCGCGCACGCGCCGTCGGTCTCCAGACAGCAATCGTTGAGGCGAAACGGATACGAGATGATGCGCGAGTTCAGATAGTCTTCCATGGTCAGCGGACGTCCGCGCATGTAAGCCAACGGATTTAGATGGGCATGTTTGCGGGCGGCCAGCGCAACCGCTGCGGGTGCTTGCGGTTGGACACCGTACTCCTGCACGTAACGCGTCGCCATCCAGCCGTAGAAATGCGCCGGGACCATCGCGCCCTGCGGCATGTAGAAGTCGGCAATCGTCGCTCCGATCGGCCCCGGGACCGTCGTCAGATCGACTTCGCTGCCCAGCTTGCGCACGCGCAGTCCCGAATAGCTGTGCCATCCCACCGGCATAAGCACGTTGCGGGCGAGTCCCGACGCGATCGCCAACGCGGCGATTTGCAATCCGGCACATGCGCCCGCGCCGCCGCCAACAGTGTTGCCAACCGCGAATCTCAGGTTCTCGATACCGAGATTGGCAGCCAGGGTTTCAGGCGCCGGCGCCAGTCCCGCGTTGGACACGATGCCGTCGATGTCATGCGGCTTCAACCCCGCGTCAGCCAATGCTTTGGATGATGCCAGCAGAGCATCCTGTAATGTGGTGGTGTCGGTGCCGCGCGTATAACGCGTCTCGCCGACACCGGCCACGCAAGCTTTGTCCTTGAGGAAATGCGCCAATGGCCTGACCTCCCGCTTGATGGACGACGGCGGCCAATATAACGGAATCGGCGCCCAACCCGCCAAGGGCCAGGCTACACGGATTGTCCGCCGCGCGATTTCAACCGGGGACGTCGGGGCAGGTGGCGCACTTTTTCAGGTTGCGGACGCGGGAATTGCGCGGTCAGACGAAAATGCGAGACTTCGGGACGGCAGTTGATCCGCACCCGTAGCCAGAACGTGCCCAGTCCGCGATTGGTGTAGATGTAAAAATCGCGGTAACGGTTAAGACCCGCATAAAACTGCTTGCCCAGCTTCAAAATCGACTTGAGCGGGCTGCCATAATAGGGAAGCCGTACTACCCCGCCGTGCGTGTGCCCGCACAGCATCACCCCGGGCTCCAGATGGCGCGTGTAGAGAGCCGTGTCAGGATTATGTGCCAGCACCAAAGTGCAATCCCCGGGATGGACGTTGCGGAATGCGCGCGCCGGATCCGCACGCCGGGTCCAGAGGTCGTCGATGCCAACAATTGTCAGCGTCGCGCCGTTAACCGCCACGCGCCGGCTCTCGTTGCAGAGCACCTCGATGCCCGCGGATCGCAAGGTGCGCGCGATATCATCGAAGGAGGCCCAATGGTCATGATTTCCGGGAATAGCAAAGGTGCAAACGCTCGGAGTTAGCTGGCGCAACTCGCGGCCGAACGCGCTCAGGTAGCGGCGCATCGTCTCGCGTCCCGAGAAATAGTCCCCGGTCAGGAACACCAGGGCCGGCTGCTGGCGGTTAATCAACTCCACCGCGCGCCCCAATCGCGTCAGGTCTTCGTCACGATCGACGTGGAAGTCGCTGATCTGGCATGCCGTCACGCCCTCAAGTGCGGATGGCAGATGCCGTACCGGCAGCGCGATCTTGCGCACCTCGATCTCATCGATGGTGCGGCGCCATAGCCGATGCAGCGGCCGTAGCGGAAGCGGAGGCTTGCGCTGCCGCTTCAAACTCGCGGTCCTGCGCGATGACATGCCGGCAATAAGACTTGCGGTACTCATGTCCAATTTCAGATTCTAGGACATTTTCGCTGGACTATGGAAGCCGCGCACCGCGCAACCGGCTAAAAGGACATGACTGGTCCTTTTTCGGTTCAGGACAGAATTATCGGCAGGTGATCAATGAGCCACGCTCTGCCGGCCGGCCGTGCGTTTGAGCAGCAGGAAACTCGGAATCAGCAGTGCCGCCATCAACGCCAGCATCCGGTAGATGTCGTTGTACGTCATCAACGCGGCCTGACGCTGGATTTCCTGATAAATCATCGCGAACCCCTGTGGCTGATGCGTGGCGAGGCCACTCAGCAGATGCATCTGCGGAGCGCCCGGCATCCGCGCGCCCGCCTGATCTATCCGCCAGGCGTCGAAAATTGTCACGTGCTCGCCGAGGTAGGCCTGATGGATCTGCTCGCGGCTGCTCAGCAGGTTGCTGACCAGTGAAATGCCGATCGCCGATCCGGTGTTGCGCATCATCGCGTACAAACTGGCCGCATAGCCCATCCGTTCGCGCTCCACGCACGCCAGCGTGGCCGCCGACATGGTCGGAAAGATCAGACCGCCGCCAACCCCGGACAGGAAAATCGCGAATCGAATGTTGTCCATCCCAACGTCCAGGGTCCAATGCCCCATTGTCCATAACGCGTACGCCAGCCCCGCAAATCCAATCCCGACCAGCCATCTGGTGTCGAGCCCGCGCCGCGCAAGCTGCGCAATCAGCAGCATCGAAATCAGCGTACCGACGCTGCGCGGAACCACGGCCAGACCGGCGCGCCAGGCCGGATAACCGAGCAGCTCCTGGAAAAAGAGCGGATTAAGCAGGTTGGCGCCGTACAGAATCAGGTACATGAACGTGATCATCGAGACCGCGATTACGAACAGCGGAATTTTGAGGATGGTCAGATCCAGGATCGGTTCGGGAAAGCGCAACTCGTGAATCACCAGCATCGTCAGCATCAGGACGGCGCTGGCGGTGAAAACGCATACCCAGGTGGCCGCGAACCAGTCGGCCCGCTGACCCCGGTCGAGCACGATTTGAAGCAGCCCCAGGCCCAGCGCGAGATAGACAATCCCCATGTAGTCGATGCGCCGCGCCTTTTTGCGCGCCTCGCGCATGAAATCCGGGTCGTGGACAAAGACGGTGACCATTATGGCGGCCACGATGCCAATGGGAATGTTGATGTAGAAGTTCCAGCGCCAGGACCAGTTGTCGGTGATCCAACCGCCCAGCGTCGGGCCCATTACCGGCGCCGCCACGATGCCGACGCCGTACATCGCCATCGCCATCGCCTGCTCACCGGGCGGGAAGGTCTCCATCAGGATCGCCTGCGAGGACGGAATCATGGCGGCTCCGGCCGCGCCCTGAACCAGGCGGAACAACACGATCTGCGTCATCGACTGCGCGGCGCCGCAAGCCGCCGAAGCGGCGACGAAAATTCCCACCGAGATCAGGAAGTAGCGCTTGCGCCCGAATCTTTCCGATATCCATCCGGTGAGCGGAATCATGATTCCGTTGGCGACGATATAGCTGGTGATGATCCAGGTGACCTCATCGACGCTGGCCGAGAAGCTGCCCTGCATATGGGGCAGGCAGACATTGACGATCGAGCTGTCGAGGATCTCCAGCGTCGCCCCGAGCATCACGGCGATCGCGACCAGCCATTTGTGCGGCGCACGTCCCGGTGCTTCGGGCGGACGCGCGGCCGGCGCGGCCGTTTTCTGCGGCTGCAGCTCAGAGATGGGTACGAGACTGGGTGCAGCGGCGGCCATAGAATAAATAACCAACTAGTCGGTTATTGTGATTGATAATAACCGACCGGTAGGTTATAAGCAAGGAATGCCGCGTGTAGCCGCCGCCAGACACGACCAGTATGCGGAGGCCCGCCGCGACCAGATCCTCGAGGCCGCTCTGCACCTGTTTTCGCGCAAGGGCTTCGCCGAAAGTTCGGTGGACGAAATCGCAGCCGAGGCCGGCCTCGGGAAAGCGACGCTTTACCTTTACTTCCCGAGCAAGGAAGTCCTGCTCCAGAAACTGGTCGATCGCTATCGCCTGGTGCCGGATGTCGCGGAGATGGTCGAAGCGATCCGCGATCGACCGCCGGCCAGCGGGATTCCGGTGCTGGTGGAGGGGATCTGGCGCCAGATCAAGGAGCAGAAGGAAGTCGCACACGTGCTGGTACGGGAAATCTTCAGCAATCCGCGCCGCGCCCGCCTCTACACTGAGCAAATCCGGCTGCCCGGGCGCAATCTGCTGGCGTCCTATTTCGAAACCTGGATTAAACGGGGCAAGCTCAAGCGCGGCGACCCCGCCGTGATGGCGCAATGCCTGTTCGGGATGCTCTGGTACTTCCTGCAATCCCAGGAACTGATGGGCGGCAAGGAACTGGCTCCGCTGTCCGACGACACCATCTGCTCCGCCGTCACCAGGATCTTTTTGGAGGGCGCCGCCACCGGCCGCTGATCCAGGGCTTATCGCCGCTGTCAGCCGCTCGCGTTTATGCTAAGAGCCTCAACGGGCGGGCGCCGGCCTGCCAATTTCAAGCGCATTGTCCGAACCTCAGGAGGATTCAATGAAGGCATCGGTTTTTTACGAACCAGGCAAGCCGCTCCAGATCCAGGAGATCGATATCGATGACCCGCATGGACATGAGGTGCTGGTGAAAAATATCGCCAGCGGCGTATGCCACAGCGACCTCCATATTGTCGAAGGCAAGATGCCTTTTTCCGGGCCGATTATCCTGGGCCATGAGCCGGCGGGGATCGTGGAAAAGGTCGGCGAAGAGGTGACGGAGTTCGCCCCGGGCGATCACGTAATCGCGCGCGTGACGGTCTACTGCGGTCACTGCACGATGTGCCTGTCGGGCGCCCCCAACCAGTGCATCAATCGCGTCTCGACCCAGCGCAAACCCCATGAGCGCCCGCGCATGATGCTCAATGGCAGGAAAATCACGGGGCTCGCCGACGGCGCCGGATTTGCCGAAAAGATGCTGGTGCATGAACATGCGCTGGTGAAAATCGACAAGGACATCCCGCTCGACAAGGCCTCCCTTATCGGATGCGGCGTGATGACCGGAGCGGGCGCGGTGTTCAATACCGCCAAGGTCCAGCCGGGCACGACGGTGGCAGTGTTCGGCGCCGGTGGAATCGGCCTTTCCGCGATCCAGGCCGCGCGAATCGCCGGCGCGCGCCGGATCATCGCCGTGGATATCGCCGAGAACAAACTGGCGATCGCGCGCCGCCTGGGTGCCACCCATGCGGTGGACGCGTCGAACAGCGACCCGGTCGAGGAGATCCGTAAGATCGCGGGCGGCGGCGGCGTCGATTATTCCTTCGAGGCGGTAGGCACCAAAAAAACCGCGGAGGCGGCGATCCAGTGCCTGGCGGTGCGCGGGACGGCAACCCTAATCGGATTGCTGCCGGCCGGTCAGAACATCGAATTCACGCCGGGCTTCGTGATTAGCGGCGAGCGCAAAATTCAGGGATGTCTGAGCGGATCGACGCGCTGGCGCATCGACGCGCCCCGCCTGGTCGAGCTCTATCAGCAGGGGCGCCTCAATCTGGACGACATGGTCAGCCGCCACGGCCGCCTGGAGGATTTGAACGAAGCCTTCCGCGCGATGAAAGCCGGTGAGGTGGTCCGCACGATCCTGATGTTCCCGGAGTGAGACAGGAGAAACGGGAAAAGAGAGGCAGAACCAATCCGCTTGTGAATTCCGGCTGACGCTCTTTTCTTGTTTCTCATTTACAAGGCTCGATGCTTTTCTCGTCATCTGCTTAAGCAGGGCAGAGCATTGCGCGGGCTCCCAGCCGCGCCACCCGCAATATCGGCTCTTGGTCGAGCCCACACAACGCAGTAATTTAAGGTTTGCAGCCTCAGCGCGATCAGGGAGCGGGTTATGGCCAAGGACAGTCTGAGCATTATCGATAATCGCACTGGCAAGCAGTACGAAATCCCGATCGAAAACGGCGCAATTCGGGCCGCCGACCTGCGCCAGATCAAGGTCTCAGCCGAGGATTTTGGCCTGATGTCCTACGATCCGGCGTTCACCAACACGGCGTCGTGCAAGAGCCGCATCACGTTTATCGACGGGGACAAGGGGATCCTGCGCTACCGCGGCTACCCGATCGAGGAACTTGCTGAGCACAGCAATTACCTGGAAACCGCGTACCTGATCGTCAAGGGCGAACTCCCCGACTCCAAACATTTCCAGATGTGGGAGCACAACATCAAAGTGCACACGATGGTGCACGAGAACATCAAAAAGTTCATGGAAGGCTTCCGTTACGACGCCCATCCGATGGGGATGCTGGTGGGTACGGTCGGGGCGCTCTCCACGTTTTACCCAGACGCGGCGAATATCCACGATTTGGAGTCGCGCCGTCTGCAAACGCGCCGTCTGATCGGCAAAATGCCGACCCTGGCGGCCTGGGCCTATCGCCATACCCGCGGCCTGCCATACGTCTACCCCGATAATGAGCTGAGTTATGCCGGGAACTTTCTCTCGATGCTGTTCCGGATGACGGAGCCGAACTACAAACCCAATCCGGTGCTGGAACGCGCGATCGACGTGCTGTTCATTTTGCACGCCGACCATGAGCAGAACTGCTCGACCAACGCGATGCGCTCGGTCGGCAGCTCCCAGGTGGACCCGTATTCCGCCACTGCCGCCGCCATTGCCGCGCTGTACGGACCGCTGCACGGCGGTGCCAACGAGGCGGTGGTGCGGATGCTGGAACAGATCGGTTCGGTCAAAAACGTGCCCGAGGCGGTCAAGAAGTTCAAAGCTGGTGAAGGCCGCCTGATGGGCTTTGGCCATCGCGTGTACAAGAATTACGACCCGCGCGCCAAGATTCTCAAAAAGATGGCTTACGAGGTTTTTGAGGTCACCGGCGCCAATCCGCTGATTGAGATCGCGCAGGAACTGGAGCGCATTGCGCTGCAGGACGATTATTTCGTCAGCCGCAAACTCTACCCCAACGTCGATTTCTATTCCGGCATCATCTACCAGGCGATGGGTTTTCCGACCCAGATGTTTCCGGTCCTGTTTGCGATCCCGCGAACTTCCGGATGGCTGTCGCAATGGGCCGAGATGGTCCGCGACCCGGAACAGAAGATCTCGCGACCGCGCCAGTTGTTTATCGGCGAGAAGCTGCGCTCGTGGGTGCCGATCGAAAAGCGACCGGTCCCGGTCAATCGCGAAGACGCGGTCGATACCTCGATCTGACGCCGCTCACACGCTCAGGTGATAGGCCTGCCTGACGTTATCGCCCAGGAGCTTTTTGCGCGCCGGCGGCTTCAATTTCGCGGCGATCTCATCCAGCTCTTCCAGATAGTCACCGATGTGATCCGGATGCGGGAAGTCCGAAGCCCAAAAGAATCGGTCCTCCCCGCATAGCTGGATCATCGCGGGCAATGCGTGCTCGTCCGGATCGGCCGAGATGTAGATATTGCGCCTGAAGTATTCGCTCGGCTTGTGCTTGATCGACAGCGTATGGCCGAAATGGCTCTTCCACACGTCGTCCCAGCGGTCGAGCAAATAACTGACCCATCCGGCGCCCGATTCGAGCACCACGATTTTCAAATTCGGGAATTTGTCGAAGGTTCCGTATTGGATCAGGCTGGTCAGAACCTGGCGGGCCGCGTCGGTGCCAATCACGTTGTCGAAGAATCGTTGACGGCCGGTGTATTGACGATCATACAGGCCCGAGTGCGCCCATAGGGGCGAGACCGTCGGATGGATGCCAAGCGGGATATCCAGCTCCTGCGCCATCGCAAACAGCGGGTCGTGGTCGGGATGGCCGTGGGGCTTGCGGGTATGGCAGAACGATCCCACCCACGCGCCCTTGCATCCGTCTTTCACGGCGCGCTGCATTTCGCGGGCTGAAGCTTGCGGATCCATCAGCGACAGGTGAGCAACCGGGATCAGCTTGCCCGCGCTTTCCGAACACCAGTCGACGATCCAACGGTTATAGGCGCGACACATCGCCTGCGCCACCTCGGCGTCCTGACATTCGCATTCCCATCCCAGTCCGATGGTCGGATAAATGATAGCGGCGGCGAGATTTTCCTTCTCCAGCCGCTCGATCCGATCCTTGGCATTAACAGCGCCCCAAGCCGCGACCTCGCCCCATTTACGATGGAAGTCCCAGCGCCAGTTTTCGCGCGACAACATCCCCATCGCGCCCAGGATTCCGAGCACGCCATGATGAATGAATTTGGACGGTTTGCCGTTGACTTCCAGCCGTTGGTAACCCTCGTCGTCCACTCCCAACCGCACCGCGTAAGGACGATACTTCTCCTCGCAATACCGTTCCCACAAGGTCGCGTCTTCCAGCACGTGCCCGTCGGCGTCGATAACGCCCTTGTGTTTGGTCCGGTAGATTTTCTCACCGTTTTGAGACATGGCAGTTACTCCATTTTTGGCTGCTGGTTCCACCACTTTACCGGTTCTTGAAATCCGGCTTGCGCTTTTCCAGGAATGCTCGGACAGCTTCTCTGGAATCTTCGCTGTGGATCAGCGCGTTGGTGCCGTCCTGCTCGTAACGGTAGCCGTCGCGGACGTTCATGAACTCGATGGTGGCCATATTTTTCTTCGCCATCCGGATCGCCAGCGGGCTTTTTTCCGCGATGTTGGTTGCGATCTCCATGGCCGCATCCATCAGGCGCTCTGACGGCACGCATTGCTCGACGATACCGCGGCGGTACAACTCCGCGCCGCTCACGCGCTGGCCGGTGAACATCAGCATCCGCGCCTTGTAAACCCCGAACATGCGCTGCGCATGGCGTCCGCCACCCAGCAGACCGACGTCGATCTCGGGCAGGCCAATCGTGGCGTTTTCCGCCGCGACCAGGATGTCGCAGGCCGCCGCCATGCACAGTCCGCCGCCCAGCGCCGGGCCATTGATCGCGCCGATCACCGGCACCGGACATTCCATGATCGAGTTGAACGCCTCGCGTCCCGCGCGCGAATAGATGCGCTGCGCTCCCGGACGCCGGGGCGTCTTGCTCGCGCTGGCCCCGCGCGCTTTGAGATCGGCGCCGGCGCAAAAACATTTGCCGGCGCCAGTCAGAATCGCGACGCGCACCTCGGGCAGGTCGTCAAAGGAATCGAACGCCTCCGCGAGGGCAACGACCAGGCTCTGGCTCATCGCATTGACGGGCGGCCGGTCCATCGTGACCGTGGCGATATGATCTTTGATTTCGACGCGAACTTCGGGGTTATCCATGAGCGCCGCCTACGAATAAAGCTTGTAGAGTTGCGCGACGTTGTCTCCCAGCACCTTCTGGCGCGCGGCCGGCGGCAGCTTGTCCGCCATCTCCTCCAGCTCCTCGATATAGTTGGCGACGTGGTCGGAATGGGGAAAATCCGAGGCCCAAAAGAACTTGTCGGCCCCCTCCAGTTCGACGATCGCGGGCAGTGAGCGTTCGTCGGGATCGCCGGAAATCCAGACGTTGCGATGGAAATAGAAGCTGGGTTTTTCCTTCAGCGGCACCTTGCGCCCGGCATAGCTGGAAAATGCCGCATCCATCCGATCCAGATAGTAACTGATCCATCCGGCGCCCGCTTCCAGCAGCACCAGTTTAAGGCGCGGGAATTTCTCGAAGGTGCCGTATTGCATGAAGCTGGTCAGCGCCTGGCGGATCGATTCGCCCGCGGTCACGTTGATCCAGAAGTTGTGCCGATGCACATACTCGAACGCGTAACGCCCCGAGAATGCCCACGGCGGCTCCCACGTCGGATGGATTCCCAGCGGCACGTCCAGTTCCTGCGCCTTGGCGAACAGCACGTCATGATCGGGATGCGCGTGGGGTTTGCGCGTCATCGTGAACTGCGCGACCCATCCGCCCTTGTGTCCGTCCTTGACCGCCCGCTCCAGTTCGGCGGCCGCGGCCTGCGGATCGCCCAAAGACAGATGCGCGGCGCAAAACAGCCGGGTCTTGTCCTCCGAGCACCAGTCGACAACAGCGCGGTTATAGGCGCGGCACATGGCCTGGGCGTAATCGGCGTCGTCGCATTCGGTCTCCCATTGCAGCGCCAGGGTCGGATAGATGACGGCGGCCTTCAGTCCTTCGCGGTCAAGCCGCTCGATTCGTCCTTTGGCGTCAAATGCGCCGATCGCGGGATGGGCACATTCCCCGTATGGAACATTGGGATCCCAGCGCTCGCTCTCGCGCGTATTTCCAAATCGGCCGAAAATCGCCCCGCTCACGGTAGCGCCGCGGGAGACTTTGGAGGGTCGTCCGTTGATTTCCAGGTACTGCACGTGATCGTCGGTCCATTTGAACTGCAGCGCGCGCGGCTTGTATTTCGCCTCGCTGTATTCCAGCCACAACTTAGGCCCTTCAATGAAGTGACCGTCGGCGTCGATCGCGCCGGGATATTTCAGCTTGTGAAATTCCTCGTGCTGGTATTCCATGACGGACTCTCCTGACGTTCAGCGTATCGCCATACCATCGTGTATCCTGACATGTAGTTCCGGCGCGAATTAAGGGCAAGGCGCGAAGCCCGAAAAAAATGCGCTTGTGAATTTGGCGCTTGCGGCGCCATCCTTGAGAGACAATCTCAGTTAAACGCAATCCGGGGAGGATTTTTCGATGGCGGAAACCGAAGCGCGGCCCGTAGCTGTGGTAATCGGCGTCGGACCGGGTTTGGGCGCATCGCTGGCGCGGCGTTTCGCCCGCCAGTATGCGGTCGCGATCGTGGCCCGCGGAACGGATTTCCCGCGCAAGCTGGCAGGCGAGATCCGGCACAATGGCGGCGAGGCGCTGGAAGTGCAGGCCGACGCCGGAGATCGCGCCCAGGTCGTGGCAGCATTCAAATTGATTCGCGAACGCCTGGGCGAGGTCGACGTGCTGCTTTATAACGCCGGCGCCGGACCGTTCGGCAGTCTCGGCGAAGTGTCGCCCGAGCAGTTCGAGAATTGCCTGCGCATTAACGCATTAGGAGCTTTCCTGTGCGTTAAGGAATGCGTTCCCTCGATGGTCGCGCGTGGGCGAGGAGTGATTCTTTTCACCGGCGCCACCGCAGGCGTAAAAGCGGGTGCGCGGTCGGTGGCATTCGGGCCGGCCAGCTTTGCCAAACGGGGACTGGCACAATCCCTGGCGCGCGACCTCGGCCCCAGGGGAATTCACGTCGCGTGGATCAATATCGACGGCGTAATCGATCTGCCCAACCGGTCTATTCCAAACATGAAAAAGGAAGATCTGCTTAATCCCGATGCGATCGCCGAAACCTACTGGCATCTGGCGCATCAGGATCGCAGCGCATGGACAGTCGAGACCGAGCTGCGCCCGTTCAAAGAAAAGTTCTAGTCGCGCGCAACCGCGACCTCATAGCTATCCCCGCAAATGCATTACCAGGTGATGAAGCTGAATACTCCGACCGTTGCGCAGGTGTTTGTGTTCACCTCCCACATCCGGAGAGAATCGCCGGGATGGGCTGGCGGCTACAGAGCTTTCGCAAACACCTCGATCGCGCTGCGGATCGTGGCGTTTTGATCCTGATCGATCTCGTTGGGCCGGATGATTGGGAGTTCTGCGCCGGCTTCGCGGAATGCCGCCAGTTTCTCGAGGCATCGCGAAGGCGGGCCGATCAGCGCCATCGAATCCAGCAAGCGATCCGACATCGCCGCCTCGGCCGCTGTCCTGTCGCCGCGCTGGGCAGCGGCCATCGCCGCCTGCGCTTCGGCCTCGAATCCCGCCTTCGCCATCTGCCGGTTGTAAAACGGCAGCGATCCGTAAAATGCCAGCCGCCGCCGCGCTGCCGCCATCGCGCGATCCAAATTATCGTGCACGAACGCCGGCAGCCCCATCGTGACCGTGACGTCGGAAGGCTTGCGGCCGTGCCGGATGGCTTCGTCACGCGCGGCCCGCGCCAGACGCTGCATCCGTTGCGGCGGGCACATGTAGAGTTCGATACCGTCGGCGAGTTCGCCCGCCATCCGCGCGGTTTCCAGCGCCAGCGCCGCATAATAGATCGGAACCCGATGGCGCGGCGCGCTCAATCGCAGCGCAACCCCGGGTGCCAGCGTCTCGCCGCGCAGCAGACGGCGCACTTCAACTGTATAGGCGCGCAGGCGCTCGCGTCCGTTGCCCATCTCGATCCCCAACGATTCCAGCAGCGGGCGATGACTGACGCCCAGCCCCAGGATAAAACGCCCGCCAGACATTTCCTGAACCATCGCCGCAGCCGCTGCGCAGGTGACGGGCACGCGGAAGTGAATATTGACGATCCACGTCACCAGCTTGATGCGGCTGGTCGCACGCGCCATCTCGGCGCACGACAGGATAGCGTCGTTGTTGGATTCGGAGACGAAAATTGCGCTGAAGCCGGCCTCTTCGGCTGCGCGAGCGAGTTCCCCGAGCGTCGAGTACGGCTCCGCTCCCGGCGCGATTACGATTCCCAAATCCGCCATGGTCTGCCTCCAGTTTCAGGCCGATATTCACCGGCGCGCTTGTGAAGTGCAAGTGGTTCCGACCGCAGTCCCGGCCCGGTTGGAAATCAGGTAAGATCGGCGCTGAGGATTTTGAGAATGCGCTACCTGTTTGCGTTCTGGAACTATCCACTCTCGGCCACGTTGACGCTGCTGACCGGCGTGCTGCTCTTTTGGCAATACCCAGGCGCCAAGGGCACGGCAGGGCACGTTACGCGATGGGCCCTGGCGCTGTTCCTCAGCATCTTCGTCGTTTACATGAACACGATCACGGTTCTGAACCTGCCGCGGACGCCGATTACAAATCCCTGGCACATCCGCTTTATGGCGTTCCACCAAAACGTCGGGTTGATGTATTTCGCCCTGATGGCGCTGATGCCGATACTGGGCGTCTCGATGGTGCTGGCGCGAAAGGTTCGTGCGCACGACTCAACGGCCCTGCGGGCGGCGCACAAATATGCCGGCTATGCGGCGGGGGTGTGCTGGCTCGCTTCAAACATCGCCAGCGAGATCGGGTCGCGCATTCCGCGCGTGTAGGCGAGGTCTCACAAAAAGGAAATCCGATGGCTGAGCTGAGATTGAAAAACAAAGTTGCGATCATCACCGGTGCAGGCGGAGGTCAGGGACGCGCCGCCGCCCTGCTCTTTGCCCGGGAAGGCGCAAAAATCGTCGCCAGCGACTGGAAGGCGGAATCCGGCGAGCAGACCGCGGCGCAGGTCCGCGACGCCGGAGGCAAGGCGATACACATCGCTGCGGACGTGTCCGCCTCCGCCGATGTGCGCAGGGTTATCGACGAAGCGCTCCAGTCATATGGCCGGATCGACGTGCTCTACAACAATGCGGGCGTCGGCTACTCCTCGTCACTGTCGATGCGCGACATTCTCAAAACGCCCGAAGAAGACTGGGATCGCGTGCTCGCGATCAACCTGAAAAGCGTGTTTCTGACCTGCAAATACGCAATTCCCGAAATGATCAGGACGGGAGGCGGCTCGATTATCAATACTTCGTCAATCGCGGCGCTGATCGGCGGCGAGGATGCGCACGCATACACCGCGGCCAAGGGCGGGATGATTTCGCTGAGCCGCGCGCTGGCGGTCGAATTCGGACCGAAAAACATCCGCGTCAATTGTATCTGCCCCGGCGTGATCGACACCCCGATGGTCGAACCGGTAGTCGGCCCGCTCAAGAACGCGAATCGCCCGTTCCGCTTCTCGCCGATCCAGCGCCTGGGAACGCCCGACGATATAGCCTACTGCGCCCTGTATCTGGCGTCCGACGAATCAAGCTTCGTGACCGGCGCCGTCTTCGTGATCGACGGCGGCGTCACCGCGCGTTGAGGGAACCAACTACACCGTTGGCGGGCGCTGCGGCCCATCAGGAAACACTACCAGTCGGGGCCTCGGCCGGGGGCGTAACGCATGCCGCTGTGGGCGGTCAGACCGCCGTCGGCGATGACGGCGGTGCCGGTCACGAACGATGACTCGTCGGAGGCGAGGAACAGGCCGACGTTGGCGATCTCCTGCGGCGTCGCCATCCGGCCCATCGGCACGCCCTCGGCCAGGTATTTGGCGTCGCTGAAACCCTTTTCGATTCCCAACTGCATTCCCTGGGTCAGCGTGGGACCCGGACAGATCGCGTTGCAGCGGATTCCCTTGCGGGCGTACTCGATCGCCGTGACCCGCGTCAAATTGATCACTCCCGCCTTGGCGACGTTGTACGCGCATTGCAAATAGTCGCCGGTCAGCCCTGAGGTCGACGCGGTATTGATGATCGAACCCTTGCCCTGCGCCAGCATCGCCTGGTTGATCGCGGCCTTGATCCCGTACCAGTACGCGGTGAGGCTGACATCGAGCGTGCGCTGCCATCCTTGCAGATCAATATCCGCCGTGCGCTTGGAAAAGACGCTGAACATGGCGTTGTTGTGCAGCACGTCCAGCCGCCCGAACCGATCGAGCGCAAACCGCACCATCGCCTCGACCTCGTCGGGCTTGGCGACATTGGCGCGGAACACTTCGGCGACGCCGCCCGCGCTGCGGATTTCGCCGGCCACGCGCTGCGCACCTTCCAGATCGCGATCGACGATGATCACCTTGCCGCCCTCGCGCGCATAGGTTTTGACGCAGGCTTCGCCGATTCCTGACGCGCTGCCGGTGACCAGACAGACTTTATCCGCCAGTCTCATCGCCGTCATCCCAATTTTTCCGCGGGTTCGACCCAGCGCTTTGCCAGATGCTCCAGTTTGCCGATGTTTTCCTCCTGTTTGGTGCTGTAGTTGAGGAAAATCACCAGTTCATGGACGCCGGCGTCGCGATATTTGGCCAGATTGGCGGGACTGAAATGGGCAACCCCGGGCGACATCATGACGCGCAATTGTTCGGCGTTGCGCCCGTTGGCTTTCATCAACTCGCGCAGCTTCGCCAGTTTCTCGGCGGTTTCCAGCGGCCCCAGGTTGGAGCCGAACCATCCCGTACCGTATTTGGCGACGCGCCGCAGTGCGGGCATGCTTTCGCCGCCGAAGTAGATCGGCATTTTGGCTCGCGCCACCGGTTTGGGATTCATGCGCGCCTGGCTGAAATGGACGAACTCGCCGTCGTAGCTGGCCTGGTCCTCGCCCCACAGCTTGAGCATCGCTTCGAGGTAATCACATGTACGCTGCGCGCGGCGCTCAAAGGGCACGCCGAGGGCGCGGAACTCTTCCTCCGACCATCCGATTCCGATTCCCAAGGCAAATCGGCCGCCGGACAGGAAATCGAGGCTGGCGACCTGTTTGGCCAGCACGACCGGATTATGCTCGGGGACCAGGCAGATGCCAGTGGCCAGGCGGATCGATTTGGTCACCGCGGCGGCGTAAGTCAGCCCGATTAGCGGATCAAGGAAATCGGCGTCGCGCACCAGCGGCATCTCGCCGTCTTCGGTATATGGATATCTGGACTGGTAGCGGTCGAAGACGACCACATGCTCTCCAGCCCACAATGTGCCGAAGCCCAATTGTTCGGCATGCTGCGCGACCGTGACCATTGAGTCGGGCCGCGCGCCCGCCGCGATTCCGATAAAAATTCCGATTTTCATCTAATTCAGATCGATTCCGTACAGCCGCTCCACGTTGCTGTACACGATTTTTTTGATCACCGGCTCCGGGATCGAGGCGAAGTTCTGCTCGATCACCTTGCGCGAATCCGGCCAGGTCGAGTCGGTATGCGGATAGTCCGACGCCCACATGAAATTGTCTTCGCCGAACAGTTTGTACAGCGCTACTCCCGGGGGATCGTCCTGGAAGGTCGCCCAGAGCTGGCGTTTGGCGTATTGGCTGGGCTTGAGCGGCGGCTGGTGGGACAGAAAGCCGGTATCATAGTTGCGATCGAGCCGATACAGGAAATAAGCGATCCATCCGATGTCGTTTTCGGTCGATACCACGCGCAGCTTCGGAAACTTCTCCAGCACGCCGCCATGCAGCATCACCGCCAGCGATTTCTGCGTCTCGGTGACGTAATCGATGCGCAGCGTCATCGTCTGCGCGCGGGTATAGCGGAGGCTCGGTATCTGCTTTTTGGCGGTGGTGATGATGTGCAGCGAAATCGGCATGTTGAGGTCTGACGCGGCGGCCCAAAACGGCTCATACACCGGATCGTCGTAGGTCTGGCGCGGATCGTTGGAGATCATCGCCCCGCGCAGGCCCATTTTCGCGCAGCGCTGGAGTTCCCTGACGCCGGCAGCTACGTCGAGCAGTGAGATCAGCGCGATCCCGTAAAGCCGCTTGGGACTGGCCGAGCAGTATTCCGCCAGCCAGTCGTTGAAGGTGGCGAAAGCCGCCATCTGGAGTTCCGGATCCTGGATCCCGTAAAGCGGCATCCCATTACTGGTGTAAAGCACTTCGGCCAGCACGCCGTCGATATCCTGATCCTTGATGCGTTCGACGGGATCCCATCCGCCCGGACGCCCCGCCTCGTAACCTTTTTCATACAGTTCGCGCAGCTCCGCTCCCCGCTTGCCGGCGGCGAACAACGCGGCGACCGGAAACTCAGCGCAATCGGGCGCCGATATGACCCATTTGCCGCTCTCATCCTGTTTTATCCGGGGCGCCCGATCGCGATACTTGCGGTCCATGCGCGTCTCCCAGAGATCGATGGGTTCCACGACGTGGGAATCGGCGGAAATGATACGCAGGCTGTTATCCATCGCTCGGCCCTCCCGATGCTCTGCTTAGCAAGGCTGGGCGCGCGCGCCAAGTCCGCCGATAAGACTGGTGCTCAATTTGTGGTACAACCGCTCGGTACACATCGAAAAGGAGGATCAACAATATGCCGCTCAAGCTGGAGGACTACGCCAACAAGTACAAAACCATCAAATTCGAGCGCCGCGACGGCATTCTCCAGATGACGCTGCACAGCCAGGGCAAGGAACTCAAATGGGGCGCAATACCTCATGCCGAATGCTGCGACGCGTTTGCCGATATCGCGCGCGACCCCGACAATCACGCGGTCATCCTGACTGGCACCGGTGATGCGTTTTGCGACGATGCGCGGTGGCCCAAAGACGGCGGCAAGCCCGCCACCGTCCCGACCTCGTCATGGGTGCCCCTGCTGTCCGAGGCCAGGCATCTGCTGACCAACCATCTGGATATCGAAGCCCCGATGATCGCCGCGGTCAACGGTCCCGCGCTGATTCACGCCGAACTCGCGCTGCTGTGCGACGTGGTGCTGGCGGCGGAGCAGGCCGAGTTCCAGGACATGCCCCACTACGCCGGCGGACTGGTTCCCGGCGACGGCGTGCACATCGTCTTCCCGCTGCTGATGGGCCACAATCGCGGCCGTTACTTCCTGCTGACCGGACAAAAGCTGTCCGCGCGCGAAGCCAAAGAGATGGGCCTGGTCAACGAAGTGCTGCCGCGCGAAAAGCTGCTCGATCGCGCATGGCAGTTGGCGCGCAAAATCCTGGAGGCGCCGCCGCTGACGGTGCGCCTGTCGCGCCTGGCGCTGACCCGCGAACTGAAACGTCTGATGCATGACCATCTCGAGTACGGCCTGATGCTGGAAGGGCTGGGCGCCGCGCAGCACTGGCCCACCGCCCGGCCCAAAGTGTAAGACAGTCAATCAGAGGACAGTTATGGATCAGAACATTCTCGGATTGGCGGGGAAGCCTGCGCTCGTCATCGGGGGCGGCTTTGGAATCGGCAAGGCCAGCGCGCTTTTGCTCGCGCGCGCTGGCGCCAACGTCGCTCTCGCGGACGTGATCGAGGAGCGCGCGCAGACGGCGGCCAAAGAAGTCGAAGCCCTGGGCGTGCGCGCGCTGGCCCTGACCGGCGACGTGACCGACATGAAGACCGCGCTGCGCATCGTCGATGAGGCGGTGAAGTTTCATGGCAGCCTCGAAGTGCTGATCAACATGGTCGGGATGGCGACGTGGAACGAATTGATGGACATCGATGAAGACGTGTGGGAGCAGCAGATGCTGATCAACCTGCGCCACCATCTGTATATCGGGCGCGCGGCCGCCAAACAGATGATCAAGCAGGGCAGTGGCGGGCGGATGGCGTTCGTCGCCTCGGTCAGCGGAATCTACGGCGCCCCGTTGCACGGCGCCTACGGCGCGGCGAAAGCCGGGCTGATGTCGCTGACGCGCACGATGGCCAACGAATGGGGCCGCCACCAGATTCGCGTCAACGCGGTCGCACCCGACGTGATTTCCACGCCGCGCCATCCGGGCAACATGACGCCGGAGCAGGCGCAGCGCGAGGGCGTGCTGCTCGGGCGCATGGGCCATCCCGAGGAGATCGCCGGCGCGCTGGTGTTCTTCGTCTCCGATCTGGCCAGCTTCGTCACCGGTCAGACGCTGATCGTCGATGGCGGCGTGCACGCGGCTTTTCCCCACTTCGCGGGAATCCAGAACGCTTTCCAGCGATCGAAGCAGGGCTGAAGCGCCGCCTCAGGGCCATCCCAAATCGGACGACGCGGCAGCGGATGTGCGTCTGCTAGGCGCTCGCGCTGGGACGGCTGGAAACGGTGTGGTGCCAGCGCGCGAGGTTTTTCAACTCCGGACCCGGTTTGATGCCGGCCAGCATGGCGCCGATGTCGATCGCGACCAGCGCGGTGATGTCGGCGATGGTGAAGCGGTCGCCAGCAATAAACTGGCGTCCCTCAAGCTCGCGATCCATTCGCTCCAGCCGCTGCTGCACGACCGGGCGCTGCGCGTTGCCATATTCGGGAAACTGCGTCAGAAACCCGCGGAACATTTCGTGAGTGTTGACCACCACGCTGCCGGTGCGCATTAACAACTCCAGTTCCATCCGCCGGTTCCACATCTCGATCTCGACCTGTTCGCGCAAGCTGCGGCCGAACAGGTTGGGCTCGGGCCGGACGCCTTCCAGGTAGCGGCAGATCGCCACCGACTCCGACAGATAAGTGCCGTCCTCAAGCTGCAGCACCGGCACGCCGCCGGACGGATTTTTGGCCAGGAACTCGGGCGTGTGGCTTTGGCCGCCGAGGAGATCGACGTTCTCCAGTTCCAGCTCGATTCCTTTTTCCACCGCGAAGATGCGGACGCGGCGCGGATTGGGTGCCATCGGATGATTGTAGAGCTTCATTGAAGCAAACCCCTTGTTTCATGTTCGCGCCGTCCCATGGGAGTAAGGATCGACGCTGTCACGTCATAGTCGAACGGCGAGGTCGCGGATCGACACCCGTTCAGACTTGCAATCACCGAATTTGCGTGACCTGGACGGCCGTGGCTTCACCCGAATGCACCAGCACGTCGGCCATTGCCGCCAGGATTTTTTCCCATCCCTGCTGACGCCGCCTCACGACCTCCGCGTCGGGCAGCCATTCATCGGTGATAGTCAGTTCGGTCTGATTCCCAATCGCGCGAAAATCCACCGTTACCAGGCTGTCAAACCTGCGCAACTGACTCGACCTCCAGGTGAACACCAGACGCGTGGGGGGCAAAACTTCGCGATAGATACCGTTGATTTCGAAATCGCCGTCTTCGTCATTGCGCGCCATTATCCGCAAATGGCCGCCGGGCCGCGCGTCGATCTCCACGGCCTTCGCCTTCACGCTCGCGGGAACGAACCATTGCTTGAAGCTGTCCGGATCCGTCCACGCCGCAAATACGCGCTCGGGCGTCGCCGGAAGAATCCGTTTCACCTTCACCATCATCGGGGTTGCGTCAGTCATCGTCTCCTCCTCTGTTTCTGCTGTCCTTCGTGCGACAGAAATTGCTCAAGGGCATCCAGACGCCCTTCCCAGAACGCCCGGTAATGTTCAATCCATTCGGAGGCCGCGCGCATCGGACCCGCATCCAACGCGCAATAATGATCCCGACCCCTGACGCTACGCCGCATCAGTCCAGCCCGCTCGAGCACGCGCAGATGCTTTGAGACCGCATTGAGAGATATGTCGAATGGCTCGGCCAGTTCCGTCACCCTGGCCGGACCGCGCTCCAGGCGCTTGATGATTGCGCGGCGCGTCGGATCGGCCAGCGCCGCCAGCGTGCGGTCAAGCACAGCATCACGATATTCAACCATACGGTTGAATATGTACCACGCGCATCGCCCGCGCGTCAAGAGCAGCTCCGCGTTTATGATTCGCCCTGTCGGAGTTGTGAATATTGCTGCTGCAGCCGATCGATCTACCTTTGACCTCACCTCATAGGCTCAATAGTCTTTTATTGACGGCCAAAAGCGGGCGGGAACGCGCCGGCCAGAGTGGCTGAATCGCGCGCAGGGGAATGGCAGTGGATTATCAAAAGAGCTCGGTAGGGGAAACGCTCAAATTGTGCGAAGCATTTGCTTTCCGGTTTCCGCTGGCGATGGCGCGGGCGGTGGATGCGATAGCTGAGTTTTCGGCGATGGAATTGCAGATCTGGTGGCGAGCGCTTTCGCTGCCGGCGGGGGGATTGCTGGCCGCGATGTGGCCGCATTGGACGGGCGGCGTCGACCTCGAATCCGTCTCAATGGAGGTCGAGCAGATACGCTCCGAGTTGCGCGCGGATACGGCGCGACGCAATGAATTCGACGCAGCCGCCGCGGCGCGTTTCGATCATCTTCAGGATCAGTTGACAAGTTTGCGCGGTGAAATCTCCACCATTCGTGGGGAGTTGAAAAACGCCCTGGCCAAAACCCAGCAAGGCGAGGAAATCGAACAGCTCCGCGGCGAAATCAACGCGCTGCGCCAACAGCTCCGTGAGGCCCTCAATGAGCGGGAAGGCGCGCCCGCCGCGGCGCTGGCCGACCTGCAAACCGAACTGCGCGCCTTGCGCGACAGGATGGAAGCGGAGCCGCAGGCGGCATCAGAGCCCGAACAGGGAAAAAGCGGGCGACCCACAGGCGGCGAGCACAATCGCAAGCGTCCGCGCCGCTGATTTACGCGCTGCAGTTGTAGACGCGCATCACGTTTTCGCCCAGCACTTTGCTCCGGGCCGACGCAGGCAGCTTGCTCGCCAGTTCCTCAACCTCCTCGATGTAATTTCCGGTATGGTCGGGATGAGGAAAATCCGAGGCCCAGAAAAACTTGTCCTCGCCGCACAGCTCCACCATCGCAGGCAGCGCCAGCTCGTCGGGGTCGGCGGAGACCCATACGTTGCGTTGGAAGTAGAAGCTGGGTTTTTCCTTGAGCGGGACTGAGCGTCCGGCGATGCTGGCGTAAACCGCGTCCATCCGGTCAAGCCAGTAGCGAATCCATCCCGCGCCAACTTCAAGGATCACGATCTTGAGCCGCGGAAAACGATCGAACGTGCCATACTGCATGAAACTGGTGAGCGCGTGACGGATTGCGTCGGAAGCGGTGACGTTGAGAAAAAAGGTGTGCGCCCGGATATATTGACGGTCGTAGCGTCCAGGAAGCGCCCAGGTCGGCTCGATCGACGGATGCAGCCCGATGGGTACGTCCAGTTCCTGGGCCTTGGCGAAGAGCACGTCGTGATCGGGATGCGCATGGGGCTTGCGCGTCATCGTGAACTGCGCAACCCATCCGCCCTTGCATCCGGCCCTGACCGCCCGCTCCAGCTCGGCGGCGGCGGCGGCCGGATCGCCCAGCGACAGGTGCGCGACCGGAATGAGCCGTCCGCGTCCCTCGGAACACCAGTCAACCAGCCAGCGGTTATAGGCGCGGCACATCGCCTGGGCGTAATCGATATCGTCGCATTCGGTTTCCCAGTTAAGCCCGATAGTGGGATAGATGAAAGCGTTGCTCAGCCCCTCGAGGTCCAGGCGCTCGACGCGTTCGCGCGCGTCCATCGAACCCAGTGGAAAGTCCTCGCCGTAGGGGCGCAGGCTGAACAATTCGCCCTTCTCCCGCGACACCCGGCCCATCACGGATTCGCTGAACACGCCGCGCCGCGCGATTTTGGAGGGCCGGCCCTGGATTTCAAGGTAATCGCCCTCGTGATCGCGCTTCATGCGCACGGCGATCGGCCGGTATTTCGCTTCAGCGTATTTCTCCCACAAATCCGCCGCTTCCATGATATGGCCGTCGGCGTCCACGGCGCCCGGATATTTCAGTCGATGGAAATTTTCCTGGATTCGAGCCATAACAGTGCCTCAAGGCATGCACGCGATTTTACCATTGAGTTATTGCACGGGTTGAATTGCGTCAAGGTCGACTGCGGAGGGCGTTGGCGCTTCAAAGCTGGGGCCTGTTAACCTGAATTCACGCAACGCAATCCCGCGCCCGCGCGGGGAAAGAGAGGGCATTATGGCAGAGATGGGAATTTTCGAAGTGATGTATTCGACGCGCGCTCTGCGCCGCTTCAAACCCGATCCCGTTCCCGACGAAATCATCGCCAAAATCGTCGAGGCCGGCACGCAGGCAGCCTCGGGATCCAACGATCAGAACTGGCTGTTCATGGTCGTGACCGGCGCGGAGCAGCGGGCGCGGGTCGGCGCTATCTATCGCAAGGCCGCGGACCGCGCGCACATGACGGATTATATCAAGGCGAAATTCGGCGGCCCCGACCGCCAGGGCCAGCTTATCGCCAAATCGGTCGTGCATCTGGTCGAACATATCCAGGAAGCGCCGCTGATGATCGTGCCGTGCCTCAAGTCGAGTGCGGCGATGCAGGATCCGAAGTTCCGCGAGCGGATGGGCAGGCTGGAAGGCGCAAGCATCTATCCGGCGATCCAGAACATGATTCTGGCCTGCCGCGCGCTGGGTCTGGGCACTGTTCTCACCACGCTGCATGCGCTTTACGAGGACGAGATGAAGGAGGTGCTGGGCCTGCCGGCTGAGTACACCACGTGGGCGCTGCTTCCGATCGGCTATCCAACCGACAAATTCGGCCCGGTCAAGCGCAAGCCCGTCGCCGAAGTCGCGCATCGCGACCGCTTCGGCAATCCGTGGCCTGGCCGCCGCTAGCAATGAGCAAATGAATGCGGAGCGTCGCCTCATCCCTGCCCTCAGACAGGCCGGGGTCTGGTCGGTGAGAGAGGAAAAGTCGGGGCGAGTGCTCCTTCATTGGGCGCGCGGCGCGTGGGGATCAATTGCGCTTATTTCGGCCTGTTCTCTGTAAGTGCGCCAGCCTTGGTTGCGGTCAAGCCATTTGACCTGACGATTATTGTAGCCCGCCATCTCGATAATCGCAGCGTTGCCTGGCGCCGCGGATACCCCCTCGATCGTTGCCCCGCGCACGCCATCGAGCAGGACGGCCGGCTGTGCGCCAACTATGGCGCCGGCATTAAAACCCATAAGCTGCAGATCGCTGACGTCTTCGAATACCGCCGCGGGTCTGAGATGAGGCAGCTCCCAGCGGTCGCGCCAGTTGCTGATACTCAGCCCTTGCACATGACGCGCGTACAGCGAATAGGCGGGCAGCACGCCGAACATCCCACCGTAGGGATAAGTCTGCGGCAGTTCCGGGATTTCAAGGCCGGCAAATCGTGCGCGCGCCACCTCGCTGACTTCAATATTCGACAGGCTCACGGCGCGGATCGGAAACTCGGGCAGACCGTTGATTGAACTGGGTCTTTTGGCGTCCAGCGCGATCACGTTGTCGATCGAAATGTCGCTCATCGCTCCCGGGGTGCTTTCGATCATGCCGCGGCCGCGATTTCCCAGGCGCAGGAAAATCGGGGTGAGAACACCGCGCATCATCACGTTGGAAACCGCGACGCCGTCCACGTTTCCGCCGTCCACCGATTCGAGCGCAATACCGGTAACGGGCCCGCGTCCGTGATCGCGGCGCATGATGATGCAGTTGCTGAAAGTCACATTGCGCAGATCGCCTTCGCTCTCGGTGCCGAATTTGAACCCGTTATTCGAGGTGCGCAGAATACAGTTGGTAACGGCCAGATTCTCGGTCGCCAGTCTGCGGCCCAGCGCCAGACTGGCCTTGGCACAAATCGCGTCGTCCCAGGTATCTATGTAGCAATTCGCAATACGCACAAAGCGCGAGTTGTCCGGGTCGATTCCATCCGCATAACCGTTCACTATGCGCAGGTTCTCGATATCGACATCGTCGCTGCCGAGCAGGCTCACGTTGTAGCTGGGCGCGTCGCGCAGCGTGAGCCCGCGTATAGTCACATGACGGCAGTTCTTGAGCGCGATCAGCTTGGGGCCGCCGCGGCGGATGCGATTGCCTTCGAGCACACCCGGACCCTCAAGCGTGATGTTACTGACGTGATCGCCGACAATCAGTGAGTAGTGCATGTAGGTAGTGTCGGGGTTATCGTCGGTTTCGTACAAGAACTTCGCGCTGTTCAGCCATCGGGCGCGATGGCGAAATTTCGGGGCGAACTTCCAGCTCACCGCCACGGGACTGATACTTCCAGGGGGCGGCGCTTCGTAGGAATCGAAATCGGCGTCATCCCGGCTGGCAACCAGGATGGCGCCGGGGGAAAAATCGAGCGTCACATTGCTCCTCAGATGGAGCGTGCCGCTGAGATAGCGGCCAGGCGGCAAAACGACCACACCGCCGCCGCGCGCCGCCATGTCGATCGCTTTCTGCAGGGCCGAGGTATCTTTGGTGACGGCGTCGCCCTTCGCGCCGAAATCGCGCACGTTGCAGTCGATCGAACCAGACGCAATGGAATTAGGCCGCCAACCCCGTCCCAGGGGCCTGAAAATCAGGAAGAGCAAGGCGGCCACGGCCAGGACCGCCGCGTGGGCAAGGAGCGGTCCCGACGTGAAGCGCGGCGAGGAAGACACACTATGCATACCCGTAGCGCCGCTCCCGCACCGTTGGATACATGTTCACTAGTATATTTATGGTTTAGTTTCGAATATGTATCAAGCAACGCGCGCGCCGGGCTGTCCAGTCGGGATGAATGTCAATGGAACGGCGACGGTTGTGACGAGGATACGGGTTGCGCGGCGGGTGGCGCCACCGGTGCGGGAATGTACTGCGGCGGGTAGTCAATGCGCCGCCAGCTCAGAATCAGCAGGGCCAGGGCGCGCGCCTGCTCAGGCGGGAAATGGAAGTCGGGCATTGCGGTGCCGGGCGAGACTTTGCCCGCGTCGATTAGATGCTGCACGTGCCAGTTGAAGGCTGTTTTCGGCCCGCTCACGTGGCTGAAATCGAACAGCTCCGGATTCTTGTCACCTTCAAAGGTCAGATCGGGTGCGGTGTGCCCGCCTTGGCCTTCCACCGTATGGCAGATTATACATTTCTTTTTCTTGAACAGCTTCTTGGCCAGATTGATATCGTCCATGCCCTGCGTTGAGCTGTCGCGACGATGGCAAAAATTGCAGCGCATCTGAATCAGTTCGTCCTCGCCGACCCCGCAACTGGCGGCCAGGCGCTTGGATAGCATCGGCTCTTCCCATCCTGCGCCCCCCAGATGCGCGCCGCGCGCCGTCGTCGCCCATCCCTGGCCCGCATGACAGGTGGTGCAGCCGAAGCGCTCGAATGGATGATGCTGCATGAACGGGAGCGCCGGATGCGGAGTCAGCGGCTGAGGCAGGCTGGCCGGCAAAATCCCGCCCCATTCGTAGCTCAGATGGCAGGTGACGCAGCGGTCCACCAGGCCCAGTTCGGGATTCCAAATCTGCTTGATGCCCGAATGGAATTTGCGCGCGTCCTCCAACCGGCCCGCCTGCGCGAGATCGCGCTTGAAGCGGGTCTGGAACGGACGCCATGCTGTCGCGTATTCGCTCCACAGCGCGGCGGCAACCAGCGCGAAAAACAGCAGCGACATGATGACCAGCCAGGCAAAGTCCTGGCGCTCCAACGAGTCCTGCTGCCGCTCCTCCATCCGATCCACTCCCTCACAGCACTCGCGGCATGACCGGCCGCGCGGTCCACGGCCAGTACAGACGCCAATAGGGACCGCGCAGATAAAGGCCGACAACAATCAGGACAATGATTGCCAGGGTGATGAGCGCAAAAACCAGGTTTTGCCGGGCGCGGGAGCGCGCAAACCATACGCCTTGCGCCGCTTCAGGCGACCGGTCCAAAAAAGGCCACGCAACCAGCGCCGCGAGCAGCACGCCGGGAACCACGATGCCGCCCAGAAGCCCGCCGCTGATCGTCAACGAGCCGATATGGATCGTGGTCGAAGCCACCAACTCCTGAAGCCATACGAAATACCATGGCGCCTTGGCCGGATTGGGCGTCACGGATGGATTGGCGGGTCCTTCCAGCGGCGCGTTGAAGAGCAGCGCCAGCACCAGGGTGACATTGAAGACGATCAGGAACACCAGGATCATGCGCCGGGTCAGATTGGGCGAGGACATGACCTGGTCGCGCTCCTCCAGTCCCATCGAACTCATCACGGCGACCGAAGTCCCCGGCGTCAGACCGAACAGCGAATAACTCTTGGTGCGCGGCATTTCTTTGGGTTCAGCCCGGCGCATCGCGCGCACGGGCTCAAGCCCCGCCAGGCCGCCGTCCTTGCGCACCCGCCACATATGGTAGGCAAACAAAATCCACACCAGCGCGGGCAGGAAGAAAACATGCAGCACATAAAACCGCAGCAGCGTCTGCTGGCCGACGAAATGACCGCCCAGCAGCAGGTAATGGATCGTCGGTCCCAGCACCGGCGCCTGGCTGGCGATGTTGGTGCCGACGGTGATCGCCCAATACGCAAGCTGATCCCACGGCAGCAGGTAGCCGGTGAACGACAGCATCAAGGTGCCTAACAGAAGCACGACGCCGACCAGCCAGTTGAGCGCGCGTGATCCGCGATAGGCGGCGGTGAAGAACACCCGCGCCATATGGATGAACGCCAGCGCCACCATCCCTTCGGCGGCCCATCGATGCTGATTGCGCAAAATCCGCCCGAAACTCACCGCGTATTGCAGGTCTTTGACGCTGCCGTAGGCACGCTCGACCGACGGCACGTAAAAGAACATCAGCATCACGCCCGTAACCGTCAGGATTACGAACAGCGACGCCGCCACGGTGCCCAGCCAGAAGCTGTATCCCCATGACAAACTGCGGATCGACACCTTGGCCGGAAACCAGTGCAGCCACAGGTTGCGGACCACCGCCTCCGAGGCCTCGCGCTCGCTGTCAGGAGACCAGGGCCAGGTAAGCTGACGCCATAAACTCTTCCTGCCCGCCGCCATGGACTAGGTTTTCTCCGTCGGTACCGTAAGCACCGAGCCCTCCGGCACGGTCGAGAGGCTATCGACTTCGAGCAGGCCGTCGGGCGAGACTGAGACCTCGAACCAGGGCAAGGGACGTGGCGCGGGGCCGGCAATCACGTTGCCGTTGGGGTCGAAGCGGCTACCGTGGCAGGGGCAGTCAAATTCGGTGCCGCGCCATTGAACGGTACATCCGAGATGAGTGCACACGGCCGAAATCACATGGAATTTCGCAGCGGCCCGGATTACGAACAGACGATGTTCCGCATCGAAGGTGTAGCCCTGAGGGTAAATATTCGGGGGCTTAAGCTTGAAGGTGGTGGGCGGTTCATACAGCACGTTGGGAAAAAAGGCGCGCGCCGCGGCGCCGATTTGGGCTACAAAAGCGGCGAACACGGATCCCTTCCCCAACCATCGCAGCACCTTGCGCCGATCGCTATCCATTTAATTAACGCTCCTCGAACCGGAAACGCTCCATCATGATGGCCGAGGTCGGGCAGCGGATCGCACACAGACCGCATCGGATACAGATATCTTCGTCGTAGAGAAAAACGCTGCCAGACCCCTGGGCCGGTGTCGTCACGCTTGCAGCCAGGTCCGCTTCCTTTAGATCGTCCGTCAGCGCGAAGTGCAGACAATGTTCGGGACAGATATCGACGCAACGATTGCACAAGATGCATTTGCTGCCGTCGTAGATCGGATGGATATGGCAGTACAGGCAGCGCTCGCCCTGCGTGCGCGCTTCCTCATCGGAATAACGCAATTCGATTTCGGTGATGCCGCTGCGGCGCGCCAAGGGCACAACCGGGATAGCGCGCGCAAGCTGTTCGTAGCGCGGCGGACGCGCGTAGCTGTCGGTCGGCAACTCCTCGATTTCCACATGCATCCGCGGCGAACCCAAAGCTTGTCCGGTCAGATACGCGTGAATCGAGCGGGCAGCGAGCTTGCCCTGCGCCGCCGCGGTAATCAGCAGTCCCGGCGGAAAAGCCGCGTCGCCGCCGGCAAAAACACCGGGACGCGAAGTGGCAAGCGTCACCGGATCGATGCGCAAGGTTCCGGCCGGCGTAACTTCGAGTCCATCGCGGGGAGTCACAAAAGAAAGGTCAGGCGCCTGTCCAATCGCCAGGATCACGGTTTCGGCGGCGAGGGTCCTGCGCTCGCTTTCATCGAACTGCGGGCGGAAGCGGCCGCTCTCGTCGTACGCGCGCACACAGCGGACCAGTTCCAGACCGCTGACGCGGCCGCCTTGAACTATCACGCGGCGCGGCCCCCATCCGGGCAATAGGCTGACCCCCTCCTCGCGCGCCTCCTGAATCTCTTCGCGCCCCTGCGCCGAGCGCATCGCGGGCATCTCGCGTTCCGACTCGAGGCTGACCACCACCACTTCCAGTGCGCCGCGGCGGGCCGCTTCGCGCGCCGCGTCCAGCGCCACCCGCATCGTCCCGGCCGCGACGGCGGACTCCTCGTCAGGCGGCATCGCCAGACTGGGAAGCATCGCGCGCACAGCGGTGCGCGCCGCGTCGATGGCGACCAACCCGCCGCCAACCACCACAACTTTCTTGCCGACCCCGAGCCGGTAGCCCCGATTGATATTAAACAGATAGTCAATCGCGTTGATCACGCCGTCGGCTTCGCCGCCTTCAAGTTGGATCTGACGGCCGCGCGACGCGCCCACCGCGATGAAGGTCGCCCGGTAGCCGAGGCGCTGAATCTCCTCGATGCCGAAACCCGGCTTTAGCGGCGTTTCGTAGCGGAACTCGACCCCGAGACCCTCGACCTCCTCGACCTGCTTGTCGATCACCTCGCGCGGCAAACGATAGGTGGGGATGCCGTAGCGCAGCATGCCGCCCGGATGGGGCTGCGCTTCGAACACGGTCACCTTGTAGCCCATCAGCGCGAGGTCGTGCGCGCAGGCAATCCCGGCCGGTCCCGCACCAATGACGGCCACCTTGTCATCGCGGCCAGCTTTGGGGAGCATCTCGCCGTGACCGGGGGTGGTGCTGCCACCTGCCATGTCACCAGCCAAAATCGCGCCGAGGTTGATGTTGGACAGCGATTCGGGACCGTACTGCTCGTTGACGAATCGCTTCAACGCGCGGATTGAGATGGGCGCGTCAAGCTTGCCGCGCCGGCACGCGTCCTCACACGGAGCCCCACAGGCATGACCGCAAATCGACGCGATCGGATTGGGCGATCGAGCGACGCGATAGGCCTCGGCAAAACGGCCTTCCGCGATCAACTGCACATAACGGCCAGCGTCGGTCTTGACCGGGCAGGCTTCCAGACACGGAACGTTTTTGCGAAACCACCAAAGATCGCGCGCCCTGGCGTCAATCTTTGCCTCCTGTGTCACCGTCCGCGCCTCGCTATTTGTGGCAGAAACTACGCACGAAGGCGACCAGGCCCTGGATTTCCTGGTCATCAAAAGCCTGCGACCAGGCCGGCATTTCAGGGCTCAGCCCGACCGAGGCGCCGCCGTTTTTGATGGCCTTGAACAAGGTGGCATCGGGAATCTTCGCCATCAGGGCGCAATCGGTATAATTGCGCGGCTTGGTATGAAGGGTGGCGGCGGCCGGACCGTTGCCCTGTCCCGTCGGTCCATGACATTTGACGCAAAACGTCATGTAATTATCCTTTGCCGCAGCCAAATCAGGGCCGGCGGCGCGGGCGACACTGTTAAGCATCAGCGCAATCATCAGGGTAAGAGGCAGCCACCACAACTTCATCGAATAATCCTTTCGTTATCGGGATCCGGTCTTGCTAGCCGGCGTCAACGGAAAAGCGGGCTGGTTTTTCCCGTAGTTCAACGGCTGGCCTTCAGATATTCCAAAACCGCCTGGGCGTCTTTAGCCGGCAGGTTCGCCTGCGTCCGCATATGCATCATGATGATGTTCCACTGATAGGGAGCGAATTCCGACCCCGGCCGCGCGTTATGGCATTGCGAGCAGTACACGGGCCATAACCGTGCTCCCTCACGAAACAGCCGCCGCTGCTCGGCCTTGCTGGTTTCCTCCGCCAGACCCGAGCGACAAACTCCCAACGCTGTTATGGCCAGCAGCAATACGATAATGGTTCTTTTCATCGGCGTCTGCTCCGCTCAGAATCCGATCGCCAACTGGCTCAGGAAACTAACGTCGTTGGGGGTTGCGCCGCGGGGCGTGATGGTCGGGGTGGGGCTGCCCGCAAATGAGATGATCGATCCGCCAGCTTCAGGCAACTCCAAATCAACCTCGTTCTGCCAGACGATCGAGGGCGCAATCCAGTAATCCAGGCCAAGCGCGACCTCGCGCGGATGGGGCGTCCAAATCGAAGGCGAGCCGTTAAACCCAACTTCGGGTATGGTCGAAACCTCGTCCTCCACAATCGCGCGTTGATTGACTCCCGAATACCGGACCAGCGGCTCGAGACGATGAAAGAAATCCTGGACCACTTCGGGGGCAAAGGGAATCGGAACCTGGTTGAGGAAATAACCGAGCTGCACGTACCATCCCTGACGATTGTCGGCGTGCGCGTTGGGCATCTGGCGATACATCTCCAGATATTCGCCGCGCGCCTGAAGGCTGCCGCGCAGGTAGGCGAAATCAACTCCCCAGGCGTTGTACCAGTTGCCGTCAAGCCATTTGCCGTTAAGGGTCGACGCTCCGAGTTCCAGGCGGCCGAACCCGGAATCCAGCGGAAAGGGATACACCCTGAGCCGCGCACCGTAACCCTGGCCGTTGGTGTTGAGTTTAATCGTGTTGACGCCGTTGACTGCCTGACCCACCACGGGCTGGGGGACATCGGGGGCGAAGCTCGGACCGTTGCTGACCCACACCGTGTAGTCGAAATCCTGGCCCAGCGCGCCCCACTGCACCCCGCCGCGCAATTGCACGCCCAAATCGGTCGGCGGGACCAGCGCCTCGACACCATAAGGCAGCGGCGCCGTCACAAAACGGTTGACCCAGAACGGGCTCTGATCTTCGTAAAAGTCGCCAAACGGCTGATCGAAAATGCCGGCGTTGATCTCCATGTAGTCGTTCAGAAAAATCTGCGCCGTCGCCACCGGCATTGAGAACTCCGCCGAGCCGCCGGCCGGCAGATTGGCCTCGATCGTGCCTTCGAACAGCAGCCAATCGGTGACGCGATAGAGGATTATGGGTTCAAAATCCAGCGCGAAGGTGTTGGTTGCCGTCTGCCGATCGTAAATGAAATCACCTCCAACCCCGCCCGTGAGCGTAAACTGATGGGTGCCCAGATAATCCTCAAAGGACCGCGCGAATTGCGAGGGTGAAGGATTGGCGCTGATCTGCTGCTGCAAATCCTGAAATTGCTGGCTGGTCTGGGCCTGGAGCTTGCTGCTCGACTGCTGAAGCTGGTGGTTTTGGTTCTCGAGCTGCTCGACCTTCTTTTCGAGCTGGCCGATCAGCTCTTCATCGCGCTGGCGTTCGCGATCTTCGTCGGCCTTGATGTTTCGAATCTCGCGCTTGATTTGCTCGAGCTCGGACGTGTCCTGTGCGCCCGCCACTCCACCACCCATAATCAGACAGAAAACCACAAACGCAGCGATCAGATAGCGCATGTCCGTCCCCCAACCACCAAGGAAAGTAGGGTCTAACTTCGATAACATATTCGGAAACCCCAATGCAAACTGCTCCTTGATGAAACCAATCTCAAATGGCGCTGGTTCCGCTTCCGGACAAAGTCACAATCAGCAAGTGCCCGGCCGTGGGAGCGGGCACGCAAGTGCGTTCAGTCCGTTCACCGCGCCAGGCACTTGGTGCGCGGACCCGCGCGGGAAAATTTCCATCACCCACAATCGTCAATCGGCGTGGCGAATATTCAGCAGCTTGCACGTCACCCAGGCAACCAGCGCGGCGACAACAGGCGCGATGAACACGGCGACACGGAGGGCCGTTCGAATCGCGACTACGGATCTTCCGGTGACCACCGCGATCACGTCGTCACTGCCAGCGACGAATATGACCGACATGAACGCTAGGGCGGCGCAGCCCAGCGCCGTCCGCAGAGGCTGCTGGTAAGGAAGAAGCAGCACATGGTGTTGCTCGTGATCGCCGGTAACCCAACGATCGATGAACGGATAAACATAGAGCAGCGCGAAAAGCAGCAGCGGCAGCAGTACGCCCGGAAAAAAAACTTCGGGAACCAGCCGATTCCAAATGTGAAGATTGAAAGACGGGAAAAGCCGCAGGCCTCCCTCAGCCCAACCCAGGTACCAATCCGGTTGAGCCGCGGGCAAGGCATCCGCTGGTTTGTACGGACCGTATATCCAAACGGGATTGATTTCGACGCTGCCGCCAAGGGCAGCCAGCACTGCAAAAACGAGAAAGAACAATCCGATGGCCTTAGCCGCATAAGTGGGCCATAGGCGCGAACCGACGATTGTCCGATCGGAACGTCCCCGGCCGGGATAGTTGGTGTGCAACTGCCGCCAGATAATCGCCAGATGTGAGATCAGCAACGCCAAGATGATGGCGGGGAGCACAAATACGTGCAGGCCATACATGCGCGGTATCATCACCTCGGTTGGCACCCTGCCGCCGAAAACAATGAACGCCAGCCACGGACCGATCACCGGGATCGAAAGCACAATCGAATAGGCCACGCGCACACCGGTCCCGGAAAGAACATCATCCGGGACCGAATACCCGAAAAAGCCATTAGCCATCGCGAGGATAAGCAAGGTCACGCCGATAACCCAGTTAATGTCGCGAGGACGGCGGTAGGCGGCCGTAAAAAAGACGCGGAACATATGCGCCACAATCGCTGCTATGAACACCAATGCGGCCCAGTGATGGATCTGGCGCATCAGCAGTCCCAGCCTGACCTTAAAGCTGAGATCCAGAACCGAGCGATAGGCCGCCGACATTGACACCCCTTCCAGGGCCTTGTAGGGACCGTGATAAGTCACTGCGGCAGCGCTGGCATTGAAGAACATCATCAGGAAAACCCCGGTGATGACCAGCACTATGAAGCAATACAGCGCGATCTCGCCGAGCATGAAGGACCAATGGTCGGGGAAGATATGGTCCAGGCTGTGCCGCATCAACGCCGCCAGCCGCAGACGCGAATCCAGCCCACGAACAATTCGCCTGATCATGACGGCAGGTTCCAGAAACCAGGGCCAGGTGGCTCGCTGAAGTCTCCCGCAGCCCGCAAGTTTTTCTGATCGTCGACGTATAAGGGCAATTGCGGCAGCGCTCGCGCTGCTGGTCCGGAAGTTGGTGCGGCGGCGGCAAGAACATTGAAAGTCGATTGGTGACAGGGACATAGCAGCAAGTGTTCCCTGGTCTCGTACAGGCCAATAGGACACCCGGCATGAGTACAGATTCGCGAAAAAGCCACGTTGCCATTGGGCGCCCAGTTCTCTCGCTCTTTGGGCAGCCGCAGCAAGTCCGCTTTTACCCGGATTAGCAGCGTCTGCGCGGCGAGCGACCCAACGCGGTTTTCCGGGAATACGGCAATCGCGCTCCCCAAATCCAAAGCGTCAACCGAAACCGGCTTGCCCTCGGCTGTCACCAGACGATCTCCGCGCTTCCATGCAGCTTTTTTGAGCACCGGCGTGGGCGCTTGTCCAAACGATCTCAGCACTGAAACAAAGGCGGCCGCCAGCGTCGAGGTGACCGCGACCACCATCCAGCCGAGCAATCGCCGCCGCCCAATGCGCTGCTCACCGCCGAGGAAATCCTCCAACAGAAGCTCTCTTTCCTCGATGCTCGACTCCAGCGGCTCGCGGGGACCAGTTACTTCTTCATTCTCCATCAGGCGATGAGCCCAGATCACCAGCCCGCATCCCACGCCACCTAACATCACCGCCAAAGCAACACCCAGAAACAGGTTGTTCGCGCTTGTCCAGTAGGCGTAGAGGAATGCGATCCCGCCGGCAACGGCGATCAAAAAAGCCGCAGTTACCAGGAAGCTGCCCGAACCTTCGCTCGCTTCGCGGTTGTTTCCCTGCTGGTCCCCGGTCATCCTCTGCCCTTGTCCTCAATCCAAAGTGCAATCACAGCTAAAAAAATCACTACAAGTACAGCGACGAAACCTTCTGCAACCGGCCCATAGTAGTGCAAGGGAAATCCGCCGGGATGGGGCGGCTGCTGCACGAACTCCACATACCTCGCAATTGAGGAGAGGTCCTTTTCCCCGATCACCGAGCTGGGAAAAACGGGCATCGGCCCCGGTCCTGAGCGTACCGCCCAGGCTATAGTGGCCCCGCTCAAGCCGGTCAGAGCCGGTGCATTCACTTTCGCAAACGCCAGCGCTCCTCCCCGCGCCGCTGTCCCATGACATGGCGCACAATACAGGCGGAAGAGAACACCTCCATCGGCGAGATTACCTCCGGACATCGACACCGTCGCGAGCTGACGCGTGACATAGAGGGCCACGTCTTTTATCTGGTCGGCTGAAAGGCGCCGGGCAAAAGACGGCATGATGGTCCCGCCCGTTTGGACCATGCTCACCACTTGCCGAAGGTTATGGACGGTCTGCAGACTTGGACCGACCTTTCCTTCACCTTTCAAACCATGACAGACTGCGCAATTGTGCGCATAGATGGAGCTGCCCTGGGTAGCGGACCCCGCGTCTTTTTGCGCTGCGGCGATTGCCGGGATTAGCAAAATGAGGGACGACAACGCCGCACATTGCAACCAGGCTTGCACCCTTGAGGCTCTTACTGCAGCGTCCACGTTTGCTTTCCGGCAGGCGGCCCAGCATGCGCGCCCCGCGACCAAATCGCCAAACACAACCTAACGCACTACTCCATACCGGGCAAAGCAAATCCTCAAAAGCGTCTCAGCCGCTGAACGGATCGATGCAGTCATCAAATCCTGTTCAGGCCTCGGTCTTGGAGAAAACCCGGTTCCCGGCAGGGAGGAAATTTTTCTGCTCCTGCCGCGCCACGAGCGTCACGCTGATTCCACTGGGAGGCTGCCCGCCGTAACCACTACCCCGGGATCGAGAAAGGGCGGAGTGCGATGTTAAACATGCGGGAATAACGCTAAGTGGCGGAGTGCGTCCGGCTGCCTTCCGGATTTAACCTGAACTACCGGAATCGATCGCCCTGTCGCAGACGGTTCAAACGGAACAAAAGCGCCGGCCTTCGGGCGCCAAGTACTCTATCTCGCGTTTGTAAGACATATTTTCGCGAGATCTAGGTGTTTTGCTTATACCGCGCGGAGCTTTGATGATCTAACTGCTGATGCATGCTGTTATCGCGCGCGTGATGGTTCGCGCGCCGGGGGGGGAATCCGTGCGATCCTGCAAAAGCGATGCGCCTGCATCAGCGTTAATCACCAAATTCGTCTCAGATTCGGGAGCTGAGCGTTTTCAAATCATCTCGAACCTGGCGCATGAACTGCGCAGTCCCCTGCATGTACTCAACGGCTACCTGGAAATCCTCGTGGAAGACTGGACGACCGAACTCAGCGAAGAACCAGGACAGATGCTGGCGCGGATGCGTCAGAGCGCGAGCGAGCTCACGCAAACCGTGGAAAATCTGCTCGAATACATATCGGCAGATGCCGGCACGCAGGCCGCCGTACAAGAAACGGTGGATCTGGCCGAGGTTATCGAGGCAATCAAACCGGCTCTAACCGCGTCCGCCCGGCGCAAGAAGATTTTCCTGGTCTGGAGCATCGAACCGGGGCTGAAGTTGACCCAATCGGACCGCCGGCGTGTCGCCTCGATCGTTTCCAACCTGGTTTCCAATGCAATCAAGTTCACCAAACGAGGCGGCGTCACTGTTCGGCTCCGGCGCATCCGGGTCAGGCAGCAATGGGTCGTGGAACTCGCGGTTACCGACACCGGAATAGGAATGGAGCGGGAGCGAATCGAGGACGCCTTCGAGCCGTTCGTTCAGCTTTGCAGCTCCAATTCGCGTGAGCATCGCGGACTCGGCCTCGGATTGTCGCTGGTCAGGCGCAACGTAAACGCCCTCGGCGCAAGGCTCGAGGTCAGGTCAAGGCCAAAGCTAGGCAGCCGCTTCATCGTACATTTCGCGCAAGCGCCGCCGCAATGAGGCTGATGCTAATCAATAATCATAGAAATTGCAGACCATTTTTGATCAGGGCAAAGCCTCCGACCGCGCAATAGACGGTCGCTACGTCCAGCGCGCGCCGAACACTGGGTGAGGCTCTTGGGAGCCGGCGGCGTCATTCTCGGATCAGTTTGCGGGTTTGTTCCGGCGATACGAGTCGCGATGGGAACGCCGCAGGAGTCGCTGCGGATGGCGTGGGAGGTGCCTTATGGCAGCTTGTACCTGCGGCTCGATGCGCTGTCGGCGTTTTTCCTCTTACCGATTTTTTTTCATATCCGCGCTTGCCGCACTCTATGGGACTGAGTATCTCGAAGCCTACCGTGAAAGGAAGGCGCTCGCGGTGACGGCCGATGACCTTGCGGCTCGATGTCCCACTGCTCCGCAATTTCACGCTCCAACCAATGCGCTTGTGGACACTCCACGGTCAGGCACGGGCAGGCTCCGTTCACTTCGGTTCGAAGCGCGTGAAGGAATCCGGCCTTCGAGTCGGCCAGTACTCCGAATAAGATTCGGCATCCAAGGTGGAATTTTTCCTTCAATGCTCGCCAATCAGGCTCCGCAACACGCGACTTCGGCGGCGGGCGGATCCACGATTGGGATTACTCAGCTCGACGAGCTCAAAAAATACCTCAGACGATCGGTGAAGCCGCCGGAAACCTGTCCGTAAGTTCCCTTCTTTATCAAAAAGAATTTGTTCAGGCCGTCGCGGACGCCGGCTGGCCAGCGCGCTTTTTGAAGTACGGGATTACGTACTTGCCGAAATTCCTGATACTCTCCATTGCCTGTTCGTGCGTGATGCGGCCGGCCTGGAACAGGCACATGATCTGATCGACGCCCAATTCCTCCCAGCGCTTGATGATGCGGATGCAATGTTCGGGGTCGCCCACGCAGACCACACCGTCATCGCACAGCTTATCCATCGCTTCGGGGGTGATTTCGGCTTCGGTCAGCGTCTCGCGCCCGAACCATCCTTTCCATCCGGTCTCCGACTTGCTCCACTGGGTATAGATCTGACGCGATCCTTCGGCGTAGGCCGCGGCGGAAAACGAACCGACCCGGCGGGCCTCGGCGTTGTCTTCCAGACAGACCGCGGTGGTAAAGGCGGCGACCTGGTTGTTGATGGTCGCGCCCACCGGCTCCGCATTGCGAATCGCCGCGTGGTAGGCCTCCACCGCTCTTTCAGACTGGCCGGGAGCGGTCAGCGAGAACGAGAGCACGCCCAGACCCATCCGGCCGGCCATTTCGAAGGTCGGCGGCGTCGTCGCAGCGACCCACAGCGGCGGATGGGGCTGCTGGACGGGCTTGGGAATCACGTTGCGCGGCGGAACTTTGAAGAACCTGCCGTTCCATTCGAAACGGTCGTTCATCCACATCTTCGGGATCATCCGCAGGGCTTCCTCCCACATCGGACGGGAGTCCTCGGGCTCAATCATGAAACCGCCCAGCTCGGCCTCGGTGACACCGCGGGCAGTCCCGAACTCCAGGCGGCCGTCGCTCAGGATATCCAGCACCGCGGCGCGCTCGGCCACGCGCACCGGATGGTTCATGGTCAGCAGCACGGCGCCGTGGCCGACCCTGATTTTCCTGGTGTGTTGCGCCACCGCGGTCAGGAACAGCTCGGGCGCCGCCGAGTAGGAAAACCGTTCAAGAAAGTGATGCTCGGTTTCCCACACGTACTCAAAACCCATCTCCTCGGCGAATTTAATCTGCTCCAGCGCCTGCTTGTAAGCCCGGATCACCGCCGCATTGTCAAAAGGTTTGAGTGCGATCAGTTCGTAAAAGATGCCAAATTTCATGCTCGATTCCGTTCCTGTTCCGCCGCATTCGCGGCGCCGGTGTACACTGTGTCAAACTCAGGCGTCCCGCCGCGGCAATCATAGCCGCGGCCGTGCCGTACTATCCATAGATAGCATAGTACGATGCCGATCGGCTCAAGCTGGATGGACGGCCCAACTACTCGTACAATCATGTGAGGCCCGCGTGACTGACGGTGTCGCGGGGCCGTTGTGGAACACATCCTGTGATTGAGCGACGTATGAAGAAATCGATCTTTTTATTCTCTGGCCTGCTCGCGGCGACGGCGCTGATTTGCAGCGCGGCCTTCGCCGCGGATACGCGCAAAGCCGGACAGACCTATTTTCTGGTTGCCCAACCCGATCTTGAGGATCCGCTGTTCAGCCAGTCGGTGGTGCTGATGCTGCCGCCGACCGGCACCGACCTGGTGGTGGGGCTCATTATCAACAAGCCAACCACGGTGAAGCTGGCCGATCTGTTCCCCAACGACGCCGCCCTCAAACAGAATCCCGCAACGGCCTACTTCGGCGGCCCGGTCGATATCACCGCTCCCCTGATGCTGATCCACGCCCATCGCGCGCCTGACGATGCGGTCCCGCTGCTGACTGATATCTACCTGGACCTTAAAGCGCGCAGCATGCTCGAAGTGCTGAAGGATTCCAAATCGCTCCCCAGCATGCGACTTTATTTAGGGCGCGCTCAATGGACCAGGAATCAGCTTCACGACGAGATGCTGGAGAACTCCTGGTATAAAGTTCCCTCCGATCCGCAGGATGTCTTCAGCGCCGATCCCGACACAGTATGGCGCAACCTGGTGGCGCGTGCCCAGGCGATTGAGACCTCGGCGCGGCCGCCGCAAATCGGTGTGCCGGCGGGGCTGTTGCGGGTCAGTTGGCCGTCGCCGGCGCTTGACGAATCGCCGCCCGATCGCTGATTGTCTAGGTAGACAAACAAAGTCCGCGGAGGGCTCTATGGCAGAATTCGACAAGGTCATCAAAGATGGCACCATTGTTGACGGAACCCTAACCCCGCCCTTCAAGGCGGACATCGGCATCAAGGACGGCCGCATCGCTCGCGTCGGCTACATCAGGAGCAGTGACGCCAAACAGACCCTCGACGCCAGCGGAATGATAGTCGCGCCCGGCGCGATCGATCTCCATTGCCATTACGACGCGCCGGTGTTCTGGGATCCCGCCTGCTCGATCGGAAGCTGGCATGGCGTGACCTCGGTAACCAACGGCAACTGCGGCTTTGGCTTCGCCCCGGTTCATCCCAAGGATGCCGAGCGCTCGATGCTCTCGATGGAACGCAACGAGGCGATTCCGTTCGACGCGATGAAGGCGAGCATGCCGTTTACCTGGGAGACGGTGGGGCAGTTCATGGAACATATCGCGCGTCTACCCAAGGCGGTCAACATGATGCAACTGGTGCCGGTCACGCCGCTGGTCAGCTACGTGATGGGCGGCTGGGAGCAGGCCAAAAGCCGCAAGCCGACGCCGTCCGAGGTCGCGCAAATGGTGCGGATCGTAGACGAGGCGATGGCGGCGGGGGCCAACGGATGGGCTGCGCAGCGCCTGCTCGGCAACGCGTCGGTGCAGCGGGATTACGACGGCACTCTGATGATCTCCGACATGATGTCGGATGAGTTTTACCTGGAGCTGGCCAAAGGTATGCGCAAGCACGACCGCGGCCACATCCAGTTCGCCCAGGCGGCCGCCAATGAAGGCGAGGATCCGGCGGAATCGGCCCGCCGCTCGATGGATTTTGCCGGGCGGCTGTCGGAGACGGCCAATCGTCCGCTGGTGTTCAACGCGATCTTCCCCGGCGACCGGCGGCCCGACATCTTCCGCGCCCAACTGCAGGTGTGCGACAACTATAACCGTCGCGGCGTGCCGCTAATCGGAATCGCGATGACGGTTCGACTCAACCTGCGCTGCTGCTTTTTGGAGAAATGGACGTTCTTCGACGACGTCGAGGTCTGGCGCGACGCCACGATGGGAACGCTGGAGGAGCGCAAGGCCAAGCTGACCGATCCGGTGCGCCGTCAGCAGATGAAGGAAATCTATGACAAGAGCCGCCGTCCCTCCGCCGCGGGCAAGATCACGGACTTTGTCTGTCGCAAGATTTATCGCGACGACCTGCGCGCGAAGTACCGCGATCGCACCGTGCGCGATATCGCCAAGGCGGAGAACAAACATCCGATCGACGTGCTCCTCGACATCTCGGCGGCGGACGATTTCAAAACCGAATGGCTGACGCCGGTGACCAACTCCAAACCCGAGTACTGCAAGGAACTGCTGGAACATCGCACGGTGGCGGGCTTCTCCGACGGCGGCGCCCACGCCAAATTCCAGACTCTCGGGATTTATCCGACCGAACTTCTGACGTGGCTGGTGCGCGACACGGAACAGGTCCGCCTGGAAGAGGCCCACTACCATCTGAGCTACATGCCGGCATGGGCCGCGGGCTTCAAGGATCGCGGCTGCATCAGAGAAGGCATGGCCGCCGATCTGATGGTTTACGATCTGGACAAACTGGCAATCGAGGAACCGGAGATTCTCTACGATTTGCCGCCTGACAACGATTCCCGACTGGTCCAGCGTGCTCGCGGTTACAGATGGATAATGGTAAACGGCGAAGTAACCTTCGAGGACGGCAAAGACACCCGGGCCTATTCCGGAAAGTTGGTGCGCTGCTGAAAGCCTCCCCTGAGGACTGGCATTGCCGAATTTCCCCAAGGCAGGCCGCGGCCGCCCAAAGACGGCCGCGGCCTGCCGGGCCTTCGCAGGTTGACCCCGGTGCCGTCAAGATGCGAGCGGGCGCGGCGAGTATCCCGGGCCCGCCCCTGCCAACATCAATCTCGCGGATTCGGAGCAGCTTCACCGGGGACAACCCGGCGGGTTGAGGTCGTGTAACCACGCTTTAATCCCCGCCGGCCGATTTTTTCGATTCATCTCACTTGCGGAAATGCGGCGTGTCGAGCGTGCCCGCGATTTCCGCCAAATCCGCCAGCGAGCGCGGTTCGCGTCCCAAATCGGGAGCCACCAACATCGTCGCGCCGGCCGGTAGCATTTCCTTCAACACCCGCAAAGCGGCGGTCTCGCGTTGCTTCAAGGCCGCAAAGTCGCGCCAGTTGCGCTGCATTTTTTTTTGCAGGCTGGGCGGATTTATCTTCTTCAGCCCCGATTTGTGCGGCAGCGGCGGCGCGACCCGATTCACCACCAGCCCATCGATCGAGAGTCCGGTTCGTTCGAGGGATCCGACAAATTCACGGGTTTCCTCGACGCGCAATTCTTCCGCGGTGGTAATCACCAGCACCAGGCATTCGGGGCCGTATACAATGGACCGGGCGCGGGCGGCGCGCTCGGCGAATCCCTGGTACATGCCTTCGAAGCTGCGCACGAACGTATGCACGTCGCTGAGCAGATGCAGACCCGTGACCCGATCGAATGCGCTCAGCACCGCGCGCGCCGCCAGATCCGACAGCTTGAGGCCGCCACCCAGCAGACTGGTAGCGCGCGAGTTGAGCAGGTCGAGCAGCCGCTCGGGTGCCCCGAGAAAATCCAGCGCCTCACGGGCCGGCGGCGTATCAAGCACGATCAGAGCGGCTTCGGGATCGTCGTAAAGCTCGAGCAGCTTCTCCATCGCCATGTAATCCCCGACGCCGGCCAGGGCGGTGGAGATGCTGCGGTATATACGGTTGTTCAGGATTGCTTCGGCCATCGCGCGCGTGGGCGCATAACGATTCACTACGCTGTCGAAGGTGTGCTTGGGGTCGAGCTTGAGCGCACGCATTCGCCCTGCACCGCTGACCGAGAGCTCTTGCAGGTCGACATCCTGCGGCTGGGAAACCGCGCCGTCAACGTGCAGCGTGTCCAGCAACCGTGGCGCCGGATCGATTGTCATCACGTCCACCGCTGCGCCTTCGAGCGCGGAGCGCAGACCGAGCGCGGCAGCCATCGTGGTTTTGCCAACGCCTCCGGGTCCCAGACAGAGCAGCAGCCGATGGCGACGGCTATGAAAGAACCCCCGCTTCACAGTTCGACCTGTTTGCCAAGTGCCCGGCTGAGCCGCGTGATTTCGGCGACGCCGACTGCAGGGGTAAACAGCATCGGCAACTCGATTACCGGCAGGCCGGCGGCGGCGAGCTCCCTGCGCACGCGCTGCACGGCGGCGTCGAGGTCGAGCCGGCGCCGGACTAATGCGCCGTGCGCCATATCTGCCGCCATCGCCTGCTCCGCCTCCGCCTGGTTGAACAACGGCGCCGGAACCGCGTTGAGAATCGCGACGATCCGATTGACATTGGCGTGTTCACGCAAGGCAGAGGCCGCCTCCAGCGCCTCCTTCAGAGACAGTTGCTGCGGCGCCACCACGATTGCGACTGCGCAGCGGTTGGGATCGGAAATGAAGCCTTCCAAATCGATGGCAAGGCGATTGAGGGTCCCGGCCGCGGCGAGATTGCGGATCCCTCTCGCGACTGACAGCAGCTCAAGGCTGGCGCCGGTGGAAAGACCGTCCACAACGACATAACGATCGTCGCGAGCCGCCTCCCCCGCCATCGCTGACAACCGTGATAACAGGAGAAAGGCTTCCAGGCCAGGCAGCGCCGCGGTGACGTAGGCGAACGTTCGGCTCCCCAGCATCCGATCAGAGATCATCCGCACCGGTACGATTCGCTGGATGAAACGCTCCAACTCACGGCGCGGGCTGAGCGCAATCAATTCCAGATCGCGGCGCACCTGAATTGCGCTTCGTTGCGGCGGTGCGACGCCGAAAAGCCGTGCGGCTGAGCCGCGCTGGTCGAGTCCGACGTGGGTGGTAGGGCGCCTTTGCGCCAGATGATCGGCCAGGGCGGCTGAGATCGTGCTTTTGCCCGCGCCGCCTTTGCCAATCACCAGGGTTAGCCGCGGCCACGCCATCGCGTTAGAATGGCCAAACAAGGTCGTCGGCCCGCATCGCGAGATATTTCATGCAACCGGATTGCGCAACAATCGTCAGCATCGTCCTGGAAGTGCAGCCCGAACATATCGCCACGCTCAAGGCTGTCATTGAATCTTACGATAATCTGGCCACCTTACGCACCGCGGACCCGCAACGCCATCATCTGAAACTGTGGTTCTCACCCGAACATCGCGATGACATCGAAGCCGTGCTGGCCGAGATGGCGCCGGCTTGCCCGATGCGCCGCGTTGCATGATTGGGACGCGGGCCAACAATTCTGGCAGACAGCGCATCACGCAACGGCGCTCTCTCGCTTCAGCTTCAACGGTCCTGGAATGCGCAAGTCGCGGCCGGTCATCTCAGGAGGCTTCGCGATCCCGAGCATCGCGAGAAAAGTCGGAGCCACGTCGGCCAGGGTCCCGCCGTCGGCCAGTGCGCCGTGGTAATTCGGATCGACGAGAATCAACGGAACGAGATTGGTCGTGTGGGCGGTATGAGGCTGGCCGGTTGCGGGATCGGCCATGAATTCCGCATTCCCATGGTCCGCCGTGATCAGCGCCACTCCATGCATCCGTTCGATCGCGCCCAGCACGCGGCCCAGCGCGGCGTCGGAAGCTTCGACCGCGGCGATCGTCGCCGACAGCACGCCGGTATGGCCAACCATATCGGGATTGGCGAAATTGATCACGATCGCGCCGAAGCGGCCGCTCAGGATCTCCTGCTCGGCGCGTTGCGCTACCGCCGCGGCGCTCATCTCGGGCTTCAGATCATAGGTCGCGACCTTGGGCGACGGAATCAGTATCCGCTCTTCCATCCGGAAGGGCTTCTCGACGCCGCCATTGAGGAAGTAGGTCACGTGCGCGTACTTTTCCGTTTCGGCCAGCCGCAGATTTCTGATTCCGGCAGCGTCCAGCACTTCGGCCAGGGTGTTGCGAATGTCCTCGGGGCCGAAGGCGAGCGGCAAATTAAAGCTGCGATCGTATTCGGTCATGCAGACGTAGCCCAAATGGGGATGGCGGCGGCGCTGGAAGCCGCTGAAGTCCTTCAGCGCCAATGCCGCCGTCAACTGGCGCGCGCGATCGGCGCGGAAGTTGAAGCAAATCACCTGGTCGCCGTCCTGCATCGGATGGCCCTGGCCGATCACGGTGGGTTCGACAAACTCGTCGCCTTTATCCGCAGCGTAGGCCTGCTCGACTGCCGCCCGCGCACTGGCGGCATGCGCTCCGTGCGCATCGACGAAAGCATTGTAGGCGCGCTCCGTGCGATCCCAGCGCTTGTCGCGGTCCATCGCATAGTAGCGTCCGCTCACCGTCGCGATGGCGCCGCGCCCCAGCTTTTTCAGTTTATCCTCGAGCTGATCGATGAACGGCAGCGCGGAGCGCGGCGGCTTGTCGCGGCCGTCGAGCACGGCGTGGACCGCGATCTGGCGCACGTCCTGCCTGACCGCCATCTCGAGCAGCGCCATCAGATGATCGATATGGCTGTGGACGCTGCCGTCGGAGAGCAGTCCCCAGACATGCAAAGTGTGATCGCGCCCGGCACGATGCATCGCGTCGAGCAGGACTGGATTGGAGAAAAACGCGCCGGTCTCGATCGCCTTGCTGATGCGCATCACGTCCTGGTAGATGACGCGGCCGGCGCCGATCGTAAGATGCCCGACTTCGGAATTGCCCATTACTCCCGGCAGCAGACCAACGGCCGCGCCGGACGCGTCGATCGCGGTGTGGGCGCAGGTCGCATTGAGCCGATCCATTACCGGCGTACGCGCCATCCGGATTGCGTTGGCTTCGGGCGCATCGCGTAAACCCCATCCGTCAAAGATGATTAACGCGGCAATCGGTGGTCTGCTCATCATGCGCCTTTCTCAGCCCGAAATTTGGAATCCCGCCGGTGTGTTTCGCCGACTTGAGTTTACAAGGTTAACCCGCGGCCAATCGCGGGGCAATTTAGGGCTGGCTGCGTCTGGTGAGCTAAAACTGCAGCGTCGTCCCGGCCACGAAGTTCACCGGCGGCGATCTGAATCCCAGCACCTGCTGGTACCTGCGATCGAAGAGGTTCTGAACGCGAACGTAGAACTCCTCCGATCTGATGCGCTGCCATTGAAAACCGGGCGAGTAATTGACCGTGAGGTCGAAGCGATGGTAGGCGGGATTATTCAGGATCGTGCCGAACGGCGATACGTCGTCGCGATCGCCGACGAAAATATAGACGAAGTCCGCGCTGACGGCGTCATTGGCCAGCAGCAGCTCGTTGATTGCGTAATGCAAAGTGGCGGACGCGGAATATTTCGGCGTGCGCAGCGGAACCGCGCCCGGATTTACCGAGCGATGGGTTTCGTCCAGATAAGTGAAATTGCCGTCGAGCGACAGCCCATGCCACGGCGAGAGGCTGGGAATAAACTCAACGCCCTGCGTATCGACCCGTCCGGCATTTCCGGCAATCGATCCGAACTGGCAGGTCGGGCTGACCATGCAGGGAACCGGCACAATCAGGTTGTGGATGCGCCGGGTGAAATAGATCACGCTGACGTTGGCCGCTTCGCCGAAGTATTTGGTGATTCCGCCGTCATACTCGCTGGAAATCTCGGGGCCGAGATTCGGATTGCCGAAGCCGGGGAAGTAGAGTTCGTCGAAACTGGGGGCGCGGAAGCCCTCGCTGTAACTGCCGCGCAAGCTCGCTCCATAACGTTGAAGCGGCACCACCACCGACCATGCCGGACTGACCTCTTCGCCGAAGTCGCTGTTGCCGTCCACTCTGAAACCGCCGGTTAGGGTCGCCAGATTTCCCGGCAGCGTCTCTTCCTGCTCGATATAGCCGGCGTATTCCTGGCGCTCGTGATGGAAATCGCTGAAAACATCGAACTGCGGATTGGTCAGCACGTTGCGAACCCGCGCCCAGCGATCGTGAAAGTCGAATCCCGCCACGGTTCTGCCCCAATCCCACGTATAAACCAGTTGCGATTCGCTGGCGCGGTTTTCGTCCGGAATATCATCGACTTCAAAGGTAGGGTTGGCGGCGGTGGGCAGATCGTTGAGGCGGATTTCATCGCGCACGAAAAAAACGCTCCACTTGCCCCACAGCCGGTCGGTAAAATTGTGCTCCACCTCGCCCTTGAATAGCATGAACTCGCCCCGCTGATGGGCAAAAGGATCGAGCCGCTCTCCCACCGAGTCGGAGAAATTCACCAGGTCAACGTTGGATCGGATGTAGCGGGCAAAACCACGCACGGTGGTCTTGTCGTTCACCTGGTAATCCAGGCGCAGCGCTCCGGATAAATTGTCCGAGGCGTCATTGATCGGACGAAAGCCTTCGGTCGATTGGTAGGAGATCGACCCGGAATAGCCGAGATTGCCGATCGCGCCGTTGGCGGTTCCGACCTGGCGCTCGGTGCCGCGATTGCCGCCTTCGGACAGCAGACTGAAATGGGGCGCGCCTTCACCCTGCTTGCTGATTACGTTGACGACGCCGCCGATAGCCTGTGAACCGTAAAGCGCGCCGCCCGAACCGCGCACCACTTCAACCTGTTCGACGTTGTCGGTCGTGATGGTCGAAAAATCGAAGCCGCCGGTGCTGCCGGTGTTGACGTCCACGCCGTCGATCAGCACCAGCGTCTGCGCCGCCGTGCTGCCGCGGATGGTCACGTCGGTCTGGGTGCCGGGCGAGCCGGCCTGGTTTACCTCAACGCCCGGCAGTTGCTGCAGCGCGGGCGCGACCACGCCCAGCTTCTGATCCTGCATCTGGCTCCCTGGCATCACGCTGACACTGGTTCCGATTTCGCTCAGCGGCTGGCGGATGCGGGTCGCGGTCACGACCACTTCGCTCAATTTCACCGGCTTGGTCTGCTTGCCGGCGGCGTTGCTTTTGGCTTTGTTCGCTTCCTGCTTATGGCGCAACTTGCGTTGTGCACTGGATTGCGGGTTGGACGATGCCGCCGAATTCGAAGCATTGTTTACCGTGGGCTGGGAATGCACCGGCGCCGCAATCCCAACAACGGTCATCACAAAAATAAATGCGAGGACCAGCCTCATCGATCTCCACCTCGTAGACCTGGGGCTAATGCCGCCGGATCCACGGGCGAGACTCAGACCCTCTGTTGGAAGAAAAGCCGAAGCGGGTTCTGAGCCGTCTTCCCCGCGGAAGACCATGCGGCTCGTTTACTCGGCCGGTTTCCTGGCTTGGGGTTCATCCTCCAGCCCGCCTTCCCGTGACTACGGTGGCATGATGGGCCTTCGTTCCCCCTGACAGTTGCGGGGCAGCGCCGGATTCGCACCGGCTTCCCGATCACCGAGTGGGGTAATTGGTAGTAGCTGACGCGCTTTTAGTCAATCGCACCAACCGTACAGCCGTCCGGCAGCTTCCGGAAAAAACCGCAACCTGAAAGGAAGGGAAAGCAGAAAGGAGTTGAAAATCGGCCATTTTTCGAATGTTGCTCCGTGATACGATGGCGCGGTTATGAGTCTGTATTCCAAAGCCACGATGGCGGCCAAGGTGATCGCGGTTGCGGTTGCCGTGGGACTCGATGTGCTGGCGGTGTCGGTGGGAGTAGGCGTGGCACGCCTGGCCTGGGACGCCAGCTTGCGCGTCGGAGTGGCGTTCGCCACCTCCGAGATCCTGATGCAGATAGTTGGTTACGCCATCGGAATCAGCGCGGTAAGAACGATTGGCGACGTCGCCGCTTATGGCGGATTCGCGCTCCTCGCCGTAGTCGGTTTTTTGATGTTCTGGGGTTCCATTCACGACGACGTTGAGAAAAAATTCGACGCCACCCGCGGCGCCGGCCTGCTGCTGACATCCCTGTCCATCAGTCTGGACTCGCTGGGCGTGGGTTTCGCGCTTCCCGGAGTGCCAATCCCGTTCATACCGCTGCTAATCACACTGTCGATCAGCACCACCGCGTTTACTCTGATCGGCCTGGAGTTCGGCGCAAGATTGGGCCAGCGCTACGAGAAGGGCGCTGAACGCCTGGCCGGGATAATCCTGATGGCGCTGGCGATCCTGTTCACCGTCGAGCACGCGCTGGTGTAGGCTTTGGGTCCGAAAAGCACAAGCCTCAGCTAACACCACCCAGCAAATCGCCGAGCTTCAGGCGGCGGCCGCGGGCGAAGTCTTCGGCCTTCATGCGTTTGCGGCCCGCGCCCTGCACTTCCAGCAGACGCAGTCTGGCGGCGCCACATTGCACGACAAATGATCCTTTCAACTCCACGATCGTCCCCGGCTGCGCACTTCCGCTATCGGGGATCACCGCGGCGCGGTAGATTCGCAACTCCTCGCCATTGCAATAGGTAAACGCCACCGGCCACGGATCGTACGCGCGAACCATCCGTTCGATCTGCTCGGCCGGCAGATTCCAGTCGATGAGCGCGTCCTGCTTTTTCACCGGGCTGGTGTAGGTGGCGCGGCTCTCATCCTGCGGAGTTTCCCGCAATTGTCCGCGCGCCAGGGCGCCGAGTGCTTCGAGCAGGGCCTGCGCGCCGAGTTCCGCCAGCTTATTGGTCAAGGTCGCCTGGGTCTCATCCGGCGCGATCGGCGTCTTTTGCTGGAGCAGCATCGGACCGGCGTCCATCCGCTCGACCATCCGCATGATCGTGACGCCGGTGATTTTATCCCCGGCAAGCAGGGCGCCCTGGATCGGAGCGGCGCCGCGATGGCGCGGGAGCAACGACGCATGCACGTTGATCGGCATCAGCGCCGGCGTTTCGAGTACCGCCGCGGGCAGGATTCTTCCATAAGCCGCGACCACCAGCACGTCCGGCTTGTAGGACTTGAGTTGCTCCAGAAATTGCGCAGTGCGAATTTTTGCCGGCTTCAAGACAGGAAGTCCATGTCCGGCTGCAACTTCTGCGACTTCGCACGGGTGCAGCTTCAGCCCCCTGCCGCGAGGCTGGTCCGGACGCGTGACTACAGCTACGACGCGGACGGGCGCGTCCCTGGCTTCGAGCAGGCGCTTGAGGATATGGGCCGCCAGCGCGGGCGTGCCCATGAAGACGATGGAAAGATGCTTATCAGAGGCGGGCGCTGGAGGGCCGCTCTCCATCGGTCTTGCCCTCCTTCAAGGCTTTCTGGAGTTTGCGCCGGTAAAGTTCGCGCTTGATCCGACTGATGCGGTCGATGAAGAGCTTGCCGTCAAGATGATCGATTTCATGCTGCAGGACAACGGCTAACAGGTTGTCCGCTTCGATTTCGATTTCCTTCTGTTCGGGCGTGTAAGCGCGCACCAGCACCTTGGCCGATCGCCTTACGTCGGCGTTGTAATCGATCACCGAAAGGCAGCCTTCTTCCCAAATAATCGAACCTTCGCGCTCAATAATTTGTGGATTAACCAGCTTCAGCAGGTGTTTGCCGGGGTCCTGGTGATCTGTATCTATTACCACCAGGCGGTTGGACTCACCAACCTGAGGAGCGGCCAGACCGATGCCCGGCGCGGCGTACATGGTTTGAACCATGCTCTCGACCAGCGCGTTGATGCGACCGTCGATATTCCTGACCTCCCTGGCTGGCTCTTTCAGCACAGGGTCAGGATAGGTACGTATTCTAAGCAACGCCATTGGCGATTATTCTTAACCGTCGGGCCCGATGAAACGCGATTGACGTCACACCGTTAAAGGCAATTTTACCAGACCGATGGCGGACCTGAAAAGTAAGGTATTAAACAACAAACTGCCTGACCGGGAACCGACACGATGCGGATGGGCGACAGGCGACCTGATGGTCCGCTATCATGACGAGGAATGGGGAGTGCCATTGCACGATGACCGCGCGCTGTTCGAGTTCCTCTGCCTCGAGGGGGCGCAGGCAGGACTTAGCTGGGAAACCGTGCTCCGAAAGCGCGCCAATTATCGCGCAGCTTTCGCCGGCTTTAACCCCGTTGAGGTGTCGGCCTTTAAGCCCCGCAAGCTAAAGGCTCTGCTCAAGGATCCTGGACTGATTCGTAACCGGCTCAAGATTGAGTCGGCGGTTAGGAACGCCCAGGCCTTCCTCGGGGTGCAGGCTGAATTCGGTAGTTTCGATGCCTACATCTGGCGCTTCGTCGCGGGTAGCCCAATTGTCAATCTACGCCGCACGATGAAGGACGTGCCCGCGCAGACGCCGGAGTCAGACGCGATGAGCAAGGACCTGCGCAAGCGCGGGTTCAGCTTTGTCGGCTCGACCATCTGCTACGCCTTTATGCAGGCGGTCGGGATGGTCAACGATCACCTGGTGACCTGCTTCCGCTACGAAGAACTGAAGTCATTGGCCGTCAAGCAGGCACGCCGGGCGCCGGCGCTGAACGTTTAGCATTGTCCGCCAGCACCTGCGTCAGACGGATTGGATGGCGCACACCAAATTTCAAGCGGTCTCCGTCGCTGATTGCGTCAGCGCGTCAGCAGCATACAGCCGCAATAGGTTCCGCCGCCAACGCCAACTGCCGCCACTTCGCAGTCGGGCACCTGGCGCGGTCCCGCTTCGCGGCGCACCTGCCGCACCGCTTCGGCCAGAAAACCAAACCCGTGCAGCCGGCCGCCCGACAACTGTCCGCCCCAGGTGTTGATCGGCAGCGCGCCGCCAAGTTCGATGCGCCCATTTTCCATGAATGGCCCGCCTTCGCCTTTTTTGCAGAAACCCAGCGCTTCCAGCCACACCAGGGTCAGGAAGCTGAAGCCGTCGTAGAGTTGTGCGGTATCCACGTCGGACGGCTTCAAATCAGTGCGCGACCATAGATGCGCGCCCGCGTCGCGCTGCGGGCCGGTGGTGATGTCTTCCCACTGGTCCCAGTTGGGCCGCGAGCGCATCGCGGTCCCGATCGCGTTGACCCGCACTGGCGGCTTGGGGCGGTCGCCAGCGGTGTCGATGTGCGAAACGATTACGGCGGTCGAGCCGTCGCACGGCACATCGCAGTCGAACAGCCCGAAGGGCCAGCTCACGATACGGGCGTTGAGGTAATCGTTCATCGTGAGCGGCTCGCGGTAGATTGCCTTGGGATTGAGCCCCGCGTGACGCCGTCCGGCCAGCGCGATCGCACCCAGATGCTCGCGGCGGGTGCCATATTCATGCATGTGGCGGGCGGCATAAACCGCCACCCAGTTTCCAGCCGACATCGCGCCGAAGGGCAGAAGGAATGCAAACGGACCGCTGACTTCATGGGAGCCGGCGCCGATTCCTGCCCGCCCGCGGCCAGCCCGCGCCTGTGCGCTGCCCTCGCTCACCGTCCGATAGACGAGACAATGACGGCAGAATCCGGCCGCGACAGCCAGGCAGGCGGCATAGACCGGAGTCAATTGTCCCGGACCTTCGCCGGCACCCAGATGCCATGACAGCGACAGGCCCAACGCGTCGGCCATCTCGGCAACACCCGGACCGGCAAAGCCGCCGCCGCCCACTCCGCCGCCTGGATAGCACGCCAAACCATCGACTTCGTCCATGCGCAATCCCGCATCGGCGATTGCTTCAACTGCCGCTTCCGCCGTCAGATCGACGTCGCCGCGCGTCAGCAGCCGGCGCCCTACGGCCGATTGTCCCACGCCGGATATGAATACCTTGCGCTCCAGCCGATCCACCTCGGGCACACGCCGCAATGGATGGGCGGATAGGTATTCGGTGGTGGTTATTTTCGGCGGTGCAGCCGCGGCTGTCGGCATCACGGACGCTTCATGCCGCCCATCGGGATCTGGTTCGAACAATGGTATTCCGGCTTCGTCGCTGACCTGCTTAAACACGACCTTGACCGGCATCCCGATCCTGACCGACTCGACGGGGCAGTTGATTACGTTGGTGGTCAGGCGCAGTCCCTGCTGTTCGGCGAGTTCCACCAGCGCGATCACGAACGGCACTTTCATGTTCGGGATCCACGGCTGGTGATTGATCGTGTAGCTGAAAACCACGCCTTTGCCGCTTAACTGCTGCGGCTTGACATCTCGGCTTTGACATCGCGAGCAGATCGGCCGCGATGGATGGATGTACCATCCGCATTGCTGACAGCGGTTTATTTCAAGACGTCCGTCGTGGCAGGCCCGCCAGAAATTTTCCGTATCGGGAAGCAACGCGGGAACTGGTAATCGCGGCTCGCTCATGGCGCAGTTCAACTACATCCGTCAAAGCATTTCCAGCCCGGTCAGCCGCGGGCGCCGGCTTCGGCCAGGTGATCAGGTGGCGCAGGAACGGGCTGCAAGCGGACTTTGCATCAGGCGCAGCTCAAACAGATGCGCCACTGTTTCCGCCAACAGCGTGTGTTTGTCGGGAAAATGATGGCGCTGCTCACCGCGGCAGATGCGCGCCCTCTGGGCGACATCGATCGCGCCCAGATTCGCCGTAACCCCGCTCCAGGAGCGACGCCACTGTGGCCACTGTGGCTCCCATCAGCTGCGCCACGGGTTTGTCGCGCATTCTCCTCCTCATACGAGGCTCGCGTTTCCCACTGTTGGGTTTACTGACCGACCGAGACTGACCCCTGCGCCTGCTGCAAAACCCCGGCTAACCCCTTCGCAAATGGCCACCTTGTACCGCTTTAATTCGCGGTCCGTCAAGACTGTTTGTTATTCGCCCAGGTCTGCGCTACGCTTCGAGCGCTCGGCCGGCGCCGAACCCTCTAATGACCGGACGGGCTCGAGTTTTATCGCCAGGAGGGGCGTTCGATGGCTTTGCCGTTTAAGCTCGTGTCGGCTGATTCGCATGTCGTCGAACCGCCCGACCTTTGGCTCAAGCGGCTTGACCGCCAATACCGGGATCGCGCGCCGCGGCTGGTCTATGGCCAAAAAACCGACTTCTATCTGACTCCCGAAATCGCCGGCGAAGCCCGCCAGGGGGTCGGTCTGGTTGCGACCAGGGGCAAGTACGGGGGCGCGCAGTCGCGGGAGTTTAACTTTTACGGCCATTACTCCGACGTGGTTGCGGGCGGCTACGATCCCGCCGCGCGGCAGAGGGAGATGGACGCCGAAGGGGTTGAAGCCGAACTGCTGTACACCAGTTTCGGCCTCCAGATGTTCACGATTAAAGACCTCGATTTCCAGTACGCGATCCTGCGGGCATTCAACGACTGGCTGGCCGAGTATTGCGCGGCGGCGCCGCGCCGTCTGTTCGGGATCGCGATGGTGCCGACGGACCCGATCGAGAACGGTGTCGCGGAACTTGAACGCGCGGCCAAATTGGGCCTGCGCGGCGCCATGATCAGTATTCAGCAGGAGGAAGGCAGCGGCTACGACCGGCCGCATTGGGAACCGTTGTGGTCCGCGGCGGAAACCAACCGCCTGCCGCTCAGCTTGCATGTCGCCGCCAGCAAAAAAAGCTTCCTTTATACAGGCAATGCATTGGCGGATTTCTCGCTCGCCTTCACTCCGACAATGTACGCGATCACCTCGATGATTTTCTCCGGTGTCTTCGATCGCCATCCGGGCCTCAAAGTTGCCTCGGTGGAGAACGACGCGGCCTGGGCGGCGGCGATGCTGGAGCGGGCGGACGACCGCTTCGCGCGCGACCAGGGATGGGCCGGTTCGTTCAACGGCATCACCTCGGGACGCAAACCCAGCGAAATATTCCGTCAGCACGTCGGATGCTCGTTCATGCACGATCGGACCGCGATCTTCTGCCGTTATATCATCGGCATAAGAAACCTGATGTGGGGTTCCGACTATCCCCATTTCGACGGCGCCTGGCCCAATTCAGCCGACGTGCTCGCAGCACAGTTTGACAACGTACCGCTTGAGGATCAGAAACGAATCGGCCGCACCAACGCGATCGAGTTCTACGGCTTGCCGATCGAACCCTGAGCAGGCGGCGGAGTACAGCCCAATGCAGTATCGGATCATCGACGCCGACTCTCACGTCAATGCAACCCCCGATCTCTATGTGTCGCGCGTCCCCGCCAAATACAAGGAACGCGCTCCGCGCGTGGTGCAGATGCAGGGATATGACGCCTGGGTGATCGACAACGGCAAGCCCAGCCCGATCACCATCCTGGCCGCGGCCGCCGGGCGCAGGCCCGAGGAACTGGCACGCAAGGTCATCCGGTTCTCTGAGATGATGCCCGGCGCCTACGATCCGAAGGCGCGGCTGGCCGACATGGATCGTGACGGAATCGACGCGCAGGTGCTGTATGGCGACGGGGCGATGGGCGCGCACGATCCCGAGCTGCGCACTATCCTGATCCGCGCCTACAACGATTGGATGGCTGAGTTCTGTGCGGTGTCGCCGCAGCGGTTCATCGGACAGGCGATCGTGCCGATTCACGATGCCGACGAGGCAGTGCGCGAGGCGGAGCGCACCGCCTCGATGGGCCTGCGCGGCCTTTTCATCGGACTGGACGGGGCGGATTTTCCCATCACGGATCCCGTCTACGATCGTTTCTGGGCCGCCGCGGCGGAACAAAAGCGTCCGGTCAGTATCCATATCGGCGGCGGTTCGATGGTCAAGCGCGGCGCGCTGACCCTCGCCAAACCGGCGCCGGGCCAACTCGAGGCCTTTGTCTGCCTGACGCCGATGACGATTTCTGAAACCGTGGCGATGCTGATCTACAGCGGCACCCTCAGCCGCCATCCGAACCTCAAAGTAGTGGTGGCGGAAGGGGGTATCGGATGGCTCGCCTACTTTCTTGAGCGGATGGATCACGTGATGGAAAAGCAGGGGGCGTGGGCGGGCACGACGCTTAGGGAGAAGCCCTCGGAGGTGTTCCGGCGCCAGGTGCTCGCCACTTTCGAAGAGGACCTTGCTGGAATCCGCACCTACGATCTGATCGGATCAGGTAACATCATGTGGTCCTCGGATTTTCCCCATTCCGACACCACCTGGCCGCAATCGCGCGACGCGATCGAGCGACATTTCGGCAAACTGCCCGAAGCGGATCGCCGCGCGATGATTTGCGGGAATGCAGGGCGCATTTACGGCCTGATCGCTTCCTCCTAACCGCGTAAAAAGCTCGCCTCGGGAACGGCCGGCGCTCTGCACTCCGAATGGTTCCTTAGCCGGAGGCCGCGCTTTTTTTTAAGCGCGGAGGATTCAAATGTTCAAACCCTGCCGACGGCCGCATTTTGCACACGCACAGTTTGCCCGCAGGGGTGGGATTACGGCGGTGCTGGGGTTGGCGCTAATTGCCGGTTTGGCAACGGCGGGGTGCGCGTTATGGTCGCCTCAACCGATGCCTCCAGCAGTTGACGTCACTGGATTCTGGGCGGGACTATCCTTTGGCGCTTGCGGGCGGAGGCTGGGCGCAATGTCCCCGATTTCGTTTTCGATGATCCAGAACGACGCCAGGATTTCGGGAACCTATCGCTGCGCTATCGGGCCTACGATGTGCCGTAACCTGGACACCCAGGGACGGATCGCGGCCGGATCGGTACGAGGGCCCGGCGTTTCGCTACGCGTAATGTTCGAGGACGTTTCAAGCTGCATTTTCAACGGAAAATTTTCCGACACCGTGGGAGAAGGCGACTATATTTGTATGCAGGGCGGTGGAATGGTCGATCGGGGATTCTGGAAAGTGCGGCGCACCTTTGGACCGTCGCCACCGCCCGCGTGGTGGACCAGCTGAGCGCCGCGGCCGACTGAAGATGCCGGCCAGGGAATTGGCGAAGGCCTTCCAACTTCTGGCGGGATTGCGATTTCCTGGTGCGCGGATTCAGAGCATGTGTACCGGATCGATGTCGACTGACAAGGCTACATTATCGGCATCGGCCCGCGGCGTGATTTGCTCGCGCATCGAGGTTAGCGGGTCGCGCAGTTGTGACCATCCCGGCGCCTTTACCATTACCTGCCAGCGGTAGCGTTGCGCGATGCGCTCGATCGGCGCCGGCGCCGGGCCCAGCACGCGCAGGGTGCCGGCACGATCGGCCTTCTGGATTGCGGATGCAACGGCACTGGCGATCCGCTCAACTGCGGCGCCGTCCATGCCTTCCATCCGGACCATCGCGAGCCGCGTGAACGGCGGATAACCCAACTCGCGGCGCAGTTCGATCTCGCGACGCATAAAGCGGGCGTAATCCTGATACTGAGCGGCGCGAATACTGTAATGATGCGGAGCGTAGGTCTGAATCAGCACGCGTCCGGAGTCCTCCCCCCGGCCCGCACGTCCGGCCGCCTGGGTCAGGAGTTGAAAAGTCCGCTCGGCGGACCGGAAATCAGGCAAATTAAGACTCAAATCAGCCATCACAACTCCCACCAGCCGCACGCCGGGGAAATCGAATCCCTTGGTGATCATCTGGGTGCCCACGAGAATATCGATCTCGCCGCGCGCCAGCGCTGCCAGGATCGCATTGCGCGCCCCTTTGCGCCGGCTGGTGTCGCTGTCCATCCGATCGATCCGCGCCTGCGGGAGCAGCGACGCTAATGCCGCCTGCAGGCGCTCGGTGCCAAAGCCCTGGCCTTCCAGGCTCAACCCATGACAGGCGGGGCAGAAATCGGGAGCGGCGCGATAATGGCCGCAGTAATGGCATCGCAGCGAGCGGTCGCGCAGATGGAAGGTCATGCTCACGCTGCAATCGGGACAGGAGAGCACTTCGCCGCAAAGATTACAGTTGAGGAAATTGTGATAGCCGCGCCGGTTGACGAAGATCAGGCTTTGCCCTCCGGCGGCCAGATTCGCCTTGAGCGCGTCAATCAGTGCTCCCGAAAGCGGAACCGGTGATGGCGCATTTTGCTGACCCTCCTCCTTCGCCGGCCGCGGCTCTTTGCGCAGATCGATGATCTCGACCCGCGCCATCGGACGATCGTTGATCCGCCGCTTCATCTGGAGCAGCCGGTAACGCGAGGAGCGGGCGTTGGCGAATGATTCCGCTGAGGGGGTGGCCGATCCCAGCACGATTGGACATGAGCTGTGCTGCGCCAGAACGATCGCCATGTCGCGGGCGTGGTAGCGAATTGCTTCTTCCTGTTTGTAAGCCGGATCGTGCTCCTCATCGACCACGATCAGGCCGAGGTCGTGGATCGGGGCGAACAGCGCCGACCGCGGACCGAGCAGGATGCGCGACCGGCGCGACAGCGCCGCATTCCACGCTGCCCAGCGCTCGGAGATTTTCTGCGCGCTGTGCGCCACCGCCACCAGCGGACCGAAGCGGGCGCGGAACGACTGCACCAGGTAATCGGTCAGAGCGATTTCCGGCAGCATCACCAGCACCTGCCGCCCCTGCGCCAGACACTGCGCGGCGAGCTGCATATAGACTTCGGTTTTGCCGCTGGCGGTCACGCCCCAGAGCAGAAACGTTGCGAAGCGCTTTTCGAGCAGCGCCCGTGCGACCGTTTCGTAAACAGACTGCTGCTCCAGGCTCAGCTGGAGCGCCGCAGCCGGCGGTTGAACGGGGAGCGCGGTTACCTCCGTCAATTCAACCAAACCGTTGCGTGCCAGCGCCCGCGCGATAACGCCGGCGCCGGGCGCCGACCGCTCCAGGTCCGCGAGCAACATCTGGCCGGCGGGCGCCTGCGCGAGGCGGCTCAGGATCTCGCGCTGCCGCTTGCCCCTGGGGGGCTGTCGGTCGCGCCCGGCGATCAGGCGCACCGCAATCGCGCCGGACTCGCGATGGCGTCCGCGGACCGCCTCGCGTTGTCTGATCAATCCCTCCCCGAGCAGGCGTTTAAGCGCCGCCAAGCCGGCTTCGCCGCACAGCCGTTCGAGCTGCCGCAAGGTGAGTGGGCGGCGCTTGATCGCGGCGATCACGGCGCGTTCATCCTGGGTGAATGCGGCCGCCCGCAGCGCGCTGGGCGGATCGCCCGCAACCAGTTCCTGCCGGCTATGGACGCGGACCGCGCCCGGCATCACGGCCCGATACACGTCGGCCAGCCCGACCATGTAGTACGACGCCATGAATTCGAGCAGCTTCAGATGGGCTTGGTCAAACAGCGGACGCGATTCGAGAACTTCCAGCAAAGCTTTGAGCTCCGTGCAATCCTCGTGCGATCGCTCGCGCACCCGGGTTACGATCGCGGTTGCTTTGCGCGAGCGCAGCGGGACAAGCACCCGATGGCCGGCGACAACCAGCCCGGCCATCGGCGGCGGTATAGCGTAGCTTAACTGGGCGATCTGTCTGGGCGTACCGAGCACAACCACGTCCGCCATCTGCGGACGAATCGAGGCTTTAGGGTCGGTGGACGCGGACATCGGCTATCATAATACGAAAGCCTTGAGTACAAGGGCAGGGGCGAGAACGCCCGCTCTGGCTGACGCGTGGATTCCGGCCAGCGACTCTGATTGAATCTCAGTACCCACCCGCGTCGCCAGGGGTGGAAACTTTACTCTTATGATGCGCTTTCTTACTGCCGGTGAATCCCATGGTCCCCAATTGACCGCTATCGTGGAGGGGATGCCCGCCGGCTTCAGAATCGACCCCGCGCGAATCAATCATGAACTGGCACGCCGCCAGAAAGGCTACGGGCGGGGTGGACGGATGGCGATTGAGCGTGACGAGGTGCGGATCACCTCGGGGGTGCGCTTCGGCCAGAGCATGGGCAGCCCGATCACGATGGTGGTCGACAATCTCGATTACAAGAACTGGCTAAAGCGAATGTCGATTGATCCCCGCGACCGCAACGAAAGCCGCCCCGTCACCAGGCCGCGTCCCGGTCATGCCGATCTTGCGGGAGTGCTGAAATACAACCTCGATGATATCCGCGATATTTTGGAGCGGGCCTCAGCGCGGGAGACCACCGCAAGAGTCGCAATCGGCGCACTGGCGCGCCAAATCCTTGATCCGTTCGGAATTGACGTGCTGGGCTACGTGGTCAGTATCGGGGCGATCAGGGCTGGAACACCGGATTTGCCGCTGAGCGAACTCAGGCGGATCACCGAGGAATCGCAGGTCAGAGTAACCGATCCCCAGGCGGAGCGCGCGATTATAGAGGAAATCGACGCCTGCAAAAAAACCGGCGACACTTTGGGCGGGGTGGTTGAGGTGACTGCAACAGGTCTGCCAGTCGGCTTGGGCAGCCACGTCCAATGGGACCGCAAACTCGACGCGCGTCTGGCCTTTGCGCTGCTCAGTTTGCAGGCCAGCAAAGGCGTCGAGTTCGGGATGGGCTTTGGCGCCGCCGCCGTCCGCGGCTCCCAACTGCATGACGAAATCGGCTATGACGCTGCCGCACGCCAGTTCACGCGCCTTTCCAATAATTCCGGCGGCACCGAGGGCGGGATGAGCACGGGCGAGCCGCTGCGCGTGCGGGTGGCGTTCAAGCCGCTGTCAACGCTGATGCAGCCGCTGCGGTCGGTGGATATCAAGACCAAGGCTGAGGCGGTCGGCACCATCGAACGCTCGGATGTTTGCGCGATTCCCGCCGCTGCGGTAATCGCCGAGGCGGTGGTGGCATACGAGTTGGCCAACGCCTTTTTGGAAAAATTTGGCGGCGATTCGTTCACCGAAATCAGCCGCAACTATCAGACATACCTGGAGCAGGTACGCGCCTTTTGAACGCCGCCATCAAGCCCAAGCTGGTGTTGACCGGATTTATGGCCAGCGGCAAAAGCGCCGTGGGACGCGCCTTGGCCGCGCGCCTGGAGCGCCGCTTTATCGACACCGACCATGAAATCGTCGCCCGCGCGGGTAAGCCGATCGGGAGGATCTTTGCCGAAGACGGCGAGGCGGCCTTTCGCGCGCTGGAGCGGGAGGTTGTCGCCGCGCTGGCGGCGGCGCCCGACCCGGCGGTGATCGCGACCGGCGGCGGCGCCCTCGTGGATAACGCCAATTATCAGGTGTTGTCACGAGCGGCAACGATCATCTGTCTGACTGCGCGTCCCGAAGTGATTGCCCGGCGCGTGTCAGTCTCCACCGTCGCGCGGCCCAAGCTTACCGAAGGTAATCTGCCGCTGGAACAGCGCATCGCCCAGCTGATGGAACAACGCAGGGACGCCTACGCGCGCGCGGAATTTACGGTGGACACCTCGGACTTGTCCGTCAGCGCTGCGGCTGAGCGGGTGCTCCGGATTCTGGAAGGCAAGGAATAAGAGGGATGGCTGGCTTCCGCGTTGAACTGGGATCGGCTTCCCACACGGTGGAGATCGGCGCCGGGCTGCTTGACCGTGTGGGTGAATTGGCGGCGGGACAGGGTTTGCGCGGCCGCTGCGCGATCATCAGCGACAAGAACGTCGCCCGGTTATTTGCCGAGCGGGCGGCGCGGGCGCTTAAGGGCGGCGGTTTGGATCCCCTGATATTCGAGGTTGAACCGGGAGAAACGAGCAAATCACTGCACACGCTGGAACGCATCTATGACTTCCTGGTTGAAGCTAAGTTCGACCGCGCGGCTTCGATTTTCGCCCTCGGGGGCGGCGTCGTCGGCGATCTGGCGGGCTTCGCCGCCGCGACGTTTCTGCGCGGGATTGCGCTGGTGCAGGTTCCGACCACGCTCCTGGCGCAGGTCGATTCAGCGCTGGGCGGAAAAACCGCGATCAACCATCCTCTGGGAAAAAACCTGATCGGTGCGGTTTATCAGCCTCGCCTGATTGTCGCCGACGTCGAACTGCTGCGCGGGCTGCCTGAACGCGAATTCCGCGAGGGGATAGCCGAGGTCATCAAGTACGGCGCTATCCTGGATGCGCCATTTATCGGGGAATTGGAACGCAACGTCGAAGCAATCCTGGCGCGCGATGCGAAGCTGCTCGAGCAAATCGTCGAGCGCTGCCTGCGCCTTAAAGCATATGTGGTCGAACGCGACGAACATGAGGCCGCACTGCGCACGATCCTGAATTTCGGCCACACCGTGGGGCATGCGCTGGAAAATTCGGCCGGCTATGGACGTTACCTGCACGGCGAGGCGGTTGCAATCGGGATGGTCGCCGCCACCCGCTTGTCGTGCGCTCTAAGCGGTTTGGCGCTCGAATCGGCGCAGCGCCTGCGCAACCTGATTGCGGCTTATGGACTGCCGGTGACGATGCCGACCGGATGGTGCAACGACGACTTCATGCAGGCGCTGGGCCGTGACAAAAAACGCTCGGACGACGCTATCCGTTTCGTCCTGCTGACGGAACTGGGCAAGACCACCAGCCGGATGCTGACACCGGACGAGATTCTTCCCTATCTAGCTGAGCTTTGATGCAGGTCAAGCGGGCAGTTCGGATCGACAGCCCCAGTAATCCCTAGTTGGTTCCCTCGGGATGGTGCTCTTCGAGGGCAAGGTTTTGATGCTGGCGCCATTGCTCGATTGCCTCGATACTGAAACGCCAGTCGCTCCCCAACCTGATGCCGGGTAATTCACCCCGTTTGAGCAAACGGTAAATAGTGGAAGGATGCACCCGAAGATAATCCGATAATTCCCTTACCGTGAGCAATCTGCTCGGATTGGCCATCGTCGATTCTCCTGCGCTCGGAGGAAAGCCATAGTCCAAAGGCGCCACCACCGCACTGCAAACGTGCTATGAATAGGCGCTATTTACGCTTAATTAAGTAGGCATGCAAACGTGGCGTGACTTTTAATCAACAACCATAGCGAAAGGAAGACCGCAAAAGGCCGGGACCAGACAGCTAAGCTGGCCTGATTCCGTCAAACCTTGAACCTCGGCTGATCCCGCGCTCGTCGCCTCTAATCAAGCTCCGGGACCTGGCTTTGTGGCAGTTTCATGTCCCGGTTCCGCTGAGACTTACGGTTTGGGGCGTATTCGTCGCGTTGTCGTTGACCTTCAGTAAACCGGCGTATGAACCCTTGACTGAGGGTGAAAAGCGCACGGAGATGGTACAACTGGATTCGGGTGCCAGGGCAGCGGTGCAGGTGTTGGTCTGACTGAAGCCGGCGCTGATAGCGATACTGCTGACGCTGAGAGCAGCGCTGCCGGTATTGGTAAGCGTCACATTTTTCGCCGAGCTGGTGGTCCCGTGATGTTGCTTGCCGAAGCTCAAGCTGGTGGGTTTAACCACGCCCAACGCACTACCGCCGGTCGGCGTAGGGGTTGGCGTGGCGGTGACGGTCGCGGTCGGGGTGGAAGTCGGCGATGCCGTTGCGGTTGGCGTCGCAGTGGCTTGGCCGCTGCTGCCAAAGGTCAGGACTGTCGCTGAATAAGGCGGAAAACTGTACGCAAAACTCGACGAGATGCCATCGAGCGTGGAGCTGGCCACATCGGCCGAGCCGACGCCTGTCTGCGCGGCGTTGTCCTGCGGGATTCCGTACGAGTATTGAATGCCGCTGGTAGAGGGCGTTGCGTTGCTGATTTTGATGCTGGCGTTGAGCGTCGCAGTGGCGCTCTTGTTGATGACCAGCAGTCCCAGGGACCCATCCTTGCGTTTGGAGGCGCAGATGCTGAGCAGCGGGTAGTCACTGCTCGATACGATTAGTTCATCGCCGCCGCGGCCGAAGTATTGTAACAGCTTCCCCACGTAGTAGGTCGGATACTCGTCGGCCGGGCCGGGCGGGTCGGCGCTGTCCACCAATCCATAATCGCCGTACTCGCGCCATCCATACAGCGTCGGCGAGTTGTTGTTTCCGGTCTCCTGGCCGTTGCGCAAGTCCCACCAGATGACGCTGTTGAACTCGGTCTGCATCGCGGCGCAGATGCTGTCGGCCATGAACAGACCGTTGACCAGACTGGTGGTCTGCTTGCCGGGGGCGGAAGAAACCGAATTGTTCTCCGTACAATCCAGTTCGACTCCGGCGGCGGTCGTGCTGCCAAGGTAATCGTTCAATTGCATCCGGAGGTTGGCTGCGTCAGCAGCCCAGGTCCCGGAGGACAGCAGCAACCCCTGGTCATATTCGTTGCCGGGATCCTGGGGATAGCGATGGTAAATCAGGAAATCCGGCGTCACACCGAGACTCTTGAGCGTGACCAGCATCACCGGCGTCCAGCCGTAATGCGTAACGCCGGTGACCGGATTCACCGCGGGATGATCGGTGTAGTTCGCGTAACTGTCCTCCCCCGCAACCGCCACCGCTCCAATCTTGATCGTGGGATCGACGGCCTTCATCTGGCTGTAATATTGGGCGAAGCGTTGCGCATAGGTGTAGGGGTCGTGCGGACGCGTATTGTTGTCGGTCTCCCACGAACCGTACACCTCGTTGCCGATTTCCCAATACTTGAAGCCGTAGTGATTGGTGACATTGGACGCATCGACCCACGCCGCAGCCTCCTGGGGCGTTCCCGAGCCGTAATTGGCGGTTATGAAAGCCTGCGCGCCGACCGCTACCGCGACGTCGGCGAAGGCCGAAAACGACGTGGCCCACTGCCAGGTGTTGTTGTCCGTGGTGTTGGTCGCCCAATGATAATCATCAGACAGCGAGCCGCCCGGAAAGCGCAGGGCCTGATTGCCCATCGCGGTCAGCAGATTCTTGGTCACGTTGGTGTCGAACAGGCCGTCCCACACCGCCGCGTTGACGCCGAAGTGGCGCGGGTCGATTGTCCGCTGCACCTGCGACGCGTCGACGGTTAAATTCACTACCGTCGGCGGCGGCGCCGCCGTGAAGGATACGTTGTCCACGTAAAAGGTCGGCTGGGTAGTGCCGCTGCGATCCTGAATCCAGAAACCGTCCAAGTCCGCCTGGTTCTGCACGCCCAGCAAGCTGAGCGGGATGCTTACCTGCTGCCAGGTGTTGGCAGTCAGCGGCGCCAGCGTCACAACCGTTTGCGCCGTGCCATTGAGTTCCGCCTGAACCTGCAGCAACTGACCGCCCGAGGATCCCCCGTTAATCCAGAAGACCAGGTTGGTGTAGATGGCCGAGTTGAACGCGTCATGATGTAGATAGAGCGCCTGCCGCGGCTTCGAATCTGGCTATTAAGGACACAGTGGTTCGTTCCGATTGCTTCCTCCGAACACATCGCAGCGCCGTACGGGGTGGGACGGTCTAACCAACTGCGCTGGCATATTTGATGCTCACCAAAGATTCGGGAGCGATTTCAGCAGGAGTGATTTGAATGGCAATCAAGGTCGCAATAAACGGCTTTGGCCGCACCGGTCGTATGTTTTTTCGCGCCGCCCTTCGCCATCAGCAATTGGAAATGGTGGCAATCAACGATCTTACCGACACCGCCACGCTGGCCCATCTTCTGAAGCACGATTCAGTTCATGGAGCGCTGAAGTACGAAGCACGCGCTGACGGTGATTCCCTGGTGGTTGCGGGCCGAGTGCTTGAAGTGCTCAAGGAGCCCGACCCCCAGAACCTGCCCTGGCGTAAATTCGGCGTGGATCTCGTGATCGAGTCCAGCGGTCGATTCAAGTCGCGCGAACAAGCGACGCGCCATCTAAATGCCGGCGCCCGCAGGGTGCTGATCAGCGCGCCAAGCGAAAACGCCGACGTGACCTTGTGTATGGGAGTAAATCAGGGCGTCTACGATCCACATCGCCATCACGTGATCTCCAACGCTTCCTGCACAACCAACTGCCTGGCGCCGATCGCGAAAGTGCTGCATGAAAATTTCGGTATCGCCGCCGGCTTGATGACGACCGTTCATGCCTACACGAACGATCAGATGTTGCTGGACGGGCCACACAAGGACCTGCGCCGCGCGCGTGCGGCGGCGTTGTCGATGGTGCCGACGTCTACCGGTGCGGCCAAGGCAATCGGTTTGGTGCTGCCAGCGCTGAAGGACAGGCTCGACGGTATTGCGATCCGGGTTCCCACACCGAACGTTTCGGTGGTCGATCTCACAACAATGCTCGAAACAGACGCGGATGAAAGGGCGATCAACACCGCGATGAAAGCAGCGGCTGAAGGACCGCTCCAAGGGATTCTGAAATTCTGTGAAGAGCCCCTGGTTTCGACCGATTTCAACGGCGATACCCATTCGTCAATTTTCGACGCGCCGTTGACCAAGGTGCTGGGCCGGCGGATGGCGAAGGTTTTTGCCTGGTACGACAACGAATTCGGGTACGCATGCCGGCTGGCGGACATTGCGGCCCTGATCGCGGGCCGCCGGTAGGAAGCTGAGGAAGTTCCAATGACGACACGATTTAAGCGGATTCTCTGTCCTATCGATTTCGACGCCAATTCGATGGCGGCACTCGACTTCGCCGCGGATCTGGCCCAGCAAAATCAAGCGACGCTCTATATCATGCACACGGTTCGCGCGCCCAGTGCGCCGTCCGAGGTTCCCGTGGAGCCCGCGGTGCCGCAATGGGAACGCGACGCCATGGCACGGCTTGACAGCGTCGCGCGCCAGCACATTGACGGCAAAGCAAAATTCAATCTGATTGTGAAAACCGGCGACCCATTCGCCGCGATCATGGAAACCGAGCGTGAACTGAACCCCGATTTGCTCGTGATGGCTACCCATGGCCGCACCGGCGTCAGCCATCTGTTCCTGGGCAGCGTCGCCGAACGGGTCGTACGCGAATCCTCACGCCCGGTGCTGACCCTGCGCCCTTCGGCTGACATTCCGTGAACGGCAACGCGCAAAGGCGGTTGGCCATGTCCGCTTTGCTGGTCTGGGGCAGGACGGTGGTCGGGGGCTACCCGACCGGCCGGAGAACAAAATCCTACTTCAGCGGGAACCGCACTTCGGCCGGCCCCTTGGCCATCAGGCGGCCCTCCTGGTTCTTCATCTCGACGTCGACCGTGACGATGCCGTAACCGCTGGCTTCATCGGCCTCCTTCTTTATCACCTTGCCGGTTAAGTAAGTGACGTCGCCGGTCAGTGCCGGGCCGATGTAGCGCGAGTTGCTGTGCACGATGAAACCGAGTTCGCCCGCCCAATTGTTGAGATAGTCCAGCACCCAGGCGCCCATCGTGCGGCCGTAGCCATATCCGCGCGGCATCCCGATCAGCCGCGCATAGGGGGTGAACACGTGCCCGCGCGAGGGTCCGTAATAGAGCCCATCGCCGTAAGTGGGATCGAGCTGGGCCTTGCTCTCGTCGCGCGACATCTCGGGCAGCCATCCCGCGTTCAGGGTCGAAGAGGGCAGCGGATCATTGTAAGCCGCGCCCCACACATTGGACGGATTGGCGCGATACTCGGTGGTAAAACTCTGAATCGTATGCGGACCGATCGGGCGCACCGGCAGATCTTCGCCGTCGGCGATGTCGCCGAATTTCCTGATCACATGATCATGAAAGGTCGAATAATAGGCGAACTTCTCGCGTTCGACTTTTTCCAGTTCCTCGGGAGTCCATTGCGGCTCCTGTTCCTGATCCGCGAACGAGCGCAGCCGGCGGGCGTTGGAGGCGAGGTAGCGAATCGAGGTTGAGCGCTGCTTGGCGACAACTTGCCCCCGCTGATTTTTGTAGGTCGTGTCGCCGCGCGAAAACATGGTCGGACCGGCGAACTTCGTATGCGTTACGCGGTAATCAAACAGCGCGCGCTCGACGGTGAATTTGTCGCCGGGATAAATCCGCGGCCCGTAAAACCACCATTCATCGCCGCCGAACAGCATGTGAGATCCGGGAACCACGCCCTGAATCGCAGGCTGCGCGCCATGTCCATCGGCGCAGGCCACGGAAAAGGACTGCGGCGCAATCAGGGTCCCGTACACGCTTTTAGCCGCGAACTCCTCATCGTAAAACAGGCGGTTGGGATTCTGCATCGCCTGGGTCCAGCGGCGAATATCGTTGGCCGTAATCGGATCCTTCAACACCGGTCCCCCAACCGGCACTCCAATCCACCGATCAACATCGCTGGTGTCCATCGGCTCCAGATCCGGCATCGTTTTATCGGCCATGGAAATTCCTCCTCGACAAGCAACGTCATTTTTCCTTTAGGCTACTGGCCCGATGAAAAGCAATTGCGCAGGCTCGGTCAGTACCGCTGCCCGCTTTATGGTACCTGAGGTTTGGGGTCACACTGGTAACGGTGGCGAGGGCTTGCTAGTTTCGGCATTCGCTATCGCTGGCGCCGCCGCCCGGCGCGCCGCAAAGTCTGGATTTGGGAGGGCCATGATGCTCACCGGGATCAAAGTGGTCGAATGTGGTCAGGGCGTGTCGGCCGCTTTTGCAGCCAAACTTTTTGCCCTTTTGGGCGCCGAGGTGATCAAGGTTGAGCCACCGCAGGGCGACCTCACACGTTTTCGCGGCCCTTTCCGCGGCAATACTGCCGACCCCGAACGCAGTGGAATGTTCATCTACCTCAACTCCGGCAAGCTCGGAGTCACGCTGGACTTGACCAGCACGCAGGACCGCGAACGATTCGATCGCCTGCTCGATCATGCCGATATCCTGGTGCACAACGTGATGGTGCCGGACCGGGCGGAAGCGGGCCTGCAGAGCGAGACAATCTGCCAGGCCCATCCGCAACTGGTGGTCGTTACGATATCGCCCTATGGCGACTGCGGTCCGCGCGCGCGATGGCGCGGCTATGAGCTCAACGCCTTTCACGCCGGCGGGATGGCCTCGCTAATCCCGCTGGGGTCGCCATTCCCCGAACTGCCCCCGCTGAAAATTTACAGCAATCAGGCCGAATTGATGGGGGGACTGCACGCCGCGATGGTCGCCGCGGCCGCGTACTGGCATCGCCTGCGCGGCGGCAGCGGTCAGGCCGCGGACATCTCGATGCAGGAGTGCCTGGCCGCGATGCTCGAACTGAGCCTGATCTATTACACTTACAGCGGCAACGTGACTTCGCGGGTCAATACCGCGTACTCCAACGTGGTCGAATGCTCCGACGGCAGCGCGCTGATCACGCTGCTCGACGAGCCTCAATGGCAGCGGCTGGTGGCGTTGATGGGCAATCCCGAATGGGCGCATACAGAGCCCTTCTCCACGCGCGTCAAGCGCGGCATCAACGCCGACGCCCTGCGCGCCCTCATGAGCGATTTGTGGCACGACTGGAAAGTGGCCGACCTGTGCCGCCTGGTGCAGGACAGCCGCATCCCGATCGCGCCGCTCAACACGGTCGCGGACGTGCTCAACGATCCACATCTGCGCGCCCGCGGCATCTTCGTGCGCTTCCCCACCGGCCGCGATGATGACCCGGGCGTGCTCGCGCCCGGGATGCCGTTTAAGTGCAGCAGTCTGACCCCGCCCGAACCGGCGCCCGCACCCCGATTGGGTGAACATAATCGCGCCGTGTTCGGCAACGGCGTGATCGCTTCGAGCGTGCCGGCCAGCGCCGCGGCTGAATCCGCCACTCCCGCAACAGGCGGGCCGCTTTCAGGCGTGCGCGTGCTCGATTTTACCTGGGTGTGGGCGGGACCGTACTGCACGTTGCAGCTTGCGCATCTGGGCGCCGAGGTGATGAGGGTGGAATCGGCCAAGCGGCCCGGCATCAACCGCCTCATTCCGCCGTTCGCCGACGGCAAACCCGGGCTCAACCGCGCCGGCAGCTTCAATCAATGGAACCAGGGCAAACGCAGCCTCCAGCTCGATCTGACCAATCCCCAGGCGGTGGAAATTGCCTGCGAGCTGGTGCGCCATTGCGACGTCGTGGTGGAAAACTTCGCACCGGGCGTGCTCGCCCGGATGGGCCTGGGCTACGAGGTCTTGCGCAAATTCAAACCCGACCTGGTAATGCTCTCGATTTCTGGTCACGGTCAGTTCGGGCCTTATCGCGATTATGTGAGCCTGGGGCAGCAGACCGCGGCGCGAGCCGGGATGTTCTGGCTAACTGGATATCCTGACGACCTTCCGCGGCAGGTGGGAATTTCCTACGCCGACCCGGTGGCCGGTGTTTTCGGCGCCTTCGGCATCATCTCCGCCCTGTTGCATCGCGACCGCACCGGGGAGGGACAGTATATCGACCTGTCGATGTGGGACACGCTCGAAATGATGCTGGCGGAGTCGATCATCGAATACGACATGACCGGGCGCCAACCTCAGCGGATGGGCAATCACGATCCCTGGATCGCGCCGCACGAAGCCTACAAGGCGCGGGGCGATGCGGAGCAATGGGTCACAATCGTGGTGGCCAATGACCGTGAGTGGCGACGGCTGTGCGAAGCGATCGGCAAACCGGAACTGGCCGAGGATCCTCGCTTTAGCACCGCCCAGATGCGCAAGCGCAACGAGGCGGAACTCGATGCGATCATCACGCAGTGGACCCGGACACGCGATCGATGGGAAATCACCGAGGCTTTGCAAAGCGCCGGTGTCGCGGCCCATCCTACCCTCAATAACCGCGACGTAGCCACCGATTCCCACCTGCGAGCGCGCGGTTTCCTGGTCGAAAGAGAACATCCGGAAATCGGACGCCGCACCCACGCCGGAATCCCCTGGACGATGTCGGGGACGCCCTGCAGCGTACGCGCTGCCGCTCCGCTACTGGGTGCCGATACGGATTCGATATTGCGCACGCTGCTGGGCTATTCGGCGGAGCGGATCGCGCAATTGCGTGCCGACGGCGTGCTGAGTTAAACCGTGTCAGCAAAATGATCCTGTGGTTAACGGGAGGTAAGCTCGATGGGCGCACTGCTTCGGGTTTATGCGATAACAGCGATTGTGCTCGCGCTTAAGATGTCGGCGATCGCGTTTGTGCAGGGGCGCGCCCGCACCAACACCGGAACTTTCCTCAACCCCGAAGACGCCGCCACTTTCGGCGGCAAAGCGGTGGCTGAGGAATCTGAGATCGTGCAGCGTGCGGCGCGGGCATGGCGCAACGATCTGGAGAACATCCCGATCTTTCTGATCCTCTCCTGGATTTATGTCAGCGCGGGTCTGGCCCTGACCCCATTCATAATCTACTGCTCCATCTTCATGGCCGCGCGCATCGTCCACACAATCTGCTATATCAATTCCATTCAGCCCTGGCGTACGGCCGCTTTCACGGTGGGAGCGTTGACGATGCTGGCGCTGATAATTCATCTTTTCATCGGCGTGGTAATCGCCTGAGCAAACTTGATTTATGAGTAAATCGGATTCGCACACCCTGACGCGCCGTCGGTTCCTGGCCCTGACTATCGCGGGAGCTTCGCTCGCCGGCGCTTCGATGCCGCTTCATGCGGAGGAAACCGGCAGGCCGTCGGCCGGCAAGATGCAGTATCGTACGCTGGGCCGGACCGGGGAAAAGGTTTCGATTGTAGGAATCGGCGGGGCCCATCTGGGCATGGTCGCCGACGACGCGCAAGCGACGCGGATCGTGCGCACGGCAATAGATAACGGCGTCAATTTCATGGACAACTGCTGGGATTACAGCGACGGGCGCTGCGAGGAGCGGATGGGCCGGGCGCTGCGCGACGGTTACCGGCAGAAGGTCTTTCTCATGACCAAAATCGACGGGCGCGACCACAAAACCGCCGCCCGCCAGATCGACGAATCACTCAAACGCCTCCAGACCAGTTATCTCGATTTGCTCCAGTTTCACGAGATCATCCGGATGTCAGATCCCGGCCGCATCTTCGCGCCCGGCGGCGCGATGGAAGCGGTGCTCGCCGCCCGACAGGCCGGCAAGGTCCGTTTCATCGGCTTCACCGGGCATAAGAGCCCCGAGATTCACCTGCACATGCTGCAGGTCGCCAGCCAGCATCAGTTCAGATTCGACGCGGTGCAGATGCCGCTCAATGCGATGGACGCGCACTACGACAGTTTCGAGCGGCTGGTCCTGCCGGTCCTGGTCAAGGACCGGATCGGCGTGTTGGCAATGAAGACGATGGGCGGGGGCGTGATCCTGCGCACGGGCGCGATCACGCCTGTACAATGCCTGCATTATGCGATGAACCTGCCGGTCGATGTTGTGATTACCGGATGCGATTCGATGGCGGTGCTGGAGCAGGCGTTAGACGCGGCGCGCGATTTTCGCCCTATGAGCAGGGAGCAGGTGGCCGCAATCCTGGCCGCGACAGCCAAATACGCCGCCAACGGCCAATACGAACTGTACAAGAGCACCGAACGCTTCGACGGCACCACGCGCCATCCGCAATGGATGGGCTGAGACAGCTCCTCCATCTCCAAAGCACGGCCGGCGTTCAGTCGTAGTATTCCAGGCCGAGGTGGGTGATGAGGTCTTCGCCACGCATCCAGCGCAAGGTGTTCTTGAGCTTCATCAGTTGGATAAAGATGTCGTGCTCGGGATAGATATCCGGAGCGTGCATCGGGGCCTTGAAATAGAACGACAGCCATTCCTGGATTCCGCGCATGCCGGCGCGATGGGCCAAATCGAGAAACAGCACCAGGTCGAGCACCAGCGGCGCCGCCAGAATCGAGTCGCGGCACAGGAAATTGATCTTGATCTGCATCGGATAGCCGAGCCATCCGAAGATATCTATATTGTCCCAACCTTCCTTGGCGTCGCCGCGCGGCGGGTAATAGTTGATCCGCACGCTGTGGAACAGGTTGCCATAAAGCTGGGGATACAGTTGCGGCTGTAAAATCTGATCGAGGACCGACAGTTTGGTTTCTTCCTTGGACTTGAACGAACCGGGATCGTCGAGCACTTCGCCGTCGCGATTGCCCAGGATGTTGGTCGAGAACCATCCGGTCATCCCCAGCATCCGCGCCTTCAGCCCCGGCGCGATCATGGTCTTCATCAGCGTCTGCCCGGTCTTGAAATCCTTGCCGCAGACCGGCAGGTTCATGTCGCGCGCCAGTTCCAGCAAAGCCGGCGTATCGACGCTGAGATTGGGAGCGCCATTGGCATAGGGGATTCCCGATTTGAGAGCGGCGTAGGCATAAATCTGGCTGGGTGCGATATCAGGATCGTTGGCAGCCAGCCCCGACTCGAAAGCCTTCAATGACTGATGGACCGCCGACGGCCGATGGAAGACCTCAGTTGAACCACACCAGACCATTACGCAGCGCGCCACCCCGGTGCGCTCGCGGAATTGCCGGATATCGTCCATCAGGATTGCGGCCTTCTCCATCTTGGTCCGAGCTTCCTTGACGTTGGGGCCGATGATTCGCCGGACGTAGCTGCGGTCGAACACCGCTTCCATCGGATGGATTTTTTCCAACGGCTGGCGCACGCGTTCGATCAGCGCGGGGTCGAGCACGGCGGCCTTGCGGGCCGCTTCATAGGCGTTGTCTTCGTAGATATCCCAGGCCCCGAACTCCAGATCATGCAGCGCGGCGAGCGGAACGAAGTCCCGGATTAGCGGAGTGCGCCCTTCGTTGCGTTTGCCGAGCCTGACTGTGGCAAGCTGAGTCAGCGAACCAATGGGAGCCGCGAGACCACTTTTTACCGCCTCAACTCCAGCTATGAACGTGGTGCTGACGGCGCCCAGGCCGGGGAGAAGAACGCCAAGCTTACCGTCCGCGGGGGCGATTCGGACGGGTGGTTGGGTGGTCAATGTCGGGACTCCTTTTTGATCGGCCACGAACGCTGCGCCAGCGCCTGATGAGCATCTTTGCCTCAGAGCCGGCGCTTTTATTTTTTGAATCGTGACGGGAAATCAGCGTCAAAAGTCTGCTCGGGATGAAGTTGGCGCGCTCTCTCGATCAAAGCCTCTTCGGTCTCGGGGTTGTCCGGATCAGGAATGCAGCAGTCCACCGGGCAGACGGCTGCGCATTGCTCCTGGTCAAAAAACCCGACACATTCGGTGCATTTGCTGGGGACAATATAATAAATATCTTCCTTGATCGCGGGAAAATTTTCGCCGTCCAGTTCCCATTGCGCACCGCCCTCGTAGATCGCGGTGTTCGGGCATTCCGGTTCGCAGGCGCCGCAGTTGATGCATTCTTCGGTGATTACTGTTGACATTGCCAAGCTGTCCTAAACATGGCACAGGCCCTTGGCCTGTGATCGGGTTTTCCGCACCCTCTTTGATTTTTCAGTAATAAAGTCGCAAGGGAGAGGGTATGATTGCCAAGCGCCAAGGATAACCGCTGGCTGAATTTGCAGCAAGCATCAATCGGGCAACTGGCCGACTAGCTGGCGCGCAATTTCCATGAAGGTGCGACTCGCCGGATGCTCCGGATGCGCCAGCACCAGGGGTATCCCAGCGTCCCCGCTTTCGCGCACCTCGCCGTAAAGCGCAATCCGCCCCAGCAGCCGGGTGTTTTCCTCCGCGGCCAGACGCTCGCCGCCGCCGCGCCCGAAAATTTCCTCTTCTTCACCACAATCCGGGCAGACGAAAACGCTCATGTTCTCGACGATGCCCAGCAACGGGCAGTGCACCTGGCGGAACATTCTGACCGCCCGCACCGCGTCGAGCACCGCAACGTCCTGCGGCGTCGTCACGATCACCACACCGTCGAGCGCGACCTGCTGGGTCAGCGTCAGCTGCGCGTCGCCGGTACCCGGTGGAAGATCCACCACCAGAAGATCCTGCGTCCCCCACACTGTTTCTTTAAGAAATTGGCGCACCGCGCTCATCACCATCGGCCCGCGCCAGATCACCGGAGCCTTATCGGATAGAAAAAACGCCATCGAGATCAGCTTGATCCCGTACTTCTCCACCGGGTAAAAACGGGTCTTGTCGGCAGCTTTGGGCCGCGCCTCACCCGTAGCGAACATCATGCCCGTTGAGGGGCCGTAAATGTCCGCATCCAGCAGCCCCACACTCAAGCCCAACTGATGCAGAGCAACGGCCAGGTTGGTCGCCACGGTCGATTTGCCCACGCCGCCCTTACCGCTGGCTACCGCGACTACGTGGCGCGTACCCTCCAGCCGCACCCGTCCGGTCTTTTCACCCAGCTCGGGCTCCAGCCGCCGCGCCTTCAGCTCGATCCGCTCAAGTCCCAACTCATGGCTGAGCACGTGATGAATCTGGGCGCCAAGCTGCTTGAGCACCTCTTCCTTCTCGGTCGCCTGGCGCAACATGACGGTTACGCTGCCGTCGGGATTGGAAAAGACGTCCTCGACCATCCCCAAAGTCACGATATCGCTGGCATAACCCGGATATCTGACCCGCCCCAGCGCCGCGCGAATCACGTCGGTTTCGATCTGTTTGGCCATTTAGAAAATTATGTCAGAGCGGACAAATCGTTAAAAGAATAGCAGACCTGATTGGTCCAGTTTTGATCGTCAGGCTTTCCTGGCGCGCCAGGAAAAGCCGTTGGGAGCCTGCGCGCTGATCAGCAGAAGGGGCACCCAAAGCGTGAAAATGATTCCGAGAATCGGCGTGTGCCAGATCCAGAACAGACCGTAAAACAGATAGATGCCGAGCGTCGCTATATGGAGTTGGAACAGCGCTTCCCCCGCGCCGATGCCGATACGGGGGAAAACCTTCGCCGCCAACATGCCTTGACCCAGGCAATGCCAGGTTCCGTAATAGCGGCATCGGCGGCACGCGGTAAGACTGCTTTCCACCCATAGCGCGGCTAACAACACCAGACCGGCCAGGCCATATCTGACGCCATGCCCGAAGGCCTCGGAGAGCATCACGATGGAAAAGAGGAGCAGACCGCCGAGCCCGACCAGCCGAAATGACCGGGGTTTTTGAATCAGGTAGACAAGGGGTTCGAAAATGCCCGGGTTCAATCGTCGCATCGCATCACAAGTTTTCGGGTAAGGGTAAAGACAACCGTTGTAAAGCAACCGCCAAATAGCGTCATGCTAATTACCGGTAACCGGCGGGACCGCGCAAGCTGCAGCCGGCCATTTGACGCCAGCCCCAACCTGCATACATGGTCAATCAATGGCCAGGTCCAGCTATGATGCGATCGTGGTGGGATCGGGACCCAACGGGTTGGCCGCGGCGATCACCGCCGCCCAAGCTGGATTGTCTGTGCTCGTGCGCGAGGCCCAGCATACATACGGCGGTGGTGCGCGTTGCGCCGAACTGACCCGACCCGGCTTCCTTCACGATATCTGTTCGGCGGTTTATCCATTGGGGTTGAGTTCACCCTTTTTTCGAACCTTGCCGTTGCCGACCTTGGGCTTGAACTGGGTCCATCCACAGGCGCCGCTGGCCCATCCGCTGGACGATGGGTCCGCCGTAATTCTGAATCGTTGCGTCAGGACGACCGCCCAGGAACTGGGTCGCGACGGCGCCGCTTACTCGCGGTTGTTCACGCCGCTGGTTGGCCGATGGGAAACGTTGCAGCAGATGCTGCTCGCACCGCCGGCTTTTCCGCGCCATCCGATTGCGCTGGCCCGCTTTGGCCTCGTGGCGATACTCTCGGCCAGGACGGTATCCCTGCGCTGGTTCAAGGATCAGCGGGCACGTGCACTGTTCGCGGGTCTGGCCGCCCATTCGACCTTGCCGCTGGAGCGCTCGATCAGCGCAGCCTTCGGCCTGGTGCTCGCAATCGCCGGACATGCGGTTGGATGGCCGTTGGCGGGCGGCGGAGCACAGCGAATCAGCGATGCGCTGGTTACCTATCTGCGATTGCTGGGCGGCGAAATCGAGCTCGACTCGCCGGTGGAATCCCTGGATCAACTGCCGCGTTCGCGAATGATCCTGCTCGATGTAACCCCGCGCCAGTTAATCCGGATCGGGGCCGCGCGCCTTCCCGATCATTACCGCAGCAAGCTGGAGCGCTACCGCTACGGACCCGCAGCATTCAAGATGGATTGGGCTTTGGACGCACCAATCCCATGGAAAGCGCCCCAATGCGCCCTCGCTGCCACCGTGCATCTGGGCGGCACGCTGGAAGAGATTGCCGCCGCCGAGCGCGCGCCATGGCGGGGAGAACATGCGCCACATCCATTCGTGCTGCTGGTTCAACCCACCCTGTTCGACGCCTCACGCGCCCCTGCAGGCAAACATATCGCATGGGCTTATTGCCATGTGCCCAACGGTTCGGAGTTCGATATGACCGAACGGATCGAAGGCCAGATCGAACGGTTCGCGCCAGGGTTCAGGGATCGCATCATCAGCCGCAGCGCGATGCCGCCGCGCAAGTTGCAAGCTTATAACGCGAACCTGGTCGGCGGCGATTTCAATGGCGGCGTGCCCGATCTGCGTCAGCTCTTCACGCGGCCCACAGCCCGACTTTATTCCACCCCGGCTGCGGGAGTTTACATCTGTTCGTCGTCGACTCCGCCCGGTGGCGGCGTGCATGGAATGTGCGGCTATTTCGCCGCGCGGACCGCGCTTGGATCGCGGCGCATCGCCCAGCAATAGAATCGGAAGAGCAGCTTCCCCGCAGGGTCCGGCGCGCTCCTGCTACTGCCTGTCGCCGAGCAGGGATGGGAGACGCCGGCCTTCAACTGCCGGCTTTCAGTTCGCGGCGGGCCAGTTCCAGATCCGACTCGACCATCATTGCAACCAGTTGGTCAAAACTGACCCTCGGACGCCATCCCAAAGCGGCGCGCGCCTTGGAGGAGTCTCCGCGCAAAACATCGACTTCCGCCGGTCTAATCAGGCGCTGGTCGAATTCCACATGTCGGCGCCAGTCCAGTCCCAGTTTTTCGAAGGTCAGTTCGAGAAATTCACGCACTGAATGGCTCTCGCCGGTGGCAATGACAAAGTCGTCGGGCTCTGCTTGCTGGAGAATCAGCCACATCGCTTCGACATAGTCTCCGGCAAATCCCCAGTCGCGCTGAGCGTCAAGATTTCCCAGCGCGAGCTTGTCCTGCAGCCCGACTTTGATCCGCGTGGCGCTGCGCGTGATCTTACGGGTAACGAAGTTCTCGCCGCGCCGCGGCGATTCATGATTGAACAGGATGCCGTTGGCAGCGAACATCCCATAGGCTTCGCGATAATTGCGGGTCTGCCAATGCGCATAAACCTTGGCGCAGGCGTAGGGACTGCGTGGATGGAAGGGGGTGGTTTCACGCTGCGGAATCTCCGCCGCCTTACCGAACATCTCGGATGATCCGGCCTGGTAAAAACGCACCTGGCGTCCGGTGCTGCGACTATGATCGCGTACCGCTTCGAGCAGCCGCAAAGCCCCCAATCCGACCACGTCGGCCGTGTACTCGGGCTGATCGAATGAAATCCGCACATGGGACTGGGCGGCGAGGTTGTAGACTTCGTCGGGCGCGACCAATTCAACGATCCGCCGCAATCCGGTGCCGTCCCCGAGGTCACCATAATGAAGCTGCAGCCTGGACGGGCCGCCATCAAAGGTGCGATGGAGATGGTCGATCCGTCCGGTAGCGAAACTGGAAGTCCGCCGCACGATGCCGTGAACGTCGTAGCCTTTAGCCAGCAGGAACTCCGCGAGGTATGAGCCGTCCTGACCGGTTACGCCAGTGATCAGCGCAGTCTTAGCCATAATCTACGCTATATTAAGGAGCCGATCAGGCTGCCACAAGCGGTCGTTTAGCCACCACCCGCCGGTCCGTAAGGCGCGCCGTACCCGTTGTTGAGCAGGATGTTGGCACCAAATGGGTTGCGGCCAATCGAGCCGATCCCGCCCAGCGTCAACTGCGCGAAAATCTGCACCTGGCTCGGATTGATCGAATCATTGATCCCGACGTCAAGAATCCAACAGTTGCACTTGGACTTCAGCCGCACGCCATATTCGCTGTAAAGCAGCCGCTTGTCCGCAATGTCATAGGCGGGCGAATAGTACAGGCCAAGACGATCGAAGAACTCGTAGTACGCTGTGCCGCTGATTTGCTCGACCGCGGTGCGGCCGCCAATGAAAGCGTAATTAAGCTGAAAGTACGGACCACCGCTATAGGCCCGGCCCATCCGCATCTGCTGCGTGGTTGGCGGCGCCACCCAGGGCGGACGGAAGGCGAGGGAGATGGTCTCGGCGCGGAACTGTTCGGTATTGGGATTGAAATCCGTGACGCTGGCTACCGACGCATAATGCGTCGGATAAACGAGCGCGCTGGCCAGAATATCCGAAAAATGAGTTCCGGCGGGCGTTAACGCGTGTGACGTATCGTATTCATGCACCAGGCTGAACTCGGCCAGTTCCCTGACGCTGCCTCCGCCACTTTGAAAACTGGCCGGAGCCTGCGTGTTCGCGCCGCTGTCCGAATTGTTCACCGTGCTGTTTGAGCTTTCTTCCTGGCCGCCGAACTTGCCGTAAAAACGGGAAACCACGCCCCAGGTGAACAGGCTGCGCGGTTCCACGCGGTCGGTCTCATCGAAAATCGGCAACTGCGCCTGATCGACCACCGGAACATACTGATAGGATAGCACCGGCTCGATGGTATGCTTCAGTTTCTTGATCCAACGCCAGTTGAGGTTGTACACCTTTTCCAGCCGGCTGCCCAAAGTGAATCCGCCGTCGATCAATTCGCGATGGAGAAAGCCGTTGGGAGCGGGCGCTCCCAGCGTCAGCTGGTTATTGTATTGAAGCACCTGGCCGATGGATGGGTCGTAGCTGCCGACCGGGATAATATTTACGTTACGCCCCGAGACATCGTACATGGTCTCTTCCACACCCACGTTTCCCCATCCGTAGAGATAATTCTTCAGGCGCCACGGAATAGTGAGCTGCGGATGGAGGTCCCCGCGCAGCCCGTCGATGGCGCTTTCCCGGAAGTAATTAACCGCCTGGAAATCGTAATCAACGAAGGGGACGCCAAAACCATAGGCCGAGGGCGAAAGGGTCGCCGCCCCAAAACCGAGCGTCGAGCCGAAGTTTAGGTCCTGGCGGCCGCTCCAAAGCAGCTCGGGCAACTTCTGCAGCGCAAATTTCTGATCCTGGATGTAATCCTGGGTCCATACGCCGTCGAACAGGAGGTAGGAGTTCTCAAAAGACTGCTGCACGCCGAAATCCGAAACACCCGAGTTGAGCAGCCCGTAATCGTCCATCTGGTAACCGCGGGACAGCGTGTAAACGTCCATATCCCGCATGTAAAGACTGTCGCTGGCCGTAATCGCATCGCCATAGACCACCAAATCCGGCGTTATATGCTCGCGCATCACGCCAATCAGTCCATAGCGATTGATCGGGATGTCGGGGTCGGCAATCTGATAGTCGACAATTTCGTTGGCGGTGTTGGTGCGGATGCTTTCGTTAAAAAATCCGCCGGTTGCCCGGATATAATCATCCGCGCCGTTTTGCAGCCGGTACTCCGCCATCCCGCCAATTCGCGCCGAACTCTCGACGTCGAAGGCAACCGTGGCGTCCATGCTGCGGTCGATGTCAATAAAATATGGTTGGAAATACTGGAACCCGCGGGTGCGCGACTCGCCAAACAAAGGACTGAGAAACCCGCTCTGGCGATCGGAGTTGGCCGGAAAAATCGCGTATGGCGCCACCATTACGGTATGACCCAGGATTTGCAGTTGCGCATCCTTGACCGTCCCCCGGTCGCCAAGGGTGGCGTCGATCTCGCTGCCGGCAATACTCCAGGAGGGCGTTCCCTGCTCGCATCCGCAGCTCGTGAAATACCCGTCCAAAACCCGATAGTGCTGCCCCAGCAACTTGGTTATTTTCTTGCCGGTCAGGTAATAGTCGCTTTGTTTGGCGCGAATCTTCGCATTCTCGAGCTGGCCGGTTTCATCCTCCAGGTTGAAGTCGGCGCTGGAAGCGGTCACGTCAACTTCGGGATCGCTCAGGCTGACATTGCCGCGCGCTTTGAGTACCTGGGTCTTGCGATCGAACTCCATCTGATCGGCCTGCAGCAACGTCGGCCCCTGGCGCAGGCGGGCGTTGCCGCGGGCGATGAAAGTATCGGTTTTGGCGTCGTACACGAACTCATTACCGCTCAGATCGACCCGACCCGTGTGAGCCGAACGAGAACCCCCAAGTTGTCCGAAAGACCCAAAAGCCTGGGAGTGAGCAACTGAAGCGCCGATCAGCGTCAGCCACAATACTGCGAGCAGCGATTCCCTATACAGCTTCAGGAAACAACCTTGCGCGGCCCTGCGCAGCCAGGAAATAAGGATAGACTTCGCCCACCAGGTACACGGAACCGCTGACCAGCACAAAATCCTCATCGCGCGCCTCCGCCATCACCTGCTCGATCGCAGCCAGAGGTTCGCGGATGACCCGAGTCGGCACAAATGCAGCGAAGTGCTCGACCAGCTTCTCAGGATCCAATGGCCGCTTGGGTTTGACTCGTGTCAGGGTAACATCCCGAATCCTTGGGCCAAGCAATTGCGCCATCCGGGGCCAATTCTTGTCGGACAGACAGCCAAACACCAGGCGCGGTTTGGCCTGCGGTCCCAATTCCGACGTTATGGTTTCGAGTAGCGCTTCGATACTCAACTCGTTGTGCGCGCAGTCCAATACCACCAAGGGCTGGCGCCGCACCACGTCAAAACGTCCGGGCCAGTAAAGCTCCGCCAACCCGCGCCGGACCTCCGGCTCATCGATACGCCATCCTATCCCGCGCAGCGCTTCAATCGCCGCAATCGCGATGGCGGCATTTTCATGCTGAAAAGGTCCAGCCACGCCCAATTCCACCCCGCTCATCCTGACCCCAAGACCGCTGTAGTCAAGCCGATGGGCCGGCGCATGGGATCGATAGGTGAAATCACGGTCGATCAGCATCGCCGGACTGCGCCGCTGGCTGGCGATATCAAGCAAGGTCGTGCGCGCTTCCGGTTCCCGTGCTCCGATCACGACCGGAATACCGGGCTTGATGATGCCGCCCTTTTCCCCCGCGATCGAACGCAAGGTATAGCCCAGATACTCAACGTGGTCAAAGCCAATTGGAGTGATCACGCACAGGCGCGGACGTACGACGTTGGTCGAATCCAATCGACCGCCCAATCCGGTTTCCACTACCGCGACATCCACCGCCGCTTCCGCGAAATACAGGAACATCAGCGCCACCGTGAATTCGAAGAAGGTTAAGGCGAGACCGGCGCGGTCATAGATGCGGCGCAGGCGCTCGATGTAATCGAGCATTTGCGCGGCCGGCATTTCGGCGCCGTCGATGCGGGTGCGTTCGCTCAGATGGACCAGATGGGGTTTGGTATAAAGTCCGGTGCGGTATCCGGCTGCGCGCAGGCAGCTATCGAGCATCGCCGCGACCGACCCTTTACCCTTGGTGCCGGCAATATGCACGACCTGCAGGCGCAGATGCGGATTACCGATCCGTTCCAGCGCCTGCTCCATCCGCTCAAGCTTGTAGATCTCGCCCCGCGCTTCGAGCGAATACAGCCATTCCAGAGTCTGCGCCAGCCGTTCCATCGGGCCGCTATTTTACCTGGGTAAAAAATCGGTTCAAAGCGGAGGACGGACCTGGAGGCGGTTTGTTACACGCCGCCGTCTAGCTTTGTTCGCGGCCCAGGCGGCTAAGCACGGCTTTGGTGGTGCGGGCAGCCTCCACGATATTGAGTTGCGAATTGATCCGCGCGACCAGTTGACGGCGCGAAAACGGCTTGGTGAGAAATTCGCTGGCGCCCAGGCGGATTCCTTCGGCGCGCGCCTCGATATCATCGCGGGCGGTAATCAGGATGATCGGAATTTCCACCGTCTTGGGATCGCCCTTGAGTTCCCGGCAGACCTCGAAACCGTCCATCCCCGGCATCATCAGATCCAGCAGAATCACGTCCACTTCACTTTCGCGCGCGATTTGCAGGCAATCCGCCCCGCAAAATGCCTCGATCGCGACGAAACCTTCACGCTGCAGATGGCGGCTGAGGATATCCGCGGTGTCGGGATCATCGTCCACCACCAGGATTCGTGGGGGATTGCTCCTGCGGCTCATCAGCGCTCTCCCTGCGGATCGCGACCGTCCTCTCCGGGCTCGCAATCCAGCACTCCACAGCGGCGTAGCTTGGCGGAAAACGTCGTCCGCTTCAGTCCCAGCAAACGTGCCGCCGCCTGCTTGTTGCCATGCGTGCGGCGCAGCGCCTCGTTGATCAGACGTCCCTCGAACTCGCGCACCATCGCGGTCAGGTTGATCTCGCCCTCGCCCGGCGCCGGCACCAGACGCGCTTCGGTGTTGCGCGATCCCCCGAGCAGATTTTCAGGCAGCAACGAGGCTTCGATCTGCGGCCCTTCGGACAGAATCGCCAGCCGCTCAACCATGTTTTCGAGTTCGCGCACATTGCCCGGCCAGTCGTAGGACCACAGCCGCACCATCGCCTCCTTGCTCATGGTCCAATGGCGTTCGGGCAGGCGGGCGCTCATCTGCTGTAAAAAATAGTCAATCAGCAGCGGGATGTCTGAGCGGCGCTCGCGCAGCGGCGGAATGATGATCGGCACCACCTGTAGGCGGTAAAAGAGATCCTCGCGGAAGGTTCCCTTGCGCACCGCGCGGGCCAGGTCCTTGTTGGTCGCAGCAATTACCCGAATATCGACCTGACTGGAGCGGTCCGCACCCAATGGACGCACGCTGCGATCTTCCAGCACCCGCAGCAGCTTGGCTTGCAGCGCCAGCGGCATCTCGCTGATCTCGTCCAGGAAGATGGTGCCCCGATTCGCCAACGCGAACAGCCCCTGACGAGGCGCAATCGCTCCGGTGAAGGCACCCCGCTCATGGCCGAACATTTCCGATTCCAGCATCTCATGCGGAATTGCCGCACAGTTGACCGGGACGAAATTGTGCTCGGCACGCGGCGAAGAGGCATGGATCGCGCGCGCCACCACCTCCTTGCCGGTGCCGCTTTCGCCGCTGATCAGAACGGTGGCATCGGATTGGGCCACCCGTTCGATCAGCGCTCGCAAACGCACAGTGTGTGGATGTTCGCCGATCAATGCCCGTGCGACGGGCGAATGAAATTTGCCCGTCGCACCCCTTAGCCCGGAAGCCACTTAAAGGCGAGCCCCCTTCAAAACCCAGAAATTTCGCTCATCCTCTCATAGTTAGCGTGCGCCAAACAAGACCAGTCCAATCCTACAGTTTCGCCTTTTTTGGTGTATTGGCGAAAATAGCCAACTAAAAACGATACCAGATAGCAATAACGAGCGACAGAATTGTGGGCTTTTTACACCGGCGCCTCGTAAATGGCGGCCTGCCCGGGGCCCTCGGCCACTGACACTTCCATTGAACTGATCCCCGCCAGCGCCTGGTTTGCCGCCAGAGCGTCGTGCAGTTCCTCCCATAAGAACCGCGCCAATTCCTCCGCCGAACTATGCATGATGGGGAGCAAACACACATCGTTGCGCGGCAGAACAAATTCGTCCCCCTCATACCTGACCCGCACCTGCGTGCCGATCTGCTCGATCCGCAAACAATCGCTGCGCTCAGGAATCAGCGTCCTTTCGTCCAGCCGGTCCACGATTTGCTTGGTCAGCTTTTTCACCAGCCCGAAATCCAGCACGTAGCCTGAGCTGGAAAGATCGCCCTGCACCCGGATACCGACCTGGTAGTTGTGCCCGTGAAGCGGCTCCCGGAAGCCCGGGTAGGCAATGAAATGAGCGGCGGAGAACTTGAGATTCTCCTTGGCGACATGAATTGCGAATCGTCGGGAACTCACGCCCTTTACTCTGCGCAACGCGACCCGGCCATTTCAATCAGCGATAGGAGGCCGCCGGTGGAAATTGTGCCAAAGGTCTCGCGGTACCGCGCCGCGGTCAGCGCCGTAGCGGCGAGAAAATGGCCCCGCTCGTCGGCCAATACCTGGGCCAGTAAAGGCGCCAGCAAATCCTTCGACCCGTTAAGTCCGGAGATCAAATCGCCGACAAATATGCCATGCGCGCCGCCGAGGATACATTCCAGAAAATAGCCGAGCTGACCCGCCGGATCGATTTCGAGGCGATCGAATTTGAGCGCCTCCTCCAGCGTCATCAAGCGATCGATTCCGCTCATTGCGCGCCGTGAGCGAACGGCGGGATCGCCGCTGCCGTTGAAACCTGAGCCAATCGCGACGATCGCGATACGGCCGTCGTCCAGCGGCAGCGGATGGAAAATATAGCCTGGCGAGGTATAGCCAATCAGCTTCGCCAAGGCGGTCCGATAGGCGAGCAGGTCAAAGTCAGCCGCGGCAGCGATCCCAAGCAGGAATTGGCCCAGCTCCATCCCGGCGCGGTCGGCCAGCGCAATCAATTCCAGGAACTTGCCGGGGTCGTATTCCTCGCGCGCCGCCAGCCGCGGCGCCCATTTGCGCTCGAAAACCAGGCCCAACGCGCCGATTTCGCCCGAACCAGGTTCGCGGCCGGCACGCGCCAGGATCGGAGCATGTCCATCAACCGGCTCCAAATCCATCGCCAGGTAACGGCCGTGCTGGGTCGGTTTGGCCAATCCGCGGCGCGCGTTGCGGATTGCAATCGGAAACGCGTCGAGCGCGAGGAGGCGGCTTTTGCCGTTGCGCCGCACCGTCAGCAGACCATGACCGCTGAGCAGCGAGCCATAGCCGACAACCAGTAAAGTTTCGTTCATTTGAAAGAGCCACCCTTCTCAACCACCACACCGCCCGCCTCCGGCAAACAACCGGCGCCTACCATTAAGACGACGCCTGCGCTCCAATCGCTTACACCCACAACAACACGCCGCGCGCCCGGACGCCGGTGCTTTGTGCAATTGCTTTCATATAAATCTCCAATTGGGCGCGATACGTTGCAAGATGGCCGCTGATTTCGGCATCAGTCTTGAAGTCCACGACGGTCCAACGGCGTTCGGCGCCGAGGCTCTCTTCGAAGGCCAGGTCCGCGATGCCTTCGACCAGCCTCCCATCGGGCATTTTGACCAGCACCGGGCATTCGCGCAGGCAGCGCACAGCGCGATGGGCCGCTTTCATGATGTCCGAAGCGAGGGCGGCCGAGACGGCTTCGCGCGCGGCCGCCATTTCATCGTCGGTGGCGCCCAGAATCCGGCTCTGGAGCGCGACCGCATCCCGGATTTCGTCCGCGGATGCATCCAGCGCGACTTGCAGCAGCGCGCTGTGCACCAAGGTGCCGAACCTGGCGCCATGAGGGCGGTCCGCACGATGCGGGACGGTCACGACGTGGATATTGTCCGGCTCCGTTGCGTTTTCACCTTGCGCTGATCGCTCATCGCGGGCGATTTGCGCAGCCAGTTCGGTCGCCGTGACAATCGGGATCATCGCAGTGGCGGCGTTGGCCCTGACCTCCTTGCGCCGGGCGACCCATTCATCATATGCCCGCTGTCCGGCGGCGGAAGCAGCGCCGGTTTCGTCCGCCTCGAGCAGTTTTATCTGACGCAAACCGACCGTCTGTTCGACCTCGATTTGGAGCTGATTTGGATCCCACCAGACCACCTGATGCGCGCCGACGGCGGGTCGATGGGTCCCGGGAATTACGGACTTGATCCCCGAGGGTGCCTGGGGCGGGCGCGGGGCGACGCTTTCGTCGCCGAAGCGGGGACATCCGGGCGGATTGCGCGACAAGGGAGTACGCACTTTGTCCGGCGGCGGATAAAGCACCGGTGCCAGCTTGCTCAGCCATCCCTGCGCCTGCTCTTCCTGGGCCGCGGTGCGGTCGCCGACCACCGGCACGATCAGCAGGTCGCGCGCGCGAGTGGCTGCCACGTAGAGCAGGCGCAAAGCCTCTTCGCGGTCGCGCCGCTCCTCTTGTGCGCGATGGGCCAACAGTTCGTCAGGCATGCATCCGCACAGATTGGACGCGCACAGCCGGCGCGCCGGATCGACAAAACGCTGCGCCGTGCCGGTTTCCTTGCAGGTCAGATCGGCGAGGATTACGACCGGGAATTCCAATCCCTTGGCTGAATGAACCGTCATCATGCGCACGCCATCGGTTCCTTCCTCGACCACCTTCGCTTCGGCACCCTCCCCGTTTTCTGCCTCGGCTTCGAGCATTTCCACGAAGCCGCGAAATGAGATGCCGCCGCGCACCTCGAAACGGCGCGCCTTGTCCAGCACCCGCATGATATTGGTCAAGGCCTGCTCGCCGGTGGGCCAGACCGCAAATCCGGCGTGCGCGCGGGTGCTCGACAGAAGCTGCTGAATCGTCTCCGCGATCGGACGGCGGTTGCGTCCGCGATGCAACTTGCGCAAAATTTCCAGCGCTTGCGCCACCTCCGCCAGTTCACCGTCAAGCGGCTGGTCCAGCGGTTTGAACGGATGGAGCGACTTGAAGCGGTCGCGGAAGGCAAGCAGCGCCCCGTCGGAGAACGCGAACATCGGCCCGTGCAGAGTCGCGAACACTGCCAGTTCGTCGTCGGGCCGTTCGATCGCCATCACAGCGTTGCGCAGGGTCATCACCTCTTCGCGATTGTGAAATGAACGGCCTCCGAGCAGCACATGAGGGACATTGCAGGCTTCCAGTGCCCGCATATAGCCGCGTGATATGTCATCGCCCCAGGTTTCGAAGCGCCGGAACAGGATACAGATATGGCGGGCGGCAATCGGCTCAGGCGGCGCGTCGGCGTTGCGCTGCGTGATCTTCCATCCGCTTTCGTTGACCAACCAGGCGATAAATCCCGCGACCGCTTTTGGCAGCGATTCCTCGATCCGGAAGTTTGCGATTCTGCCGTATTCGCTCCACGGCTGCGGCACCGGCAGCGCCACGATCGCCGGCTGGCCGGGGACGGGTGCGCGCAGGGCATTGAGCGGCGCGTAGGCGGCCTGGGTTGTCGATTCGGTCATCAGCGGGGTGAAGGCGGCGTTGACCAGTTGCGCGAGTTCGAAATTGGGCCGGAAACTGGCGGTCAGGTATTCAAGCTCGGCGCCGCTTTGGAGCAACTGACGTTTGACCGCCTGGTACAGCGCCACGTCGGCGCGGCGGAAACGATAGATCGACTGCTTGGGATCGCCGACGATAAACAGCTTGCCGGGAACCGGCCGGACCTCACGCCAGTCGTTTTGGGCCGGATTGTCGGCGCTGAGCAGCAGCAAAATCTCGGCTTGGAGCGGATCGGTATCCTGGAACTCGTCGATGAAGATGTGCGTGAAGCGCTGCTGCAAGTCGGCGCGAACCACGGGGTTATCGCGCACCAGGTCGCGTGTCATCAGCAGCAGATCCATGAAATCGAGCACACCGGCGCGCTGCTTCAGTTCTTGATAAGCGGCAACGACAGGCCATAATTCGTCGCGCAGCAGCGGAGCAAGCTGCGCCTGCGCGCCTTCGCGGAAAGCTTCAAGCCGCTGATGGACGCGGTCGCGCAGATCGAGCACCTCGTCGCGCCCGATCTTCCCGCCATCCTGACGCTGGCCGTAAACCGCGCCGTGACCCTTCCAGCTCCAGATGTTGCGGCGGGGCCGCAAAAGCGCGATCAGTTCGGTCTCCAGCGCGTCGTAGTCCCGTCCACCGCGCACCGCTTCCAGCCGATCCATCTCGTAGATGAAACGCTTGAACTCACCCATCGCGCGGGTCAGCCAGTCCTCGCGCAGGCCGCAGGCTTCAAGATCTCCCAACGCTCTGAGATCGGCGAGCAAGCCATCGATTTCAGTTTCGCGGTCGAACTCGCGATGGCGCCAGACGGCGTCGAAATCGCGCCATTCAACCAGGGTCATGGCCGCGCCGAACAGCAGCCGGCGCGGCCCGCCGCCGCTGCGCCGCGGCCCCCGCTCATCCTCGAAGCTGCGACGGCGCAGGATACGGCGCACGCCTGGATGGGGATCAGCCAGCTCCTGTTCGAACCAGCTGTCGAAGGCGCGCCTGAGCAGAGCTTCGGCGGCGTCGCGCGGCGCGACGGTAAAGCGCGGATCGATTCCCGCTTCCACCGGCCGCTCGCTCAGAAGATCGGCGCAAAAAGAATGGATCGTCCCGATCCGCGCCTGCTCCAGTTGGCGCAGCGAGCTCTCCAGACGGGTGCGCCGTTCCTGCGCCTGCTGTGGATCGGTACGCTTGCGCTCGATCTCCTCGCGCAGGCGCAGCTTGAGTTCGCCCGCGGCCTTTTCGGTGAAGGTTACCGCCACGATTTGATCCAATGAGGCGCGCCCCGAAGCGATCACCGATACGATCCGGCTGACCAGCGCGGTCGTTTTGCCGGTTCCGGCGGCGGCTTCGATCACCAGCGTGGTGTCCAGATCGTTCAGGACGCGATCGCGGGCGCGGCGATCGGGCAGTGCGATCGGCGGCGATCCCGGTCCGGCAATTTCACCAGCCTGGATCATGGCAGCTCGCGCAAACGGCTGAGGTTCAAAAGCCGGGCAATGGGCTTGCGTTTAAGCCGCAACTCCTCGTGCGGTCCGCAAACCATAAGGTAATCGCACCTTGCACACTCATCTTTGGCGGGCGCGGCCGGCAGGAAGCAATCCGCGAGGGCGCCGCCGATGATTGCAGCCACCTGGTGCGCGACGTCACGCGGGGCACAGTTGGCCAATTGTGGGCCGGCGTTTTCGATTTTGCGGTTGAGTTCGACGACCCGATCTTCGTAGCCGCCCGCCGAAGTGCAGTAATAAAGCCGGCCGGCCGCCACTTCCTGTCCCAGCAGCTTTTCAGCCGCCAGCGCGTACAGCACGGGTTGGAGGATGGCGCCGCCACCGACCACGACCCCCTTGTCGGCGCGGACCTTGCCAGTCTTGTGATCGGTCACACGCACGGCGTGGGCTGAATTGCGCTCGACCAAATCGATCGATCCACGCAGACAGATACCGCATTCCAGGTTGACCGGATCCGCGCTGCTGGCCGGGTCGGCCTGCTCGCGATCGGCCAGACCGAAGGACAACTCGAAGCGCTCCGGACACCATCCGCCGCTATCCTCGGCCATCCGGCGCAGCCACTCGCGCAGATCGGCGCGGACGCTCGCGATCCCATCTTCCCACACTTTTTTGATCGCGGGGGCCAGCTTTTCATAGTAATACCTGGCGCGCTCGTCCAGGCGGCCATCGACCAGGTCCTGCGCCGCGCCCAGATTGTCCGCACTGACCGGCAGCATCGCGCGTTCACGCAATTGGCTAAGCAGGTCGAATTGCACCTCGTGGAAAAGTGAGCCGCGTGTCAGCGGATCAAGCATCTCGATCGCCTCGGGCTCCTCGCGCGGTTCCAGGCGATGGATGGCGTAGAGAAAAAAGCGATAGGGACATTTCGCATAATGCTGGAGCGCGGTTGCGGAAAACGACCGGCGGTCCAACCGATGATGCTCCATCGCGGCGCGCGCCGCCGCATTCGGATCGACCAGCCCGTCCGCCGGGGTCCAGCGGCGCAGCCAGCGCCGGGCCCGCGCCCGCAACGCGCGCGCCAGATGGACATTGGCGCTCAGCAGGTAATGGGCGGCGCCGGTTGTAGCCGCGGGATTCGTATCGGCCAACCCTTGCAACAGTGCCAGATCGAATTCGGCATTATCAATTGCCTGCTGTTCGTCGGGCGGCGCCGGCCATCCCAGACGCAAGTCGACCGCCGCCGCGCGCTGCGCCAGTTCATCAAATCCGGGCAAATACCCCTCCGCCGCGCGCAGCACTTCAAGCGCGTAGAACGACGGCACGCGTGGACGGCCCTGTTCGAGGTCGAGGCGCGGATAGGAGAGATAGAGCTGGCGACGCGCGGCGCCGGCGGCAATTCTCAGCGCCAGCCGTTCGGCCATGACGCGATCAGCTTCTACCTCCAGGTGGTCCGACAGCCGTTTGCGCGCCTCATCGTTCAGAATCGGGTCCTGGATCACCTTGCGCGGGAACAACCGCTCCGAGAGCGCCGGCACCAGCACCACGTCGAAGCAAAGACCGCGCGCCGCCGACGCCGGACCGACGAACACCGCGCCGTAGCGCCGGCGCGGCGGGCGCTCGGTCAAGGTTCCGAGCCGGCGGCTTAGGACGTTGCGCACTTCTTCCAGCTCAATCGGCCCCACCGGCGCCATCGGCTCCAGCTCCGCCAGCACCGCGAGCACCGGGGCCGAATCGCGGATCGCCAAGGCCGTCAGAGCGCGCAGATGCGCCAGCCATTCTCCCCATACGGCCTTGCCGGGCAAGGCCGCGAGCGCGTCGATGATTTTCAAGGCCACCTCGCGCAAGTGATCGAGGTCGAGGAGTTGACGGTCCAGCCGCGCCGAGGAGGGATCCTCCTTGTGTATTTCGGCGCGCTTACGCAATAGTTCCTCGCGCAGGCCGTCCAGCCGCCGGCGCCATCGGTCGCGGCTGCCAATCACCGAGGCTTCGACGATCAATTCTTCCCATCGCCACGGCGCCCGCAGCGTGCCTTCCACCACCGGCGTGGGATCATTGATGAAGGACGTGGATTCATCGGCGGCCGCGGGAACCTCCAACTCCGATCCGAGAGCGGCGGGTGTGAGTTCCGGGTCGGGCGCGACGAACGCCGGAGTGCCTTGCGGAGCTGCCCAATCCGGGACCTGCGCGAGCGACAGGTATTCGCTGAAGCGGCGTGCGGAGAGACTTTCCGCCGCGCACGCGAGCAGCGCCAGCAGCGCGCGCCCGCCCGGTTCCGGCCGCCGCGTACCGGCGCAAAAGTAGGCCGGAATTTCGGCGCGGCCAAGCGCTTCCTCAAGGTGCGGCAGATATTGCGCGGGGGCGTGCATCAGAACTGCGATTTGGTCGAAAGGCACCCCCCGTTGGGCCTGCGCTTGAATCGCGCGCACGATTTCGACGCATTCGCGCGACTCGCCGGGCGCCGAAAAAATCGCCACGCTGCCATCCAGCATGCAGCGTTGCGGCGCGGACGTTTCAAATAGATGGCGCTGGAGCAATTCCAGTGACGAGGCCTCGGGGCCATCCCCTTGCTCCAATCTCTCGGACCGCGCAGCCAACGCTTCGCCCAGATAGCGTTCGGTGCGATGGTCGCCGGCGGGCACGGTGGCAAGGACCGCCGGGGCAAGAGCGGCCAGCGCGGCGACCAGGTCGCGCTGCGCCGCGCTCGCGATGGGAATGTCGAGCAACAGCGTGGGTAGACCGGTGAATCGCCCCCGCCGCCCGAGCGCATCGATCGCCAGGCGGATCAACCCGGCGCGATCGATTAGCGAGGCCGAGTTCAGCTCCGATACGAACCGCTCCAGGATCGCGCCCAGTGCCGCGCCACTACGATCAGCCGCCTTGAGTTGAGCGGGATCGATGCCGGCCTGGCGCACCTCCTCGATGGTTTCCGCCACCGCACCGGGAAATCCCGGCCGCTGCACCACTTCGCTGAAAAAGTCGGGGGAATCGCTGGAAGATCCAGCAGACCGCTCAGGACCCGTTGGCGAATAAAGTTTATGAATTGCACGGGCGGCGACCGCCTCCGCGGCCAGCGGACTGAGCGGAACCAGACCACGCGCCGCCAATTCGCCGGCGGCCAGCAGTCCGATCAGGCGATTGAGCGTCAGGCGATGGATTCCGAGCAGGGCGCCTCGGCTTGCCGCGAGCGAACGAACCAGGTCGTCGGCCGCTTCCCAGTTGGCCGCCACCAGCAGAATCTCGGAATCAGGTCTTTGCGATTGCAGCCAGGCGCGCGCGTGCTCGATGCGCAAAGCGGCGCGCGGCGAGGTGATTATTTGGGGGTGTCCGTTCACGTATACGCAGGCCGCTTGGAAGCAGAGAGCGGCGGACCGATCCTCCCCTCCGCCGCGCAATCATATCAAGCCGCCGGGAATGGCAATATCCACAGGGCCAGGCGGATAAAAACGCCATCCTTCAAACCCAACGGGAAGCCGGCAGGCATACCTGCCAGATGGGGAGAAAACGGCATCAGGCTGCATCTAATCCGGGCATCAAGGCGCTGATGATTTGTGCGATGGCCCCTTGGCGGAAGGAATTGTGCATTTCTGGCGCAACCTTCGAATTGGATTGGGTACACGCGGCATCGGATTGCGAATCCCGATGGCAGTGGCACAAAATTCGCTTGAAAGAACTGCGCGAGTCAGCCGGTACAGCGTGATTGGGGCGGTTCGCGTTGATTGAGACGTGCCGCCGGATATTCTTTGAAGGGTACCTCGCATCAAACTCCCGCGGCACCCGAAGGATTTTTGAACATGGATCTTACCTTCGCAGAAGACTCCAGAATCGTCAGGATAGCGTCCCTCCTGACCGCGGTGGTCATCTGCCTGATCATCTGCTTCCACCTGGTCTTGAATCGCGCTCTGAACACGGTGAGCAATTCGGTGACAGGCGGCCTGATCGTGGTGGAAAACGTGGACTCGATCGTCGATAACCTGGATCGCCTCAACAACAATCAGCGCGCCTATCTTTCCACCGGCGACGACCAATATTCGGAGGAAGTCGCCGAGAGCGTGATCGCGCTCAGCTCGGACCTCGAAGGGCTAAAGCAGATTTCAGTCAAGGGCAAACCGCTTCAGGCGCGCATCGCGGAGCTGTCGCACCAAATCGATGTAGTTCTGGGTTCGATGCAGAAGACTTACGAAATCCAGAAAACGGCCGGCAGCGCGGTGGCGATCGCGCTGCTGGACAATGACGATTCGATTCTGGACGCCAAGATGGATGCGCTGGCGCTCAAGAAGCTGGCCACCGACGGGATGTTCGACCGCGTTCGCACGCAGCGTAAAATCGGTGCGATCCTCAAAGTGTTGTTTTAGCAGGCACTTTGTCCGTTTACCGGCCGACGCGCTTAAGCTTCCCCTGGGCGGTCCCCTTCCCAAACCTGCATTCGCCTGATCGCTTTGTGGGATAAATTGTTGCTTGCGGCCGCCCCACTGCAGGCCTTAACAAGTCTAGAACAGCGAGCAACGCGATGAACGATCAGCCCAGACTTGAACACCTTCGGACCCCCAGGCTTGATATCGCTTACGAAGTGGCGGGACCGGAGCGCGGCGCCCCGGTGATCCTGCTACATGGATTTCCCGACGATCCGCGGACCTGGGACGGCGCCGTCGCGCAGTTGACGCGAGCCGGCTACCGCACGATTGCGCCATATCTGCGCGGCTACGGCCCCACCCGCTTTCTCTATCAAAGCACGCCGCGCTCCGGGCAGCAGGCCGCGCTTGGCCGCGATCTTCTGGACCTGATGGACGGGATTGGAATCGAGCGCGCAACTCTGGCCGGCTATGACTGGGGCGGACGGTCGGCATGCGTTATGGCCGCGCTGTGGCCCGCGCGCGTGCGGGCGCTGATATCCGTCGGGGGCTACAACATTCTCAATCACGCCGCCCACGCCAAGCCGCTGCCGCCGGCCCAGGAGCATCGGATGTGGTACCAATGGTATTTCGCCACCGAGCGCGGGCGCGCGGGGCTGGCCGCCAATCGGCGCGACTTCTGCAAATTGCTGTGGTATCTATGGTCGCCGAACTGGCGCTTTGACGACGCGACCTACGAACGCACCGCGGCTTCGTTCGACAATCCGGATTTCGTCGAGGTTGTCATCCATTCCTACCGCCATCGATTTGGATGGGCGCCCGGCGATCCGGACCTGGAAGCAATCGAAGTGCGGCTGTCCGCGATGCCGCAAATTGGCGTGCCCACGATCGCTCTGCATGGCGCCGCCGACGGTGTCGCGCCGGTGCAGGCGACCGAGCGCCACGCCCGCTTCTTCTCAGGTCCGTATCAGCGCCGCGTGATCCCCGAGGCCGGGCATTTCCTGGCCTGGGAAGCACCCGACGCAATCGTCGCTGCGGTGCGGGAATTGGTACCCGATCCGAAAGAGGAATGAGTGATGATCGGGCAGTGGAACGACAAAACAAGACGTTAGTAGCGGTCTTTCAATTCGCGGATCTTGGCGAAAATCTTGACGTTGTCATTGTCAACTTCGGGGGCGATGCGCGTGAGGTTGGCGCGGATTTCCGGGCTCTCGGTGCGCAGGAACGGATTGAACCGCTTCTCATCGCCAATCGTGGAGGGGACCGTCCATTTGCCCTCGCGGCGCATCTGTTTGGCCCATTGATGCTTGGCGGCCAGGATCTTGTTGCCCGGTTCCAGGGTAAGCGCGAACTCCAGATTCTTGACCGTGTATTCGTGGCCGCAATAGACCTTGGTGTCGTCGGGCAATGCCGCCAGCTTGCTCAGCGACTGGAGCATGGTCGCAGCGCCGCCTTCGAACAACCGGCCGCATCCCGCAATAAACAGGGTGTCGCCGGAAAACACCGATTTGAGGGTGGGGAAATAATACGCCACATGTCCGCTGGTGTGCGCCGGTATTCCGATTGCGCGTCCGCGCAGACCGCCCACCCTGACTTCATCGCCGTCGTCGATCGCGTCGGTGATACCCGGGATGCGCCCGTGCTCGGCCTTGGCGCCATAGATCCTCAAATTGGGAATCGCGGCCAGCAGGTCCTTGTTGCCGCCCACGTGATCGAAATGCCAATGGGTGGAAAGCACGGTGGTCAGATTGACGCCCTGGCGTTTGGCTTCATCCAGCACCTTGGCCGCCTCGGCGCAGTCAACCACGCCGCATTCTTTGGATGAATCGTCGATAATCAGATAGGCAAAATTGTCCGTCAGCTGGGGTACCGCAATTATCGCCATTTGCCCAGTCTCCCTCTGCCGTGGATAACAGGCGCGTCCTTTCCTAGATCCCCATGATATTGAAACCGACGTCGACGTAAACGGTCTGGCCGGTGACGCCGCTGGACATATCACTAAGCAGCACTGCCGCCATCTTGCCGACCTCGTCGATCGCCATCGCGCGCTGAAGGGGCGAGCGCCGCTCCACCTCGTGCGCCATGTCGTGAAAGCCCTTGATCGCGGCTGAAGACAACGTGCGGGCCGGCGCCGCGCTGATCGCGTTTACGCGAATGTTTTTTCCCCCGAGATCGAGCGCCAGGTAGCGCACGCAGGCTTCAAGCGCCGCCTTGGCCACACCCATCACATTGTAGTTGGGCACCGCTCGCACGGCTCCCAGGTAGCTCAGCGTCACGATGGCGCCGCCGCCGCGCGCTTCCATCAGCGGTTCCGCCGCGCGCGCCAGCGCCACCAGCGAATAAGCGCTGATTTCCAGCGATCGCGCGAAATTGGCCCGGCTGACGGTGAGGAAACGATCGCGCAAATCCTCGCGTTCGGCAAAGGCGATCGCGTGAACCAGCATGTCGAGTCCGCCCCATAATTCGCGCACCCTGGCAAAGGTGGATTCGATCTGATCGTCCCGGGTCACGTCGAGTTCGCCCAGCACTGTTGCGCCAACCTGCTCGGCCAGCGGGCGGACCCGCCGCTCCAGCGCCTCGCCCTGGTAGGTCAGCGCAATTTCCGCGCCCTGCGCCTTGAGATTCTGAACGATCGGCCAGGCCAGGCTTTTGTCATTGGCCAGTCCGATCACCAGGGCGCGTTTCCCGTCTGCGATACCCATCGTGTAGATGCCTCCGTTGCAGCGCGTAATCAGCGGCTGACCATGATACGATCTTTCACCCGTCGGAGAGACTACTCGCCGGATATGCTCGCCGCCGGGCGGCGGCCGCAGACCACAAATTGCGGCAGCAGGAACAGGTAGCGGCCCTCGGCCTGGGCCTGATCCAGTTCGGCCAGCCATCGCTGGACATCAGCCGCCGAGACTTTGCCCGAATCGACGGCGTAGCGCGCGATGCTGTTGCGGAGCATCCCGGCCATCAGGCCCTTGCGGTCGGGACTGGCAAATACTTTGACATCGATCTGTTGCAAACCCGCCGCGAGAAAATGATGGAACAGGCGGCGCCCGATCTGCGGTTCGTTGACCGCGATCGATTTGGCCGCCTCCAGTATGCGATTCGTCATCTGACGCGACGCCTCGCCCAATTCCACCGCCATCATTGCCCAATCACTGTCCACCGCGACCACGATTCCGCCCGGCGCTGTCACCCGCGCCATTTCCGCCACCGTCGCACCGGCGTCATCGACATATTCGAGGACATTCTTGCACCAGACCCGATCGAAGGAGCAATCCGCAAAGGGCAGCGGGGGAAACTCGCTGCGGCGATAGTCGATCGAATCCTGAAGGCCGGCGGCGCGGGCACGATCGCCTGAGCGCTTCACAAATTCGGCGTTGATGTCAACTCCGGTAACATGACCGCCGGGGAGCACGCGCTGGGCCAGGGCAATCGTGGTGTGGCCCGGTCCGGAGCCGACATCGAGGACCTTGAGGCCCGGACGCAACTCCAGCGGCTCGAGCAGACGCTCCATCGCGGGATGGAACTTCAGCAGATCGTCATAAGCAACGTGCCGTTCGGGCTCGATCTCGATCCAATGCGATTTGTAATACGGTTGGGTCATCGTTGTGATTGGCCTCGCGCGCGAATGGCGAGCTTAAATCTCCGATACGGCCGTCCCGATTCCGCGTCAGTTTGGTGACGGCCGCGGCGGGCAGGTGCAGTGTTTCAGGTCGAGACAATCACCAGCGGACGACCTGTTCGTAAATCTTTGGCAACTGTTTGGGCAGCGCGCCGATGTCTTCGATGACCAGATAACGCGAGGGCTGGCACATCTGACGCAGGTAGTCGTGCCCGGTGCGATCGACGGTGATGCAGAACGGCATCACACCAGCCATCTCCAGTTCCTTCAACGCTACCATCGTGTCCTGGATACCGTAGGCGTTGGAGCGGCGATCCTGCCCGTAGTCGAAATCCTGCGGGAAACCATCGCTGAGCAGGATAATGTGTTTGGCGCGCGAGCTTACGTCTTTGAATTTCTCCCGCGCATGGCGGATCGCGGTGCCCATCCGGGTCGAGCGTTTGGGCTCGACTGAACCGACGCGGGCTTTGACTTCGTCGGAGAGTTCGCGATCGAACTCCTTGATTACGTAGAACTCGACGTTGTCGCGGCCATGGCCGGAAAAACCCATGATCGCGTAGGCGTCGCCCAACTCTTCCAGCGCCTGCGCCATGATCACCAGGGCTTCCTTGTTCACATCAATGATGCGGCGCGGGCGCTGGCGCGGGCCGCCATGGCGCTGCCAGGCCTTGAACCAGTCGTCGGTATCGTCGGCATCGGTAAAGCGCCGATTGTCCTGATGGATTGGCTCGTCGGTGGAGGCTGACATATCGAGCAGGAACAGCGTGGCGACGTCGCGCGCTTCCTTCTTGCGCGCCTTATAAACACGGGGGTCCGGCGAGTTGCCCATGTAGCGGTCCACGCGATGCTCGACCGCGCGGTCGAGGTCGAAATCGTCGCCGTCCTCCAGTCCGCGTACCATGCGGTAGGAAGCCGGGCGGATACGCTGAAAATGGCGGCGGATTTGGGGCAACAGCTCGGCGTATTGGCGCAGCGTGCGCGCATAGAACTCGCCGTCATCGCCTTCGGGCGTGATCTCGCGCAGCCGGCACCAGTTGCGCCGGTAATCGTTGATTCCGTAGTCCCACTCGTCGTAGGCGTAATAGGCGTCAGTGGAGCGTCCACCGACGATCAGCCGTCCATGCGCTCCGAATGAGGCGGCTTCGGAAAGCTGCTCCTGCAACTCGGCCAGGGCCTGCGCCTGCTTGTCCTGAAGCTGCGTCAGGTACATCCCTTCCCCGCCTTCGCCTTCGCCGTCGGTTTGCGCCGGCTTAATCTGGGCGCCGCGCTCCAGCAGGCGGCGCAGATCTTCGGGACTGATTGCCCGCCCGCTGCGTCCCTTGCCGCGCTTGCCCGACACCTGCATGTTGACGTTTTGATCCGGTTCGCCGCCTTCTTCGTCACCCTCCTGATCCATCCCGTCGAAATCGTTGGCGTCGCCCTCGGCCAGGCTCTGGGTCAGATCGTTGAGCATCTGACGGGCATTCTCATCGAGCATCTCCGACTCGCCGGCCTGCGCCGCTTCAAGCAACGCGATCAACCATTGGTAAAGCTGAGCCGTTTGGCGCAAGGTCAGGCCGATATCGGCGGAAGGATCGCGCAGAGGCGCGAAGTACTGCTGCGCCTGCATCATGAAGGCGCGCTCGACCGGCTCTGTACCCGGACTGAGCCCCGCGGCAGCCTTGAACAGCATCGTGCTCAGCGCCATCTGGGGCATCTCGGCGGCCAAGAGCTGGTTGATAGTGGCGATTTCAGGAGCCAGACCCCGATAACGGCGGGACAGCGCGGAATCGATGCGCACCGATTCGCACAGCCGCAGCATGGCACCCGCCAGCTTCGGATCGGCAAACGTTGCAATATAGGCCTGCAGCGCCTCCAGTCCGGTCTCGCCCCTTTGGTCAAAGCCGGGCAGTTCGCTCAGCTTCAGGTCAAAGCTGCCGAACTCATGGCGGGCCGCCAGATGCGCGGCAATCACCTTGTAATAGCTGAAGGCCTGGTCGCGACTGGCAAAATTGTTGGAGCGCGGCGGCAAATAAATGACCTCGCCGGCAAACAGCGGGTAGCGGAATGCGGCTGAGACTCCCACCTCGCCGCTGATCGCGTCGAGCCGGAATTCCAGCGGAAACAGCATCCGCATGAACTTGGTCAGGACGCCCTTGATTTCGTGCAGCTCCAGTACGTGCGATGCCGCCGTGTTGCCCATAGTATGGATCCCTGCTCACACACAGTAGCAAGGTAGCGGCCCGCCAGGCAATTTCAGGCTGGGTGGCGGCCGCAGCCCTGGTTGAGGCCTTTCGGCCATCGCGACCCCCGCGCGGTGCGCGGATCTGAAAACGTCCTGAACCAATCCGGATCCTTGACTGTGCCAAAGTACTGGGTCTTAAACTTACACGAATAGCCATGCAGACAATTTTCAATCGTCCATTTCGCGCTGGCCTGTGCCTGGCCTCGTTGATGATTCTGTTGGCCTGCGTGGGGGAATCCGCCCGCGCCGGGATGACTGACGGAGTCAGAAAAGTGGTGCTGGCCAACGGCCTTACGATTCTCGTACTGGAGAACCACAAGGCGCCGGTGGCCGTCTTCGACATCATCTACCGAGTCGGATCGCGCAACGAGCGCATGGGTAAAACCGGAATCTCCCACCTCGTCGAGCACCTGATGTTCCGGGGTACCAAGAAACTCAAGCCCGAGGAGTTCTCCAACATCATCCAGGAGAACGGCGGTCAGGATAACGCATTCACCGAACAGGACCTGACCTCCTACTTCGAGATCATAAACAGCGCGCACATCGACGTGCCCATCGCACTGGAAGCCGATCGCATGGCCAACTTCGATCCGAAAGGCTTCTCGACCGAAAAGAACGTGGTGCTGGAGGAGCGCCGGCTGCGCACCGAGGACAATCCCGAAGATGCGTTGGCCGAGATGACGCAGGCCCAGGCCTACGTGAACCATCCTTACCATTGGCCAGTCATTGGCTGGCTCCATGATATCGAGGGGCTGACGCTGGAAGATGCGCTCGACTACCATCACATTTATTATTCGCCGCAGAACGCGCTGATCGTGGCGGTGGGCGATTTCAACGCGGATGCCATCATAAAACAGATCACCGAGAATTTTTCGAATATTACCAACGGTCCGAAGCCGCCGCCGGTGACCGAAGTCGAGCCGCCGCAGGATGGGGCCCGCAGCGTGCTGCTGCGGCACGCCGCCAATTTACCGGCGATTGCCGAAGCCTATCATGTGCCGGTCCACGGCTCACCGGATTCCTTCCCGCTGGAGATAGCGTCGGTAATCCTGTCAGGCGGCAAAAGCTCGCGGCTGTACAAGACACTGGTAATCGACAAGCGGATGGTGGTTGACGTTGACGCCGAATACGACATGCTGTCTTTCGATCCGACGCTGTTCTGGATCACGGCGCAGATGCGGCCCAACGTCAAAGCCGATGACGTGGTCAATGTGATCGACGGGGAAATCGCCAAAATGGCGTCGCAGCCAGTCAGTCCCGAGGAGCTGCAGAAGGCCAAAAACCAGGAGCTGGCGGGTTTCGTCTTCGGCCAGGACTCCGTTTTCAATGAGGCGATGATGTTGGGCCAGTACGAACTGATCGGCAGTTACAAACAACTTGATCAATACATCCCGTCGATCGACAAGGTCACGGCGGCCGACGTGCAGCGGGTCGTGAAGCAGTACCTGGTCCTGAGCAATCGCACGCTCGGCACGCTCGTCCCGACCGGTCTGCTGCCCCATCCCGGAGGCGGCGCAGCAGTTGGTGGCGGCGCCGTGCATCACGCGCAGATCGACTGGGGGTCGCAGTCATGAGCCGGCGCGCACTCGTATCATCTCTGCTCGGCGCAGCCGTAATGGTTGCGGCGCTTTTGCAATCGCCGGCAGCGCGGGCGCTGGAGATAAAGCGCGTCAAGCTGGACAACGGCATGGTCGTGCTGATCTCACCGCAGCGCAATCTGCCGATGGTCACGGCAGCGATCGCGTTTGACGCCGGGTCGCGCCGTGACCCCGCAGGCAAGGCGGGTCTGGCCGACCTGACGGCGAGTTCGATGATGCAGGGGACGCGCGCCATGAGCGCCGACGAATTCAACCGCAAGGTCGATTTCCTTGGCAGCTCGGTCGATGTGGGAGCGGGCACCGATTACGCCACCGCATCGGTCACTTCGCTCAAACGTTACTGGCGCGACAGTCTGCATCTGCTGGCGGGAGTGCTGACCGATCCGGGCCTGCGCGACGCAGACATCTCGCGCAAACAGGCCGAACATATCGCCGCCCTCAAAGCAGCGGAGGAAGAACCGGGCTATGTGGCCCAGGTCACGTTTCTAAAACAGCTGTTCGGGGCCGATGGCCCCTACGGTCATCTGCCAAGCGGTTTTGTGGACGACGTGCAGAAGCTGACGCCGCAGGACGTGCGCAATTTCTACCACGAGTTTTACCGCCCGGAAACGGCGGTAGCCGCTGTCGTCGGCGATGTCGATCCCGATGAAGTGGTTAAGGCGCTGACGGCCGACATGGCGCCGTTAAAAGGCGCCGCGCCGGTCCAGAAACCGCCACTGATACCGCCGATCGCTCCCGGCGCGCATGTGACCGCGATCGACCGCGACGTCGCGCAGGCCAATATCGTGCTGGGATTTGACGGGATCTCGCGATCCAATCCCGACTTTTACAGATTGCAGGTGATGAATTACATATTGGGCGGCGGCGGCTTCGCCTCGCGCCTGATGAGAGAAGTACGCAGCAAAGCCGGTCTGGTGTATTCGATCGGCAGCTCTTATGAGGCCGCGCTCTTTCCCGGTTCCTTTCAGGTCGTGCTGGAAACCAAGAACAGCAGCGCCAACGAGGCCATCTCGATGGTGCTGGCGCAGATGCACCGGATCCAGGAGTCGCCGGTAAGCGCCGCGGAACTGGAGTCGGCCAAAAAATTTCTGATCGGAAGTTTCCCGCTGAAGCTCGACACACAGAGTTCAATTGCGTCATTCCTGCTTCAGGTGCAGATCTACGGCCTCGGCCTTGATTATATAGATCGATATCCGGGCTATATACGCGCCGTCACGGTCGCGGATGTACAAAAGGTGGCGCGCGAGTATCTCCATCCCGACGCTTACGTCCTGGTCGCGGTCGCCAATCAGAGCAAGGCTGAGATCAAGGTTGCGAGCAATGCACCGCCCGGCGGGAAACAATGACGCGGGCGCGATCTTCACCATTGGCCATTCCACCCATCCCATCGAGCGCTTCCTTGGCCTCCTGAACGAGCATCGCATCGAGGCGCTGGCCGACGTGCGCTCCTTTCCGGGTTCACGCCGCTGGCCCCAGTTTAATCAATCCGCGTTGCAGGGCAGCGTTGAACGCGCCAATATCCAGTATTATTGGATCAAAAAACTGGGTGGACGCCGCCGCGGTCTCGGGGGCGCTTCCGCACATACCGCCTGGCAACATCCCGCCTTTCGCTCCTACGCCGACTATGCCGAAGGTGAGGAGTTTCAACATGGACTCGACGAACTGATCGAGCTGGCCGGACGCGCGCGTACCGCATTCATGTGCGCGGAAGGGCTGTGGTGGCGATGCCATCGGCGGATCATCTCCGACCGTCTGGTGCTGCTGGGATGGCGCGTGATGCACATTCTGCCTGACGGAAACTTATCGGAGCACGCGCTGCCGCAGTTCGCTCGCATCGTTGATGGGCGTCTGGTTTACGACCGGGTCTAATGACGACCTGGAAATGCGCCAGCGGCGAGGCCGAATCCCGCCCAGATAATCCAGCAGCATCACTTTGTCATCGGGATAAATAACTGTCTGGTTTAAATAACCATTTGCTCAAAGCGAATGCACAATTCGGGATATTGCAATCGCCACACTGCAGTGGCTTTACACATTTTGTCAATAATGCTTGGGATCTTCTCATTCAGATTGTCACTTTTGCGATCGCGATAGCGCGGTCGCGGCGCGAGGACCCGTTCAGATGAAATCTATTGGGTGGGCGATACTTTTAAGTCTAGTTGCGGCTGGTATGGTACATGCGGATCCACCGATACCGCCGGGCACCAAAATTACAGTTCAGAACTGGCGGCAGTACCAGGACTACATGCCCGAGGGGATGAAGCAGCTTTTTATGGGAAACTACACCTGGAAGATGCCTTCCGACGCCGTAATCGAAATTGGTGCTACTCAGCCAGTGCATCTTCCGCCGAAGTTTTACCAGGACACGGAGAAATATGCCGGCCAGGCAAAGCTCCGTCCGCTGGGCGAGAACCGGTTTCTGATCGACGGATACGTGGCAGGCATTCCCTTTCCAGAGCCGAAAGAGCCCAATAGGGGCGAAAAGATACTCTATGACACATGGTACCGCTATCAAACCTGGGTGGAAACTGGTCAGGTGGGAAACGCCGAAATCGATCGCTATGGCAACGTTACCAATGCGGTAATCAGTGAAGTTAACTTCAAACTCACTCATATAAGCGATGCCGGCGTGCCGACCACTTATCCGGGCAGCGCGGGCATTTTCACCGTCGCCAACCTGGTCGTGGTGCAACCGGAGCAGTCGAAATACACCACGAACCTGGTGATCGTGCCCGACGATTTGACCAAAGACCAGGAAAACTACGTTTTCCTACCGTCCCTGCGCCGCTCGTTGCGGCTTTCGACGGTGGCGCGGTGCTCGCCCCTGGTCGGTGGTGACTATGCACCAGACGATATAAACCTGGATTTCCGTTTCCCGAGTTGAGTAGCAATTTGGTAAAATGTTGCGAAGTCCTTGATGAACGCGGGTTTGGATGGGATCGCAGCGGTACGGAGGTGGCGCGGCGGTGGGTGAGGGCGGCTTGTTGCTGGTGCGGGAATTGGATGAGCGGTTGGGCTTGGGCGAACTCATCGACCGGCACTTGACCGACCCGCGGGGCAAGAACACGCAGTTGCCCCTGACCGACCTCGGACGGCAATCGATATACAGCCGCCTGGCGGGTTACGAGGATGTCAACGACGCCTCGCGGCTTTCCCAAGACCCGGCCTTCCGCCTCATCGGCTCCAGGAAAGTCTGCGAGCGCGGGGGGCCTTGACCTCGCGCCTGCAATCGTTCGAGGCCGAGGCGCTGACAGAGGAGGAGAACCTTGCCGGCCTCGCCGCACTCAATCGCGCGTTGATCGGTAAAGCGGAGGCGATCGATTCGCCTCGGCGGTTGGTGCTCGACATGGACTGCACCGAGGTGCCGGTTTACGGCGCGCAGGAGCGGAGCACCTACAACGGCCATTTCGAGTGTAGCTGCTATCATCCGCTGCTGCTGTTCAACCGCGAAGACGATTGCCTCGCCGCCAAGCTGCGTCCCGGCAACGTCTCCAGCGCTGAGAGCTGGGAAGAACTTCTGCCGCAGGAGATCGAGCGCCAACAGGGCCGGGGCAATGAGGTGGTTTTTCGCGCCGCCGCCGCCTTCGCCAAGCCGGAGCTGTACGAGGCGCTGGAAGAACGTCAGGTCAAATACGTTATCCGCCTTCCCGCCAACGACATTCTGGAGCGCAACGTCGGGGAGTTGCTGAAGCGGCCGGTGGGCAGGCCGAGCTACCGACCAGTGGTGCGGTACAAGAGCTTTCTTTATCAGGCCGGCAGTTGGAAGCGGGCGCGGCGGGTGGTGGCGAAGGTCGAATTCCACTTCGGTGAGCTGTTTCCACGGGTCGGCTTCATCGTGACCAATCTGGGCGGGTCAACCCGCACGGTTGTGCGCTTCTACAATAAGCGCGGCACCGCGGAGCAATCGATCAAAGAGGGCAAGCAGGCGGCGGCGATGACCCGGCTTTCTTGCCACCGCTTCCGCGCCAATGAAGTGCGGCTGTGGCCGAGCGTGCTGGCCTATAACCTCGGCAACTTGTGGCGGCGGCTGGCGCTGCCCAGGGCGATCGGCAACTGGTCGCTCACGAGCTTGCGGCAGCGCCTGGTGAAGACCGGCGGCCGCTTGGTCAAGCACGCGCGCTATTACTGGCTGCTGCTGGCGGAGAGTCACCTCACCCGGCGGCTGTTTGCCGGGATGTTGCGGAAAATCGCGGCCATGCAGATACTGGCCGGATAGCCTGGGGCGTTGGCAGAATTCGAAATCGAGCGGCCACTCAGATGAAAAACGCCGAGGTGTCTTTGGAAATCGGGTGCGGGTGGCCCGGATCGGCCTCTCAGCCCGGCGAAGCGACAGCGCTAAGCCTTGCCGGCCGGGCCAAGCGCGCGCAGCGACACACCCCTCGAAAACTGGCATTACGGCGATCACTTGCGCTATGACCCTGCTGACAGGAAGGGGTCAAAACGGAAATTCCGGAAAAAGGGCCAACCAGCCTCAAACCCTTGTATTACGCCTCCGAATTAAACTATAAACGCGCAAAGCGAGAAATCAAAACGGAAATTCCGGGCTAAAAGAGCACCCAGCCGCAATTTGTACCCCCGAATTTCACAGTGTTCCTTGACGCCCTGCGCGCGGGGATTTAACGGAAAGCCGTGCGTAGTTACCTTTGGTCCTATATGACTTGGCAGAGAAGTTGCGATTCTGCGGCGGCCAGATCAGTCATGTCCAGCGATGTTTGATTTCGATTTGTGCGAATTTCGGCCCCCCTAGCTGAAGCGGCCATTGCGGCGGAGCGCCCATAGGCATCCGGGGTCGACTAGCAAAAATTGTCTGGAGGACGACAATGAATCATAACGGAAGTCTTTCGGAGGGCGGCGCTTCGGCGCTCGGATCGATTATCGCGAGCATCGCGATTCTCGCGGCGATTTTGCCTGCGCGTGTGCGGGCAGCCGCTACGTCCGCTGCGGCGGAGTACATGTTCGTGGACACCGCGGACCTGAGCAATAATGCATTGACCGGCACCTTCTCGCTAACTACCTTCGCCCTGGATTCAACCGGCGTAGCAACTCAAGTTGGCTCACCGGTGGGCAATTTTTGCCCGTTCATCTTGGTGAGCAACCATGGCTTCCTATACGCGTATAACCCCGGCGGCAGCACCACCACCTGCAACAACACCACCATCAACGAATACAAGATTAACTCCGACGGCACCCTTACATCTGAGGGCTCGATAACCACACCCTACCCTATTAACGGGCCGGGTCCCGCGGTCGCGCTTGATGATTCCGGCCTATTCGCTTACGCCGTGTTGTTTGAGAGCAATACGACCGGAGTTGAGGCAATCGAAGAGTACAGCGTCGACCCGAGCACTGGGAAATTAACCGACATTGGAGAATTAGGCGCGATCAATCCCAACCCTTATACCGGGAACTGCGCAGTCGGAAGCAACGTCTTTGACACGCTCCTGGTGGACCCGGAGCTAAGCACACTGTACGCTGAAGGCGCCGCCGCATGCACTGTGGGTGAGTTCTCTATCGACAGCAGCGGCGCACTCACAAGCCTAGGCAGTATCAGTCTTCCCAACAGCGCCTACCCCGGGGGAGTGCCGTTTTCGTCGAGCATCGTGCCGACGGACGACGCGCTCTTCGTGCAGTCGACGGAGCAGGTTGCGCCTTTCGATGAGCAGATCCTCCCGTTCGCTATCGACACTAACCCTGCTGATTCGACCTTCGGGACTCTGACCGCGCAACCAGCCGTCAATGTGACCCCAGGACTGGAAGGGGCACTTGCCGCCACCTCGGATGGCACAGCACTTTTCACCCCCATCCAGGTCCAAACCGCACAATCGTGCAATTTGTCCGGCCAGTACGGCCCGTGTAGCAACTCGCCGCTGCAATCAACCACCACCTCCACCGACCTTAAGGAATTCGCCATCGGGACCAGCGCATCATTGTCGAACGTCAGCACAACGCCGGTCGAGACTCTAACCGTGACGGGGAGCTGTCCCCAGGTCACCGGGCAGGATCAAACGACCTTACTTTGCAGCTTTAGCGGCGGGACGCCGCCTGCGAGCCCAAACATCGGGCTAGGACCATTGTTCTTGGACAACAGCAATTCGCTTCTTTTCTACGCCGATCCGGCAGGCGGCAGCGCGTCCTCCTCATTAATAGAATATCAAGTTGGCTCACCCGGGCTGACCAGAGTTTCTTCGTTGCTGCCGGGTCTTTTCTCCGGCCAAAACTTCGCGATCTTCAGCTATCCCGTGATCCAGTTTTTCACACCCGTAGGCGAGGCGACCCTGACGCCCAAACCGACAAGCGTCATCTTCAAGGGAAAGACGGCGGTGGGCTCGGTCAGCAAGCCCCAGAAGGTCGAGCTCGAAGCTGAGAAAAGCAATACTCAATCAATCACGATTCAGGGCTTGACAGTTGCCGGAACTACTAATCCCAAGGACTTCACCCTCGTCCTGGTCGGTCCGCAGAATAATGAGGTCCCATGCGTTGGCATCACGCTCGCACCTGGGCAGAAGTGCGAGTTCGAGGTTGAATTCACGCCACAGGAGGCGGGCACGCTCATCGGAGGCGCGACCGTGACCAGCAACGCGGTAAAATATCCGACCATCAACGTCCCTCTTGAGGGCGTAGCCAAATGACGGTGTGTTCAGCCTTACGCCAAACCGCGCCTGCCGGTAGACCGGCGGTATTCCGCGGTAAGCACGGCTGCGCAACCGAATTCGGTACGCTTGGCTGGCTGCGCCGTCGCGCTACGGGCGCACTTCGAAGACCGCGTTGAAAGGGGTCTCGGCGGCGCGCCGGAAGCGCCTGAAGCCCGCCGTGTGCGCCACTTGACGCATGCGATTTTCTCCCGCCTGCGCGCCTAGCGCCATCCCGGCCTCCTGCGACAGCGAGGCCAGCGTGCAGAACATCGTCGAGGCGGCGTAGAAGATCCTTCCGACCGGATTCAGATTCTCTTCCAGCTGGTCTCCGGCGCGCGGTTCAACCACCATGAAGACGCCGTCAGGCTTGAGCGACTCGCGCACGTGCCGCGCGGCGCCAATCGGATCGCCCATATCGTGCAGGCAGTCGAAAAATGTCACTAGGTCGTAATTGGCGTTCAGTCCCCTCCTCATCGGGGAAGTTCATTATAAATCTACTGAATATCCAGATACCCGAGTTTACCGTAAGCTCGCTGGGGGATCGGAAGATTTTGATGGTTCTGCATGCGAATAGGCCTTTTATCAACTCGACCAGTCACAGTGAATTTTTGCGGCTGACCACGCCTCCGTTGATGTGGCCACGGCCGGAGTACGCAAAATGGGAAGTGCGCGACGCCTATGTAATCGACATCAGACCGTCAGCATCGTATGCGCATGGCTATTGCTATTCGCGGCGCGTGCTTTACGTTGACAAAGAGACGCTCCAGCCGCAGTGGGCCGACCTCTATGACGCCAACGGCAAGCTGTGGAAGACCGGCCCCGCGCTTAACTATACCCACCCGGTGCCTGGCGGCGGCGAGGCGGTCGCGGTGCCGGCCGGCGCCTGGTATGAGTTGTGGGATTTGGAAAACGGACACGCCTCGATCTCGGTGCCGATGGAGCCCGCGAAATTCAATTCGGAGGTGCCCAGCCGCTACACCAATCTCGAGCGCTACGCGACCCCAGCCGGCCTCGACCAGGTCATGCAATAGCGGTAATGATCCTTCAGTTCCCTCGCCCGCATTGATCGGTGGGCGAGGGAACTTGAGAAGTTTGGAGGCACTCCTTCCGTTTTGAAAGCGCCGACACTTTTGCGCAAAAGATGCCTTCCGGCATTGACGCTGCTCCTGGTGCTTGCGCTGATTGGTTGCGCTAACGCACAGGGGCCGGGCGAACCTGCGCGCCATCAATTCCATGATGTTTCGCATTGGGCGGAGGTCTTCGAGTCGCCGGCGCGCGCCAAATGGCAGAAACCCGCCGAAGTGGTCCGTGCGCTTGATCTGAAACCGGGCCAGACGGTCGTCGATATCGGCGCGGGGACGGGCTACTTCACCCGCCGCTTTGCACGCGCGGTTGCCCCGTCCGGCCAGGCCATTGGACTGGATATCGAACCCGGGATGGTCGCCTACATGAAGGCTGATGCGGCCAAACTGAAACTGCCCAACTACCATGCGCGCGTGGTGAGCGCTGACAGCCCTGAGCTGCCGCCGGATTGCGCCGATCTGGTGTTCTTCTGCGACGTCCTGCACCATATTGGAAATCGCGATTCGTACCTGCAAAAACTCAAGCCGGCGCTCAAGCCGGGTGGGCGCGTCGCGGTGATCGATTTCAAGCGCAGCTCGCCGATAGGCCCACCGGCCGGGATGAGGATCTCCCGCGAGCAAATGATCGATCAATTCAAGCAGGCGGGCTATCGCCTGGTCGGCGAGCGCGATTTCCTTCCTTATCAGTATTTCCTGGAATTCAAGCCCGCGCCGCGCAATTGATCCGGCTTCCCGCCGTCGGATGCCGCAGATTCTATCGCGCCCGCGCTGAACTAGGCCATTGTACCGGTGCACCGCGCCGTCCAAGACTGTACGTTTGTGTCTATTGATCCCACAATAAACCCAGGACCAACGCCGTGAAGCTCCAAACCATGCTGATTCATGCCGGCGACGTGCAACCGCGATTTGCCGGTGCGGTTACATTGCCGATTTTCCAGTCCTCTACCTTCGAATACGAGGGCCAGCGAAAGTACGAGGACGTCAAATACATCCGGCTTAACAACACTCCTAATCATGTCGCTGTCGGCAAGGTGCTGGCCGCGATCGAAGGCGCCGAGGCGGCGGTTGTAACCGGCAGCGGGATGGCCGCAATATCCAGTACTTTGCTGGCACTGCTCAAAGCCGGCGACCATCTGCTGGCGCAGCAGGGTCTATACGGCGGTTCGCACACGTTTATTACGGACCACCTTCCGGATCTCGGCGTCAGTTTCGATTTCATCAACGCGGCCGAGCCCGAGAGCTGGCGCGCCAAGCTCAAGTCCAACACTAAAGCAGTCCTGGTGGAGACGATTTCCAATCCGCTGCTGCAGGTCCTGGACCATCGCAGGATGGTGGATTTCGCGCGGGCGCATGGACTGGTCTCGATCATCGACAACACCCTCGCCAGCCCGATCAATTTCCGCCCGCCCGCCTTCGGCTACGATCTGTCAGTCCACAGTTGTACGAAATACCTCAACGGTCACTCGGATATCGTGGCGGGCGCGGTCATCGGGAAGGCGGAACTGGTCGAGCGCGTCAATCGGAAGGCGGTCCATCTGGGCGGATGCCTCGACCCGCACGCCTGTTTCCTGCTGGAGCGGGGCATCAAAACACTGGCTCTGCGCGTGCGCCAGCACAACGAGAACGGCCAGAAGATGGCAGAGGTCCTCGAGAGCCATCCGAAGGTCGCCCGGGTGATCTATCCGGGCCTGCCCAGTCATCCGGATCACGCAATCGCTCGCGAGTTGCTCGACGGTTTCGGCGGCCTGCTCAGTTTCGAGTTGAAAGGCGCCGCTTCCGCGCAGCGCCTGATCGAGCATCTGCGCATCCCGGTCCACGCTCCCAGCCTTGGAGGAGTCGAATCGCTGATCACCCTGCCGGCGCGGACTTCTCACGCCGGACTGGATCCGCAGGAGCGCCGCCGGTTGGGAATTTCCGACGGACTGATCCGGCTGGCAATCGGAATCGAGGCGGCGGAGGATTTGATCGAAGATATGGCGCAGGCGCTTGGCTTCGCTTGAGGATTTCAAACGGGTCGCCTTGCGGACTCCGGCTCTGGCGCTGAGCGAAAGTCTCGCGGCGGGCTTTCCAACCGGAGCTGACTGCGGTATCAATCATCAAGATAATCCCCGGCCCAGGAACAGGCTCCGAACCTAACGGGCAGGGCCGTTCACAAAAACAAGCGGCAATGGGCCGCCGAGGAGGCTAATTTGCACGAGTTCAGTTACGAGGCTCCCACCACGGTCGATCAGGCAGTCAAGCTGCTCTCCGCTGATGGTGACAGTGCGCGGATCATCTGCGGAGGCACCGACCTGCTGATCCAGATGCGCAATGCGGTACGTAAACCCAGGCTCCTCGTGGACGTCAAAGCGATCCCGGAAATGCGCCAGATCAGCTTCGATCCCAAAACGGGTCTGAAGCTTGGGGCGGCCGTCCCGTGCATCGAAATCCACGAAAATCAGACGATGCGCAAGTATTACCCGGGCTTGACCGAAGCCGCTCATCTGATTGGGTCGTTGCAGATTCAAAGCCGCGCTTCGATCGGCGGCAACCTGTGCAATTCCTCTCCGGCTGCCGATACCAGTCCGGCGCTGCTGGCTTTGGGCGCGGTCGCGAAGATCGCCGGCCCCAACGGCACGCGCGAAGTGCCGGTGGAGAAGTTTTTCACCGGACCCGGTCAGAATGTGCTCCAGAAAGGGGAGATTGTGGTCCAGATCCTGATTGCCGCCCCTGCGCCTCATAGCGCCGACCGCTATATCCGCATGATCCCGCGCAACGAGATGGATATCGCGATCGTCGGCGCCGGCGCCTGCGTGACCCTGGACGGCGACAAGGTGACGGCAGCGCGGATCGGGCTGGGCGCGGTGGCCCCCACACCGATCCTGGCGCCCAAGGCGGCCGAGTATCTGATCGGCAAGAAACTGGACGAAAAGACCGCGGAGCGCGCCGGCGAACTGGCCCGGGAGGCCGCCTCGCCGATCGACGACATGCGCGGGACCGCCGAATATCGGCGCCATGTAGTGGGCGTGTTGACCCGGCGCGCGCTGCTGGGAGCGGCCGAACGCGCACGCCAGAATTAATCATTCCAGGAGACAGGCAGGAAGCGAATAATGGCTAAGAAACAACTGGTGGAAACAACGATCAACGGCGAGCCCGTTGAATTTTTGTGCGAGCCGCGTCAGAGCCTGCTCGAGTCGCTGCGCGACATCCTGGGACTGACCGGGAGCAAGGAAGGATGCCTGACCGGTGACTGCGGCGCCTGTACGGTGCTGGTCGATGACCGCCCGGTGTGCTCATGCCTGATGCTGGGCGTGGAGGCGCGCGGCAAGAAGATCACCACCGTGGAAGGTCTGGCCGAAGGCACCAAACTGCATCCGTTGCAGCAGAAATTCCTCGAAGACGCCAGCCTGCAATGCGGCATCTGCACGCCCGGTTTTCTGATGTCGGCCAAATCGCTGCTCGACCGCAATCCCAATCCGACCGAGGCCGAAATCCGCTACGCGCTGGCCGGCAACCTGTGCCGGTGCACCGGCTACGACAAGATCGTGCGCGCCGTGATGGACGCCGCCAAGGTCATACAGGCGCGATAACTCAGGCATAAATATGGATACGCCCCAGACCCATCAGTTCAAGGTTATCGGTACCCGGCCGGTCCGCCACGACGGTTTGGACAAGGTCATTGGACGGGCCAAGTATGGCGCTGACTACAGCTTCCCGGGGATGCTCTACGGCAAAGTGCTGCGCAGCCCTTACGCTCACGCCCGGATCAAATCGATAAATGCCGAGAAGGCCTTGCGGCTGCCGGGCGTCAAAGCGGTCGTTACCCACGATGACTTCGCGCCACAGACCACCGCGCCCGTCTATCGCATGGGTGGCGAGGCCGCGGTCAATCCACTTTACCTGGCGTCCAATATCCTGGCCAAGGACAAGGTGCTCTATGCCGGTCAGGGTGTGGCCGCTGTGGCTGCGACCAGTCCGCATATTGCCGAGGAAGCGCTGGGCCTGATCGAGGTCGAGTATGAGCCGCTGCCGATCGTGTTGGACGTGCTCGACGCGATGAAACCCGGCGCGCCGATAATCAATACGACCATCCGGCGCAAGGAGCGTCCCGATGAAGAGACCAATATCGCGGGCGAATTCCAATTCAAGCGCGGCGATATCGAAGCCGGTTTCAAGTCGGCCGACATCATAGTCGAGCGTGAATTCCGCACCGAGATGGTCCATCAGGGCTATATCGAACCGCCCAACGCCCTGGGGATCTTCTCCGGTGACGGTCATGCGACGGTGTACACCTCGACCCAGGGACCGTTCGATGTGCGGATCATGTCGGCGACGCTGCTGGGGCTTCCCGAAGGCAGCGTCAAGGTGGTCCCGGCTGAAATCGGCGGTGGTTTCGGCGCCAAACTCACCGTACATATCGAACCGGTGGCGCTGCTGCTGTCAAAGCATGCCGGCGGACGCCCGGTCAAAATGGTGATGACGCGCACCGAGATGATGCGCGGAGCGACCGGACCGACCTCGGGGTCGGTACTGCGGGTGAGGATGGGCGCGACTAGGGACGGCAAAATCGTCGCCGCCAAATGCTGGTTCGCTTACGAGGCTGGCGCCTTTCCCGGCTCGCCCGTATGGCTGGGATGTTTCACCGGGCTGTCACCATACAATATCGACAACTTCCTGGTTGACGGCTACGACGTTCTCGTCAACAAGCCCAAGACCAGCTCCTACCGCGCGCCCGGCGCAACCAATGCCGCGTTCGCGGTCGAATGCGTGGTGGATGAACTGGCGCAGCGATGCGGGATGGATCCGCTCGACTTCCGGATCAAGAACGCGTCGCGCGAGGGTACGCCTTCGGTCATGGGGCCGAAATTCCCGCGCATCGGATGCGTCGAAGTCTGCGAGGCACTCAAGCGCAGCGCGCATTACCAGACCCCGCTGGCGCAGGTGCCAGGCAAGTATCGTGGCCGCGGCGTCGCAATTGGGTTTTGGATCAACGGCGGAATGCAGTCCTCCGCGATCGTCAACGTCCACGCCGACGGTACCGCCAGCCTGGTCACCGGATCGGTCGATATTGGCGGCTCGCGTGCGTCCACCGCGATGGTCGTGGCGGAGGTATTGGGATTGCGCGCCGAAGACGTACGCCCCGCCGTGGCAGATACAGATTCGATCGGCTACACTGACGGGACGGGCGGCAGCCGCGTGGCATTCGCCACCGGACTGGCAGCCTACCAGGCCGCCAACGATGTTGTGCGTCAACTCAAAGAACGTGCGGCGAAAATCTGGGAAATTTCGCCTGAGGATGTCGACTGGATCGACGGCAAGGCGGTCTCCAAGCGCAACGGCGTCGCGCCGCTGACGCTGAAGGATCTCGCGCCGCGGCTAACGCGCACGGGTGGACCGGTTACCGGACGAGCCAACGTATACGCGACCGGAGTCGGCCCTTCATTTGCCGGATGCCTGGTGGACCTCGAGATCGATCCCGATACAGCCAAGGTCCAGGTGCTGCGATGCACGGTGGTACAGGACGTTGGCAAGGCGATTCATCCCAGCTACGTCGAAGGCCAGATGCAGGGTGGAACGGTACAGGGCTTGGGCTGGGCGCTGAACGAAGAATACGTTTATGACGAGAAAGGAAATCTGCGCAACGCCAGCTTCCTGGACTACCGGATGCCGACCTGCCTGGATCTGCCCATGATCGACCCGGTGATGGTTGAGGTCGCCAATCCGGGCCATCCGCTGGGCGTGCGCGGCGTGGGCGAGGTGTCGATTGTGCCGCCGCCGGCGGCGGTAGCCAACGCCGTTTCGGCGGCAGTGGGGACGCGCATTACGGATTTGCCGATATCGCCGCCGCGTCTGTACAGGATCCTGGCGGCCAGACATGGCTGATCAACCGCCGTCGGTGTAAGCTTAACTTGGAGGCGGAGGTTTCCGCCTCCGCTTTGACGCTGAGATGCCTATTGTTTTCATACCTTCATTGCTGCGCAAATTCACCGGGGGGAAAGAGTCCGTCGTGATCCCGGGCCGCACGGTCGGCGAGGTGGTCCGCAATCTGGACCAGCAGTTCCCTGGCTTCCGCGATCAGGTCGTGGAAAACGACGACCTGAAAAGCTCAGTCGCGGTCTCCATTGACGGCGACCTTGCTGTCGGCGGCCTGCTGGAGCAGGTCAGCGAATCCAGCGAGATCCATTTCGTACCGGCAATCGGCGGCGGCTGACCCCGAACTTGCGGCGCAGCATCCTGCCTTACAGTTTGATCGCGGCGGCGGACACAACTTCGCCTTGGCTCCCAGCCATAAAGCGTCAGACCTTGCGCGAGACGGCCACAGCCAGAATGATCCTTGGATGAGGTTGGCCTGTCGCCCGCAGTTGGAACGGTTACGCAATCCGTTTGCGCTCTTATTGGGACTGCTGCTGCTGAGTTGGTCGACTTTGCCGGCCGAAGCCGTCGGCCCCAATCATGCGCGGATGGTGATCCTGATGGTTTGGGACGGCTTGCGTCCTGACTCGGTTACCGCGTCCGCCACGCCGAATCTGTACGCGCTTGGAAATAGCGGCGTGTATTTTTCGGATCACCACTCGATGTATCCTCCGCTGACGATGGTTAACGGGGCGGCCTTGGCGACGGCCGCCGCGCCAGGTGTCAACGGGATTCTCGCCAACAAGATGGATTTGGCGCATCTGTTTGGTCCCGGCGCCTTACAAGACGGCGCGTTGGCTGCGGTCCAAACCAAGCCCGTCGCGCTGGAAAACACGCGGCTGCTGCAGGCTTTGAACGGTCATGCCGCGCTGGATGGTGAATTGGTCGAAGGGAAAACCGTCGCCCAGCAATTATTGCGGATGGGCGGTTTCGTCGGCATTGTCGGCAAGACCGGACCGACATTTCTGTTCGACGATCGCGTCGATGCCGCGGACAACAGCGCGGATCGCGAGATCTTTGTCAGCGATAACGAAGTCGCACCGCCCTCCCTCGCAAAGCTGCTGGGAAGTGGATTGGACAAAGCGGGATTCGCCGCCGCCCTTAGAGATAACCCGCCTTTTGGCGAACAGGACAAGCATCTGACCGATGTTTTCATCGAGCATGTCCTCCCGGCTGCCGCCCGCGCGCTAAAGACGAATCGGCCTGTGCTGCTGGTGCTTTGGCAGCACAATCCCGATATCACACAGCATGAGGACGGCCTGGGTACGGCGAACTTTTATCGCGCCCTCAGCATCTGCGACGCCAATCTCGGACGGGTAATCGCAGCGCTGCGAAAGATGGGCCTGGCAAGCCGCACCGACCTGATAGTCGTATCCGATCATGGTTTCGCAACGATCAAGATGCGGATTGAACTGGCCGATCTGCTGGTTGCACAGGGGCTGAAGCAGTCGAAGACCAGTGATGATGTCGTCGTGGCGAACAACTTCGGCAGCGACGAAATTTATCTTTCGCCGCGCATCAACCCCAAAGCCCGCGCCGAACTGATGCGCAAAATCGTTGCTTATGCCGCCGCGCAGCCATGGTGCGGTCCGATCTTCAGCCGCGCCATCGACGGAGGATCGATACATGGCTATGCGGGCGAGATACCGGGAACGTTCGATCAGGGATGGTTCGGGCTGCTCAACTCGGCGCGGTCCGCCGACCTGGTCATCTCGTTCAGCGAGTCCGCAGCTGACAACTCCAAGCTGACCGGTCCTGAAAATCCCGCCGTCGTATTGGGTGGCGGAGGAAAACGCGGCGAGCGCAACCGCTCCCAGCCGTTGGTCCATCCGGTTATTGGAGTTTCCTATGCCGATTCAAGTGAGTGGGCAACCACCGGCAACGGCACTCATGGCGCACTGGGCCGATACGACATACACAACTTCGCCGTTGCCGCCGGACCGGATTTCCGCCACGGTTTCGTCGATCCGGCACCGAGTTCGAATATCGATATCGCGCGGACTATCGCGATGCTGCTGGGCAAGGAGACCGCCGTCACGACCCGGCAGCCATTTGCCGCCCGTGTCCTAAGCGAGTCTCTGAAGGGCGGCTCGCTTCCGGCCTATCATCGCGTCCCCATCAGCGTCACGCTCGATCTGCCGGGCAAGCGCGTAATCTCGACGATCGAAATCGAGCAGGCAGGCGGCGAGCGCTACGCGACCGACGCTAACGTCAAGCGCATCACGATGGCAAATCTTGCGCCCGGCACGCATCAGCGCTGAAGCGCTGGTTCAGCCAATGGCGTCAGCGCCAAGCGCCATGTAATACTTGGAACTCCCCGCCGGCGGCAAACGAAGCTTGCGGGTCTGAGTACAACCGCGGAGAGGTGGCCGAGCCCGGTTTAAGGCGCACGCCTGGAGAGCGTGTAGACTCGGAAGGGTCTCGGGGGTTCAAATCCCCCCCTCTCCGCCAGAAGTCACTGCAAAGAAGCCCGAGTCTATCCCTGGAATACGAAGTCGCCGGCGCGGCGATCCTGACGTCGTCGCCTGGTTCCGCTGTCGCAGTGGGCGGGGTTGCGGGCAGGCGCATCATGCTCGGCGCCGGCTCTCGACCTGCAAAGACGATGGCGCCCGGAAACAAGACCGGGCGCCATCAGAAACCAGAAAACAAACCAAGGAGGACAACCTAGCTTTACATCAATAAGATAACACTTTACCAACGGAACGGCGCGCAATTGTCAACAGCACCCGGCCATGTTCCAATCGCCTGCACGGGAGAATACAGCAGCGGCGGTAGCGGCGCCGGCGCGCTGCGCGCCTTGCGCAATACACCAATCAAAACGCGCCGCCTTCGCGGGAAACTTTTGCCGGCCTGCCCAAACCGGTTCGCGCCGCGGACATCCGGACGACCGCGCAACTTTCCGGGGCCGGAGAAAAAGCTCGCAGGTCGAGGTGGCTGTGGGAAAGCCCGGTTCACATGCCCGGTTGGGCGTCGAGCCCTACCTGATGGCCTTTGGCTCGCCATGATGGTTTTGGGTAGGCTGTTGCATAACCTGGGCGGGAAAAGGAGCACTGGTTCAATGGATCTGAACTATAGCCCCGAACAAGAGAGATTCAGAGAGCGGGTGCGATCGTTTCTCAAAGCCAACCTGCCGGCCGGGTGGGGCGCCGCGGGCTACGTCCCTTTGCGCGGCCAGGCATATCTGGAGTTTATGCGCGATTGGACCAAACGCCTGGCGGACAACGGATTCCTCGGCATGTCATGGCCAAAGGAATACGGCGGCCGCGACGCGAGCCAGATCGAGATGGCGATCTTCAACGAGGAGATGGCGCGCCATCGCGCGCCCGGGCCGATCAATATCATCGGGCTGACGATGGCGGGGCCCACGTTAATTGTGCATGGCACTGCTGAGCAGAAGCGGCGCCATCTTTCCAAAACGCTCTCCGGCGAGCAGATGTGGTGCCAAGGATTTTCGGAGCCGGGCGCGGGCTCCGACCTCGCGGCGCTCAAGACCCGCGCCGAACTCCGGGGCGACGAATTCATCGTCAATGGTCAAAAGGTGTGGACCTCGGGCGCGCACCTGGCGGATTGGTGTTTTTTGCTGGTGCGCACCGATCCCTCCGCCCCCAAACATCGCGGCATCAGCTACCTGCTGGTGGACATGAAAACGCCGGGGATCACGGTCCGCCCGCTGCGCCAGATCAGCGGCGAAGCGGAATTCAACGAAATGTTTTTCGAAGACGTGCGCGTGCCGCGGGAAAACCTGGTCGGCAAGCTCAACGATGGATGGCGGGTGGCGATGACCACGCTGTCCAACGAGCGCGGGACGATGGCGTTCGCGCTGGCGGCACGGTTCGAGAACACGTTCAATGAGGTGGCGGAGCTGTGCCGGCAAATGGGCGCGGCGCAAAATCCCGTCGCGCGCCAACAGATCGCCCAATTCTATATCGACCTCCAGGCGCTCAAATACAGTCTGTATCGTGATTTCTCCAAACTGTTGCGCGGCGATACGCCCGGTCCCGAGGGTTCGATTTCAAAGATCAGATGGTCAGAGCTGGACCAACGGATGGAAGAATTCGCGGTTGCATTACAAGGCGCCGGCGCCCAACTGACGCACGGCGCCTCCTATGCGATCGACTCCGGGCGTTGGCAGATCCAGTTGCTGCGTTCGCGATCCGCCACAATCGGCGCCGGCACCTCGGAAATCCATCGCAATACCATCGCCCAGCGCATTCTCGGCATGCCCAGGGGTCACTGATTCCCGCCGCGACAAACCGGGCCCGAGTGCCACCGGCGATATGATCAAGAGTTAACCGCCACACGTGGCGGCATCTTTGCCGCCGCTTCGAGTTCAACCGCCATGTGTGCGAGATGGCATTATCGGAGCACCTGCCCGCTGATCCGCAACGCGCCCCCGCGGTGTTGCCATGCGCCGCTACCTTTTCGCGTGCGGGGTGTTTTGCCAGGGCGGTCAGGTGTCGAGCTTCAGCACCTTGCGGGCGTTGTTGCGCAGGAACTTCGGCCAGACCTCGTCCTTGAACGGCACTGATTTCATATCCGTCATGATGCGCTCGAGCGACAGGCCCATCGGGAAGTAGCCCGCATATATTATTTTGTCGGCGCCTCGGGTATTGGCGTATTTGATAATCGCTTCCGGATAATGCTTGGGCGCGAAGGCCGAGGTTGAATAATACAGATTCGGCCATTTCAGCATCAGCTTGACCGCGAGGTCCTCCCACGGCTCGCAGCCGTGGCGCGTCACAAAGACCAGTTCGGGAAAATCGTACATCACGCGATCGATCAGGCGCACTTCCTGCGGCCACATCGGGAACCTCGGCCCCGGCACGCCCGCGCAGGCAAATATCGGAACGCCCAACTCGACGCACTTCGCATAAATCGGGTACATCAGGGGATCGCCCAGCCCGACTTGCGGATTATAGCCGGCGTTGAACGCGCTGAAAGCGCGCACGCCATAGGTTTCGTATTGTCGCACCATGTCGCGCAGGCCGTCCACGCCGCGATTCGGATCCACGTTGCCGATAGCGAGGAAGCGGTCGGGATGCTCTTTGAGCGCCTTCCGGGTGACTTCCCCGCCTACGCCGATAAGCCCGATTTCGATGCCAAACCGGTCCATCTCGTGCAGTGTGATCGAAACCGGATCCTTCGCTGTGCCGTACAACTCCTTCGGCACGTTCTTGAACATGTATTCGACAGGGAAATCGAATTTCGCCGATGGGTCTTTGAGCTGCGCACGGATAAAGTCGTAAACTTTGAAATCCTCGGCTGGAAAACCGATCATCGTGTCGATGATGCCGATATTGCTGGGCATGGCCATGGCTTAGCGAGCCTCCGCAAGAGCATCCCGGAAGAGATAACACGCCGTGTCGCGAGGAATCTGTTCGCGCGGCAAAGGAGTTTCCACCTGCGCCGGCGTCGGTCCGACCTTTGCCGCCCGCGGTTTCAACTTCTCCAGGTCGAAGTGATACAGCGCCGCGGCGTTCAAACCGAGCAGCTTTCGCCGCCGCGCGTCGGGCATGCTGCCGAAGGTCAACCGCAGAGATTCCAGCGTGTAGGGGAAGGTACCCTCATAATGAGGATAGTCGTTGCCCCACAAGACGTGATCCTCGCCGATTTCGTCGATACCGGCGAGATCGGCTTTGCTCGGAAAGCTCGCGCCATAGTAGCAATGACGCTTGGCGTATGCGCTGGGCGGTTCTTTCAGCGGCAGGTCCATCCCCTTGTAGTTCATCTCGCCCTGGGAGCCCGCTTTGATCGCATGATAGGCGCGGTCCATCGAAGCGAGCACCGGCGCAACCCAAGCGCATCCCGACTCGGTCAAAATGTGCTTGAGTCTGGGAAACTTCTCGAACACTCCGCTCATGATGAGATGGCGGTAACCGGCTTGGCCGTAAAAGGTCACATCCTGGATCCAGATCGATTCCGCCACCGCGCCCTGACCATAATCCGGCAGCCCTTGCCCGGTATGCTGATTGATGACGAGGTCATGGTCCTGGATGGCCGCGAATACGCGGTCCCACGCCGGATCGTAAAGCGGCTTGAGCCAGTAGGCGTCAGGCGGGATGAGCGGAAGGAGCACGCCGCCGCGCAAGCCCGCTTTGGCGATAAACTCGATGTCCTTGATTGCCTCGTCGAAGTCGTTGGGCAGGATCAGCCCGATTCCGGCCCGCCGGACCGGGTCTTCGTCGCAGAAATCCTTGAGCCATCGATTGTGAGCGCGGATGCCGGCCAGACATCGCTCGTATTCATCAGGCTTGGGCGGATGAGCGGTGACGATGCTGGTGCGGTAAAACGGCGGCACGGTATTGGGAAACACCACTTCGCCGACCACGCCCTGGCTGTCCTGGTCCTTGTTCCGGATGCCGAAGTCCCAGTTGCGCATCTTCTTGGAGCCATAATGCTCCTGGGACGGGTTTTTGTAGCCGCCACGCCATTCGTCGAATTTTTCCCGCCACTGCGGATCGAGATATTCCCGATACTGGGCGTGGCTGCCGCCCGCATGCGTGTCCGCGGTGATAAGTATGTAAGGCTCCTGACTCATCTCGCATCCCCTGAGATTGCGTAACTTTGCTGCAGGCGAAATCTCCAAATCGAGGATCATCCTCGCCCGCCCGGCGCCCATGAAGTCAACCGCCGGCCGCGCGATCCTGCACTGTCACACTCTTAGCAGAGTCCTGATGGGGGTCAACGGTTGGGAATGGAGCAGATTCAGCTCGATTGCAGCAATGGAATAACCTCGCGAGCGAAGCGTTCCAGTTGAACTGCATGATCCTGGGCTGATGCGGTGGCAGCCAGGACGAACTCCCGCGCTCCTGCATTCCTGAACTCGGCGATTTTAGCCGCCACGTCGGAAGGAGATCCGAGCGCGCAATAGCGGCGGGCGGCCGCGCGAAAATCCATCGCGTAATATCCGCCAATCATGCGGGCTGCGACTTCCAGGGATTGTTCGAACGACTCTCCGATATTGAAAAAGAGGAACAGCCCGGTCCCGAAATTATCCAGATGGCGACCCCCGTCCGACGCGAATTGAGCGATCTGCTCCAGTCCCCGCGCATAACGCTGCGGCGTGATTACGTAAGGTATCCAGCCCTGCCCAACGAGGGCGGCGCGCCGCAGCGCGGCTTCCGCCCGTCCACCCAACCAGATTGGCGGACCGCCGGGGCTTAACGGCTTGGGTTTGAGCTCCAGTGAAGGAAAATCGAAATATCTGCCGTGATGCTCGACCGGCGACTCCGTCCATAAACGCCGCAGCACGCTCAACGCTTCATCCATCCTGCCCCCGCGTTGACGAACGTCGATACCGCAAGCCTTGTACTCAGCGACAAATTCGCCGCCGACGCCGACCCCAAATATGAATCGGCCAGCGCCCAGCAAGCGATCGATGGTTGCAACCAGTTTGGCGACCACCGCCGGCGGCCGCAGCGGCAGCAGGTACACGGAGGTTCCGTAGCGCAATTCGGGCGCGAGCGCCGCCAGATACGCCAGCTGGATTAGCGGATCGTTGATCGGGACATGAGCTGCTATATGATCGCCCGCCCAAATCGATTCATAGCCGAGAGCGCGCGCCTGCCTGACCACTTCGCCGGCATGCGCACCATCGGTCAGATTCACGGTGATTCCAAAGCTCAGGCGGTTGGCTAATCCGATATCAATCGAATTTCCCATTTTTGTTTCTGAATACAGGCCGCAACTATAGTTTGCAGCCGACGTCCACACCAATCATCCGGGCGGTAATCGCGCCGCCGGCGTCCGAGCAAGGCAGTATCGCCGTCAACCATATCAGATCGGCGCCGAAACCAGCAGCCGAGTCTGCGCTGCCACCAGCGCGCGGTACCTTTTCGGTTCCTGCCCACTGGCCAATTGGTTTCAGCCAACGCCGGATACGCAATTACGACTTGAAGCGCTGTTTGAGCCAGGCGGTCACCTCAGCCATCGCTGCCTTGGACTTGTCCAGCACCGCTTGCATTCCGAAGAAGCCGTGATGCACGCCCTCGTAGCGCGTTACCTGGGTAGGGACGCCCGCTTGCGCCAGAAGTTTGCCGTAATGCTCGCCTTCGTCGCGCAAGACGTCGAGTTCCGCGGTGATAATCAACGCAGGCGGCAGCCCGCGCAAATCACGGGCGCGCGCCGGCGAGGCGTAGGGATTGTCCGCTTCGGCCTCATCATTGAGGTAATGACTCCAGTACCATCTCATGCCGGCCGCGGTAAGACCGTAACCCTGGCCGTTTTCCACGTAAGAGGGATAGCCAGGTTTGGGGTAATCGGTGACCGGAACGATCATAAGCTGCCCACATAGAGGCGGACCCCCGCGATCGCGAGCCATCAGCGCGGTCACCGCGACCATGTTGCCGCCCGCACTGTCTCCGGCTAGGACAATATGCGCGGCGTCAGCATTGAGCTCAGCGGCGTGCGCAGCCGCCCATTTGGTCGCCGCATAACAATCTTCGGGACCTGCGGGGAACTTGTGCTCGGGCGCTAGGCGGTAGTCCACCGACACCACCACGCATCGCGCCGCATTGCAGAAGTTGCGGCATCCGCGATCGTGCGTGTCCAGACTGCACATCACGAAACCGCTGCCGTGGAAGTACATCATCAGGGGAAACGGCCCATCGCCGCCGGGTGTGTAGATGCGGACAGGCAAATCGCCGCCGGGGCCGGGAATCACGCGATTGACTACCGACGCGACCGGCACCACGGGCAGCTTGTCAGTTGGATTGTATTGCGCGGCCAGCGCGCGGGCCTGCTGGACGGACAGGGTCTCGAATCGCGGCAGTTTGAGCAGCTGCTCGAGTATTGGCTTGAGCTGCGGGTCCACTGGCATGCTGGGTCTCTCCTTGTTCCAAATCCAATCGGCTCCCGCTTTGTGGGCCCCGCATTGGGTCAGGTAACTCATCAATTTAGCAAGGCCGCGTTCGCGAAGCAGGCGGGATAAGCGACTGGGCGGCGGATGGACAAAATGGAGCGCAACTCTGCTACACTGTCGCAGGCCAGGTTTTGAGAGGAGCGAATCGCGATGGCAGAGGCCGAACAATTGGCTGCCGAGATGCACGCCTTTTATCCACGCTACATCGATTCATTCAACGGCAATGATACCGAGGCCTACGTAGCGAATTTCTCTTTTCCCTGTGTCCTACTCGGCGGAAAGCAGCCGGTGACCGTGGTCAGCGACGCGACCACGTGGGCCCGGATGATGGCGAGTACGAAGGAGATCATGCGAAGCAAGGGTTGGGCGCGCACCGGGATCGAAAAGACATATGCGTGGCCCACTGCTCCGGATATGGGTCTGCTGATGTCGGATTTTGTTCGTTACCGCGCCGACGGCAGCGTGCTGATGCGCGGACGCGCCTGCTACACACTGCGCCGCGAGGATAGCGGTTTGAAAATTATCGCGATGATGGAAGTGGCGCCGCCGATGCTCGGTCCCGGCAATATCCCGCGCCCCTGACCACCAGCGCCCGCCAACCGCCGTTTTCACAACGGTTGCTCACGAGGATTGGTGGCGGATCGGGTTGAGGTGCAAACCGAGGGCAAATTCTGCGGCTGTTCACGTCCGCGCCTTTCCACGATGACAAGAGTTTTGCCGTACTCTCTGGTTCGGCTTGGCAATTCCATTGGCATCGGCACCGCAGCCGCGCAAATTGGGCTTTGGCTGGCGGGGCACGTGTTTCAAATCGCCGCGGAAAGGGGTCAGAATAAGGTCTTTCGCAGATTGAAGGCTGGAGGACCGGCCGAATTTTGGATCGGAGCAGTAACTTGGTGCAAAGAATAGGTTCGTTTCGGGCGGCTGTGGCGATTTCCATGGCGTTGGTAAGCGGCGTGGCGGCCGCCGCGCTGCCGCCCGCGATGCCCGAGGCCAAATCGCTCGGAAATCGTATTCTCGAACTAACCCGCGATCCGTCGTGCAAAGCGAATCAGGCGGCTTGCCGGGAAAAACTGCGCAGGCTTCTCGAGCAATACTGGGACACGACCGAAATGGCTCGGTCGGCGCTAGGCTACCATTGGAAAAGTCTCAACCCCGAACAGCGTGCGCAGTTCACCCGGCTTTTCAGCAACCTGGTCGAGTCGATTTACCTCTCAGAATCGAATTTTTCCAAAGCTGAGAACTACACTGACACGGTCAAGGTTGACTACGTCAGGGAAACTCCCGAAGGCGAGGGCTACCGCAAAATCGACACCACGATTACGCTCAAGCCTGGCCAGGAGCCGATTAAAGTTGACTATCGGATGCGATGGGTCGATGGCATGTGGAAGGTGTACGACGTGATTGTCGCCGACATCAGCCTGACCGGGAATTACCGCAACCAGTTTAATCGCATCATCAACAGCCGCGGCTATCCTGAATTGGTCCAGATGCTTCAGGACAAATTGAAGCAGATCAAAGGGTCAGCAGGCGCATGAGTAAACTTACCGGGATGAGTCGTTCCGGCCCACGGTTGTGTCGACGGGGAGCATTTTGTATCGAAGGGAGCATTCGCTCATCCGGGATGTTAAGAGCAGGAGAAGAGAAGTGAGAAGGAAAATTCACAAATTCCGAAACGCCGGACTTATGGTTCCGAGGCTCTGAAGCTGTCCTTCCTGGCTCCTCTTTTCTTCTCCGCTCAATGAACGCCTAATACGCGGAATCCCTTGTCTTCCAGTGCAGCGATCACCGGCTGCAGCGAGTCGGCGCGGATAACCAGATAATAAACGCGCTCTTCTTCCCATCGATCCCGGTAGGTTCCCAGGCCGAGGATCTCGCCCCCGGCGCTGTGGATCACCTGTGACGCGCTCGGCAGGTCGTGCGGTCCGCTTTCGTCGAGCATGATATCGATGCGAGTCGCGTTTTCCTCGGTGGTGCCGAAAATCTCCAGGAATGCGCCCAGCAGGTCGGCAGTTGTGATGATGCCGACAAGCTTTCCCCGATCGACCACGGGAAGTCCGCTGATTTTCCGCTCCAGCATTATCTCCGCGGCTTCTTCCATCGTAGTCTCGGGAGTGACGGTGATTGGGTTCTCCGTCATCGCCCCGCTGACCTTGGTGTCTTTCAGATGGCCCTGGTGTTGGCGAACATCGGCATCGGAAAGCATCCCGACCAGCTTGCCGTTATCGGTTACGGGCAGATGCCTGAAGTTGCCCGCATTCATCCGATGTTGCGCTTCGGCCAGCGTATCCATAGGTGAAGCAGTAACCGGATTTTTCGCCATGCGACTGGCTACTAGCATAGTATCGTCCTCACGGTATGACGCGATCGGCGCCTGCGTAGTTAAGCTGTACTCAGCTTAAGCAAACAGCTTGCCATCGCTGAATGACGCCAATAGATACAGCCGGAATTGAACGAATGCTCTGTTCAAGGAATGGTGTCGAGCCGATTCCGAGACTTCGGTCAAACTCGAACGCCGATTAAGGAAGCGGAAAGCCAGGCAATCCGGAATAGCTGCAGGTTGCCCGGCCGAGTTTCAGAGGCTGCGCAGAGGCAGCCTGAAAGTTTTATATAAGTTTGCGCCATCGCGCTCATGATGCGAGTTCAATCTCGTCGGGAAACACGAACGTGGTAGCTCCATCGGCAAATTTGACCAGGTACATGTGCCGATCCAGATTCGTCATCTCGCCCACGATAACAGGGGCTTCGGTGAACCGGTTGCGTCCTGCGCGGTCGCGGATGGGCTTGCGCAGATGGCAGATTTTGCCGATAACTTCAAACCTTGTGGTAGTGCTGGCTTCCATGATTCGATAACCTCGTTGAAAACCCTCCTGCACCACTCCTTCAGCACCTTTCATGCCATCCGTGAAAACCCAAAATAGGCTGGTTTCCGCCACTAATTGCCCGGATTTCTGGCGAATGTACGAAAACGTTATAGATAATTCATACCGGTGCTTCTGGCGATTACCCAAATCGGTTCAGAACGCCATTTCGCTTCTGTTGCTAAGCCCGATGGGCACATTCGAATGACCGGCGAGGGCAAACTGTTTCACGAAATCGAGCATACCGGCGATATCGGTATCGAAATCGAGGCCGATTCCCGCCCCGAGCTATTTCGCCGCGCAGCGATTGCGGTTGCGCAGTTAATGGTCGAAACCACCGGGGTGCGTCCGATCGAAAATCGCGACCTGCTGATTGTCGGCAGCGACGACGAGGAACTAATGCATGACATGCTGAGCGCGCTACTTCAGCTTTTCCTGGCCGATGCTTTTATCTGGTCGGAAGCAGCGGTCGAGGAACGGAATGAAGGCTTGAGAGTCGAGGTTAGAGGCGAGCCGTTCGACGCAACCCGCCATGAGTTCCGCAAGGAGCTGAAGGCGGTTACCTACCACGAATTGTCAGCGCGCAAGGTCGGCGCCCGATGGCACGCCCGGGTGATTTTCGACGTTTGATATCCCGGTGAGCCGGTCCCCGGGATCACCGCCTGCTCCGAGTGCAATCCGTAGCTGCACCAGCCGCGCAATTCCGGATCGCGTGATGATCCCTGCCAGGCGGCTGCCGTCCATCACCAACAGGCGGCCGGCATCAGCTTCCGCCATCTGATGGAGCGCTTGCGCCACCGTCGCCGATGCGGGGATTACAATTTTGCCGTCCAACGGGCGCATGATGTCGCGTACCCGGCGCGTTGAGCGTTCCTGCGCGGGACAGCCGCTGACCTGCGACAGGGACAGCAATCCCAACACCTGCCCATCGTCAGTTACGGGAAAGCCGCCGAATCCCAAATGCAAGAAATACTTCTCAACCGCTTCCGTTACGGGCATGTCCGGCGGCAGCGTCACCGGGTTGGTAACCATCGTGTCGGCCAGCCGCAAATTGCCCAGCATCTGATCGACGAACAGATGCTGATAGCTGGCCAAAGCCGCGCTTCTGAGGAAAAAGCCGATAAAGATCAGCCACAAACCGCCAATCAGATCGCCGCCGAATATTTCCAATGCTCCGAGCCCGATCACGCCAAACGCTATACCTTGGCCCCAATTGGCGGCCTGCGAGGTGGCTTTGGTCAGGCTTCCTGTGCGCCGCCAGATTATCGCTCGCAGCAGACGGCCTCCGTCCAACGGAAATCCCGGCAAGAGATTAAACAGCGCCAGCGCGAGGTTGATGAAAGCGAGGTAGCGGAAAATCGCCCGCCACAGAATTAGACCGGGCGCAGCGGGAATCGCCTGTTGCACACCCCAGAACAGGGCGGCCAGAACCAGGCTGGTCAGCGGTCCGACACCCGCCACCTTCAATTCGATCGCGGGCGTTTCCGGCTCCCCCGCCAGATGGGCCATCCCGCCAAAAATGAACAGGGTAATCCGGGTCACGCTTTCGCCCATCCGGTTCGCGACCCAGGCGTGCGACAACTCGTGGATCAACACCGAGGCAAAGAACAGGAGCGTGGCGATTAGCCCGACGATCCAGTAGCTGGACATTGGAAAGCCCGGATATTGCTGGGGAAAATAGCCCGCCGACAGCACCCAGAGCACCAGCGCGAAAATCACCAGCCAGGAGTAATCGATCGCGACGGTTACTCCGGACAAGCGGAACAATTCAAAACCCTGGTCGTGTTCCGCTGCCATCTTAACTTTCGCTCCACCTCATCATTATCGCTCCACCCCCGCTGGCCATCCCACCGGCTTTCCCTGAACCTTCAGCTGGCAGGCGGCTGATACAGTTCCGCGGTCGCCGTGGCGTAATAACCGGGAGCCGAAAACCTGCCGGTTACCAGAATCTGTCCGTTTCCCAGTAAAGTCAGCGTGGGGCCGAATCGCGGAAGCAGCATCTGCCCCAGCAGCCGGGAACGTCCGGTCGCGGGGTTGTACAGTTCCGCGCTGGCGATATAGCGATGCTGGGGATCGATGCCGAGACCACCGACGATCAGAACGTCGCCGTCGGCCAGCAGGACCTGCCGGTGGCCTTCACGCGCCACTTGCATGTCGCCCGCGGAAGTAAAGCGGCCGGTTGTGGGATCGTATATTTCGACGGACTTCAGCGCCGCGATGTTTCCGGTCGAACCCCCCGTGATCAACACCTTGCCGTTGGCCAACAGGGTCGCGGCCTGGCCCTGGCGCGCGATACTCATGTTGCCGGTGGGCGTGAAACGGCCGGTTGCGGGATCATAAATTTCCGCGCTCGACAGGGCGCCCTTCGCTCCGGTCCCGCCCACGATGAGGACTCGGCCGTCGGGAAGCAGCGTAGCGCTGTGGTCCTGGCGGGGGCTGGTCATGGATGGACCTGACAGGAATTGACCTTTGGCTGGGTCAAATAACTCTGTGCTCGCCTCAGGACCCGCATCCCCGGGATAGCCTCCCGCTATCAGAACCATCCCGTTCTTGAGCAACGTCGCCGTATGCTTTTCCCGCCTGGAGTGCATCGGTTGAACCGCGGTGAACTGCCCGGTTTGCGGATCGTAGATCTCCGCGTCCGCGATCACGGCGTGATCGTCCATACCGCCGGTGAAAAGCACGCGGCCGTCGGCCAGCAGTGTTGCATCGTGGCCGCCGCGCGGCTTTTTCATCCCGCCCGTGATGCTGAAGGCATGTTTGACCGGGTCATAGAGTTCCGCCGCGGCGATCATCGGCGAATGGCCGCTATCGCCCCCGGCAATCAGGACCTTGCCGGTCTTGAGCAGGGTTGCGGAATTGCCTTCCCGCGCATAGGTCAGATCGCCGGCATCCTTGAAGACAATGGGCAGCGGAGGCGGCGGCTTGGGCGGCTCCTTGCCCCAGATTTGGGAATTCGGATGAAACGCGGCCCATCCGAACCATTGCCCGGTGTAGGCGGGAATATGATGGTGATCGTCGGCAGCCCCGACCGTGATCGTGCGCGGCTCGAACACCACGGTTATTTTTTTCCCGCCGATATCCGTCGTCATCGAGGTTTTGTTCTCGTATGCGAGGCGATTGAGCGGGAAGGCCTCGGCGTGATGGTCGATATCGACGCCCAACACCAGATCGTTGCGCGGCAAGCGATTGTCCTGATGGCTTACGGGAAATTGAATCGCGCCGGGACCTTCATAATCACCATACGGGTCCTCATCATAGTCCAGCGCATAGCCGTTATCCGACGACAACGCGAGCGACTTGGGATGGAAAGCAAGCCACAAACCCCAATTGGTGTTGATGCTGGGCAACTGGGTCATGCGCTTGCCCTTTTGCGACCCGGCTACGGCCTCGCCGTTGAATTGCGACCACAAACTGTGGGTCGCGCTGTCGCTGAACAGCGTCGTGCTCTCATAGAGTTTATCGGTCGGGGAAAGGAGGACAGGCTTGCCGTTGACATAGCGCTCGTAAACCGCGGCGTTGCCGGTCAACGGACAATAAGTCACCGCAACCGCCCGGCCGCCGATAACATCATTGACCACCTGGTGCCATCTCAAAATCCGCACTGGATAGGCTTTGGCGTCCTTGCCAACCAGCACGCCGATCACCCGCTCCTTAACCTGCATGAAGTCGGCGTGCTCAGGCGTTACAAACTTAGGATGATCAATGCCGCCGACTTTCTTTTTGATGAGCGGTGCAGTGATGATGTGGGGCGAAGCTGTGGCCCATGACGGCGGAGCTTGAGCTGACAACCCAACGGCCGCCACCGCGAGCAAGAGCCAAACCGCGGCACGGAACCCGTTTGGGCCCTTGGTTCTGATTGCCGCAAATAACTGCGAACGAAGAGAAATTTGCGCCTCGCTCATATTCAACAGGACGCCGCCCGATTCCATAAATTTGCCCGCCACGACGGGCTGTCCGTCCCCGCCGAGTCGGACTTTCGCGCTATCCCCGTTTGCTGCGTGGGGATGCTGGCCGGCGTTCACTTATAAACTTAGCCTTCCCGCGGCGGCTATTCTATCCCGCCGGCGCGGATATCTAACCGGGGATCCCGCGACTGCCCGGGCGCGAGAGGCTGCGTTCAATCAGACGCAGCAAAGCCAACGCGTTGGGATTCGAGGGCGCCGCGCGCAATGCCAGTTGGCATTGCTTCAACGCTTCGCGATCCCGCCCGAGATTGTGCAGCGTAAGCGCGGTCAGAAACCGCAGGGTTGGATCGCCGGGAGCGATTCTCAGAGCATGTTGGTATGCCGCAAGGGCATCGTCATAGCGATTCTGGATCGCCCTTGCCGAGCCCAGCATCAGCAGCACCCGCGGATCATCGGGGGCGACCGCCGACAATTTTTCGAGCTGATGCTCAGCGCCGGCGCCATCCTTGCGCGCCAGGCTGTTTCGTGCTCGCGCCAAGGCTACCTCCAAACCGCCTCCGGGGAGTTTTTCGGCGTGCGCGAAAGTTGCCTCGCTGGCGGAATTGTCGTGAGCCAAATCGTAGAGTTCGGCCAATTCGATGTAAGCGCTGACCGGCGCGTTTGGCAGATGCTTGAGCGCCTCGGCAGTCTCGCGAGCCGCCTGCGCATACAAACCCTCGCGCGCGTGCACCATCCCGAGGTCGTACTCGCTGGCATAATCATGGGGATCGAGTTGGAACGCGGTCCTCAACTCGTGTTCGGCGTCTTTCAGGTCGCCGGCGGCCTGCAGCGCCATCCCCAGGCGGTTATGGCAGAAGCCCGAATCCGGGAAACGCTCAATACAGCGCCCGAACAGCTCGATCTCGTCATGCCAGAAATGCTGCACGTGCCACAACACCAAGGCATAGACGACTGCGAGCGTGCCGACCGCTGCTCCCACCGGCAGCCTCCATGCTGAATTGCTGCGCGCGATAGCGGCCGCGACCTCGCCCGACAGCAGGCAAAATCCGAACGAACTGAAATACAGATACCGATCCGCCACCAGCGCGTTGGGATAGAGGATGCACAAGTTGAGCACGGGCAGCATCGGGATAAATACCCACGCCGCCGAAAACAGATAGGCGTTACGATTGGGAATGTCCGCGACCGCCATGAGACCGGCCGCGGCGATCAGCGCCAGGACCACCGCGGGCATCCAGAATTCGGGAGACGCGGGACTGTTGATCCAGATGATTCGATGCGAAGGGCCAGCCTGGAATGGATCGATGATGTCGGCGAGGTTGTGGACGATCACCGTCGGCACCGTCAGCAGTATTTGCGCCAGCGTCGCCTGATTGTTAACGTCGCGCCTGGCGATAAACCCAAGCACCGCAAACCGCACTCCAAGATAAACAATCGCAACAACGATGAATGGCAAAGCCGTCGAAACGGCTTTCCGCCCATTGCTCACAATTGCACAGCCATCCTTATCCGGCCCCTCGCGCTGACCGGGAAAAGGGTGAGAGCCGCGCCGGGGCAAGAGAAACTCATGTACGGCAATCAGTAATGGAAACGCGATCGCGCTCTCATGGCTGAATAGCGCGCCGCCGAACATCGCGAGCGAGACCACCAAGCCGCTGCTGCGGGCCTGTTCGCGATAACGCAAATAAAAATAGAAGGCGGCCAGTTGAAGTGTCCCGCACAGCGACTCGGGGATTGCCGTCGCCCAGATAACCGCCTCGGCATGCACCGGCAACACGCCGAAGAGCAACGCTGCGGTCAGACCGGCAAACTGATCGCCCGCAACTATGACCGCGATCAGGTAAGCGAATATGACCGCGGCCAGATGCAATCCGACCATTAGCGCATGCGGTCCGATCGGGTTGAGTCCGAAGGCATGGTAGTTAAGTCCAAGCCAGATGTCCTGCAGCGGCCGATAGTAATGACTTTGCGGCAGATGGGCCGGGTCGCGGAACCACCAGCTATCGTTGACCAGCGCCTTCCACAAAAACGACCACTCGCCGATGTGGCGATTGAGGATAATCATTTCGTGGTCGTCAAAAACGTAGCCGTTGCTAAGGCATCGCAGGTAAACGATCGCGGTAGCCAGGATTATGCCCGCCAAAAAAAGCTTTTGCCGGCCGCTGAAGCCGGTCCCCGAGGTGGATCGCGGGGGCGCTGGGGGGTTGGCTCTATCACCGCGTTTGGCTTTGGCCTGCGCGCTTTTGACGCGGCCGCGCGCCGTCCTGTTGCTCATTACAGAAGCGCCGCTGTCCCCGAGTCGGCCATTTGCGGCGGCCGGCTAGCAGCCTTGAACTCGAGTTGGCGCTTGTTGAGGAACGCATGCACTCCCTCGGCCACGCCTTCCGAAGGGTCGGGAATCATCCATGAAAGCGCCATGTCCTCCAGCTTGAAATCCATCGTTCAGGACTCCGCGCCATTACAAGGGTCCGTGGCTCAGGCCGTGGGCTTTCAATCCTCCAGATGGCGCTTGATGAAATTGAACATCAGGCGCTGGCCCTCGACGCATCCCGAGAGCATCCACATCTGCATGAACGCATGCGGCATCTCTTCGAGCACGTGCAGTTCATAGGGAATTTCCGCGTTCTGCAGAGCCGCGGCCATCGCGTAGCTTTCCGGGATAAGATTGTCGGCGGTGCCGACGATGATAAAAGTCGGCGGCAAAGCTCCTGGCTTGACTCCTTTGATCGGGCTGACGCGCGGGTCGTCCAGCTTGCTTTCGTAATCGGCGCCGAGGTAGTTGCGGTTGGTGCCAGCCACCCCGCCCTCGCGCCCCCGCTGCGCCATCGCGCGGATGTCGTAGAGGCCGTAGAGCAAAAGCAGCGCTTTTAACCTGGGCTGGGCAAGCTTGCCGATTTCCAGCGCGGTCGCCGCGGCCAGATTGGCACCGGCCGAATCGCCGCCAATCACGATGCGCGCGGGATCGCCATTGTATTGTTTGGCATTTTCATGCGCCCACTTCACCGCGAAGACGCAATCCTCAAAGCCGGCGGGAAACGGATGCTCGGGCGCGAGCCGATAATCGAGGTTGATGGTCAGATAACCGGCCTCCGCAAACTGCATCCCGAGCTTGCGATGGCTTTTGGAGCTTCCCGCTACCCATCCGCCGCCATGCAGGTAAATCGCGACGGGAAACGGCCCGGAGCCTTTGGGCACCGAGATGTCAGCGCGCAAATCACGGCGCAATTCCACGTCTTCATGAAAGGCGCCGATTTCGGGCGGACGGGCGTTGGTCGCTCCGATCGTCGCATTGATCGATTCGCGCAGGCCCTGGTAATCGGTGGGAAAGGGTGATTTCTTCACCCGCTCCAAGACCCCTCGCTCTTTTTCGCTATACGCCATTTAAGTCACCCTGTCCTTTGCTGCATTTCGATCAAAATCAACTACAGGCCGTAAAGCTGCGCCGCATTATCGATCACGATCTTGCGCGTTTCAGTCTCGGGCAGTCCGCCAAAGTCGCGTGCGATCTGCTCGCGCGAGCGCGGGAAGGTGCCTTCGGTGTGAGGATAATCCGAACCCCACATCAGGTGATCGACGTTGAGCAGCGAGCGCGTGAGCAGACCGGCCTTGTCGTCTTCGAAGGTGAAATAAAACTGCCGCTGGCAGTAGAAGCTTGGAGGCTCGTCCAGATGCGGCTCGATCCATCCGCGATGGTCCTCCCACAGATGGTCGAGCAGGCGCACCGCTGCCGCAACCCATCCGATTCCGCCCTCGACAATCACGAACTTCAGTTTCGGATGTTCGCCCGGCACGCCCGACGATAATATGCCGGCGAGCGTACGAATCTGGCCGACCATTTTCAAATCCGTTACCAGCGGCAGCAAGGGCAAGTCCTGACGCACCGGCTCTTCGGTCGCGGCGTTGTGGAAAGCCAGGATCATTTCATGGTCCTCGAGGGCGGCCCACAGCGGTTTATAATAAGGGTCCCAGTAGGGGATTTTCGGCTGGCAGGAGGGAATGAGCACCGACTTCAGGCCGGCTTTGCGCACGCGCTCGGCCTCTTTGACGGCCCACTGGATCGGGCCGCCGGTCGGCAGCATCGCCACGCCGACGTAACGATGGGGCGCCACCGAGCAGAACTCAATCAGCCAGTCGTTGTAGGCCCGGCAACATTCGCGCTTGTATTCCGGATCCGGCGCTCCATAGAGCATGAGCGCGTAATTGGGATAAAGTACCTCGGCCCGAATGTTATCGATATCCTGGTCGCCCAGCCGAAGTTTCGGGTCGATCGATTCGGGCCTGACATCCTTGAAATGGTTTTTGGAGCGGTCAAGCGTGCGTCCCTTGAGCTTGTCGTCCATCATCCCGGCCATCAGATCGGCTCCCTGCACCGGCGGGATACCTTCGACGATCATGTAGTCGGTGTCCTTACCCTCGACAAAATGCGGCGCGCGCTCGCGCCACGCCCCGCTCATCCGCCGCGTCCACAGATCCTCGGGTTCGACCACATGACTGTCGGCGGAGATGAATTTCTCATTCAGGGCCATGATTGAGCCTCCTCGCCAGATAAGCTGTGGCACCATCGTGCTGCGCTTTTCTCCAGACGGCCTAAAACTTAGCTGATCCGGTCAGTTACCAAAAGCATCATCGATTTTTGCGCCGCGGGCGGCGGTCGCCGCACGCGGTAACACGGCGCGTGATGGTCAGATAGTGGCGGCGCGGGCTGCGACTCTCACTGCGGCGACGTACGTTAGCAGCGCGAAGGCGACGGTGAGGATTGCTGAGAACGTCAGGTTGGGCAGCGAGGCGAACGAGCCTGGATGGGCCAGATACAGGCTCTGGCGCAATGCTGACATGCCATAAGTCATCGGGTTGACGCGCATGATCCACGCCAGCCATCCGGGGGCGCCGGCGGCGGGGAAAAACGCCCCCGACAGCATCCAGATCGGCAGCAGGATCAGGTTCATGATCGCGTGAAAGCCCTGGGTGGAATCCAGCCGCCACGCGATTATCAGTCCCATGTTGGTCAGCGCGAACGCAACCAGCGCCATGATCACGATCGTCGAAGCGACGGCGGAAAGGCTCAGCGCCACACCGGCGATCGGCGCCAGCGCCAGGAATATGATTCCCTGAACCAGCGCCAGCGTCGTCCCGCCCATTGCCTGGCTCAGCACGATCGACCTGCGCGTTATCGGCGCGACCAGCACGCCTTGAAGAAAGCCCTGCTTGCGATCTTCGATAACCGAAATTGTGGCAAAGATTGCGGTAAACAGCAGCACCAGCGCGATCACGCCGGGATAGAAATATTCGGCGTAGCTGACCTTGGCGGGCGCGCCAGGAAGACGGAAGGACGCATTGAATCCGATACCCAGCAGCGCCCAGAAAACCAGCGGCTGAAGCAAAGCGCCGGTCACGCGGCTGCGCTGGCGCACAAACCGCACCACCTCGCGCTTCCATAATGTGTAGATCTGCAGCAGCACTGAATCACTCGCCGGAGTTGGCGCCGGCGCCCTCAGTAAAAAACCTTCGGCCGGTGAGATGGACGAACACATCCTCCAGCGTCGGTTTGCCGAAGGTTACGCTCTCGATCTGATCGCCGAAACGATCGACCAGATCGCGCACCAGTTCATGCCCCCGCGGACGCTCGATCCTGATCGTCCCATCGACCAGCGTGCTCTTGAGCCCCATCGCGGCGTCGATCTTGGCCATCAGCGCGCCCACGTCCCCGGTGGCGCGCACCGCCACGACGTCGCCGCCGATTTGCTCCTTCAGTTCGCCCGGCGGCGCGATCGCCACCATTCGGCCCTCATCGAGGATCGCGATCCGGTCGCAGCGCTCGGCCTCTTCCATGTAATGGGTCGTGAGCACGATCGTCACACCCTCGTCGCGTCGCAGATGGGCAAGGTAGTCGTTGAATTCGCGCCGCGCTCCCGGATCGAGGCCGGTGCTCGGTTCGTCGAGAAGCAGCAATTCAGGCTCGTGGAGCAGCGCTTTGGCCAACTCGGTGCGCCGTCGCAGGCCGCCGGACAGCGTTTCGACGAGGTCGCCCGCGCGTTCGGCGAGTCCGACCCGCTCCAGCATCTGGCGGCAGCGCTCGCGCAGACGGTTGCCGCGCATGCCGTAGAGATGGCCATGATGTTCGAGGTTTTCGCGGACGGTCAATTTGTCGTCAACGCTGGGATGCTGAAAGACCACGCCCATACGGCGCTGAATAGCGGGCTTTTCACCAACGAGATCGCGTCCGAGCATCCGTACGGCGCCGGTTTGGCACGCAACCAGAGTTGAGAGCAGCTTGAACAACGTGGTTTTGCCGCCGCCGTTGGGACCCAGAAATCCGAATATCTCTCCGCGCGCAATCGAGAAGCTGACATTCTTGAGGGCCTGGCGATCGCCGTAAAAGAAGTTGATATCGCGCGCCTCGATCGCGGACTCCGCAGCCGGCTGCGGGATCGCGGCGCGAAGGGGACTAACAGCAGAAGCACTGGCCATTTGGTGCGATTATTCCGCGCTGACGCTCTAATCGCAACGGCCTGGAGACAATTGCCGGCCCGTCGGGACGATTGCCGGGTTCCTGATCGATCGTGAAGACGAAGATGGCCGAAATTTGAATGATGGCGCGAACAACGATTCGCTCGGTACTCTTTGACCGCTCCCACGGCAGCAGCTGGCCTGGAAAAATCAAAAACGGCGGGAGCCTGTGCGATCCCCCGCCGTTTTCATACTCGATTCCGATCGAATTACGCTGCCGCTTTGGTCGCCGCGCCGGCGCCGGGCTCTTCGGCAATCGAACCCTTTTTGGAAAAGGCCACGGCCACGCCCAACAGCACGATGGACACGATCACGATGAAGACGCGTCCCACGGTGACACCGCCGATCGCGGCCGGCGTAAACGGGGCCGCCAGGATGCCGACCAGGTTCATCACTTTGATCATCGGGTTAAGCGCTGGACCAGCGGTATCCTTGAATGGATCGCCAACTGTATCTCCGACGACGGCGGCCTTATGCACGTCGGTGCCTTTGCCGCCCAAAAAGCCGTCTTCGATTTTTTTCTTGGCGTTATCCCACGTGGCGCCGGCGTTGGCCATGAAGACGGCCATCAACTGACCGGTGAGAATGGTGCCGCCGAGGAAACCGCCCAAAGCGCCGGCGCCCAATCCAAAACCCACCAGCATCGGCGCGAACACCGCCAGGATTCCGGGCCCCAGCAGTTCCTTTTGCGCGGTTGCGGTCACGATCTCGACGCAGCGGCCGTAGTCGGGCTTCTCCTTGTACTCCATGATCCCCGGATGTTCGCGGAACTGGCGGCGCACTTCCACCACTACCTGGTAAGCCGCGCGGCCCACCGCCTTGATTGCAAAGGAGCTGAACAGGAAGGGCACCGCACCGCCAATCAGCAGGCCCACGAATACGGTGGGCGTGTTGATCTGCACTCCGAGCTCGCCCAGATGCGCCTCATCTATAAATGACCGGAACAACGAGACCGCCGCGATTACGGCGGTGGCAATCGCCAGGCCCTTGGTCAGCGCCTTGGTGGTGTTGCCGATCGCGTCCATCCAGGAGAGCGTGCGCGAGGCTTCTTCCTGATGGATTCCGCCCATCTCGAAAATTCCATGGGCGTTGTCGGTGATCGGACCGTAAGTATCCATCGCGAGGATAAAGCCGGTGGTCGTCAACAGTCCCAGGCCGGTCAGTGCGATCCCATAGAACTGCAGCGCCAGCGAATTATGGAAAATCAGCATCGCCGTGATAATCGAGATTGCGATCACGACCAGCGCCCACACCGACGATTCGAGGCCCTCGGCCATCCCGGACAGCAGCAGCGTCGCCGGACCGGTTTTGGCGGCGGTAGCGCATTCGGTGACGGGACCCTTGTCAGGATGAGTGAAATAGTTGGTCAGCCACAAGGTAACCACGGCCAGAACGATTCCGACCGACGCCGTAATCGCGAAACGCCAGTCCGGACGGCCGGTGGCCGGATCGCTGAGGTAAAAGTAATTGACGATGAAGAAGCCGATTATCGAGGCGAGCGCGGAAGCGATGTAGCCATTGACGATCGGGCGCATCGGATCGCGCATCGTGCTGCCCGCCGGGACGCGGACGGCCATGATACCGATGATCGAGGAGAACACGCCCACCGCGCGCAGGATCAGGGCGAAGATGATAAGCTTGACGGCAAACGCGCCGGCACCGGCCGGGCCTCCGTACGCGGCAATGAAATCCTTCTCGCCCAATGCATAGGCGGCCAGGATGATCGCGGCGACCAGCGTGACTTCGTAGGATTCGAACACGTCCGCCGCCATCCCGGCGCAATCGCCCACGTTGTCACCGACGTTGTCTGCGATGGTCGCGGCGTTGCGCGGGTCGTCCTCGGGAATGCCGGCTTCGACTTTGCCCACCAGGTCTCCGCCGACGTCCGCCGCCTTGGTGTAGATTCCGCCTCCCACGCGCATGAACAACGCCGCCAGTGAACCGCCAAAGCCGAATCCAACCAAGACCTTCATCGCGTTTTCGCGGAAAATCAGGAAGATGATAGTGGCGCCGAGCAGGCCCAGGCCGACTGTGAACATGCCTGAAACGCCGCCTGCCTTGAACGCCAGTTCCATCGCATCCTTAAAGCTGGTCAGCGCGGCATTGGCGCTGCGCACGTTGCCTTTGACCGCCAGCCACATCCCGACGAAGCCGGCGCCGTAGGACGCGCTGACTCCCATCAAAAACGCGATCGCGATGCCGATCGGAAGCTCCCACCCCGAATAGACATGGCGATACATAAAGAACAAAGCGATACAAATGAGGACTACAAACCAGCGCATGGTTCTGACCTGTTGACGCAGATAGGCCATCGCGCCTTCTTCGACCGCGTCGGCGACGTCGGTCATCGACTTGGCCCCGGGATTGGCGGCCATCACGATCCGCACCAGGTACAGCCCATAGCCAAGTGCCACGATAGCCGAGATCAGCACCAGCCACAGGATCAGCACCTGACCTCCGGAGAGGACTGGCAAAACGATATTTGATTCACTCATTTACCGATGTCTCCTGAGTCCGCTATCGCTTAAACCGAATCTGCAATCCCGCAGTTGCCCCAACTCAGCCGGGCCCTAGCTTAGCCGATGGCGGACATATTGCATGACAAATTATTTGCCGCGAAAGCCTACGAGTTTCACCGATTCAAGTCCAGCAGTCTGGTAACATGGAGCGCGGCTTTCGCGAAACACTGTAGCAGTTTCATCGGCGGTATGCGTCACTTTCAGCCACGATTTCGCGCCGGCCGCCCTGATCGGAACCGGTTTTTGCAACGTGGCCACACGCACATCCATGCGCCAAGGGCGGCGGTGGGATGTTGATCCAAAGCCAGCCCTTGTGTTTAGTTCAAAATTCTGACGCACAACCATGAATATCAATGTCGAAAGTTCCTCTCCGCTGCGCCGCAAGGTAACCATCGAACTCGATCAGGATGAGATCGGGCAAGAACTGGAGCGCTCCTACTCGCAGCTTCGCCGCTCGGTCCACCTTAAAGGATTTCGCCCCGGCCACGCTCCCCGCCAGATGCTCGAACGATTGTTCGGCGATCAGGTCCGCAGCGAGGTCATCCAGAAGCTGATCAGGGAGTCGACCGAGAAGGCGCTCAGCGAACATCATCTGACCCCAGTCTCCGAACCTCAAATCGTCACCGAAGAGACCGATCTGAAAAAAGCGCTGCGTTTCGCCGCAGTGTTCGACATCCGGCCTGAAATCCAGGTCAGAGATTACGAAAACCTCAAGGTACCCCGCCACGAGGTAAAGGTAACCGAGGAAGAAGTCGACGCCGCCCTGCAGCGGATGCGCGAGCGCCTGGCCCCGCTTAAAAAAGTGGAAAACCGCAGCCGGGTGGAAGCGGGCGATTTCGCAATCGTGGAGTTGGAAGCTTTTGCCGATGGGAAGCCGATTGAGGGCAGCAAGGTGGAATCGCGCCTGCTGGAAATTTCCGACAAGGCAATCGCGCACGGCCTGGACCAGATCCTGGTCGGTGCCGAAGTTGGCGTGGCGGGCACGGCTCGGCGCAGCTATCCTGCCGACTATGCGGAAGAAGATCTCGCCGGCAAGGACGTGGAATGGCGCTTCAAGGTCAAGGAGATTTTGCGCCGCGAGCTGCCCAATCTCGACGACGAGTTCGCCAAGGATCACGGCGAGTTTCAAAGTTTGGGCGAACTGCGCGACAAGTTGCGTGACAACCTGCTGATTCAGGCGCGCCAGGAGGCGGACGCGAAGGTTCGTCAGGGGCTGCTGGATATTGTGCTGGAGAGAAATCCGGTCGAGCTCCCCCAATCATTGATCGAGCGCGAGCAACGCGCGCTGGAGGCGGAGTACGCGGCGGCATTGCAGGCCAGCGGAATGCCGGTGGAGCAGGCGATGGAGACCGCGCACAAACGTCATGACGAGTTTCGCGCCCGCGCGGAAAAGCGGGCCCACAGCGCCCTCATCCTCGACGCGCTCGCCGATCAGGAAAACGTCCAGGTCGACGACGAAGAAGTCGGCAAGCGCGTGGCGGCGATGGTCAGCCAGGCCGGGCGCGGACGCGAACAGGCAGCCAACTTCTATTCCAAGGAGGAAAATCTCGCGGCGCTGCGCGCGTCGATGCGACGCGAAAAAGCTCTCGACATGCTCTTCCAGCGCGCACAAAAGGAGGAAGGCGAAGGCACGGTCTCGCAAGGCGGCGAGGCGGGCGGCGGCGTTGAAAGCGGCGGATCAACGTCCGAGGAGCAGAGCTAAGGATTTGGAATTCCCGGCGTTATATTGCCCGCCTATTTCAAACTGGATAGAATCGGTTTAGCTGGAACCCATAGGAGTTTGGGTCAACATGCCTCGCCGAATGGCGTTATGAGCAGTCTGGTTCCAATTGTAATCGAGCAGACCGGTCGCGGTGAACGCGCTTATGATATCTACTCACGGCTGCTCAAGGACCGGATTGTTTTTTTAGGCAACGAAGTCAACGACGACATCGCCAATCTGATAACCGCGCAGTTCCTGTTTCTGGAGTCGGAAGACCCGGAAAAGGAGATTGCGTTTTACATCAATTCTCCGGGCGGATCGGTAACCGCGGGACTGGCGATTTACGATACGATGCAATTTATCAAGCCGCCGGTTTCCACGCTGTGCCTGGGGCAGGCGGCGAGCATGGCGGCGTTGCTGCTGGCGGCTGGTCAAAAAGGGCGGCGCTACGCGTTGCCCCATTCGCGAATCATGATCCATCAGCCGCTAGGTGGGGCGCAGGGCCAGGCCACCGACATCGACATCCAGGCGCGCGAGATTCTGCGCATCAGGGAAGAGTTGAACAATCTGTTCGTCAAACACACCGGACAAAGTTTGCGCAAAATCGAAAAAGATACCGACCGCGATATGTTCATGGGACCCGAGCAGGCGGTTGAATACGGAATCGTCGATGAGGTAATCGTAAGCCGGGGGTCCTCCAAGTGAGGGACGGGAGGCATTATGGCCAAACACGATGATCGCGCCGGATCCCTGGTCTGCTCTTTTTGCGGCAAGAGCCAGGACGAGGTGCGCAAATTAATCGCGGGGCCGACCGTCTACATCTGTGACGAGTGCATCGACCTCTGCAACGACATCATTGCCGAGGAGGCCGACGGCGAAGAGGCCTTTGGACAAACCTCGGCGGTGCCCAAGCCGGCCGAAATCAAGCGCGTCCTCGACCAATATGTAATCGGTCAGGACCGCGCCAAGAAAATTCTGTCGGTGGCGGTACACAACCACTATAAGCGCATCGACTCCCAGATGGTCACCGGAGACGTTGAACTGCAAAAGTCCAACATCCTGCTGATCGGGCCCACCGGTGTGGGCAAGACGCTGCTGGCGCAGACCCTGGCGCGCTTCCTCCAGGTCCCCTTCACGATCGCCGACGCCACCTCGCTGACCGAGGCCGGCTACGTCGGCGAGGACGTCGAGAACATCATTTTGTCGTTGCTGCAAAACGCCGATTACGATATCGAACGCTGCCAGCGCGGCATCGTGTACATCGACGAGATCGACAAGATCGCGCGCAAGGGCGACAATCCCTCGATCACACGCGACGTGTCGGGTGAAGGCGTTCAACAGGCGCTGCTGAAAATTATCGAGGGCACTACTGCCAGCGTGCCGCCCAAGGGCGGACGCAAGCATCCGCAGCAGGAATTCCTCCAGGTCGACACCACCAACATCCTGTTCATCTGCGGCGGCGCTTTCGTCGGGCTGGAAGACATCCTGCGCCGGCGCATCGCGGGCAAGACGATGGGTTTTCGCGCCGACCTGTCCCATCGCGACCCCAAGTCGCTGTCCGACCTGCTGGTGGACGTGCAGCCCGAGGACCTGCTGAAGTTTGGCCTGATTCCGGAGTTCGTCGGACGCCTGCCGGTGATCGCGACCCTCTCGGAACTGGAAGAAGACGCCCTGGTGCGAATCCTGACCGAGCCCAAGAACGCGCTGGTGCGGCAGTATCAAAAGCTGTTCGATATGGAGAACGTGCACCTCAAGTTCACGCAGGGTGCGCTGCGCGCGATTGCCCGCGAGGCGCTTAAGCGCAAGTCGGGAGCGCGCGGGTTGCGAGCGATCATGGAAAACATCATGCTCGACGTGATGTACGACATTCCCTCGCAGCCCAATATCAAGGAAGTCCTAATCTCTGAGGAGGTAGTAAGTCAGAAGGAACCGCCCTTGCTGGTCTATCAGAAGGCCGCCGAGACCGCCTGAATTCGGGGAGACTCGATAAATAAGATGCTCTTTCGTAACGATAAAAAAGACAACCGTGACAATGCGCCGGGGCAGATAGTTCCGCTCCTGCCATTGCGTGAACTCATCGTTTTTCCTCACGAGGTTTATCCGATCTTCGTGGGGCGCCAGAAGTCGATCAAGGCGCTCGAAGAGGCCGAAAACCAGAAAAAACCTATCCTCCTTGCCGCCCAGAAAGACGCCAAAGTCTCCGAGCCGGCGCCCGACGATATCTATTCGGTCGGCACCCTGGGCGTCGTGGTTCAGCTTCTGCGCCTGCCCGACGGCACCGTCAAGGCGCTGCTGGAAGGCAAAAAGCGCGCACGCATCCTGCGCCACGTCGCCGAGCGCGATTTCTTCCAGGTCGAAGTCGAGGAAGTCGCGGAGACTTGCGACCGCACCACCGAAGTCGAAGCGTTGATGCGCTCGGTAATCTCGACCTTCGACAATTATGTTCGTCTTAACAAGAAGATCCCGCCAGAGATGGTGACTTCAATCTCCGCCATCGATGATCCGGCCTATCTGGCCGACAAGCTGGTGGGACATTTGGGGATCAAGCTGGAGGAAAAGCAGGCCCTGCTTGAGACCGCCAACCCGGCCGAGCGCCTGGAGAAAATCCTCGGCTACATGCGGTCTGAACTGGAGATCCTCGAAGTAGAAAAGCGCATCCGTACTCGGGTCAAGAAGCAGATGGAGAAGACCCAGAAAGAGTACTATCTCAACGAGCAGATGCGCGCGATACAGAAGGAATTGGGCGAGAAAGACGAGTTCAAGAATGAGATCCAGGAGCTTGAAGACAAACTCCGGGAAAAGAAGATGTCGGCCGAGGCGCGCGAAAAATGCGAGCGCGAAATTAAAAAACTCAAGATGATGTCGCCGATGTCGGCCGAAGCGACGGTGGTGCGCAATTACCTGGATTGGTTCCTCTCGCTGCCGTGGTACGACTACACCGAGGACAAGCTCGACATCAAGGAAGCCGAGCGCATCCTCGAGGAAGACCATTACGGGTTGGAAAAGGTCAAGCAGCGCATCCTCGAATACCTCGCGGTGCAGACCCTGGTGGGCCAGATCAAGGGGCCGATTCTGTGCCTGGTCGGACCTCCGGGCGTCGGCAAGACCTCGCTGGGCCGGTCGATCGCGCGCTCGATGGGGCGCAAGTTCGTGCGCGTGTCGCTGGGCGGCGTGCGCGACGAGGCGGAAATCCGCGGCCATCGGCGCACCTATATCGGCGCGCTGCCGGGCAAGGTGATCCAGTCGATGCGCAAGGCGGGTTCCGGCAATCCGGTGTTCCTGCTGGATGAAGTGGACAAGATGTCCACCGACTTCCGCGGCGACCCGTCCTCCGCCCTGCTTGAAGTGCTCGATCCGGAGCAGAACTGTTCGTTTAACGACCATTACCTGGACGTCGACTACGACCTGTCCAAAGTGATGTTCATCACGACGGCCAACACCCTGGAGCGAATCCCGCGGCCGTTGCAGGATCGGATGGAGATTATCCGGATTCCAGGTTACACCGAGAACGAAAAGCTCAACATCGCCAAGCGCTACCTGCTCCGCAAGCAGCGCGAGGCCAACGGGCTGAAGGAGGAAAACATCGAGTTCTCCGACAAGGCCCTGCTCGGACTGATCCGCCATTACACGCGGGAAGCCGGTGTGCGCAACCTGGAGCGGGAGATCGCCGCGATATGTCGCAAGGTCGCGGTCGAGGTGGTCAAGAACGACCGCAACGCCCACGTCAAGGTGTCGAGCTCGAGTCTGACCAAGTACCTGGGGCCACCGCGCTTCCGTTATGGGCTGGCCGAGACCAGACCGCATATCGGGGTCGCGACCGGTCTTGCGTGGACCGAGCTGGGCGGCGAGCTGCTGGCGGTCGAGGTCACGATTGTGCCGGGCCGCGGACGGCTGACGGTGACCGGTCAGTTGGGCGAAGTGATGCAGGAAAGCGCGCAGGCCGCAATGTCGTATGTGCGGTCGCGGGCCGTGGCGCTTGGATTGGACCCCAACTTTTACCAGAAGATCGACATCCACATTCATATTCCTGAAGGTGCGACTCCCAAAGACGGTCCATCGGCCGGAATCACGTTGGCCACTGCGCTGGTCTCTGCCCTGTGCAAGGTGCCAGTGCGCAACGACCTGGCTATGACTGGTGAGATCACGCTGCGCGGGCGGGTGCTGCCCATCGGCGGCCTGAAGGAGAAGGTGCTGGCGGCCCATCGCGGCGGGATCAAAACCATCCTGTTGCCCAAGGAGAATGAGAAGGACATCCAGGATATTCCAGCGGCCGTACTCAAGAATGTCAGCCTGGTCCAGGTCGAGCACATGGACGACGTGCTCAAACGCGCGCTGGTGCTGGATGACCCCGAGTCGTTCCTGAAGGCTCAGCCCAACCCGGTCGACTGGACGCCGGAGCCGTCCCTGGCCGAGGACGACGAGGATGAGGAAGAACGGGACAAAGATGCACCTGCAAGTCCGACTCTGACCAGACGTTCGGGGCTCGACAATTAATTGCGGCGAACTTGACAAGAAGAACAAACCGGGGCTTATTTAGCCGAAAACAGGACTGGGCAGGATGGATCGCATGACGAAAACGGAGTTGATCGAAGGATTGGCCAATAAGCTTGGAATGCACAAGTCCGAGGCGGAGAAGGCGATCAACATCATCCTGGACGACATCATAGCGGCACTGCGGCAGGGCGAGCGGGTGAACATCTCCGGATTCGGGACCTTCTCGGTTTCATCACGGCGTCCGCGCACTGGCCGCAATCCGAAGACCGGCGAATCGATTCAGATATCCGCCAGCCGATCGGCCAAATTCAAAGCCGGCAAGCAGCTCAAGGATTCGCTCAACGAGGACGCTACGTCAGCGGAAACCGCGACCGCGGGCTGACAGGCATCAAATCGAACCATGAAACGGCGCCGGAGCTTCCAAACTCCGGCGCCGTTTGATTTATCATTCGCTCACAACCACGCCATGGGCGGTTAGCTCAGCGGTAGAGCATCGGCCTTACAAGCCGGGGGTCGCAGGTTCGAAACCTGCACCGCCCACCATGTTCCACACGGCCTGCGCCGCCATATGCGGCCCGGTCACTTTTATCACCGCTGCCCATTGATGGTTTTGGCAGCGTGGACAGATCGGGACTGCGAGTATGTTTCGGTTCGGAAAGTAACGGAACTACGGATTCGAGTCGAAACGGCGGGGGCGCAACCGGCAAACTTATCTGCTGTTCGGAGCCTCGGCAATTATCCGCTTAAGCTGATCCAGATCGACCGGCTTGACGAGATGATGTTGAAAGCCCGCACTTTTGGCCCGGGCTGCGTCCTCAGGCCGGCCTAAGCCGGTTAACGCGACCATCAGCGGATGATTGTCGCGCTGAATATCCCGCAGGCGCGCGACAAGATCGTATCCCGAAATATCCGGGAGATTCAGATCCAGAATACATATATCGAAGTTGGTCCCGCGGGCCAGTGCGATCGCGTCCGAACCGTCCCTGGCTCCGAGAAGTTCCGCGTCGATTTCAGAAAGAGCCAGCAGCATGAGTTCGCGTTGATCCGGATCATCCTCGACGAGCAGGACTTTTTTGCCGCCGTTGTCTGACAGCTGACTGGCCAGCAACGGCAGGCGCACCGTTACTTCCGTTCCTTTTTCAATTCCTTCGCTGCGGGCCTGGATCGTTCCGTTGTGCAGTTCGACGATTTGCTTGGCCAGCCACAAGCCGATATCCATTGTGGTTTCGACGTCACACTCAGGCTCGCGAAAGAACAACTCGAAGACCCGGTCCAGTCTTGAAGGGTCAATCCCAGCTCCGTTATCGCGCACCGTGATTGCGGCGTATTCACCTTCACGGCGGATGGATACCTCGATCGAGCCACCGCTTTTGGTAAATTTGAGCGAGTTGGTAATCAGGTTGGCAATTACCTGTTCGATGCGCACCGGATCAGCAAATACCAGTAACTGCTGGTCAGGATAATCAAAACGAAATGCTATCGATTTGGCTTCAATGGCCCTGGCGTAAGCATCGATTGCGTTGGTGACCAGGCGCCTGATGTCGGCCGGCCCGCGCTTGAGTTCGATGCGCCCTTGTGAGATGCGATTCATATCAAGCAGGTCATCGATAAGCCGGGCCTGATACCTGGTCTGTCGTTCCAGTATTTCCATCGCGCGCTCCCGGGCGGAACGGGAGGTGTGCTCGGCATTAATGACCTGGAGCGCGGTACGTACGGCGGCAAGCGGATTGCGAAGTTCGTGCGACAGCACCAGCAGGAAGAGGTCCCTTTGCCGATTGGCTTTGCTGAGTTCCTCGCGGGCGGCGTCGCGCTCCCGGCGGGCCTCATCGACGAAGCATTCGACCGAGCCGAGTTCGCTCAGATCGGTCAAATCGAGTATGGATTCGCGAATCTCGAAAGCCTTTTCCGGTGCGAGGCTGGCTGCCGCCTGCTCGAATTCCTGCCGCAGCAGTTTTCGAAAGTCCGCAAATTCCCAAATGACCTGGGCAATCGAATAGCCATGAGCCCGGCGGGAGCTGCCGTGACGGGCGCCCTCCTGACGAATTGTGGCTTCTGGAACTCGTTCGCCCTCAAGCGCCTTGATGATCTGGTGAATTAAAGCCGGGAGGTGATCTTCCAACTGTTGGTCGGAAAACTTCAGGCGTTGTATCGGAAGGCGGCCATCGTTGCGGACCAGTTCCCGCCATCGGGAAAGCACTCGCTCCTGAGACTTCCTGATATGTTCAGCCACGCCGCCCCATGAAGCGTCTTTCACCGGTAAACCTGACATCCTAGCTTATGCTAACCCGCCGGTTCAGGAGTTCAAGGAAAAAGATGATTTCAATCCACAAGCAGGATCGACAATATTTCAAAGGGCGCCTGGTGACATTGATTTGACGATCTTGCACTTATTGCTGAAATCTCCATTTATAGCGAGTCCATCCAGTCTATAAATCCGGCGTCAGCACCCACCCATTGCCAAATCCAATCCACGCTGCCGGTTTGACTTTTTCGTGTTCCAGGCACGCCGCACTGGCCCGTTCGTTCGCCGTCAGTCAACCGCCTGGCGAATCGCGCAAAAAACTCCCGATGAAGCTGCGCCGATGAGCTGGACAGCGCGATTACTCTTCAGCAGCGGGCAGCGCCGAAGTGCTCCAGCAAAATTCCAGGGCTATCGATCACACGTTTACTCGGGCCGCGTGCGACTATCCCTGCGGCGGCTGGCGCGAAGACGCGCCATCATCTCGAACAGGTTGCCCTCGTGCCGTGTCCTGCCGCCGGAGAACTCTCGGTAAAGCGCCGCCACATTGATCACGATGCGCTCGGCGTCGCCCCAGGATGAGTAATCCGACAAGGAAATGTCCTGCGCCGCCTCGTAAACGCTCATACCGGCCTCGAAGCGTCGGCGCGCTTCACGGCTGATGTACTCGAAATAGTTTTTGACGGCTCTCACCCCGCTCTTGTCGGTGATCGGTCCGTGACCGGGCACGATGGTTTCTACATCCAGGTCGAGCATCAACTGGCAGGCCTTGATCCAGTTGGCGACGGGACCGGCCCATATGATCGGATGGCCGTTGATGAACAGCATGTCGCCGGTAAACATCACCCGATCCTGAGGGATATAGGCAAGGACGTCGCCGCGAGTGTGCGCCGGTCCGACCTGGATGAGCCGCACCGTTTTATTGCCGACGCGCCGCTCCAGTTCGCCTTCGAAGGTCAGGGTCGGCGCCAACACGCGGCCGACGCCCTCGAAATCGAACTGGCTGAAAATCTCCGCCATGAACGCGCCGACTGTGCTCGATGGGTCGTTGTTACGCTTCATCTCCGCCAGCCGGCCGGGGTCGCCAAGATCCTTGTTCATCTCCTCGGCGCAGGCGCGCGACGCTATTATCTCGGCTCCCTCCACCAGACGGTTGCCGAAGGTGTGGTCGCCATTGGAATGGGTATTGACCAGCGTCCCGATACGTGACGCCGCCGGTTCCGCCCGCCGCATCGTATCCAGCATCTCGCCCGTCAGGCGCAGGTCGAACAGGGTATCGACGAGCAGAGACTGGCCGCTGTCGGCAATCAAACCCGCATTGCTCCATCCCCAGGAACCGTCGGGTTGAAGATAGGCATAACAACCGTTGCCCAGTTCGTGCAGGCCCCGGGTGTAGGCCCATTTGCTGGCAATCTGTGACATTGAGCTTTTCCTCCCGCCGGCGATTTCGAACCTGGCCGGTACTTCGCGTTCGTGGCCGATCGCGGTATGGTAGCGCTCGGACCTGGTCAGTTCCACCGAAAGGAAGCGTCGCGATGAAGCCGACGATGAGCGATTCTCAATTGGAAGCTTTGCTGGAGCGGGTCTGCAACTGGGGCCGATGGGGCGCCGATGATGAACGGGGGACGCTCAACTTCATCACCGACTCCATCCGGACCGGAGCGGTCAAATCGGTGGAAAGCGGCCGCAGCGTGTCGCTGTCGTTGCCGCTGGACACGACGCCCGCGCCCGACAATTTCGAGCCCGTCGTCCATCTGATGCATCAGACCGGCCACGACGGCAAGCGCGACGCGTTTCCGCATTGTACGGACTTTTTCACGATATCGCCGCACGGCCATGTCAACACTCATCTGGATGCGCTTTGCCATATTTTCTGGCGCGGCAAGATGTACAACGGTTTCGACGCCGATGAAGTCACCTCGCACGGCGCCAATCGATGCGCGATCGATCTGCTGCGCGGCGGTATAATCGGCCGCGGCGTTTTGCTGGATATTCCCAGGATTCGCGGCGTACGATGGCTTGAGAACGACGACGCAATCATGCCCGCTGACCTCGAGGCCGCGCAGCGCGACCATCGCGTCGAGGTGGAAGAAGGCGACATCGTGCTGGTGCGCACCGGCCGCGCGCTCAAACGGCGCGTCAAAGGGGCATGGAATGTGCGCGAAGGATGCGCCGGACTGGAGGCGTCGTGCCTGGGATGGCTCTACGATCGGCGCGTCGCCGTGCTGGGCGGCGACGGTCATAACGACCTGGCGCCCAGTCCCTACAAATTGTCGATGGCGCCGATCCACCTGGGGGCGATCGCGATGATGGGGATCCATCTGATCGATAACGCCGACCTTGAAGAACTGGCGGAAACTTGTCACCACACGGGCCGTTACCATTTTCTGTTCATGATCGCGCCGCTGGTGCTGCAGCGCGGGACGGCGTCGCCGGTCAACCCGATCGCGATTTTCTGATAGAGGGAATCACTGCGGCGCAGAATAATCACGCGCACGATGAGGCCAAAGCCATGTCTGATGAATTGAAGATCGATCGTCAGCCCAATTACGTAACGCTCACGCTCAACCGCCCCGAGAAGCGCAACGCGATCAATGTCGCGATGCTGGAGGCGCTGGATTCCGCCTTCAACCTGATCGAGCGTGAGCGCGAAATCCGGGCCGTGATTGTCCGAGGTGAGGGTCGCAGTTTCTGCTCTGGCCTGGATCTGCGCGACGTCGAGCGGGCAGGCGGCGCCGGAGTGGTCGGCGGCGCGGCCTTTGCGCCCGACAAAATCCTGGGCCGGCTGCAGACTCTGCCGGTGCCGGTAATCGCGGCGATTCACGGCGACGCCCTGACGGCCGGCCTCGTAATCGCGCTGCTGTGCGACCTGCGTATCGCGACACAAAGCGCCAGGCTGGGAATGACGCCGGCGCGCATCGGTTACCTGCCGACCTATTCGGTGTTTCGCCGCTTTACCGAGATGATCGGCGCAGCCAATACCGCGGAAATCATGTACCTGGCTGAGCCGGTGGACGCGGCGCGGGCGCGCGAAATGGGGCTGGTGCACAAAGTCGTGGCCGACGATCAATTGGACAGGGCGGCAACGCAATGGGCGGAAAGAATCGCCGCCAACGCGCCGCTGTCCGTCCGCGCTATGAAACGCATGATCGCCCGGACGATCAGCCGCGCGTTTGAGGTCGAACACGAAGATCTCAATGAGATGGCCGCAAAAGTTCGCTCCAGCGCCGACGCCAAAGAGGGCGTCCGCGCATTTCTGGAAAAGCGCAAGCCATCCTGGCGCGGCGAGTAACTGCTGACATGAAGCGCCAGCCCGCGCGTTTGTGCGGCGTGGGTCCCGATTAATGAAAAAGGCGCGGCGCATACGACACTGATGTAAAGACCGGTCCAGCCAGGCGCTATCGAAAACGCCGGCACCGAGGATGCGCATAGGCCGCAGGCTCCTTTTGCGCTTTTTCTCGTTTCTCTTTCTCACTTTTCTCCGCTCACTCGTCGTTCTGATCAAGGCACACTCCTTGCGGACGGCGACCAGACGACAGTTAACGCGTGAACGGGGAGCCGAAATCGTGGCGATTCAAACCGCTGTGACCGAAGTCGCTGCCAGCAAATTGAGCAGTCTGACGCCTTTTTGGGCAGCCTATAAAGCTCATGCTGATGCCTTTGACGAGATGTTTAACCGTCAAGGCGCGCCGCGCGCTGGATACTCGCGCGTGCTAGCGGAATTTCTGGCCACGCACGCCGACCGCTTTGACGAGATTCGCGCCCGCGCCGACCGCATGTTCCTCAACGAGGGCGTCACGTTCAACGTGTACGGCGACAGCGCCGGCGCCGAGCGCATCTTCCCCTTCGATCCGATCCCGCGCGTGATCGACGCCGGAACCTGGGCCAATCTCGAAGCCGGATTGATCCAACGGGTGCGCGCACTCAACGCCTTCGTCGCCGACGTTTACGGTGAAGGATGCATCCTGAAGGACGAAGTCGTTCCCGCCGACCTGATCAAAACTTCGCCGCAGTTCCGCCGCGCCGCGGCCGGAATCAAGCCGCCTCACGGCGCTCACATTACGGTGGCCGGCATCGACCTGGTGCGCGGCGCCGATGGCGAGTTTCGTGTGCTCGAAGACAACGTGCGCACGCCGTCGGGCGTTTCCTACGTCATCAAGAACCGGCTGGTGATGACGAGGCTGGTGCCGGAATTGATGCGCGAGGTGGGCGTGCGCAGCGTCGAGCATTACCCGGCTGATCTGCTGGCCTCTCTGTGCGAACTGGCCCCCTCAGGCGTTTCGCGCCCGGTTGTAGCACTGCTGACACCGGGCGTTTACAACTCCGCTTTCTTCGAGCACGTCTTCCTGTCCCAGCAGATGGGTATTGAGCTGGTCGAGGGGCGCGATCTCGTGTGCATGGATCACAAGCTCTATATGAAGACCGTCGGCGGGCTGCGCCAGGTCGATGTGCTGTACCGCCGCATCGACGATGACTTCCTGGATCCGGTCGTCTTCCGGCCCGATTCGCTGCTCGGGGTGCCGGGTCTGACCTCGGTGCTGCGGGCCGGCAACGCCGCGATCGCCAATGGTATCGGCACCGGCGTCGCCGACGATAAGGCTGTTTATGCGTACACGCCGGCGATGATCCGTTATTACCTGGGCGAGGATGCGATACTTCCAATCGTTCAAACCTATCTGATGCGCGATCCGGACATGCGCGCGATGGTGCTGCGCGATATCGATCAGTTTGTGCTGAAACCGACGGGCGAATCGGGCGGTTATGGAGTCGTAATCGGACCCAAGGCCAGCGATCGTGAACTGGCCGAAACCCGCGAGCGCATCCAGCGCGACCCGGCGGGATTCGTCGCCCAGCCGGTCGTGCAGATCTCGACCCACCCGACGATCTGCGGCCATCGCGCTGACGGTGCCGTCGAGGTCGCGCCGAGACATATCGATTTCCGGCCCTTCGTACTGTTGGGCGAGCGTCCGCGGGTCTTACCCGGCGGTCTGACCCGGGTCGCATTGCGCGAGGGTTCGCTGATCGTCAACTCCTCGCAGGGTGGCGGCAGCAAGGATACCTGGGTGATGGCTGCCTGATGCTGCGTCGGATTGCCGATCATCTGTTCTGGATGGCGCGTTATCTGGAGCGTGCGGAATGGCGGGCGCGTCTGGCCGACGTCAACTATCATTTGCTGGTCGAAACACCGACCAAAGACCCGCATCCGTGGGCTCCGCTGCTGGCGATCACCGGCGACGGCGAGCTGTTCGCCAAATACTATGACGCGCCCAGCGAAACCGACGTGCTGGACTTCTTCACTCTGCAGACGCGCAATCCATCCTCAATCGTGAGCTGCGTCAATGCGGCGCGAGAAAACGCGCGCAGCCTGCGCCATCGACTATCGTCGGAACTGTGGCTGGAAATCAACACGCTCTACCTCGACGCGCAGCAATGGATGCCGGCGGTCTTCGATCAGCAGGGCGTTTATGCTTTTTTCAACGAGCTGCGCAACCGCTTCCATCGCCTGTCGGGAATCAGCCACGCCACGATGCCGCGCGACGTCGAGTTCGACTTCATGACCCTCGGCACGATGCTGGAGCGGGCGGAAAATGTTTCCAGGATGCTCGATTCCAAATATCACTATTTGTTGCCGCGCCTGGAGGATGTGGGCGGGCCGATTGATCGGATGCAATGGGCGGCGGTGCTGCGCAGCGCCTCGGCGCTGGAAGCGTACCGGCGGGTTTACGGCAATCAGATCGCCGTCGCTCGTGTCGTCGAGTTCCTGCTCTTCGACGAGGCTTTTCCGCGCTCGGCGCGTTTCGCCGTGGATCGGCTTCAGGCTGCCGTAGAACGGATCGAGCATACGGCGCACTCGGGGGAACCCGCGGTGTTTGCCGCCGATTCCCCGGGAGGCAAGCTGGCGTTTTTGCTGCGCGAGGGCAATGCCGAGGCGGTTATCGCGGCCGGGTTGCATGAATTCCTGATGGAGGTGCAGGATCTTTGCGCCGATATCGGAAGCGTGATTTTCGACAAATACCTGCGCTTTGAATGAGATGATCTTTCGCGTCCGCCACACCACGCAATTTCAATATCAATCGCCCGCCTACGAATCACATAACGAACTCCGGTTGCGTCCGATCGACGATTGCGCGCAGCTCGTTTTGTCATTCAAACTGGAGGTATCGCCGGAGGGGTCCGTGTATGAGTACCGCGACTATTTCGGCAATCGCGTCCACTCCGTTTCGATCTATCCGCCGCACGACGTTTTGATGGTGGTGGCGAATTCTGTGGTTGAGCGCCTTCCGGAGTTTGGCGGGCGTCCGCTGTCAATCAGCTTCGATCGTTACCTGACCGACGACGAAGCGCGGACCCGGCAGAACTGCGAGTTTCTGGCCGACAGCCGCTACGTTCCATTCAGCCAGCGTTTGCGTAAGTTCTTCTGGATGGCGCGTCCGCGGCGCAACGAAGATGTCGGCGAATATGTCACGCGGATCGTTGAGTTTATCCGCGATCAGTTCGGCTACGACACCGCAACCACCAACGTTCATTCCAGTCTGGACGAGATTCTGAGCGCGGGCGGCGGCGTCTGCCAGGACTTCGCGCATCTGACACTTGGGGTTCTGCGGCTGGCCGGAATTCCGGCGCGCTACGTTTCCGGTTACCTGGCGCCGGAGCCGGGAGTCGAGCCCGCGCCTGGAACGCAGGCCAGTCACGCATGGCTGGAAGCGCTGCTGCCGGGGCTGGGATGGACGGGCTTCGACCCGACCCATCGATGCCGTACCGACATCCGCTACATCCGCATCGCAGTCGGGCGCGACTACGCCGACGCCACGCCGATTCGCGGCGTGTACCGCAGCGCCGCCGGGCATAACACGATGACCGTGGATTTGAAGGTCTCCACGGCCAACCCGGCCCCCGGCGTTACTGGCCAGTCGCAGCAGTAAATTGTGTAATTCGCAGATGCCGGACAGTCGGCCGGACTGTATGGCAGCGGGTCTTTTTGCACAGGAAAACCTTGCGTACAATGAAAAATTGCGTCAGACAAGACCGCGATGGCCGACCGTATCATTATCAAGGGCGCGCGCGAGCACAACCTTAAGAATCTCGACCTTGAAATCCCTCGCGACCGCCTCGTTGTAATCACCGGGCTTTCCGGCTCCGGCAAGTCCTCGCTCGCCTTCGATACCATCTACGCCGAAGGCCAGCGGCGCTATGTCGAGTCGCTGTCGGCCTATGCGCGCCAGTTCCTGGAGCAGATGGAAAAGCCGGAGATCGACTCGATCGAGGGGCTTTCTCCCGCGATTTCCATCGAGCAGAAGACCACCTCGCGCAATCCGCGATCGACCGTTGGCACGATTACCGAGATTTATGATTACCTGCGGCTCCTGTTCGCCCGCGTGGGCCATCCGTTTTGCTACAATTGCGGGCGCGAAATCGCCACCCAGAGCGTCCAGCAGATCGTGGATCAGATCATGGACTGGCCCGAAGGCACGCGCATCCACGTGCTGGCGCCGATCGTGCGCGACCGCAAGGGCGAGTACCGCAAAGAGCTGCGCGAGCTGCGGCGCGCCGGTTTCGTGCGGGTCAAGATCGACGGCAGGATGCGCGAGCTGGCCGAGGAGATCGAACTCAACAAGACCCATCGCCATACCATCGAGGTAGTGGTGGACCGGCTGGCGATCCATCGCGGGATCGAAAAGCGGCTGGCCGACTCCCTGGAAGTGGCGTTCAAATACGGGCAGGACCTGCTCAAGATTGAACGCGTGGACGCAGAGGGGGCGGGTATTTACTTCAGCCAGCGCTTCGCCTGCGTGGAATGCGGGATTTCCTATCCCGAAATCGCGCCGCGGATGTTCTCCTTCAACAGCCCGCACGGTGCCTGTCCCACCTGTTCCGGCGTCGGCTCGACCATGTACTTCGATCCGGAGCTGGTGGTGCAGAACGAGGACCTGTCTTTGGCGGATGGGGCGATCGCTCCGTGGTCGGCGCAAAGCTATATGCAACCGGTGCTCGAATCGCTCGCCGCGCATTACAAGATCAGCCTCGACACGCCGTGGAAAAATCTGCCGGCCAAAGTCAAAAAGGCGATCCTTTACGGTTCCGGCACCGAAGAAATCGAGTTCTCCTACAAGGGCGATCGCCGCCACGGCTACGCGCGGCCGTTCGAGGGTGTGCTGGAGTGGCTCGATCAGCGCTATCGCGAGACCGAATCACAGAGCATTAAAGAGATGCTCGAGGGGTACATGAACATGCGCCCCTGCCCCACCTGCCACGGCACGCGGCTGAAGAAGGAAAGCCTCTATGTCCGCTTCAGCGGCAAGTCGATCGCCGAAGTTACCGCGATGTCGGTTAAGGAAGCGCTGGAGTTTTTCGCCGCGCCAAAACTAAGCAAGCAGGAGACGGAGATCGCCCGGTTGATCCTGAAGGAAATCCGCGAGCGGCTGAGCTTCATGGCCAATGTCGGGCTGGATTACCTGACGCTGGACCGCGCCTCGGCGACGCTTTCAGGGGGCGAGGGCCAGCGCATCCGGCTGGCCACACAGATCGGCTCCAGCCTGGTGGGCGTGCTCTATATCCTGGACGAGCCCTCGATCGGATTGCATCAGCGCGACAACCAGCGGCTGCTCTCCACGCTCAAACGGCTGCGTGACCTTGGCAACACGGTGCTGGTAGTCGAGCACGACCGCGACACCATGATGGCGGCCGACCATCTGATCGACATGGGGCCGGGAGCGGGAATTCACGGCGGGTATGTGGTGGCGCAGGGCACGCCGCGCGAGGTGATGCGCAATCCCAATTCGCTGACCGGCAAGTATTTGGCGGGCGAGCGTGAAATCGCGGTGCCAACGCGCCGGCGTCCGCTCAACGGGCGATGGCTGACAATTAAAGGGGCGTCGGAAAACAACCTGCGCAACATCAACGTGGCGTTTCCGCTGGGCGTCATCACCTGCGTCACGGGAGTTTCGGGATCGGGCAAATCGACGCTGGTGCTCGATACGCTTTATCGCGCGTTGGCGCAGCGGCTCAATCACAGCCATGAACGCTCGGGCGCATACAGGAGTATCGACGGGATCGCCTACCTGGACCGGGTGATCCACGTCGATCAGAGTCCGATCGGACGCACGCCGCGATCCAATCCGGCCACCTACACCGGCCTGTTCACCCATATCCGCGACCTGTTCGCGCAACTGCCCGAGGCGAAAATGCGCGGCTACGGGCCGGGGCGATTCTCATTCAACGTCAAGGGCGGGCGCTGCGAGGCCTGCCAAGGCGACGGCATCATCACCATCGAGATGCATTTCCTGCCCGATGTGTTCGTGACCTGCGAGGTCTGCGGCGGCAAGCGTTACAATCGCGACACGCTGGAGATCCAGTACAAGGGCAAGAACATCGCAGAAGTGCTGGACATGACGGTGGCCGACGCGATGGCCTTTTTGTCCAGTATCCCGCCGATCCGCCAGAAGCTGGAAACCCTGCGCGACGTCGGTCTGGACTACATCCATCTGGGCCAGTCCGCGACCACGCTTTCCGGCGGCGAAGCCCAGAGGATCAAACTGACCAAGGAACTGGCGCGGCGCGCCACCGGCCGTACGATGTATATCCTCGACGAACCCACGACGGGCCTGCACTTCGAGGACATCAAACGACTGCTGGAAGTGCTCGGACGCCTGGCGGACAACGGCAACAGCGTGATTATCATCGAGCACAATCTCGACGTGGTGAAGACCGCCGACTACATCATCGACCTGGGGCCGGAGGGCGGCGACCGCGGCGGCGAGATCGTCGCGACCGGCAGTCCCGAGGAAATCGCGGCGTCGCCCAAATCGTACACCGGCCAATTTCTGCGCCAGGTGCTGACTCAACGCGCCGCCGCCTGATACTGATTAGCTTCAGCATCGCATCAATCGAGAGGTTTTCAATGGCGGGATCGCTTCAGGATAAGGTCGCAATCATTACCGGGGTGGCTTCGGGAATCGGCAAGGCGGCGGCTTCGGTGTTCGCGCGCGAGGGCGCTTCAATCGTGGCAGCCGATGTCACTGCGGCTGAGGGCGAGGCGGTGGTCAAGTCGATTCGCGACAGCGGCGGCAAGGCGTCGTTCGTGCGCTGCGACATTTCCAGGGCCGCCGATGTCGAGGCGATGGTGGCGGCGGCGGTCAGGACTTACGGCAGAATTGATTGCGCGTTCAACAACGCCGGCATTATCGGCCGGATTGCTCGCACCGCGGAGGAAACCGAGGAAAACTTCGATCGCGTCGTCCTGATCGATCTGAAAGGCCCGTGGCTGTGCATGAAGTACGAAATTTTGCAGATGCTGCGGCAGGGCAAAGGCGGCGCTATCGTCAACACCGCGTCGGCGGCGGGACTGGTGGGCTCGCACGGGATGCCCACCTACACGGCGGCCAAGCATGGCGTCGTCGGTCTCACCCGCACGGCGGCACTGGAATATGCCAAGGCCGGAATACGAATTAACGCGGTCTGCCCTGGAGTGGTGGACACTCCGATGACGCAGGGCATCATGGCGCAACATCCGCGGATGGCGCAGGCGACCAATGTGATGCCGATCGGACGCAACTGCCGTCCCGAGGAAATTGCCGAAGCGGCAGTCTGGCTGTGCTCCGACGCGGCATCGTTCGTAACTGGCCACGCGATGGCGGTTGACGGCGGCCTGACCGCGCATTGAGCAGCGCGGATCCCGGATTTGGGCTCAATCACTGCCCTGCGGCGATGCGATCAGCACCTGCGAGGTGATGCCGCAGCGCGAAACCGAATCGAGATACAGTATGCGCCAGTCTGAGTGGAGGTAATCCGGCAGCTCGATAGGCCGGCAACCGCCGACGAGCCAGGGTGAAAGGGCGTGAACGCCATCCCAAACCCCGCAGACCATGCGGCCGACGACGCCATGGCCATGGGTCGCGCTGACCAGACAGAGCAAGCCCTCGCGCGCCAGCACACGATGTGCCTCGTTGAGGACCTGTTCGATCCGCGTGGCGCTTAGCAGATCGAAAACATAAGTGGACACAAATCGATCGGCACTGCCCCCGTGCTCTCCCAGCGCGGCCGAACCGTCCGTAAGCCTGACCTCGGCGCGGGCGCTCCAGGGCTGGAGGCGCGCTTTGGCCAGCCCTACCATGGTCCGGCTGATATCGACGCCCAGGTATGTAGCCTCAGCGGGCAGACAATCGCGCAGCAGGCGCTCGGCCAGGCGGCCGGTGCCGCAGCCGAACTCGATCACCCGATGGGTATCGCCAAACGCGCCATGTTCGACCAGCATTTGGAGCGCGGGATTTTCGTAAAACGACTGCCAATCCTGCCGGCGGCCGAACCAGTCGTAAAACGTGCGCGCCTGCTCGATTGTGAATTCACTCATCCGCCTGCTCGCCGTAATGATTCCCTCACCATCTAATTTTTCATCAATGGGGAGCGAATTCCATACCGTGCCGCGAGCTTCAGATTGGCCGGAAGGTGCGGACATAGTGGCGGGGCGGATGTTCCCGACGTCCGGTCTTGAGCGCGTCCGCCCGGTCTGCGACGATGAGTTGCATCCGACCGAACGTGTCAATAACCATCTTTTTTTTAACACGGAGTTGAACAATGGAACTCAATCCTTATGTTTCAACGGTCAAGGCGAAGCGGCGTTCACATTCCACGAAAAACGCCTGGGGCGAACAAAAGAGATGAAGATGAGGGTTGGGAAGTGGCCGATTGCCAACCAGATGCGCAGCAATCCCATTGAGCTGACGCAACGATAATCTGACTCGCGGGAAGCCCGCCGCGGATTGCTGCGAGCTTCCCTTCCATTGTGTGCCTTGATAATTCCCCCAGGCCGCGTCTGGGCTTCGTGGTGGACCTGAGCGGCTCGCGGACATAGGCTTGCCCGGTGATTGCCCTTTTTAACGCTGTCCGGCTGATAACCTACGCCTGCGCGATCTACCTGTATCTGCAACTGCTCGGATTCGGATTAACACGTCTGCTGCTCGGGCGGCGGATCATTTCCTGCCAGGTGTGGCTGGCCCCCTGGTTTGGTTTGATGCTGGCCGTACTCGTGCTGTTCTGCCTGAGCCACCTTGGAATTGGCACGAACCGGGCTTTTTACGTGATAACGGCGATCGGAGCACTGGAGCTGCTGATCTGCCGCGCTAAGCGCATGCCCATTTTGACGGGATTGGACGAGTTTGACTGGTGGATAACGGCGGGCGCTGTAGCCACTTTCGCGATAGCCGTTTATCCGATGTTGTATCTCTCGCATGCGCCTTCGACGATTTCGCTTGGAAACAACGATCCCGCCCTATATGCCATCGCTTCGGATTATTTGAAATCGCATAGCGTCGCTCGAATTCCGTCCAGAGACGCACTGTATCCCGACACGATTCTCGTTAATTATCTGCTGAGTCCGGGGCATCGCCCCGGCGCCTTTTTGGCGCTGTCTCTTTTCGATGTTCTCTTTCGCGCACCGACTTACCAGGTCTTTTCAATAGTACTGGCGGTAATGCTGGCATTGACCACTCCATTGGTGGCCATCTTTGCGCACCTGGCCGGGGGAAATCGCGCCTGTGGCAGAATCGCCGTGGCTCTGACTTTCGCGAACGTCAACTTTATATACTGTTACTACCATGGTTTCGCGGCGCAAATCCTTGTTCTGGGCTGCATCGTTGCAACTTTTATAATGGTGCTCGTCGATGAGCGCGAGAAATCGTTCCCGCTCTCCCATTCGATAGCTGTCGGCTTCGCCATGATCGCGATGATCATGATGGTGCCGGAAGGCGCCGCCTTTTTCATCATCCCCTACGCTTTGTTCGTTGCGCTTCGGACCGGTTCAGGCGCGTGCCAGCCAAGTGAGCTGGCCCGGCGCTATGGACCATCGTTCGCGGTGCTGGCAATAGCGGGGATAATACCGCTGTGGGAAGGAGCGGTATGGCTTCATCACATATCCGCGCTTCAGTTCGGATGGCAAATACCCAATTGGGCGCTTCCGGTTCATATAATTGGCCTGATGAGCGCGGTGGGAAGACCACATTCGATTCTGATGACCGGCGCACTGAGTATTCCGATTGTCATCGCGATCGGTTGTGGCCTTACCCGAATGCGCGAGCGGTCGCTGATCGCGGCGCTGATTGGATTCGACGTGGCCGTGCTCTTCTACTTCGGTGCGGTTCGCGCCTACTCATACGCCTATTACAAGGCAGGCGTGATGGCGGCCTTTGTATTCATCGCGGCGTTCTCAGCGGGCCTCCCGCGTCAACTTTATAAGCATGTCGGCGCCGCCTCCGCCGTGCTGGCGATTGTAAGCTTCATCATGTGCAGGCCGACCATCAGCGCCATGAGGCATCTCCCGGCGGCGGTCAGACCAGGGTTGGCCGCACTGGGCAAGATCCCTCCTGCCGTCACCCGCGGACAAATCATATCGCTGGATCATCTGAAATTGTGGGATCGGCTGTGGGCCAGCGACTTTATGCCTGATACGGCCGTGACCGCGCACGGCACTTTTTTCAGCGTGCGGACACCAACTTTGATACTGCTCCCGCGCTCTGAGGCGGATGACGTGTATCGGCAGGGCGGCCGCAATGTTTTATGGGCAAGCGCGCAATTTGAACTGATCAGGGCGCCGCGCGCGTCGCCGGCGACTCGCAGCGACTCCGTATCCAACGCCAACAGATAAAACGGCGCAATCCTTCACGCCATCCCTCACGGCGGCGCTTGCGCGAGTGCGCAGTTCCAGTTGGCGCAGCCGGTATTTTTCCAGATCAGGCATAGAGGCGGCGCGCCTGGTCGGTCAATTCGGAGCGGAAGTCCGGATGGGCAATCGCGATTAGCTCACTGGCGCGCCGGGCCAGCGATTTCCCGCGCAGGTCCGCGATTCCATACTCTGTCACCACGTAATGCACACATGAACGGGGCGCGGTGACGACCGTGCCTGGAGCAAGTTCGGGTACGATACGCGAAACGCGCTGCCCTGCCACGATCGAAGTCGAGGGCACAACGATTACAGATTTGCCGCCGGCCAGCGTGGCACCGATCGCAAAAGCGCTCTGGCCGCCGGTCCCCGTATACATCCGGGAGCCAATCGATTCGCTGGCGGCCTGCCCGCCAAGATCCACCGTCAGGGCGTTGTTGACGGCGATCAGACCTTCCTCACGCGCAATCAGCCGTATGTCGTCGGTAAAGTTGAAATCATACAGATGAAAGCGCATATCACCGTGCGCGAGTTCCAACTCCTCTTGCGTGGTGGCGGGAGAAAAGCCTGACCCGGTTACGATTCCCGCCATCAGCTTCTTGTACTTGCCGTTGACCACGCCCGCCTCGACCAGGGTCGCCGTGCCCCTTGGAATGATCTCCGTCGCCATTCCCAAATCATGATGGCGCCCCAGCGCACCCATCAGCATCCCGGAAGTGGTTCCGACTCCCACCTGGATGGTGGCGCGGTCGGGAATCAGTTCGCGCGCGACGGTTTGGCAAATGGTGCTGACGACGCGCTCTTCTTCTGCGGACGGCGCCGGCGGCATGACCCTGGGCACCATTTGAACGGGCTCGACGAAGTAGTTGATCTCACTGGTGTGAATCGTGTTGTCGCCGCCGGTCCAGATTGCCCGTTCATCGATTTCGGCGATCACCAAATCCGCCTGTCGCGCAGTCAGCTTCGACATGATCTGGCTTTCACCCAGGCTGACATAGCCGTCGCGGTCGGGCGGCGACACTTTCATGAGATAGACGTTGAAGTCGTCCAGTCCGGGCGGAAGTACGCCCGCGCGGTAGATCCCGATCGGAACGAAATCGATTCCGCCACCGTTGTAAATGGGACGATCCAGCGGCGATAGATAGCAGGTTCGAAGGTTAAATCGTTCGCCCAGTCCGGGAAGATTCCAGTCGAAATAGGCCGCGGGATGGCAGATCGTCACGTTTTCCAAATCCCCCAGCCGTGCGGCCAGCGCCCCGCATAAGGTATGAGGCGTCGATTGCGCAAGGGCAATCCCGATACGATCGCCCGAGCGGATTTGGCTAAACGCTTCGTCCGCGCTGACCAGAGCGCGTCCCAGCTTCGCCCGCCAGTCGAAGCCCTCGTGAGGCCGTGGTTTTATTTTTTCCAATGGGACCCTCTGCTACCCGTCGTTTTCCAGGCGGATGAGCGCGCCCCATTGAACTGCTGCGAGGGCGCGATTTCAACCGCGCACAACCGGCTTGACGCTCCTTTGGCGGGGACGTTAGAAGCCCAGATGTAACATGTCCAGACGTGATGCACGCGTGAAATGGAGGCATCGATGACGCCTGATGAACGAAAGGAGTTGGTGCGAAGGATGTGGTCTTCGTACATGAAAAAGGGCGCTGACGGACTGGAGGAGGCTCTGGCTTGCCTGCGTGAAGATGCGACCTGGACCATCCCGGGCGCCCTGCCCACCTCGGGCAGCCGGCGCGGCAAGCAATTGATTGCGGAGCAGTTCTGGGAAATACGGGAAGTATTTCCCGACGGGTTCCAGATCAAATTCAACAAGCTGCACGATACCGGGGACGCGGTGATCGCGGAGATGACGATCTGGGGCAACAATCGCAAAGGTCTTGGCTATACCAACGAATACTGCGTGGTGAACGAGATCGAGGACGGTCTAATCTCGCACGTCCGCGTCTATGTCGATACTGCCAAAGCCGCGCCAATGTTCGAGTGAGCCGGGGCGCGAATTGTTTTGACATTTGGTCTTGAAGCTGCGACAAGATCATCAGGCGACGTCACCACAAGAAGGTCATACGCTTATGGCGGAATTCGATTTGGTGGTCAAAAACGGAATGATCGTTGACGGCACTCGCGCACCGCGTTTCCGCGGCGACCTCGGCATCAAAAACGGGCGCATTGCGCGGGTCGGACGTCTTAGCGCCAATCAGGCAACGAAGGTAATCAACGCTGACGGGCTGATCGTCGCGCCCGGCTTCATCGATCTGCATACCCATTACGATGCCCAGATTTTCTGGGATCCGTATCTCACAATATCGAGCTGGCACGGCATCACGTCCGTCGTAATCGGCAATTGCGGCTTCGGCTTCGCTCCGGTCCGGCCGCGCGACCGCGAACGCGCGATGCTCACGATGGTGCGCACCGAGGCGATTCCGCTGCGCTCGATGCAGGCGGCGATGACCTGGGATTGGGAGACTTATCCCCAGTTCCTGGAAACGCTCGAGCGCCTGCCCAAGGGTGTCAATATCCTGCCTTACGTGCCGATGAACCCGCTGCTCAACTACGTGATGGGGATCGACGCGGCGAAAAGCGGCCGGATGCCCACCGAAGCGGAGCATGCGCAGATGCGGCGCATCCTCAATGAAGCGATGGACGCCGGCGCGCATGGATGGTCGGCGCAGCGCCTGCTGCCCGACGGTCCTTCCTCCGTCCAGCGCGATTATGACGGCTCGCCCATGAACACCGATGTCATGCATGACGAGACTTGCCTCGAAATGGCGCGGGTGCTCGGCGCGCGCGGCGACGGTTTCCAGGAACTGACCCTGGTTGGCAAGGATCCGAAAATCGACGCGCTGCATTACGAGAAGATTGCGGAAGTAAGCGGCCGCCCGATCATGTTCGAAGCCGTCTCCAGCCAGGATCGCTTCCCGCATCGCCATCGCAACCAGATTCGATGGCTGGAGAGCTGCCGTCAGCGCGGCTTGCCGGTATTCGGCCAGGCGATTACCACGGATGCCGGGCTGAGCTTCACCTTCGAGGACTGGAACCTGTTCGACGACTCCGACGCGTGGCGCGAGGCGACCTTGGGCAGCGTCACCGAACGCAGGGAAAAGCTCGGCGATCCGCGCCGGCGCCAGGCCTTGAAGGAGCAGATGCCGCGTGAAAGCCTCATCAGCTATTTCGATCAGATCATCATCACGCAATGCGTGCGGACGGAGAACAAGCATCTGGAAGGATTGACGATGGGCGAGGCGTCGAAGCGGATGGGCAAACACATGGTCGATGTGATGCTCGATCTCGCGGTTGCGGAAGACCTCAAGACCGAGTTCTTCGCGCCCGCGATCAACCGCGACATGTCGCTGATGAAAGAGGTGATCGATTATCCATACCTGACCTTCGGAGTCAGCGACGGAGGAGCCCATACCAAGTTCCTCACCGCGGGACGCTATCCGACCGAGGCGATAGCGAAGTACTGCCGTGACTTTGGATGGCTCTCGCTCGAAGACATTCATTGGCGGCTGTCCGCATTGCCCGCCTTTTGTGCGGGATTCAGAGATCGCGGCACGCTGCGCGAGGGAGCTCCCGCCGACGTCGTGATCTATGATTTGGAAAAGCTGGCGGTAAAGCCGATCGAGATCCTACACGACCTGCCGGGCGACGAATGGCGCCGCGTCCAGCGCTCCGACGGCTACAAATGGATGATCGTAAACGGCCAGGTGACCTTCGAGGACAACCGCTGCAGCGGCGCAACCCCGGGCAGATTGTTGCGCCACGGCGCGTAAATTTTCGAACTTTGTGCCCCCTTGGAGTGCAAAGCTCGCTCCGTTTCACCGCTGGCAACCTTTGTCGCCTGAAATTTTCTTTCGTCGGGCGGGAGGGAATGCCGATCCTGTGCGCCAATCAGGTAACGGGATTGGCTTTGTCGTACACGCGAACCATTAGTAACCTCTCGCCCGGATTCTTAAAATAAAGAAAGGGTGGCTTGGCCCTACTAACCCTCAGCCACGGGAGACAGGACGATGCCTGAGTTCGATCTGGCGGTCCGCAATGGGATGATCGTAGACGGTACGCGCGCTCCGCGCTTTCGCGGCGATATCGGGATCAGGAACGGCCGTGTCGCGCGCATCGGCCGTATCAGGTCCAATCAGGCGGCCAAAGTGCTCGACGCCTCCGGCCTGATCGTCGCTCCCGGCTTCGTCGACCTGCATACCCATTACGACGCACAGATTTTCTGGGATCCCTATCTCACGATGTCGGGATGGCACGGGATCACCTCGGTCGTGATCGGCAACTGCGGCTTCGGTTTCGCTCCGGTCAAGCCGCGGGACCGCGACCGCGCAATGCTCACGATGGTGCGCACCGAGGCGATCCCGCTGCGCTCGATGCAGGCGGCGATGACCTGGGATTGGGAGACCTTTCCCCAGTTCATGGATACGCTCGATCGCCTGCCCAAAGGACTCAATCTGCTGCCGTGCGTACCGATGAATCCGGTTCTCAACTACGTGATGGGAATCGAGGACGCCAAGAGCGGGCGCATGCCAACCGAAGCCGAACACGCGCGGATGCGGCGGATCTTGGACGAGGCGATGGAAGCCGGCGCCTGCGGATGGTCGGCGCAGCGGCTCAAACCCGAAGGCTTTGCCTCGGTGCAGCGCGATTATGACGGCACGCCGATGAACACGGACGTGATGCACGACGAGACGTGCCTGGAGATGGCGCGGGTGCTTGGCGCGCGCGGGGAAGGCTTCCAGGAGTTGACGCTGGTCAGCGGCGATCTCAAAAAAGACGCCGCCCAATACGAGATGATCGCCGAGATCAGCGGGCGCCCGATCATGTTCGAGACTGTTTCCAGCATCGATCGCTACCCGCGCCGCCATCTGGGGCAGTTGAAATGGCTGGACAAGTGCCGCCAGCGCGGATTGCAGGTTTACGGGCAGGGCATCACCACCGATGCCGGCCAGACCTTCACGCTGGAGGACTGGAACCTGTTCGACGACTCCGACGCCTGGCGTGAGGCGACGCTGGGTACGGCGGCCGAGCGCAAACAAAAACTGGCCGACCCACGCCGGCGCGACGCGCTCAAACGCCAGATGCCGATGGACGCGCTCATCACCAGCTTCGACGAGATCATCATCACGCAATGCGTGCGGCCCGAAAACAAGTACCTGGAGGGGCTCACGATGGCGCAGGCGGCGGAGCGCACCGGCAAGCATATGGTTGATGTGATGCTTGATCTGGCAGTCTCGGAAGATCTCAAGACCGAGTTCTTCGCTCCCGCCACCAACCGCAACCTCGACCTGATGAAGGACGTCATCGACTATCCCTACGTCGTATTCGGCGTCAGTGACGGCGGCGCACACACCAAGTTCCTGACGGCCGGGCGGTTTCCCACCGAAGCGATCATCAAGTTCTGCCGCGAGAAGCAGTGGCTGAGCCTCGAAGATATTCACTGGCGCCTGTCCGCATTGCCAGCCTTCTGCGTCGGCCTGCGCGATCGCGGCTTTTTGCGCGAAGGCGCTCCCGCCGATATGGTGGTCTACGACCTCGACGCCCTGCGTGTGCTGCCGGTGGAGATCATGCACGACCTGCCGGGCAATGAATGGCGCCGGGTCCAGCGCTCCGAAGGTTACAGGTGGACCATCGTCAACGGCGAGGTGATCTTCGAAGACAATCGCTGCACGGGCGCAACCCCGGGCCGGCTGTTGCGCCACGGGATGTAAGCAAAAATTAGACATAAGCAAGAATCGGGCGGGACCAGGTCCACGCTTTCCTGCCGCTTGCCGCTCCTCGTTGCGGTAGCGACTCTGCGCGCTCTGATATCTCAACGCGCGATGCTCCCCTGGTGCGAAATTGGGCCACTGATGGCCCTATGAGAGATGCCGAGCTGCTACTATGGGCTTGGATTTGGAGCTGAGTTGCCAAAGACCATCGCCGCCTTCAGGGTCTTTGCAGTTCCGCTTTCGAATGATTTAAAGAAGGGTCGGAGCAACTGAGGGGGCGATGTTCACAGACTTCGTTTACAGCACTCCCACCTGGCTGTGGGGGAGCATCTTTATGGTTTTCTTGTGCGGCAGCGCCTGCGCCGGGCTGGTTGTCTTCGACCGGCTGGTGCATGTCGACATCCGGCGGGCGCACAATGAGCTGGCGGGTTTCACGGTCGCGGTAATCAGCGTCGTTTACGCGGTATTGCTGGCCTTCATCGCGATCGCGACCTGGGAATCATACACCACCGCCGAGGACGTCGTGCAGAGCGAAGCGGATTACGTCGGCGCCCTTTATCGCGATACGCTGGGTTTACCCGGCCAGATGGGTCAGGACGTCCGCAATGATTTGGAACTGTACGTACAGACGGTAATCCACCAGGAATGGCCGGTACAGCACGAGGGTGTCATGCCCCATCGGGGATGGGAGCCACTGGGCCGGCTGCACCTGGCGATCGTGAGAATGCAGCCGAAAACCATTGGCGAGGGCGTGATACAGGGCGAAATGCTTAAAACGCTCAACGATCTCTACCGCGCGCGCGAGAGTCGGCTTTCGGCGGCCGAAGGGCATATCCCTGACGTAATCTGGTGGATTATTTTCCTGGGCGGCGCGCTCGTGACCGCGTTCACTTATCTGTTCGGCTTTCACGACCTGCGGATGCATATGGTTATGACGGCGGCCGTTGCCGCGTCGATGGGCTTCGTAGTCGTGCTGATTATCGCTCTGGACTGGCCTTTTCGCGGTCAGGTCAGCATCGCACCCGACGCCTTCGTCAAAGTCGAGCGCTCGTGGACTGCGCTGGCCCCCACTGCCGAAACGGGGAACCCTCAGGCGACCAGGTAGCATTTCGCAGGCCTCTGGGGCGGGCTTAATGCAGTTCTTATGAACCAGTTTCTTTTCCGCTCCGAACTGGGTTAACGTTAGGCCGCCATGATCAAAATCGCACTAAGCTTATTTGGCCTTCAGAATTGGTTTGGCGGTGATTTCGCTTCCGTGCTGGACGTCGTGCGCCTGGCCGACCGCAAGGGTATCGACCAGGTGAACGTCGTCGATCACGTAATCATGAGCGAGGACACCGGCAAATATCCCTATGGGCGATTTCCCGCCTCCCCCACTACGCCGTGGTACGAGCCTGTCACGGTGCTGGCGGCGGTGGCCGGCGCCACGCAAAATATCCGCTTATCGACCGGGATCATAATTTCGCCGCTGCGCCCCGCGCCGCTGCTGGCCAAACAGCTCGCGACCCTCGACATCATCTCGCGCGGACGAATCGAAATCGGACTTGGGACCGGATGGCAGCGCCAGGAGTACGATTCATGCGGCGTTCCCTGGGAGCATCGTTTCGCGCGCATGTGGGAGCAAGTGCGCGTCTGCCGAAAATTGTGGAGCGAAGCGCCGGCCAGCTTTCAGGGCGAAACCGTGTCCTTCAAGCAGCTTTATTCGCTGCCCTTCCCGGTGCAAAAGCATATTCCGCTGTGGTTCGGGGTCGCACCGACACCTCGCAATGTCGAACGGATCGCTGAACTGGGCGATGGATGGCTGCCGATGGATCGCGATCCGGAAAAGCTCAAGGAGCCGATCGCGCGGTTGCGGGCGGCTTTTACGGCGCGCGGACGCGATCCGAAAAGCCTGGTCGTGCGCACCGGCTTACGCCCGGTTTTCCGCGATCGCTCCCCCGATCTGGAAGCGACGCTGGCGCAGTTGCCCGATTTGATCGCGGTGGGCGTAAACATCATCGATTTCAATCCTTCGATGTTCTGCAAAAATATCGAGGAAGCGGAGCCCTTTTTCGAACGAATCGCCGATCTCAAAAATAGCTATTGAACAGCCTCGCCCTCACCCCCTGTGCTCATTCGGCGGCTTCGGCGTGCGGCTTGTGGGGAGCGAGCTTTGCGCGCACCGCCGCTTCGATTTCCTCCGCCATCGCCGGATTATTCTTGAGTGTTTCGCGGGCGTTCTCGCGTCCCTGCCCGATTCGTTCCCCCTTGTACGAATACCATGCGCCAAGCTTTTCGATGATGTTGTTTTCGGCGGCGATATCGACCAGTTCGCCTTCCTTGGAGATGCCTGAGCCGTACAGGATGTCGAATTCCGCCTCTTTGAATGGCGGCGCGACCTTGTTTTTCACCACTTTGACCTTGGTGCGCGAGCCGATCACGTCGTTGCCCGATTTGATCGCGCCCACGCGCCGGATATCCATCCGCACCGAGGAGTAGAACTTGAGCGCATTGCCGCCGGTCGTGGTTTCGGGATTGCCAAACATCACGCCGATTTTCATGCGAATCTGGTTGATGAAAATAACGATTGTGCGGGAACGCGCGATAATGGAAGTAAGCTTGCGCAGCGCCTGCGACATCAGCCGCGCCTGCAGACCCATCTGCGGCTCGCCCATCTCGCCTTCGATTTCGGCGCGCGGCACCAGCGCCGCGACCGAGTCTATCACCAGGACATCGATGGCACCGGACTGAACCAGAGTCTCCGCGATTTCCAGCGCCTGCTCGCCATTATCCGGCTGCGAAATCAGCAGGTCCTCAACCTTGACGCCGAGCTTGCGGGCATAGCCGGCGTCCAGCGCATGTTCCGCGTCGATAAAGGCACCGATCCCGCCGATTTTCTGCGCTTCGGCGATACACTCCAGGGCCAGAGTCGTTTTGCCGGATGATTCGGGGCCATAAATTTCGACCACCCGCCCGCGCGGCAGACCGCCGACCCCCAAAGCCAGATCCAGACCAAGCGAACCGGTGGAGACGACCGCAATGTCGGTCTCGATCGCTTCCTCGCCGAGCTTCATGATCGAGCCTTTGCCGTACTGCTTCTCGATCTGGCTGAGCGCGATTTCCAGCGCTTTGCCTTTTGTATCCTGCGCCACGTTAAGACACCCCGCCGACCTCCTTTTTACTTGCCTGCAAGAGATCAGCGACTGGTATCTTGGCACAAAAACATCAAACCGCTCCATGCCCGCCGCCCCGGCATAATCGGCATCTGTCCACATACTTGCGCAAGCGTCAGGCGCGCTATCGGGCCGCTCGAAACCGCAGCGTTGCCAGGGCCTCGTAAGTCGCGCCGTGGGGCGACAGATGGCTCCGATACAGCGTCATGAAACGGATCGAACAATTGCCGAAATCCAAATCCGCGGCTTTTTCCAGCGCTTGGCGCAAATCCGGGTCGCGCCTGGGATTGCGGACCCGGCCGATGGTCAGATGGGGCGTGAAGCGACGGCGTTCGGGCGTGAAACCAGACCTGACGCTTAGCGCCTCGACCTCGGCAGCGAGGTGTGCCAACGCGCCGTTGCTCAGGCCAATCCAGATCACCCGCGGCCGGTTCAGAGATGGAAACGCCCCGGCGCCGCGCGCGTGTACCGTAAACGGAGCGGTGGCGTCCGCAATCGAGCGCAAACCCCGGCACATTTCCTCGATGATTTCCGGTGGCACGCGGTTGCCCAGAAAACGCAGCGTCAGGTGAAAAGCTGCGGGCCTGGTCCAGGAAATACCACCATCAAGTTTTCGCAGTTTGTTCTGAAAACGGGCAATCGCGTCTTCGATTTCAGGCGCCAGCCGAATTGCGACGAAGGCCCTGATTCCATCCGCCATGGCTTTACATCATAGCGGAACGAACAGACAGGAACTTCAACCGTTCACGGCGTCGGCTGACGGCTCGACGAGACAAAATCACCGCAGCACTGCAGTGGAGGTTTGCTGTTTGCGTTGAATAATCACCTGGTTCATTGCAGCATGGCGTATGCCACCCCGACATAAATCCGCAAGGATCCCGTGCGCCTGCGTAATCCAACTGGCGATTGCCGCTTTCATGCTTCTGGCCGTTCCCTTCAAAGCCGTCGCTTTTGAGGCAGACAACGCCTTCCAGCCAATGACGCCGGTCGTATCGGGGGAGGGATTTCTTATTCGCTACCAATCGGGACGGTTGGCCGGCGCGTATATCAATGCATGGAATGTAGGCGCCAGAATCTCGCTGATTCCCTTCGGTGTAAGTCATAACAGGTTTCTGCACGGCGCAATGAATGGCGCTCTTGAACTGGGACTCGAACCCACGTTCCAGCGCTTTAACAGCGTGCATCAGAATTTCGCCGGGGTTTTGGCCGAGGCGAAATACCACCTGCTTGGACTGAGTTGGGGCCACTTTGTCCCGTGGGTTGGCGCGGCCATTGGCCCCGGCTACTCCGATCTGAACATTGGTCACGTGCTGGATGATACCAAACTGGAAGGCCCTTTCATGGCGCTAATCATGGGTGAGGGCGGCCTGGAGTACTTCATCGACGGTCACAAAGCGATCTACGTGGGCATCGTCGGGCAGCACGTCTCCAATTCGGCGCTCAACGGCAAAGATCACGGCTCCAGCACCAACGTCAGCATCAATACACCGTGGGCAATGGTGGCGGGCTTTTCCTGGTTCTTCCAATAATCTTGCTTCCAACGACTTTTGCGCAAGCTCTTTTGCTGATGCAGGACGAACGGCGAAGCCGCTGATTTAGAGGACTTAATCCCAGGTCATGCGGCTTCGCATCCTTCCATCTTCATTATTTTATAATCAGGCTCAGCGGAGCGGAATGAGCGTAAGTCCCGTTCGTACCGGTAACGGTCAAGGAATATGTTCCCGTTCTCGCCTTTTTGTTGGCCGATATGCTCAGGGTGGAACTGCCGGAAGTTGTCACCGGATTGGGTTTAAAGCTGGCGGAGGTGAATTTGGGCATCCCGCCGATGCTCAACGTTACTGGACTGGACCCGTTTATCGCGCCCAACGACACGGTGTCGTTGCCGCTGCTTCCGCGACTGATCGTCAGCGAACTCGATTGCAGCGAGAGCGAAAAATCCGGAGTTGGCGCGCTGACTACCAGGTTGAAACTCGACGAATGGGAAAGCGTTGCGCTGGTGCCATCGATGGTGATCGGATAGGTGCCCGCCGGGGTGGTCGCGGAAATAGCGACCGTAAGACTGGTTGATGCAGAGCTTCCAGGCGCCGGGGTGAGAGAGGCGGTTCCCAACGCGCAGGTGATGCCATTGCCTCCGCACGCGCCCGCCGGCGCCAGATTGACCGTCGAACTGAAATTGTTCAGCGAAGTTACACTCACCGTGCCCGTGGAAGTGCCTGCCTGGCCCGCCGCGAGCGTCAGCGGTGAAGCGGTTGCCGAGATCGTGAAATCAGCGCTTCCCGTGCAGTTGGTAAACTTCATCGAACCGATCGCCGTGTGCCAGGCATAGGACGAGGTGACCGGATAGTATTCGTTGGTGTACCAGAACGTGCAATCGTCGCTGGGATCTATGCGCATCGCGGAATAATCACCCCATCGTGTGTATCCGGTCTGCGAACCGCCTCCGGGTTGCAGTGTCGATTCGGTTTCCATCGTGCCAAGGGGATCGCTCGGCACGCGGCCCGTATACGTGATTGACGGATACACAGTCGAACTGGAAGTGCTGTATCCCAGCGCGATGTCGCCGACCTGATCCATCGCGATGCTGCCCATCCAGCGGTAGGTTGAATCCGGCGAAAAGGTGCCCTGCTGATACAAACTGAAGGCGCTGCCGCTGGTTCTGCGCAGCTCGTACCATCGCACACCGACGGTCGATCCGACCGCGACCGAATGGTTGACGACGAGTGCTTCATGGTCGGCAAACTTCCGGTAAGCCAGGCGGTACATCAGGCGATCACCCAGGGAGTCAAGTTGTTCGCTTGTTCCAGGTTGAGGGACGCAGGTGCCGCCGCCGCAGGCTTCGCTGAACGAGGCCACCGGAATGTCAGGCATTTGCGTAAGGGTCGAGCTGCTCGGGCTGCTGAAATTCGGCGACAGCTGATACATGCTCAGGCTGCTCAGAGTATCAAAGCTTAGGAACAAGGCGGGAGAACCGTCGCTGGGCGCGTTGGAACCGTCGAGATCGGCGGGCAGATAGCTCCCGTTGGATACGGTGAAGCAGACGTTGGCGGGACTGGAAGCTCCGCTCAGCATCGCCGTTCGATCGTACGCGCAAAGTTCGGCTCCAACGAACGTGGAACCATTGGCAAACAGGTTATATGTTGCCAGATAAGCGGAATTGCTCGCCGTCGGCCATACACCAATCTTTTCGTAATCGTTGAGGTTGCTGCCAAAACTATAGGAGTAAAGGTAATAGGATCCCGTGGGATCGTTGGTGGTCGAAACCGCAATACACTCTGAATACGGCGAGGACAGGCTGCCCAATTCGCTGATTATGAAACGGTCCGCGAGCTTGTCGTATTGAGCCACCGGGTCGCCCGCGTTGTTGGTCGCACATGGCCCGCCGAGATTGGCCCAGATTGATCCCAGACTTTTCGGGTATCCGGAATAAATGTTTCCGTTCTTGTCAAATACCGCAATGTCGCTATTGACTACCTGTACAATCTGATTCGGACCGACTGCTATATTCGGATCTCCCGGGATATAGCCATTTTCGCCTATACCGGGAAAATTCGGACTCTCTCTGACCCGCAGATGGCCGCCCGCCGCCCTTTGCAACGCCCGGTCGGACGCATGCGTATGCTCCGCCGCCGCCGAGTGCAGCGGCACCGGCCGGCGCACATATATCTTCAGCGTGGTATCCGCCCTCGATCGGCCGTGGATATCCGAAAGCCGCGCCGACACCGCGTAATTCTCCGGATAGGACACGGTGGGGCTGCTCTGCGCGAGGATCTGCGTGGTGCTTACGGCAATAATGAGCAAGGCGAGCGGCAATACGCGTATGGCCATAACTGATCTGTTCCGCATCCTTCAGCCAAGGTTTGAAGCCCGGACAAAAAATTACTCTTTTTGTATCAAAATTATGCAGTTCAATGCAATCGTGGAAATTAAAGTATGCGTCTGAAATATTTTCCTGAGTTCAACCCGAGACTGACACAGGAATTGATGAAAGCCGCAAATTCCCCAAAACGATTTGCGGCTGGTTTTCCCGCAACTCCGGCTGGAATGCTGCGCCGGCTTTGATAAAGAGGAATAGCTCGCGTTTGGCGCGGGCGGAGGTGTAACAAGCGTGCCCGAACAAAGCGTGTTGACGGGACTGCGGGTCCTGGATTTGACCGATCACAAGGGAGCTTTGTGCGGACGGATCCTGGCAGACATGGGCGCGGACGTTATCAAGATTGAGCCGCCCGGGGGCGATGCGGCCCGCCGTATCGGACCGTTCCTTGACGACGTGCCCCATCGCGACCGCAGCCTGTTCTTTTGGTTCTACAATCTCAACAAACGTTCGGTAACGCTCGATTTAAGTTGCCCGCAGGGCACTGGGATTTTCGCGCGGATGGCCGCCGCGGCCGACCTCGTGATCGAGAGCTTCGCGCCCGGACGCCTGGCCGCGTTAGGCCTGGGATGGGATCGATTGCGTCAGATCAACCCGGCGTTGATTCTCTGCTCGATCGCGCCCTTCGGTCAGACCGGGCCGTGGCGCGATTATGAGGCCAACGATTCGATCCTGGCGGCTTTGGGCGGGATGCTTTACGTATGCGGATATCCGAAGGAGAGGCCGGTCCGGCCCCTGGGTTTGCAGGCGTACCATTCCGGCTGCCATTACGCGGTGATCGCGATTATGGGTGCCCTGTTCGCCCGCGACCGCAGTGGGGCGGGCCAATGGATCGACGTCAGTTTCCAGGAGGCGACAGCGTCGGCGGTCGAGCATCTGGCGGGGCGTTACTTCGGCGAGAACGATATACCGCGCCGTTATGGCACGATGCATTGGTTTCGTGGCTTCAGGGTCGCGCGATGCCGCAACGGGTATGTAATGCACTCGATCTCCGGCGACTGGAACACGCTTTTGGAATGGGCCCGCGGCGACGGCAAAGCGCAGGAACTGACCGAACCGCAGTGGAGCGACGACAGCTACCGCAGGGCAAATTGCGAACGGCTTTACCAGATTCTGGACGAATGGGTGAAAGACAAGGACCGCGATCAGTTGGCCGAGCGCGCCCAAACCTTGCGGCTGCCTTATGCCGCCGTCCGCCCGATCGACGAACTGGCCTGCGACGAGCAACTCGAGGCGCGCGGCTATTTCGTCGACGTCGAACATCCTGAACTCGGCCGCACTTTCCGTTATCCGGGCGCGCCCTTTCGTCTGGACGCCACGCCATGGCGCGTTTATCGGCGGCCACCTCTGGTCGGCGAGCATACAGCCGAGATTTTAGGCGGCGAACTGGGAATTGGGGCCGAGGAACTGGCGGTCCTGAATGCGCAGGGGGTGATCTGAGATGGCGAACTTGCCACTGACCGGAATTCGCGTGCTGGACTTCACCTGGGTGCTCGCCGGTCCCGTCGCCACCCGCATCCTGGCCGCGATGGGCGCCGAAGTAATCAAGGTCGAGCGCAAGTCCGGTTATATCGCGCCGCGGACCGGAATCCACGGCGACCTCAATCGCGACAAGCTCTCGATTGCCCTTAACATGTCGGCGCCGGGCGCGATCGAAATCGCCCATCGGCTGGTCCGCATCAGCGATCTGGTGATCGATAACTTCTCGGCCCGCGTGATGCGGCAATGGCAGATGGATTACGAGAGCCTGGTCAAAATCAAGCCGGACGTCGTGTGCCTCTCGATGTCCGGCTTTGGACATACGGGCCCGCGCGCCGCCTACGTCAGTTTCGGGCCTACGCTGCAGGCGTTCACCGGCTTCACGCTGAACATGGCGGATGAGCACGGACGTCCGGCCGGATTCAGTTATTCCTATTCAGATTCGGCGGCCGGATTCACCGGTGCGATGGCGGCACTGTTCGGCCTGTGGCGGCAGCGGCAGACCGGGCAGGGGCAGTTCATCGACTTCGCCCAATTCGAAGGACTGGTGAGCCTGGTGGGTCCGTCGCTCCTCGACCTGACAATCAATGGACGTTCGCAAAAACCGCAGGGCTGGCGCTCCCAGGAAGCTCCGGCTGCTCCGCACGGCGCCTATCGCTGCCGCGCGCGCGGCGATGACGACGATCGATGGCTGGTGATTGCGGCCAGCACGCCCGATCAATGGAGGAATCTGGTGCGGGTGATGGGATCGCCGGATTGGGCGGCGCAGCCGCTCTTTGCGACGCTGTATTTGCGGATGCGCAACCACGAGGAACTCGATGCGCACATCAGCCGGTGGGCGGCGAACCAGGACGCCGAGGACGCGATGGCGAAGTTGCAGCAGGCGGGCGTCCCGGCCGGCCTGGCGGCCAACGCGCAGGACTGCTGCGCGCGCGACCCCCAACTGGCGGCGCGCGGCTTCTGGCCCACAATAAGCCTGCCCGAAGGCGGCCAAACTCAGGTTTGCGGCATTCCTTTCAAGATGTCGCACACGCCGGTGGGGGTCCGTCGATGCTCGCCCATCGCCGGGGAGAGCAACGATTATGTATTCGGCGAACTGCTTGGTCTGAGCCCTGCCGAACGAGCGGAACTGATCGAAAAGAAAATCCTGTGGCCGTGAAGGCGGCCGGATCATCCAATCCTTTCCAGCGCGCTGGGCAGGTCGTGCAGGCGATCGATCACGATCGGCGATTTGACCCGATCGCCCAGGCCGATGAATTTGACGCCCGCGGTCTCGGCCGCGATATAGTCAATCTCGCTGTCGCCGATGTAAACCGCGCTGTTCCTGCTCACCCCGGCGCGTTCGATACATAGGTTGACAATGTCGGGTGCGGGTTTCGGCCTGACCTTGTCCTGCACGCAGGCAATCGCGTCGAACACGCCTTGCAGCTCCAGATGTTCGATGAGCCGCGGCACGGTCACGGAGCGGTTGGTCGCCAGACCCAGCTTGTAGCGCGCTTTGAGTTGGAGCAGGAACGGACGCAGTTCGAACGGCGGCTTGAGCAAACGGAAAAATGGCGTGAAATCGAGTTGCGCGCCCGTCTCCTGCATCCGGCGGATCCGTTCCTGGTCGCCGCCGGCCCGCTGCTCGAATACCTGTCTGGCCGACAGAAAGACCCCCAGCCGTTCCTCTTCGGGGCTGAGCGGCGGTTCACCCAGCATTTTGAATATTGCGTTGTAGTAAGAGGTGTTGGAATCGCCCGATTCAAACAGGACCCCGTCAGCGTCGAAAATCACCAACTGAAGCATGTCAACAATGCAATCCTATCGGCAACTTTCGGTCCAGTCGCCTTCTCGGCGGCCAACCGAAAATCACCAGCATGAATGACGGCTATCTCCTGGGGTAATCATCCGGCGGGACCGGATAAGCCGAAGCTCCTGATTAGTGCGCTCAGGTCTTCGGGGGTGGCGATGCGTTGCGTGCACCCGTTGCCCGCACATACGAAGGCGAAGGCCCGCTGTTGAGCGCCGCCAACCAAAAGCTGGGCAGCGGCCAGCGGACCGATGCCGGGATATGATTGCGATGGATCTATCCAGGCCAGGACTTTGCCCGGACGATAGGTAGCTTGCGCCGCGTTCAACAACGGCACGGTCATCCCGTCGGTCGGCGAGCCATCCACCACTACCAGCATATCGCCGTGAATGCGCTCCGCCACGGCCCGTCCGACCGTCGCCAGCATCAGCGCGGCGCCGACACTCACCGGAGCATGAGACAGCAGGAGCGCCGATTGCTGTCTGTAACCGTGATCGGGTGCGAGTACATCGAGCATCGCAAAATCGCGCGCGGCCACACCCTGGACCGAAGGCATCTCGCCGTCGTAATACGCCTCGATACCGTCAAGCCATCCGGCGGTGCCCTCGATCGGTCTGGCATTTCTGATCACGTTGGTTTCCGGATCGTAGAATTTTTTTAGGATTATCCGGGCTACCTCCTCGGCGCGTCTGAGCTCGCGGCTCTGCCCCGAAACCTGGTAGGCAGCCAGCAGGGCATTGAACATGTAGACCTGGTCGGCGGGCAATCCCACAGCGCATGCAGCACGTGCGGTCAGAACATGGCAATAGCTTCCGTCAGCCATGCGGCCGTGCGCGTAAAGGTAGTCCAGGTTATCCAGAGCGATGCGTTCCAGATGCGGGTCAGAAAACGCCTCGCCCGCGGCGATAAAGCCGCTATCCATCAGGGCGTTGCGATCCACCAGCACGGCAGTGTCGACGGCCGGCGCACGGCGGAGGTCGCGCGCGGCGCGCAGTCTGGCGGCTGCGCGCTCGATAAGTTTTTTCGCTTGTTCTCCTGCAATCCGGAGTTGGGCACCAACCTGTGCTGGATCCCTGGCGCGCCGCAAAACCAGGCGCCCGTCCGGGGCCGTTGCGTGACGATTATCGAGGCCGAAATAAAGCACGGCGGCTTTGAACTCGGCGGGTTTGAGCAGGCGCCGGATTTCGTTGAGCTTCCAGGTGTAGTAACTGCCGTCGTCGCCCGCGAACGCATCGGCGTCCTGGCTCGAATAGAAGGTCTGGTTGGCGCGATTGAACAGGGTGTTCTCGACGTATCGGGCGAGATTTTGTGCAACCTGCCTGAATTCGGGTTCGGCGCTGATTTCAAAAGCGTGCGCGTAGGCTGATAACGCCAGCGCCTGATCGTAACTCATCTTTTCGAAATGCGGCACCTGCCATGCCGCGTCGGTGGCATATCTATGGAACCCGCCGCCCAGTTGGTCATAGACGCCGCCGCGCGCCATCCTGCGCAGCGTGTCCAGCGTCATCGCGGTAAACTCCGGATGGCCATAAAAGCCGGCGGTGAGCGCAAGTTCCAAACCGGGGAACTCATAGAACTTCGGACCCTCGCCAAAGCTGAATCCGCCATTGGCGCGATCGTACGTATTGCTCAGGCCGGCCAGAATTTCGATTAGGGCCGGCTTATCGGCGGTCAGCTCCTTCAATGCCGGAGGCTTTTTCAATTTCTCGATCAACGACGCGGCGCGCGCTTCCAGCTCTCGGTGGCGCGAATGATAGGCCCTGGCGACGTCCTTGAGCACGGCCGCCATTGCCGATTCATGACCGGGTCCGCTCTGCCGCGGCGGCAGGAAACCGAAGGCCGCGAACAATTCGCCGTTAGGGAGCGCGAAGCAGGTCAACGGCCATCCGCCTTGACCGGAGAGTTCCGCTGCCGCCGCCTGGTAGTACTGGTCAATGTCGGGCCGCTCGTCGCGATCCACTCTGATCGGCACGAAATATTGATTGATAAGAGCGGCAACCTGCGGGTCGCCGTAAGTCTTTTGATCCATCACGTGGCACCAATGGCACCACATCGCGCCGATATCGATCAGCACCGGCCGGTTCAGCCGCCTGGCCAAGGAAAAACTGGCGTCGTCATATGGCTGCCATCGAACATGCTCAGAGGCGGCCTGGCGCAGGTAGATGCTGGGAGCGTCCGCCAGGTCGCTGGCCGGCAATTGCGGTGCCGCCGCCGCGCCGCGCGCTGGCATTGCGGCGGCGGCAAAGTGGCCCATCCCGGCCATGAGCAGGGCGCCCAAAACAATCGTCGTCAACACTTTTGGCATGAGACGCAGAAATCTTAGCAGAGAGCGGGCACAGGAAGACCAAATTCCACGGTGAAATTTTATGCTCTTGACGCGCAACGCCTTTCATGCTGACCGCGGCGTGAAATATGCTCGAAATACCGTATAATCGGGGATGGGATGCGGAGCACATCCGCGCCTTATGCCAGGTTTAATCCGGTGATTTGCCGATGCGTGAATTTCCAGCCTCTGGACGCGCCTACAAGCCGCGCAAGCGCGGCAAGGTGATTCCTTTTCCAGCTCCCAAGGCGGTGCGGCGCAGGCGGACCGGCCGCATCGTGATGGTTGGGGTCGGCATTGTGGTGCTCGCCGTAATTGGCGCACGCGTCTATCTCGTTTCGCAACCGCCGCCGTCTTCGCCGCCGCCCGCCGCAGTCGAACCCGACGAGCGAAAAATCCTTGATCTGGTAAATGCCCAACGGGCGAAAGCCGGGTTGGCGCCGCTCAAAATATCCAGGCGTTTGACGACCGCCGCGCGCGGCCACAGTTACGACATGGCTCTGCGCGGCTATTTCTCGCATCTCAGCGCAGACGGAATTGGTCCCGAACGGCGCATCCGCAACTGCGGCGTCCAATCCGCGGAGACGGGAGAAAACATCTACGAAGACGATTTCACCGATCACCGGCTGCTCGCCCGGCGAACGGTACAGGCATGGATGCAGAATCCCGGCCATCGCCAGAACATGCTTTCACCGCGCTTTGATGAAACCGGCGTCGGCGCAGTCCGCACCGCGGACGGCGCCACTTACGTCACGGAAGATTTCGTCAGGCAATGAGGGAAAGATTTCCGCAGGAAAGTAAGGATGGAATTTTCTGAACTGGCCGATCTGGCGGGCGCTCATGCCGCCGCGCGCGCGATTCAGGTCGCCCTCAAACTGGAGCTGTTCGAACGGCTCTCCGGCGGCCCGCTTGGATCCGATCAGATTGCCGGCGCTATCGGTTGCGACCCGCGCGCGCTCGGCTTGCTGATCAACGCGATGGTGGCGCTGGGGCTTTTGGAAAAGAACGCTGACGGTATCGGTCTGACGCCCGGCGCGCGGCGCTTTTTACTCGCCTCTTCGCCCGAATACCTGGGCGGAATGATCCTGTTCGAAGAGGCGATCTTCCCGTTGTGGGCGCGCCTGGAAGATTCGATACGTTGCGGTAAGCCGGCGCGCACGCCCGACATGTACCAGCGCAATCCCGAGGAGACCCGGCTATTCATCCGCGCGATGGATAGCCTGGTGCGGGCTCGCGGCGACGCCGTCTGGATGGCCGAGAACGTCGATCTCTCAGGCGTCCGCGCGATTGCCGACGTGGGCGGCGGCCCCGGTACCTACCTGGTCGAGTTCATGCGCCGACTTCCGCGACTCAGAGGCGCGATCCTGGATTTGCCCGCTACCCTGGCGGTCACCCGCAAGATTTTCAGCGAGCGCGATGACGTCCCCCGCCGCATCGAGTTGATCGAATACGATTATTCCACGCATGAACTGCCCTCCGGTTTCGACGCAATCCTCCTCTCCAACATCATCCACAGCGAAGACGAGGCAGCCAATCGCGCGCTGTTCGCGCGGTGCTATCGCGGGCTTGAAGCGGGGGGTATCGTAATCGTCAAAGACCACGTGATGAATGCCGAACTGACCGAGCCCGCGGCCGGCGCGATCTTTTCGCTATACCTGTTGCTGACCACGCCGGGACGTGATTACAGCTTCGATGAGATTGCGCGATGGCTGCGTGAGAGCGGCTTTACCGATATCCGGTGTCGTGCGCTGCCGTCGCCACCCTTCAACTCCTCGGTGGTGACGGCCCGCAAGATCTGACCGGAGGGATTTGAACTTGAGCATCGATTCAATGCGCCAATATCCGATGTTTGCGGTGTTGGTGATTTGCCTGCTGCCGATAGCGTTTTACTGCGGCGGATGTGGTGCGGCGGCGACGGCCACCGACATTGTGCCGCTGGTCTTTCAGGCGGCAACCTTCACCGGGGTCAGCGTGGGCAGCGCCGTTACCGGGCGCGATCCAACCGATGATGAAGAAGACACCGCGGAGCGATGCGACACGCTTTTGGCGACGCCGCCGTACATGGGCGAAATTGTGCATACAGGCAGCGGCGAGGCCGTTCGCGGCCTGATTCTTGGAGAACAGGGGGGCAGGACGAAATGGTTTCTTTCCACCACAATCACGAGCCTGGCGGTATTGCAATTTACGCCGCCGCTGTCTGCTGCCGGCGACGATATCAAAAATCGCAACTTCCTGGCCTATGCCGCCGCGCAGCCGCAAAATGAGCGGGAGAACAACCAGCTCATCGCCTTCCTTGCCTCCTTCGAATCCGCTCCGGGGGTGTTGAGTATCGAGGGCCGCAACTACCGTTACGCGTGGGTGCGCAAACTGCCATGCTTCCCGGCCGCGCAATAAGAAGTCCCGGATGCGCCTTTCTGCCCAGCTGGCGCAAATTTTGGTTGTTCGGCGTACTTGCCGCCGGCTCCCTGCTCGCATTGGCGAACATCCGTCGCGGCGCACTAAGCACTGAAACGCCGCAGACTGGCGGACAACTGCGGCCGGCATCATGGCCGTCCAACGCAATCACCGTCGCCTGGCTTGGGCATGCCACGCTGCTGATCGATTTTCTCGGCGTGCGCGTGCTTACGGATCCAACTTTTTTCCATCGCGTGGGAATGAATGTGGCCGGCCTGTTCACGGTCGGCCCGGCGCGCCGCGCCCCGGTACCGCTTACGCCCGCGGCGCTCCCGCCGCTGGACCTGATCCTCATCACTCACGCCCACATGGACCATCTCGATCTTCGCTCGCTTGGTGCGCTGCCCAAAGCCGCCGCCGTGGTTAGCTGTTCCGGATGCCGCGACTTGATCCGGCCGCTGGGATATTCGGACGTACGGCCGCTGCGGTGGGGCGAGAGTACGGTCGTGCATGGACTCAGGATCACTGCGATGGGAGCGCGCCATTGGGGGCGGCGATGGCCGTGGGAGGCGGACCGCGGCTACAACAGCTATCTGCTTGAAAAAGACGGTGTGCGGATGTTGATCGCGTGCGATTCCGCATTCACTGCGCTGTTCTCGCAATTGCGCGCCAACCCGCCGCTAATCGCGGCGTTTTCCATTGGCGCCTACGATCCGTGGATTCGCAGTCATGCCGATCCTGAGCAAGTCTGGGAAATGTTCCGGGAAACCGGCGCGCGCTACCTCATTCCGATCCATTGGGGCACCTTCCGCCTTTCCAAAGAACCGATGGACGAGCCGCTGCGCCGGCTCATCCAGGCGGCGGGTCCGCGCGCCGATGCGATTGTAATCAGAAAAATCGGCGGTATATTCCAGCAGTCCGTGCCGATGCTCCACCAGGCGGCTATGGCCCAAACATCAGCCACGCAGCCATGATTTGCGGCCTACGTCGGACGCGAGCGGTAGATTCCGGTGAAGCCCGGCGGACGCCATCCTTTGTCCGCGCATTCGATACAGACCGGGTACAGTCGCGGCCGGCCATTGTCGCGGCCGCTTAGACTGACCATGACTTCGGTCGAACAGCTTCTGGAGCAGGCAACGCAGGTTGCAACCAGCGACTTGTTTTCCTTGGCTTTCTCGCTCGGCATCTCTGAGAGGATCGTCTAGCGCGCAGCGCAGGCCGGCGCAATGCTAAATAAGCCGCCCGGCGTAAGCTCAGACCCGTCGGCGGGCAAAGAACCGTTGCAGCAGTTCCGCACTGCGCTCCTCCTCCAGCCCGGGATAGATCTCGATCCGATGATTGAGACGCCCGTCGCGACCGATGTCGTAAACCGAACCGGCCGCGCCCGCTTTGGCATCGCGCGCGCCGAAGAACAAGCGCGCGATGCGCGCGTTGACTAACGCTCCCATACACATCGTGCAGGGCTCCAGCGTCACGTAAATACTCGCCTCCGCCAGGCGATAGGTCTTCAAGGCGCGAGCGGCGGCGCGAAGCACCATGATTTCGGCATGAGCCGTGGGATCGCAAAGTCCGATCGGCTGGTTATGGCCACGGGCGACGATGTGGCCGTCGATCGCCAGCACGGCACCAACGGGTACTTCGCTTTCGGCTTCGCCAACGCGCGCTTCGGCCAGCGCCGCTTCCATCAGGGCCAGGTCTTGCGGCTGATACATCGGCACGGGCAATATTTCCTTGCGCAGATGAGCTTCAGAGCGCATCGCTAATTGTGGTCAGGACGCCGGCGGCTTGCAATCGGGCAATCGGCGGGGATTGAGGTTATGGCAGAACTGGGTGAAATTTCACCGCGCGACTTAAAGGATCGCCTCGAGCGGGGTGAGCGTCCGTTGATTCTGGACGTCCGCGAAATCGAAGAGGTAAATCTTGCGCCGTTTCCCGGCGCCTTGCACATTGCGATGGGTGAAGTAGCGTCGAGACTGGCCGAATTGGAACCACAGCGCGAGACCGTGGTGGTTTGCCATCATGGCGTGCGCAGCGCCCAAGTGGCGGCTTATCTGTCCAGCGTTGGGTTCGAGCGGGTCCTCAATTTAAGCGGTGGAATAGACGCCTGGTCCAGCGTGGATAGCGCAGTGCCGCGCTATTAGGATGCGGCCCGATGAAACTGATTGCGGCAGCCGTCCAGATGAGTTCCGGTCCGGACAAGGAGCGCAATCTCGTGACCGCCGAGCGGCTGATCCGCGCCGCCGCGCAGCGCGAAGCAAGTGTGGTGGTTCTGCCCGAGGTCTTCAACTGGCGCGGTCCCAGGTCGGATCAGGCAGCCGCCGCCGAAGATCTCGACGGACCTACGCTCACCGCGATGGCGCGGTTGGCGCGAGAACTCCGCCTGTTTCTGGTCGCCGGTTCAATCACGGAGCGGATTGCCGGCCAGAGCAAAGCCTACAACACCTCGGTGCTGATCGGGCCCGGCGGCGACGTGCTCGGCGCCTACCGCAAGATCCATCTGTTCGATGTCGAGCTGACGGGCAGGGTCAGCACGCGTGAGTCGGAGGTGAAAGTCGCCGGCGGCGAAACGGTCTGCATACCGACCGCGGTCGCGACTTTCGGTCTCAGCGTTTGTTACGATTTGCGGTTCCCCGAATTGTACCGCCAACTGGCGCACAACGGAGCCACCGTGATCGCGATTCCCAGCGCCTTTACATATCCCACTGGTGAGGCGCACTGGGAAGTGCTGGTGCGAGCGCGCGCGATCGAAAACCAGGCCTTCGTCATTGCCCCGGGTCAGTTTGGGCGTAATGTCCACGGCTTCAGCGATTACGGCAATTCGATGATCGTCGATCCATGGGGACGAGTGCTGGCGCGCGCGCCCGCGGAAGGCGAACAGGTGATAGTCGCGGTTCTGGATTTTGATGAGCTTCAACGCGTGCGCCGCGAACTGCCCGCCCTGACGCATCGGCGGCTTTTCTGACCGCGTCCGCAAGCCAAGCGCCTGAACCCACAGCCGGGGATGTCCGCGGCGCTTGCGGCAGCGCCCAAAGCTGATACTATGCGAGCCGTAGATGTGGTTGGCCGGCCGATCGTACCTGAAAGTGGAAGCGGCTGGCAGCGATTTCCCCTGGTCGCACCAGAGAGAGTTTCCATGGAACGGGTTTAAAGAGCCATGAATCGAACAATACCGCTCTTCCCGCTGCCCAACCTGGTCCTGTTCCCCCACACCGATGTTCCGTTGCACATCTTTGAACCACGCTATCGGCAGATGATTGCCGATATCGTCGAAGGCGATCGGATCATCGGTATGATGCTGCTCAAGGGGGACTGGGAGCGCGACTACTACGGCTACCCCGACATCTACACGGTCGGATGCGCGGGAAAAATCGATCGGGTGGTCAGGATGCCGGACGGACGCTACAAGCTGGTCCTGCAAGGTATGAGCGAGTTCAGGATCGAACGGGAGATTCGTGATCGTTCCTACCGCCGGGCCGAGGTCCAATGGTGCGCGGTGGCGCCGGAAAGTTTGCGCATGAGCGATCAAATGATGGATCGTCTGCGCGAGCTGCTGGTAGCCTACATCGGGGCGCCCGCTCGTGAAGCATGGCGGACTGTGGTCGAGGAGCGCGGCCTGCGCGGAGCCCAATTGATCAATTTTCTGTGCTTTCATCTTGACCTGAGTCCGCTGGAAAAACAGACTTTGCTCGAAGCGCTCGATCAGCGAGCCGCATGTCTGTTGGACGTGCTTACGTTTAAATTGGCAGAGCGCAATAGTGGGCCGGCTGGGCAGGGAGGCTCCGAATCGGGTCCCCGCCAATGATGAAGATTTGCACGTTTCAGCAACGAATTTAGCTTAAATGAGACCAAGTGGTTGACAGTGAGCTGGGTGAGCGTTAATAATCGGTTGGTTCGGATTAGTTCCTGACCAATTTGAGGGCTCCTCTCAAGGCTTAGATGGGAGGCTGACGGCCAGACTGAGGATGCGTCCCCCCCCCTTCGCAACCCTCGGCCCCGACGGCCTCCCTTCTAGGCTTTGTCTATTCTGCGTCGCGTTTTCATCACGTTCGGCAAACCTGAGCTTGCTTTCAGCCGTTCGCAAAATAGTGCGGGCGGATTTTGATTTGCATTTTGCAAAATGCTTCGCCATGCACCTTTTTCACAATTCGGTAGCTCGGCGCAGGTCAAGGTATCGAAAACGTTCCTTGGACTTCGGTCAGTTGATTCCGGCACATCAGCGATACTCGCGCCGAAAACCAAACGGAATGCCGCTGGGAGGTTCGCAAATGGCGAAGGGGACTTTTCAGGAGTGCTATTAACCGACATTTAAGATTCTGCTATATTTTAGCGGAACAGATCTTGCTTAACCACCACCCAATTCGCTGAAAGCGACGGTCCGGAGATGACCCAGGAAAACGGAGTTTTAGGTTCTCTTTTTGTTCCCGAAATCATGACCCCGGCCCAGTTCTATGATGGACGGCGCCAGGAAAACGATGAATTTACGCCGATCAAGCGCCTGATGATGGCGATTCTTGAGGATGCTCTGCGGTGTTTTCAGAATAACGCCGGAGCTACCACCGGCAGGCGCAAGCGGCTGTTCCAGGAAGCCGAGGAATGGTTGTGCGGGAGTGGCGGCGAAGGTCCGTTCTCGTTCAACATGGTCTGCGAAGCGCTCGGCATCGAACCTGAGTTTTTACGCAATGAGTTACTGAGGTGGCGTGCTGAACAACAAAGCGGAATTATCCGCCGTCCTTTGGCGCGGCGTTCCCCGGTAGTCCGGCCGCGCCGAATCAGCGCCCCCACGGTCCGGCGGCGCAACCGCATGGCTCGTCAGGCCTGAGTATTTTCCTCAGCTTAAACTTTCGAATTCGGCTCTTCAAAGGGGCGGCCTCAGGGCCGCTCCTTTGACTCTCTGGGGCCGAGAACCGCCTGCTGATCTGCTCAGTCCAAGCCTCGCCTGGACTGATGAGGCCTTGCAATGAGCACTGTCTACGCGGCCTGAAAGACGATCTTGTCGCCCCGCTCGAACTTGCGGGCACGGCCCTCCAGATAAGCGTGCTCCAGGTGCGCCAGCGTTTCGAACGTCGCCGCCATCCATTGCGCAAAGGGCCTCTCCTCGTTGCCAAAAACCTCGCGCGCCACATCCCACGCAGTCATGGACTGGTTTTTCAGCAGATCGAGCATTTCGGCCTCGCGGTAGCGATGGTGCTCGATGATCTGGTTGGCGCGATGGCGATGGTCATGAAAAACGCCGCCATGGGCGGGCAACACCAGTTCGACGTCGAAATTCTGCACTTTCATTTGCGAGTTGATGAAATCGCCCAGCGGGTCGGGAGTACTGTCGGGATAGATTCCGACGTGCGGCGTTATTCGCGGCAGCAGGTGATCGCCCACGATCATAACCTTGATGTCGGGCAGATAGATCACTGCATGACCTGGCGAATGGCCGGGCGTCCAGACCACTTCAAAGCGGCGGTCACCGACTGTAATCACGTCGCCGTCATTGAGGTAGTGGTCCGGTATCTGGGTGGGCACATAAGCGCCGTTGCTGTAAAACGCCGGCCTCATCGCTTCGTAATTCGCAGGGGGTACGCCGTTGCGCTGAAAGAACTGAATCGCTTCAGGCGGGCGCTGGGTCATCGTGGCCATGCTCAGAACGCGCGCCACTTTGTCCTGCTCCAGGCGATGGAGATAGACTTTGGCCCTGCTGCGCCGCTGGATTTCCGCCGACGCGCCGAAGTGGTCCGGATGATGATGGGTTCCGAACACGACGTCGAGGTCTTCGATTCTGATGCCCACAGTTGCAAGCGCTTGCTCCAGCGTCTTGACGCTGTCTGGCAGATTCATCCCGGTATCGATCAATGCCCAGGCGCCGTGACAATCGATCAGGTACACATTGATGATTGTAGGGCGCGCCGGTAAGGGCAGGAAAATCTCGTAAATTCCGGGATGTACTTCTACAATTTTACTCATATTTGGGGCCTCGCCAGAGCGCTGGGCCGGCTTGCGCCTGACCCGCACTCGTTACGTCACCCGCGCCGTCCTCCCCTGAAGAGAAGTTCCGCGCTGCAGTGGGTTTACGCCCGCCGCATTCCAGACACGGATCACTCCGGTGCCGTTCTCGAAGCAAAAAGCGGGGAACAGGCTGTTTTCAGCGCCGATCATCCAAAACAGTTCCAGCGCCGCGGGTCAGTCCCGTCACTCGTGCAGCGATTCCGTCACTCTGAATGTACAATTGACGGTGACCTTCCACCTGGCGACTCGCCGGTCTTCGATTTCCGCCTCAATGTCGGTCACCTTGGCGCTACGAATCCCGGTGATGGTTACGCTGGCACGCGCAACCGCCAATTGCACCGCATCCTCGATCGAGTTGGCCGAGATACCCGTTAAAACAATCGTTTTTTCAACCATACCCTTGCTGCTTCGCGTTCTGAATGCGGCTGACAACCGGCCGCAGGTTGCTTATTCGCAAACCTCCGACAATCAGTTATTCCCTTATCACAATCAATCTTAAGCCAGCCGGTGATGCAACCCCTTGCGCGGCAGGACGCATTCTGGATCAACATCTTGTTACATCCGGCGCTGCAGCGCACGCAAATGCCATTAACGCGGTCCGCACCTCCCCAAGCAACCGATGTACCCGCTCCCGGCCGGCCGCGCATTGCTCTATCATCGCAGCAACGCGGATGCATCCCAAACCGGTTTTGGCGAGGTCAAAAATGAAAGCATACGAAATCACCAACGCTGGCGCTAAAGGCCGTCTGGCCCTTGTTGACCGCCCTCAACCCAAACCTGGGCCCGGTGAGATTTTGATCAGAATCAGGGCAACTTCACTGAACTACCGAGATTTGTTGACTGTCAAAGGAGGGATCGGAGGAGCTAACAAGCGCGGCTTGATCCCGCTGTCCGACGGCGCCGGCGAAGTGGCCGAAATCGGTTCCGGCGTGACACGCGTACGCACCGGCGACCGCGTCTGCCCCATCTTTACCCCGGGATGGATTTCCGGCAGACCCGCAGCCCGAACCGCTGAATCGTCGCTGGGTGGCGGAACCGTCGATGGGATGCTGCGGGAGTACGCAGTTGCGCATGAAAGCGCCGTCGTCCCGATTCCGTCTCACCTTTCGTTTGAAGAGGCGGCCTGCCTGCCTTGCGCCGCCGTGACCGCCTGGAACGCCCTGGTGGCCGTCGGTCACGTGATGTCGGGCGACACAGTCGTGATTGAGGGTACGGGCGGGGTGTCGATTTTCGGGCTTCAGTTTGCGCGGATGTGCGGTGCACGCGTGATTGCCACCACCGGCAGCGAAGCCAAAATCGAGCGCTTGCGCCAGTTGGGCGCATCCGACGTGATCAATTACAAAACGACCCCCGAATGGGACCGGCGCGTGATGGAACTTACGGGCGGCGAGGGCGCCGACCATATTCTCGATGTCGGCGGCGCCGGCACCCTGGCGCGCGCCCTCCAGGCGGTGAGAGCCGGCGGCTTTATCACGGTCATCGGCCTTCTGAGCGGGATGAACGGGGAGATCAACCCGCTGGGGATACTCTTTCGCGCCGCGCACGTGGTCGGAATCCGGGTCGGCTCACGCGAAATGTTCGAGTGTATGAATCGGGCAATCAGCGTGAATCAGATGCGCCCGGTGATCGACCGCGTGTTTCAGTTCGACGAGGCTCCTGAGGCGCTGGAATATCTCGCCAGCGGAAAGCACTTCGGCAAGGTCTGCATTAGCGTCTAACGTTCTGGTTCGGCACACGTCCGTAACGGCAGGCGCTTATTGGCTTCAAGCGAGACAGGGCTTAGCATGGCGCCTGAACAGCATGCGTAAGACCGCGACCATCATAGCGGCGATTTTGGCCACGTTGCTGGGGTTAGGTGCGTCCGCCAATAGCCTTAGCATCGGCGATCTGCTGTCGAAAATGGAGGGCGATCAGGGCTTTAAGATCATTCACTCCGCGGATTTGGCTGCCATGATAGGCAAGCCGGAATCCAAAGTGATGGTTTTCGACGCCAATCCGCCCGACGTGCGCCAAACCGAAGGCATCATCCCGGGCGCCCATCTGCTGCCGTCCTCCCATGGTTACGATGTTGCTACGGAACTGCCCCCGGACAAAAACACACCCCTGGTGTTTTACTGCCACGATTCGCTTTGAATGGCCTCGCACGCGGCCGCCCGTCGGGCGGTACAGGCCGGTTACAAAAATGTGATGGTGATGGCGGACGGAATTGTCGGCTGGAAGCAAGCCGGTCACAAGGCCGCCGCCGCTCCCGCGGAGTGATCCGCAGCCACGCGACGGCCGTGAATTTTGACAATCGCGCGTTTTGTACTAGATAAAATCGCAACGACTCCGGGTGATCCGATCGCGGCCGGGAGGTGAGCCATGACTTACGACCTGCTGATTAACAATGGCACCGTTGTCGATGGAACGGGAGCGCCGGCCTTTGAGGCCGACATCGCAATTGTCGGAGATAAAATTGCGGAAATCGGCAAGCTCCATGGCAACGCCCATCGGGCGATCGATGCGCGCAATCTGATCGTGGTACCCGGCTTTATCGATCCGCACACTCATTACGACGCGCAAATCTGCTGGGACCCGATGGTCACTTCCACTTCATGGCATGGCGTAACCTCGGTCATCATGGGCAATTGCGGCGTGGGGATCGCGCCATGCAAACCGGAAGTGCGCGAGATCGCCGCGTGGGATTTGGTCAACGTCGAAGGAATTCCATTCGAGGCGCTGTCCAAGGGAATCAGTTGGGATTGGATCGGCTTCGATGAGTTCATGAACGCGGCGCAGCGCCGCCGATGCGCGATCAACCTGGGCTTTCTGGCGCCGCTGACTCCCTTTCGCCACTTTGTGATGGGCGAGGAGTCGATGGAACGGGCGGCGCGGCCTGACGAATTGACCCGGATTGCAAGTCTGCTCCGCGAAGCAATTACGGCCGGCGCTTTCGGCTTTTCCACTACCACCTTCTCCAACCACATCGGCTATCATGCCCGGCCCTTGGCATGCCGTCTGGCCAGCCACGACGAGTTGATGGCCTATGCCGGAGTGTTGAAAGAACTCGGCCGTGGCGCGATAGAAATCGCCTTGACCAAAACGATCGGAATCCTGGTGGAGGAGGAATACCAACTGCTCGACGATTTGCTGACCGCGGCGCACCGACCAGTGACCTGGCTGCTGGTTTCCATCCGCGGCAGGGACGGCCATTTCGAAACGCTCAGGAAAGCCGAACCGTTGATCAAACGGGGCGGCATCCCGCAGGTCAGCGCCGTGCCGATCATCGTCAGTATCGACCTGCGCGCGCCCGGAATTTTTGCCGCGATGGCATCGTGGCAGCCGGTCTTCAACCAGAGTCACGACCAGCAAAGAAAGATTTATGCCAGCACCGATTTTCGCAACGCCTTCCGCGAGGACCTCAGGACGTTCAAACGGTTCAAGCTCGACATGACGCGAATCGCCGTCGATGAAGTCCGGCGGCCGGAACTAAAGCCGCTGGAAGGGATGACCGTCGACCAGATCGCGCGGGACCGTGGCAAGGACCCGGTTGACACTTTCCTGGACGTCGGGCTGGAAGATGACCTCGGCGTTCGCTTCGCCATGATCCCGCCCGACGAGGATCGCATCCACGAACTGATCGGCGACCCGCGCACGATTATCGGCCTGTCCGACGGCGGCGCGCACGTCAACTCGCATTGCGAGGCGGGTTATCCCACCTACCTCATTGGACATTGGGTGCGGGACAAACGCGCGCTGACCCTGGAGCACGCCGTCAAGCGCATCACGTCTGAGCCCGCCGACCTGTTCGGCATCGTCGGCCGCGGCCGCCTGGCGCCAGGGATGGCGGCAGACATTGCCATCTTCGACTTCGATACAATCGGGCCGGCGGGGCGCCAGAAGCTGGTACGCGACCTCCCGGGTAGCGGTGAGCGGTTCGTAGTTCACGCCAACGGAATCGAATATACGATCGTCAACGGGAAAGTGCTTTACGATCACGGCCGGCATACCGGCGAATTGCCGGGTACGGTGCTCAGATCCCGGCGCATGAATTGATCTTGGCAATCGATTTGAGTAAGTGGCATTTAACTTCAGCCAGGAAGGGAAGTCCAGGTGGCACAGCGTTTAAGCTCAGATGATGTAAAAGGCATGTTCGAAAAGCTCAGCAACTGGGGACGATGGGGCAAGGAGGATCAGCGGGGCGCGCTGAACTTTATTACCGACGCCAAGCGCGCGTCGGCGGCCGCGCTGGTCAAGACCGGCGAAGTGATCTCGATGTCGCTGCCGCTGGCAACGATTACGGCCAACGACAATCCCCAGCCGGTCACCCATCTGATGATCCAGGCCGGTACCGATACGCCGCGCCAGGCGATGGCCGGGGTCGCCGACTATTTCTCGATCTCGCCCCACGGATTTGCCACTACTCATCTTGACGCGCTGTGCCATGTGTTCTGGCAAGGCAAGATGTACAACGGTTTCGACGCGGCCGAGGTCGGATCTCACGGCGCGAAAAAATGCTCGATCGAAGTAACGACGCCTGGCGTAGTCAGCCGCGGGGTGTTGCTCGACATCGCCAAGGCCAAGGGCGTCGACTGGTTTGAGCCCGGCCATCATATTCTGCCTGAGGATTTGGAGGCGGCGGAAAAGGATCACGGCGTCCGGGTCGAAGAAGGCGACGTTTTGCTGATTCGGACCGGGCGGCCGAAACGGCGCGCCGCCAAACGGGGATGGGAGCCGCCGACTCGCGGGCTGATCGATATGGCGGGGCTCGACGTGACCTGCCTACCGTGGATTCACGAGCGCAGGATTGCGGTGCTGGGCTGTGACGGCACCAGCGACGTTATCCCGACCGGATACGATGATATCGGTCTGCCGATACATATCGGCACGCTGGTCGTGATGGGAATACATCTTATCGATAATGCCGATCTTGAAGCGCTGTCGGCGCAATGCGCGCGGACCGGACGCTACGCGTTCCAGTTCGTGATGGCGCCGCTGCTTTTACGCCGCGGCACCGCCTCGCCGGTCAACCCACTGGCGCTGTTCTGAGCCTGAAGCGAGGTTAACTTTGTCGCGATAAGTGAGAAGTCGCCGCGTCGGGACCGCTTCTATTTTTTTCCATGCGTTTGGCGCGGCGGACCGCGTCGGAGGCGAAGGCAATTGCGGCGCGCATGCTCTGGGGACGCGCGATGCCTTTTCCCGCTATATCGTAGGCGGTCCCATGATCGGGAGAGGTGCGGATAAAAGGAAGGCCCAAAGTCACATTGACGGCGTTGTCGAAGTCCAGCGTCTTTACCGCGATAAGGCCCTGATCGTGGTACATCGCGACCGCGGCGTCGAAAGCGAATTTGCCGCCGGACCTGATGAAAGCGGTGTCCGGCGGCACCGGCCCGTAAGCGTCGATTCCGGCTTTGCCGGCCTTTTTGATCGCCGGCGCGATGACCTCGATCTCCTCGCGTCCGAACAGCCCGTTTTCGCCCGCGTGTGGATTGAAGCCGAGCACGGCCAGCTTCGGATTCGCGATTGCGCCGCGGGTGCGCATGTACGAAGCCAGCAGTTCGATCGTATCGAATACGTTTTCGATGCTCAGTGTGCGAGAGACCTCGGCCAATCCGACATGCACGGTGACCAGCGCCAACCGCAGCTTTCGTCCCGCGAACATCATGCGCCAGCGCGGCGCCCTGGCAATTTCAGCCAGCAGCTCGGAGTGTCCGGGGAACTCAAAACCCGCGCGATTCAGCCAGCGCTTGCTGATTGGCGCCGTTACCAGAGCTGACGCCTCACCTGACAGCGCCATCCGAGCTCCGATGTCGATATAGCGGTACGCCGCCCTCGCACCCTCCACGCTCGGGCGCCCCGGGGTCAGTGCGCGGGAGGCCAGTCTGCCCACCTGAAAAACGCTGATTGTGTCCCCAACAGGGCCAACTTGCTGTCCGCTGGTCCATCGGGCCGGACGCGGGACCTGATAGTTCAGCGTCTGGGCGGCGGCGAGCATCGCGCCCAAGTCTCCGATCACCAGCAGACGCGGCGCCGAGCGCCGGCCGGCCCATGACGCGGCTGCCTTGAGAATTACCTCGGGACCGATCCCCGCGGGATCGCCCATACTGATCGCTATTGGCTGATCGATGCGCGCGGCGGCGCTCACAAGTAGGTTTGCACCGAATGGTTCTTCAGCAGGTCCGAATCGACCCAGTTTTTGAATTGAGTCTTCATCTGTTGTTCCGCCAGGATTTGCCGGATGCGATCCCTGACGTTGCTGAGCGGAACCAAGCCTGGCTGGTCGTGTTCTTCGACTTTAATAATATGGAAGCCGTGGCTGGTCTTGACCACCTGCGAAATCTGTCCTGCCTTGAGATTGGAAATTGCGGCGAGGATTTTTTCATTGATTTCCTCCGGCTTGAAATAACCCAGTTCGCCGCCCTGGGACTTGGAGTCATCATCCGAATACTGGGCCGCAAGTTGCGAGAAGTCCTCTCCCTTGAGCGCGCGTCTGCGTAGAGCCTCGGCTTTGGCCCGGTCCGCTTGCATCAAAACCGGGGGAGTGGTCGTGGGATCGGCGGCCACGAGGATCTGGGCCAGCTTGAAGCGTTCCTGCGACGTGGTGAAATCACCGATATGGGCATGGTAGTAGTCCTCGATCTCCCTTTCGGTCACATTCACCTTGTCCCGCGCGTGTTCCTCGAGGAAGGTCATCTTCTGGATTTCCTGGCGCACCCGCTTGCGGTAGGCCTCGTAGGGAATACCGTGCTGCGCCAGTTGATCACGCAGCTCCGCATCGGTGATGTGATTACCGGCTTCGAATTGAGCGATGTACCGATCGATCTGATCATCATCGACCGAAATCGCGCTCATCTCATGATCCATTACGGTTTCCCGGATCAGATCATTGAGCACCCTGCGCTCGATTTCCTCGCTTTGCGGGCTGCTGTCGGCGGGCAGCGTGGTTCCGGCGGCGGTCGCATATTTGCGCAGATCCTGCATCGTTATCGGATCGCCATCGACAGTGGCGACCACGCGATCGACAATCTGATCGGCGAGCGCCGACGGCGGTAAAGATGGTGGCACCAGCATCACCAGCGCTGCGCCAATAGCAATACGCGCGTAATTCTTCATCGCATTAATTGGCGAGCTGTCCATCCGCCCGCCCCACCCGAAGGTCAACCTTTTCACACGCAGCCAGCGCCTGCAAGATGGGCTCAAGCTCCTCGAACAGCTCTTCGTAGGTGCGGTTCTCGATCCGGACCGTGATTTGCCCATTGGGCGCCAGGCGCATCCGTGAACGGTTTGAGTTGACCAGTTTGGTCAGCAACTCGGCATCGATCGGCGCCTGTGGATGGATCCGCAGCTGGAGCTGATTGGCTTTGAACACCGCGCTCATGATCATCAGTTCGCGCATCTGACGGCGCACGTTCATCGCGGCGAGCAGATTCTCGACGAGGGTCGGCACGGGGCCGAAGCGATCGCGCAACTCGTCGCGCAGATCATCGAAATCCTGCAGCGATTCCGCCCGCGCCATGCGGCGGTACAGGATCAGGCGTTCGGTTTCGTCCGGCACGTAGCTGTCGGGGATATAGGCGGGGATACCGAGTTGGAGTTCGGGCTCGAAGTCCGGACGCTGCGGCTCTCCGCGCAATTCCCGAATCGCCTGTTCCATCATCTCGGTGTACAGCTCGAATCCGACCGCGGCAATGTCGCCCGACTGCTCGCGCCCGAGCAGGTTGCCGGCTCCACGCAATTCCAGGTCGTGCATCGCCAGCTTGAATCCGCCGCCCGCCTCAACCAGTTCGCGCAGCACTTCGATGCGTCGTTTGGCGTCGCGCGTGATCAGATGCTCGCCCGGCACCAGCAGGTAGGCGTAAGCTCTTTGCTTGGAGCGGCCCACCCGCCCGCGCAACTGGTAGAGCTGGGCCAGCCCGAAGTGGTCGGCGCGATTGATTATGATAGTGTTGGCGTTGGGAATATCCAGCCCCGATTCCACTATCGCCGAGCAGACCAGGACGTTGACGCGGTTGTTGATAAAGTCGTGCATCACGACTTCCAACTCCCGTTCCTCCATCTGCCCGTGAGCGATCGCGACCTTAGCCTCGGGCACCAGCGCGCGCAGATGACGCGCCATGTATTCGATGTTCTCGACCCGGTTATGGACGAAGAACACCTGACCGCCGCGGTTGAGTTCGCGCAGGACGACCTCGCGGATGAGGCCATCGTCGAAATTGGCGACGTAGGTATGAATCGCCTGGCGGTCCACCGGCGGGGTCTGGATGACGGACAGGTCGCGAATCCCCAGCATCGCCATGTGCAGGGTGCGCGGAATCGGCGTGCCGGTCATCGTCAGCACGTCAACCAACTTGCGGAATTTCTTGATCTTCTCCTTGTCGGCGACGCCGAAGCGATGTTCTTCGTCGATTATCAGCAGCCCCAGGCGCTTGAAATCGACGTCCGTCTGCAACAGACGATGGGTGCCGATCACGATATCGATCTTGCCCTCACGCACCATCTGCAACACTGCGCGGTTTTCTTTGGGCGTGTGAAAGCGCGAGACCATCTCGATGCGCACGGGGAAATCCCTGAAGCGCCGGCTGAAGGTTTCGTAATGCTGCTCGGCGAGCACCGTGGTCGGCACCAGCATCGCGACCTGGTAGCCATCGGTCACCGCGACCATCGCGGCTCGCAGCGCCACTTCGGTCTTGCCAAAGCCCGCATCACCGCAGATCAGCCGGTCCATCGGGCGCGGCTTCGACATGTCGAGCAGCACCTGGTCGATCGCGGCCAACTGGTCTTCGGTTTCCTGGAATTCGAAGCGATCGGCGAATTCCTCGTACAGCGCGCCCGGATGAGGAAAGGCATGGCCCTCCTGCGCTTCGCGCGCGGCATATATTTCGAGCAGTTCCGCAGCCATCGCCAGGACCGCATCGCGCGTGCGCTTTTTCACCTTGTCCCATGAACCGCTGCCCAGCTTGTCCAGCTTGGGTGCGGAGCCGTCGCCGCCAACGTAGCGCTGCACCAGGTTGATGCGCTCCACGGGAACGTACAGGGTGTCGTCGCCGAGATATTCGAGGTTGAGGAAATCGCCTTCGGTTTGCGCGACCTTCAGATGTTTCAAGCCGCGGTAGCGGCCGATGCCATGATCCAGATGGACCACCAGGTCGCCAGGCTTGAGTTCTTCCAAATTGACCAGGATTCCTTTGGCGGCGGGGCGCCCGCGCCGGCGCACCCGCGGCTCGCCGAACACGTCCTCCTCGCTGTAGATGTACAGGCCGTCCATCGGCAGGACGGTACCGGCGCCTATTTCGCCCTCAAGGATCGCGGGGAAGCCCGGCGCCGTCTGCATGAGCTTCGGAAAATTTTCCAGCTTCGTGTTGACTTCGAAACCATAGGCTTCGAGGTGGCGGCGCAGGCGATTGGCCTGGCTGGGGCCGTCAACCACGAACAATGCCCTCCCCTGCTGGCGGCGGATTTGAGTAAGTTCGTTGACCAACGGTTCGAAGGAGGGTGTTCTGGCGCCGTCGGCGGTCCCGGCCGTGAGTTTGAGACTGGGCTGCGACTTGACTTCGATCGGAACCGCGTAGCCAGATTGCGGTGTGCGCACCGTCACGATGGACCCAACCTCGACGGTGAGCATCTGCTGGAGCCGCGACTGGAGTTCCGAGGCCTCCAGGAACAGCGCTTCGGGCGCGGGAAAGTAGGCATGTCGCGAGAGGTTTTGCGCCGCTTCCTCGGCTATGCGTTCGGCAAAACGCGACGCCTGCGCGAGTATCCGGCCCGGCTCGACCAGCCATAAAATTGCGTTATCGGGCAGGAAGTCGAACAACGTATCAAGCGGCTGGTCATAAAGGTAGGGAATCAGGTTTTCGACTCCGGGGAACAGCAGTCCGTTTTCCAGCGCCTCACTGAGTTCCGCGACTTCCTTGCGCACCAGCCCGATCTCCGCCGCGCGCACTTCCACGCGGTCGCGCAGCTTGCGATCGCGTAAAGCATGGGGCGCGATCAGGCGGGCCGGAATCACGATTGCTTCCAGCACTTCGCCCAACGAACGCTGGTCAGCGGGATCGAAGAAGCGAATCGAGGACAGGATGTCGTCCTCCAGCTCAAGCCGCAACGGCAGATTATAGAGCGGCGAAAACAGATCGATGATGCCGCCGCGAACGCTGAAGTCGCCGGGTTCTTCGGTCTGCGGAAGGCGCTGGTAGCCGGTTGCGACCAACTCCGAGACGACGCCCTCCAAATCCACATGGTCACCCAAGGTCAGGCTGAGAATGGAATTTTGAAAGACGGCGCGCGGCATCGTGCGCGTCATCAGCGCTTCCACCGAGGTAATCACGAGCGGAGCGGGCTTGCGCCGTAAAGTGTACAGAGCAACAAATTCAGCGCTCTGATTCTCCAACGGCGGTGAGATGCGGGCCAGCGGTGTGACCTCCCATCCCGTGTGCAGGCAGACGCAGCGCTCCAAAGCTCCGCCCTGCACCGATTCACCCAGGAAAAAGCGGAGCTCCGCGGCCAAAGCCTCGGCTTCGCCGCAAAGCGGGGTAATCGCAAGGATCGGCCGTTTGAGGATGGCGGCGGCTTCGCACAAAAGCAGGGGACCGGCAGCGCCCTTCAACCCCATAACCGGGAAATGTCGTTCACTGCCCTCCGCCAGACGGGCGGCCAGCTCGCCAATCGCCTCCTTCAGACTTCGCTCCATGACCTCAGATCGCACCAACGCCCCGCCGCGCGGCCAGGCCCCGGCGCAGGTCCGCCGAAACGATTCCGCACACCGCGTGACAAGGCACAAATGGCAGGGCGGGAGTTGCGCTCCCGCCCGGCTTTGAAAATGCTAGCAGAAAAAAAACGTCGAGGCGTCCCGGCTCGGAAGAAATTGCTTTACTTTCCAGCGGAAGCAGGCAAGGCGCCCTGCGGCGACGCCAGCTTGATCGGCACGTTGACCGCGTGCGGTTTGCCCTTCGCGCTTTCGCGCAAAACGGTCAGCCATACAGTGTCGCCGGGTTTGAGCCGGGCCAGTTCGCCGGCCAAATCCTGTTCGGTGCTGACGCGATCGTTATCTACCGCAACAATGAGGTCGCCCTGTCGTCCTAACTGCCCGGTTTTCTGCAGCAGCGGAGCAACCAGTTCCTGTGCCGGACCAAACAGGGCGCTCGCGGTCAGGCTGGTGGCGCCCAGTTCAGTGGGTGCGCCGCTGCCCATGATCCCCGCTCTCGCAGCCGGACTTCCTTTGTCCACGCTCAGCACTTCGAGCGCCTGCTGTTGAGCGCCATTGGGTTGCATCACGGTTATCGAATGCACCGAAATGCCCAGATAGGGCCTGGGAGCAGACTTACCGGCGTAGTCGGAGTCCGTGTAGGCGCGATACGACTGGATCGGACTGTCGGCGCCCTTCCGGCTATCCGGGTTGTCCGCGACCGATCCGTTACGTGGTTCTGGCGTAACTGCTTGCGGTAAAGCGGACGGCGGTGTTTGCGGGGCAATTTCCAACACTCCACCTTTGTCAGCGGGAGGCGCGATCGAGGGATTCGTCAGCCACTGGGATCCGCCGTTTTGCGCGTTGCAAACGGCGGCGGTCCAAAGACAGGTGATTACAGCCAGAAAAGCGGCGGTTCTCATGCTGTTTGCGCGAAGCAAAAGCCAGCTTACGCTCAAAACTATAAGCCCGCACCCGGCGTCTCTCAATACTGCGCCGCGCCCACTTGAGCGCGCGGCGCGCTTTCTGATACGGCTGTCGCCATGAAAATCCTGGTGACGATGAGGCTGACCGAACGCCAGCGCGCGCTGATCCAGGAAGCGTCGGGAGGCGCCGAAATCCTGGACGGCTTCAATCCTTTCGAACCCGACAAAATGGAGCCGGCGCTGGCTGACTGTGACATCATGGTGACCTTCCGCACTCCTGCGGACCTGGCGCACAAGGCGCCAAAGCTGAAATGGATTCATCTGATGAGCGCCGGCGTCGAGCATGCTCTGGCGGCGGGCGTGTTTGACAACCCCAATCTGCTGCTCACCAACAGCAGCGGCATCCATGGAACGACCATCGGCGAGTATATCATCGGCTCGATGCTCGCCTATGCTCATCAGATACATCTGCCGCTGCGCGCTCAAGTGCGCCATGAATGGCTGCCGAATCGTTATTTCATGAAGACGGTGTTCGACCTGCGCGGCAAGACGGCCGGAATCGTTGGCTATGGATCGATCGGACGCGAGACCGCGCGTTTGGCTCAGGCCTTTGGGATGGAGGTACTGGCGCTCAAGCGCAATCCGCACGATCACGCCGATCGGGGTTGGTGCGCGCCCGGCGTGGGCGATCCGCAGGGATTGATTCCGAAGCGATGGTTTGGGCCGGAGCAGCGTCTTGATTTGATCCGCGGCAGCGACTTTATCATCGTCACGCTGCCGCTCACGCCCGACACCCGCCATTTTCTGGGAGCCGCTGAATTCGCGGAGGCCCGCCCGCGCGCTTACGTCGTCAACGTCGGACGGGGCGAAGTAATCGATCAGGATGCGATGATCGAGGCGCTGAGGAGCGGAAAATTAGGCGGCGCCGGCCTGGATGTGACCACCCCCGAGCCGCTGGACGGCCGGAGTCCTCTTTGGGACATCGAAAATGTGCTGCTCACCCCACATATTTCGGGCGCGAAGCAGGGCTACAACGACGAAGCCTGTGAGGTATTCGTCGAAAACCTGCGCCGATTTGTGGCGGGGCGTCCGCTGTTGAACCTGGTGGATCGCGCGCGGGGGTATTAATCAGGATCGAGAAACCCGCTCTTCACCAGGCAGCTTCCCTATCGTCGGCCGGGAAATTTGGGCTGACGCTTCTGCATCATGGCGCGGATGCCTTCTTTGAAGTCTTCGGTTTTGTAGAGTGCGTCGAAGGTTGCCATCGAATCCCTGATTGCGGTGGGCAGGTCGGTTTGCAGATGCTGGTAAACTTCGCGCTTGATCTCCGCTACCGCCACCGGTGAGCAGTTCTCCGCGATCTCGTTGGCGATCTCGCGCGCCTTGGCCATCAGTTCGCCGTCGGGCACGACGTGATTGACCAAACCCAGTTCCAGCGCGTCTTTGGCTTTGAGCGTGCGCGCGGTGAAGGCCAGCTCCAGCGTCCGACCCCATCCGATGAGCCGCGGCAGCACCCAGCTCGATCCGCCTTCCATCGCCAGGCCGCGGCGCGGATACATCAGCGACATCGTGGCGCTCTCAGCAGCGATGCGGATGTCCCAGAACATGAGCAGCGTAAACCCCCATCCGATCGCCGGACCGTTAATCGCGACGATAATCGGCTTTAAAATCTTCTGCGGATAGGTGAAATGGGTGACCCAATCCTTGAAAACGGGCGAGACTTCTTCGCCTTCTTTTGACTGGCCTGACAGGATCGACATGTCGGCGCCCGAGCAGAATGTGCTGCCGGCGCCAGTCACGATTATCGCCCGGATCTGATCGTCGGCCTCCGCGTCCTTCATCGCATGGTAAACTTCCTCGCGCATGCGGAAGGTCCACGCGTTGCGCCGCTCGGGACGGTTGAGGGTGATCGTGGCGATGTGCCCGTCTTTCGCATAGATGGTCTCTTTGTATTCCATGTCGTCCTTTCAATTCGTCGCGGCTACAGGTTGTCGATCACCGCGCCGCAAAATTCCCGGGCACTCGCGTGGCCGCCCTGATCCGGCGTCAGCGTCCGGCCTTGCTCATAGACTTTTGCAATGGCTCCGCCCAGGCGCTTTGCCGCTGACGCAAAGCCGAGATAATTCAGCATCATCTCGGCCGACAGCAGGGTCGCTGTCGGATTGATGATGCCCAGCCCCTTGATGTCGGGGGCGGAGCCGTGGACCGCCTCGAAATAGGCGTAATCGTCGCCGTAACATCCGCTGGGCGCCAGACCCAACCCGCCGATAAGCCCAGCGGCAGCATCCGATAGAATATCGCCGTAAAGGTTGGGCAGCACCACCACGTCGAGGTCGTGCGGGCTTTGCACGATGCGCCGCGCGAAATCATCGACGATGAACTGCTCGTACTTCAATTCAGGATATTGGGCGACGGTCTCCTCGACCACGCGGCGGAACAAGCCGTCGGTCTCACGCAGCATGTTATACTTGCACGAGCAGGTGACCTTGCCCTTGCCCCCGGCCTGCTTGCGGCTAAGCGCGAGCCGGCAGGCGAATTCAGCGGCCCGCCTCGTGTTCTTCTCCGTAATCACCTTGACCGCGGCCCGCGCGCCCTCGTTGGAAGTGTCCAGCGGCTTGCCGGTTGAGCGGCTCACCAGATGGGCGGGTGCGAGGGCGGGCAGCGGCACTTCCACGCCGAGGTAAAGGTCCTCGAGGTTTTCGCGCACGATGACAAAGTCGATGCCCTCGGGATTTTTAAGCGGGCTGCGGTAGCCCTGGTGCCAGCAGACCGGACGCACGTTGGCGAAGGTGTCCTTGCCCCATCGCAGGTACCCGATTCCCTGGGTTTTGCCGGAAGTCGCACCGAACAGGGTGCTGTCGGAATTGTCGATCGCCTGGCGCACCTCGCGCCCGGTCTGGCCGGCGATCCATTGTTCGCCGCGCGGGAATTCGACGAAATCGATGTCGACTTCGAGCGCGCGCAGCACGCCAAGCGCCGGTTCCATCGCTTCCGGCGCGGCATCGTCGCCGGGCAGGACCACAACTTTTTTGCTCATCGCAGGAACCTCGCAATCCGGGCTGAACGTCCAGCCAGAGTCCTAGCTCAAACCGCGCAGGATGTCATGCGAGCTTGGCTCCGCAAGCGGGTGGTCCAAGCCCGCCGCAAGGCTCACGCTCCACCATGAACTGCGCTTTTTCAACCCTTGAATCCCAATAAAGCCGCAACCCGGGCGGCTTCCCGCGCGAGGACCGGGGCGTACTTTTTGTAATTGACGAAGCGCGGCTCCGTGGTCTGACCGCGATAGTAGCGCAGGTAGAGCTGCTCCACGACGGTCGCGTATTTCCAGTAAGCCAGCGCCAGGTAATAGGGAAAGGCGCTGATGTCGCGGCCGGTGCGCATCGCGTAACGCTGCGCCATCTGCTCGCGCCGCAGCATCCCGGGCGTGATCGCGGTGTGCGGATAGCCCTCGCTCAAGTCCAGCAGTTCCGCCGTGTCATCATCGTTGCGCCAGTAATTGAGCGCGGTACCCAGGTCGATCATCGGATCGCCCAGCGATGCCATCTCCCAATCCAGCACGGCGACGATGCGCCCGGGAAATTCCGCGTCGAACATGACGTTGTGCAGGTAGAAATCGTTGTGCAGGATCACCGGCGGCTGCGGCGCCGGCTGATGCTCCAGAAACCAGGCGGCCAGGGTCTTCATCAGCGGGACTTCCTGGGTCTTGGCCTTCTCCCAGCGCCCCATCCATCCGGTGATCTGGCGCTGCAGAAACCCCTCGGGGCGCCCGAATCCTTCCAGTCCGATCGCCTGGTAATCGACCGCATGCAGGTCGGCCAGCGTATCGATGAACGCCTCCGCCATCTGACGGTAGGTGGACGGCGAATGGCCCTGGAGCGCGGGGGGGAACGGCTGGCGCAAGGTGACAACCACGCCTTTGCGCCGCTCCATCACGTAAAACGGCGCGCCGATAATCGAGGCGTCGTCGCAAAATAACAGCGCACGCGGAGCGGGATAGAACGCCTGCCACAGCCTGGACAGGATGCGGAATTCGCGGCTCATGTCGTTGGCGGTCGGCGCAACCGGACCGCGCGGAGGCCGGCGCAGCACCCATTCCTGCCCACCCAGGCGCAGCAGAAATGTCAGGTTGGAGCTGCCAGTGCGAAACTGCTTGAGCTCCATCGGTCCATCTGCTCCGGGGAGCCGACCCCGCAGGTATTCGCGCAGGGGCGCCATGTCGAAGCGGTCTTCATCCCTGATCTCAGTGTATTCGGGCAATGGAGCAGTTGATTGCGTCATGGCTGGGTGTTGCGCCAATGGTTTATGCCTGTTTCCATTTGCGGAGTTCCCGTCTCGCCAGGGTCATCCGATGAACCTCGTCGGGACCATCGACGATCCTCAGCGCGCGGCTGTCGCGCCAAAACCGCGCGATCGGCGTGTCGTCGGAAACACCCATCGCCCCGTGAATCTGGATCGCGCGGTCGAGCACATTCATCACCATGTTGGTGGCCATCACCTTGATCTGCGCGATCTCATCGCGCGCGCCGCGCTTGCCCGCGGTGTCGATCTTCCACGCGGCCCGCATCACCAGAAGCCGGGTGGCATCGATCTCGATTCGCGAATCAGCGATCCACTGCTGCACGTTGGCTTTGTCGGCCAGATAACTGCCATGGCTCCAGCGCGTGTTGGCGCGCTGACACATCAGCTCGAAGGCGCGCTCCGCCACGCCGATTGCGCGCATGCAGTGGTGGATGCGTCCCGGACCCAGGCGAGCCTGCGCGATCGCGAAACCATCGCCTTCCCTGCCCAGCATGTTGGTCGCCGGCACCCGGCAATCTTTGTACAGGATCTCGCAATGGCCGCCGTTGCCCGTATGTCCCATCACCGGGACCGGCCTGACGATATTGAACCCGGGCGTGTCGACGGGAACGATGATCTGGCTGGCGCGCCGATGGGGCTCCGCGTCGGGATCGGTCACCACCATCGCGATCGCGAACTGTGAATGGAGCGCGCCCGAGGTAAACCACTTGTGGCCGTTGATCACGTAATAGTCGCCCTGACGCACAGCGCGGGTGCGCAGCTGAGTCGGATCGGAGCCGGCGGTTTCCGGCTCGGTCATCGAAAAGCAACTGCGCATCCTGCCTTCCAGGCAGGGCTCCAGCCATTGGCGCTTTTGCTCGGGGGTGCCGAACTCGGCCAGGATTTCCATGTTCCCGGTGTCCGGCGCGGCGCAGTTGAAGATATAGGGACCAATCCGGCTGCGTCCCATGATCTCACACACCGGCGCGTATTCTTCGTTCTTCAGCCCCGCGCCGTATCTCGGATCGGGCATGAAGAGATTCCACAAACCCTCGGCCCTGCTCTTCTTGCGCAGTTCGGTCACGATCTCGGGCTCATGATGCTCGTTGCCCGACGCCGCCACCTGGCGCTCCGCCAACTCCTCGTTGGGATAAACATACTCGTCCATGAAGGCGGCAACGCGCCGGCAATACTCCTGGGCCTTGGGCGACAAACTGAAATCCATGTTGAGTTCCTTAAGCTGGAATTTCCCCGCAATCCACAGTTATCGCAATGTCCGAAAAGAGAGAAGGCGCGCCGCCGACTGTGCGCTGCCCTTGTGATGGGAGCCGGGGTTTTCTAGGATGGGCTGAAGGCTCCCGGGCCCGGTCTGGGGCACTGGGCTGAAACTGGATCAGACCGATTTCCCTGAGCGGCGGCGCCGCCAGGATTAACGCAGGAGAAGCGGACTCATGGCAGCAGGCACTACGCAGGATTTCAAGGTTATCGGCACGCGCCCGATCCGTCACGACGGCGTGGATAAGGTCACCGGACGCGCCAGGTACGGGGCGGACTACAGCTTTCCCAACATGCTGCATGGCAAGGTGCTGCGCAGCCCGCATGCTCACGCGAAGATCAAATCGATCAATGTCGAAAAGGCGCTGAAGCTGCCCGGCGTCAAAGCCATCATCACCGGCAAGGACCTGCCTGAGCTGCCCAACCGGATGGAAGCGCTGGGCGAGATCCCGTTTAACCCGATGCATTGCGCGCACAACGTGATGGCGCGCGACAAAGTGCTGTACAACGGCCACGCCGTCGCCGCCGTCGCCGCGACCTCGCCGCACATCGCCGAGGAGGCGCTCGATCTGATCGAGGTCGAGTACGAACCGCTGCCCCCGGTGCTCAACGTTGACGCCGCGATGGCGCCGGGCGCGCCAATTCTCCATCCCGACTTGCGCAATGCGGACTCCGGCGACAAGCAAACCAACGTCGCCTCGCACATACAGTTCCAGCGCGGCAAGGTCGAGGACGGCTTCAAGGAATCCGACATAATTATCGAGCACGAATACCGCACCGAAATGGTGCATCAGGGGTACATCGAGCCGCACAACGCCGTCGGTATCTACAACTCCGACGGCCACGGCACGATCATCTGCTCGACCCAAGCGCCGTTCGAGGTGCGCAGCATGAGCGCGCAAGTCGCGGGACTCCCGGTGGGCAACGTCAAAGTGATACCGGCGGAAATCGGCGGCGGCTTCGGCGGCAAAACCACCATCTACCTTGAGCCGCTCGCACTGGCCCTCTCGATGCGGACGGGATGCCCGGTCAAGATGGTGATGAGCCGGGCCGAAGTGCTGCGCGCCAGCGGTCCGACCTCCGGCTCCACAATCCGCGTCAAGCTGGGAGCCAGGAAGGACGGTAAAATCATGGCCGCTCATGTATGGCTGGCCTACGAAGCCGGCGCTTACCCCGGCTCCCCCGTCGCCGCCGGTGCAATGACGGTGCTGGCGCCTTACAATCTGCCCAACTTCCTGATCGACGGCTATGACGTGGTGGTGAATCGGCCCAAAACCGCGGCGTATCGCGCGCCGGGCGCCACCAACGCAGCCTTCGGATGGGAATGCGCTCTGGATGAACTGGCCGAGAAATGCGGCATCGACCCGATCGATCTGCGCATCATGAACGCATCCAAAGAAGGCACGCCCTCGATGTTCGGTGCGCCGTATCCGCGCATCGGTTTCGTCGAAACTTGCGAGGCGCTCAAAAACAGCGAACATTACAAATCCAAACTGACCGGCAAGAACCGCGGACGCGGCGTTGCCTTCGGCTTCTGGTTCAATGCCGGTATGCAGTCCTCGGCAGTGGTCAACATCCATGCTGACGGCACCGCTAGCGTCGTCACCGGCAATCCCGATATCGGCGGCTCGCGCGCCTCGATGGCGATGATTGCAGCCGAGGTGCTGGGGCTGAGCGCCGAAGAGGTGCGGCCCTCCGTCGCCGACACAGATTCGATTGGACAGTGCGACCTCACCGGCGGCAGCCGCGTCACCATGGCGACGGGACTGGCGGTTTACCGGGCGGCCGAAGATGTCGTGCGCCAGCTCAAGGAACGGGCGGCCAAGATGTGGAAGCTCACCTCTGAAGACATCAACGACATCGAATTCGCCGACGGCAAGGCGTTCCTCAAGGGCAACGGTCATCCACCGCTGACTCTGAAGGAGATCGCGTCGAAATTCGTGCGCACTGGGGGACCGGTCAGCGGGCGCGCTTCCGTGCATGTCGCCGCCGTCGGTCCCGCGTTCGCCGGACTGCTGGTCGATCTCGAAGTCGATCCCGACACCGGCAAAATTCAGATTCTGCGCGCCACGGTGGCTCAGGATGCAGGCAAAGCGATCCATCCAAGCTACGTCGAAGGGCAGATGCAGGGTGGAACATCGCAGGGGTTGGGCTGGGCGCTCAACGAAGAGTACGTGTACGATGCGCAAGGCAACCTGCGTAACGCCGGCTTTCTGGATTACCGGATGCCGACGTGCCTCGACCTGCCCCTCATCGAACCGCTGGTGGTCGAAGTGCCTAACCCGGCCCATCCGCTGGGCATCCGTGGCGTAGGCGAGGTGTCGATCGTGCCGCCGCCGGCCGCCGTTGCCAACGCACTCTACCGCGCCACCGGCGTGCGGATGCGTTTCACACCGATGTCGCCGCCGCGCGTGCTCAAGGCGCTGATGAGCAACGCCAACTAACTCCTCGGAAGCCGTCTGAGTCTGAGACCAGCGCCCTGCCGGGGGATCACCAGCCGGGCGCTGGTTTCATTTCTGGCTCAAACCAGTTGATTTAGCGGGCGCCGGCAGATTGGCCCTGCGCGATGGTCGAGGGTGGCAGGCGGTCGATTATCACTTCGCAGGGCGCGTTGCGTATCACAACGTTGCTGGTGCGACCGAATATCCGCTCGGTCGTGCTGACCCGCTCGCGGATTCCCATCACGATCAGGTCCACGTCGAGCCGGCGCGCCAACGCGCAGATCTCCTCGCCCGCAAGCCGTCCCCTGCGCGTGACGGTCTCGACCTCCAGGCCGTTGCTGCGGACAATTTCGCTGGCCTGCGCCAGGATTTGGGCGGCTCGTTTTTCCACTTCCTCCAGGCGTGTCGCCAGAGAGAGCGTCCGCGGAATCTCGACGATATGGACAAGGAAGATCACGACCTCCTGCTCGCGGCCTAACCGGCACGCCATCTCCACCGCCCGGTCGGAATAAACCTCGCCCACGGTCGGCACCAGGATTCGCCGCCATGCGCTGACCGACTGGCGCGCTCTGGCCGCCTGACGGCCCAGCCCTGGCGGCACGTGCAGCATCCACCAAAACAGCGCCGACATCGCGGCGGCAAACGCGGCGGCGAGCACAATTCCAAGGGGCGAAAGCTGCAGCACCGGATTCATCGGGAACCACCCGAGCGCAGGTAGCGTAACAGGTAGTAGATGCGCAGCGCCCCCAAACCTGCCATCGAAGCGCCAAACATCACTCCCGCGACTCCCGCGCCGGCAGCCGCCGCGCGATAGCCGATCGCGCATCCCAACCCCAGCAGCGGGACCCCGCTCCATGCCCGGATCTGCTCGGCCATCCGCGCCGTCAAGGGCGGACGCGGCGCGCAACGCGTTTGCGATAGATTTTGGCGATAACGCATAAGGATGCTATTTCACGAGCCACGCTCCGTCTAATATAGCATCACTGTAGATGCGGCGGAGAACGCGATAATCCGTTGCCGCCGCGGTATCCGCATGTTAATTCGGAGGCGCGATGGCAAAGCGGCCGATTAAATCCGTCGGGCTGGTGATTAAGCGCGGCGACCCGGAGGCGATAGCGCTGGCCACCGCCATCGCCCGCTGGCTGCGTTCGCGCGCAATCCAATTGCTCGTCGAACCCGAGGTTGCTCTGCCCGTTGAGGCCGAGCCGCTGTCCAAACCCGAGATGGCCCATCGCGCCGACCTGATCGTGGTGCTGGGCGGCGACGGCACCCTGCTCAGCATTGCGCGCTTCGTCTGCGAACGCCAAACCCCTATACTCGGCATCAATCTCGGCTCGCTCGGATTTCTGACTCAGGCCGCCGCCGATGAGGCATGCGCCTCAATCGAATGCGTCCTCGACGGCCATTGCCTGGTCGATCAGAGGATCACGCTCGAAGCGGAGGTGATTTCCTCCGACGGCGATCCCGTGCGTACCGCCACCCTCAGGGCATTGAACGATGTGGTTATCCATAAGCGCCAGCTCGGGCGCTTACTCGAGATGTCTGTGGTCGCCGACGGTCAGAACTTCTGCTCCTACCGCGCCGACGGCCTCATCGTCGCCACGCCCACCGGATCGACCGCGTACGCGCTCAGCGCCGGCGGCCCGATCATCTTTCCCACCCTTGAAGTCGTGGTACTGGCGCCGATCTGTCCGCATACGCTGAGCAATCGGCCGGTGGTGCTGCCCGATTCCTGTGCGCTGGAAATTTGCGTCGAGACCAGCGACCATGACGCGATGTTGACGGCGGACGGGCAGGAGGTGGTGCCCTTGGGCAGGAAGGACCGCGTCGTTGTCCGCAAAGGCAAAACTTCAGTGGCGCTGGTGCGCTCGTCGCACAGCTATTTCGAAATCTGGCGCAACAAGCTGCGATGGGGCTGAAGGCTTTGCGCCGGCGGCCGGACGCCGGTTGAGGGTTGGGGTGAGGCCATGCTGGCTGAGCTGAGGATTCGCAATTTCGCGATTATCGATCAGGTCGCGATGGACTTCGGACCGGGCCTCAACGTGCTGTCGGGCGAGACTGGCGCCGGCAAAACGATCATCATGAACGCGCTCGGATTGCTGCTCGGGATGCGCGCGTCGCCCGAGATGGTGCGCGCCGATCAAAAGGAAGCTGTCGTCGAAGGCCTGTTTCAACTCGAAGGCGAAGGATTGCCCTCCGATTGGTTGGCCGGCTTCGGCGAGACCCCGCCGGAGCTGATCGTGAAGCGCAGCGTGGCGGAAAGCGGCCGATCCCGCGTGTTGATTAACGACGAAATGGCCACGGTGCAGGCCCTGGCGCGCATCGGTTCGGCGCTGGTCGAAGTCTACGGGCAGCACGAGCAGCAATCGCTGCTGCGCGCGGAAAATCATTTGACGATTCTCGACCGCTTTGCCGGACTTCAAAGCGAGCTTGCCGCCTATCACGGCGCTTATACGCGCGCCCGCGAGCTGGCGGTTCGGCTTGAAAATCTCCAGCGCCGCGCCGGCGATCGCGAACGGCGCCTTGACGCGGCCCGTTTCGAAATTGGCGAACTGCAGCGCGCCCAACTCAGCGCGGGCGAAGAACGGGAATTGTCAGCCCAGCGCGCGATCCTGGCCAACGCCACCAAATTGATGGAGGCGGTCGCAGCGGCGGAGCAGTTGCTGGTCGATCAGGACGGCGCCGCGGCGGAACTGATCGGACGGGCGCAGTCCGCCCTGAGCGAGGCCGCCGCGCTGGATAACGGCCTGGCGCAGCCGCTGGAACTGATCGGGTCGGCGCGCGTTGCAATCGAGGAGGCCTTCCATTCGCTGCGCCTTTACCGCGAGCGCATCGACGCCGACCCGGCGCGCCTGGAACAAGTCGATACCCGCCTGCGGGAGATTGCGCGGCTCAAGCGCAAGTACGGCGGTTCAGTTGAAAGCGCACTGGCCACGCTGCAGAAACTGCGCGCTGAAGTTGCCGAACTGGAGCAGGCGGATGAGAGCGCCGCCGAGCTTAAAATCGAAGCGGGCCGCGCGCTCGAACAGGCTGCCGCCATAGCGCACAAATTAAACCAGGCCCGCACGCGCGCGGCGGCGGTCCTCGAGCAAAAGATGCAGGCCGAACTGCGCACGCTCGGAATGCGCAACGCCATATTCCAAGTGCGGATCAACCCGGCCGCGGTACAATCGGGGCTGAGTTACGAAGGTACGCAGCTTGGGCCCGACGGAATCGACGACTGCGAATTCCATATCGCGCCCAACCTGGGACAGCCTGCGATGGCGCTGGCGAAGATCGCGTCGGGCGGCGAGTTGTCGCGCGTGATGCTGGCGCTCAAGGGGCTGGAAGCGCAACGGCGCGGCGTCTCGACCATGATCTTCGACGAAGTTGACGCGGGCATCGGCGGCGCCGTCGCCGACGTGGTCGGGCGCAAGCTCAAGGAGTTGTCGCGATTCCACCAGATTTTATGCATCACCCATCTGCCTCAGATTGCCTCCTTCGCCGATCATCACTTCAAGGTCGAAAAGCAGGAACGCCGCGGCGCCACCACCAGCAGGGTTACCAAACTCGACCATCCGCAACGCGTCGAGGAACTGGCCCGGATGCTGGGCGGCGCCGAGGTAAGCGATCGCTTCCGTCGCGCCGCCCGCGAACTGCTGGAGCGCGCAACCTGAGCTTTTTCCTTTATGGCAGAGGGCGAGGGTGGCGGGCAGGGGCGCCCGCCCTACCACAAAACACTATGCACAGCCAGCTAATTTTGCGGCAAAGCAAACCTGCTGAAAAACTTCCACATCTCCTCATTGGCGTCGATTAGATCGGTGCCGCGGCCCAAGAACGCTACCAGCCTGTTCTGAATTCCTCCCGGCCAGACGTGACCCGATCCGGTGAATTTCCACAGCACGATCTCCGTGTCCGCACGACAGGGTCCCCAGGTATAGCGGGTTGCGGTGATGCCCTTGTTGCGGGACCCATCTTTTCCGCTGATTTCCGGCGCGATCTGCGCTTGATCCGGGCATCCGTCGGCCTCGCGCCATCGCGCGAGCCCCTGCTCAACACCCGGATTGCCCAGGTTGCGATCGAACAACGACGATACCTGCCTTCCGTATCCGCCGCTGTAGCGCAGGATCGGATCATCGACGCTGTTAAATGCCATGATGGGCATCGGATGACCCGCGCTGATTTTACCCGTCGTCATCGAGGCGGCCACCGGCGCGATCGCCGCAATGTAATCGGAAGCCTGGGCCGCCAGCCGGTATGACATCATCCCGCCGTTGGAAATTCCGGTGGCATAGACGCGACGGCGATCGATGGGCGTGCGTGCGGCCATCCAATCGATCAGCGCCTTGACGAATCCCACATCATCGACCTGGTGGAACATCGCGTAACCGCAGCAGGTTCCGGCGTTCCAGGTGTAATGGTTGGCCAAGCGGCCGGTGCCGTTGGGGTAGACGGCGATAAACCCGTCGCGGTCGGCCGCCGCGTCCATCCTGGAGTAGTGCTCCTCCTGTTTGCCGTTGCTGCCGGCGCCGTGAAAGTTCAGGACCATCGGCAGCGGCTGGTGGTTCGCGGCCTGGGGCGGCATGTGCACCAACCAGGTGCGATCGATTCCCCTGTAATGGAGCGAAAATGAATAGTCACCCGGTTCCAGCGGCGGCCACTTGGGTTGATCGCCGCCCGCCGGCGACAGAAGCACCAAACTGAGAAGTATCAACGCTATTGAAGCTGACGCCAACCATCCGATGCCGCCGCGCACATCTTCCTCCTGCGATGGCGGCGATCGTACAGAATTCCGCTCCCACCGGCCACTGGCGCCGCGCTAACACGGTCTCACCACCGCTTCGCGGTCTGGCAGGTAGTTGATTCCCACGACATCCTCTCCGAGCAACCAATCTGCGCGGTAACGGCCGCCTCCGCACCGAGCAGGGCTCTTGCGGCATAGCCCGGCAGCGGTCCATAATTTCAACTCCGGCGGTGGACGCATAGCTCAGCTCGGTTAGAGCGCTTGCCTCACATGCAAGAGGTCCCTGGTTCAAGTCCAGGTGCGTCCACCAAGAAGCCCGCCAAATTCAAGGCTTTTCTCCCAAATACATGACCTGCTGGGTGATCTTTTGTGCCAGTTCTGTGTCAGAACTGACCTGCAAACCTGGTTCCTCCGCGATTCGCCCTGTCATTTTCAGAATTATTTATTTGGCCCGTTGGGGACCAGGCTGCAAGGCGCTGATCGCTCGCGCGTCGTCGTCGTGCCGGCGCTTGGCTCGACAGCCGGGCCCCTGACGGCGATGCGTGCACCGCCATCCCCAACGCATGGCCGATATCTGAATCGTGAAGTGCGCCGTCTGCGTCTCTACCTGGAAAACGTAACCGGAGCCATGAAAATGTCGACATAAGACGGGATGCTCCTGCTGCCGCCTGCGTACGACATAGATTCCTGATAGCAGTCCAGCTGAGCCGTACTTCTTTGTAATCACCGCCTGTCAGCGTGATTTAGTTGGAGAGAAGTTGTGAAAACGGTAGTTGAACTTTGCTATGAACTGGTGCGAGTGGGTGCGGATTTCAAGCGGGCCGACAAAGAGGTCAAACGGATATTCAGAACATGGAATGAATTGCTCGAAAAAGCTAATCGGAAAAGCTCGGAACTCGAGAACCTTGCGCAACCGGGCGGCGCGGATTCGGCGACGGCCGAGCAGCTTATTAACGAGCTAGATCAGTTGTTCAAAGACATGGATGAAATGGAGAGTAAGGGCTGAACGATAATTACTAATTAGAGGACACCCTCGACGACGTCGCCCGATTTCTGGACCCGTGGCTGCGTTCAAATCGTCTGGCCAGTGTCAGAGTGGATTCCATCGGCATCGGCCATAATTTCGGCCTCTATTTGCGTAAGAAGGGGTTTCCCGTGGAGCTGGTCAACGTCGGGTTACCCTGCGAAAGCAGGCCCGAGCTGCGTGAGAACAATCCGGCGGAGCGGTTCACGAACCTGAAGGCGCTTTATTACCAGAGCCTGGCGGACGACTTCGAGCGCGGCGAGATCTCCGGACTGACGGACGAAACCACGACCGCGCAGCTAATCGGCATCCGCGGCGAGATCGACGGAAAGGGCCGGACCAAGATCGAATCGAAAAAAGAGCTGCGGGCCCGCGGCGAGCCCTCACCGGACCGCGCCGAAGCGTTGATGCTCGCCCTCGGGAAGCCAACGCCCGAATACGCCTTCTACGCGGTCGACAGCCAGGCACAGCAGCGAACGGCCGGCAAGCCGATGCGGCCTGGTGACGTCGGGTACTCGCCCGAGGATTACCAACACGACATGCGCGAGGCCGCCAGGAAGCGGACTGAGGTCGGGCGGCTCAGCCAAAGCCAGCGCTGGAAGGGTTCGGGATTGTGGTGAAACTTTGCAAGGCATTTAACTTGACATTCGATGCCATGAAATTCTAAAAGATGGCAGTTTTTCTTAATTTAAGGTTTTCTATGTACATTGTTGACCGGTCCTCTTCTGGTGCGGGATGCTGAGTAGAGGGAGGTTTCTCCCATGAAATTTCTTGTTTCTTTAGAAAAGGACGAAGAGGGCTGGTGGATTGCTGAGTGCCCGTCTCTGCCCGGCTGCGTCTCTCAAGGCCACAATAAGGCAGAGGCCATCAGCAATATTCGCGAAGCGATAGAAGCCAGCCTCGAATCCAGACGCCTTCATGGCATCAGGGCGGCGGCTCTCGACGTCGTTGAGGTCGAGGTTCCGAACGCGCCTAGATGACCGCCCTGCCTCGCTCTGTTTCCGGTAATGCCGCCGTTCGAGCGTTTGCGAAGGCCGGATGGACGTCAGACGGACAAAAGGGTAGCCGCGTCACGATGACCAAACCCGGTTCTCGGGTTGTTTTAACTGTCCCGATTCATTCAAACCTTGGACCCGGGCTCCTTCGAAAATTGATTCGCGATTCGGGCCTGAGCGTGGACGAGTTCATAGCCAACCTTCGCTATATAACCCCGGGAAACATTGGGCGCTCGCTCTTAGAGCTCAGGCGACGACCTCGCCCGAAGGGGTAGAACACCATGGTAAAAAGGCTTATCTTCCCCGGCGTCATGCTCGCCACGTTATTAGCTGCCCGCTTCTTCGGAGGAAGCCCCACGGTCGAGTGTATGTTAAGTCTCGGCGGATTTGTCTGGATACTTTGGGACGAGAGCTGCGACCGCGACCGCCAACTCGAAGAACTCCAACGCAAAATCAAACATATGGAAGCCCTCATACAAAGTCCTGCCAACTGAACGTCTTATGGATCTGGATCATTTATCGTATAGATCTATCCTTGGGTTACTTGTTACCCTTCGAAGGTGTACCGGAAAAAAGACCAACAAGACCCAGCCTTTTTAGGCCGGGACTGCCGTAGGCGACCAGAACATTCGTGGGATCGGCAGGTAAGCGACGTGCGCTTAGGGGGGAGAGCTTTTAGATGTGTACTCACCACCTTTTCTGAATTTGCAGCCGATTTCGAAATAGCGCGCTAGCGCGGTCGCCACAGCGCGCTAGCGCTGAGGCCCGCTAGGGCCGGTGGCAACCCCGTCAAAATTTTCGATGCGCAGCAACCTTTTATAATTTTCGGGGGTGTCAGGGGGGCCTCCTACAATTTGGAGGGTTTTGTATGCCACGAGTAAACGGCGCTGGAAATCATGGCCGCACGAATTTCACCTTATTGGTGCGAGAAGTACAGAACCGAAATCAATTTCCCGCTCGACGATTTGAAGGTCTGCGCGTGCGATCCGCCGAGCCATCGGCTCAAAGAGAAAGATGGCGCGCGCAGCTATTACGTGTGCGCGCCAGTACGGCTCAAACGGGCCTGATTCAGCAAAGGCGCATCCTAGTGTCCCGTCTCGTAAATAAGTGCAGCGTTGCGAATGCTGCGTTTGATCCGGCCGGCCGATTTGGTCCAGCGAAACGGGCGGGCATTTTCGTTCCACTCCGCCAGCCAGCGCGTTATGGCCGCCTCCAATCGC